>Ga0160420_100009_pt1 | contig 146118 bp, 131 predicted proteins | sample CelAP2metagpilot_FD_108197 | JGI IMG/M metagenome (GOLD analysis project Ga0160420, IMG submission 108197) | Phycosphere-associated microbial communities from algal ponds in Kailua-Kona, Hawaii, USA - Cellana AP2-5-5 metagenome pilot | ecosystem: Engineered > Artificial ecosystem > Aquaculture...
AGCGCGTGCGTGCATCTGCTTTTCCGTTGGGTGGTATGTGCGCCCTCGGCAAGGCAGGCGCTACCCGAAAGTCCTAGAAAGGAAAGTCCCGTCGTCTTTTAAGTCAACAACCCACGTATACGGCCTTGGATGAAAGCCAAGCAGAAACAAAGCATATATATACGGCCGTGGATGAAAGCCAAGCAGAGACAAAGCATGGTATGCAATCTGGTCTGTGCGTCAGATATTGTAAGCACATCCTGCCCCAAAACCGAACGAGTCGCTGAGCTCCCCCAAAGGGAAGTGCAATCGGTAAACTCCTACTCTCTTTTTGTCCAAAAGGTATTTTGACAAGCTTTTTGGGACACACTGGGACGAGGCATGCGTACTAGGGCATTGCTTCAGGCTTCTCCGGGCCAGTTGTTACATGTTGGACAACAGCTACTACACTACCATGATGGTAGATTACCAGTTGCATGAGAATGCCTTCCCCTCCTCCCAAGAGCCGAGGTGAGGATGAGGAGGTGGAAGAGGATCAGTAGCAGGAGGAGGAGGAGGAGGAGGAGAAGGAGGAGGCGGTGGAAGAAGAAGAAGAGGAGGAGGACGAGGAGGTGGAGGGGGACGAAGAGGCCAAGGCAAGAAAGCTGGGGGAGGGACGGAAGCGGGAGGGAGGGGATATGCGGGAGCCAGTGCAAAATCAGCACCAGCACCAACACCGGTAGTGGGAGGATAGGGAGGAGGAGGAGGAGGAAGAAGAGGGAAAAGAACCCGGGCTGCGGAAGAAGCAGCAGCCGGTCGATGCCCAGAACGAATCCATCCTACTGGCCTCCGCGCTGTCAGAGGGTGAGCTGCCCTTCGTGACAGCGGAATAGCTAATGGTGGTGGAGGACGGGCGCACGGCTGTGGCGACTGCACGTAGCAATGCGGAGGAGTTATACGGGACGATTTCTAACTTCATGGCAACGGAAGTCGCTCAAGCGGTGGCAGAATTTAACACGAGTACGCCCTCCGGCACCACCACGCAACAACTTTTGGAGCCTTTGCGCCAGATTTTGGACTCTATCTTGCAGGGACGAGACATAGCTCTATATTACCATGCCATTTGCGGAAGAGCAGGGTGAGAGGTCCATGGGCTACTTGACCCAGGAGGCGTGGGCAGTAACACTTATCTTCTCTCTCCCTTTCCTCCTTCAAATCACTCTAACTCCCCTGAACCGGAGCTATAGCAAGAACTCGGGCCTTTGGTGAATAACATGTGCTGCAATTACTTCTGCCTCCTCCTTTTCATAATTTTGGCAGAATCTTTTTCGATGCTCGCCGTCGCCTCAAGCACAATCTGCGATCACTACCTGGAGTTTGCGGCCGAGGTAAAATGTTAGTCAACGATGTACTTACAGCTTTGGAGTTCCGTTTCCTGAGCGCTTGCGTCTGATAGGTACAACCAATAAGACAGAGCCATTCCAATTACCGTCCCTCGATCGGGAAGAGACCAGGGTTATAGATTCTATTCTGTAGACCTCTCACGCTATCTATATCACCCACTCTTCACCAGGTGCCAATGCAAACTTTGACACTCATTGACTTTCAAATCTCCATCACACCCGCCGTTATCCAAGACATTAAGCATTGTCCTGTTTCGCCATTTATGCCCAATGGCGCCATTCCTGAAACTAATATCATCATTATCATGGGTGCAGAGAGCATTTGTAACATCAGCTCGCAAACCGACATGGTAACTTCACAGATTAAGGAGATCCACTCTTCCTTCGGCCTGGAGACTCAGATTCAGCAAGCTATCAATGAGATAGCCAGTCTACGAGCAAGCGTTGAATTGAATACGAGCGACAGCAACATTTTTTAATCCTACCGCACCGAGGTGCTCGCCCTGGTAACGGATTTACCACCCGCTGCCATAGATCAATGAAATGCGACACAGCAAGCAAGGTAGAAGGCTTACCACTGTTTGACACGAAAATTATTTTCAGAAAGCCATACTCACTTTCTACTTCCGCCTTGGACAGCCTAGCGCGTCACTACATTTCACTCAAAGATTTCTCGTGGACAGACTACTAAAGCAGCCTTACAACGATCAATATACTTTCGGTAGGAGGTGCACCGGTCCCTGCAGGATTTTGGCCTGTTTATTCCTTTCAAACAGCGTGGAATTTTACGGAAGCCACTGTCGCAAAGGAATCACTCTGGGAGGACGTGATGTTTACGCCACCTACTAACCTTGAGGACCTCATGGCTGGATTGTCGAAGGTAAACCCTTTTTCCGCAATTGTAAATTCAGCGGCGGAGAGCAATGTAGAAGTTCATTTCAACATCACAGTCGTCCTTCAGGCCTTGGATGACATTCAATATAACAGTCTATTCATGCAACGCAAGTCAATTTGGCATCTCTGGAAACGCAGCTGAACAGCTCACTGTACAACCTTCTGGCCCACCTCCGAGAACTTCCGGCAGGACTTGTTGCGGAGGAGGAAAGCATAAGAAATTGAGCAAGCTTTGTAAGCATGGCACCGGAATATAGAAAATGCGGGTTTGTGGGAGAATTCTACCGGGAAGGATTTTAAGAGACATTCTGTGGCAATCTGTACGAGGGCCTCTTCACTATATCGGTTTTCATGCTGGCGGCTTCTGTGTGTCCATTCCTATCCTCTGTAACATTCAGCTGCTCTGAGTATAAGCTAAGGTGGTACAGCCATCCGGATTACAATTTGTTGTAGGACCGAAACAACCTCATGCCTGAGCGTACTCCATGAGGAGCCGTTTTGATGTTGGCCTGAGCAACATGGCAGAAAGACGAGCTCAGAATGTCGGGTTGAAAGGTGGAGGAGGGTCTACTCATGATGTACACAAATAGTCACTCTTTTTTCTTAGTATAAAAGGACATGTTTGCCTCTTGATATGAAAGAATCATGGTGACTAAAGCTATTCCCTTTATTCGTGAAGGATACTCTTCAAGTCGCTGATAAGTTATGACGCTGTAGTGCTTCAGGCAGGAAAAAAGGAAAATCTCGATTCAGGTTCCAAAGCTTCTTACTATTACTTTGATTTCCTTGGTCACAGAACACGCCTTGTTAACTTGATTTTATTCCTTTTACGAATCGCATGCAGTCTCTGTCCGATTCTTCCTTCAGGTCAGTTTCCCCAAAACCACCCGCCCTGTTTTGGATTGAGTTTCCCTCCCACAAGCAGCGCTGATGAACTGTCCTGCCTGAGCTAAAGCGTTCAAATCGATACCCGTATCAACTCCCATGCCATTAAGCATGTAAACCACGTCCTCGGTTGCCACGTTGCCCGACGCCCCCATCGCGTAGGGACAACCACCCAGCCCGGCCACAGAGGCATCCACCACTGCAATGCCCTCTTGCAGGGCTGCATGAGTGGAGAGCAAAAAATGTAAGTGATGTTGATGGGAAGTTGTTATGATTATAATTCCATCTTGTGGGGGGAAAGACTAGAAAAAGGCAAGATCTCCTATTAATCTTTCCTACCTGTCAAAATGTTGGCCAGAGCCTGCCCATAGGTATCGTGGAAGTGCACTGCCAGGTGTTTGGCCGGGATACATGCTTTTGTTGCTAGAAGCATGGCCCGCGTGGACCCTGCCGAAGGGGAAAGCGAGATATACAAAAACACAAATGGTGAGAAGGTACAAGAGCGGTGGAGATTATCTCTTCTCCTTCAATTAAGACAGATCGGAACGGATCGAGTTTCCCACAATTTATCATGGTTGAGGACGGGCATATAATAAGTCGCGTACGCCTTGATGGTTCATATGCAAAATTGCCCATGGAGTGTGATGCTCTGCATGGTGCAGCATCGGCTTGCTTCGGCATGCGCCATAAAAAGCCGTCCCCGAGGGTACTCTTAAAAAAAACCAAGACGAGGCAAGGTACCTTCTGTTTATCACGACCGCGGCCTCGTCTTCAATCGCAAGGTCTTTCTTTCCTTGAGAACCCCCCTTTGTTGATATTATCCACGCACCTGGGGTTCCTGCACCAATGGAGTCCCCCAAGGAAATCTCGTAGCAGCCCATGTCGTACAGTGCTTTAGCTACTTCTGCCACCTTTTCTGGCGCTATTGCTCCCTGATAAGGACACCCCAAGACACAGGAAACGTAACCCCGCATCTTTAGCCCGCGTGATTTGGCGGCCGCTGCCACGGGCCGGAAACGGTGCAGGCTCTCGGCGATGCTGTGACGGGAAGGAAAAGTACGGAGGAGGAGGAGAAGGAAGAGAAGGAGGAGGAAAAGGAGGAGGAGGAAGACTAAGAAAACTGAAAAAGAACATCTGATGAAACTCTTTATACGTCAAATCCTTCGACCCTTGTTGCCCAACCTCTGCCTCCCTCCGCTTGTGTGCGCATCGATTGTGTGCACGAATAGGTGAATGAATTGGAGGAGCATTTTGAAAAGCAAAGCGTACCTGCAATTTATGTTTTTTTGACTGAAGGCCTCAGATGCCGCACCAAAAACTGATACTTCCATCGCCCCCGCGGCCACGGCGTCTTCAAAGCCCTGGATGATGGTGATGGGCAAGAGGGAAAAGTGGGTAAAAGTAAAGCGCCATCCGTACCTCGGGAAAGTAATAAACAAAATCTGGTCACACATACCTTGGCGTTAGGCGTGAGCACTGGATAAGCCACCCCAGGCCTCTTGATGATGCGTGTTAGCACCTCCTTGTTGTCGCCCATCTGGGGCACCCACTTCTTGGAAACGAAAGCCGTGACCTCAATGGTTTGCAGGCCCGCTGCGGAAAGTCTAATGAAGCAAATGAGCGGGCGGACAATCGGAAAGAGGGAGCCAGTGTGAGAGAGGTGATGTGACGGTAGCGACATTCTGCTGGTGATAGATCGTGAGCTATATAGCTGTTCGTTCGATTCTTAGGGAATTGAGAATGCAGGTACTTGGCAGAAGAAGAATAGAAGTCAAGAAAGTGCGATAGGGAAGACAAAGTGGTACTGCACACACCTGTTGATCAGCTCCACCTTGACGTCTGTGGGGATGATAGCCTTCTCATTTTGAAGGCCATCCCGGGGGCCTACCTGCGACCACGTGTGGTCATTGCGACGAAAGGGTCAGTCATCGTTCCCATCACTTTTGTGTGAAACAGGCCTCATCACACAGTCTAGCGACGATACTTTGATTTACCTCGACGATTCGGACCGCACTGGGCACGTTAGGGAAGAGTAAAGGGGCCATTGAGGATGAGGACGACTGCCGACGTCGGAGGCCCTTCAATGAAGAATACAAGCGAAGGACATGTTTGCGCGTTTCAAAAAGCCTCTTGGTGGCGGGACCAAGCATAGCAGTGTTATGGCAGGCCTTTCGCCCCATGTGTGTTTGTGTGTTGTTTGCGGGAGGTAGTGTGTTCCATTGAGAGTAAAAGAGTAAGTGTCTGAAGGAAGTGAAACACCGCTGCTTGGAGTGTGTCTTGAGCTTATTAGCGCGTGTTGGAGTCTTCTCGGAAGGCGCCGCGATGGGATTTTACCTCGCGTACTGGGTTGCGCACGGTGGTCGAGGGTGTTTTTCTTACCCTTATCCCTCCCCCAAGGTTCAACCAGAGTCCTCTCCCTCCTCTTCCGGTCCCCAGACTTTCAACGACCGCCACATGTGCAGGGCCCAAGCATGCTGGAAAGTGCCATCGAGCGATGTGAAAGGGCATAACCCTAAGGCACGCCCTCTGACCTCTCCGAGAGTCTCCCCAACTCCCTGAGCGATGAGCTTTTTGGCGATTTCCTCCCTCTTGCCCGTTCTCCACAAAAATGTGGCATCCCGTCCGACTCAGTGTGCCCACCAAAGAAAACACCAAATCAATAATCGAAAGAATAACACCAGTAACAGTTTGATGTTCATTACATATCGACATTGATACTTTTGACGCGCAACATCTCGGCTTCTTTTTCTGCCTCTTTACTATGTACTCTTCTTTGCTGCTTCCACCCGGGGGGTCCCAAAAGCCCCTTCAATCATTCTTCCGGTACCTTGCCAACACGCCATAGTTGAAGACGATGCCTATGAGGATGAACTGGAACACAATTATAAGGATGAGACAGGCTTTGTGCCGAATGGCCCGCAGGTGCATGTTGTTCATCACTTGTCTTGCCGAGCGCGTGAACCAATTTGTCTCTTGGACCTGGATTTGAGGTGAGAAGAGGGAAGATATACAATGGCATATGTAAATCTTTGAAAAAGGCCTACGAGAAAACCAATATTCCATTTTCAATGCATACCTTTTCGGAAGCCCGCAACAGTTGTTCCCGCTGCGATTCCATTTGATTTATGATGCCATCGCCTTTATGTGCGTGCGCGTATAACGGGTCGTGTGACAGTGAGGTTGACGCATCTAGCTTTTCTCATGTCCTAAACTCCCATTGTTTTCTTACCAACATCCTCTGTCTCGCCTACCATCCGTTTGGCATCGTTTAGCTGCTCCGTGGACCTATGTGAGGGCAGTAAAAGAGTGGGACAACGCGCAAGCGGCGTGCCGCACAAAAAATAGTTTCTTCTCGTGAACGGACACTGCCGAAGAACCTTATCCCTTCCTATTCTCTTGGGATAAATGTTATCTCGAAGCATTTACGTACCGCATCAGACGCTCCGTGGCACCCTTCAGCTTGCCGCTTCCCGGTGCTTGCTGGATTAGGATGCGCTTCTCAGCAATGGCTTTGGCACTTCCGAAGCTCCGCCGGAGAGCGCACAAGTCGTTGCGAAACTGAGAAATCTAATCAACGAGAGAATAACGAGAATAACAGGTGGAGGAGTCAGGTGCTGTTCTTGTTGATCAGTCCTGAGGAGGGCAATGACCTCGGGGTACCAAAACGACACAATGAAACTCTTTGAAAGATCCTCCATAACCCCCGTTGACCCTCTTTGTTCGAACCCACCCCATCCTCTTTTACCTTGTCTCGATAAATCTTCTTGTCTACCGCATTCATGCACCGGAGCTCGACCTCCAAGGCTTTGACCTGTCGTGTGACATGGTGGGGGAGGGGGCATGACGGAGTGGATTTCCAGCCGCACCCTCCTCGTCTCTCTCCTCCAGGATGCACCTGCGGTGTTTGATGAAGATGGCCTTTCCGGCCATTAAGGCCACCTCCCTCTTTTTTGCGCTGCAGGAGCGGATGTGGTACGACTTACTCCCCATGATCTCGATAAGAAAACTCACCTGTCCTTCGGCTTCGGCAAGATCCATGTCCATTTCTGCTAAGATGCGCGACAAGGTGGACGGCGCCATCGCTGGAGTGGGACTGCAAGTGACGCTGCTGTATTTGCTGCCTAGCTCGTCAATGCCCTTGTTGATCGCGCGACTGAGGCGGTAGTACTCCTCCTCCATGTGCTTGTGAGCGTCCTCCATGACAGCTGTGCTTGCAGCTACGCTGGCGTGCGGTATTATTATTTTTTGGACTGCCACAGCTTTGTCGTCACGCTACTGCTATGCTACTGCTTGTGGTCCTGCCTGTTGCTACCCTATGCACAACGTGTGGGTGTGGGACTGCGCCCAGAGCTTGCAGTGATAAGGCATATATATGACGATTTGAATCATAATATGATGCTTGTGCCCCATACATCATTTCGTTCGCAGACTCCCTTTATGCTTGCACTTGCTACAAAAGCTATGCGTTCCTCGAGCCAAGAGGGTGCAGGCAGGGCGGCAATGCCTGCAGGCGGTGCTTGAGGATGTGTGCCAGGGCGTGGCTCTCAGTATTGATCTTCGCTCTTGGCAATTTAACTCTGTCAACTCTGTAGGGTTAGCCTTATGATATTCGTTTGCTCGTCGCTCGACGCCGACTTTCTTCCTTATGCATTTTTGCTCTGCTTTTTTTGGGTGATAACTGCCATCTTGCGCTTTGCCATCTTTGAGCTCCGCGCAGGCACTCGTGTGTACTCTCTTCCCATCCTCTCATTATGAACTCTCTTCACCCCCGAACCCCAAATGACCCACACAGGCAAGCAAGACGACGCCCGGACCAAGCGAGGTGGCAGAAGCTGTTGCTCAACCACGGACAGTAGCAAGAGGACAAGGCAACTTAGCTGTCAGTCTATGTGGTGACGGGAGTGTATGAAGAGCATTAAAAGTATCCCTACCCGAGCTGCCGGGGAGGACAGTAAGAAGACTGGCAGCATCAACGTTCCACGTCCCAACAGCCTTAAAGGCTTCGACTTGCGCAGCATCAGGTCCTCGATGAAGGGCGTCTTCTCTCGGCGGTCAGAAGCGGTCAGTAGCAATAATAGCAGCAGTAGTAACAGTGGCTGCGATCGACATGGGGGCGATGGCGGCTTCTTTAAAACCTCAAACGCAGACGAGCAGGAAAGGCTATCTGAGTCCTCGTTAACCACGACTGCAACTTCCACGACTTCGTGCGCTGGAACAACGCTCCTGTCTGTCTTCCGGGCTGAGAGCACAACCGACGTAGGATTCAACAAGGCAAATGCCTCTTCGCCGGCGGGTGGAAGTGGGCTATCGTCGTCCGGTGGTCCAAGTGGGCAGGCGGAAGTGGCACTGTCCGAGAATGTAGGACAGGCAGCAGCACAGCACAAGAGCCAACCGCCACCACAGCCGCCGCCGCCGCCGCCGCCACCGCCGCCCCCATCTGTTAAGGACATAGCACAATCAAAATACGGCGATGACGAAGGTGAACATCTGATGAGCCTGGTCGGTGCTGGTGGAGAGCAAGTCGTGCGGCGGTTGGAGAAAAGTGCTTCATTTCTTGCCGCAGCTGCAGGGGGCGCGGCGGCTTCTCTCACGTCCCTGATTGGCTCGTCGCCAAACCAGCGGCCCCGCCGTCGCAATTCCTCGTCAGAAAATGACAAGAAGCCAGTTATGGCACCCACAAATGAGAGGGTGGCAACAATCATGGAGCTAGCCGAGAAGGAAGAAACAGCTGTGAGTCACGGCAATGTTGGCGGCCTTTCTCTTGACCCCGCTTCGATCTACGATGGCACAGAGACTCTCTCTCGGAACCACCCAGTTTTCCAAATGATTAGGCAACGTTCGCAAGTCGTGGGAAAAGCAAGTGGAGAGCCCTTCGGGCCACGGAAGGAGAGTGGGGGGACGGAAGTCAATAGCGGCACAGGCGGAGGCGGGGATGGAGCCAAGGTCGAGGAGCTTGCATACTCGGGATTGTCTTCGACTTCCCTACCCTCGGCCTCCTTATCTGGTGCTGAGCAACATGACAGCGCCTGCGGGGAATCTTATTCGAAGCCTGTCTGCACGGAGACTCGTAGCAATGTTTGCAACCACATGGACGCCGGCGGCAATACCATCACAGGCGATGATGGCGGAATGCTGGACGTGACAGCCGCGGCCCCGTTTCAGGAGAAGGCCTACACTCCTTTCTCGCCGCGGAAGAAGATGGGATACCACCATGGGTACGTGGAAAAGCTGGTGCTAAAGTTCACGACGTACTCGCAGAACAACGAGGAGTCGGCCTTCGTGATCGGAAAAGCCGGGGGCACTATTGGCCGGGACTCAAATAATACGGTCTCCGTACCCTCGGATATGACGCTGCAAAAAGAGTGCCACGCCGTCATTGGGCATAAGGCCGGCAGCTTCTACCTCAAGAACCACGGCAGCACCCACTGCGCCGCCATCAGAATAGGCACCGAGCCCGGCCTTCGCGACTGGCCTTTGGGACTTGGCGCCACCTTCTCTGCCGGCAATTCGATCTTCGTCGTCAAGGAGCTGGAAGGCGGAGAGCTGATTGTTGAGGTCATCGACGGACCTCTCGAGGGTGAGCGGCGGAAGGTGGGCCAGAGGGGCGCCACGCTGGGCCGCTCTCCCGATAATACCCTGAGCATTGCGGACCCAGAGCTGTCTCGCCGCCACTCCCGCATTGAGTACGACGATAAGGACGGCAAGGTATCAAATGTTTCTTAAGGGGTAGCGCCTATGGCGACGAAAGGAAGAGAGGAGAAGATGCATTCTCAATTTTTTCGCGTTCTACTCACCTCTTCTCCTTTCTCCCCTTTCTCCTCCCCCGACAGTATTACTTGTCAGACGTGGGTTCAACCAACGGCACCTACATGCAGCTCGCGGGGCCTTACGCGAAGGTCTTTTATCTCTCACTCGGGTATGGACTATGACACACAAGGCAGCACGGACCGGGGGCTAGGATGGCTTCTCAGACAAACCCTGCCCCCTCTGGTTCTATCTCCCTTCCTGTCATTTCCTTCCACTTGACAAGCACTGACCACTCCTGTCCGTTTCTCTTCCTACCTCCCTTTCCTTCTCCACAGAGATGAGATCATGGTAGGTCGCACGGGCTTCTCGATCAACCGTTACGACTACGGCATCAGCGAGGAGCGAGGCAGACGCAAGACGATGGAGGATCATACCGTCGTCGTCCAGGACTTGGGCGTGCGGGCTCTCAAGCGCTTCGGCCTGGCACCGCAGACTTTCGCAGCAGTCTTCGACGGGCACGGCGGAGAGGAGGCTTCGGCCTACCTGGCCAGGCATTTGCACGTGAATTTGACCGAGACGCTGGAGCAGCTCTTCGGGGCCATGCCGGGGAGAAAACTGCCGGGCACGGAGGAAGTGGACGAGATGGTGAAGGCGGCGGTGCTGGAGGCCTTCCACAAGACCGACAGCGACTTCCTAACCAATGGCAATGTGGATGCCGGCAGCACGGCTAACACCGTTTTAATAATGGGCCGGCGCGTCTATTCTTGCAATGTTGGCGACTCGCGCACCATCATCAGCCGGGATCAGAAGCTGCTGCTGTGCTCCAACGACCACAAGCCCGCGCGAGAGGACGAGGCTCGGCGCATCCGGGAGGCAGGGGGATTCATTTTTCAGAACCGTGTGATGGGTGAGCTGGCGGTGTCAAGGGCTTTCGGTGACCGTGAGCTGAAGAAGTGCATGCAGGAGATCATGGCGCCCGAGGAGCTGGAGCAGATGAGCCTGCGCGACGCTAAGAGCGACGGGGAGGACATCTTGGTCAAGGACTACTCGCAGCCTCTTGTTATCGCCCGACCGGAGTTTATTGTTTCTGAACTGATCGAGAAGGACGACTTTGTATTGTTGGCATGCGACGGTTTGTTTGATGTCTTCCCCAACGCGGAGGTGGTGCAATTTGTCATCGAGGAGATGCGACAGCACCACGACGCACAGCGTGCCTGTGAGAATCTGTCGTACACAGCAATCCATCAACGTATTGCCCACGATAATGTGAGCATTGTGTTGCTTGTCATTAGCAAATGGTGGTGAGGAGAAGAAGGAACAGCGGTACTGGTGGGGCTTGGTCCTGAGTATTCCCCGCCCTTTTGTTGCATGTACGCATGCACACCGAATAGCTCACATCAGTCCGCTATCTCTTTGTCTAGAACTCTAAGTCCATGTGATCCAGCCCCTTTCGATGAGGAATGTACTCCCATGTCACATGTGTCCCACATAGAAGTCGGCGTGGTACTTTTGTGTCCTTCCCTTCCCTCCTCCCCACCCCAAGTGTGCGTGTCCCCTGTGCCTTCAGCCTATTCTTCGTAATACACACATGCAAATTAAAACCAACAAAAGAAAGAAAGAGAGGGGAATCATGAAAAATGTAAATAACATTCGAAAAAAAATTTGTCGCAATTTTTTGTGTTTTGTCGAGGAAGAGGAGATACTACCTTTTTTAAAATATAAATACGTGCCCATCCGGCAAGATATTAATTTATCATTCCTCTTGCTGCCTTTCTGCGCCGGCGGGCACAGAATTCCGATCTCTTAAAACTTGCACCTTTTTCCATTTCCTACATCATACAGGATGGAAGACGCAAGCGGCAGTGCCAAGAAGGAGGGCAGTGCACCAATATTACCTCCTGTCGCGGGAAGGAGGGTGGTCGAGAGAGAGGACGACGAAGGAATCGATACACCAACTCCGGTAGAGGGCGCTATAGCAGACCACATAGGCAAAGATCATGTAGCCCTGACGGCGTCAACGACTGCGGCTACAACATGGACTTGCACACACTGCAGCCTTGTAAATGATGAGCCGGACTTGTCGTTTGTGCAACAAGGAGGGGTCATATCCTGCAGCGTCTGCCTGATGGTGCGCGGGCAAGAGGCCTGGCTTTGTCCTTCTTGCAACTATATGAACACGAGTCTCAAGGCTAAAGCATGCAAAATGTGTGCTTCTACGGCCTATGGGGGCCGAGCGAGTGGCGGAGGCAGGGGAGACGACATTGCCCGCGACTACAAGCGGCGGAAGCGGGTGCTCAACAAGCCCAGGTCCTCATCTTCGGGTGGTGCCAATGCGAGTGCGGGTGGTGGCGGTGGCGATCAAGGGCGGGAAGCGTGCAGTGTAAAAAGGGAGGCACCACCATCGCTCAAGGGGCCGGCGACAACGGACGTGGAGTTCATCCGCACGGAGCACAGCCATCTCTTTGGTAAGCAGCTCAAGACTATGCACCTCTTAGTCCGTGGGCTTCAGACTTTTCCGGCTTTCCGAGATGCGGTGATAAAGTTGGGAGTTGACTCGTCACATTTATGAGAGGGTGTGGGCGGCAGAGTGGTGGCAAGATGAATAGAAAAATGCGTGTATAGGTACGTAAGTGAAGTGAGGCAATGAAAGAAGAAAGCGAGGCTTGAGACCCGAATGGCAATGAACAGTAGCATGCGCTTTTATGTCAACTCTCTTACTTTAAAATTCCAATATGCACATCCATCCTCCACCGCTAAATCGTTTTCTTGATTCTACGAATCGCAGAGTACTTGCAGGGCGAGAGGAAGGATCTTGCCTTGCACGTGTCCAAAGGGGATGGTCTCTCCATCGAGCGAGTAGCGTCCCTGATCTGTCAAGGGCTCCAGCCGATATGCCCGGGCATGATAAATTTCCACTTCCTTTAAAGGTACGTGGTCCCCGTGCTCCAGTGCCATGAAGAGAGAAATGAGCCGCATGCGAGAGAGAGAAGACTTCCGGCGTAATACCATAAGCTGGAAAGTCCCGTCGCCCATCTTCTTCCCAGGTGCTGAATGCACCGCTTCTGCGATATGACTCACATGCGAGATCAATATCTACGTTTTTTGAAGGGGTGGGAATGAAAAGACCGTTGTATGTGAGTGACGCACAGTAGGGGAATAACTGGCCCTCTTGTCAATGACACAGCTTATCACCCTCGATTAAATTATTCCGTCCGCTCTCTATGCATATCGCACCCTTCGCACGTACCGTTAAAAAATCATCCTCTATGCTGATCCATTCGTTCTTCATTGGGAGCGGCGTGTGTAGCGGCGGTAGATGAATGGCGTCGGCGAAGGAGCTTTCTCCCTCCTCGCATGACCAAAAACTAAGCCGGGCGCGGTATGTCCTACTCCTAAAAATAGCGTAGAGAGAGAATAAGTCCATTCGTAACGCCCCTGTCCACCTAATTACTTCACTTTCCAAATCAACGTCGGCTATAAGCCCGAAAGAGAGGGACAGAAAGCTGATGTGCCGCTGGCCATCTGCCGTCTCGACGAGCGAGAGGTCCGCAGGCAATGTAGACTTTGCTTTTAGCAAAAGGAAAGTGGCAGAGATTGGATTGAAGGCCTCGTTTTGCCGGTGAAGAAGGGAAGAGAAGAATCCGTTTCCTGTACCACCGTTAACAATGGCCACCGGAAGCTCCAAAAGGGCGCGTTGGTTTTCAGGGTCACGAGAGAAAAGCCCATTAATAACATCGCTAAGGAGACCATCTCCTCCTATGGCGACGACGCCATCCCACGCTTCCACGTCCAGCGCGTATATCATATCCTTGGCGTGCTGCATGCGCATTGTCACGACCATCTCGTGCTCTATGTCTGCTTGAGCGAGCATAGGGGCGACCACGGCGGTGTAGATGGAATGTGCTTGCTGCTTTCCTGACTTCGGATTTACCAAAACGAGCTGTATATAGGATTTAGGAGTTTCGAAGCGATGCAAGTAGGAGTTGATTCCACTTCAAATGAAAAGAGACTTCTGTTCTGCCGCCTCACATTCCACTCACCCGCTTGCTTTCTTACCAGTCGTCTCCGCCGCCGCTGCAGTTGGGTGTCTTCCTCACCACCCTGGTGTCCTCCCCGACACCATTTCTTGATCAACGCGTCCCAGTGCTTTGCAACACTGGATGCTGGTGCTGTTAACCTGAGGTGTTGGGCCTGCCGCTCCAAGGACAGCCGTTTGTTGCCGCAAAGACAGTTCCGATCCGTCCTGCGGGGGTAGGCGAACACGAGGAGCTTGCAGCCTTGCGTTTGATCGAGAGTCTCGATTACAGAAGACCCCACCACGTCCCTAAGCAAAGTGCGCACACTGCCCTCGATGTCGATATAAGGTTCAATGCCGTCCATAACCAAGCGGACAAGCTATCATATGTGTGTGGGTTGAAGGACAACGAGAGAAGTGATTTTGTTGATACTTCATGGCCAAGCGGTGAGGCAGGACTGGCAAAGATGAGCTGATTCAGATCGAAGGTTTCAACAGCACCATTTCGGATTGCCTGCTTATCTAGGAAACAGAAGGTGCGGTGGGCTAGAACCCTTGTTATTGAAGGGTTCGGTGGACGGCTGCTGGTGTGCTGTTGGCCGAAAATTGCGGGCTGTATAGTCGGCTCTGTTGAAGCATCATGCAAGGATCATCCAGTCGCGATACTCTCCTTACCTTTTGCGTCCTGTAGTCAATGAAAGATGTGGTCGCAGTCATGACGGGTGCCTGGCTCAGATGTTCCAGAATGTAAAATAGGTAGTGGGGAAAAAAGTTTGTGAGCACCTGGGGCGGGTCGCGGCCTCTGTTTCTTCAGCGTTGTCTGCTTGAGTTGGCGTGCCTGTTGGCGAACCCCAACCATCCTCGCCCCTTTTGTCTATATTTCTCCCATTGGTAGCTGAGAGTTAGTTTTTGTGATCCAGTCTGAGAGTGTTTTGTGTGGTTTGTTTGTTGTTGCTTTCCTTCAAAGTGCTCCATCGGGAAGGGCTTTCTATGGCGCGTGCCAAAGCAAGCCGACACTGTTCCATCCAGAGCACCACGCCCCCATGGACAGGGCGCTTAGATCTTACGCACTAACACAATCCCGGGGTTTGTGCGGCTCTATGGCGCTGACACATGTACGCCCGCCCTCGACCATAATGGTTTGTTCTACGTTCCATCACCCTCAATAATACAAATATGCCCCAAATCATGATAATATCCATCTGCTTCTACCCTCTCTCATATTGTTTTTGAATAATTTGTTGATTTGATACATTTTCCAATTGTAGCTATGCCTCCGTTTTCTCTCTAGTCGCGGATTTATACACATGGCCTGTGCCGTCGGCCGGAAATCTCTTAACATAATAATTGCCCCAGCCGCTTCTTCCCCGACGTCCCTGTCGCTGCCACCACAGCCCACCACCCTGCTGCGAGCCTCTCGTAGGCGTGATTGGTCTGAGATCAGTGTATCCACACCCACATTTCCCCCCCAACCTTACACCTACAAGCTTAAACAGCTTTAAAACAGCTTTCTGTCCGTACTCCAAACCAGCCATGGTCGTGCCAAAGATGCACCAGCAGCCTTACTACCACCGCGAGGACGATAGTGAGGACGATCACGAAGGCGTCGAAGAGGATGTCCGGGAAGGAAAGGATACAACGCTTGACATGATCCTGCAGCAACTAATACGCGATGTTGAGGAGCAAGGCAGCACCACTTCGAGCATGCGCTCAGGGTGTGGGCTGGGGAAGGATGAGAGGAAAATCGGGGCAAGTCGTGGCGTCCGGGGGCCCCGCCAGCCGCGTGACAAGCAGAGCATCCAGGCCAGACGGCAATTCCACTGCCACGTCTCTAGCTGCGACAAGGCATTTACGGAGAGGCGAAACCTTTCCCAACACCTCAAGACGGGGCACAGCGACAGACGACCATTCTCATGCACCGTTCAAGGGTGCAACAAATCATTCAAGTACAAGTGCGTGCTCGATAAGCACCAGGAGTATTGCTGCATGGACCCCACGCACTCATTGGTGCACCTACCGCATAGCTTGGCGGACATTATCTCCCGTAAGCGCAATCAGCCCCCGCTAGAGGCCATGGTGCAACAGCAATTGAATTTGCGTTACCGCAAGACAACCACCTTGTCCCAGCCCACGATTCGAGCACTGCATTCCTTGGATCGCTCGTCCGCTCTCTATCGCAATCTGCTATTGGATGTCATTATTGGGATAGTCGGGTAGAAAAAAATGGGGGGAGAGGGGAGGACGAGGAAGAATGGAAAGATCCACAAACTGTACTCCAAACTGTTGTAAGGTGATGCGGGAGAGGAAAGAAATGAGACACACAAAAAAGATGATAGAAGATGTTGATAGATGCAAACCAAACGCTTTTGAGAGTGCAAAAATGGAATTGAGACGAAAATTTGTTGACTTCAGGACCACTTCCTCATGCAGCTCGACACCCTTGATGGCTTCTATAAATGGAGAGGAGGTTGACTTTCTTTAACTTTTACATCCCCTGTATTTCCTTAAATCAGATCATCGACCCCCTACCGTAAATTTCTTCACAGCATTCATATTACTGATATTGATTTTAGTTTGCTGGGACGCTCAGTTGCCGATTTGTCTCGAATGATTTTTCTCCCCCTTCCTCCAGTTTCTCCGTAGTACCTGAAGCTGCTGTTAGTGCCTCGCTGGCCGGCGACACCTTTGCTGCCGCTCCGGCAGGTGAAGCTGCCACTGAAGGTATCAAGGAACGACTCTTCCACCGCGAGTTGCATGACAAAGGGGGCCAACTCGTCTGCGAGGAAAGTGTACAGGGTGACGATGAGAACGCAAATGATGGGGATGAGCAGCAACTGCAGCCACACGCTGGCCATGGTGAAGGTGAAGATTGGGACTCTAAGAAAAGCCGGCGCAAACGCCGACACATTGCCATAGACGAGAGAGACTGCGAAAAAAGACAGCACACTCCCCATCCACACCCACAAGGACCATCCGCACATTGAGCAGTTTGCGCGAGGCTGGCGTCGACCCTCTTTGGAGGCTACCCTGGCGGTAGACTTGGGCAACAAGCCAGGTCGCATGATGGTCTTAATCTCGAACAAGAGGCGCCAATTCATACTGAGGATGAGGACGCTGTGGAGAATGTTTCTTGCCCACCATTATGCTCTCCGCTGCCTGGGTGAAGCGAACGTGAATAGGACGGTTGTTGGGGATGACAGCTGGCGCCGCAGGCACGACAGGACCTAGGCTAATAGAGAAAGCTTGTGACAAGCGCCGCCGGGATGGAGACAAATAAACGCCCGATATGGACCTGTTATGATTGTGCAAGGCGGCTGCATTCAACAACGTGGGCAAGTTGGGGTAGTGCTTGAGCATGACGTCCCACGCCGACGCCACATCCTTGGCGCGATGCCGGTGATTGGAACAGCTCTGAATGGCCGGCCGTCTGCTTGGCTTGGTCTTGGCCTCGTAGAACTCGGCGCTCATCCCCTTCTTGTCAGTCACGGCCTTGTACAGACGTGCCAGGCCCGCCTCGATATCAACCGAGGCGCCCGAAGTAAGCTGCAGCAAAAGCTGATCTTCTCGGAGCACCTTGCAGGAGTAACCAATGTTGATGGCGGTCTCCAGCTTGACACCTGTCAGTACACAGAACTTGATGCCGCCCGTGGCCAAATCGGCAATCGTGTCGGATACGCCGTCCTGGAGCTTGTCCTCTATGGCCGTTAGCCCCACAATGATCATGTCCCTCTCCAAGTTGTCTGCAACCTTGCTCATCATATCCGTGCGTTCCTTGACCGCCGCTGACGCCTCGCGGTACGAAATAAGCCACTCTGCATACTGGTCCACAGTTAGATCCCGGTAACCCAGCACTAGGGTACGGAGTCCTTCTTGACCAAACGTCTTGAGGTGGTCTACCATCTTGGTCCTCCACACTCCCGCAACTCCCTCGTGAGAGCATGGCCGTGTCGGCACCCTTGCAAAGCAGGCGCATGCTGCCCTCTCCGTCTCGCACCACTATGCTCATCCGTTTCCGGTCTTAGTCGAACTTGTTGACCGCCAGCACCGTCCAGGACTGCGCAGACCCATTGATCTCGATGGTAATTCGGGACGTGGTGCGACAGAGGAGCTCGTAGCCGGTTTCCGGGCAAACTCGACCAGCGCCTTCTCGTCGGGGCTCTCAGCCTGGTAGATGACGGCAGCCCCACTGCCCTCGATATTACCTTCGCTGCTCATGACATCGCTCTCAATGACCACCGTGTGACCTAGCGCCAACACCTTGAGGAAGTCGTCAGCTTGTGAGCCGGGCTGCGCGTCGGAGTTGAGGCCCTGAATGTTGGAAGTGTGGCGTTGGCTTCGGTCATGAGGACGGGCGCCCCATGTACTTTGCCCTGGATAGAGGCCCGCTTGAAACACATGACATTCTGTGTGAGGGTGCCTGTCTTGTCGCTAAAGATGTACTCGATCTGCCCCAGGTCCGTAACGATGCTGCTGCGGGCCTTGGCGGGCGTGTCGCTTTCAGCATGATGCATCTCTATGTCGTTGTTGATGAAGTACAGGTGCGCGTACGTACACACTTCCATCGTCACGTACATGCTGATAGGGACTGTATGCACGGAAATTTAAGTAGAGCGATGATGAGCACTGATCGAGAAAATAAAAGGAAAGAACGACGACACATCAGAAAGAGTAGGCTATTTTGCAACCGAAGTTACGTACCAAAAATTAATGAAGAGGACAATTAAGGTCAAGAACCTCTGAACAAAGGTGGATCGGGCCGCCATCCATTGCATGCCGTCCGGCCTGGCTGTCATTGCCCACTCAGGGGTCACGCCCGGGACGCAGTAGCCCAGATTGGTCAGGCCGGAGAAGTAGGCGGCTTCGAACTGGAGGATGAGGATGAGGGCCGAAATTGTGACAAGCACCACGTCCGTCAGAAAGACCATGTAGATGGCCTTGTTCACTGCCGCATCGATTTTGCTAATTTTTGAGGGGGCATGGCGAGAGTTGCGCTAAGGGGGGGGGAAGGAGGGGAGAAGCAGTGTGAGAGGATATATAAATTGATACTCTAAAAAAAAGGAAAACAGAGCACGCTAACAATGTTCACTCTTCATGTACCTGCAGCTTGGTGTCCTTGCCAGTATAAACGACGACACGAACAGCCCAGGCAATGTTCCGTAATAGAGCGCCGCGCAAGAGCACGTTCTCAATTTTAACGGGGATGACCTTGTCGAACTCGTCCGTTTGCAATGTGGCGGTATCGAAGGCCGTTTGGGCCTCATGCTGGGGAATGTTGAAAGCACCGCTGAAGGATTCAACACGCCCATTGGCAACTCACACTTCACTGTCGGTTGATCGGCTTCTAGGCGTGCGATAATCTCAGCAGGGTCGGCCATCGGGGGCGCGTCGGTTGGCAAGTAGCTAATGGCGCGGCGGAGCTTCAAGTTCGTTTCTCCGTCAATTGAGCTAGTCTCGATGTAGCAGATGTTTTCTTCCTCGATACTGGCCAAAATGACCATGTCAGCGGGCAACGGCTGCTTGTTGCTTATGTACAGAAAGTTTCCCACGCGGATGTCACGCCAGCACACCGTCTCGCTTGTCACAGCCACACCAGACTGCCAGGAGGTGACCTTGGCCAGGCGGTTGTTGGTCTCGTCGTCGCTACGGTGCCGATTAATGTCTGTGGCGGCTTCCTGAATCATGGAGATACCCAAAACGATTGTCAGGGGAAAGAGCGTTGAGAATGCTGTCAGGGGTGTCTGAAAGATAGTCGTGTATGTCCCCAGCAACATCAAGAAGCCCATGGCAAGGAAGTACACATTTACCAGGCGACGGAACTGCTCGAGATGGATTTGGGCAGGAAGGAAATCACTGTATACTTCGAGTTCTTGACACTGTTGTCGCAAAAGGGTACATCCTGCGACTGCCTTTGTACCTGCACTGCGCCCAGGCGGGCGACCTGCGCAAGCGAAAATAGAGGAAGGGAGGGGGAACAGGGGATAGGTTTGCATGAAAATGAGGAGTTCTCATGGGGCGATGTTATCGTTGAAAGAGGTCGTACCGGAATCGTGCGTTCCTCCTCCAGCGTGCCTCCCAATAATCGCCTGCAGTAGGCCCATGAAGTTTGAAAATGCCTACTGACGATTGCAGCGAGCTTATGTAGACTCCAAGGACATTGCAGAGGACCGGCCTTCGCACTGGTACAATTATTACATCCTGATTTGATGACAAGCAATAATGGGAGTTCAAGAGGGGACACCTTGAAGGAAAGTGCAATACCAGGGGCGTGCCTTGCTTGAAGTCGTTGGACAAACGGCTGCCTCGGACCCCAAGCACTACTGTGCCCCCTAAGGGAGATTAATCCCACCTCTTCGCCCTCGCTCACTCATGCTGACACCTTACTTATTGTACCTTCGTTTTCTCCCTTTCATCTCCCTGAAGTGATGGCCGAGTAGCTACACCAGTGCAGTATAGTGACCGGCTCCACGATGACGACGCCAAAGAAGAAAAGAGGACAGCCGCTAATCGCAACGTCGCGGCCAGACCGCACAACTGTCTTCGTAGTGGACAAGAATGTTGCACCCCAAGTGATTCGCGAAGTCGCCTGTGGTGGAACTTGCGGTGGTAGCAGCAGCTGTAGCAGCTGGGCCGGCGAGGTGGTCTGTGGGGGTCCCGTGGCTCAAGTGGCAGTGAGCACAACCAACGCAGGGCATAGCTTACTTGGAGCACTTTTAGAGTCGGGCGTTTTAGAAATCTGGGATATAGCGGCACCGGAGGGCGGGTTGTACACCCTGCGGGAAGTGGTGCACTTGCCCGCAGCGGCCAGCGGGGAAGTGAACAGCAGCGGCAGCAGTACCAGCAGCAGTGGCGAAGGTGACAAGAATGCCAGTAATAGCAATTCGGACGCCCTATCGGACTGTCTCTTCGCGGGCTCGAGAGGTCTACCTTCAGGTTTGTTTTTTTTTGTGACGCGGGGGATTGGGGGCAAGTCCGGTGGCAGCAGCGAGCTTTCACGTCTGCATGTCGTCAGAATTCACCCCTCAACTGGTCCTCCGACCGTTGGCACACAACGGCTCACAGCTATGGATGCATCGCGGAAAAAGGTCGCTGTAGTTGCCTTAACGTGCCATGAGTCCCAACCTCTGCTCTGCGTGGGCTTCCAAGACGGGGTGCTGCACCTTTATGACGTTGGCGGAGTGGCCGCGGAGAAAGGCAGGGCCGGAGTCGAAGATAACGTAATTAGTGCTGCCGCGCGAAGCTATGTCCCGGACGGCAGTAGCAAGCAGGAGAACAGAGATTTTGGAGATGATAACAACGACAATGACGACGGCCAGGAGCAAGCGAGTGGCATAGCAACGACAGGGAAGGCAGCTATGTCAGTGCTCTTGGGCAAATCAGTCCGAAACCTGCTCCTGCCTGTGGCGGCTCTCAAATTTGGGATTCACATGCAAGGTGCTCTCTCGTGCATCTGTATGACCTCTGAATTCGGAATAATTTTGGCCGGTAGCACGCGCGGAGAGGTCGCGGTCTGGTCAACCAACACGCTCCTTCGAGAGACTGCGCATGGAGAGAATGGTAGTGACGATGCGCTGAACTTGTCTGGTGCTGTGTTACCCCTACAGAGCTGCGAAGTCATGGCCATGCCTAGCCCTATCGAGCGCATAGAACTTCTCAAGTGTAGCAAGCCGTTAATTTTGGTCAGCGTGCGGGCAGCCAATGGTGACAGTAACGTGACACGCGCGGCGTTGCTGGCGTTCCTGCCTAAGTCTCTGGTCGTCGTGCACATGGGGCCGCCTGTGCGGACTCGGCATTTAGCTTTTCAAAGCCGCAACTCTTGTATCATCTTGTCGGGAGAGGGCAATAAAGTGAACAAGCTGCTCGTGAGCAAACTTGCTGATGTGTTGGCTTGCCCTGCGTTTCCCTTGCCGTCACAGTTGGCTGCGATAGGGCCACCTCAGCTTGACTGTGGGGCGTTTTTAGCGGACTCGTGGGGATGTTCACAGCCGTCTTCTTCGCCATCATCGCCTATACATGCTCCTTTCATCTACTCAATACAGTCACGTATGCTTTTATCTCTCCACCAGGACGACACGAATAGCTTCTCAGCTAGTAGGAAAAGCGGGCTGTCCTCAGTTTGCGGGTCATTGACGCTCAAGGCCCTGGTGGTTGCTCGACCACTGCACCACCTCCAAAATAATCGCTCAAGCGATCGAGACAATGACATCCAAGCGGAAGCCGTGCTTCTACTTCCGACGTATGGGAAAGATTTTTCCGTTCTTTTGGACAGGCTGAGCTTGTCGCATTCAGTGCCGATTTTTTCCGGGCTGAACGAAGACAACGACCAGATATTACTGCTGCCCCATCGCCTCATCATCAGCCCGGACGGATCACTGATTGTGGTTCTGCTCAGGATACTGAGACCCAAGGTGGCTGGAAGCGACAATGTAGTCGATGCTTGCGCCCCGCTGGCTTATGTGGTTGTGCGTCAAAGCAGTACGGCGCAGGATGGGGGGTCGGTAGAAACAAACAACGGCAATCAAGTGGCTCTAGTCAGCCTCGACTTTGTGCACGCAGGCGTGACAATAGATGCAGCCTTCTTGTCGCCACGGATCCTCGCACTTCTACAATCTTATACTGGCAAATGCGGTGCTGTTGTCAAGACGACCCTTCTTCAGGCGAATGGAGATCCCTCCGCAGCCACCACTGCATGGGTTATGTCACAAACTGTCGAAGATGGCGACGTGCAAACAGAGGATGGAGCACAAGAATACATTCCTACGCGGCTATTTAGAGCTGGTGGGAGCGGATTTCCATATGAAGGGGAAGGGTCACTTAGGGTCGTGTGTGTCAGGCGGCAGAGACAGGCGGGGGGGAATGGAAGTACCATCCTGACTTGCTCTCGGGTAGGTGGAGGGTTTCCGCCAAGCTTCGTCGGGTCGGCTGTCCTCCGTGCGCAAGAGGTCATAATGGAGGCCATCAACCAGACGAGTAATGGGCAGGGCATAGAGGCTGGCTCTGTGATAGCTGTTTTGACGTCTCAACGTCTGTTACTCTTCTCTCCAGACTTGACTTTATTGGCCGGCGTGGAATTGACGATGGCGCCGTGCGGATTGGCATGGTTGGGTCCGACCCCGCTGATTGTCTTTGCAGATGGTCGTGTCTTGTACCTATCTCTTGATTCTGGCGCCACCGAGCTGCGGCCAGTCTTATCGCTGGACCAAGAACAGGCTGGGGCAGACGTGATACTTGTTGCAGCTTTGCCTGATCGCTTGGTGTATGCGGCAAACAATGGCGCATCTGGCTCTTTGCGCATCTTCACGCGGGCATTACTGCCTCTCGAACCCCTGCTGGTGGGATTCCTGGCTTGGCCTCGCCTTGTCAAATTACCTGTTATCTCCTTTGCACCATCCGCACTGTACTCTCCCTCCCCACCGCCACCATCGGCAGTAGAAGCAGTAACTTCCTCACCATTTCTCACGGTAGCTTTGAAAACACTTCTGGAGTTGTACGGCCCTCTGGCAAAGCAGCGTGGAGCACGGTATGCACTTGGAGAAGGGCCAAGTGTAGATGCAGGCGCCACCGCATGGGCGTGTGCGGCGCTGTCTCGCGCAGGCTTTGGTGGATGGGCGGCAGTACTTGCCGGTGTGGCAGGGACTGTTCAACTTGGGAAGGGACGAGAGTCCAAAACAGCGCTCCTTGCTAGGCAGTCGGAGGGTCCGAAGGCCTTTCAACCGCGGCCCTGGATTCCGCCAGAAGTCAAGGCTGGGTTGGCGGCGCAAAATTCGCAATGGCAGGATGCAATGTGCGAGGCAATGGGGGACAACATCGTGAAGGGACAAGATGTCGCGCTTCACTCGGACATCACATTGCCCCCACGCTTCCGCCATCGCAGTCGGGTGTTGGCGCTGTTGGGGCAACGCGCATGGCAGGCGGGGCAGACAGAGGAGGCTTTCCGGCTTTTCGACTTAGCAGGCGAAGATGAAAACGCCATGAATCTATTGATATTGCACCTCTTGGGTGGAGGCCCTGTGTCAGATGGCTGTGCACAGCTTCTTCGCGATCTCTGTAAAGCAGAGCCACATTTGCTGGCGTGTCTTCGGGAAGGGGAAGCGATTATGACGAAGGAAGTTGGACCGGAAAAGAAAAGGGAGGCTGCGGTGGCTAGTTTAGTATGTGCAAGATTGAGCTTACAGACGTTTCCCTTTGACTATCAGCGGCGTCAATATTTGCTTCCTCGTCTATCAGGCGCTATTTTACAGCTCCCGCAATGGCCGCAAGCCGGCCTTGCGCCTTCTACCACTGCTTTTGTCGCCTTCCCGGCAACGCCGTCTTCTTCCTCCTCCTCCGTCAGTCGAGGCGGTCCACCGCGTGCACCTCTAGTACAAGCCCTGCTGCTGGATCGTGTGGAAGAATGGCTGGGACGAGTGGCACCCGAGGGGTTGAGAGAAGAAATATCTAGGTTGGACGAACGTGAACGAGATGCAACTAAGAGGGAAGAGGAATGGGTCAAGGGCGTAGGGGAGGGACGGGAGGAGGACAATGTAGTCTTGTATTTGCGATTTAACGAGCCTACTTTTTTGGCAGATTCTTCTATGGCCGTAGAAGTTCCTCTCCGTATGGCTGGTGACTTGTCACAGTACGGTCATTCCTTGGACCTGGCCAATGGGCAATCCGAGTCGCTATCCTTCGTGAAGTCGACTTGTCCGATTGACCAGGGGGACGATGTCAAAGTGCGCATGGGTATGGACGCCTTCTGGGGAACATCAAACATACCATATGGAAGCTTATCATCCTCTTTGTTACCCCGTGGCTTGAGAGCCGTCGTGGCCCGGGGTTCTGCCTTAGATGTGGGACCTTACCACGGACCGCAGGAGCAACCCGGCAGGTGTCGCCTCACGGTGGAACTTTGGATTCAGCGGTCGTCGTCCTCCTCCTCTTCCTGTTCGTCGCAGCCCGAAGTCTTGATCACTCGCAAAACTATAGATGAGCAGTCCATGTATCTGTGGGGTCTAGGCATATCTGCAGAAGGTGCGTTGATCTTTTGGACCGAAGGGAAACAGGCGCCACTGAGCACGGTGCCGGGTACCGTAATGGAAGGAATTTGGACACACGTTGCCTTTACGCTCGAGATGAAAAGCTCAGGGGGCAAACAAGCAACAGTAGCCTTATTCGTGGGGGGCAAGAAGGCTATCTCGACTCAGTCGCTGATCAAATTTCCCTTTCTGAGCGAGAGCCAGCTTCGCCGCACGGTCCTTGAGGTGGGTCCCAACCTCCATGGCCACCGGATGACCGAACTTAGGCTGTGGGCCTGCGCTCGCAGCGCGGACGATCTTTATGACTATCGGGAGAGCTACCTTCAACTAGCGGAGAGGAGGAAGAAGCTGGCCTTTAGGATCAAAAGTGATGGCGGTCGAAGCATCAGAAACGAGGGCAGCGACATACAAGAGGCAGCTCCGACATCACCACCACCATTACCGGTAAAAGCAGCACGGAAACGCGAAAATTTTGCCCCCTTACCCAATATGGCTGATGGCGTGATGTTTCCGGTGCGACGGAGAGGAGCTGGGCGTGAGGATACTTCCTCCATTACGCTTCTAGATGGACTACGTGATCTTAGTGGAGAAGGGGCATGTAGCCTTATAGCCTCCCTTCCAGCCCCCACTGCCAACGATACGGCTGTTCGGCGATGGCAAAGCCGGGCGAATTCACTGGCTAGATCTGCGGATGGACTTGTCATACAGTCCTCACCTCCACCAACCCATCCCTCGGTGGATATCGACGCAGGCTGGGCAGGTTTTAAGGAGGATCCGGTCTCTAGACCCACTTCCTTCGTAGTTACCACTACCGCACCTCTTGCTGCCGCCGAGCATGCGCCTCCAACCCTGGGGCTTCAAATGGTGTCAACCCCGCCTGAGCTGAAGCATCTCTTACTGCTTCTACCTTCAGAGCTGGACGTCAATCCAGCCAACGTCCTTCGGGATGAGATTGCCGGCTATTTCTCCCAGTGCGGACAGTATTTGTGTTTGCGGGAAATGACGAGGTCTACGAATTTGGAAAGTGGGATCCCTAAAGTCGCTATTGTGGTGCTCGCAGTGACCACGTCAGCGGATCAATTAGCTCGCCGCGACCGCTATCCTTTTCAGGCCAAGAGCGCTATCTTGGTGGGAGGCTTGTCGTCGTCCTCTTCCTCGTCGTCCCTGCCATTTTTGCTTTCCTCTCCTGTGATTGCTTGCTATACGGTCGCAAAGACAACTGCAACGACGACTGGAGGGAGAATAATGCAGCCACAGGCAGGTGTGCTACAAGTTTACGACTTGATGCAGCGGAGGGGCGTGGCTCGACAACCTGTGCAGACGCGGGTACTCTTCTGGCGCTGGATTTCCCGGGGTGTGATCGCTTTGGTGACGCCCCGAGCTGTCTTTCTTTGGACTGTGGGCGTAAAAAGTGGGCCCTCCGGTGTCCCGACCAAGACATTTGACAGGCGTGATCTCACCCTTCTGGGTCCCAACGCCAACGTTCGCGACTACCACCACGCGGCGGGTGGGGAGTGGGGTGTACTGACTACCGTGGATGGTGACGGAGCGCGATTGGCCGTTCAATTTCATGATATCAGGAGCGGCAAAGTCATCGTTGAGTCTGGCACAGAATTGATCAGTGCCAATGTGGGAAAGTGCGACGGGGGAGTCGATCAAGGGAATAGAAGGAGCCAAATGTACTTTGTCATGCTCCGTCGCTGCCCGGAGCTCACCGTGGATTTATGCGTTGAGGAAGGAAAAGGAAACGAGCAGGGAATGTGTAATCCCCGCTTGGTCAGGCTGGCCCGTTTGCCACTGCCGTCGGCGCCCGCATCCTTGTCTGACTCGTGGCGTGCCTGGGTGCTTTTTCCACCGGGCCGCACTGACATCATCGTGCTTTTGTTCTCGGCGGGCGGACTCCTCTATACCTGCTGCTCTGCTACGCATCGAATACAGGCTCGGGGCTCCGTCTTTCCTGAAGAGCAAGCAGGCGCGGTCCTGGATGTATCCTGGGACGTGGTGAGCGGAGACATGTTGGTGTTGGAGGCGGAACGGTTGGCTGTTTTTAGAGTTAGCAACTTGTGAAGTATTTATAGCATAACATAACGTAACATAGTGAAAACCGACTAAGAGTAAATTATGTACATTCAACCTGCTTTGGTCTTTGCAATTTCAACGGATGCTCTATCTTAACTTTGACTCAGCCGTAAAGACTTCCAAGGCAGTTGCCACAGGTCGACTATCCTGTGCGTCTGAAGAGAAAAGAAGGTCCTCATCGGCTTCCTCGTCCTTATTGGGTAGTGGACGGTCGCAAGTGGCACGTTTCGGTACCGCGTGTGATGAGGATACTGAGGACGACAATGAACCCAATACCTCTGTTTTCTTGGCTTCGTCTCGCTCCACTATTCCGCTACAAGTCGTACTCTTGCCCGACGTCGTTTTTTGCCGGGCTATGGCCTTGAGGATGAGCTGCTTAGTTGCAATACGATGCCTCTGGATAGCGACCGGATCCTCCATTTTAGAGGATGCCTTAAGGGACGTCTTGCGGAACGTATGTTGCGGCGGGAAGGCCGGCAAAAAGCTTGGCACGTAAGGTGGCCGCATTCTCCCTTCCTCCCCACTTGCTGCTGCTCCTGCTCCATTTTCTGCACCGCTGGAACACATCACCTCCCCACCCCCTTCGACGGGCAGCGCCCGCTCAAGGCCATCACTCGGAGCAATGCCCGATCCACTGCTGCCGCTGCACACGGGAAATGGCGGAATGTGTGTATGGAATGGCTGATACCATTGGAAGGCTTCGGGTTGGTCCAGTTGCGTTAAATCTCCCCGAAACGCAAAGCCCCGCAGGGCCCGCCAATCAAGTTCGTACCGGTCCCGCCCTGTCTCTTGCTGGGGCTCATCCAATGCCGCCAGCACGTCCAGTAACGTGACGCGCGTGCGGCCACCGGACTCGGCCTTCGTCTGCGCCTCCGTGCCCAACGCTACGATGAAGTCCCGGACCATGTCTGTAAGGGCATCTAGGACGGATGGGTAAGTGTGCTTGCACCCCACTGCCAGCGCTGCTTGTGCCACGGCTTGTCGCGTCACGGCGAGCGCAAACGTGTCGGCAGCCCCGCGTTGGCGTTGTCGTTGTGCTTGTGGCTGCAGTGGTAGGTGGGAGCATGAGGTGGAGGTGGCCGTTACGGCGGATGGAATGGGAAGTGCCATGATGGTTGCACGGGAGGCAGCGTGTGTGTAGAAGCCAAGCGCACTGTCTGGGTGATGTGACTTTGTGAAGTGTAACTGAAATAGGTTAGTCCAGCCAACTTTCTTTCGACGAAACGCAGTTACTACTTCTATCAAGCCACACCTGAAAAGGTGGTCCCAGGCCGGCGCTGTTACGATTGTCGAAACCGATGGCCTTTCTCGAGGGCACAGAGAGCAGTCAGTGTGCTGAGGATGAGAGAAGCCGGGGGGCCAGGGGTACCCTGTGTTGGTTTAATAGTGGGGCCAGGGAGCATGGAGCCTTCTTGACTTCAGCGAGTCCGTGTATGATGTTTCTCGTAATCACTCGTGATAAGACGACAAAATATTTTTTTGATTTTTAGTTTTGCCTTTTCCACAAAATCGATGCAATACCGTGACAAAAGCACGCACTCTCAAATCATGCACCAAGAAGAAGGGTGCACTTCAAGTGAGTCTGGAGTCTCTCTTCCCGTGACAGCACACCACTGCAAGCGAGTCCCATAGCGTCTTTCACGAATATATAGATAAATCGAAGTATCGGACTGGGGCCACATATTTGTTGGTGCATTAACGAACATTGACATATCTGGCGCATGAAACATCATGGATGGTAGTGGAGGAGATTGTCATGAAGCAGGTCAAGCAGACCAACCTCATTACTCCCCTGAAACGATGGGAATATGTTTGATTGCTAGATAGCTCTCGAAATGGTGGACGGGAGATGTACCCTGTAAATTGGATTGTTTTGAATGCTGTCGTCCGAGGAGGGTCGCCATGCGTAACGAATTTCACTCTGAAGGCTTGCAAGCAGGGCTTCAATCAGCGTCTTATGATGTTGGAGCGAGTCATGCTCTCCCAGAGCAGGAGAGCTAAGAGCTCCAGCGCATCTAAGCGGGCTGTTTCGGGAAGGCTCATGGTCGAAGGATCTTGTGGAAGATATCAACCTGGGGCCTCGGCGTTGATGAGGACAAGTAAAATGTGGAGCTCATCGGGCGACTATTACCCAGGGCGTGTGGTATAGCGAGTTACCTCATAAGTCAAAACCCGATTTCTCCCACTTTCACCTTCCATAACCAACGACAAGCAAGAGAAGAAGGATGGAGAAGTGTGAAAGGAAGAGATAGGAGAAAAGAGTGTGGGAAAAAAAAGAGAGGGCGAGAAGAGAGAGAAAATATTCTCTAGTAACAAGGTCTCATGTGAGATCACCGCACGGACTCGCCAAGGCCGGTTCCTGTCTCTTGACAAATCAATGCAACGTCTCCTCCCTCCTTCCCACCATTCCTCCTTTTCAACTCTTGTTGTCAAGCATTATGGACCAAATGACCTATCGATCGCAACGTTGCACCTTCCCTTCCTACTCAGGGACGCAATGACCCGAATCATCGGCTCGGCACATTTGTTTTGATGTTACTTGTCCACGAGGCATAGAGCGAGAGATGAGGCAGGCGTCCGCGGAAGCAAGACCCTCACCCATCCGGATGCCACCTGTATGTTGCCTTGCCTTTACAAAAGACAGCCCTCGCTTCCAGACACCTAATCAGAAGCCGCTCTTCTACTCTCGCTCTCATCCTCCACAATATTTTCTTTCAGATTGACCCAGAAGCCAGGCCGCTACCGCGTTTGCCGTGTGCCGATCGAGACACGTGCAGCGAGTGTAAAAATCTTCTGCGACAAGGGGCGTATTCCTCGCTTGAAAGCGGGCGTAATGGAGGAGGACATAGCCGCCGGGACCACAATCAGCACTGTGGAGAGCGGAGCTGCTACGACGGCGGCGACGACAACGATGACGGAAGAGGAAGAGGAGGAGGAGGAGGAGGAGGCGGAAGTTGAGATGGTGTTCGACTCGGCAAAGGAGACCGAAGATGAGGAGGTCATTGCTTCCCCAGCGGCGCCAATGCAACCCGCTTTGCCTCCCGTGAATAAGGATGAAGGCTGCAGCAGTAGCAGCAACACCACCACCACCACGACCACCACCAACAACAATAACAAGAACACCAAGAACATGGAGATAGGCCGTGAGAGCGCAGCGGCAGGGGCAGCGGTACCGGCAGCGCCAGCTCCTGAGTCACCTGAAGTCGTGCCTGTCCCCGAGAAGAAGAAGTATGCCTACCGTCCTCCACGCATGGGAGATTCGTTTCAAGCCACCGTGCCCACTTTTGGTTCCGAGGTATGTGCTGGTCAAAAGGAGATCATGTCTATTGCCTTTGATTTGGTTTGCTGAGGGCGCATTACGGGCAGAGGCATGTCTTCCCTTCGACGTGCAGCTAGTCGGCATAACACCACGCGCACCTCAACTGCTGTTAGCAAGCTCACTCGATGTTTTGTTCTTGTTTCTTTTCCCTTACTAAAGACGACGCACGCCCATCGGACACGCACAACGACCAAAAAGACAGCGCCCGAGGCCAGCATGAACGACCTGCGACCGAACCAGACCTCGTTGCGGGACGGGTTGATTTGGGAACCCTCGGCGCTTTCCGGGGAGGAGGTAGACAACTACCTGATCATGACGCGTGGCCTGGTCATACAAACATCGCACACTCGCGATCGACACGAACCCCGCTGGCGACGGCCAGGTGTCTCGTCCACTGGCGTCCTACTCACAGCGGATCAAGAAGCAACGGGAACCGCAGTGGCAGCAGCAGGTGGGGGGACTGGTGACATCATACCATTGGAGGCTGACGAGCAGGCGCTGTTTTACCTGTACCAACAGAATTACAAGCTGGACATGACTTTTTTGCGCCTGATCTCTGAGCTCGGGATGCAGAAAGGTGCGCATTGCTATTGTTACACGCGTACCTGCTTCCAGTTGTCCTGTACATATCCTACTCTTGCACATTTGACCCAATATTTCTCACCTCAACTCACCGCACTCTTTTTCTGGTCCACACTCCTTTCCACACCCAACAGAGCACAAGTTTCTGCACGCGCTTAACACGCTTTATCAGTCCGGTGCTTCGGCTTCCTCGCTAGACCGGCGCGATCGCTCGACGCTCATAGGGTCTTTCGCCTCTGGAGGCACGCCATATGTCGGCTATGCACGGGGGGGGCGTGCCGCGCAATTTCCTTACAAGTATTCTTTCCCCATCAAGGTGGCGCCTCTGGTGGCAAGCAAGTTGGCCACGAACGATGAAGATGGCTGTGGTCCTGATGACCAGGAGGAGGGAGAAGAGGATGAGGCGCCGGGCGAAGGGTGAGTGTGTTTGTCTCCTACGTGTTTCTCTCCCTATTTCTATGACAAGTTCCTCTCTGTCCCCCAAATGATATTTTATTCCTTTCACTCTCCCTCCTTTCCTCCTCACTTGATTTTCTAACAGCCGGGAGAAGAAGAAGCGTTCCGCCGACAAGACTGAAACGCGGAAGCAGTACGTGATATTGGCAGAGCGAGCAGGCAATCTTTGGCGTGTCTTGGAAGCAGCTCGCAAGAAAGCTAGCAGTAGCGGCAGCAGCAACAGCACCAACAACAATAATAACAGCAACAACAATAGCAACAACAACCTCAATGGCGAGTCCTCGGGGGGAACGTCAACAGCAGCTGGGCCCCCGGCGACGGATCGACCCAGCCAGGCACATATGATGACGCTCCTTCGAGAGATAGCCAGTTTGCCCAACCTTGAGCTCCCTCCCGGTGGTACGTGCGTGCAAGTGTTTGTGTTTCCATCCTCTTTCTTGCTATTTTATCCGTCACTCCTGCGCGTCACTTCTAATTCACGTCCTCCGCAAACCTCCCTGTACCCCCCACACCAGATATCCCTGCCAAGGAGATGGAGAAGTCCTTGGGGGGTCTGAAGGAGGCTCTGGCGACGTCCAGGCAATATGTAGCCAAGGTTCATGACGCTCTCAACACCACAGCGGGTCAGCCTAGCACGATTGCTGACATCAAGGATCTTCTTGAGGAGCTCCAGCAGCAGCCCATCCAACTTCTGGTACGTGTGATAGGACGATGAACGAATGTAGTGTGATTGTTGTTGTTGTGCTGTACAATTGGTCATACTGATCACTACAATATCCCCGCCTGTACTCCTCCTTCCTACTATATCACCAGGAGGAAGCTCAACTATCCCGCATCGTCGCCGAGGCGACGGCATGGCAAACGGCGGCCGAGGAGCTAGCACAACACCTGGAGAGGGCCTCCCTCCCCGACGCTGAGGTCCTGATCGCAGCCGCGGATGCTCTGCCCCTACATTTCGAGCTCAAAACCTGGCTGCAGGACAAGGTCGAGGAATGCCGGGCGCTGGGGAAGGAGATTTGCGCAGCTGTGCCTTTTCGGGCAGCGCGGAGCATGGGAGAATGTCAAACAATAGAAGCGTTGCGGCGGCTGCTAGAACGGGCTCGCGAGGTGCGGCTGCAGTTTCCCGAAGTGGAGGTGCTGCAAGCAGTGATCGGGCGCACAGAGAAGTGGTTGGGCGAAGCAATGGTGGCTGTATCAGAGACGCCGGATTTACGGAAGTTACAAAATTTGTTGGAGGATGCGAATACCATCCCTGTAGACTTGAGCGAGACGTGCGATGTGATCAAGGGCAAAGTGGAGCAGGCCCATCAGTGGGTGGAGAAGGTCCGCAAGGCTCTCCCTCGCAAGAATAAGACCCGAAGTAACGCCAGCGACGTGGGCAAGGTAGATTACACGGCGGCTCGCACCCTCTTGAATGAAGGGGAGGGCATCCGTGTGGGCGTGAAGGAGCTGGATGACATTGCCGGGGTGCTGGATACGGCTGAGACCTGGCTTCAGCGTGTGCGGGGTGCATTGGAGGAGTCGACGGATGAGACGGGTTTACAATCTTTACAAGCGCTCCTGTGCGAGGCTGATGACATCCCCGTGGAGATGGACGAGCACAAGATTCTGGCTGCGGAGATTGAGGCTCGTCGGTGGGGGTTGCGGGTACAGCCTCGCCTTGCCGGGTCCAAGGTCACTGTTAAGGCGCTGGAGAAGCTAGTGGCGGAGGCCGCGGGGCTGCGAGCGCGTCTACCTCTTGCCGCACAGCAGCAGAAATCGTGGCGGCTACCGGAGGAGATTGAAGCCCGTAGTCGGTTGCAGAAGGCGTATGCCTGGCTGAAGGATCATCGAAGCTGCGTCAACCCCAATGGGTTGGGCTTCCGCAAAGGGGTGACGGTGCACAAGGTTCTACAGTTGCTTCAGCGTGCGCGGGACGTACCTGTGGACTTGTCGGAGCCCATGAGACAACTGGAGGACGCGGTGGTCAAGGCGGAGAAGTGGCTTGAGGCCTCGGCGGGCATTTTGCAATCTTGTGGAATTCAGCAGCGGACTGCGTTCACGCTGCCGGAGACCAAGGCAAAGGCTGCCGATGGGACGGAAAGGGATTCTGGATCTGCGGATGGTAAGGGTGGGGAAGGGGAAAAGGAAAAGAATGCTATCGAAGATAAGGATGAGGAGGAGGTAGATGTCGATGATGACGATGCCGAGAGCTCGGGTGATGACGAGGAGATTTTGCCTACGGGCCTGAAGGTCGAGCAGGAGGCATTAGTGGAGTGTGTGGGAGAAGCTTCTGACATCGGATTGGAGCTATACGAGGCAGAAAAACTCAAGGCATTGCTGCAGCGCATGCAAGGATGGCTGGACCAGTTGGGGGTAGTGTGCCCAAAACGGATGAGTAAGCGGCGGGGGATGCGATTGAAGGTGACGGTACAGGAGGTGCACGACCTGGTGGAGCAGGGCAAGGCCTTGCCGATCAACCTCTCGGAGGAAGTGGAGGAGATCACTGAGCGCTTGCAAGCGACGCTCAAGTGGCAGACGGAGGTGCAGGCCGAGCTGCTGGACATTGCGCAGGACGGACTCCGTGAAAGCAAAGCCTACAAGCTTAAGGAGGTCAAAAAGGAGAGAGAAGAGGAAATGGACGAGGCTAATAAGGAAGCGGGCGAAGGCGATGATGACTTCAACGAAACGCATGAAAAGCGGCTGAAGCGCTTGGAAGCGCTGGTGGACCAGACGAGCGACGTTGGGATCGAGTCGGCGGAGGACGACATGATTATTCGGCACCTGAAGGCCCACAAGTGGGCCTCAAGCGCCATTGATCTCTTAGAATTTGTCGATCCTAAATCGACCATCAACGAAGTGTGCATGGCCGAGATTGCGGACGTAGTGACCGATGGTGATGGAGTACTGCATAAGGAGGTGGTGGACGAGGACGCAGAGTGCGGAGCAATGAACCGACAACCTTCTTCTTTGGGGAGAAGGGAGTCTCCTTCAGTCACTGAGAAGGAGGGCGGTAGCAGCGCGAACGCGGGCTCCTCCTCGGCGATTTGCTCTCCAGCGTCCGCCACGGGACGGGGGGAGAGGAGGTGGTCGTCGTCGGCAATGGCAGCGGCTAGCGCTACTGGTGGAGAAACCATGGAGATGGATGGCGCCGAGAATGACGAGGGTGTGGGAGAGGGCGAGGAGGAAGATGGGATTGGGTACGCGACCAAGAAGGATTTTGAAGTATACGTGACAGAGCAGGGAGAGGTGAAGAAGCGGCGCTTGAAACCGAAGATGAAGAAGGTGCTGGTGGAGAGTCATGGAGAGTGTGATGAAGTGCTGCAGGAGATGATGCTCTTTTGGTGGGATCAGATTGGCAGCCTGCGGAGGATTTGGGAGACGAGCCGGGAATGGTCCAAGCGCGCCACGCGGCTGCTGAGCCCAGGCGGGGAGAAGGTGAAGATGGACGTGATGGAGTCCTTATTGGCCGAGACGGCGGAGTGGGGCTTTAACATGGACCTTGTCAATCGCGTGAGGGCCGAGGTAGAGCGGGGGAAGAGCATCTTGGCCCGGGCTACATCAGCGTTGGAGGGGGATGATTCAGCGAAGCTTGAGCTGCCGGTGCTTAAGTCTCTTATCACGGAGGGCGACAAGTGCAAGGTACTGGTCGAGGAGATCAAATTCCTGCGCAAGCATGTCGCTAGTGGGCAGCGATGGATAGCGCGATACCAGAAGTCGCGGCCAGAGGAGCTGGACGAGATGATGGCCCTGGCGGAGGAAGCGAAGGAGATTCGTATGGACCTAGGGGAGGACTTGCAGACGGTGCTACACAGTGTAACACGCTGTTGCTTTTGCCGACAGACGGTGGACGGTCCCTTGGTCCGCTGCACGGAATGCGGGGAGAAGTATCATCAACGGTGCCTGGCTGTGGGGGAGACGGATGCAGTGGATTGGGAGCGGCGGGGATGGTGCTGTCCGCGTTGCTTGGTGCGATGGCACATGCGGGACGCTCTTGCCAAGACGATGGTCATTGTCTCCAAGTGGATCGCGGTGCCCAACGCCTCGCCGCTGGGCCCCATCCCGTTGCTGGGTCAGTCGATGATGGCGCAAGGGCTGTACGGGGGAGGCAACCCCATACTAGAAGACCCTTATATAAGGGCGTTGGAGGTGACGACGGGGAAAGTCAAGGCCTGGATGAAGCGTTTGTTGCATGCAATTATAGTCTGCGCGGATCGGAATGCAGAGGAGGTCCGGACGCTAGGCACGTCCAAGCTTGTCAAGAGCAGCGTGCTGGTGGAAGTCATTCGGCTGGCCAAGGGGGATTCGGATGTGGACAAATGCGCTGATGTTAAAGAGGTGATCTGGAACCTGAGCGTGGTCTTTTGGGGCGCCCGCCTAGTCTGCCAGCTCCGGCGTCGGCCGAGCTTGGTACCCCTGCAGGCGCTGACGGCTGAGATGCAGTCGGTGGGGATTCACAACGAGCCGCTGCAGGTGATGTTAAACAACCTCATCTCGCGGGCCATGGAGTGGATCTACAAGACCAAACCAATGTTGCGCGAAGGCTGGCTTAGTGGTGACCATGCGTTCATTGATGTGGAGCGGCTGCGGGAGCTGATGAAGGAGAAGCGCAACATACCCGTGCGCCTGCTGTTGGAGAGGCGGGTTGAGGCCATGCTCTCGGAGGAGCCGGGCAAGCGGTATTGTCACTGCCGCGGCTTTTACGATGGCTATTTCATGGTACAGTGCGTTGCCTGCAATGAGTGGTTCCACGGTAAATGCGTACAGATTCGGGCGGAGGACTTGGACAAGAAAACTGACTACCAGTGCGTGGCGTGCTCGGAGCAGAAGAAGCAACCTTATCCCTATCTGCCCTACCGCGCGCCTGATCCAGACCTTGCCTTGGCCGAGGTAGACGAGGAGGAGGAAGAAGCCGTGGCGGAAGCCATTCTGGGCGGGGCTGCAGGTGGAATTGACACTGGAGGTGCCGGCTTGGCGGCAATTGCAGGCGGAGTTAATATGCTGGACCAGGATGAAGAGATGATCATGGCCGACAAGGTCAGCTTGGAGGGCATTTTTCCATGCAAGAAGAAGCTCATTTCGTTGGACGAGTCTTCGAATCACGTGGACGTCTACCTCTTGCCCTTACCCGCGTCGCTAAAGCGCAAGAAGATCGTGACAGGGGGAGGTGGCGAACGTCGAGCGCCGGGGCTTTCCTCTGCGATGGAGGGCGCGAGCAAGAAGAAACACAAACCTACCCATTCTGGAAATGCCGGTAGCGGAGGCTACGGTGGTGGAAGTGGCGGGGGTGTGTCCAAGGGAGGGGGGGGAGAAAGCGGTGGTGTGAATGGTGGGGATGGGGGAGGGAGCGGACGTAGTCACAGCAAATCGAAGAAGAAGAAGCCTGTATTTCCCTCTGCTCCCGATGGCGGAGCAGATAGTGGAGTAGTGGCGATGGCGGGCGTCGAGCCCCCTGTCACGGTTCCTGTTGTGGGCGTGGCCAAGCCGGGTGACTTGGTTGCCGCCGCAAGCCAGCGTGGCCGTGTACGCAAGCCCCTCCGCAAGCCAGATGATTTCGTCTTTGGCAGCGGGGGTGGAGGAGGTGGAGGTGGTGGTGGATATCGAAAGTGACACAAAGAAGCTGTAGGATGGCGATTTGATGGGGTAAAGGGAGAGGGAAAGAGAGAGAGGGACGGGAGGATTTAGGAAGGAGGGTTAAGTACTGAGACATTTAGATATAGATATTATTCACAGATAAATACACCCAAAGGCGGGAACAAACAAACAATCTGCCAAGATTGATTGATTGATTGATTGATTGATTCGTTTTTTTGTCAGATCGATATTGACCCTAATAAAACCTCTTTATGTATCGGAATGTTTAATGAACCATTTAACATGCCAGATGGGGAAAAAGACGTGCCAAGACAACTTTGTTTTTGACCTCCTGCCCATTTTTGAATCAGCCAACAAGTTGGTCAACGGCAGTCTTCCAGGGGTTAGGTGTGTGGGCCCTCGATGCCTATGTCACCGGCATGACAGCCGCTTGCAAACACAAAATAGACATCTCTGTACATTAAGGTGTTCTTTGGGTCAATCTATAGGCCTGGATAAGTGAGCAACATGGCAGCAAATCTGTGTGATCTCTCGCACTTATTCATTCGCCATCATGCCCTGCAACGCACCCACGCCCTTTCATCGTCGCCCCACGTAACCCCGCATATTAGCACGTTGACGGAGTGCACGCGCATGTACAGGGCGCAAGAAAAGCATGAATGCCATCTGTTGTGGTAGTTCCGGAATGTTTCGGATGTCCTCCGCCTCGAGATGAACCAGCCGTCTCACTCACCCCTCGGTACTCTCGCACTTACAGATTTTCGCAGCCATGTCCCCGGCTGGGGCAGGGCATGGTGGTGGCGATGATGGCAGCAGAAAGGAGAGGGATGGTGGACTCCGCGTCAAGGAGTTGCGGAGCCAGCACTCGCTGCGACACAAGCTACAAAAATGGCGCGGCACGCAATGGATGTCGCGTGGAGCAGGGGAGATCAATCTGGACGAAAGTCAGTCCCTGAGCCTCTTGGATGTCAGGGGAAGGATCAGGGCATGTGGGGCTGGTCTCTGGCAGCGGCGTTCGCCCATGTGCATGGGGTTTTCGTTCATCTTTCTGGCTGTGACGATTATGATGTGCGTGCTCCTCGTGGACGTTATGCGCCTCATACCCTGTATGAATCCCAACTCCCCGTGCTTTAATCTGGCTCTGGCCGAGTTTCAGAACATTTGCAGTTTTGAACGCATGCCGGTGCGCCTGACGACAACAGCCATGCTACCCCATATCTACTCTCGCCTTCATGTCAAATCGGCAGTCATCGATGTGGCTCTGCGCGGTGACCATGGGCCAGGGCACGTGGCTACCTCTTCCTTTACGGAAAAGGATGCACTATCTTCAATGGTACTGAAGGGAGGGGAGCAGAATTTGACAGTCAATTCAATCATGGTGGTGACCAACACCACGGGGCTGGCCATCATGTTCGCCTACCTGTTGAACGAGATCGATTTCCAGGTGGCCATCACGGCCAAGATCCAGGTTGTGGTGCAGACGCCTTTGCGAGTGCGCATAAAAGCCCCCATTAATTCAAATTTCTTCCTGACTTGCGGTCACCTTCCCTGCAAGGAGTCCGTCTGCAAGTACATTTGTCAATTTGGAAATTACCCTCTGAAAGACCCCGACCCCGGCAATCCTTACCCTTATGTGACCCGCGTGGAGAAGGTGCGCCTGGCTTACGACGAGGAAGGGGAATACACTATCTCCCCGCAAGTGGACGTGTGGCTGCGGGACTTCAAGGCTTCGGCTTCTTTCCCAAAGTCTATTTTGGACATGTACTTCTACAACAGCACCAAGCCAGGGAGCATATCGGGATTTCGGGAGCGACACGACTTGGACGAGGACCACAAGCTTTTCCGGGTGACGTTGCATGAATTCTTGCTGCAGAGCCTCGAAAGCTCGGGTGGCAAGCCCTTTAGGATGAAAATGGACTTGCGGCTATTAAACAACACGGCCGGTCAAGCTGCCACCGCACGGGACTTCACCACGCGCTTCCTGGGAAAGGAACCCATGTATATATACCTTGCGGCCACCCCTATTGATACCACCTGTCCTCAGCTCCGCAATCCACTGCTGATGGTTCCACCAGCTGGTTTGTCCCTGAACACAAATTTGAGCACCAAGGACTCATCAGACAGCAGCCTCAGCAACATGGGCGCCTTGACTGACGTTTTTCGTGTAAATTCCGTGGATCTTTTCAGCTTGAACAATACAATCCTGCGATCATTTGCCAACATTACGCTTATGCTGCCCTTTGCGCTCGAAGGCGAATTGCCTGCTCTGGACATGGACGGATTTGCCGGTCCCGATTTGGTGGGCCATTTCAAGGCCTTTCCAGTCACTCTACCCCCAGTAGTGCCGCGACAAGGATTTGAGCGGGACAGGGCGCCTGCTCACACGTTCGGCAAGGAGGCCATGTCGTTGTTTGCGCCCAAGGGGGAGGCGACAGTTGTATTATTTACTGAGGCTGAGCTTTCACAATGGGGTATAGAAAAGCTGGAGACGATTTTCCCGAATGTGTTGTCGCAGTTGGAGGAGCTAGACATAGACTTGGTGGGTTCTCGACCCGCTGAGCCGGGGAATGTGATGCAGACTTTTTTGAATGGTGTGGTAATCAAACTAGCCAGCCTTGAGGATCGGCTGATCCAGCACGGGGAGGCAAATGAGGACCGGATGTTCTTCACGCCGGCCGACAGCCCGATCAAGCCCCGCGTGCACATGGAGGTAAAATCCATCCCCTATGTGCACAGCAACGACACGGGCCTGCTGATATATTTAAATTTCACCTACCCTGACGCTTTTCAAGGCCGCTTTGACATTCGCGGGGGATCTATGCATTTCTTGCTCGCCGACTGGAATTCGACGGCCCTGGCAACGGTCACTGTGCTGGACTCCTTACTCTCCCGGGAGCTCACGCACCTGGAGGCAGAGGTCTTCATCTCTGACAGGACACAGGCCGAGGCCGTGCATAACTTGATTGATGCCCTCTCAAAAAAAATGCCCTCGGGTCTGCGCATTTCAGAGGGTGTAGTGGACTCGGCTCCAGGGCTGAAACAGCGAGTGCCCATTTCATATACGGACGTCGAGTGGGGATGTGCCGAGGACATAGTCGTGCATTGTCCGAACCTACGCCCCTCGGAAACCCGAGCCTGTTTGAACCAAGCTTTGGACGGGCGAATCCTCTCCCACCAATGCCTCAAAGTGCTGCTGCCCCGCGGAGAGCTGGATTTGGAGATCCGTGACCTAGCCAAAGTGATGGATGTGGGCCGCGGCATCGCCAACGGATTGTTGGAGCAGGTCAAAACCACGGCCAGCAAAGTCGCAGTAAATTTGATTGAGGTCTTGAGTCTAAGCACGCCAGAAGAAGCGATTGACCTGCAGGTCATTTTAGAGGAGAATAAACTCGACATTGGCATGCCTGAAGGGACCCCTGTAGAGGTGCGGGTTCGCGCCAATCTCTCCATTGGCATCTTTGATAGCATTGACCTTACCTTTGTGGTTCCTCCTTTGGCCGTTGAGATTTCGACGCCTTTGCCCAAAAATTTGGCTGAAAGACTAAAAGTGCCGGCCCCGGTTGGGGATAAGAAGGCTGTGAAAGCGATGAAAAGGGATCAATATGATGATGAAGAAGAGGAAAAGAAGGATGATGATGATGATGATGATGATGATGATAATGATGATGGTGATGATAAGGTGGGGGAGGAGGATGAGGTCAAGGAGGGGGAGAAGGAAGAGGATGGGGGGACGGAGGAGGAGGAGAAGGAAGAGGGAGAGGGAGAGGAGGAGACACCAGTTACGATGGATTACAATGCTGATGACAAGGAATATGCCGCGACAACGTCTCTCTTAACGCTAGTGCTTCCCGCGATGGATAAGGAGTACGTGCACAGTTCCCTTTTGCTGGTGGACTCAGCGGTTCGAATCAGTAATATTTACCATGCAATGTGCTGGTTAGAAGACATCATGGCCGACTTGACAGACAAGTACGTGATTGTCCACCCTGCGAGCACAGGTGACGTGTGGTCCTACATAATGGCGCCTCTCCGACTTAAGATTGACATTTTAACGGCCATCAACTCCACTTCAGGGCAACCTCCGTCGGACACGGACGAGTCAGGTGCTCCGGCAACCTTTTTGCAGGAGAATATTAACGAGACTTGGAGCAAAATTTTGTTTCGCGCCGCCTCCTTCCCGGAGCTAATTGTGACAGAGTCCCAGCTGGCATTCTCTCAGGCTTGGAGCGAAGCTGTAGATGTACGTATCCCAGCGATGGGTATGTCTGTGTATACCTCTTTTGTGGAGGAGGGCGATCGGCATTTGGTCCCGCTCTTGACTGATGATACGATATGCTTGAAGGACGCGCATGCTTGTCTTCTGGGTGATTTCGGGGCGGGCACCTTCCAAACCACGCGCGGGGCTATGGTCATGGTGAACACCAATCTGAACATGACCGCGGAGGATGGTGGGCGCTTTTGGGGGCACATTCTGAGTGATTACATGGGCGGGGCTCGCGTCGGATTGTACCTGAAGACAAAAACTGGGGCGGCGGGCGATGATGGCAAGGCACTCTTTGACATGGATGCTTCCATCATCCTGCCCAAGATGCCACCGCTTAACATCCCCTTGAATGACATCGTGAGCCAGGTGGGGGAGGTTACCCGACGTGCCTTACAGGAGAGCAGGCGGCAACTTTCTTTGGCGGAGATATGGTCGTCTTTGGATCCTATCATTCTCTCCATGACGCAGCCCGTAAGTATCAAAGTAGATACGGTCACGCTGGAGAATTTCGAGTCCAACACCATCGACCCCCTCGACCCGGCCTCTATTGCCCTTGGTGGTGATTTACTGGCCCGCAGCATCGTAACAATACCCGACATCCTTCAAGTCGACCTCCAAATCCCACCCTTGACTATGCAAATTCACAATGGCAACCTCAGCAAATTGCTCTTGCCGGCTGTCCCCGGCACCGAGGGCGACGGCGTGACTGGTGGGCATTCCCTTATGCACTTACCATGGGCCTCGGCTCAAGTTTCGGAGTTTGTCTACGACAGTCAACGCGACAACACGTCCACTGTGAAGCTCCATATTGACATTTTGCGTGTCAAACAGGCGCTTAAGCTGATGGAGGACGTGCTGATGGGCGGGAGGAATGTGACCATGACGGTAGTCGGGACTGAGGGGACCTCGAATTCGCTCTTCTCCCACATCTTCTCGCACATGAAGTTCCAGTTGGACATGTTCTCCAAGCCCGTGCCTTGTGTTACTGCTGACAAGCCTGATGCCAACGACGATGACAGAGTGGCAACACCACTCGGTGAGAATGCTTCCCACAAATCGGCTAGGACCATGCCCACGGAGCGCATATCCATATCGGCCCACCTCTCCTCCATGGGCACAGCGCTATGGGGGGACGCGGAAATTTTCATCCCGCAGCAGACGAATCCGCTGGTTATGACCGTACTTGCGGGTGCCATGGAGCTGAGGATGGTATTAAAGGGTATTCCTGAGGCCACTGAGCCGCTTGCTTACATTTCCCTTACGCCAATGGTGCTAAGCCAAGAGCGAGACATGCATGTGGAGGCGAAGATGGTGATGGAGCCGGCGAATGTGGAGACGCTTCGAATCTTGGTAGCGCGCCTAAAGGCTCGGGAGGTGACGGAAGTGGTGCTGAAGGGCACCGTAGGCAATGCACCCATAGGACGCTTCAAGACGAGCCTGCTGCTGACGCCGGCATTGGTAGATAAGCTGGGCATATTCCCGGACGGCGGGGAGACATTTATCAAGGTTTCGCTCGACAAACTGCTTCGAAGTAATACTCCTTTCCGTATTGACGATGTGGCTATTGTGGGCGGGGAGGACGGTGTGGGCTCTTCTGTATCTTTGCCTTGTTTGCTCAAAGGGTGGTGCGATGGTGGGGTCGGACCCGGAGGCCCAAAAGGAAATGCGGCAGGTATGACCACGAACTTACTGGCGTTGGTCTCGGCTACTGTTTCGGGTCTCTCAAACATTCTGGGCTTACCCGAGGATTTCCTGGGATTGAAACTTGACCTACCGCGACTAGCCTTCAACGTGGCGGTGGACCCTACCTCTGAAGACCTGGGCACGGTCGTTTTGGAGCCGGTCCGGCTGACTCTTCGGGATGGGGCCAACATCTCGGTGATGGCGCAGGCGAAGCTGACGGATGCTGATGGGCTGCAAGGCACTGTGTTTAGTATTTGGCAGCGCGCTTTTACTGTGTTCCTCGTTGGCGGCGCCGACGGGAGTGACAACGTCCTGAAGTCAGTCATCCGCCTCTTACCAATTGCAATCGATGTGTCAGCCCCAGCAGTGGGAGCTAAGGAGTATGTAGATAGCCTGCGGACGCTACCTACAGTTTGTGATGGGCGTTGGACCATGGAGGAGACCACGGCCTCAAGCTTCACTGCCCGCATCGACCTGCCGCACCTGGTGAGTCCCATACCAGTGATGATGCAGCAATTCACTGCTACTGTCTATTATCACGACATGGCCATCCTGCGGGCTGACACCACAGATGGCACATTCTTTATGGGACCTGAAGGGAGTACTGACCATTTGTCCGTTACCACACTCACGGCCTCGCCGGGCGCAAGAGCTGGGACATGTGACTACTTGTCGACGCCGGAGCTTTGCATCCTAGGGGAAGCCCTGGGCAAGCTTATGACGTTTGGAGATTCCGGCCCTTTTGAGGGGGAGATTTTGGTGACGTACCTTAATCCGGCAAAACCTAGTTCGATACAGTCTTTGCGTATGCCCATTCAGCTCTACGGCTCCTCCGTGGATGGTGCAGATCAATACCCCCCGTATTGGGGCTGGCATGATTACACGCCTCAGCCGGCCAAGCCCAAACCCATCCCCGGGTCCAGTCTCTCCTGCACGGCGGCCCGCGAGCTGATCCAGGACATTTACATCAATTTCGAGGAGACGGTAGGGGGTAGTCTGCGGTTCTGGGAGACAGTGGAGGTAGCAATGAAAGTCTTTATGGTCAACATCTTCTCGTTCCCTCTGGAGGTCTCCCACCTCCGACTCACAATGTTTTTCCGGGACCCAGACGGCGTGTTCGATTCCAGGCCCTCCCTCGTGGCTTACCCGCCGTCCTACGATTATAGCTTGTTCTACAAAGTAGACCTGCCCACTCCAGGTTTCTTTATTGCGCCGGGAGAAGGGAAATGGACACCGATCCTACGGCCGCGCATGAATGAACAAAAACTGATGGAAAGCTTGGCGAGGCTCTTTGACGAGGTGGTTGTTCACAAGCGTTTGTGTGTCGACATTGTGGACTCGGTCATTGGGGTGACCATTCGAAGCAAGGATTATGTTCCGTCGGAAGAGCCGTTTGTTATAAATTTGCCAGTCTCTATCCGCTCCATTCCATTTTATAGCGCTGATGCTTGTGGGACGACGCCGGCCACAGCGGCTCCGGCGGCGAAATTGCAACAGTTACAGGAGCTGAAAGAGCAGAAGCACCAGCATTTACATAATATGAAGCAATTGAAGGAGAGCGAAGAAGGAGATGAACCGTGGAAGAATATTATAGGCGGACAGATAGAGACTTTCGACGAAAGCGTGGCCACTGACATTGGCTCAGACGGCCGAATGCTGCGGGTGAACCCAGGCACGGCCACAGTACTAGAAGCGGAGCGGGATGGTAGGATCATAAATAAACACACCCACTCGCGGACAAGGAATTACCAGTAGATGAAGGAATGACTGGTAAATGAAAAAAGTGCATGTGATATAGTAATTTTGTCAGGAAAAACAAATGATGAAATTGAGGGTGATGATGCAAGAAATTCTATTTGAATGAACGTCTGGAAGAGCCTCATTACTTGAAACCCCACCTACTCATTCATCTGGTGAAAACACCTCAAATGTATATAAATAGTGCGTACGTGTCTTTAAACCGCAACAAGAAAAGAGAACGAAAAAGAAACCCGAGCTTTACTTTTCTTTTATGGTACATTTTATAAATCTAGATAGAATTTTATTTATTTCTTCTACGTGCCCATCAGCACAAATTTGACAAGGACAGCAACGTGGTCAGAGGCGAACACAGGCCCATTTCGTTCAAGCATGCCTCCACCCGGACTGTCCGAATCCTTGCTTTCCTCCGTAGGCCCCGCCCCATGTAAACGCGCACCAATGGGCCGAAGACTTTTGCTTCGGAACAAAACGTAGTCTATTCTCTTTACAGGGTCGCACGTAGGAAAGGTGAAGGAAGCTTTAGCTAGCCTTTCCTGCACCTTTTTCTCTCTTCCTCTCACACTCCTTACGCAGGCATCTTTTTCTGTAGCGCCTGCGAGGCCCTCTCTCCTCTTGTAAGTCTCATCTTCCTTTTTTCCCTCTTCCTCCTTTAGCTCATTTTGATTATCTACCTCGCACACCTCGGCCGGCGTCGGTACAAAAGGATGCATCTCATCCCACGCGTCATAGAACCCTCCTTCATGAAGAACCCGCAAACTCTCCTCCTCAGGCTCAGCATTAAGGTCCCCCATCAACACCACATGCTCATGCCCCTGCTCTGCAGCCCACGCGACTATACTTCCAGCAGCCGCATCGCGCGCGGGAGAACTCAAGGAAAAGTGCGTGACGTACACGTCCACAAATGGACCCCCTGGCAGAGGCTCCACTTGCGCATGCAACACTATGCGTTGATGCCCGTCTTGGGGGTCAGAAAAATCCCGCCGCAGCAAAAGATAATCTGTCCGACGTACTGGAAACCGACTCAGGATGGCAACCCCTTCCTCCTCCCGTAACACATGGCCTTGGTGCCCTGCAAAAGACATGGCTGGCTGATACACATATTGGTAAGGCGCCGACTGCCCCTGACTCCCGCCTTCTTTTCCCTTATTTTCCTCACCAACAGCTAGGGCCCCCAGCAAGTCCAGCAAGTGACTCAATCCCGAGTGATATCCCGCAGGACCGAACGTCTGATCATATCTAACTTCCTGCAGCCCAACTACGTCCGCACCGCTCGCCCAAATGATCGAGGCAAGGTACGCTAGCCTCTCCCAGTACTTGGACCAGCGCGTTGAGGCGTCAGGATACACCCATGCTGCTGGTTGGTTATGCCACATATTATAGGAGAGGCACGATATGGAGGGGAACTCCTTCTTTGTGCTTGGTGCGGATAGGTCGGAGGGATCAAAATGTGTATGCTGCAAGATGGAAAGGTGCTGATGGCTATCGCGCGAAACTGTGACGTGATGCCGCCGGGAGGGCTTATCCTGCTGCAACTCGACATGATAGATGCTACCTGTAGAGGGACGATACCATAATTTTTGTGGTTCTACGTCAGGGCCGTACACCACTGCCTCCATCACCAGCTGCTCGCACATTGGCCCATCGATCGCAATCTCACAGTCCAACCGCCGTGCGCCCAACAAGACCACAGGTGGTGGTGATGCTGCTGCTGCTGCTGCCGCCGCCCCTTGCTCACTTTCTTCAGAGTAACTGTCGAAGGTACATTCCTCCAAGGCAGGTGGAACTGCGAAGAGACCTTGTTGTTGTGCAAACGCCACCATCTCTTCTACTTCCCCGGACCGAAACTCTTCTTGACCATGAAAGCTGGCCGAGGTGCCGCCATAGGCCAGGGGCGAGGAGCTGTTATAGAAAGGGAATAGGGAAACGACGTGTGCTCGAGTGTGCCATGTATAGTCCTGTGTTCGTCGGATGATGTAAGAGATAATGTATTGTTGTGTTGCTACAGCGACAAGGGGTTAGAAAGATGTGTCGTGCGTGCAGGTCATCACTTGAATAAAAGAGTCTATATTTTGAGTCGGGGGGGGGGGAAAGAAATCACGGCCCTCTCAATGCTGATTGCTGAAAAAGCTTGAACTATGAACATACATTACTGGCCCCACTAGATGCGCGCACGTACCGTCATGTTGGCCGGCACCTTTGCCTTTCGCCCCGTGAAACGGATCCCACGCTTAGCCGCAGCGAGAGTAGGGGTGGCCATAAACAGGAGAAGAGCGAGCAAGGCTACGACCGTAGTGGGTAATGATGGGGCAGACAGGCCCTCGAAAGCTCCGCGGGGCCTCCTATTCTCCACCATGAAAAGAAAAAGAAGAAAGGCGATGGGCCTGGGAGGCCTGTCTACCTTGCTGAGAGGGGGGAGCGAAGGCGGCCCTGGCACCAGACTGTCGTGGTGGCGCGTCCTAATCGTTGTACATGCGGTGGGGATGTGTCTGTATGACCGTATGATGATTGTGTTAAAAGGGGAGGTGTCAGGTCATCTTACCGCTTTCCGCGATGGTTTGATAACACCGAGCGGTATACAGCTCTCTTCCATATACATATATACATTTACATATTTACATATACATATATAATGTATGTATATATAATATATATAAATCACTGTCCCCCGATACTATCACTGACGGTGAGGACAAGGAGACTGGCTATGGTACAGCCCTTGTACACAGTCGTCGCGCTGTGTGCATTGGGAAGTGCAGGACGGTGTCCCATCCTCGCATCAAATAGATCATCCTCGCGCTCATAGATTGAAAAGGTCTTGTGCAATCACACTACCGCACAGGCATCCATCTACGACCTCGAGCATGGAGGGCGTTTCGGCATTCATCAAGAAGCACATCTACTGGTACCGGCTATGGACAGGTATGTTTTTGTTGTGCATGCCGTGCACACGTTGGACTAGTAGCACTTGTTCATGTGTCTTCCGTCTTGTCCTGTGATCAAGCGCGAAGTGCATTCACTACTCTGTCAGGGCGTAGATTTAAATGAATGCACGAAGTTCGGTCTGCACTTCGACTGGGTGTGAATGCATTGGACGGAGTGAGGGATTACAACAGATCTGGACGAACTACACGGATAGAAATATAAATTCGTGTCTAGCTGTTAGTTTTTGCCCAAGATAGTTTCCATCTTCAGGGATTGCACTCGTGCAATTCTCGCTGAGCACAAATTTGTTTGAGAGACTTATCGGACTGGAAGTACTCCACGAGCCATGTGTGGGAATCCGTGTGAAAAAATTCCATAGACTGAGTGTGTGTGTATATGCATGAAATCCTGCAAGTTTGACAGGTTGATGATATTTTTATGCGGCATTGTATAGTGGCACTTGAAATGTGTCTCGTCCCTGCCTCCCTCTTCGTTTCCTGTTCCCCAGGCAGTCTGTCATGGTGGAGATGGGCTCCGGAATCCCAATCTCGCTTTTTTCAAACGTGAAGACGCTGAAGCTGACGTGTTTACAGAATTGCGACGGTCTGCTCGTCTCACGGCATAACTGGCTGTCAAAACAATTTAGATCCTTGGAAAACATGTTCAGTACACTCGCAATGGGGCGTCACCCAGGTAATCGCATTAGTATTCCCAGATGTCTTACCGCCAGAAAATTCGTCCAACATGTGACCCACACATGATATCTGTGGATATGGACGAGTTACACGATTTGCTGAGACCTCTAGTCCGGGGCCTTATTTGCAGCCGTTTCTCCCGAGGTGATGCTCTGTAGTTTTTTTTACACTAGCTCACCCTAGATAGTAATAGAAAGTGGACACCTACTTTTTTAAAAGGTCCCACAATCTGTGTATGAGTTCACTTCATCCTTTGACCTTGTCTACATACGTTCCCTGACCGCATGAACACGTGCTGTCGACGGCGCTTGCATAAAAAAGATTTTGGGGGGTATTGCAAAGCCCTCCCTCCTACCCACCCCAAGGGGTGTATGTCGGCATGTCTGCCATGGCCATAAGGTCGTCCACAATGCAATCATTTGTCTGATTTATTTATGACATCGTTCTTCAGTGTGTATTCTTTCAGTATGAGGTGTTTTGCTTGATTTGAGGCTTAGACATTGCATGGCAGGTAGGCCTGCAAGGGGACAGGTCGGCACTTGCACCAGCGCTTCGGTCACCTTCCAGCCACCTCGGTGCACCCATCCATCAACCAAATTCATTCATTTCTTTGCAGTCTCTGATTTTTAAATTCATGAGAAACCCCAGCTTGAGTGCGGTCTCATAAAACCGTTCACTTCCTGACTTATTCACAAATATGTCAATAGTCCCTCCCGCCCGGAGGATGCCCATATTTGGCATTCCCCACTTCTGGCAGGATACATTTACCTTTTCTCACCACACGCGCACGCATCTAACACAGGCACCTATATGCTGGCATGGTGGGAGCAGATACTTTTCAGTAAGTGGTACGCGCGTTATGCTTGTCTTTGTTCGCAACCTTCGGGCTCAGGCCAGTGCCTTTTTTCGCTCTCTATGTTTCCTGACCCCTTCTTTCTACCGCCCCAAGTTTGTTGTTGTGTTCCTATATTTCACAGTGCTCTTTTTCCATCCGCCTTTACCCATTGCCGCTTACAGACGTGCTTTTTATGGCTATCACGGCCCCGTTTTTCTACTACACCGTCAAGACAGCCCGGCCACTCTTCCAATTTGTTAAGTATCAGTTGATATGTGGGTAAGCTAAGGAACTGCTGATGCTTGTCAGATTTTATTCCCTTTAAGTCTCAAGGTTCATACGAGCATGAAAATGGTGGTGTAATGTACAGGATTCAAAATTTAGTGCGCTCGGGGGAACAGGCAAGAAGCACGCATTGGGAAAAGAAGGAAAATTTCACTTTACGATATAATCTTGCCAGAGCTTGTGTCTTTGTTCAAGAGAGAGATTCCTCAATGGGGAGGCAAAAATCTGTGGGAATTGGTTCGTGTCAGGAGAGTTGGAAATCTTCTTGAGGTGACACTCAAAGATAAACAAAAAAAGTGGAAAGTTATGTCGAATGATGAACGTCTCGAATCATTGAGTGACGTTGTAAACTTTGACGACGATGGAAACTTTGGTATCGAGTTTCCGTTGTATGCGCACGATGCCGAAAAAGAAGCCGAAGAATTAAGACGGCGGGGCTGATGACTGGTTTACGGTTAGAGATAAAGGGAAAATCGGTATCGGTAATCGTAATCTCGTAACAAGTGGTAAAAAATTGATGAAGAACCCACAGTAGTTACAGATGTACTTTGCTTGATGCAATGGAAAAGAACAACCAATTTATCCCAATACTTGTAGCATTATTGAGTCTTTTGTACGCAATTCTCAATAGATATGTATTGTAAGTAAATCTGTAGCTAGTCCCCTTGAAAAGATTTAAAACTTACTACAACGATAGGTGCGGCGGAAGGTTTATCGCACACCAATCAAGTGTTCTTATCCCCCGAAAGACGGCCTGCTTCCCTAGCAAGCATGTACTCCCTCCACCCTTCCCCGCTAAGCTCAAAATCGTTCCCAATAATGGGCATTAGCTGGCCGTGGTGGTGGGTTGTCATACAGGATGTCCGGCGTGCGGTTAAAGGCACTGCCGCCATGATGTAGACCCATCAACTTATTGGTGTGCATGCAGGTAAAAATTGCAGAATTGCTTCATGGGCAAACCATACATCGCCTCTACGGGGCTCTTGCATTATATTCCGAAGCTCACCCTTGGCGGTAAAATTGCGATGTCGGTTCTCCTTCACATACCATAGGTCTTTCGAGCGAAATGACGGCGGCACTGGCAAATAAGGACTCGTCCGCTATAGAGGTGTGCCTCATGCTATACAGTAATCCTTTTACCTCTGGCGTGCTGACCAACTTCTCCAGCATCGAGCGGTGAAAGACGTGCTACAGGGAGCAGCCCACCATTCGTGCCATCTTCATCCGCGCCCGGTATTACCGTTCGTCTCATTTTGGCGCAGATTAAATGCGATGACGAATTTATGCGCTCCCTTCTCGGGCAGCACATAGGTTTGGCGGAACTCAATTGGTTCTGTCGTGGCGGAACTCACTGATATTATAGTGGCTGCGGATCCAGCTCATGCTAACGGTGCCACACGCCGCAGGGACCTCCGCTGTCGCAAGGTAGGGTTTAAAATACTCGGTGACGGCGTCGACGACGGGAATGTCACTGCCTGAAAGATTGAAAAATAGCCCCACTTCCGACGTGCCGACTGGTGGTTGAGCCGGAGCCAAAGAAGGACCTCAGTGTAAACGAGCGTCATGTCTCACCACAAGCTGTAGATGGACGCAGTTTCCTCCAGGTGGACGCGGTCCCAGGCCAAGACCGTGGTGAATTAAAGAGGCGTGGCAGCAATGATGGCAAGGATGTCCTTTCGTCGTTGAGAATCCTTAGCTTTCTCTGCCTCAGCCTCAGCAACAGCAGCAGCTGCATCAGCAGAACCAGCTGCAGGAAGAGAGGCGTTCTTCTCCTCCACGTGCTTGTCGAGGTGAATGATGAAATGATGATCTTCGGAGAAGAGGGCATGCCACTAGGCCTCAAATTTGGAGACGTCATCGTGTAGCATCAGCCCAAAGACGATAGTAGCTGCCTAATTCTCCTCGTCCTCCTTATCCATGCTGCTCTTTTCGACGGCCCGAGGCACCATAGTCGATCTCTGCGCCGCATGCTGCCGGTTCTTGTGAAATGTCACAAGAATCTGTTTGTCCACGGCCGACCAAGGCCCTAAGGACGTCCACTTGTCTGGCACAGTCACAAGGTTGGACGATCTGCTGTTGCTGCTGGTGCTGCCGCTGCTGCTGCTGCTTCGAAGACTTCTGATGCTGCTCTGGTAGGACTGGGCAAGAGCACCTCTCCATCATCTAGCCAAACAAGAAAAAATGGCAGCTTGGCCTTGTAATAGTCGAGACTGTCGTCGCCATGTGTCTTTGCTTGTTTCAAAAGCCGGAAATTGAGGGGTTTTGGCGGGGCCTAAGCGTACATGCCCCATCATTCTTTTGTCTGGGAAAAGGGTGGAGAGTAAAGAAAAATATTGTATTAGCGATCGGAAAAAAAAGATCAGAGATAGATCGGAAAGGGGGTCATAGTCTTTGAGTCTGAGTGCGTGTAGAGACTCTAAAGTACCTTCACATCTCCAGATAAAAATATGGAGAAGGAAGGGGCTCTACAAAGAAAGCGTCCAGACACGCACCTAGACCGCACACTGTGTAATCTCGGACTCTAGTCAGTAGTTACTCGTCGAGCGTCTGGCATCGAAGTTCTCGTGTGCCCCGCCCACAAACACAGCCGTCATTGTCGAGATCCAGGCCACCGTGTCGGCAACAGGCTTCTTCCGATGGCGAGAACTCCCAGCTTCGGAGCCGCCATGGGGGAAACGGCAAATTTACGTCCCTCAAGACCTCATCAATAATGATGACCTGCTCGCTCGTTGCCCGGGCTGTGGTTCTTGTTGCTGCACTCCTCAACATGTCTGAGGATCAGGATGACGACACAGGCGAAGTAGACCCCAATGCTCTGTCCATGATTTCCAAGGGCTGCTTATTTCGTAAGGTATACGAGACGCTGCACAGTTCAATTATGGCGACGGCATAGAGGCCTCGAGGGTGAAGTTGACGGCAGTAAAGGCCCAAGTGTCGAATCGAAGACGCGGCCCCCAGTAGGTCAAGCGTCATTCTTACTCGTCTAATTGGTTGAAATTGGTTGTGCTCGTCACGGGGCAGGCCTGCGTGAGCGTGGCATGGTTTATGTAGAGCTGGTTAGACGATCGTCGTAGGGCACCGATACAAATGTCTTCGTGTGTGTGGATGAGCCGCGCGATGCGTCGGCCAAAAACTCGTCCTGTGATCGCTATTACTCTTCATTCTTTTTTCCTTCACTAAGTTTGATATCATCAAATATGTCACAGATGACTCCCAGGAGATTGACCAACCTTCGGGGGTACCAAAAATTCTTCGCGTAGTCAAATTTCAACTTCATGGACCCAAAATCGGCGCACACACACACATTTCCCAACCAAACTCGCCCGACACAGTCGGTATACCTACAAGAGGCCAACGAACTGCAGCTAAATAACCTTGCCCATCTATCTCCCCATTCCCCCTTCTTTTTTTGTCCAGCCTCTCGTTGCCGGCGAGCAAGATGATGTCCTCCTCCGCCTTCTGGCGGACGACCAAGGCCTCCGCCCGGGCTGCCACAGCGCTTCCCATCCACAGACGATGTGCACGTACTTCTCTGGCCACGTCGACCCGCATGACGGAGCCGCCATTTGAGGCAGCCACGGCCGCTGACCAAGACGCGATGGCGGCCTTTTGGATGCCCTTCACCTCGAACAAAACCTTTAAGCAGTCCCCGCGCATCTTGACCAAGGCCAAGGGCATGCACTACTGGACTGACGAGGGCCAAAAGGTCCTAGATGGTACGGCCGGGCTGTGGTGCGTCAACGCAGGTCATTGTCACGAGCACATTGTGGGCGCCATCCAGAAGCAAGCGGCCGCGATGGACTTCGCCCCGACATTCAACATGGGCCATCCTTTGGCCTTTGAGTACGCGCACCGCCTCTGCAATGAGCTCATGCCGGGCAGGGGTCTGGATCAGGTCTTCTTTACCATGTGCGGATCCACGTCGGTGGACACCGCATTGAAGATTGCATTAGCCTACCACAAGGCCCGCGGGGAAGGTGGGCGATACCGGCTGATAGGCAGGGAACGCGCATATCACGGTGTGGGCTTTGGTGGCATTTCCGTGGGTGGCATGGTGCCGAACCGGCGGACGTTTGGCCCCATGCTGCCTGGGGTGGACCATTTACGCACCACTTACGACCGTGAGCATCAGGCGTTCTCGAAGGGGCAGCCGGAGTGGGGAGCGCATTTGGCAGAGGATTTGGAACGTTTGGTAGGGCTGCATGATGCTTCGACGATTGCCGCTGTGATTGTGGAGCCCGTTTCTGGATCGGCGGGCGTGCTCGTGCCACCTCATGGGTACTTGAAGCGACTGCGCGAGATTTGTGATACCCATGGGATTTTGCTAATTTTTGACGAGGTCATCACTGCCTTCGGTAGGTTGGGAAAAGGGATGGGCGCCGAGTACTTTGGCGTAGTGCCCGACATGGTGACGTGTGCGAAGGGCTTGACCAATGCAGCAGTCCCGGCAGGGGCGACCTTCGTTCAGAAGCATGTGTATGATGCATTCATGGATACGGCAAAGGCCCCGGGAATGATTGAGCTCTTCCACGGTTACACCTACTCGGGGCACCCTCTGGCGATGGCCGCTGGTCTTGCCACTTTGGATGTGTACCAACAGGAAGGGTTATTTGAACGGTCTGCATTGATGGCACCGTATTGGGAGGATGCATTGCATGCATTGAAGGGGCATCCGAATGTCATTGACATTCGGAATCTTGGGCTCATGGGCGCTGTGGAATTGGCCCCGCGGCCAGGTAAGCCGGGTCAGCGGGCCTTCCAAGTCTTCACTACGGCTTTAAATAAGGGCGTGATGGTGCGTGTGACGGGTGATACCATTGCGTTGTCTCCGCCTCTCATCATTGAGAAGAGTCAGGTTGACCAGATTGTCGGCACCTTGAGCCAGACGCTGCATGAGGTTGCGTAAGAAAGAATGTTGATGACGAAGGAGAACGGAAAGATGGAGTGAGTTTGTAAATAAGGAGCCGAGACATTCAAAGACAAAGAAATGAGATACGAAGTTCTGAGAGGGACGAGATAAGAACGATTTTTAAATAAGGAGCCGAGACATTCAAAGACAAAGAATATACGAAGTTCTGAGAGGGACGAGATAAGAACGATTTTTAAAACTTTTTATTGTGCTTTGTTTCACTCTAAACCTCATTCCATATTGTTTTCTATTCGAACACTTGTTCACCATTGCCGCTCTCTTCCTCCCCCTCCGCATCGCCCTCTCCCTCCACATAATCTCGCGGCTCCCGTGGCTCTAAGTCCTCCCCATACTGCAACGCCATGTCAGCCTGCGCCAAAATCGCGTCCCAGCTATCCTCCTCGTTTGGGTCCAAAGGCAAAAAACCAACCAAGGTATAGTCATCGACCACGGAGGCAATCATTCTTGTCAACGGCTGCAGACGTACATGCATAGCCAAATGACCCATCCGTGCCACCATAGCCGCAGAATCCATCTCCAGTATTTGTTCCAGCTCCTCCTTACCAACAAGGTCTGCCTTGGAAATTACATTCACTTGAGGTATCTCTAGAGCAATCATGGTCGAGAGACAAAGCAGCGCACCCGCCACAAATTTACTCGGGTCCATCATAAAATGCGCATCGATCAAATAAATCCCACAGACAGCAAAGCCCAGCGGGCCTTTGACGAGAAATTCCACCAGATTTTTCATAACAGGAATGTGCGAATACAGCTCAACTTGGCCCGGGCAATCAAAGACCAAATAATCATCCTCCGCAAACAACCCCAGCCGCTCCTCCAGCCATTCCAAATTTTCCAACAAGTATTCCATGCAATACACTAATGCACCGTTTGGCCCCAAATCCATCATTTCCATGACGTCGTCTACAGTAATGAGCTCCCGTACGTCTACTTCGGGTGTCGAGTAGGCGAAGGGCCCCTCGGCCGCCGGGTCAAGATTAATGACGTGCACGGCGCGACGCTGAGCCCCAGGTCCCTGCTGGGCAGTGCTATGTTCTTGTAAAAGCTTGCAGTACGTGGACTTGCCTACACCGGCGGGCCCCATGACCAGTTGGCAACATCGAGGCATGGTGGATGTTGCCTGCAAGCGGGAGCAGGAGACTAAAAAATCCTATTTGACGGAAAACCTATCACAGTAAATGGGATAACACACCGTTCGTGATCGTGAACACGCTTATAAGGCTATGTGAGGGTAGCAGCACCATGGTACGCCCTGCCATTATTTTTTGGGGTTTTGATAGGGGGTTAGATAGTGTCCCCTGAGAAGGCTGGGGAATCTCGGATAGTAGGGCAGCTAGACGACACAAATCGACGGCAAAAAAAGCCCGCAAATGTACAGGTACCAGTGTTGCCCGTGTGATAGAAGATCAAGGCATGATCAGGCGGGCAGAGAAGGAGCCAGAAACTGACCTCTTCTTGAAAAATTGTTCACGAAAGAGTCTCGATGTCGATACAACCCTTTCGCAAATATAAGAAATCACAATTGCCACCAAAAATGTTAACCCTACCTGTATACTGTATACTTTCCTTTGTTACTAAAATTGGGTGGTTCTCTTGAGTCGTATGTATTGTGGTGAGGGATAACATGGCTAGTTAAAGGCATAAAAAAGAGGATTTGCACTTGGGGTAGAAAATATAGATAGTATTGGTCACCCGAAAAGTTGCTCATCTGCACCAATAGTCTAGTGGTAGGATTGAACCTTCCCAAGGTTTAGGCCCGGGTTTCTTGCGATATGATTTCCGTCACCAATCGAGCGATTTGGATGTGCTCAAATTGTCGTAAGCCTGTGCGATTCCCGGTTGGTGCATGTTTCTTTTTTTCTTTCTCGCTTGCGATCTCACGACGTATCTTCATCCGTCCTTGAAAACACATGTGTTAATCTCTATTCCCTTTACATCAAACACTGAGCTTCTATCGCCCGTTTACTCGTGAGACGAATAGTGACAGGAGGATAAATTTGCCTGTCCACGACTTTTATTCGCCCACGTCCACGAGCACTCCTTACAATCGTGAGAGTACAAAGCCCCCAAGCGTCCGTAACGAGCCTCAGCAACGAAATTAGAAGAGTTGAGGGGCCAGCCAGCAATCGGTTACTAATGCCTTTTTAATTTGATGATTCAAGGAATTAAAACTATCCTGAAGTGTCAGATTTCGACTTCTGCGTCAGCATGGCCGAGCGGTTAAGGCGATCGACTAGAAATCGATTGTGTTCTCACTCACAGGTTCAAATCCTGTTGCTGACGATTGCGAAACTCTTTTTGATTTTGTCTCAAGTTCCTCTAAGTACCGCAACGCGTGTCAAAACGCTATTCAATAGGTGCTGTCGACTAGAAGCTACTTGTGTTCTCACTCACGAGGTGCGAGACTTTATTCATCATGATTTCAAATGCCTTGGGTGGATAAAGAAGTTTCTCCCTATCCTCCCCTCACACCAGACTGATACGTGCCGCGAGTTTGATATCAAGGTCGACCTCCTCCTGAACAAGGAAGATAAGATTATTTTATTGATATCAACGGGGGAAACGACGAGGGCATCTACAGTCCAGAGACGATCAACCTAACTACCGCGTGAAAACCTTGCTGATGCCGCAAGGGGGAGGACAAAGAGAGTAGGGGCATGCTCCAGTATAGTGGACGCATGGAGTGATGATATTGTCGATGAAGTGATAAAACGGGTGGACTGGCCCGCTTTGGCAACATCGCCTTGGAACTGCCAGCGCAGCTGCAGAAAATGACTTACATCGGGGATAAAAGTGCTCTCGCACACACGTCGGAAAATCCCTCTTTAAATGGCAATTACGTTACATCCTTTGACCCTTGCATAGAATGGGGCCACGCGCATATGTATGATTAGAATGCGCCATGTGGAACCACATAATGACAAAAAAACAATCAGAACTATTTGGTCGTCAATTACAATTGGTTGCCAGGCCGACCGATAGCAACCGGATATTTGGAACATTTGCTTGATTACCCAGCATTTTCAGGGCAATTTTATGTGGTATTTACTTTCAATGACAGATCCAAATGGATATAGTTATCCACTCCACCAATTGTCCAACTAATTAGCCCCAACATTTCCAAATAGCTGTCGGAGGCCCAATATTTGTCCGACGGGAGCTCTCGCATTCAAAAATACAGAACATAAGATAAGGAAATGCGTAACTACATATTTAAAGTTTTAAACTCGTCTCTTTCAATGCTTTTGGTGGCTTTTGGCTCCATTCTTATTGTGGTCACTAGCAGACCGGCGCCGGCCCATCTTCCCCGAGGCTGTTTCTCTCGCTTTCGCCAACCATCTCCAGTTAGAAAATCAAAAGTATGGTCATTAATTCCAAATTAATGGGTTCCACATGCACAAGGGCAGTTGAACTGTTGGTATGAATCTTGATGGCTCCCCTTTCCACACCGACAGACCCCCTAAATCTTTGGATGGGTAGTTGGTCCGCGCGCCGCCCGAATATGGTCCAAAATCAAAACGAGGATTCCCGTGCAGCAACTTAAATATCACAAATGCTGACCAAAGCACCACGATAAATGCGAGCTTAGCATAATAATAATCACATATATACATGTTCCGGTGGTCTTACGTAGTTTTTAAATGGGGAGAAAATGTCGGAAGCAAAAAAGTGACACCCGGGCGTGCGTCTGTTTTTCCGATGGGTTGTACATGCGCCCTCGACAAGGCAGGCGCTATCCGAAAGTCCTGGAAAATCCCATCTTCTCTATCGTCAACAACCCACGTATAAGGCCTTCGATGTAAGCCAATCAGAAACACAGCATGGTATGAAATCTGGCCAGCATGTTAGATATTGTAAGCACATCCTGCCTCAATTCCGAACGAGTCCCGGACCCCAAGGGAAGTACAAACGTTGACTCCTCCTCCCTTCTTGTCAAAAAATATTGTGACGAGATTTTGGGGACATTCTGGATAAGGCTTGCATACTAGGGCCTTGGTTTCATGCTACTCCAGGCCATTTGTCGCAAGTTGAACAACAGCTGCTACACTACCATGGTAGTGGTTCACAAGTTGCAGTAGAATGCCTTCCCCTCCTCCCAAGAGCCTAGACAAGCGTGCGTGCCACGCGGCTGTTTCATTTGCACCCACCGACACACACCCCTCCCGACAACTACCCACACACCGCGCCACACACTCACACACCCACAGGAGGAGGAGGGAGAGAAGGAGGAGGAGGGAGAGAAGGAGGGAGAGGGAGAGGAGGGAGAGAAGGAGGAGGAGGGGGAAGGGTACAAGGAGGAGTGGAGGGAAGAGAAGAAGGAGGAGCAATAGTAGGAGAAGGAGGAGGCAGAGGGGGAGGGAGGGACGGAGGAGGAAGAGGAAGAGGAGGAGGAGGAGGAGGAGTTCCAGGAGGAGGCGGAGGCGGAGGAAGAGGAAGAGGAGGAGGAGGACGAGGAGAATGAGGAGGCGGAGGAGGCGGAGGAGGCGGAGGAGGCGGAGAAGGCGGAGGAGGCGGAGGAGGTGGAGGAGGCGGAGAAGGCGGAGGAGGAGGAGGTTACGTGCCGGCCATCCGAGGACTTTGCTGGTTTGAGACGTGTGAACAGTTTGCATCTCAGGACGGCAATGGGGCACGTAACATTCTGAGGGTGTACAGGAGTATGGTCCGTGGAGAAGCTCGTCCCCATGATGGTCAACTGCGGCAGGATATGCGGACACTCTATGTGTTGCCTCCCCTGTGACCTCCTCTTCCCCCCCCCCCCCTCCTCCTGGCCCTGTTTGGACCGTCCGGGGACTTTGCTAGGTGTAAAACCTGTCAAAGTCGCTACAAATACTCGGAAAAAATAAGGGGAAATATATGCAATATTTTATTGTTGAAAGGCTTCCCCTTATGTGCAATTCCTAGAGGCCGTGAGGTTGCATATGATAGTTCTAGGTTTGTAGGATAGCTACGACAGAAATGCCTAGTATGCTGATGCTAAGAAGTCGAAACACAACAAACCGAGTCCAAAACTCTTCCACCCTCAAAAGCTTTCAGCAGTATGCGAATTATAGAAAATTAAGATTGAGAAATTATGATGGAATAGTGCTCATTCTCCCCTTTGCCACTCACTCCCCCGCATCTTCCTCATAAACACCATCCTCTGCTTCTTTCCCCTCTCCTTCTTCCTCCTCCACTCCCTTCGCCCTCATATCCTTCTTTGTGCTTTTTGAGGTCTTTCTCAAGTTGCCCATCATCCTTTAAAGCCAAACAAGCCTCGCAGGTCTCCTCCTTCCTGCTCACTACCACATGGCAACCCTTCGAAGATCCATGCTTTTTGGCGTAAAATCCTTGGGTGGAGATTTCGATGCAATGGACCAACCGAATGTTGAATATGGAGGTATTGGGGTAGAAGCAAGACAGAGGAACGTCTCGCAGATATGTTTTGGAGCCCCCAGCTGTCGGGGTCTACAACCCTACTCAACGGGGCCGGTCGTCGAAATGCCTCTGCAGAGCTTCCAAGAAATGTTGTCAGTAGGAGAAAAAAGAGCTGCAAGAGAAGTTGCTGATGGTGATGATTGCTGCTGCTGTTGTTGTTGCTCGTCTTCCTCGTCGTCCTCCTCGTCATCATCATCACAATCGCCCCCTCTATCGCCCCATCGCTGCTGGTGCTGGTGCCGCTGCTGTGACTTCTCCTCCGGCTTCAGGAATTGTACACGGCCCTCTTCCTCCTATTCTTAGCAGCCCCTACGAGGAGGCCATGCACTCTAATTTTTCATGTGGGTTCGGAGGGTGCCCTTGTTCAACTGCCGCGGCTTCCCCGGCCGTGGATCCATCTGCTGCTGCCACAACACACGAAATTCGGGTCTGCATGTCTTGCAGATCAGGTCACTTTTCCGTGGGTTTATTGTAAGTTCATCACACAGGTAGCCGTAGCCCACATCAGCGCCATCGGGTCCTTCCTCCTCGATGCCAAGAAGCTTGAATGGGTCCTTCACTGATGCTGATGGGGGGCTGGGTGGGTCGGTTGGAGGGGGTGGTGGATTTGATTATCAAGAAGACGCTATGGTGGAATGGCGCCCGGGCACAACACGTATCTAATATGTGGAAATAGATGGCAATGAGCGTCAGTGGTAATCAATCATTGGTATTGAGAAAATTGGAAAACAGAGCTTACACCTGACCCCCGAGGCCTCACATCTCATTGCAGCATGAACTCATGTTTCTCATTTCGTGGGGCCCCTCGTTCGGCTATACTGTGGCTCTTATTCTTGTTTTCAATACCTTAAAGGATGTTCAATGTCGAGCCTAAGGTGCCAGGGCATTTACTGAGACTATGTGAAATGAAACTGAATCCAACGATATCGCCCAACAAATATAAAAATAAGGTCCTTCGGCTGATGACCGTGGATAGATCTGTCCGCTTGATAAAGGGGCACTTACGGAGCGTGAGAAATTTGTAGACGAGTTGACCGAGTGGTTAAGGTGTTGCACTCGAAATGCAATGGTGTTTCGCCGCGGGAGTTCAAATCTCCCACTCGTCGATGTTTTTACCCCTCTGACGGCCCATATCGTCTAACTTCGACGGTCCTACATATTTGACCAAAGGTATGTATGAAGCAGAACAGAGGACCATAAATCCAAATTCTCAAATACGTTAAAAAAAAATGTTTTGATCTAGTGATAAGGTTTTCATCATCGTTTTACACATATATTGACACTCCTCCCTCCAGCATATTTTGCAGCGCTGCATGCTTCCGTCGCTCAATGGTCTTTGGTCGAAAAGTCAAGGTGGCCTGCGCAAGTTTCTCCACCTCGGCTCTCACGCTTGCTCGGCTACCACGTTGACCTTGTGGACGAGAGCTAATTTGAAAAGGCCGCGCCATGGTGGTCTTGACCTGCTCAGCACCTGAATTAGTAGTCACGCCGGTCCTCTTGGTTCCCCCAGCAGCCAGTGCAGCGGTCGCGATAGCCCGCTCCTCCCGCTGCTGTGCAGCTGCTTGCGTGCGAGCTATGAACTTCCCGAGACCCCGCACCAGGACCGGGGATTGCTGCTGCTTTTGCCGACGCCTAGTGGGTATGGCCTTTGTGGCAAGTTCCGGCTGCCACGTGCAATCCTGCAGCTCTTCCGCTTCACGAGCCGCATGAGCCTTAGCCGCAAGCGATTCCTTGTCCCGTCGCCGGACTTTCCAATCGCCGGCGATGGAGAGCGACGACGGTTGCCTAAGCTGTATTTTTGTTGTTGCAGGCACCGAAGCGTTGCCGATAGCGACCAAAGCACTAGTACTGAGAGATTGGCGGCACCTAGTTGCTATTGCTTTTGACGTTGCTGCTACTGGGAATGAAGGGGCGGAGGCAGCAAGGGGAAGAGACGAAGAAGAATAGGAGGACTGAAGTACTGGTTGAAATGTGCACTCGGCCTCAAACCGTTCCTGAGCTTCTTCAAAAGCCTTGTTCCGGGCCATCTCCCCGCGCCAGTTGTATGCAAGCTCGTCTGTGGTAGAGGGTCGGCCCAAGGCACGAGAGACGGGGTTGAGGGAAGGCTGGAAGAGATACTGGGCATAAAAGGCCTCGGTCCGATGCAGGCGGGCGGCCTCCCGCCGGGCGATCTCCTTGACTGCCAGCCGCTGCACGACAGGGTCGTCGTCGCTGTTGCTGTTGCTGTTGCTATCGGTGTGCCTCCTGTTGATGTCCTCTTGGTCTAGGCGCAGTCGGAGGCGGGCCACGATAGCTTCGCTGTAGGGCTTGAGGGCCGGTCTGAACCATTCATCTTCCTCTGCAGCTTTGTTTGCTTCAATTACAGCAGCCTTGCGTTGCCTTTGCTCTTTCCACACGTACTGGCGCGACTCAAAATCCAGTGGTAAGCCTGCGTGCACAATCAGCTCTTCGGTTTTCTCACATAGGCGTGGGGAAAAATGACATTCCGCCAACTGCTCCTCCTCCAAGTCTAACTGCTTGGCAATGCGCCGCTGCAAGAACCGTTGCGACTCATAGGCCAAGTAATCAAACTTCGCTCCGCTCTTGACAGATTGTGGCTGATCCTTCTCATCGTTGATACGCTGGTCGTACATTTTTTGATAGTCCTGCTCCTGGCGCCGTTGCCGGGCAATCTCCTCTGACACGCTACAAAGGCGAGGGCTAAAAGTCCACTCTGCTGCTTCCTTCTTCTCTTCTCGGGCCCGCAACCGATTAAGATTATCACGCCGAGCACGTTGCACGTCTCCTAATCGCTGGTGCAAAGGCTTTTCTTGACCGGGGCGCCGCAAGGGCGAGGAGCAGGGGGAAGCCAAAGGGGAAGACCAGAAGGTTGATCCAGACATAAGTCGGGCCTCGTCCGTGTACAAGACTGGTCGAAAGGTGCACTCGGCCGCTAGTTCAAGCTCGAGCTTTTCCTGTCGACGTAGTCGCGCTGCCTCGGCCGCTTCTTGCTTCTCTTTTAGACGGTCTGGCAAGGACTTGGGCACCTCGCCCTTGGAGGCGGCGGCAGCAGCGGCGGCGCGCTTCTCCGTGCCTTGACAAAGGTTGGGCTTGAATGTACAATTTTCTTGTATCGTCTTGGCTATTTCTCGTTCCTCGCGTTGTCGCTCTCGCTCAGCATAAATTTTGTTCCGGGGTTGTGCAAGCCGCAAGAGCGTCTGCGACACGGTGGGCTTGGTAAAGCGAATGCACGGCTGGGACGTCGGGGGGGCAGGGCATGGTGACGATGATGAGGAAGGGCCGCGGACGGAGGTGGTTGAGTGTACCAATTGTGAGACTGAGCGTGCCATAGATGGTGATTGCTCTGGCTGTGGTGTCGGGGGTGGTGTAGAGCTTGGCATGAAAGAAGAGGGGAGCGGGCGGGGGGTCGAGCGTGCTGCTGCTGGCGTCGGGGAAGAGGGAAGATGTCGCAATTGCAGTCGGGAATAAATGGCGGCATCCACGCGAGCTGCTGGCACTTCTTCTACAGACCCTATTTGCGAGGCCGAGGGGCTGTGCAGCGGCGGTGGAGAGAGGCGGGAAGAGGCACCAGAAGGTCTTGATAGTGATAATGGCAGGCTTCGGCTGCTCGGCACTTGGCTTGGGTTGGACAAGTGAAGTTCTGTTTTTTGAAGCGGCATGTCAATGCGGTCCAGCTCGGCCAGGCCCGAAGTGGCCATGGGAACGAGCTTGTGGTGCTGAGTGGTGTGCAGGAGTGATGAGTATTTTTGGCTTGCGTTGACAAAAGTGACTCTCATTGCCGACCTGCTTGGGCGTCATCGCTTGAAAATTGTTGATTTGATTTTTGATTGATGGGCCTGCTGGTTCATCCAAAGCAGAGTATAGAACGACTTGTCCCCCAAGCCATCTGCCAACGACCTCATCCTCGACGTTGTGCGGTGACTTTTATGCCTATTTGTCCGTGCGTGGGTCCGTGTCGATCGGCCCGGCAGTCGCACATGGCGTCGCGCTTCTTCATCAGACCCCCGACGTCCATCACGATGCCTTGAATATATACCCCCTCCTTACCCACCTTCATAGAGCCAACATCGTACTAAAACCCTCTCCTTCCTTCTCTTCCTTCCCCTTAACAAATGCAATACCAGCTGGCCATGAACCTTTATCGAGACTGGTCGCACAGCCTCAAAGGCGACCCGCTGTGGGTCTCTGATGCGGACGAAGGCTACTTGGAGGCGACGCTTGTGTTAATGCAAGGCGACAAAATCATCGTGGAGGACAAGGACGGCAAGGTACGTGTGTATCTGAAAGGAGAAGCCACTAGAACGACAGTGGGCTCAGAGGCCTTTTACAAGGGTCAGGGTGTGTGTGGGAGGGAGTGCTGGCTGGTGATCTTGAATTCTCTACTCACGCCGTCTACTTCTCCCTCTCTCCTTCTCGATCCCGCGAAGCGCTACACTATCGATGCGGGCGCCACATCAGGTGATGGATCCCATGCAGCTCTGCATAGCAGTGGCGGCATACGCAAGAAGAACGCGGAAGCGGCGCGGCGGCTGCTACCCCGGGCCAGTTCTTCCCACTCTACCAGCCGCAGCGGCGCGCCCAGCAGCACCCAATCCAACCTTTATCACCACCACAGCATCGAGAACATGGATGATCTACATCCGCTGAATGAAGCCACTATCCTGGCCAATATTGCCCATCGCTTCCGCATGGACCAGATCTATACGCGCACGGGCCCTATTCTCATTGCTATGAACCCCTTCAAGTGGCTGCCGATGTATGGCTCGGAGGTCGTCCGGCAATACCACGGCAAAGCGTACGGCAGCCTGCCCCCTCATTGTTATCAGGAAGCGGAAGATGCATACCAGCAGCTAAAACTCACGCAAATGAATCAGTCGGTGGTCATCTGTGGGGAGTCTGGCTCGGGCAAGACTGAGACGACCAAGCTCATGCTACAGTACATCAGCGTCGTCGCCCGCGGAGGAGTGGAAGACAATGAAAATAGCAGCAGCAGCAGCAGCAGCAGCAACGACAACAACAACAACAACAACAACAACAACAACAAAAACAACAACAACAACAACAACAACAACAACAACAACAACAACAACGACGACGACAACGACGACAACAATAACAACAACAACAGTACGAGTGGGGAGCGTGGGAAGGGATGTGAGGAGGCGGCGGTGTTGGCTCCTACAATTGGGGAGCGGCTGGTGCAAAGTAATCCGCTTATGGAAGCTTTTGGGAATGCCAAGACGCTGCGCAACAATAATTCGAGGTAGGTGTGGATAAAGTGGAAGGATTTGATTAGGAACATAGCTCTGGAGTTGACCAGATTTTATGTATTCTTCTATCTTGTATGAATCGTTTTTTCTCAGCCCGCCTTTTACCACATCCATTTCTTTGCCTTCCCCACCTCGTGTACATACAGTCGTTTCGGCAAGTTCACTCTTCTTTACTTCCAGCGCCCAGGGAGTAAGCTTGGTCATCACCACACTCGGCATCTTTCCCAGGACCTACAAAAATCACAGCTTGGCAGCAGCAGCATGCGGGGAGGAGACTTTCCCATTTCTGGGGGGCAAGTCCGAAATTTCTTGTTGGAGAAGTCACGTGTATGTAGACAGCAGGGAGGGGAACGGAACTATCACATTTTTTATCAGTTGCTAGCCGGGGCATCCAAGGAGCTACGGGAGCGATTGAGTCTGCCGACGTTGGAAGAGGAGGAGAAGGCCGGCAGGTTTCATTATTTGGCGCAGAGCGGGTGTACCTGTGTGGAGGGAATGGATGATGCGGAGGATTTTGTTATGACCAGGTATGTGGACGCAGGGAGCGGCATATCGGAGAAGGGGAAGAGCAAAATGCATTTCACTTTGCTAGTTTCGCAATTGTCGACCGATCCTGCCACCAACATTTTTTTGCCATGATAAACCAGCACTATCTCTTTACCCCACACCACCTCTTCAACCGGCGGACGCAAATTATCTTGATCATTCTCTTATCCTTCCATTTAATTTGTACTTGTACTCATATATGCCTTTAGATCAGCCATGGATGCCGTGGGCATCGGTCGCGATGAGCAAGACGCGCTCTTCCAGCTAGTGACAGGAGTCCTCTACCTTGGCAATATTGAGTTCGATGGCAGCGCCGACGGGGAGGAGTCCTGTGTACGGACAACACCGGCACCGGTGCACGACCAACAGTCCACAAACGCGCTTGCGGTGGCTGCTGAGTTGTTGGGTTTGGCTCCAGAAGCGCTGGCTGAGGCCTTGACGACTCGTGTGCGGCAGTTGCCAGGAGGGAAGACGGTGCGTTCTCCGCAGACCGTGGGGCAGTCGCGGGATTCGAGGGACGCCTTAGCTAAGGCTCTTTATAGCAGATTGTTTGATTGGTTAGTGAATAGGCTTAATGTGAGCTTTGCTGGTGTTGAAGGGAGCAGTACAAACAACGACAAGAGCAGCAGCGTGGTCGCTCTCTCTTCTACTCCTGCTTCTTCCTTTTCTTCACAGTCGGCCTCCCTTTTTTCTTCATCTTGTTTTATCGGGATCCTCGACATTTTTGGCTTCGAAAACATGGCCACCAACTCGTTCGAGCAACTCTTGATCAACCACAGCAACGAGCGACTTCAACTCCTCTTCAATCTCGCCACCTTCAAAAAGGAAGAAGAGGAGTACTTGCGGGAGGAAATTGACTGGGATCGGACCGACTTCCCCGACAATCAACCCTGCGTGGATCTGATCGAAAAAAAGCCTGTAGGATTACTGTCGATCCTGGATTCAGAATGCACCCGTGGTGCAGCAGCGAGCGACGCGGCATTGGTGAGCACGTATAATAAGTCGTTCAAGACGCATTCGCACTATGGAGTGTGTGGGCCGTCGACGGTCTGGAGGAAGGAGGTAGGGGGCGGGAGTAACACCGGGAGAAGATTTACGGCCGATACAGATTTTGCGATTGTGCATTATGCGGGCGGGATCATTTATAGTTCGAATGAATTTGTGGATAAGAACCGCGACGCGCTTTTTGATCACGTTAATACTTTGCTGGCCACCGGCTCGTCCGACCCGCTGGTCACATCCCTCTTCCAAGCAAGCGCATCTTCCTCCTCATCCTCGCCACTCGAGTCCCCAGCGCAGCCCCTCCTACTTTCCCAAGGCCGCCTCAGCATCGAGGCCAGCAACGGGAATGACGACGGGGGGATGGCTAACCTCCGTGCTGGCAATGCAACGGTCTCGCAGCGTTTCATAGGGCAACTGAATGGGTTGATTCAAACGTTAGAGGCTTCAAATGTCCGTTTTGTCCGCTGCATAAAGTCTAACCAGCTTTTGGCTCCCCAGGTCTTGGATAAGCCCAGTGTTTTAAGCCAGCTTGTTTGTTCGGGGGTGATGGCAGCGTTGGAGGTACGACGGGCTGGGTTTCCGACTCGCGTGCGCTACTCTGAGTTTGTGAAGGACTTTCGTATTTTTGCCGTTGGCTTTCCTGTGGTTGAGAAAGAACGAGAGGCTCACGCGCTCCATGCTCGTCGTGTTGCGGAGCATCGGATGGAGAGCCAGATCGATGCGGCTGCGAAGGGAGAGGCAGCGACTTTGAGTGCGTCTGCGACTGCTTCGCCTTCAAAGAGGATATCCTCCCTCGTAGCAGCAGAACAACAAACGGATAGTAAAAGCGAATGTGGCAGCAGTAGTATTGGTGGTGTGATAGAGGAGGAAAGTGATATAGAGCGAGCCCGCGTGCTGACGGCCAGAATAATGACCCACCCGGCAGTCCTCGAGGCGGTGACAGCACGACACTATCGCCTGGGCCTAACCAAGCTCTTTCTTCACGCCGACACCTTACTGGTGCTGCAAAGCCTCAAGCACAAGGTTATGTTGCCTAAGATTGTCCGTCTGCAGCGGTGGTGGGTCCGGCTATCCGAGACAGCGCTAGCACACAAGCTAAAGCGGGCCGCTGGCCTCTTGCGGGAGCTCGAGGCCCAAGCGGACGTGGGGTGTGTGCATGGAGTGGCAACGGTGCGACGGGCTTTGGAGGAAGGCACGGCTGCTGTGCTGTATGCCCAAAGGCTAGATTCGCTAAATCCGCAAGTATTTCGACCGGCGGTTCAGCGGGCGAGTCAGAAAGTGCATGCAGCAGAAGATTTGGTAATGCGAGCTCTGGTTGTAAAGGAGAGAGATGCGGAGCAGCGAGCGGAGTTGCTTGAGCTTCTGGATAGTGGGCGGACACGGCTAAAGCAAGTACAACAAGGGTTGGAAGAGGTGCGGATGCAGGGCGAGGCACGTACGAGGGTCGTGAAGCTTATGGAGAAGGCTGCGGAGGGGTTGAGTCAGCAGTCGGCATTGTTGTTGCGCGTGGCGAATCGAAATGCAGTGCATGGGCACGGATATCCGCAGGAGATGATAGAGGAGGAGTCTGCAGCATTAAGACGGAGTCATCAATTAGCCAAGGAGGACGCTGCGGGAGAGGCGTTTGTAGGTGTTGTGGGGTGTGGGAAAATCGGGGAGGAAAACGAGAAAGACGGGGACCCTGAGGAGACGGCAAGACGGCGGCGGAGGAAGGTGGATGGTGTCTTGGTATGGGTTAAAGAAGCCGAGGCCGCTTTCGATCGACTTCAAGTGCAGGAGCAACGTTTGGATGAGGCATGTGGCAAGGCCCGGGAGTTATTGGGGCGTGTGAAGAAGGAGTTGCGACACGTGGTTGAGGTGGCGGAGGGGGCGGGGATCATAGGCGAAGGGGATGGAAGGAGGGGAGGAGGGATGATTGACGAGAATCTTGCAAGGGCATGGGAGTATGTAGCCAGTGCAGAGGGTGTGGTGGATAATTCGCAGGACGCGCTGGCCTTGCAGCCCGCGATGGAGCACGCGGCTTTTGTTGTGTCGGAACTGGCGAGTATGGTGCAGAAAGAAATGAAGCGCAAGGCCGAAGACGACCGACGCCGAGAGGGCCAAGCGCTCTGGGATGCTGCCCATGCCAAGCTTATGGATCACAGAGGAGAAGCCGAGCGCTCGAGTCTGTTCCAGTCCTCGGCGCCGCCCTCGGCCCAAGCGGTTGTTGAGGCGCTGGGTGCGCTTGAGGCCCAACTGGCGGCGGCTGCGTTGCTTTCCTCTAGCAGCGACCCCCATGCATATGTTCAGGCGTGTCAGGCTTTAAACGGGCATGTAGAGACTGTTCATGCGATATTGCGGGCGGAAATCCTCGCAAAGCAGAAGAATGACCAGCTACGGGAGGCGGAACAAGCACGGATCACAGTGGCAAGGGGAGAGGTCCAAGCGCTACAGAGGAAGGTCCAGACTGATTTTGCTATGGCGGCGGACCAACAATTATGTGAGGCCATAATCGGCAGTGTGCGGGCTTTGGATGAAGTGCAGATAGCCTTGGACACGAGCTCGGCTGTATCAACATTGAGGGAACGTGTGGAGAAAGTGCTGCTGCAAGGGACGGCAGTTGCTCGTTTGTTTGCGGATGTAAAGCAGCGGCACGAGCTTCAGGCAAAAGAGGTGGCTTCGGCACAGGTCAAGCTCATCGCGATGCAGAAACGTTTCCAGGCGCTTCTTGTGACGCATGGAATAGGCTTGTGCCACGCCGTGACAGTGGGGGAGAAGGAAAGTAGCGTCATCATTAGCAGCAGCTCCAATAATGCGTTGGGCTTTTTGTGCGAGGCGGCATTGAGTCAAGCTCGGGATGCTTTGCGGGCATTGGATCGGGCGATCCGTCAGGGGGCAACGGACAAGACGAATGTGGCGGTGCCAGCTTCGCCACTGCCCGCTGCTTTGCTTTCGGCTGCTAAGTCTTTGGATGGCCTAGAGACGACTGTGAGCATGCAGAATCAGAGGCTGGCGGCTGTGGAGAGGGGGAGACAAGACAGATTGGCGCGCTTCACCTTGACACAGACGCGCTTTCGCATGTTTATAGACGAGATTCATGGCCGTTCGTCGTCTTTTGGTGTTTCTTCCTCATCCACCAGCACCTTTCTCGACAAGGCGAGCGTCCGTGCCATTGTTTCTCAAACCGAATCAGTCCTGCAGTCGGCTGAAGAACAGCTTCAGGCGCCCGTCACTCCAGCATGGCTGGAGGAGGGCTGCGAAAAGAAGCAGCGGCAGGAGCATCAGTCCGTGAATGAAGCCATCATTCAAGTCGAGAAGGCTGAGGCCTTGATAGAGGACGCGCGACAGAAGCATGATAACTGGCTGCAAGAGTGGCAGACGAGCAAGTCAAGCTTCGAGGCTGCGCGAGCTAAAATGGAGGAGCTAGAGGCCTTGGTGGCTGTGGGTGGCAAGCTGGCGCATGTGCGGGCGGCGCAGACGGCTCTAGATGCGTGTCAGGTATCTTATGACGCAGCTGCAAAGCTTGTGGTGATATGTCAGCCGGCGACGACGGCATGGACAGGAGCAGGGATCAATGAAGTTGCGAATGGCGATTGCGATGATAATTTGGATGAGGTGGACGATGATGTGCAACTGCTCAAGATGCGGCAGGCGGTGGTGGTGTTTTTTGATAAGGTAACCCATGCAGAGGCTTCTCTTCAGACCTGTCAACTTCGGAAGGAGGCTGAGGCTAAGGAAAAGATTCGGTTGCATGAGCGTTTTGATTCTGTGTTGTCGCGTTTCAAAGGGATTGCAGCCATGGTGGAGGCAGCGGGACCGACAGTCCAGGTGCTTTGTAGAGTCTTGTCTGACGATGCTGCTGCTGCAATCAATCATGCTACACGGCTCTTGCGGCGCGGATTTGGTGGTGGTGGTGGTGGTGGTAGTGGTAAGCAACAGCAAGGTGACGAGGGAGGGAGCATGCTGCAGCCCTTGGCCGCCGCGATTCTTAAAGCCGTGCAGCACGTTGATCTGTTAGAGACCGAGGCGCACCTTATTCGCAAGCGCGTGGATCGAGCGACGGCGTTCAAGATAGCCGAGAGCAAAAAGCTTGCTTCTCTGCGAGAGACGCTCCAAGTATGCACGGACAAGGCTGAGGTTCACGGCCTGATTAATGACCTGAGTAAGGTGGAAGAGGCATTGAGCAGGGCTAAGGACACTGTGGTGGGTATGCTGTTCACGTTCGAGGAGCAGCCGTTGGAGATGTGGATGGAGGACGTGATCTCCCTTGCGGAGAGGATGGACGAGGCAGTCGAGCAGGTTGCGGTGGTGGAAGAGCTGGTGGATCAAGAGGTGGAGCGTCAGGCACGGTCAGTACAAGAACGAGCATTGTGGCTAAGTGGGCGGCAGATGTTGCAAGACCGTTACGACGCGACTCGGCAGGCTGCTGCTGACGGTGGAGTGACACATCTGGCATCGATACAAGCGGTGTTGGAGGCCGTCCAGGTAGAATTAGCGGCGCGAGAAGGGCAGACGGAGCTACCGCAGCGTTTGCAGGCCTTGACACACCGTGTAGTGGGTGCGGAAAAGGTGGTTGTGACGGAAATTCGGCGGCTCCGCGCGCGGGAGGAGCATGTGGGAAAGGCTTCGCAGGTCCTCTCTTTACTTGTGGATCGATTGGCGCGTCTCGAGGGAGTGTTCCAGGGTAACTTCCGGCAGATATCACCAGACATGACTTCGGCAACTGTGGAAGCGAATGAAGGCGAGAGAGAAAGTGTGAAGAGCCAGAAAAAGAAGGAAAACGGCAGCAGCAGCAGCAGCAGCAGCAGCAGCGACGATCGATGCAACCTTTTTACCCTCCCTGTGGCCCCGCCCCACATTCAAAAAGCCATTCGAGAGGCAAAGACGGCCGTATGTAAAGTGCAACGTTTTGTCCGGGAAGGTCTGACCTCCCTGCATCTCGCATTGCCTTGTACCGACACGGCCAGGGATAAAGTGCATGAGGCAGAGGAAGCCCTTGCCAAGGAGGTGGCGCGGATGGGGTATCTAAAGCAGCAACAGGCGGATGCCTTGTGGCAGTACCGGGTTTTGGAGCGAAAATTAACGGATATACAGGATGATGTTGTAAGTTTTTGTGCCATGTCGAGCCATTTGCGGGTTCAGATGGATGCGGACTGGGATGAGGATAAGTGTAGTTGGTGGGGGACTCAGTCAGGACATACGCAACCGGGTTGTACTGGTTCCCCATCGTCAACAGCATCCTCCATGGCAACAGCAGCAGCGCCTAGTAGTGACAAACCTTTGTCGGCCGTGCAGCTAATTGCTGAAAGCATTGCGGCGGCACAGTCTGCATTAGGGGTAGCCAAGAAGCGGCTCTTTGCTAAAGAAATTCATGTGAAGGACTACAAGGATTCTGGTGAATGCAATGATGGACAGCATGAGGGCGCGAGCGCATACCGTGTGGCATTAAACGGGCTTTCATTCACGGCAGCAATCGAGAGCGCCGCCGTGAAGCTGGCTCGGGCCGCGGAGGTGCTGGAACGAGAGAAGGAGTACGCCGCCAAGGAGGAACATCGACGTCTGGTGGCCCTTCGATACCTGGAACAGCAGCAGGATCGCGTCGCTCGGCTAGGCGTAATGGCGGAGTCCCATGGGCTAGATCAAATGGTGCCCGCCGTTGGGGAGGCAATGCAAGCTGCCGAAACCGCTCTGAGTGTTGTCTCTCGACTGTTGGGCACAGGTCAAGCGCTGGTAGCGGATTCTGCATTTGAAGTGGCAGTAGGCAAGGTGCAAGAAGCTGAGGAAGTGGTTGTCTGGGAGATCCAGCGGAAGAAGAGATATGACCGTCAATGTGCTGCTGCCAAGGAGGATTTGGTCCGGCTCAAATTGCGCCAGCAAGCGTTGTGCCAACTTGTCGCAGAAGTACCTTATTTGGCTGAAGCCAATCCTGTTGCTGACAGCCTGAAGGATGTGGATAAGGCGTTGCAGCACGTGACGTTAACAATAGAGCAGAGGCATCCTTTGTCATCGTCATCCTCGTCCTCGTCCTCGTCCTCGCTGCCACTGGCCACTCAACAGGCAGAGCTACGGACGGTTACTCGGCGATTGGAAGCAGCAGAGTGTGAGGTGCGTCGGACCCGGATTCGGCACGAAGAGACTGAGCGCTTTGCCCAGCAGCAGGCTGAGGAAGCCCGCTTGCAGGTTGCGAGGGAAGCAGAAGAAGAGCGGTTGCAGGGAGAAATGGCAAAGATGAAACGCTCGCAGTTGGAGGGTGAGCTGGAAAAGCTCACCTGTCGCTTGGCCCTGCATCGACCGACCCTTGATAGTATCCATGCGAACATGGCACGGGCGGAGGAGGCTGTCAAGTCGGCGCGTGATCGGCTGTCGCAAGAAATAGTTCAAAGTAAGATAGCAGGGAATGGTAGTGGCAAAAATGATGCCTTGGGGGACAGCAATATGAGCAGCATTAGCTCTAAAGTCGGCAGCGGCAGCAGTAGCAGCAATTGGATTGCGGAAGCGGCGGCTGCTGCGGAGGCTGCTCAGACTCTGACAGCAAATTTCGAGCAGCTTTTGAGTGCGTCAGCTATCTCTACTATTGGTAACGCCTCTTCCTCCTCGTTGTCTTTCTTATCGGATTGTCGACACCATATCAGTCGAAGCACAAAGACAATGTATTCTGGAGGAGGAGGCAGAGGAGAAGGAGGAGAGGCTGGTCTAGTTGTTGGGCGGTTTATGCCCTCACTAATGACGACGGTGCCTGCAGAAGCTTCATTCCAGGCTTACATGGATAAGACAACCCATACCTTGGAAGCAGTTGCGCGAAGCGTTGAGGCCCTGAGTGTGGGAATGACGGATTTGCAGACGTCGGTACAGGAACAAGCCCGGGTACTTGATGCCCAGAAGGGGACTCTGGCGAGTAGTGCTGCTTCTTCGCCTAATCAGGCCGTGCCATTTCATAATCAGAGTGGGAAGACAAGGGAGGCCTTTCCCATACGTGTGGATATATCGGTACCGAGCCGCAATATGTTAACTAGTCGTATGCTTTCTCCATCCTTTTCGAAAACGAATATGGCAACGAGAGGAAGAGAAGAGGATGATGAATGCGATGAGGTCGACGAGGAGGGGGGAATGCCTAATAGCGGTGGTGGACAGTGGCTCAAGGACGAGATAGGGCGTTCTACGGATGGGGGCAAACAGCCGGCGGCGACCCGGGAGGAGAAGCACCGGCCACGCGACGAGAAGAGGCAGTCAATGGATGAGGAGATTTCAATGCTTTTGAGCAAACACTACTCGGACGATTTGTTTGAACGTCTCCGTCACTTGGTCACGCCAGGCGGTGTCACATTACATGATTGTATCGCTAAGGGTAGCTTTGCGGGTGACACCTTGGAGCTCTTTGCCGGTGATTTTGATTGCTACTCCCTTTTTGCACTGCTCTTTGAGCCCGTCATTCGCGCGTGCCACCCGCGTTACCACCCAGCCCTTAAGCACCCCATAGACAGGAATCCTGCTCACTTGGTGCAATCTGTGGGACCCGAAATCCTGGCGGAGAAAGATGGAGAAGCCGTGCATATGGCCCGTGTGGTCGCCTCCCGCAACTTATCCGGACACAACTACACACCCAAGATGAGCGAGAACCAGCTACGGGAAGTGGAAGCAATCGTTGTAGCGGCTCTTAAGAATCTTACAGGAGACCTAGCCGGCACGTATACGACTATTGAGGAGTTGAGACAGAACCCTGCTTTGCAGGAAGAGATGGACTTGGCAGAGGTGCCTCACGTTTTAGGGTTTGCTGAAAGCTCGAATGATTTATCCTGTTGGCCGATAGGGAGGGGGGTGTTTCTGAACAGGGATCGGTCACTGTGTATTTTTGTGAATTTGGAGGATCATGTAACCGTGGTAGCCTCGGCGCATTATAGTGAAGCTCGGTCAGGGGTGGCTGCCATTGGCTGCCATGCCTTTGATGTGGCATGTCGGACTCTAGAGACCTTGAGCTCTGGATTGAAGTTTATGTTTGACGAGCGGTTGGGGAATATCAGTATCTCACCGGCTAAGCTGGGGACGGGGCTCGCGTTAAGCTTTATTTTCTCATCAAAGGCGCCGGAGAGGGAGTTAGACGAGGTGGAACGTCGGTATGAAGTGGTGTTGGACCGAACAGGGCCGAACACACGGATACCTGGGCATAAGCCATGCATCATTTTTAATAAGCTCACTCTCGGGACGACGGAGGTGGAGACGATGAAGGAGGTGTTACTGGCGACGAGATACATAATGCGGGCGTCGGCGCTTGCGGAGGGGTCGGCGCCAGCGTCTGGTGCGGGGGGACTGCTGGTAAAGCATTGAGAAGGATTGCTGGGAGGTCAGAAAGAAGATATGTGTTTGGAATAGACAGAGGATGGATCAAATAAGGGATAGGGAGGGAAAGTGATTATGAAAAGAGGATGGCTGTAAAGACGGGAAGAGTATTTGATATTCATGAATGAACAAAAGATTGTGGGGAGAAAACACATAGATACACACACCTTGTCGTGGAACTAACAGCGTACAAACAAAAGTGCCAGATTATACCATGATGAAGTATCCCTAAAGGAGCAAGGGACTTAATGTGCGCGATAAATATCAGCATTTCGGGTATTTCGTTCCTTCACCGCAACCAAAACTTTGTTATTGTCTCTTTTTCCAACCAATTTTGTGTCGCTACATCTCCTTCTCCCCCGCAGTTGTTTTCTTCTTCTTCTCGGCAGTTTCGGTGCTAGCACCATAACTTTTCCATTCGCTGCTGTCTTTCCGACTCCAAAACAAGATTCCCTCATAGATGACGGAAGATAGCATCCCAAGCGGTGCGCTTGACACCAGCTTAGGCGCAAGGCCCCGCAAAAAAGATTGACGTAACCCCTCTGTTTGCAAAATGGTCTTCAAGCTCCTAATATAAGTCAACGGTCCAGGCTTCACATGCTGGGTCTGCAGCCTCGTCTTGGCCACATCAAAAGGATTTGTCGCCAGGGCGCTCAATCCCCCGGCGAACAAGCCGGCGGCCATGTGAGGAAGGGACTGGCGGATCGTTGCCAAAACGTCAGCGACTTGCTCAAGCATGCGCTCTGTCGACGAGAAAGGAGACAAGACCGCAGATTCAGGTACGGGTGTAGGGTTTGGTTTGGATGGGGGGATGTGCTCGCGAGCCAGGACGGTAAATAGGGATTTAAAGGACTCATAACTCTGCCACCAGACGCCAGACGCAATGCCAGAGGTAACAAGAGTCGCCCCGAAACCTCGGTAGAAAGTGCGCACACCTGCGAAAGTGTGCGGGGGGAGACAGAGACGGTTGCATATGGGGTCAGAGTTTAAATATCACTGCTTGTGAGAAACTCTCATACCGCAGAAATGTCCCCTCTTGTTTCATCTTTCCCCGTATGCCCTTACTTCCTCTTTCCACTTACCGTCTTCTCGCCACATGTCTGTCAGAACCTGCTGCACGCCCGAATATCGCGTGGGAAGTTGCAAGCGCTGCGCTACAATCTCCACTGGTATGTAAAGAGCCAAGCAGGCCGCGTCCGCAATAAACCCGGCAAACATGGGAGCCATAGTTTGCTGGAAGGACGGCTCAGGAACCGTTTCGGCAGGAAAGCCGTTGGCAGGACTGGAATCATAATGCAAGCCCAGAGCACTCTTAGCGTAGGTGTATGTGCTGATATATACTAAATAGGCTGGGAGGCTCGCGACGGCATAGAAGAGGAAGCCCTTGTAGAGTGACCTGATACCTCCCATGCTGCGAATGCTCAGGGACTGAGTGACGGCCCCGGTCTGCACTTGCTGCCGAGTCTTCATCGCCCACATAGGCCAATATATCGAGTTTTCGAATACTGAGTTGGGTAAGCGGGTTGGCGAGAAGGTCAACATCAGACTCGGGCACATAGGCAAGTATTTCATTTATGGGTGGGCATTGCTGTCACCTATGGGTAAGATGCGCCTTCCCCCCAAACAAGGTATGCACTTTGAAATTACAGGTGCACAAATCTTCAAATCTTCGCCACACGACACATACGAATGATATGCTACGCTCCCTGCCGGCTCCACAGCCCGACAGAGGCCGTGTGCCCACCTTTGGTACATATGTTTGTGTATGCGTTGGAGAATGAAGTGCAAACTTACCAGTGGCAAAAGAGGAGATGATCAATAGCTTCTTCACGTCCAGATCTTGCCACTCCGTCTGTCCCAGGTTGGAAACGTCAAGGGTCATGGTTGCTGCTGGCTAGGTCGATGATGCGGCACGGGTGCAACTGATTGATTACTATGACGGGCGTCGGAACGATGGGCGCCAAGGCAGAGAGAGCGTGTTGCCTCCGGTGTGTGCTGCGCTGACCTTCCCCGTCCGACTTGTTGCGTCCCGTGTCTCCCTTTACATTCGGATAAGAATTATGTTGTGGTCAAGAATGGGTGAGAAGTAAGGATGACTAGTCTACGAGGACAGGTAAAAAGCTGCAGTTCATTCGCGGTCGCTCGCTGTTCGTCCGTTTACGTACCAATAATTCCTTCTTTTCTGAGGTGATCCAAAATCTTTTTTCTTTCTACTTTTTCAAAATCTTTTCCCTGCCTCAAACCCCATCATTTTTTAGCGACCCTTTGCCTGCTTTGCCGCCTCCCACCGACGAAACCGTGTGAGTGCCTCCCCAATCAAGTGGGTAGGCGGCAGTTGATTCCCCACCGTGATCCAACCTTCGCGGATGTTATGCTTGCGGCCAAAAATCTCGATTTTGCGGGCGCCGGGACACATACGCTCGATTATGTCATATATCTCATCGGGTTTGCGGCTTGTTTCCCTGACCTCGGCGACTATTACATCGCAATCCACGTACCGATTCAGGTGGGTTCGCCCGGCAGCCCCATGCAGGCCTGTTGTAACAAAATTCCCCTTGACGCCAACCAGGCAATGCTCCTTGGAATGATTCAGCCAATGACCTGTGCGGCCCGTGCGGATGACTTTCTGGAGCTGGTTGGTTTTAATCCAAATGATCTCCTCCAGCTGCCGGTAACCCCAGTAATCAAAAATCTCGCGCGCGCGTTCCATCGCCCGACCCGTGACCCACAGAAAAAGGAGCCCGCCTTCCACTTGCAGCTTAGGGAAATTGAGCTTGCAAACCTCGTCGTCAGACATGGTACCATAAGGTAGATCCATGTGAATCTTTTGGTAAAGTGTGGTGTGAGGGAAGAGAGAGGGGAGAAGTGAGCCGGTGTGGTGGTGTAAGATCCCCACTATTCGCGGTTTTATTTCACAAAGAACCCCTGTTCCCAAATTTCTCACCTCCCAAGGCGGGTCAGCCATGATGACTGGAAATTGACCTAAGATCGACAGTTCAAAATTGCACACGTCCACGTTCACCCACTGTGCCGGTGCTGGAGGGGCGGTCGGGAGCGTGGTGCTCGCCATCCACATTCCCGGTGTACCCTCGGACCCCTGATGTGGCAGCGCCGGCGAGCGGCCTCGTTTACCTTTAATTTCCTCAGCACCAGGTGATCTGTGGCGGTCGCAGCTGTCGCCATGGCTATTTCTCTCTTCCTCAATCTCGTAGTGGATGTACTTGCATGTTCGCATTCGCCGGCAACCGGACAGGTAAGCACAGTCGCCGAGGCTCACATCCGTATGGCTTTCAATGACGCGCCGAAAGTGAAGTTTGCTGCATGCTGCAGTGCTCATGGCTGCTGTGATTGCTGAGCCCCCTGATAATATCGTAGCCGCCGTTCGAGTTTGCCGCTCACATTCCAAAAGGGTTCCATGGACGCAATATTCTCGGACCGAAGGAGTGTCCTTCTTGAAGTGCGCCACGGCCGAGGCTTCCAACGCCGTGGGTTTTTCCAGCAAAGCGGCAATATCATGTGACGGGGATGTCAAAGCGATAGAGAAAGAGGTGGCGCTAGCGTCTCGTGGTGAAATAGAGGCAGGTGAAGGAAGGGAAAAGGTGGCGGTGCTCAAGACTCCCACCGTTTGTTGTGTTATGGAACACCCAATAGCGCCAGACTTCCCGGTGCACTCCGACGGGCCTTCAGAGCAAAGCAACAAATACTTTTCCAGAGGAGCTAGGTGGACACGAGTCAGCATCACCAAAGTCTTGGATCCCAAGTCGAGCGTGTCCATGTCCACGCCTTGGTGCTCCACCAGCTTCCTCACAGCAGGGAGGAGGTCCTCGGGCGTGGGGAAGTTCACTAGAGATGGAGAGTCATCATCGGGTGTTTGATCTCCGTCGACATGACGGCGCAGCTTGCGGTGAAGGGAGGCCAGGTCCAGTGGCAAATCTTGTTGTTGGCCGTGGTGCCGCACCAAATAGCGGGCCAGTTCTGTCTCCATAGCCTGCTGTGGGGAAGGAGTGGATGGGATGGAAATGTGTGATTGACAGTGGCAAAGCACGTATTGAGTTGTAATTGGATGTATAGAAGAGCTAATTTAGGGAAAGCTCGCGATCACCGAGACGGAGAATGTTCCCGCATCGCGTTGGAAACCTCCTTCCCCGATTGCGGCGAAGCAAGTCTGCCGTTGCCAAGCCGTTGCTCTTCTCCCCTGCATCGTTTCTTCACGTCGAACCAGTTCCTCTCGTTCGCGCATGGCACCTCGATCGCACGAGCATCGCGCCTAATTACCCCAATCTTACGCGCGCACACACACACACACACACACACACACACACACACACAAATGATAGGACCGTCGATATCGTGCTATCTACCGTTGGAGACCTTACCTCGTCCATCTGCACTCGCGCTAGGCGTTTCCTCTACCCAACCCTAACCACCGCTGCTGTCGCGGCGTTGTGAGCAACAACGTGCCCCGCACACTCATCAGAAACCATGACAATGCGGGATGTGATTGGAGATGTAAGTGAATGGAGAGGCGGGATGTGACTGGAGATGTAAGTGGATGAGGAGAAATGAAATGTCATTTTTGTGGATTGAGCGCAGCCCTCAACTCAAGGCCAATTTAGCATCCGAGAATTTTGGTAAGCTTAGTGCTTGCTTCATCAAGACCGTCACTAGCACATGTATCATTCGCCGGTGCCCTCCGTACCCCCTGTTGCTCCGCACGCGCACGTCCAAGCAAGTCCTTCAAACGCTAGTCCACCTCATACGACGCGCGCTAACATAGCTCAATCCTACATCTTACCCACCACAAAAACAGTTCAAGACCGACATGCTTATCTCAGAGATAAAAGAATTTGCTGAAAAGCTGAACAAGAATGGGCTGAAGAGCCCGCGGCCGTGGCAGGAGTTTGGTAGCGGCTTCAGGCCCCCCAAGAACAAGCAGGAGATTGAAGAGCGCCTGCAAACCAATTTTATGCTTTACCGAGCCAATTATATTGTGTTGCTGGGGGCTATCATGATCTTGTCTGTGATTATGTCTCCTTTTAGCATGGCCGTATTGCTGGTGTGCGCAGGAGCGTTTGCCTTGCTGCTAGGATGGCCGCGACCGTTAGAGGTCTTGGGGAGGGTGTTGACGCCTAGAGATAAGATGATGGTCGCTAGTGGATGTAAGTTTACAGGGGGGATAGGTACAAGAAAATGACGGCAGTCTGGTATCAAATCTTTCAATCTCAAATTTTGTTCCAACTCCGCTCGCAGTCTCCTTCCTCTTTCTCCTCGCCACCGGGGCTATGACCTTGCTCATCTGGAGCTTTTTGTTCGGCATAATGGTGGCAGTCACGCACATGGCATTTAAGTGTCGCTCTCCTGGCCATCGCAATAGCTTGAACAAGGAGACCAATCTGTCAAACATCGGAAAGATCGTAAGTTCCTGAACTTTTCCTCATCTTATGCTTTGCCTTATAAGTTCCGGTCTCCCATACTTTGTTTTTTTTAATCTGATGTTCGCCTGCTGTCTTTTAAGTATTTCACAGAGATTACCCTATCTTCCTCCATTCCATCCTATCCGGGCGTCATTCATTTTAAGACTTATGCGCTTCCTCTCCCTCCAAACATACGAACACGACAATACAAATCATCCTTCGGCAGGCTCTTGAAGACATCGAATCTCCCGGTCACGAGGATTGTGCCGTTAATTCGTACCATTCCGAGAACGCCAAGCTTCGGGCCAATACCTGCACCAGCTCGAGTAACGGTTGAGACTAGAATCCTTTTCTTCTCTTACTCCTTTTCGCGCATACGTTCTGATTCAAAATGTGACAGGAAAGTGAAAGCAAGAAAGGAGAGACGGAGACAGACACAGAAACAGAAAAACGGAGAGGGGAAGGGAGAGATGGTGTATATATACATGTATAACACTTCTCTCTCTGCATATATATGTATGCTGGACTGTCCGGAATGTCTGAGTGAGTGTTTATATGTGTCCTTTCATGCTATTGTATTCTGGATGCTTGTGTGGAGTAAAGTAAGGCATGGTGTGCAAGCATGTGCGAAGTAGTTGGTAGTGAAGACGTCTGTATGACATTGATACGGTAAGAAGCAAAGGAAATTATATACTTTACATAGTACCCCTAGAAATTGTCTAATCTATTTGATTTTTTAGCTTCTTACTTTATATGTGGTTTCATGTCACTGTCGATTCTTATTTCATGTTAAAGTTGTCATCTGTTTCTCATCTCTCCCGGAGCGGCTAGCCCCATTCATGCCGTTGAGGGCGGAGGAGCACCCACAGTGTTCTTAAATGCCGGCCGAGTCGTGACTCGGCTAATATACGCTTGCAAATGCTTGTAAGGTTCGAGCAAAATCTGTCCAGGGAAAAATACGGGAATATAGGATAAATAAGACCCGACCGCCACATCACTCACGCTGAACCGTTCTCCTTGGAGGTAAGATTTGGATGCAAGTTCCTGGTCCAGGACGGCAAACAGCTTGTCCATTACGCCGGCGTCGCGTTGCTCTTTCATAAATATGGCGGGGCCCAAACTAGCGTTGGCAAAGTGAGTCCACTGAGAGGCCACGCCCCGTTCTTCAGCGGTCGTCACGTCGGGGTCAAACACGTCGGCTAGGTACAAAAGCTGTGATCCCGATTCGATGAGCGGGGAGCCGTTTGCCATAGTGATAACGGGGAGTTTCCCTTGTGAGAAGAGCAGGCAGTGAGGATGGCAGTATAGTGTAAGCAATAAGAATGAATGTAAAAGGTCGACTAATTAGACACTCCGTGCACTTACCAAACGGATTGACGTCCCGGATGAAAACCGGGTCCTTGTGTCCCATAGCACCCATGTCAATTTGTACAACGTCATATCCTACCCCCAGCTCTTGCATATACCATTCAATAATCTTAGACCTTGATCGGTAGTACGCCCAAAGTTTGGGCTTGTAGCCTGCGGGTGGCGGTGTTTTGGCGGGGGAAGACGAAGGGCCATCCGCCGAGGCAAAGGCCACGGTCCAACCGCTGGGTAAATGGCGGGGGTAGACAAACTTGGCACGGTGAAATGCGACGGTGCCTCGACCAGTAACGCCGATGGGACGAGGACAGGGGCTGAGACGACATGAGAGCGCGAGATGGGGAGGTTGTTTGAAAGCAGTTGCCGTACTGGACATCAACGTGGCTACGATGAGGCAAGAGAGGCCGGGTCGCCTGTGTAATGGTACCATGGCTGGATGGGCGGCTGTGCTTGCCGTGGATAAGTAGGTACGAAAGGGAAAGAGGTGGAGTGAGATAGCAGGAGCATCACGCCTCACTTACGGCAACCAGCAACAGCAACACCTGCTTGAAGCATCACCGCGAACACAGGTATGCGCTTATGGACCTTGAACGAATCCATGCTGCCTCAAGCTCCCCTCCTTGCGTGCCGTCTTGCTTGCCTTAACCCTTCTGCAGACGCCCTAGACAAGAAATTAGAGGCCATCCAATAGATGATTACAGATAGTGGAGACCCAAAATGCTGCACATGCGACCTTATTTGCCATTCGGGGCTGAGAATCGTGCGCAGCGTCGAAGCCTTTTTTCTGCCTCCCTCCTCTCCTTCCTTGGATCACTTGCTTCCCATTCGCATGTCCTGCTTGCTGCTTCCCTCCCCCAGCCACCCTCAAGTCAAGGACTTTACTTCCTTCTTCTCACATCCAACACAGGTGCAACTCCCTCCTTCTTTCCCAAGCATGAAGTTCCTGACCTTTGCCACTGTCGTGGGCACGGCCTCGGCCTTCCTGGCCCCTGCCCCCATGCACACCCGCACCCAAGGCCGCGTAAGTAGTATACCGCTTGCTTAATATTGTATATTGATAGTACTTGATATAGGAGGGTACCTCATAGCTAAGCTGGCATTCTTCGCCGGAGCAACCCACAAGCGCAGGAGGAAGGGGATGATGCAGTTGTCTGGATGCGAGGCATGCTATCAACCACATGATGTATTGGTATATATCACGTGGTTCTGTGCACTCAGAAAAGAGCATATGTTCAACGTATTTATCTCTCCTCCACTCCAATCATGAACATGTTGGACTTACCCCCTCCTTTTCCACCTTTCTAATCCTCCCCGCAGATGTACATGGCCGACCAGGCCCCTGTCGATGAGGAAATGCGGTCCATCGCCCTGCCTTTTGCCGCCAAGCCCCAGAACTTGAACGGTGAGCTGGCCGGAGATGTGGGCTTTGATCCGTTCAAGTTTACGGACAAGGGTGATGTCGCCAAGTTCCGTGTGGCGGAGCTCAAGCACGGTACGTTCTCGAGGAGTGAAGAGGACAAAGCTGTCTGGATTGAAAGGATGGACCTCGGCAGTGTTCACCACTTGTCAGGTTTTCCTACTTCAGGATGGTAGTTATAATAACGACGTGAATATAGGGAGGGGAGACCCTGCGCTTCGTTCCACCTCTTCTGCTCTCTGTTCCGAGGCATAAAGATAGACCTTAAGAACACTTTTCTTCCTTCCTTCCCTTTTTTTCCTTTTCTTTCAAATTATAGGTCGTGTGGCTATGTTGGCGGTTGTGGGTGTGTTTGTGCAGGAGCTGTACCAGTGGAACGACAACTTTCCCTCCAAGAACTTCCTCGAGGCCCTCAAGACCGCCCCCCCCCTGGGTCTCCTCCAGCTTTTCGTCTTCCTCGGCGCCTATGACGTAACCACCTCCAAGTTCGATGGCCGCGTCCCGGGTGACATTGGCTTTGACCCCCTCCGTTTGTCTGCTGATGGTCTCCGTGAGAACTGGCAGCTGGCTGAGCTCAAGCATGGCCGACTTGCCATGATTGCCTTCTTGGCCTTCGTCGTCCAGGCCTCCATCTCCGACAAGCCCATCCTCGAGCAGACTTTTGAGTGGGCCAAAAGCTTCGCGTAGATGCTATACTTAACTAGCTAGCGCGACAACAATAGATTCAAAACGCAGCGTTCCCGCCTTGCCCCCGCGGGAGGTCGGGCGACATCAACCATTCGCACACACGCACGCACACACATCACCAACCAACAACGACAAGAAGCCGGAGACTCGTCATTTCCAACAACAGCAAATTGTGGCATGAGTGAGCGAGAGTGGCTGGCAAGGAGGAGGGCGAGGGGTGGTCAAGGAGACGAGGGAAGAGTTTGACGTGATCCTTGGAAAGCCGCTGGCCACTCACACAAAACAGAAAAGGAAAAGCAAAGCGCCTACTGGGTTTTATTGATTTTTTTTCTACACAGCGCATCTGATATGATTGTCTTCACTTTGCTTTGCTTTTGCCTTGTACAAAATGTACACGTCCTTCGCACCTCTCAAAACGCGGGCATAGGAGCCATGTCTGAAGTCTCGCATCATCGCTCCCCCACCACAGCATCTCCTTTCTGGCCATTCCTGCTTCTCATGGTTCGCGTAATGTCGCCGCAAGCCCTTTTCACGAGCGAAGACTGACTCTGAGAGCAGTATGGAGAGTCGGAAGGTTTCTCGCTGCCAAAGATGGTGCCATAGGCATTTTATCTCGTGTAAATATCACCTGAATTCTGACCTCCCCGTCCCCCTGTCCCCTCCCCTCCATACCTCCCCGCACGCAACCACCACACAACGATACAGGCACGCCTGATCGTCAACATGACAGAGCGGTGCGTCATCCGGCATGACGTGTCCGAGGTGCAATTCGGGGTATACAAAGAGGAAGACATCATGCGGCTGAGCGTCGTCCGGGTGAGCACGGCAGCCACCTACGATCGGCTGGGCAATCCTTTGCAAGGCGGGCTCTACGACCCTGCCATGGGGCCTGTGGATGCTCGCTCTGTGTGTGTCACATGCGGCTTGTCCATGCGTGACTGTCCGGGGCATATGGGACATATCCCCTTATCTCTGCACGTCTACAACCCTCTGACCTTTGCTACAGTTTTCCAGGCCTTACGGGTCAAATGCTTTGGCTGCCATGGCTTTCGTTTGTCTGCTTTTCCCTGTCACGTCTTTGCCGCCAAGCTTGGCTTGATTGACGCGGGGCTATCACACGAGGCGGAGGCCTTGGACGAGGCGCTTGCCCGGGCAGATATAAATGGCGGCACTGTCCTGCGAGACGTAGAGGCACGCCTAAAACGATACCACCAACAGCAGTCCTCTACCTCGGCAAAGCCTTGGGCATCGGGAGAAGTTAAATCAAGACGACGGGGATTGGTGAAGGAATTCCTGTCTGATGTTCTGGGGTGCAAGACCTGCGATCGGTGTAATGCGCCTAAGGCCACGGTGCGCAAGGACGGCTATACCAAGTTTTTTCTCAAGGGCCGTCGGGTTGGGGCAAGTAAAGGTGCGGCGGGGCGTCCCCCGTCTGCCTTGGCCAAGGTACGGAGTGTGGGCGGCTGTGAGGGGGAGATGGAAGCGGACGATTCGGCGGCGGAAGACGATTACGATAGTGACGACGCCGAGGAGGACGGGAGCGAGAACGAAGTGCCGCAGAGAGCAGCAATGCCGACATGCAAGAGCTTGAAGGAGAAAGAGGGCGATAAATACATGGCCCCGGTAGAGGTGCAGATGCACATGAAGCTCTTGTGGGAAGCAGAGCCGGTGTTGGCGACGTTGATTTGGGGGAAGGCCGCTGCGGAGGGATTTGTTTTTTCGGACGAGGGGTCGTTGGCTACGGGGTGTGTGGATGGGTGGAAGACGTTCTTTTGGCGTGTTTTACCTATAATCCCTTCGAGATTCCGTCCGCCGAGTAAGAATGATGATGGTAGCTTGGCGGAGCATCCACAAAATCACAACATTATTAAGATTATGAATTTGGATGACCGGATTCGGACCTTGCTGAGGGGGGAGGGCGGGACCGAGGAAGGAGCTGCAGCTGGACCAGAGACACTGTCACCGGAAGCACTTTCTCGGGTGTTATCAAGTTGGATTGATTTGCAGAATGCCGTAAATGGGTACATTGATTCGAGCAAGGATGCGAATGCGCGATTGGGAGGGGCGAATGTCACCCCGGGGATAAGGCAGGGCTTGGAGAAGAAGGAGGGCTTGTTCCGCATGCATATGATGGGGAAACGCGTGAACTTTGCCTGTCGATCTGTTATTTCGCCAGATCCGTACATCGGGACATCAGAGATTGGCTTACCTCTGAGGTTTGCAAAAGTATTGACGTACGCCCAGCCGGTAACTCAATTTAATGCCTCGCAGTTAAGAGGTTTGGTGGAATGTGGCCCTGACGGCTACCCGGGGGCGAACTATGTCGAAGACGCGAAGGGAAGACTAGTAGATTTGAGACGAATGGATGCGCAGAAGCGAAAGGCAGTGGCGGCGAGGTTGTTGACCCCGCCGGGGCAGAAGGTGTGGAGACATCTACATGACGGGGATATAGTGTTGATGAATCGGCAGGTACGTTTCATTTGTATTTATCTGGCGATGTCTCTTTGCTTTATTTGTTTTGAGGTAGCAAGAAATCAGAACAGAGGGTGGTTGAGGGGGAAAAAGTGTGTTACGTCTTGTCGTGGTGTTCCGATGATTAAAAAAACTAATCACGATCTTGTCTTAAACAAAAATATGGGGATTTATTTTCTTAAAATTCCAAATTCCACAATGAGGAGCCACAACGAACGAACCCTGTATGGTCAAAAAGACACATTTATGCTGTCAGCTTCTCCTTTTCAGCTACCCGTCCTCCCTCCCTATCTTCTAAAAACAGCCCACGTTGCATAAGCCCGGCATCATGGCCCATAAGGCGCGAGTCCTGCGTAGCCTCACCCAACAAACCATCCGCATGCACTACGCGAATTGCAACACCTACAACGCTGACTTTGACGGGGATGAGATGAACTGTCATTTTCCTCAAGATGAGCTCTCACGGGCGGAGGCTGAGACGATTGCCTGCACGGATGAACAATACCTGGCACCAACAAACGGAAAGCCTTTACGAGGATTGATTCAAGACCATGTCGGGAGTGGGGTGAAATTGACGGGAAAGGACTCATTTTTGACGCGCGCGGATTTCCAGCACGTTTTGTTCTGTACCTTGTCGGGGCTGCCGGGGGTGGAGGTGGTGCAACCGCAGGGAAAGATCTACATGCCGGCGCCTGCGATTTGGAAGCCTCATGCCTTGTGGACTGGGAAGCAGATGATCTCGGCGGTGTTGAGGCACTTGAGCGCTGGCCTTCCCCCCTTAAATCTGGATTTTAAGGCCAAGACCCCGGCGGTCGCTTTTGGGGTGGATCAGGAGGAGAATGAGGTGGTGGTAAGGGGGGGGGAATTGATGAGGGGGGTATTGGACAAGGCGGCGTTTGGCGCGTCTGAAGGGGGCCTGGTACACGGTGTGTATGAATTTTATGGGCCAAGGTATGCTGGTCGGTTACTGACAGCGTTGGGGAGGCTTCTTTCTGTGTATTTGCAGTTTGCCGGGCATACATGCGGGGTGGAGGATTTGGTATTGACCCAGGCGGCGGAGGAGAGAAGGAGAGCGTTAATTAATCGGGCGAATCGATTGGGAGGGCTGGCGATGGATCGTTATACGACAGGGGAAACATTTGCACCACCGCCTTTGGCGTCGACGACTGAGGAGGAAGGGGTTAAAGAAGGGGAAAAGGGGGAATTAGATGCGGTGGGTTTGATGAGGGTGAAGGCGCGGACGGCGGAGTTGTTGGAGGAAGATATGCGAACAGGGACCGTGGGGCAGGCGGCCGGGATTGATAATTTTATGCGTACGGTGCTTTCCCCCGTATCTAGTGATATTATTCGGGCATGTTTGCCGGATGGCTTAACCAAGCCCTTTCCTCACAATGCCTTTTCGCTCATGGTCTCCACGGGTGCCAAAGGCAGTACGGTAAATCAAAGTCAAATTTCGTGTGGATTAGGGCAACAGGAGCTGGAGGGACGTCGTGTGCCATTGATGCCGAGTGGGAAGTCCTTGCCGTCATTCCCGCCGCATGACCCGAGTCCGAGGGCGGGTGGATTTATAGTGGACCGGTTTTTGACGGGTGTAAGGCCGCAGGAGTATTATTTTCATTGTATGGCGGGCAGGGAGGGGCTGATCGATACGGCTGTGAAAACGAGTCGGTCTGGGTACTTACAACGGTGTCTGGTAAAGGGCCTGGAGGAGGTTAGGGTGCACTATGATCACACTGTTCGAGATGCGGATGCGGGGGTGGTGCAGTTTTTGTATGGCGAGGATGGGGTGGATCCGTTGCACAGCAAGTATTTGGATGGGCAGATGCCGCAGATGACGGCATTGGCGCGTAATTTTGCGGCATTGTTGCACCAGTATCGAGTGGATGCGGGATTTCTGGAGCGGACGGGAATGGACTTGATGACGGCGCGGGGGATGCATCGGGAGATTATGGCGGGACGGGCGCAAGTGAAGCAGCAGCAAGAAGAGAAGAAGAAGGCACAGGAAGAGAGTACTGCAGTTGTCCCTGTGCCATTGGCTGTGGGTTCAATGGTTTTGGCCAAGCGATTGAAGCGGCAGAGGGATGAATGGATCACGGGGGCATGGAACCATGGCTGGGAGCCAGCAGAGGTGGTGAAGGTCCACGCTGCCAAGACCCATCGACCCGCTACTTATGACCTGAAATACGGGAGCGATGGGGTAGTGGTCAAGCGCGTCCCCCGCCAGATCAATCAAACTATCATACAGCCTGTCCAGGGTGCCCGCGCGGCTGCTGGTGCTACCGCTGCTGCTGCTGCAGCAGCAACTGATGTCGATAGTGGGCCGCCTCTGCCTGCTTCATCCTCTGCATCACATGTGGATCTGATTCGCTGGCCTTATTTACCTGAGCCTGTATTGGGACGACCTAAGACGCAGCTTGGTCTACACTTAGGTGCGGTGAGCGAGCGTTTTCAGGATGCCATCCAAGAGTATCTGGCTAAGGACCCCGAGAACCTGTTCGGTGAGTCGCCTGGTGCTGGTGATAGCAAGAGTAAGGCAAGTCTGGAGCTGCTATTATGGTTAAAGTACATGCGTAGTTTGACACCACCAGGAGAGGCGGTTGGCTCGATTGCTGGGCAGAGTATCGGAGAGCCGTCGACGCAGATGACATTGAATACATTCCATTTGGCGGGGCACGGAGGGGCGAATGTCACCCTGGGGATTCCTCGTTTGCGCGAGATCATAATGACAGCGTCTCGGAATTTGAAGACCCCATCAATGACTGTGCGGTTGCAGCCGTCCGTCACAAAAATAGAAGCTCAGAGGCTGTCAGCGCGTTTGAGAAGGCTGCAGTTGCTGGAGCTTTTGCACCATACCCAGGGAGGAGTGACGGTCACAGAACGGTTGGGTAAGCCAGCTGGGGGGAAGGATGCCTGGCACCGGTACTACACCATCCAGTTGAAACTACACGATGAGAAGATATTGGAGAAGGCGTTTGGATTGAATTATGAAGGGATAATTGAGGTGATTGGCGTGAAGTTTGTGAAGCAGCTTTTGGCCTTGGTGACGCAGGAGCTGAGGAAGGTCGCGAGTCGTGAGGAGATGGTGCGGGCGCTGAAGCAACAGAGGGAAGCAGGGTATGGGAGTGAAGCGGTGCCGCTCATACAGAGGCGGAGAATAGGAGAGGGAGGAGATGAAGGCGATGAGGCGGACTGGAAAGATGTTAGTGCTGCGGGTGGGAAAAGGCGTTCCAGTGGGAATGGGAGGAAAGGAGGGGGAAATGCGGGAGGAAATACGGGAGGAAATACGGGAGGAACGCAGAGAGAAGTGGATGTAGAAAACGATGGGGAAGAGGATGAGGACGACGAGGAGGACGACGAGGATAGGGATGATGCGCAGGGCACGTTGACATTCGGCCGTAAGGAAGAGCAGGGCGAGTATGGCGCGGACGAGGAGGAGGACGAGGACGCGGAGGAAATGCAGGGCAACGTGTCGGAGAGTGAGCAGCAAAAGGACGAGGACGCCATCGAAGGAGAGGTGGTTTTGCGGTTATCAACGGGTTCAGCAAGCAAGACGCCGAAGAAGGGCAAGCGAGGCAGCAGCGGCAGCAGCAGCAGCAGCAGTAGGTTTGATACCGCTGCAGCAGTCGCTAAAATTGACCATCCCTTTTTCGAGGATCTAAAGTTCCAGCGCGAGACAGGCGTTGCATACATCACCCTCAAGACACGGGCCTCGCACCGCCGGCTTTTGATGGTCAACTTAGTAGAAGCGGCTGCAGATCGCTGCATGGTGTATACCTCTAAAGGCATCACGCAGGCATTTGTGGTGGAGGGGAAGGACAGTCGGCGGAGCATTCAGACGGAAGGCTGTAATCTGCCTGAGCTGTGGGAAATGGGGGAGGAAGTTCTGGAGCTTGGTAGTATTACTAGCAATGATATTTGGGCAATTCACCAGACTTATGGTGTGGAGGCGGCGCGGGCGACGATCGTAAATGAGATCAAAGGCGTGTTCGGGGCTTACGGGATTGCAGTCGACCCTCGCCACTTGGGTCTGGTCGCGGACTTTATGACCTACCAGGGGGGTTTCCGTGCATTGAATCGCATGGGTATGTCTCAAGTGTCGTCCCCCTTCCTGCAAATGAGCTTTGAGACGACCGCAACATTCCTGACGGAGGCTGCTTTAGCTGCCGAGTACGATAACCTGGAGACGCCTTCGGCCAAGCTTGTGATGGGCCAGCCGACAGGGAACGGCACAGGATCTTTTGACCTGATGGTACCCATGCAATTGGGCGGGGGGGTACGCAGGAGCAAGGGTAAAGGGATGCCGATGGTTGGGAAGGAGGACCGAATGGAGGAGGCGTAGAGGGGGATAGGAGAGAGCACTGTCGATTGTACAGGATTAAAGGTATAGAAACAAAGAACCAATACGTCAAAGCCGCTCATATCATTTTAAAATCGTTTTGGTGACAATTCATTTTGCTTTTGCAGCATTTATGATATTTTTATGCGCTCAGGATTGAGTTTTGATTTGGGAGTGGGGAGGTTCTGACTCCTTGCTCTTCGTACAGTCCTCCGTCATCTGGTAAAGTTATACCATAAGTGTCCCACAGACTCTTCCTACACCACGCCCCACACAACTACAGCGAGCAAATATAGCGAGGCAGCTAAGTCTGGCTATGGCAGACGTCATTGAGGAGAAGCCGTCCGCCGTGGCCGCCGCGAAAAGAATGGGAGGCGATGGGCAGGAGGAGGAGGAGGAGGAGGAGGGGGAGGAACTGGTACCGCTGGTGCGGCGTTCTGGCATCCTGTATTGTGGCGGTGAGTACAGGGGACGGCAGTTGAAAAGAAGAGGGGCTTGCGGGCGCCGACAACCATGCCATTCTCATAATCTCTTCCCTCTCCCTTTTTCAGTGTGCAGCATTCCGCCCGAGTTCTGTGAGTACAATCCCCCAGAACTCTACGCCGACTGCCTCCAATGGCAAGCCGAGCACCATCCTGAGTTATTGCCTGAGGTAAGCAATAGTGAATAGAGACAGATCTGCATTTGTTGATGGACGAATAGATGGGTACCCATAACTTCATGGGTATGTGCCTCACGTCTCCCTTCTATTTCCTTCCTTTTTTAGGGTAAAACGCTGGAGGATATGCTGGCGAAATTGAGCCTTGAAAATGGCAGCAGGGACGGTGTAGGTTCAGCTAAGCCTAGTGGTGATGCTGCAGCAGAGGGCGAGGGTTGCGCAGGGGATGTTGGGGAGGTCAGTCTTTTTGAGGGGGCAGTCGGATGTTCATTTCCTAAGATATATCACACATTCTCTTTCTTGCTCATTTATTTTCCTGAACAGGAAGGGGAAGTCGATGATGAAGGTAAACAACTTGCAAATTAAGAGGGAATGTCTGTGTGTACGAAAAAGCGCAAATCACTTTGTTCTAATCAGTCCCCCGCACTCATAGAGGGCAAGAAGAAGAGGGGTGGGCCCAAGGGCATCAAGAAAAAGGATACCGCGGGCTCAGGGGGGAAGGTGACCATCATGCGCATGTCACGTAACAAACGGAAATCCATAACGGTCATCACGGGCCTCGACACGTACCGAGGTGAGGGCGAGAAGGGAGGGGAACGGAGGCGAGATATGTAGCTTATGAGTGGAATGTGGCAAGGCGTCTGTAGATTTCCATCGCATGCGCATCTTGAGTCATACTTGTTCTTAAGGAACACACAACACCCGTGTGTGAATGTACATAAATACATATGTGGACATATATAAATATATGTGAATATATATATATATATATTCCTCTCGTACCACCACTCTCAGAGTTGAAACTCAAGGACATTGCCAAGGCCATGGGCAAGTTGTTCGCATCGGGGGCCTCAGTGTCTGACACGGCCAGCGGAGGCAAGGAGATTGTCATCCAGGGCGACGTGATCGAGGGCGTGGCCGCCATGCTCGAGAACAAGTACCAGGTAAGGGAACGGGGAGAAAAGGGAGGGAATAGGGGCCATTTTCGGGGGCATTTGCAATAAAAAAGAAGCTTGCTTTTAAGTCGAATACAAAATCGCATTTCCTCCCCTCCCCTCGTTTTTGGTCTTTAGGTGCCGCGGGAAAACATTATTCTCAAGTCGTAGACTACTGAGCTCTTCTCTCTGGAAGGAGAAAAAGATGCAACGGACAGCAGTTCTTTCCAGCGATTGCAGAACAAAGACACCACTGTTGTCACAACAAAAAGCATGCGAACTAACAAATTATATAAATAAACTGAAAAACTTTCCTCGAGAAAAATGTGGTGGGTGTGGTGTGGCACTTGCTTCATCTACGCGGTAGGCGAAAGCCGAGCGCACAAACCTCCTCTCGCTTTACGTTTGGCGCCATCGCGCCTTCGAGAACGACGTCGTGTGAAAATGGGCACTCCCGACTTTGCCTTGGGAGGCACGTCACCACAAGTGCGCGGCAAAGCGCTGGTCTTACGCAATCAATGGCTCAACGCTCCACAGCTTTAAGGATGATGTGCCTGTAGGCACTGGGGGCGTATGCATTTAGGCGTCAAATGAGAATTTGTTAAGGCTTCTGATGATGGACGAGTCCCAACAGCGCGTCACTGAGATGTGTGTTCCGCGTCTCTGGTCGGGCAAGACAGAGCTCAACAAGTTTGGTAGAGACATAGCAACACAGAGGCATGGCCTCTACTCAGAGTGGTAGTGGCTTTGCGGTCTCATGGCATCAAATAGCGCCTTCCGGCGTATTTTGGCTTTCGTTTCACCTTCTTTCCTTCCACTTGCCGGAACATGGCCGGCCAACTCACCACTTCACAACCCCCACAACATAACCAACCACACGTACACAGGCAATTCATCAGCCCCACATCCACAAGTACAAATTAGCCCAGGAAATCAGCTAGACGCCCGCTGACCGACGACGACGCTCCTTCAGATGAAAATGCAGGGCACAAGAAAGGGCGGGGGGGGCGCTAAAACCCATGTCATGTGTACCGCCGCGACCTTCATACTGCTTGCGGGGAGCGCCCAGAGTTTTATGGCGGCACCCGCGTCCCTCATGCATTCCTTTTTGCAGGAGTCATCAGCGGTGAGCCGGCAGACGCTGGGGGCGAGAGTAACGACCGGAACAGCAGCAGGTGCAGGACGAAAGCGGCGGTCGCTGACCCTCGCTGCCCGGGGTAGCGAGGAATGGGAGAATGCCAGTGGAGGCAACAGCGGTAGCAGTGGAAATGACGTGGGTCGAGAAAACTCATGGGCCACGCAAGCTCCCGGAGATGACGATTGGTCGATGGACACGCCGCGTATTCATTACTTGCGGGAGATGGAGAAGCTAGGGCAAGAATTGTACGACATGACAGGCTTCAAAACGGAGGGTGCAGCAGACTTACAGAACCTGGTGATTTCTAGCCCGTTGGCGCCCGCTCAGGCTCATCACATGCCGTTTCCGCCGCCCTCGCGGGCAGCGCTTGCGGCGGCATCAGAACACGAGAAGGCTGTGCGAGAGATTGTGATGCAAGAAGAGACGCGTCGACAAGAGGTGTTGGTCGGGGAGAGCTGCGCGACTAATTGGCGGGAAGAGCCGTTTTATAGCCGCCCCGTCGGATTTGTCCCCGGAAATAGGAAGGTACAGCAGGTGAAGCTGTCCGGAGATCGGATCTTGTATGGCTCAGATGCGGGGATGGTGGGCCTGGCAAGTGCGCTAGATGGTCAAGAGTTATTCCGCGCCCCCGCTCATGCTGCACTGGTGACGGCATTGGACTATGATGCGAATAGTGGATGGATGATTTCTGCAGCGGACGATGGAGTTGTAAAGGTCTTCCGAGATCTTGGGGGGGAGGGAGGACGGATGAGAGTTGAGGCTGTTGGGGGGGGGATGCGGCATCATTCGAACAGGGTGGTTACGGCGGAGATATTGGATTATCATTGGGGTTTAACGGCGTCGATGGATGGAAAGATTGCCATTTTTGAGTTGGAGGGGGGGGCACTAGTGCAGGAGATGTGGGCGTCGGACACTTTGTTGGCGGCGAGTGTGTGCAAGGGGTATGTGTTCGCAGGGCTGATGGGTGGCCCTGTTGAGGCGTTTTCGATCCGTAACGGTGGGAGGTCAGCGTTTAGGTATATTGCGCAACGAACGCCGGTGCGGTCTTTGTGCACTTTTCCTTTGGCGGGGAATAACATCAGGGTGGTAGTGGGGGGACAAGACGGGGCGCTGAGACAGTTCCATGTTAGGCCGGTCATGTCGACGGAGGGGGTGTGGAAGGTGCCGAGCGATCGGTCGTTCGATGACCGGTTGATCCTTGTGTGCAACACGCATGTGGATCAAGATACGAGGGAAGTAGACCAGGGGTTTATGTTGAAGGGGCATAAGGCGCCGGTGGTGGCAGTGGCGTGCGATGAGGACAAGGTGGTGAGTGCCTCTGAGGACGGGTCGGTCATTGTGTGGGATGCGGCGAAATCCAACCCGAGGTACGTTATTCGTCGGCATGTCGATGGGGATTTGGTCGGGGCAGTTGATTTCAATGAGCGCTATTTGGTGTACGATGGCACGCCTGGAAAAGTCATGGTCTGGGACTACGCAATTGGATCCCCTCCTCGCAAGGCCTCCGGGAGCTCTGCTGGTGGCGCTGCTGCGTCTGGCCTCGGTGGCCTTGGTAATGATGGCAAGTCTCGGCGCTCCTCTTCTCCTGGTGCAAGGGGATCGCGCGGGAGTGGTGGGGGGCAGCATCGACGTTCTCGCCCTTCGTCTCCGTCCTCCTCTTCTTTTCCGTCGCGCAAGGATGGAGCCCCTCATCAGGGGCAAGGCGGCCCTCCCTCCCCCTCTGACGACTCTGCGAGTGGCGGGCCTCGTCAGAATTCTCCATTTCTTGGTGGGTGGATCCTGGGCCATGGTCCTACTGATTTGGAAGGTGTTGGTGGGGTGGGCATGGGTGGCGTGCATAAGCAGCAAGAGCCCGCAGCCGATTTCTCCTCTGCCGATGGCGTCGTTGATCAAGGGGAAGACAGCAACAATGCTGCGGCCTCAGAGGAGAGTAAAGAGAAGGGGCAAGAAGGGGAAGGGTCCGCGTAAAGAGGAATCCCAGGCCTTGTGTAACATGTGATTTTGTGATTTATGCTTCCTTCTCCAGCCATCGCGGCCCTCTTTCTCCTCTCTCCTTTGCAAATAACCCACTCCGCTACATACGTTGTACATTTGTGTCTGATTGTGTTATAATATGAAAAGTACTTTTGCCATGTCCCCCCACTACCCACCCAGTCTTTTCGTCCCCTCCCTTTTATTTTTGGAGGGGGTTGGTGGCAGGAAAAAAGAGGGAGAAGTAGAAGATAAATACAAATGAAAGGAACAAGAAGAAGACAGGAAAAGGAGAAAATGAAAGGGATAGTGCTGGCAATGACACACACAAGCAAGGCAATAATTTGACCTGGCAAAGGAAGGCATGGGAAGCGAGTTGCAGAATCCGAAGAAGGAAACTCAAGACGCATCTATGGTATCTATCCAAACAGAGAGAGACGGGGAGGTCGCTCAATGACAGGAAGGAAGAGACAGACATCCAGCAGCAGGACACTATTTACCATATACTCGTGCCCGCGTGTTTTTGCTGTGTACCTGTTAAGAAGAGAGTGAAGAGAGGAAAAGAAATAATCTATACTTGGACAGGCAGGGAGAAGACGAACGAAAGGGGGGAGGGAGGAAACAAAGGTGGGCAGCAAGCGCCCGTTTGTAAATAGGGAAGGAAAAGACATAATGCTTCTCCTCATCCTTTTCACCTCGCTATTATTACTGTTAAAAAGATAGACGGACAAAAAATGAAGGAATGCGCAGTTGTTCAGTACAGGGCTTAGCGAAGCAGACACAAACGCAAACAAAGAAGAAATCAAACAGCTAGGCGGTGAGATCAACAAGAAGTGATCGGTGAACCAATTTCTTTTCGTGGGTTATGTGTGCATTTTCTCGGTGAGTCTTATTTTTTTTTAATTTTCATTACATCTGAAGCTCTACCAGCGCAGCCCCTCGTCTAATTCATATATACAGTAATAGCCTCGAGCAGTGGTTACACCATCAGGTACAGCAGCCATCCCCACGCCCCCACCCCCACCAGTCTACAGAGTGCCTAAGTAAATTGGATGCACCAATTAACTCCATCTTCATTGTCAGCAATACCCAAGCAACCATATCGTGAAAAGCAGCGGCGCTCTACATTATCATTTCGAGAGAAATTGCATGAGGTCGGATTCACGTAGTAAGCGGGCAAGGAAGAAAAATACGGTCAAGGACAGGCCCGTCCCTTTACACCGCGGGCGTCGCACATGGCACTTTATCGCACAGAAGGTCATCCTTCAAATAGAATGCAGGTGTTGTATCCATGCACACAGCAAACGGAAACACAAGATCCGCCCCGGCAATCAGCATGGCTGTCATGTCATGCACGTCTTGACTTGCTGGGCCCGGTCTGGCTCTAGACCCACCAGGACCGTCTACAAGACCAGCTCAATACAAGCGAGTAGAGAAGAAAGGCTTCCACGGTAGCTCGGAAATGAGGGTCTCGGTGGAGCTGGGGATAGTGCGGCCCAGGACGGAGTTGCCTACGACAATACCCGCCATGATCTCTGTAACCACGCTTCGTTGCCTGACGCGCTATTTCGTAAAGCCACCTACAATCCGCGCTACAAGTTATATCAGAGTCACTTGCACCAAAGGAGAGGGCCCGGATCCAAGAAGCGGGCCACCGCTGAAGACACCGGTCGCGGGCATGGCTTGGAAAGGATGGGAGGGTAAGGAAACGGGCTGAGGAGATGAGGACGTGAGGCTGAGGCAAGCCGTGGGAGGTCAGGAAAGTTCAAGAAAGTCTGCCTTAGCTACGGAGGCCCCTGCACCCCGAAATGCTGGGTGTAATCTATGTACAATTAAGCAAAGTGTATGTCGAGTGAGAGTGCCGCATACTTGTTGGGGCAAATGGTTTAGAAACTGCGGTGAAATTTTAGCGAGCGTGTCCGTCCGTCGTCCGCCATACAACAACAGCTCACATCTCACACCGACATTCTACACTCGCCACCACACAGACACAATGGCGCGCACGGAGGAAGAAATTGTCAAGGTACTTGTCTTGGTGGCACAGGCAAAAGCGTGGAAGGTGGACCGGAAGCTTTTTGTCCTATCGTCACCTCTCTCCTTCCTTTCTTTCTCATCCCCTCCACCACCCCCTCCATGACACCATCCCAGGACATAACAGTCAAAGGAGACCAAATTCGGCAGCTCAAGGCAGATAAAGCGACCAAGGAGGTGGTTACAGCACAGGTGGTCGCGCTGAATGCACTGAAGGCCGAGTACAAGACTGTGGCCGGCAAGGATTATTCCCCTCCCGGCAAGTCTGCAGCGGCACCCAAGAAGGAAAAGGTGGCAGCAGTCCCCGCGGCCAAGAAGGGTCCCAGCAAAGGCGAGCTGAAGAAGATGGAAAAAAAGGAAAAAAAGCAGGATGCCAAAGGAGGCGCGGCCGCTCACACCACGACTGCCACGAACAATAGTACCATCACCAATAAGGCAGCGGTGGCCGTCGCGAGTGGCCCGACGTTGTATCCTTGCGAGGACGCGCAGAGCACACACATGGTCCTCGCCGTGGCTCATGCAGCTGATATCAAGCTGCAGCGAGGCTACGGGATCAAGCCGGGCTTCTTTGGGGACAAGGGCCCGTACTTGGAAATGGGATTCCAAGTGCTTTCGGGTGTGGATGGGGCCGTGCGCGCCTTGGCTGCGGGTGCGGCATCGCTTGCTTCTACGCGTCCTGCCGTAGATGATTGGCTGGAGTGGGGTTTTCGGAAGCTGGCCTCTGCTGTAAGCCATGCCTCGGAAGGAGAGGAAGGTGGTCCGCGTTTGTTGCAGGAGATGACAGTGCTTGAGGGAGCATTGATGAAGAATCCTAGCAGCTTGCTTGGGTCCGTCAGCTGTAGCGGCAATAGTACTTACACGCTGGCTGATCTAGTGTTGGCTCCGCTTGCATGGCAAGCATTGCAGTATTTCGGAGAGCACGAGTATCCTTTGACAAGGGAGTGGGCAACGAAGTTGCTGCATGGGGAGAGGAGTCCGTACGCAGCGACGGCGGCATATGTGGGAGAAGGAGGGGCCTTCCAAGGTACAAATGTGAAGATAGAACCGAGAAGGGGATTACTGGCTGTCATAACGGCCTTGTTCACTTCTGCGCTGCATAAGGCGTACCCAGAGTTGGCGGGGCAGGACGGATTTAGGACCGTGGATGTTGCGAAGTGCTCGAATGCGGCTTTTGGTGATTATCAATGCAACAGTCCCATGGGGATTTATAAAGCCCTGAAAGCACTAGGCATTCCCTCGGCACCTGCCCGTCCTCAAGACGTAGCCAATGCGCTGATTGCCGCTTTGCCCGAGAAGGGACGGAAGGAGGTGTGTGCGGAAGTGTCGGTGGCGGGGGCGGGTTTCATTAATGTGAAGATTCAGGAGGCGTATTTGCAGGCGCGAGTGAGGGATATTTTGAAGCGTGGTGGGCCACAGGCGGCAATGGCGCGGAAGCTGAAGGTGTTGGTTGATTTTTCGAGCCCGAATATTGCGAAGGAGATGCATGTGGGGCACTTGAGGAGTACAATTATTGGGGATAGTCTGTGTAGGATGTTTGAGTTTTTAGGGCATGACGTAATGAGGGTTAATCATGTGGGGGATTGGGGCACGCAATTTGGGATGTTGATCAATTATTTGAAGGAAGAGTACCCAGATTTTATGACGAACCCGCCAAATATTACTGACTTGACGGGGTTCTATAAGGCGGCGAAGGCGAGATTTGATGAGGATGAGGCTTTCAAGGAGCGAGCTAGGGTGGGGGTTGTGGAGCTCCAGGCGGGAAATGTGGAGAGTCGGGCGATCTGGAATTTGCTGTGTGACATATCGAGGGCGGAGTTCCAGAAGGTCTATGATCGGTTGGATGTTAAATTGGAGGAGTGTGGGGAGAGTTTTTATAATTCAAGGATTCCAGCAGCGATTGAGGATTTGCAAGTCAAGGGATTGCTGCAGGAGGATGGAGGGGCGACGATTATGTGGTGTGGGGGGAAACATCAAATTCCCCTGATGGTCCGGAAGAGTGATGGGGGATACGGGTACGATTCGACGGACTTGGCCGCGATTAAGTACAGACTGCAGGAATTGGATCGGGATTGGGTTATTTATATTACGGATGCCGGGCAAGCAACGCATTTTCATATGATTTTTGATGCAGCACGGTTGGTGGGGTGGGTGGATGAAGAGCATGGCCGACATCGGCTTGATCACGTGGGGTTCGGAGTTGTTCAGGGGGAGGATGGGAAGAGGTTCAAGACTAGGAGTGGGGATACGGTGCGGTTGGTGGATTTGCTCGATGAGGCTGTTGTGAGAATGACGGCGAGTTTAGGGGACAGGATTATGGAGGGAAAGTCGAGCTTGACGGAAGAGGAGGCGCTGGAGGCGGCGTCGGCGTTGGGGTATGGTGCGGTGAAATACGCAGATTTGAAGCAGAACCCAGGGACGGACTACCAGTTTTCGTATGATCGCATGTTGGATACAAAGGGGGATACGGCAATTTATTTGTTGTTTACATGCGCGAGGTTTCACTCGATTCTGCGCAAGGCAGAGGAGGAGAAGGGAATTGATGTGAAGGGGCTGGTGGCAACTGGGGAGGTGGTGTTGGAGCACCCGACGGAACGGGCATTGGCTTTGGAGTTGGCTCAATTTGCCGAGGCGCTACAGCAGGCAGTGCTCGAGTTGATGCCGAATCGATTGACGTCTTATGTCTTTTTCTTGTCGGCCAGGGGGACAGATTTCTTGGAGGCATGCCATGTATTGACGCATCCGAGACGCCTAGTGTTGGTACAAGCGACGGCAGCGACGATTGCGAGGTGTCTGGAGCTGTTGGGGATCAAGCCGTTGACCAAGATATAAGATGAAGGGGAGGGCTAGAAAGTAGAGGGCGGTGGGAGCTGGTTAGAGGTACGCCGGTTTTTGTTAGAGAGAGTATGATAAAATGGTCTAACTGGAAAGAAGAGGAGGAACAAAGAGGCATATACAACAAAACAATGCTTTTATCTTATTTTTGCGCTCTTGATGGCTTTCCTGCTGCGTCCTTAATAAAGTATGCGTCAGGAAAAGAGATGATGTATCGATGCGATGCTGTCTGTACGCACATATTTTTTCCTCTTTTTTGTTCATGCCACTCGCCTTTCCACGTCTTAGGACTTCTACTTATGTCTTTCTACCTACTTGTCTCACCCACTCAAATCGCAAAATTTTCTTTGCTTTTCTTCACTACATCCTTTCATCCCTACACGCTCCCCCCTTCCTCAACCTCCTCCCCGTCACTTCCCCCATCTTCCCCCGCCCCAGCACCCAACCCCTCCTCCCCCCCTACCCACTTCGTGCCATACACCATCAAATCTTTCATAATGTGCCAAATCCTTCTAAACGTCTTCCACAACAAAAACACTGCATACCTCTCCGAGCCATCCCCCGCCTTACCCAAGCAATTATGCATCAATCTCACCACTGACCCCACCTTCCACAACCGCTGCTTCAATCTAAACCAATCCACACTTGTCAACGCACTCAAAGTCGGATCCGATCCCGGCGTCCTCCGCATCACTAATAGCTTAAACAACGTCGAATCCAGTGGAGTAGGTGGGTCCCCGGCCGAGGCTGCCGGTTGCCTCTCCAGCAACAAGCTGACCCGATCTGCCTCGTCCACCTCCTGTACCCGCGCCTGCGATCGCCGCAATAGCTCTTCAACATCACTACATATGTCGGCTCTCGCCGGGTTTCCTGTGACAAACGTTTCCTGGTGCAATGGCGTTACCCCCGGTTTAGGCGCCTCTCGATCAATCAGCGGTAAGAGCATAGTGAGGAATATCCGCTCCACATCGTCGATCTTCACCCGACGCGACCACTGCTTGAACACCAACCCTGCTGTCTTTTTCTCCAAGGTCGGACGCACTTTTTTCATCATCCAGGGCAAGGCGTGCACGACCGCCACCCCCTCTGCAGGGTACTCCCGCAACTCCCATAGTAATGCCAGTACGCCTGGCGCCTTGACCACCTCCTTTAAGTCCTCTTCGTCTTCTGCTACCTCTGCTGCTTCTGCCTTCTCCACCTTGATAAATCGCAATGCCTCCAATGCCCTGAGGGAACGCTTATAATAAACATCGTCACACGGATGAGGGGTCGCCTTCAGCTCTGCTCCCGCCTCGCGGGCCTGCAAAAAGTCTTCGAGGGCCGGCCCTGCAATCGCCTTCATGCGCACCTCATTAATATACTCGGGGAAAAATCGCACCCGATCCGTCTTGGCCACACTGTGCCGATTGTAATGCTGCGATAATACATGTTGCAAAGCCATCGTCGGGTATCGTGGTTCCCTTCCCCTGATTGCCGGGATACATCCAAGCATCAATACCTTCATCCTCTCCCATGGCATCCCCAAATAAACCAAATTCCCCTGCTCGTCCAACCCCCGCCGACCCGCCCTTCCCGACATCTGTGCAGCCATCAATGGAGTCAACAGCTCGGGGTCGTCACCAACGAAAGTACTGGTGCGGAAAGGCATGTTGACACCGTAGGCTAAAGAATGGTCAGAAAACACAACGGCAAGTTTACCTTGCTGTGCGAGAGACTGGACAATGCGACGGTATTCTTGCGTGTGGGAGTCATCAACATACAAGCCAATCCCTCGGCGAAGCCCCTTAATGTAAGGATGTTCAGCGTCCATGTGGTCTTTCGCGAGCTTATCCAGCATATCACTCAGCTCCTGGTCCGTAATGCGATTCACGGGCGAGCTCAAGACAAAATCAGGATGGGGAGCTGTGTCATCTACGGGAGGAGGGACATTCACAATAGCATCCGCTGGATTCTCTTCATCCTTCTCTGCTTCTACACGATTCCCACTCTCGTCCACCTCCACTCGCTTCTTCACCTTTTTATCCTTTCGTTTCTCAGCAGCATCGCGGGCTTTGCGGGCGAGCTCCTCCCTCGCTTCCTTCTTTTTGGTCAAATCAGCATAGTAAGTTGGATACTTAATCTTCTCCGCCGCCTCTACTTGTTTAAGCAACTCATTCAACAATTCCACGCACGAGTAGGTGTCCAACCGGAAGAAAATTGCCGGGAAAAACCCACTATCCTTCATATGCTGCACCACATCCAACAATCGATAGCTTTCGCTGGCTGTTGCGTCCGGTGGAGGTGCAAACGTTTCCAGCACTTTCCTCACCTTCGCCTCCGCCTTCCCTCCCTGCCTCGCCAAGGTTGTGAGTTTTACCTTCAATATATCTTCATAATCCTTGGATCGTTCAAGCGTTATCCGCTTCCCACCAAGAATCTCCTCTGGATCTACGTCCTCAATCACTTCCTCCTCAAATTCCGCTCGGAGCGCCTCCCACAATTTAAACGAATCATAGGGCGTAAACGGTAAAGCCACTTCCTGAAACCCTGCCAACCCTCCTACCCCTCCGACTCCTCCTCCCTCCCCCCCTTTACTTTGCGTCAAGAAGTCGATACTCATTGCAGCCAAAGGATGGAGCGTCTTGAGCTTATTCTCCACCCACACCCATCGCTGCAGATTGATAAATCGTGCCTTGTGATCGACCAGTTCCACTGTCGTCTGCTTGGGAGGCACGCGGACAAGGACATCCTGAGGCACCTTAGAGCTGGCATTGGCGGCCTCCCTACACTTGGCCCTTAACGAGCTCCACCTGCCCTTCAACGCCTTCACGTCCGACGTTCCTTGCGCTGGAGCTATTTCCGCATATTTCATTCGTAACAACCGAGCAAGCATGTCATAATCCTCTCCTTCCTCTCTCGTGGCATCGTCCCTCCCCTCCAACATCGCCTCCACCTCCGCAACCTCATCCGCAACATGGGCATCATGAACCCCTTGCCACCACTCGCGTAGCGCGATGCCATTGCCAATTGTCGCCGACAGAGCCAAAAAGTTACACCGCACACCCTTGATTATCCTTTGCAGCGCCGCTCCTTCATCCCCATCCAACGTATGGACCTCATCGTAAATGACATACTCAAACTCATGAAAGCCCCCACGGAAAATGGAAAAGTCCTGCTGACCCAACATCTCCGCCCCCTCTCTTCCTCGGGGCTTGCTTAAGGCAGATTCTAAGGCGAGGGGGGTCCCGACAATACAGCGCCAGTCTTTCGGGTCTTCCCGCTTAGGGTTATACACAATTTGATTGGTCACGACGGCAACCTCCCCGCCGAGGACCTTATAAAACATAGCAGCTACTTGCCAGACTAGGGGCTCTGTGGGTACGACGAACAGGATTTTTTCCGCCCGCATGGTGACGTAAGAGGAGAGGACGGTTTTCCCCGACGAAGTAGGAGCACACACGATCACCGAGCGTTTCTGATCGATCAGCCCAAGCACCTTCTTCTGCCACCCATCCAGGGAGCGACCGAAGGAGAAACGAGACAGAGGAGGCAAGCAATTCGCCATCTTAACGAGTTGAAATTCAATGACATCGTCGATATCACCCAACAACCCCATCACTTCATCAATCGTATCACTGAACCTTGCCACCAACTCCCCCTCCCTCGACAAGGGAGCAAATTTCAGCTCCTCCTCGTCTTCTCTTTTATCCTTATCCTTCTTACTCTTCTTCCCATCCTTCCCTTCCTTCTCTTTCTTACCCTTCATCGACTCCTTAGCCTTCTTCCGCTCCTTCTCCCGTGCCTTGACCTCCTTTCGCGCACTCACGAACATCGGCAGCTCAATCAACGCAAACAAACAATCAAAAATCAAGACATCATCTCTCGGCCTCTGCCCCAGACTCGCCTTAATCACCTCCAACATCCACTGCAACCGCCCATGGGGACTTTTCAAATTCTCCTTCAACCCCAACAAAGAAGGCACCAGCGTCCTTTTAAATTTTGATAAGGTGTTCGATAAAAGCTGCGCATCGTTCTCCACGTCATCTACCTGCTTCTTTGCCTCCAATTTCTCCCGAATGACTGCCGATTTTTTCTTCTGCCCCCCCGCGGGTCCACCACCACCAGCCTTCACTTCCTCCTCCTTGGCCTCCTTCAGTTGCTTCACTGCCGTCTTGGCCATTTTCTCGAGCTTCTTTTCAATCTCCGTTTTCTGGCTCTTGCTACTTGCCTTGATACTATCCCCCCACAGTTTCTCCAACTTGCCCACAAAGTCATTAAAAGCACCCTCCGCCTTTTGTCCCCCTACCTCTCCTTCTCCGTACTCCCCCTTCACCGTCTGCCTTGCGAGCTTGATTTTCGTCGCGAGCTCCTGCCTCCATTTCAAGTCTTCCGGCGCTGACACAGGCGACGGGGCCCTACTACTGCTGGTAGTGGCAGCACTTTCCTCCCCTCCCTCCTTCCCTCCCTCGTCCCTCGTCGTCGTGATGGCCATCTTCTTCATCCGATTCTGCAACCGCTCCTGTTTTTTCTCCTCCTCCAACCGCTGTTTCTCCGCCTCTTCCTCCTTACGCTTTGCCTCCTCCGTCGCTGCAATCAAGCGATCTTTTTCCGCCTCCCACACAACGCGCGGGTCAAAAAACGTCCCACCCGGCGCTAACTCTCGCATGATCTTTGGCATGATTGTCTTGTCTGCCTCCCCTCCCTTGCCTGAGCGGTGTTGAATCAAATCGTGCCATAGCAAATCGTAGGTACGCTCGAGGGTCTCCTCACTGCCGGTATCGGAGAGGGCGCGCTTGCCGTACGCCACTGCTGGAAAAGGTGAGTGGGCGGGAGGAGAGTGGTGAGGGAGAGGGGATTGGGGAAGGCTCTCAAGGGAGGGACGAGGAGCTCATCGTTGGATCAAATAAAGCCCGTGTTGCTTAACTTTCTTGCCAAGTCCCGACATGCCAAATCATGTAAAGACGCAGAAATGTGTCGATTGAGTGATGGTGCGGGAAGCTGGTTGATGGTCGCAGGTCCAACCCAGGGCAAAAGGGAGCACGTTCCTTCTATTTCTTGCATAACCACACCCTCTCTACCCAACGTACCGTCATCCTCCAAAAATGCAGACATGGCTGGACCTGCACCAAGATCGAAAGCTGTCCGTACGAAGTAGTGATGGACGAAGTTCTAGGCTTAATAGTGCCTGCGTCGGTTGCGCGTGGTGTGCATGGGTATGATGGTGAAGGGAATGACGAGCAAGGAGCATGAGTGGAGGCTTCTCTTCGATGGCCGGGGAGGCAAAAGAAGGATAGCAAACACGACATCTGGAAAGCAATCGAGCACAAATAACTGTGGCTACAGAGGCAACTATGTGGCACCGCTTTCCTCGTTAACTGACGTGAAATGCAGCGTGGCTTTTTGCTGCCAGCGGCATGCATGTGAGAGGTGCGATGAACGGTCAGCGATGACGCTTTGCTGTCGTTCACATATAAAATATGATGAGGAGGTGAAGCTGATTCGTTTGTTTGTTATTTCTATTTCTGGGAAAAAACGCTATGACTGGAAGTGCATTTGAAGAGTACATTTTAAAAACAGAGCTCTATATGGTTACAAGCGCCGTCTAAACGACGATATTAATCTTGGTGCGTCTTCTTCTTCTCGGCCGCTTGTGCCTGCCCTGCAGCGCCTCGTAGGGGACCCCTTGGTTTCTGATGATGCTGTTGTTGTTTGTGGAGGGGTTGCTCCAAGAATGTGCTTTCTTGTGCTGCCCTCTCACTGTTGGTGCCGGTGCCATCTGTAGGTGGGAGGTAAGAAATAAATTTTCGTCTTTATTTGTATTTTTCATTTATGTATCATTTTGCTTTCCCCCCATGTAGACTTTGCAAATAGAGAAATACCAAAGGACCTACCATCATCATCTTCGTAGTTCGGCTCGACCATTGTTTTAAAGTAGGTGGACTCGGAAAGGGCCCGCCAGACGACGGTGAAAAGGATGGATTGTAAGCCTGTTGTATAAATTGGATGAAGGGGAAGAGATAAGAAAAAAGTGTTGTTAGCTCTCAATACAGGCATGATTCGGGGGAAGAAAAAGACGGGAATTATCAACGCGACATCTTTCATCCCTGTTTCCCTCCATCACCCTCCCTAACCCTACCATTCGTCAGGATCCTTGTCGATAGCCCCCTTCCAAACAATCCCTTCCACCCATCCGCGGCTAGGATAATTTGGACCGTCTGCATGTACGAAATCGAGCTCAAACTCGCCGTGGCTTGTTTAGTCGTTTTAATCACCCGTATCACATTGGTCAGAGCATCCGAGACTGCAGAGGCCATAAATCCTATGAACGCATTCCGGCAAAGCTTCCCCAACACCCCCACGGGGGCCCGCAAGGCCTCATCCAACACACCGTACACGTAGAACCACGGGAAGTGTCCAAAAGCAGCCGCAGCCGCTGTCGCGAGTGCCCCCTGATAGAACGCTGAGAATTCTCCGCGGGAGATACGACGCATTAAGGAGCGGTATCCTTCGTTCCCCTCTACCTGAAGGACAGTTTTTGATGTGTCGATTGGCATGAGCACTAGACGCCAGGCCCCCGCGGCGATGGAGGCGACGAATGTGGAGAAGAAGATAGGGAGGTCCCTGATTTTTGTGATAGAGACAGAGGGAGGGAGGGAGGGTCGGGTTTCTTTAATTTGAAACATGGCATTGCTAATGTAAATAAGAGAAGAGGGAGAGAGGTCTTTGTGAGGAAATAAGGAGATGGTTCGCAGCGGGGAAATATCGCTCATGGCCACAGCCACACACTCATTCACACATCTCCGGAGCGGAAATAGCAACAAACATACCTGGTGCTTTCAAAATTCTTCAACAAAGCGCGACACCCGTCATTCGCCGCCGTGCTCCCAAACCTCGACAAGGGCCCCTGGACAAGAGCAAAACCCATGCCTTCATAAAATCGCCCAATTCCTCCCTGTTTGTACAACGTTGCCACTGTCTCAGTAAACGAACTCCCATAGCGATATTGGTAGTTTCCGACGGTGCGAAGCCACATTAGGGTGGCAACTTGCAGGCCACCGGCGAGGGCGCCCGGGATGCCACCACCTAGAGCTCTGGCAAGATGGAAGGATAGGAGATGAGGGATTAGAATTGGATAATTGGGAGTGCAGTCCTACATAACATTTTTGGACTCTAGAGGCGCCTGTCATCATCTCTCTCTCGGTAACTGCTTCCCGCTCTTTTCAACGACCCGCATCTAATATGTCTGTGACTTCTCTTCAACCATCCCTACATGGTCCCCCGACTACCTTCCTTTCCTCCCCCCTCCACATACCTCTTGCCGATGATTCGCATTATATCTAAAAGCGATTTTTCGGGAGGTTCCGGTGGGCTGGTTGATGGTACGCCTCCTGCTGCTGCCACTGCCGCGTTATGCTCGTCTTTCTCCAGCTCATTTTCTACCCCCTCTTCTGCCTGTTCCTCCTCCACCGGAATGCCATCTTGTGATTGCTCTTCTGCTTCTATCTGCCTTCCTTCGAGATGTCGTTCTGCTCCTGGTGCTTCTGCCTGCATGGATGGTATGGGCAGGACGCCGCCGTCCTCTGTATTTGTCACTTCTGCTGCAACCGGAGCGCCTTCCGGCATCTTCTCCTTCGGCGCCGCCTGTGTGATGTATTGGTTACATGAGCCCCCAGTCGGACCTGCTGTCCCCTTGCTAACACGCTCCAATGTGAGCGTGCGTGCATCCTGTCTTCATGGATCACGTACCTGAGTTACGACAGGAGCGACGAGCATCATCAAAACCAGAAGTAACGCAAACGATCCAGCGAGTAGCCGCCGCCGCGTGCTGCAAGGAGCGGACATGTGAAGTCGCGACTCCAAGTCTCTGTACAAATCCTGCGTTGTGTGGTGTCTGTGCAACGAAGAGTGTGAGGTAAGAGGGGTTATGTGGGCTTGATGGCAATAATCCTGAAGGAGAGGAAGGCGGGGGTCGAAGCGACTTGAAGGCAACGGCTCTTGATAACGCTCGCTTTTCTCATCTTTTTTTTCCTTCAAATTTGTTTTCACATTAAACCTTGTGTCACATTTTTCTTCCACAACCAAAAACTGTAACCTTCACATCCCATCAATCCTGTCTTCTTTTCGTTTCCTCCTTGGCCTATTTGCCTACTTGGTTCGTGGGACATTGTCGTCCAAACGCAGGCCGGACAAAGAGGATGTTGGGAGGGGGCTTCCAGATGCAGGCTCGACATGCGCATCACGTGCAGCGGGTGGAGCAGGAGAGGATATCGCGTCAAACAAACCCAAGGGATCACGAGGTGCTAATTGTACATTGCTGCTTTCCCCGCGTTTCCCTGCACGGTGATCTCGACCTTCGCCAACTGCCACCTCCGTCATTGTCAGGTCCGGATGGGTGGGAATAGGCCGTTGGGCTTGTGCCGGCGGTGGGTGTTGGTCAAAGTCAAGCAGATCGTCCGTCTGTCCCGTCTCAACAGCTGCTGCCTCTCCTAGTCCTGCCTTCCGCTCTCCCTCCTCTCCTCCTTTTTGTCGAAGCATCGCATGGGCCTTTTCCGCCTCGAGTGCCTGAACGACTTCCTCGTGCACTTCCAGCGCCAACTCCAACACCCCTTCCGTCACCCCGCCCTCCCCCCCGCTCTCCACCCGTCCTTCTTCCATTCCTATTTCAATCACATCGGCCAAGCGGGGCTTGCATGCTTCAAGGAACCCAATCACTCCTGCCAAGGCTTCGTCACCTGCAGCGATCCCTCTACTGGTAGGTAAAAGTTCAATGCAGGCTCGGGCGCGTCCTCGGACTTCCCTAAGGTCGTCTCCAAGCTTTGCTAGCTCTGCAATTCCTTTATTTTTAATTGCTGCTGCTGCTTCTTTTGCTCCTGTTGCTGCTGCTGTTGCTGATGTAGATAGTTCAGCTTCCGGTGTGGGTGTGGTGGTGATGGAGGGAGAGGGGGAGGAGGACGAGGAGGACAATGTTTGGGCCGGAGGAGTGAAGATGGGCGATGACGCTTCCAAACGAGGAAACTGTACCCCCTGTAGTCTCAGGTCCATGTAGGTGGAATAAAAGGCGAGGGTAGCTTGCTTGGCTTGAAAGGATAACCCCCACTCTTGGATCAAGGATAGAGCCTGCTCCTTCACGTCCCATCCTTTTTTACCGTCCGTTAATGTGGCTACATTGCTTAAGAACTCCGACGTGCCCACCAACGCATGGAACGCCGAGTCCCGTCCGGGCTTGTCCGCGTTCTTGACCGCCGCCTCGAGTAAGGTTAGGGTCAGTTGCACCACTTTGGGGTTGCTGTCCCGAAGCTTGCGGCGAAATGCACGAACGGCCTGCTCCCCCGTTGACGATGTCCCGTCGTTGTCGTAATTGATGGCATCACACACTGCCAGGTTGAGCGCCCAATCTGGAGCTAGTAAGCTGTCAGAGGTGGCTTGATCAATGAGCTGGCCTACGGGCGTGAGCAGGTCGGAGCGGGATTGAGAGAGATTCGAGGCGCCGAGAAAGTTCATTGCCGGGCTGAGAGCTACAACTGTCCGTGTGTTGTGTTGCGGTAAGTTTAGAGAGTGTCAGGTATCAGTGCGTCATCTCGAGACGGTGATGCAGCGGCGACGATTTGTATAACGGAGACTCAGGAGCGGTGTACATTGGTTGAAATAGTTCAGAAATGTGAAGCATAATTAATGTTTAGCATGCAAGGCCTCTCAGAGTCAAACGAGGTGATTGACAAGCAGCTAGAGAGGTAACACGCCGCAAGAATTTGCATCATGGAAGGAATCCAAGGGAGGAGGTCAAGAAGCAAGGGCAAAGTTGGCGGTGGCGCAATAAACCCGCGGGGTTAAAGTGCGGGAAGACAGCATCTTTGTCATTAAAAGCTCACTGTGTGTACGTTGGTGGAATGGGGAGAACGATTGTGGGGGAGTGGAAGAGAGACGGACATGGGGAAGGAAGAACATCAACTTGCTACCCCTCGCGCGAGCGGCTATCTCGACCTCCTGCCACCTCCTCCTCCTCCTCCTCCTCCTCCTCCTCCTCCCCTTCCGTCTCCTCTTCGTCCGAAACCAGCTTCACCCCTTCTTCACGTGTATGTGTTCAACCACCAGCACATAGTCTCCTTTATGGCCTCACACACATCCAGGCCTGCTTCCCCTTGCTCCGTATGGCCAACTGTAACTCCAAACTCACCCAACGTACGTGCCCACCCTCACACCTCCACAGCATACGACCAAAAGCGGTATACCGAACAAGACCAATTGGGGCTTTAAACCACTAGTAGCGTCATTCAGTGCCATGTCTTCCTCCACTTGCTGTACCGGCTCTTCCTCAGCGTCTCCTCTTCGTTCTCCTTCGCCGCGATTCCCTCCTCGTTCTTCCTTCTCTGTCATGCTAGAGGAGGGATCGGACGAGGATGAGGGAAAAGAGGAGGAGAATCTCCATCTCAATCTTGCTCCTTTCAATCATGCTACGGGCTACAAAGATGACGACGTATATGAGCAGCAACATCAGCAACAGCAGCAAGGTCGGCAGCGACAGCAACCGCCGCCCTTTTGTCCTTCCTCCTCCTCTTCGCCCCCCTCTTCCTCCTCCTTCTCCTCCTCCTCGACGGGCACGGCGCCTGCGGATCGTAGCGCCAGTGACAATAGTTATGTTGGTAGTAGTGGTAGACAGCAGCAACTGGGGTTTACGGTAGATTTGGACCGGGAGTTTGGAGGGGAATATCGCAATTTGTGGCCGTATCGCATGCTGAACTCGGTGCAGAGCTCTTTTTGGGCCGTGTGCTTAAATACTGATCGAAACGTAGTTATTGCAGCGCCAACAGGCGTGGGCAAAACGATGGCGTTGGAAGCAGCGATTTGTCGGTTGCTCCTAGAGAGTGAAAGTGTGGGAGATATGCACCGAAAGTGGAGGGTGGTTTACATAGCGCCGGTTAAGGCTTTGTGTCAGCAGAGGCTATTAGATTGGCGGGCTCGTTTCGGGTCAAAGTTTGGATTGAAATGCGCAGAGTTGACGGGGGATTCGGCGGGCTTGAGGGAGGTGGCAGCGTCTCACATTTTATTTGCTACACCAGAAAAATTTGATGCCGTATCGAGAGATTGGCGTGAGAATCTTTATTTGCTTGGCTCGGTCCGGTTAGTGCTGATCGATGAAGCACATTTTTTAGGTGAGGACCCACGTGGATCGGCACTCGAATCTCTGATTTGTAGGCTGAAGGTGATTAAGACTCATAAAGGGATAGTGGAGAAGGGACTTCCTGCAAGCAAAATGCGAATTCTCGCAGTGTCTGCCACGTTGCCTAATGTCGATGATTTGGGAACATGGTTGGAGGCTCCCACGGAGGCGGTGTTCAATTTCGACTATACCTTTAGACCTGTACCGCTTGATGTGTGAGTATTCTGAGTGGGGCATATATTTATTTGGATGGAGGGTGGCTTGTTATAACATTATGTGCAAGATAATGCAAAAGATCCAGTATCTCATCAATATTGACTCTTCCTCCCACTTTCAGGCACATCCTGAGCTACGCCAACGCCAGTAACCCATTTCTCTTCCAACGCACGTTGGAGAGTCGGGCGATTGACGTGATCTCCAAGTACAGCGAGGGCAAGGCAACGCTTGTCTTTTGTGGGTCGAAGAAGGGCGCGGAAACCTTGGCTAGCAAGCTTGCTGACACGACCTCGATGGTAATGAGGGGCGGAGGCGGAAGGCGAGGTCGAGGGCAGGATAGCGGGCGGCAGCAGCAGCAGTACGAGAAGGTTGAGCGTTTCACAGGGTTGCAAAACCAGAAACTGAAAGACTTACTTGTGAGCTGCGGAGGTGCAGTCGCATTCCACCACGCGGGTTTGAGCGCTGAGGATCGCGCGTGTGTCGAAGATTTGTTTCAACAAGGTGTGGTGCGCGTGCTTTGCTCTACTTCTACATTGGCGCAGGGGATTAACAGTCCGGCGTTTCTGGCTATTATCCTGGGAACCACCTTTTGGCGGGGCGCTGGTATAGGGTACGAGGACCTGCCGGTCTCGGCGGTGTTACAGATGATTGGGCGCGCCGGCCGGCCCGGTTTTGACGATCGAGGAGTGGCTGTCATCATGACGAGCAAGGACAAGGAGCTCGCTTACACGTCCATGGCTGATGGTCAAGAAGTGGTCGAGTCCCAGCTTCCTGCCAGATTCCACGAAGCACTGAATGCGGAAGTCTGCTCTCACGTTATCTCTGACTTGGACGGGGCCATGCGATGGTTACAGTCAACCTTTTTGTGGGTCCGTGCACATCGCAATCCTCGCCATTATGCTGCCCTCCTTCCCCGCGACAACTCGAGTCCGGAAGTAGATAACAGCGTAGGAGGTCGGTTGAGGGCTTACATGCTACGGACCTTAGCAGAGCTAGAGGCTGAGGAGGTTTTGCGTTTAAGGGAGCCTACAATCAGTGGGAGCGCGATCGCAGACTTGAGCGCGCAAAATTCGAAGACCGTGGTGCCAATGGTGGGGGGGCGAGTAATGAGCAAAACGGTACGACACATGTCACTATGACTGAAACTCTTTTCCTTTTGTCTTTTTGGTGTTTTCCTACAAGTACTCTTAGGTTTCACTTTTTCTTTCTCCTACTATGTCCCACCACCCCCTTCCCCCCTACAGATGGTCAGCTTTCAGACAATTAAGATCTTGAAGGCGCTGCCCTTTGACGCTAGTTTAGAGGAGCTGCTCTATGCTTGCAGCTGCTGTCCCGAGGTGAGCAGTCCTGTTCGTAAGGCCGAAAAGCGTTCTCTAAACGATTTGCTTAAGCGCGTCCGCTTCTCCAAGGGAATCGGCATCAAGCGCTGCACCCTCCCGCCGCACAAAGCCTTCGTGTTGGTCCAGGCCTGCCTTGGGAACCTGGAGATTACGGATTTCACATTAAAGGTATGTTTGTCTTTGTGCGCGTCAGAAAAAGCGTACACTTGCTCGTACCGGTGCTCGTATAATTGACGAACGTATGTTGCTGAAGTTAGGATATACAAATCAGTACCGAGCTCGATCTCTATTCAAATAGCACTCCAATCTAAACTACATTTGTCAGCGCCTTTTTAAATTGCCCCCTCGCTAATGCGCCCTCCCTCTCTCATACTCTACTCACGCTCCTTAAAAGCTTGAGGCCGAGACCATCATGGACACCGTGTCACGTATCGTCCGAGCCAATCAGCACTTTTGCGTCGACTCTGGTCGTGGCGGGGGCGCTTACCTAAGTTTGCTGCTCGCTCGATCGTTGCGTGCACGCATGTGGGAAACAGAGCGTGACAAGTTATTGCTCCGGCAGGTAGAGGGGATTGGTGTAGCGTTGTGTCATAAGCTCGGCTTGGCTGGAATCAGCACGTTCCAGGATCTAGTAAATACGCTGCCTTCCAAGATTGAAGCCGCTTGCCATCGTCGCCATCCGTGGGGGCTAGAGATGATTCACCTCGTCTCTGGGATTTTGAATAATTCTTTGAATATGCGCGTCTCGCAGGTTGAAGGCAAGCCAGGGACGCGTGGTAACATGGCAACATTAGTGGTGGAGCTGACACGTTCGACTTCGAGCAGTGGTGATGGGAGTAGCAATGATACGGAAGGACTCGAGTCCGGACTAATAGCGGGACAAGGACGCAAGAAGTGGTGGTTGAATTCCACCATGGTTGCGTTTTCTTCGGGTCCGGACCGCAACCTGCTGCTGTTTCGTGAGCTTTCTTTTCCGTCCCCGTTGCCTTCTTCTAAATCAGGGGAAGGAGAGGAGGAAATGGTGCACCGGATAGAGTTTACTGTGCCGAGCCCTTTGAAGCAACAGAGCAGAGATGGAGGGGACAAACGCTTTTGCATCACGCTGGCTTTGATTTCGCCCTTTATCTCTCTCGATTGCTTGCAGATCTTCTACCCGAGCTTTGCCGAGAACGGGGCAAAAGGTGGCGGTGCGAGTCAAAGGAGGCTCTCAGAAACCAGAAGGATAGTGTCCACTCCGTCTTCTTCGTCCTCTTCCTTATCATCATCACGACACACCACTGCCAGTGTACACTCTACAATCGACGCAATAACGCCCGTCGCTGACAACAAGCACCAGCCTGCTAACGCCCCGCCCAAGAAAGCCAAAGGGGGTATAGCTGCAGCTAATGTTTCTGCTGCTGCGTCGACCCTCTCTACTGCTTCTGCCATCTCCGACGACAGACCCAACACTCTGCCGTCACATTTTCAGTACCAGTGTGAACGCCAGAAACAACGAGAGCAAGAATTGCGGACGAGACGGGAGCAGGAACTTGCGGTGCGGAGGGAAGAGTTGGCGCGTGAGCAGCGGCAGCGCCGACGACAGGAACAGCAGCAGGAACATCAACAGCAGCAACAGCAGCAAGAAGGCGATAGGTGTACCCAGGATGAAGCGTCAGCGGGAGTGGCAAAACTACAATGGCGAGCTCCGGTGCGAACAATGACGCAGCAGAAGCAACAAGAATTGACGAAAGAGTGGCACCTGCCGCAGGAACAGAAGCGGCAGCATGAGGAATGGGCAAACATACATCGACAGCAGCAAGCACAACAGCGACAGCGACAAGTCGATAATACATTGCGACTGTCGTGTATGGCCCCGCCGTCCACCTCTGGACGTCTGTCTGCGACAGCATCTATTACCGCGCCAATCTGCCGAACCAATGATCTCTTCTCGAGTTTTCAATTTGCGCCATCGCAGCGGAGTCCCATCTTGGATCTGAACGAGAAAAACAGCAGCGGTGATAACCTATCCTCCTCAACATCCTCGATCGAATCCTTTCAACGTCGCTACCCAAGGAGCAGCAGCATGGGCATCTTGACACCTCAGCCATTGCCTCCTCCCCCTCTCGCGCACACCTTCCAGACGGCATCGTTGTCTGCGATGGATTCCACGGGAGAGGCGGAACTGAGCCTGTTGCACGCTAAGGTGAGGGAATCACGCGCAGACCAAGTTCCAATTCACCGCATTCCCAAAGCTGCACCCACAAACCTGGCCCCCGTCCTTATTACCGACACGAGCTCTCTCCCCTTTCTCAAGGTCGTCGGTTCCTCCTCGCGTGTGGACACCATATCAGCAAGGGCACCAAGTGCAGCAACCACCTCGAAATTCTTTGGCCGTACCTATACCAGCCCCTTTCGAGGAAAGCAGCCGCAATCGTCTTCACCACCGCAGGTCGCAACGTCTTGCTTTGATGCCCTCTATCAATCGTGCAAAGCCCCTACTGAGCAAATGCAGCATCAATTGCAGCACGACCTTCTGCAGAGCAAGGTAAGGACCGATTGAACCGGTGTATATATATGTGGACTGGAGGTTATAGACATATTCTCCGGATAGCTCAAGACTACACTCCACTTTTGTAACAACCGGAAGTTCTCCATCAAATTTAATCTTTTTCTTGCCAATTGAAACACAGCGAGTCCGCTGTCAAGATGACTTTTGCGGTGGCCCTCAAGACGATGAGGACGAGAAAGATGATCTGACGCTGCCCTCGCTGCCGACGCCGTACGGCTCGCCTCCTCTGAGCATGCCCCCGTCTAATCACTCTGACAAACGCCCGTTCAAGCGATGCGCGCCAATGTATAATCATCCTCTTCCTTTATCTCCTTCAGCGTACTACCAAGGAGAGCAGCATTACTCCTACAACAACACCCCATCCCCTTCCCAGGCACTCGCGTTGACCTTCCAGCAAAAGCCGCAGAAACACAATGGATGCCTCCAAGAAGCCTGTTATGGTGGCGATGGTGCTGCCGCGGGTTATGGTGTGGAACAGCAATCTGCAGAACTACCATCGGACTCCTTTGATTCGGCGGGCTTCATTTGAGTGTGCGGATACTTTGTGTGTGTGTGTGTGTGAATAATTTTAGGTAAGGATGGACGCGTACATCTTTGTGTATGTTTGAATTGCACAATAGCGTGATCGTGTGTGTGTGTGTGTGTGTGTGTGTGTGTGTGTGTGTGTGTGTGTGTGTGTGTGTGTGTGTGTGTGTGTGTGTGTTGGTGCATGAGTATGCGCGAAATATTCGGAGTGCAGACGCACCCAGAATCAAATATCTACCGGAATCAGAAGTCATGTATTTTGTTCTATCATTAAATTCGCCTTGAACAATTGTCTGATACCATACATGACTTTTAGAAGATATATGCACGAGTGATATAATGCAGGTAACGGACTGGGATCCCGAGCAAAGGGGAAAACTAAAAGCAATACGGTCATAAATATATATACCTATAAATCTAGCTAGGACTTGATAAGACGGAAATACTCACTACCACTCTGATATTGCCATACATAGCATCGCTGCCTTGTGGATCAGCATGCAGAATACCAGAGGAGCATAAGTGCTCAACTGCTCGCATGGGAGAGGACACCGCATGTGTGAGACAAAAAAGAAAATTACTTTCGATCAGACCACCATAAATATTACCTTATTCTTCACGACGGGTTGACTAATTTGAATGTGCTTTATACTATCGTTCATTACGCAATTTATTTCCCTCATGCCACGAGCGCATCTTAGCCGACAATAAATCGTTCAAAGTGTCACACCATGGGTGCATACATAGTATGCTCCATGCACACGTCGGGAAATCCCACTTCAAATGGCAATTAGGTAATTAGGAGGCCAATCCTGGCAATTGGACAAGTGTCAGTACGAGTCAATTGTTCAATCGACATTTAAATGGCAATAAATTGGACCAATTGTCTCAGTTAAAAGGAACCAAATGCTTTTGAACCAAATGTATTTGAGAGCGTCTCCTGGGTTGAAAGACCCACTGGCATTTACATTTGCTGAAGAGTTTGCCGATGCTTTCCAACAAACAATTGCAATTGGTTGAACCAGATATATTTGGTTTACAACCAAAAATATTTGGCTATACGGCTCGATTAAGCGTGTGCTCATTTTTCTCGTGTAGTAGAAAAGCCCAGCGAGAGACCTACAATGCGTTCGATAGGTTGTTGATCATGATCGTGGAAATCGAAACTATTGTCCACAGAAGATGGTATTGGACGCCCTTTGTCGCTTGCATAGAATGGGGCCACGCGCATATATATGATTTTGGATACGGATACGCGCACGCCCGTGCTTGCCTGCACGTGCGTGCCCCGTAACCCCAGGCCAAAAACGGAATCGAACCCCACGATCAAGGATTTGGTAAGCCACGCGCCCCATCACCATCCGATCCGGTACGACCCAATAAACAGCATACAATGCTGAGGCTCCTTGATGCGTGTCCGCACTGGTTCTGAACTACCACACCACCAGCAGTAGCAGCACCACCACCAGGAGCAGGAGCAGCATGGAGGATGTGTATCCCCGGGGCCTTGGACGTCCGGGACGCAAAGATGAGCACGAGGGGAAGACGAGAAGTGTTTGCCGAAGCTTGCGCGCGAGCGACACGCGTGTCTCGTTCGTTTCTTTTGTGTTTTCTTTTCCATCATGGAATCCCGTTTTTGACGCTGCTCTCCAGCTCCCTCTCGTGTCCCCACTCTCCCTTTCACCAGCGCACCTCCTGCTGCTCTCATCTGCCCCCATCCCGGCATCCCCCGTTACCAGTCCACATCCCCCGAAAAAAAACTGAATCTAAATCGTCACAAGGCACGCGTAATATGCCAAAATTTAATCTCGTCCCTGTCATCCTCCCTATTCGGTCACCCACGCGGCCCGATCTCCGCTCCATATCATTAGTCCCATGCCCCTAAAGCCCTCTTATCACAAACAAATAGCAAACCACCACACCACACACCATCATGAGAAACCACACTAGACTCAACTCAGAAGTCGTCCATGTCCTCCTCCTCGTCTTCCCGGGTTTTGTAAATGGGGTCCAGCTGGTGATACTTGTGTCGCGGGGGAATGGCCTCCACCAGCTCCTCCTTGGAGAGCACTGGGATGGCGGAGAGGGGCAGGATGAAGTCGCGGTTGAGGTGGAGGAAGAGGATCATCTCAACATAGGCTGCCTGTAGCATTGTCCGGCGGTTGGCGAGCAGATTCGCAGCAATGCTGAAATCCTGCTCCAGGATGACTGCCGACCCGCCACCCCAAGGAGGCACCGAAACACCCGCGCCAATGCCGGGAACTCGCGTGCCCCCTTCTTCTCCGCCTTCCCATCCGCATCACACGCCCACAACTGACGCACTTGCTGCCAGTCCTTGTGAAGCCCCTCCGTCTTGCACCACTTCCCGTACTCCTCCATGATGGCCTGTGCCCGTGCGAAGGGGGACGGATCCATCTCTGCATCGCTATCGTCGGAGCCACTCTCCATTCCAAACAACACCGCCCCTGCCGACGCCGGGCGTCTCGCAACCGCCTGCCCAAGCGTTAGCTGCATGAGCCTGTCTCCCACTCCTCCCGCAGCCTCCTCATTGTCGCACATGTCCTCTCCGTCCCCGGCCGCCAACACCACTTCCAGCTGCTTCACGATCACCCTCCGGATATTCGACTTGATAACCACCGCCTTGCGCTGGTGCACCACAGGTCCACCCACTTCACCTCTGAGTAGTACGGATTCGCCATGACCGCTGCATCAAAGAGGTAGGAGCAGCTGGGCACGGGGTTGTGGTACCGCCCCTCTACGAAGCGCTAATCGATCTCGAACCCTAGGCCATCCCGCATCGCCCGCCCAATGTCCGTCATGTCCTCCGGCTGCCTCATGCAGTAGGCTCGCGCAAGCTTGATCCCATCGTCATTTTCCTCCACGTCCGAATTATCGGACGTCGACGAGTTCAGGATGCACTTCCACAGGTCCACGAGTCAGGGCACCTCGGGGTCTTCCACGCGCAGGGGCTGCTTCGTGTCCAGGCTCGTTGCGAGGAGGGTATTAATGAGAAAGGGCACCCGCGCTCCCGTGCTCGAGTCCGAGGCCTGGAGCTCCGTCAGGACCGCGTTGACCGGCTTCAGCACCACCAGGGCCTCTAGCATCTCCTTTCTCTGGTCCTTGATTGGGGCGTTGATGTGGGCGTTGGAGCGCAAGAAAAGCCTCCGGAATGTACCCGTCCAAGACTCTAGTATGCGCTCGAAAACCATGACAACAGAAGACCAGCAGTTCGGCGCCATATTCTTCAGCGCCAGTTGCTTACCATAAATCTCCAGCTGCGCCTGAATGACCTCCATCTGTTGGTTGGCGGTGTAAATGTATTATTGTGTGAGATAATGGTATCTACATCTCGCCCAAACACAAAAGATACACTACATCAATGAAAATGTCAACGTACAGATACTGCGTACCTTTATGGGGGGTGATTTGGACGGACTGTACAGAAAGTTATGTAACTTTTTTTCTCTTTTTACTTTTTTGGGGTTCTGATCACCATTTCGAGCCTTGTCACCGGCATAAAGACATCTCCTTCTATCATATTTTGAGCACCAAAATCAGCCCGCCCCGCATGACGGGGAAGCTGTTGGCATCAGGCTAATGGCATTTTCGCGGGACGATGACGCCATCCCGCTCTAAACAAGCCGCTCCTTTGGCTGCCGGTCATCCCGCGCCAACGAGTGGGACTGATGCCGACAGCTTCCCCGTCATGCGGGGTGGGCTTATTTTGGTGCTCAAAATATGATAGAAGGAGATGTCTTTATGCCGGTGACAAGGCTCGTAATGGTGATAGATAGATAGATACGACGATCTTGCGAATGAAGTGGAGCAGGTCGCGGCCAGACCGAATGGCCCCACCACCGGCCGGCGCGTCATCGTCCCTCTTCTCCTCCTTCCCCTGGACTCCCGCGCCCTCATCGGCCCCATATTCCAGGGCTTTGGCGATCGCGCGGTTCAGCATGTGCGCTCCACACCATCTGTGTGCATAAAATATAGAAGTGAGATAATCTGTGGTCAAAGTTGCCGTCACCAATGTACGCGAAACTTACTCCCAGGGCTTGTTGAGGAAGCTCGGGTTTGATGCGCAGCACTTGACGTCGCTGCCCCCGTCAGACACGATGGCAAAGATGTCGTTGTCCAAGCTGATGTCGAAGTCGGAGAGCACCGCCACGACCCAGCTGTACACCAGCTCCGAATACTGTGTGGCCGCGTAGAGCTCCGGGGTCGGGGCCAGGTGCCTAAGGCCAATGAGATGCTGCCGCGGGGAGACTTGTGCGTCAATCCACCGCTTCGCACGTGAACGCCTGTGTGGTAAAGTCTTTGTGTGGTGGGAACGTACATAATCGTGGAGGTGTGGCCTCTGTAAACGATAGGCAAGTGCGTATCGTGTATGCACGTACCGAGGAACTTGCGCCCGCTCTTTTTATCTTCCCAGATGTCATTATATGAGCGTCAAGGAAGGGAATGCCACCAGCCCAGGTGTCCGTGATCTCAGACTTTATCTTGTTATTGCTAGCGGCGAAGAGCTCAACGACCATGCCCGCACAGTCTTTGAGTTCATGCCCTGGGTGGGGTAGGTGGCGTCTGTGGGGATAAAGAGACGGTTGAAAGTACGAGTCGTAATGAGATTGTCTCATATCAAGCCTCCCACAATCATCACATTGTGTTCGGATCCTGTCAATCCGTCCATAACACAAACATCTGCGTACCAATGTCTTTGTAGTGGTTGTGGAACGTAGCTCTTCTCCCCCAGGACGAAGGGGCTGAACTCGAGGACGATCCAGGTCTGGACGAACTGCAGCTTTTGGTATCGGTCCCGCTCGCCTGCCTTGAAGCAACCTGCAGATCAACGTTGCGTCGTTTGTCGTCGTCCGCCGCCGACAGCCGCCACCGCCGCCGTCAGGTGCCGACGGGTGGCGTTGGTCTGGATGCCGTGTGTCGCCCCCGGGTGATCGACGGCGTTGGAGTTGGTGTCCTTCCGGATGGCGATGGGCCCGCACACGCGGCACGCGGCAGTCAGCAGGCAGTAGATGTGTCCTGGGTCGACCCCTCCTTGTCATGCATGACGCCATAGTCCCACAAGATGGAGCGCTTCTTGTTGGTTGGCGGTGTCACGCGCGTGAGCGTGTGGGGCTCACTTCCCGGCACTGTGTGTAGTGGTGATTGGCCACTAATGTTTAGTGTTTGGTGTTTCATGATCAGCACCATATTCCCGTCAACCTGACGATAAAGCCTGCTTACACTTACCTTTGTGCTCCGCGATTAGCTTCTGCAGCTCGTCCAGCGTTATGTCCATGTGTGCGGAGTTCCGCCGTCGCTTGGCCGCCGGCTCCGCGCTCCCGCTCCTACTGCAGCCTCCACCGCCCGCCCCGTCAATCTCTATCGCCTTTATACCTGCACCTCCTCCTCCTTTTCCTCAGCCGGTGCGGCAACTCCACCCATCTGCTGTTGCTCCTCCTGCTCTCCCTGCTGCTCCTGCTGCTACTGCTGCTCTTCTTCCTCCTGCTGCTGCTGCTGCTGCTAGTGGTGGTGGTGGTGGTGCTGCTGCTGTTGCTGCTCCTGCTGCTCCTCCCACGCATACGGCCCTTTTCTGCCCTCCACGCCTCTGGAATCTGCTGATGCGATGGGGGCTGAGGCTGGGGGCCCAGCTTGGCCATACCTGCCCCTCCATCATGTCCTGTGTTTTTAGAAACATAGGGGCAGATGTGAGCTGTCGTGGGCCGATAGTGAATTGTCGTGCGGTTTAGGCGGTGTGGTGATTTTGCGTGGGGGGACAAGGAAGATGGAAAGATGGCGAGTATCTTCTGAAGCCGCGCAGCAAAAAGCGACCCAGGCAGCTCCCCGCCCCAACTGACTGACTGCCTGCTCTAGCCGTGGCCCGTGTGTGGTTTTCGCTCTCGAACTAGCTCTCGAGATCTCGAGCGAGATTCGAGCGATCCGCGAGCGAGGCGCTAGCAGCGATTCGCTAGACCTCGTGGTCGGCGCAGATTCTGTATAGCGCTATGTGGACCCACATAGTGACAAAAAAGGATCAGAACTATGTGGTCGCCGATTACATTGGTTGCCGACCGATGGTGACCAAATATTTGGACCATTTGCATGATCACACAGCATTTTCAGGGCAATTGTATTTGTTATTTACTTTCAATGACAGATCCAAATGGATATAATTATCCAATACACCATGTGTCCAATTAATTAGCCTCAACTTTTCCAAATAGTTGTCAGAGGCCCAATATTTGTCCGATGTGTGCTTTTCTCAGATCGAAGGACCGACTCGAAATAGCTCCATGTCTTCGGGGCCAACTCTCCACCCTATCGTGATGAGGAGAAAAGTTGCTAGGAAGAGGTCTCCGAAATAGACACTATGCTTCATGAATTATATCGAATATAGATATCTGAAGGATCTTCCTGGCCTCGTGACTTCCATGGAATACTTAGTTTTATAACAAGTAATCCAAAACTTGGCGCGCTTACAGCGAACACAAGCCGTCGGCGATTTCCTCCTATCTATCATCGCGGTAGTGTTGATGTCATGGCATGTCAAGCCACAAGCACAACATGAGATTCCCTACAGCACAAATGTGAACAACCGACAAAAATCTGACTTCCGACCTAGATTTACGTGGAGATACACCCCCTTCTCGCTTCGACGAGGCGCCAAACTCGTCTAAATCAAGCCATATTGGAGCAGCAGCAGCATTTCGCAGCCGGCTGATACCTTCCTCGCCTCCCCCGAATACGCGCCACACGCGCCATCTCTTGCAGCAAAAGCAAGCACCTCAGTCTCACAAATGATACGCTCATCGTCTTCCCTTTTTTCAGTTTGCTGGGAATCCTACTGTAGGCGATCTCCGAATCTGACTTATTCCTCCTCCCATACCCTTTCGCCAAAACACATAGGCACAGGCAAAACAAAGATGCCACCAACTGACGGTTTCGCCTCAGAGTCCTTCTCCTGCCCCATGATCATGCTGTTGTGGTCGTGGGTAATCTTTTGCTGTACCAGCATGATCCTCCACCATTTCCCATCCCTGCTGCACCGCCCGAAGCGGCGTATTCAGAGCAACAGCACAGTTGCTGAGGCTAGGCCGGCGGTGGCGGCTACCATGCCTGCAGAGCGTCATAATCCGGGTGTTACACCCGTATCAGATGTAAAGGTGGCGAGTCGCCCGATCGACCCACGCTTTTGCGTGCAGCACATTGCCCATAGAGGGTGTCGTAAAGAAGGCATACCTGAAAATACGCTGACGGCTTTTGCTCACGCCGTTGCCGCCGGGTGCGACGTGATTGAACTGGATGTGTGGTTGACAATAGATGAGCGGGTGGTCGTCTTTCACGACTCAGATTTGGAGCGCATGTGCGGGACACAAGCCGCAGCAGCAGCTGCAGCGACAGTGGCTGCTAGGAGAGCAGTTTCCGCCAATGCGAAGCAGGAGCAAGGGCAGAAGGAAAACATAGGCGTATCGGATTTGAATTATGATGAGCTACCAAAAATCAAATTAAACGGTGAGCATTGGGCGGTAAATGACAAGAACCGGAAGCACGCCTGCAGGATCCCTCTCTTTTCCGAAGTCCTCGAACTCATCCCACTTGACAAGCCTATGATCGTCGAGGTTAAGCAGCGGGACCCGGTGAGTGAAAGATAGGATAGAGAAATCGTATGTATGGGCTTATAAAACGACATTGCACTACGGAGGGCATGGAATGCTCCTTTCAATCTGTTGCTCCCATTCATCTTCTCTTCTCGTTCATTAGATTCTCATCCGGAAGGTGCACGACATGATCCTCAACAAGGGTCGGCGTGATCAGACAATTTGGTTTAGTCTTGCAGAAGATATCAATGCAGACCTCCGCGCCTATGACCCCACCATCCCAAATATTACCTCCGTCTTGGGCATGCTTAAGGTAAATTGATCAGCCTGTGTGTGCATCTCCCTGTCCCCACTTCTTTCCTCCTTGTCGACCGTGTGGCGTCAACTTTTTCTGAGGAATAAAAGCGCTCACTCACTCCTCTTATTTACATTCAACCACAAAATGTTCAGTGCATTTTGCTCTATTACACGGGCCTCCTGCCTTTCGTTCGCCTGGATTCGGACATTCTCGGCATTCCCGTTGATCACGTTGACTATGCCCGTGTCCGAGAGCAAAAAGCTCTTAAAGCCCTCCCTGATGCGCTGTGCTGGGTCTTAGCTTTTGTCCTAGGCGGAAAGCCGCCATTGGCGCTCATCCCCCCCGGACTTTTCAAGCATTTGCGGGCGCGGGGAATCCCAATTTTTTTCTTAGGAGTCAACGATGAGGAGAACCTGAAGGTAAGAGAAGCGGGACGCGGGATATCGCGGAAATCAGTTGTACCTATTCTTTCCGTTGAGAAGTCATTAAAAACAGCTTCCCTTGTATGCCGTGTGCAGATTGTGACTGACTTTTCTCCTATCGCGCGTTGTCACTTTTGCCCCCCTCGTACAGGTGGCTGAGAGGGCAGGATCGACCGCTGTGCTGACCGACAGGCCCCAATGGCTAAGAAAATGCATGGCGGATGGTAAAGTGGCTTTGAAGCGACTCTGAGTGTGGATTGGAGTGTGTGTATATGCTGTACCTGTACCTTTACGTGTGCAATAGGGGAAGGGAAAGAGCTACAAGATGCGAGACAATAAAAGACTGAATTGAAATCATGGCGTGAGTATACTCGCTTCTTTCCTTTGTGTTGGGGCTTGAATCATACGTTCATATTTTGTGTGGAGATGGTTGATTCTTATATGATCGACTTTTCGCGAAATCGATTTAAGCCCCACTTTTCGTAAGTTGAAGCAAGACGTCATCGCAACTGAGGCATGATTTTGTCACATCTCTACAGACACACTGACCCGCCCGCCCTATTTAAATACCACTAGCAGCTACGCAGACCCGTCACCATCATCTCCATCCCACAGGCCTACATTTTGTGAGACACTTTTCCCCCAAGCGTCAGCTTGCAATATCAGATAGGCCCAGGCCGTCATATGCTCCTGCCTACGAACGGACACTGGCTTTGCTGCTTCGCTTTGCGCAGCCACCCAGAAGTACCCCAGAGGGCTCTGACCTCTGCCCATGGTTCGCTTCGAGAAGTTTCTTAATGCCTCGAAGGAGCCGGAGTGGGAGAGTTATTATATAGCCTACGGGGAACTGAAGATAGTGCTTCGCGACTCGGAATACAAGCGAAAACTACTAACCAAAATGCGAGCCTCGAACGACACCAATTTGCTCGGCCAGTCGCAGCACAGCAATGAAAACATTTGGATGCTCGAAACTACCGGACAATCCATGTCGGCTGATGCCCTGGAGGACACTTTTTCCAAGGTAATGGTTGCAAGCTGAATATTCAGCCTGATCCCTTGCCCCATATTCCCTCCCTCCTTCCACCCACAAGATAAAGACTTCTTAAATTAGCCATAAATTCCTTCCACACCCAAAGTCTCTCGACCGCGAGGTGGAGAAGGTGGTTATCTTTTTCCTCAAGGCCCAGGGGGACATCGCGAGCAAGCTCCTCCTCCTCCGACTGCGAATGCGAGCCCTAGGGCCTGTCGAGGACTGTAGGACGGAAAGTCGCGATGACAACCACCATCGAGGGGAGCGGGCAGACAGCATGAACACCAGAAAGAGTTGTATACTAAAGTCACTTGTGCCGACTACTCCGACGACATCCATATATCGACGCCGCATGTACGTGGAGTGGGGAGAGAGGGAGGGAAGGAAATCACCGGCCTTGGAGCTAATCTTGCTAATGTATCCTACTAGATAACGAAAGGGTTCTTGACACATTCCTCAGCCCAACACTTCCATTTCACACCCCATGGGCTGGCCTCTCTTTGCCCTCCTGTCTCACGCCCCTCACCGCTCTCGACAACTTATGCCCTCCCTTGGCCTCCAACCACCCCTCCTCCCTCCCATCCCCCTTCTCACAGGACCGTTACCCCTAGCGACCTGACAGATCAGTACCAAGACATTTGTATGCAGCTCACCAAGTTGCTACGTTTCGTGGAAATCAACGCAGACGCCGTTCGTAAAATTTTGAAAAAGCATGACCGACGTCTCCTGACCGATGACCAGGCCCTCGGGTCCTACCTCACAACGCGTGTCTCTCGAAATCCCGACAGTCACTTGCGACAACTATTTTGGCACAATGGTTTGAATGCAATTGTCTCAAGTTTGAAAGGCGTGATTGAGGAGATGCCGGCCAACTGTCGGACGTTGCAGGACAGCTATGGTAGGCGTGCGTCTGTAGTAGACAAGGAGGGAGAGGGAGAGGTGGAGACAGCAAGAAATAAAGGGAGGGGTTGGTGGTCCGATTTACCTGGCAGTGGCTTTTTCACGACATTATATATGTCTGGGCAATGCTAATCATTCCATTTTATGGTCTCACTAGCACTCAATGCCCTCTTTCCTGTCCTTTCCCTCCCACCCCTCCCTCCCTCCTTAACTTTCTCACCAGCCATCCACGTCCAAGACAAAGAGGCCATCGAAAGCATGGTTGGGGCATTTGAGAAAGTGCAAAACGCCCGTGCACAAGTCCGCCGGAAAACCACCGCCTTCACTAATTTCCTCTCTCTCAAGCCATTAATTTTTGATCAAGAAGAGTTGGAGATAGGAGACATACATGACCTCCTCCCTATGATTCCCCACGGACTGTCCGTCTGGTTGAACATCGCGCAGATCTTTCTTTCGACAGTTAATAACTACATCACCGTGCCAACGACTAATAAATATGCTGAGAATTTGGGCTTGGATCCGGCCTATAGTGGTATCATCATTGGTATGAGCCCTCTCGCGCAGATATTCTCAGCATTCCTGTTTTCATATTGGAGGTATGTTTTTAGGTGAATAGAGAGGAGGCAGGTGATAAAAACCGATAATAGGCAAAGATTTATATATCTTCTTTATGGGATTTCACTCCGTACTTCCTTTTGATCTTCCCTTGCTTCTTCTCTTCCTCCCTAAACAGCAACTACGCCTTCAAAATGCCTCTCCTCGTCTCTTGCGTGCTCCAGCTGATCGGCAATATCTTCTACGGCACTGCCATCGGCTTCAACAGCCTACCCATGCTCCTATTAGGACGTTTCTTGGGCGGAGCAGGCACCGCCGAGGCTGTCAATCGAAGATTCATTGCTGATGTAATTCCTCCTAACGAACGGACTGGTGCTTCTGTGGCTTTTGTAACTGCCTCGGCTCTTGGTATGTCGGCGGGTCCTGCATTGGCTGCTGTCTTGTTTCCGATCCATTTCCATGTGGGTCGATTTCCAATAATCAACTCGACGGCCCCTGCTTGGTTGATGTTTTTTTTATGGGGTATTTTCATTGTTGTCATGGCGATTTGCTTTCGAGAGCCCCAACATCGGCACAAAAACTGCCATAAAAAACATATGCACCACCATCACTACACCTCCCGCAATCCTCTACCTCCGCCAGCTGTGCATGCTGAGGAGGAGCAAGGCAACAGTGAACGGCGTGCCCTGGTTGTACACAGCCGTGACGAAGGAGGAGGTGTGAACTACGGCGGCGTCTCCTGTCTCCCTCCTCCCAAAGTAGAGGAGCACGTAGGCCCCGCAGACCCCCCCAACTATTTCACGTCACCTTCCTCGACCATAACTTTAAATGTCAGCAACGATACAGATGGATCAACAGGATGGACACGTACTTCTAACATACAGGAATTCCGTCATCCCCTTGCGAAGATTCACCCGATTTTGCTCCTCGTTTGGCGGAACAAGCCCTTGATGATTACGCTGGCCGTATATTTCCTCATTGAGATTGCCGATGAGATCATTTTATCCTCTGCTGGGTTGATTGCTACGTCTTATTTTAATTGGACCATTAGTCATGTGGGAGCTTTTATGGCTATGCTGGGCTTGATGGTCTTGCCGGCTAATTTTTTGGTGGGTGCCGTGTCGGAAAGCGGGTACGAGGATAGAACAATCATTGTTACATCTCAAGCGATTACGATTGCGGGGCTTTTGGTGATACTTTCATACTGGGGGGAGTATAATGAGTTTCAATTTGTGGCCGGGACGAGTGTTATCTTTGTAGCGGTGGCGGTGATGGAGGGGGTGGATACCTCGTTGATGAGTAAGGTGATCCCGCCGGTATTGTCGAGGGGGACATTCAATTCCGGTTTGTTAGCGGTACAGATTGGAATGGTGGCCAAGGCGTTGGGAGATGGATTGATAACAGTGATTGGACTGAGTGCGGATGACCTGATTAATGGTCTTTATATCCCTATCTTGATAATCTCAGTGGGATTGTTGTTGATTTGTATGAGATATTTTAAGCATATGTCTTAGGACAAAGGAAAAATGTGGAGACTGCTGCGCCGCTCCTTTGCTACTGCCGCTGTCAACTGCTCTGCGACTGGCATGGGAGATGAGCCGCTTCACCATCTTACCCGGGGGAGGAGGAGGTGGAGGAAAGAGATTGAACTTGCATTCTTTGCGGAGAAAATTAAGCGCTTAAAGGCGCATGCATAGTTTATTCTAATCAATCTTTTGAAAAAAAAAGGAAAACTTTATGCAACAAGGAAAAGAACGAACGCAGAGAAAGTACAACTCCATCAGCAAACAAGAAAAAATTGAAAAATCGCATGCATTTTCCTTCTTCTCGTCCTCTCTTTCTTTTTACTTAAATTGTTTTGTTGTTCTTTTCATTTCTCTCTCATTTCCTTCTTCCTTCGAACATTCTCTGTGAGACTCATTTTACATACAAAGTGCGCGAATAAAATTATGTTTCTTTGTCGCTGTCAGCGAAGCGCCCTGCCCTTTCAAAAAACACAGAAGAAGAAAATTACCACCACGGTTCAAGAGGCAAACTGGACTTTTCTCCTTTCTCTGATTTTTCTTCGATGGCACCCAGCAGGCTGCAGCTCAGAGACTCCGACCGGATGGAAAAAATACGCTCTTTCTCTCTCTCTTTCTCTCTCTCTCTCTTTGTTGTTTACGACAATCCATCACACACATAATCGACGAAGTAGTACAATTTATAAGCCCTCCTCTCCCCCTTCTTCTCCGCTTCCTCTTCCTTTATCTCCTCCTCCTCTTCCTCTTCTTTTATTCTCTTTTCCTTCTCCTTCATCTCCAACTCCTTACACAAGCAACTCCACATAGTTGGCCGGGATCGACCCCACCTTTCCATTCAACCTTGCCTCCCACCACCCCGAATCATCCTTCGTCAGAATTTCCAACAAGTCGCCCACCACGAATCCCAACTCCGTCTCGTCCTCTGGTTCATTATCGTACAACGCCCGCGCCATCACCGGTGGCGTCGGCGAGGCATCAACAGCAGCAACAGCAGCAACCTCCAACGGGACAGTCTCGTCGAATTTCGCTGCGCCAGAGCTCGAGTCCATCGTTTCATACCCGTCTGCGACTCCCTGATTTCCCGCTGCTGCTGTCAAATTCCCTCCTTTGTTTGCCTCTACCCCACCAACCGATTGTCGGTTGAAAAAATTCGTGAAAACATTTCCACCCCCCCCACTGCTACTGCTCCTGCTGGCTGTCGTCACATTAACCCCCCCCACTTCACCTCCGTCTCCCCCCTCCCTTTGACTCAAAACCATGCTGTTGCTCGTTTCCGGCTTCTCGGAACTCTTAGGTGGGCTCGTTGCCCCATTTCCCCCTCCATTGTTCCCATCCTGCCCACCAGCCGCCATATTATACTGGTCCACAACTGACGGCCCCGGCGGCGTTGACTTGAACGGCGCGCCATCAGCAGATGTAGTGGGCGAGGGAGGGGTGCGAGGTGTAAAGTTATTCGTGACTGCCTTCACCATTTTTCCCATCTGCGACATCTCGACAGGTCGTGCTTCAGGTCCTCCCTCAGCCACAAGCGCCTTGATCTGCTTTTGTAACGAAATCACCTTCTCCTCCTCCGGCAAGGCCCCCAAAAGCTGCGCGAGATGTTCGCCAGTCCGTGTGAATAGTTCCACCTGACTCACAATTGCTGCCCTCATAGCGTTCTCCAACAACTCATCCCTCATCAGCTTCGCTTTGATCATTTCCTCTTTGATCTTGGAGTTTTGGCGTCGGTACCTGTCTTCCGCCGCGTGGAGCTTGCTCTGAATCTGGTACAATGCCTTTTCCACTTCCGCCAAACGCGGGTTCGGACCCCCATTCGCAGAGGGGGGAGCAGCGGCATATTTCGCCTGCTTGTCCTGCAAGCTGTTGAAACGACGGCGGTACGAGTCATAATCCTTCACATAGGCCTCCCTCAAGTCCGCTTCATGTTGAATCTCGGGGACTACTTCAGAGACGAACGCTCGCAAGGGGGTCAGGCCTTGATCGAGCCACATTTTGGTGGTGGAGCGACGGACCGCTTCATTGCAATGCCACCAGGCTTGTTTGTACTGCGCGGCGGCGGGGTGGGAGCGGAGGGCGCTAGGAGTGCCTGGGGGCCTAAGGAAGAGGGAAGGAGTTAGGGAAGGACGTCTTGATGATTGATTGGATTTGCAAGTATCGGGGAGGATTCAACGCGCAATGCAACTCCCTTTCCCTTTCCCTCTCCACCTAAAGCTCACTCAGTGGTCCATCAGCCGCACCCAGAAGTATTCATACACTGCTCCCAAGATCCATCCTCACTCTACACAAGTGTCTGCCCGTGTCCAAGCTCTCCTTCCCTCCCTCCTTCTCACCAATCCATCATCAGCCGCCCCCAATAGTACTCATACGCCGTGCCGCCCAAATCCACTCCTGTCCCGTACAGATCCCTACTCTTATCCAAGAATGCACCCATCCCTTGACTGAGCTCCCCAAGCTCGCGAATTGTACGGTCGAAGCGTCGTTTGCAGTCTTCGAATTCCGTGTCAATTGTCCCATCGGAGACGCCGATTTTCTGGGGGATAAAGGATACGAAAAGTTAGTGATGGAAATGTGTCATCAGCATCGCTCACTTGAGGAGATGCTTGGAGTCCAAGGTCAGGGGGAACAGTGGGAGCAGCACGAAGCATGGGCCTAGGGCTTGCTAGACTCGCCCCCAAGAGGGCAATTACCGAGGGCGGCCATCAGGAGGAAACGTAGTTCGGGGAGAAAAGTCAGAGGGCTCCATATAGTCTAGCCACACACACTCGCATGGGGCCCAACACTGCTCGCAAGCTTCTCTTCCCCCGCCCTCCCCTCACAACAGGCTTCCTCTTTTCCTACCTGGAAAATGGCCTCAACACTTCGGCGCTTGATGGCCTTCATCTTCTTCATGACAGTAGGTCTATATACAGACGGACGGATGTGATGCGTGGATTGAGTACGAGGAACATGGAGCTGTCGCACGTCCGGCTTGCTGGTCGTCCAATCAGAAGCAGAGGGTACATGACAATGATGGGGGGTAGGGCAAGACACTTACTTGGGAGGAGCCTCGTCCATGATTGGCTGTTACTGGTCGTGAAAAAATATCAACGTGCTTGTTCGCGTGCTTGTGGTGGTCCTCGGTGCCCTACGTTAGATGTGGGTGTACGCAGTGGATTAGGACAAAATAGCAGGACGAAGGGTGAGGCCCATGGCCCAAGTAATGATGCATATGTTGTGTCGTGGGACTGATGGTGATCAGAGCCGCGACCCCCACCACTTGCATAACTTGGGGAAGTCGTTGTTTATCATCGTGAAGATTGCGATTGTGTGCTTGTGCTGCTGTTTGGTTGAGTTGGAGGCAGGAAGCCCAGCAACAAACAAATTTGAGGAGCCGTTGCGCGAGCGTGCGAAGTGCGAAGCCTCTCAGAGAGGTCGAGACCAACGTCGAGACCCGAGCCGCATTTTATCAACTACAAACTCCCTAAGCTACACAATTACAGGCCATGGTCCGCCTTTCCTCAGCCCTCCGTCTCCTCCTACTAACCCTTGCCATCGTTGCTCCACCGGTCATGACATTCTTTCAAGGAAGCAGGCCATCCCTTCGTTTCCCTTATGCAGGGAGAAGCTCTCACACTCGCCGCCGGCTGTGCATGTCCTCGACCAAACTCCAAGACGAACTTGCTGTAGCCATTCAGGCGGCACGCAAGGCCGGCATTGCCGCCAAGGGCCTTCAAAAAATTCTGCTCGAAGCTAAGGGCGCAGTAATTCAGAAGTCAGACAGCTCGCCAGTCACAATTGCAGACTATAGTGCCCAGGCCTTGGTGGTTGAAGGTCTCCGCGCCGCCTTTCCCGCTGACCAGGTGGTCGCAGAAGAGACCTCAGGCATGTTGCGACAAGATCGAGCGACTCTTGCGGCCGTCAGAGGCGTGGTCTGCCGAGAAAGTGGCAATCCCGCGCTCACCGAGGAGGAGTTGTGTGGCGTGTTAGATCACGGCACGACGCCGAGGGCACGGTAAGAGTTTAATAGGAAAAGGAGGGAAGGAAGGGATAGAGGGAGATTGAACGATTATCTTGGTTTTATATCAAGGCATGACACTTTGAAATTGTTTTCAACGTCCCGTTATCTCATGCCCACCGCTTCCTCTTCCTTTTCCCTCTTCCTTACAATCCCTCCACAAAAATCACACACATCGAAGCACATGGATCCTCGACCCCATCGATGGTACGAAAGGTTTTATCCGCGGACAGCACTTCTGTGTCGCATTGAGCTTGGCTCTGGAAGGGAAGCCCGTCCTCGGAGTGCTTGCTTGCCCAAACGTTCCTTTCCAAAGAAACAGGGCTAACGGCGCAGCTATTGGGGATGGCTGCGTTTTTTTCGCTGTCGAAGGCCAAGGTGCTTTCATGCTCCCCTTACAGACTGATAGTAGCAGTTTGCCCCTCGCAGACGAAATTGCACAGGCGACGCCTATTCACGTAAGTGAAGTAGCCATGGGCACGGAAGCCAAGTTTTTTGAGTCGGCTGAGGCGGTCCATTCTTCTCATTCCGCCGCAGGGCAAGTCAGCACGGCGTTGGGTATGAAGGAGGCACCGGTGCGATTGGACAGTCAGTGTAAGTATGGAATGCTTGCGCGAGGGGAGGGAGAGGTTATGTTAAGGTTGCCGAAGCTTGGGTATGTGGAGAACATTTGGGACCATGCGCCGGCGTTCGTGGTGATAAGGGAGGCGGGGGGGAAGGTAACAGACACGGAAGGGAAGGAGTTGGATTTTAGCGCCGGGTGTAGGACGGGAGATGGGAAGATGGAAAGGGGGGTGACAGGGATTGTGACGACGAACGGACGCTTGCATGTACAGGTGCTGGAAGCATTGAGTAGGTGTTGGCCACCGGTGGCAGAGGACAGAGGGTAGGGGGAGGAGAAGAAGGAAGAGAGGGAGGGAGGGAGGGAGGGAGGAAGAGGAGGAGGGTAAAAGCAGGTAAATTAAATAGGTGAATGATTTCGGATTATCACGTTTTTGTTGTCCTCGTTTTTACCCTGTGCTCCTACTTGACTTGCAGATGTTGGAAGCAAAACAGGTTGCATGATGAAAAGCGAGGTTCACCTCTTTTGCCCTTTTTACTATACTGAGGCATTGTCCTACAGCAAAAAAACTCCCACCAGTATCAGCGTCAGTCCTCTCTCCACTCCTAGACCAATATCTTTCCCTCAATCAACTCCTGTTCCGGCTGCATTCAGCCCGCCCTGGAACTAATCTTCATCTCCCCCACCCACTCCGACCCACCCTCGACCGTTACCGGCTTGGAGACTGCCCCGCTCTCTACGCACACAAAGCTCTTGTACCCCATGCCATCATTCCCCACCGGGGCCCACAAAATATAATCATTCCATCCCTTCACATGCTCCACCGTCGTGCGGACTCGCCGCGCCTTGTCATGCAGCGCCATGGGGCCTTTATAGTCCGGAATGACACCTTCCAAAAACTTCGTTATTCCCATTTCCGATGCCGGCAACGGCGCAGACACAAAGGGGTCCTGGGTCTTGTCTACAAAAGTTTTTCCTGACAAACTAGTGCCAATAATTGTTGTTTTGCTTATATCCGACACGCTATAGTAACTGTGCAACGCGCTCGTGAAATCCCATGGAGTCTTCCCCGTGTTCTTGGCCGTCAACCGAGTCAGCATGTGGTCGCCCTCCAGACGGACGGTCAAATAAAGCTCGAAGGCCTGGTCCCAAATCTTGCGAGATTCCGCCGATTCTTTCAAAACCAATGTCACCTCGGGCTCGGTCATAGACTGTGCGGACACCTCCCAGGGCAGGTTGCGGGCGAATCCGTGTTGCTGTGCGTTGGGGTAGTGAAGGAGGGATAGGTGTGGAGAGGGTGGAGCAGATGGGCAGGAAAGAGACGAGGACAGCAAAGTAGCAGAGCCAGTGTGATGAGGCTGAAAAAGTGAAAGAGGGAGCTAATATCTCGTCACAAGGGAGATCGAATCGTACCTGGATGGCACCGGGACCAAACTGAGGCCAGCAAATTTGCAGGCCACCGGCAATGGGCTTAGCCCCGGTGAAGACGGCGTCCGCTCGAACGCCCAGCACCTCGTGAGGGGCCTTGTAGCTGGTGATACAGCCGCCGTGGAGATGAACCGTGGCGGAATGCCCCGTGGCGTCGTCTGTGAGGACCACACGGTCAAGCGTGTCGAGCGTGGCTTTGCCCGCCAACATGGTCGTGGCGGACGCGCGGGGAGCCGGAGCCATAAAGAAGGCATTGGCAACGCTGACGCCCGCCAGGGCAAAGGCGAGACTGCGCTTGAGCATGGCAACCGGACCCTGTGGTTGTGTTGGGTATTGAGGGAGAAGACAGGCTGGTAAATAGGCATGAAAGAGTGTTGGCCCTGTCGTACCCAACAACCTCCTGCCTGCACTTCCCCAGGCAAGAACCCGAACTCCCTCGATGAACACAAACACCATCTGTTACATGAATGACTGACTCAATGCGCTGAAAATCCTCTCGCGGGTGGAGGACTGGAAAGCGCACTGCAACATGCATGGGTTTTGGCTCGGCATCGTCGCTGAATCATACGCTCCGTCGCAGGCGCCTGTTGGCGGCTTCAAGGCATTCTTTTGCCACACATGCCATGTGGTTCGAAAAATTTCTTTTTGCATCGCTTCAAAAGTCCTGAAAATTTCAATGAGCTGTTCATGCAGCCATGACTGCCCAAGCGAGGAGGCCGTCGGCGCATGAAATCGAGGCGAGAGAGCCTCAGCAGGCGATCTCTCAGTTCTGGCTGCCTCGTTGGAACGGCAATTACGCCTGGTGCTCTCAGGCATTGAAGACATACCGAATCGTGGGGTCAAGCTCCCGCCTCCCAAAGAAGCAAAATCAAGGCCTCGCAGGTGAGTCCCACACGCCCCACACGCCCCATCCCAAAGCACGCAGACAAAGATACACCGTACCATACCAACAACAGTGTGCTTTTCTTTTGTATCTTGCTACACTTTTTTATCGATGCCCTTGTAACATTTGTGCACGTTACCTACAAACAAATACTCTCATCCATCCTCCCTTCCTTTTCCCTCCCGATGTCTTCCATTCACTCAATCGAAAACCCCGACGATTCCATCTGAATGGCCAGCGACAGGCGTTCCTTCAAATCCTTCTTCGATTTGTATAACGGCAAATCAATCCGATTAAAGCAGGTATGTGCCCGAGGGAATACGGATTGCTCCAACGAAATACTGTTTACCGTAAATTTTCGTATGTTCCCATCATTCCCCTGCAAAAACGCAAACCCCTGTGCCGGGACCCCCGAAGTGCCCGTCGTAAACTGTAATAACCTCGCCCGTTGCTCCTGATCAAAGTCATCCCTCACCACCTCCCAAAACCATTGAACCACGCGATGATGCGCGCCTTGCCGTGAGAACTCCCCTCCGTATTCTGTTTGGGCCATCCAATCCGCGATGTCCAAATTCGGCATCCCGCACAGCAACAACTCCAACTGCTGAAAATCGAAAATCGTCAACAAAGCCTCTGGCACACACTCATAAAATCCCAACAGCAACTCCCTCAATTGTACCTTCACCCGATCACACAACCGAAACTTCAAGTTGGCTTCCAGATAAGCATCGAGATTATCGGCGTCCAACGTCTTGTTCGCGCCGTCTGGGACCAGCTCCACCGTTTCCGACTGACCCAAAAAGTTCTCCGTCACAGTAAAGTCCAGGCATAGATCCCCCAAAACGCCCGGGTCCATATCTTGCAATTTACCCAAATTTTGCAAGGTCTCCGCATCGAGGTATTCCAGGTCCGCCAACACGACCGGCCACCCCAAGATGTGCTTCATAACGGGTCTCACCAAATGATGCCGCACAATTTGCCCGTCCAACAAAGCCTTTCCAAGCAACCGCCCAAGAAAACGGAAGTACCGATCATGGTGCGCTTCCACCATACCACTCGCTGCGTTTATCTGCATGCACATCTGATCTACCCCACTGTACTGAAACAAACCAAAATCAGGGTTAAACAAGGCATCAGTGACCTGGTCATACCACTCCCTCGCCACCCCCCCCGCATCAATCGCTGGCTCGCCCAAAAACTCAAATCGAAAGATCTTCCGCATATTCTCCTTGCTGATCCTCTCAAACGCCATCAACGAATCCGAGAGCAATTGCGACCTCCGTACCCTTATCTCCATATGCCCTTTCTCCCAGGGCACCTTCAAGCTCGAGCAATGCTGCCTAAAAAACTCTACCTTCTTATCGAACGGTAATTGAGCCCCATGCGACAATGTATGGAAATTCAGTCTCGTCCCCTCCACTGTCGTGTCCATCGCCACCTCCGAGGGTGGGACTAGCACCAACTCAGGTGAGGAACGAGGACCCCTGAATGACCTTACGAATGCCGTATCTTCAAACGAGAAATTACCAATCTTGGGCCTCCTTCCTCCACCCGCCCCACCCCCACCGATAGCACTGTTCCCGATCAAGTTGCTATTGGAAGCATCGACCTTAAACCAGTGAAATTTGACATCAACCCCAAGACACCGCACCCACCCATCCTTGTTGTACTTCATCTCGTACGCCGCCAACTGCTCATTCGTCGGGACGATGGGCAACTTGAATCGAATTTTATGATTCGGTCGCGCATCAACCGGACACGTCACCGTCACGCGTTGCCCGTCCGCCAACAAAACAAAAGGTTCACCTGGCCGTACCCCCTGAGGCACAACCACCTCATACAACTTCTCAAATGGCGACAGCTCCGGCGGCCCCGCAGTAGACCCTCCTGTAGATCCTACTCCTGGCACACCAGCACCAGCAGCACCACCAGTGGTGGGAGGCAAGGAAAAGCGGATTTGCATCCCGGGCCGCACGCCCTCTGGGCAAGTGACTCGTTGCCTGACCCCACGCACCATCACATCAAAAGTCTGTCCTGGATGGACTCCTTCAGGCACTTGCACAATGAATGTGGACGCTTGAAATTCAATTGCAATCAGATCACCCGGCGAAGCACGATCAGGACAGCGGACCATCACTTGCTGCCCTTCCAAAAGCACCGCGAAATGCTGCCCTGGTCGCACCCCTGCTGGTATCCGTACTTGCGCCCGAATCTGACCCGCTTGTCGCTGTTGTCCAGGGATGTCGAATGCTCCCGGTTCGGTGTTGACAGGCCGGGATGCGCGACCCCCGCCGCCGCCACCACCGGAATGGAATGTGGAGGAGGGCGAGGGCTGCTGGTAGGGAGACATGCCTGAGGTCGGTCTCCGCCTGCCGCCACCATGAAGCCCTCCGGGGGAGCCGCCCGCGCCGGGATAAAGCGATTGCGGATATTGCTGGTTGGCAGCGCTTTGTTCTTGTCCCATGCTTGGGCGTGTGTAGGCCCGGGTGGTGACTTCCCTCTCAGATGGCGATGACGATGACGCGGACAGACTTTTCTCTCGGTTGACAGCCTGTAGAGATGTAAGGGAAAGAGGGTTGGAGGCGGGAGTGCGACGTCGTCAGAGAGGAAGAGAGCTGGATATTTGAGACTGGCAGACATCAGGGACCATAAAGGAATAATTCGCCCCGCGGCGAGACACCGAAATAAGAAATCGGACCGGGGCTTGGAGGTTGGAGGCTCGGGCATGGCGAAATGGCTGCGAAGAACTAGCCCACGATCCTGGAGCCAAATACACATTTGAGACGGCGTGCGCTGGTCTACGGACACTCTGGACAGACTAAATGTCGTGCAGGTCTGGCTGCTGATGCCTCAAAGGGATGTGCTGTGCTGTGGCGGCCGCTCAGTGTCCACTTGTGCCTATTGCGGTAAGAACAACCTCCTCCCTCACTTCGCAATTCTCACACAATTACAAACATTTGTACACACAGCACTCCCTGGGACCGATTCCCATCATGTGTGTCACGACATCGTTGCTCGTCCTCGTCGTAGCCTGCTACTGTCTGGCCGTACCAACTCTGGCCTTCTTTCCAAGCACCGGCTCCCCGTCCACGGTGACGACTCAAATGATGGCCACTGGCCGGGCAGGCCAGGAAGACAGCCGACGCAGCGCCCTCAGCAAGACTCTGGCTGGCGGACTGGGTGCCTTGTCCTTGGCGACTGTTACACTGGGCGTGTCCCCCATTCCGGCGGCCGCCAAGGGCGTGAAGCGGTTGAAAAATGCGCCCACCGTGAAATTGGCAAATGGGGTTGAGTATCAGGACATGACGTTGGGCTCCGGTGCGACGCCGCATGAAGGGGATCGTGTTGCCGTTCACTATAGCTTGTACTACAATGGCTTAGAGGTCGAGTCCAGCCGGGATTCGAGTGGGCTGGCAGCGCGCCCGTATGGATTTAACTGGGGCACGGATAAGGGTACGGGGTCCATTTGCAAGGGGGTGCAGCTGGGGATGGAGGGAATGCAGATCGGTGGGCGCCGTAAGATTACTGTGCCATCTGATTTGGCATTTGGGAAGAAGGGGTTGCCGCCGTTTATTCCTGGGGATGCGACGGTGCTTTTTGACGTGTCGATATGGAGCATTAAGCCTGCGGGGACGAATCCGAATTTGACGTTGCCTGGTCAGCAGAATTACTTCTAGGTGACTGATTGGAGGGAAGAGGACGAGTATCATAACAAGAGATGGGAAATATGGGGAACAGGATTATCGATGGAAGACAGTGCTCAGATGTGTTGGTGTATGATCGTTTCTTTTGTGCGCGGCTTGCGTGCGGGGCGCGAGGACAGGGAGAGGGGTTGTCAGGAGGAGGATGAGAGTTGGGGTTTGTGTTGCTGGCCACAGCTGGAAGACATTCGTTCAAATGTCCGTGACCATAGCGAGAAAAAAGGCCAGTGTACGACACAGTCTCGGTGGTAGTGGTGGTGGTGTCTTATTTGTTTTTTCGTTATATCATGTTATGAATTCCTTTGAGGCTTCTTTCATTTCTTATTTTTCTTCCTAAGAAGAAGAAGACAGATGACGGAGAATTATGAAGCATTAGGGAATGGATTTAAATCTACGTGTAATGTATAATGAGTGTTGCAGATGATGAAAAGAGGGAGGAAAAACATGCCCGAGGCATGCACATCGACGACTGAAGCTCCCTCTTTTATTTTTCTGTTTTTTTTGCGGCTTCTATATTTCTTTGAATTCCTCTTTCTTATTGAAAAATAAATACTCGAAGAGTTTAAATCTACCTGGCTACTACTGTACATATAATATATTGTCACCGTCTCGAGCTATCATCTTGCTCGACACCAATTCAGCTTTCACCTTCTTTCTCAGAGCCACTATTCAACCCGCTCCACTACGTTTCAGAAAGCCGTCTCCTGATCCACAGCAACGCCACGCTCTCTGATTCTCCCTCCACTCCTCTTTTTAATTCATCGACCTCGAACCATTTGCTTAGCACAAGAGGAACATTTTGTCGAACCCCCTTTTCCGCTTCCTCTCCACCTCTTGTCAACCTCACGATGACGTCTTAAGTCCCCCCCAATCCTCCTCTTTGTCGTCCTCTTTTGCAGTAAAGCAAAACATCAAAACCGGGAACAGCTCTCCCGGAAAGCCTTGCTGTTCTTCCTCAACCCGCAATTCATATCCAGCAACTTTGAACAATGCCTTCAAATAGGCAGGGGACCGTGTCAAGCTACTATCATCCTTATCTACCACAAAATCTACCGATGAGTCACAACAGTTATCCTTTACAATAACCACACCCTTCCCTCCGGGTCGTAAAGCGGCTTTCATCCGACCCAGAAAGCGAACAAGGTCAAGATCATGCAGGTGCCCAATACACCACTGAATCCACACCACATCGTAGACCACCCCTGACGCTGGATCAAAGTCTTGCATTCCTTCACAAAGGTACGCCACGCGTTCCAAAGATGGCTCCCGGGCGTGTTGCTGGTGCTGGTGGTGCTGGGGTTCGGGCGAGGCCGAAGTGCCATTCAGGCCCACAATTGGAAGTTTCTGGGTCGTCTTCTGTAGCACAACTGACTTTTCCCAGTCTGTATTTCCACTTTCTCTTCTTGCTGCTGGTGCTGCTGCTGATGATGCTGCTGCCACTGTGGCTGCTGTTGCTTCCCGCCCAAAAATAAAAGCTGGGGCAGCGGCCAACAGACGGGGGCTCTGCTCCAGCAACTCCACTTTCTCAAACATGGGGAGAAGCAGATGCTTCGTCACCCGTCCGATGCCCGCCCCACAATCTACCGCCCGCCCGAAGCGCAAGGACGGGATCAAAGGCTTGACTCGGGCTTCCAAAAACAGCCGGGAGCCCGCGACGTCTGTGCCTGAAACATGACCAAAGCCGCCCAGCACCCCATCCACCGTCGGGGGGCAGTTGCCTTCCTCCTCCCAGTAAGTGGCCGCCTGACTGTACCACGCCGGGATTGCATCTTCTTCTCCTGCATTGGAGCTCTCTTTCCCCAGGATGCCCGTCCCAGCCCAAAGCGCCGTCAAGGACTCGTACTCTCTCCCATCGGTGTCATTGCCCATTGCGGTCTTACCCAAGTACTCCTCCACCTTTGCCACCAGCGTTACTAACTCCGCCTCGTCGCTGCGGCTGCTCGTGGAGGGTTTCATAACTATTTGGGAGAAAGGGGTGGACGGCGCGATGACCCTGTGCGTTTCAGGAATGCGTGGGATGAGGTTTTGAGAGGTAGATCAGCGCATGTGCTGTGATCCATGTCAAAATCATACGACCAATTGGGAATTCTACGCATACACATTTACCCAGACACTATCCAACCATCACCAGGGAGCCACGGGTTGACGTGGGGAGACAACCCGGGAGGTAGACGCAATTCACATGGCACCGCGCCTGCCGTTGGAAATTTGGCCGCGATGGCCCCTGTGTACCTTGTGTTTGTTAATCTCTTCTCGCGCGCGTCGAGGACGACCACATAAATGAGGATAATAGAAGGCGGAAGGAGGGTATCTAGGCTACGAGCCTTGTTCGGAGAGAGATGACATAAAGTAAGGATGATTTAGACGTGCGTGGTGACGCATTCCTTGACAATGAAAAAAAGGAAGCCAAGTGCGCTCACTTTCACAACGATGTTAAGATTAAAATCCGCACATCCTCTATCATTTGACCTCCTTTTTGTGCCTTTGCTTCTTTTCTTTCCTCCCATTCCCCCTACCCCCCCGGACAAGCGGGTGAGGAAGTTAACTGCGCGAGAGTGAGGGCTGAGAAATGTACCAGCACGAAACTCACCTCGAAAACCTGCCCCGACTCTCTTTTAAGGCTATAACGTTTTTACTTACGCCTTGTTACCCCTCCCCATGCACCCCCCCATTTTTTTAGACTTTTCGTTTGTTCTTCATGCTTTTTCTCTTTCTCTTGCGTAATCTTTTCTATTTCTCCTTCTTCTCTCTCCCAATACCTCGTGAGCGGCATCGCTCACCACTCGCTTCCCCATTGCGACTGAATTGCCCAGAAAAAATGCAGATTCTCGAAATTCTTAATAAAGTGTGGAGGAAGGAAGCTATAGAGACCCCTGCCGTCAGCCACTGCGAAGGGAAAGGTTTCGATCTTAACCTGTGTAATTTGGAATGAAGCGAGACGGAAACGAGAGTATGAGAAAAGAAAGCTAAATGTTATTTTTTTGGGACAACAACGTGGCGAGTGTATGGAGGAATACCATGCGTCTGTATATTATGAGATGAGGCCCATTGAAAAGACGAACACAAAGGGCTGTCTTTCTTCTGCATGCGACAGAAGCATCTCGGCGACACAGCAAGCAAAATATCACAGGCGCAGGTGAGAAAGGAGCTCCACATAAGCATCCGTCACACCCGAAACCGCGACGGTTCCATTCTAATTTCTCGCACATCCCCGCTTCCTCCCTCCACTCCCTCCCCTCACACGTACCCGTGCGGGAGGCCAACATGGACAGGAAAACGTTGTAGCCAATCTGAAAGGAGAAGGGGGATTGAAGGAAAATGAGAAGAAAGTGAAAAATGTTTCTGGTCTACCTATTTTTTTAACGCACACTGGTCTTGCCATAACCAGTCAGGACCAAAACAACACCAAAAAGAGGCTCACCTGGATCGTATTGATGTACAACAATCGCTGCTGGGAAGGAATAAAACGGAAGTTAATCACGTGCACCAAAGGCCAGACCTTCCACGATGCCGTCACACCCCGCACCAGATCCTGGTTGATCTTTGCCTTAATCTTCTGCAACCCAGACCCCTGCAACAGCTCAATCCACGCGAAGAAAATAACAGTAAAAATAGGAGCCCACAGCACCTGGTCAATCAAGACCTTCATCGCCACGGTAGCCGCATCCTTCTTTGGGAGCTTCTCATCCAGAGCCCCATAAAAAAAGTGACCAACAGGCCCGTGCACCGCCAGCCCAAAAGAAGCCAATCGCAACAACCGCTTCACATCAAGTGGCGCCCCCTTCTCCCCCAAGAAGTTCTGAGCCAGCAGATCCCCGATTGTAAAGCCCACCAGAGACGTGACCGCCTTGGTCGGCAGCGGGCTGGATTCGAGAACCTCGTTGTACTTGTCCCAAAGCATGCCCAAGCCACCCCCATAGTGTACGTTGCCTTCCTCCTCATTTCCCCCACCGTTCCAGCCCCCACCGTTCCACCCACCCCACAAATCATCATTGTTACCGCCATTGCCGCCGATGCCACCGTGACTGAGGGCGGGGACCACGCTGCTCTTGGCCTGGCTAAAGAGCTTGGGCGCCTGACGGGGGGCAAGGGGCTTGAAGTAGGCCTCGGTGACGGCCAAAGAGGCGACCAAGGCAAGCGCGACACGCATGGCTGATTTTCGGAGGGCTGCTGGAGTGTGGAAAAATCTTCCTATGTAAATTGAGTGCCATAGTGGGAAGTGGCAGAGTGTAAGAAGCGTACTTGATGTTCATCTATAATGCTAGTGTGGCGAGGGGGTCAAGGGGGTGGAGACGACAGAGCGTCCAAAAGGAAAAAACGAGGACTCCTGATGCTTGGCTTGTGCTGCGCACATTTACGCGGAGGAAAGGGTGTGTTGATGTCGGGAAAGTTGTGATACTCGACGTCCTGTTGCTTGTTTCAGCAAAGATCAACACTGCGAGGAGGAAGGCCAAGGCGGCGGCGGCCAATGTGAAGCAAAATCGAACAAAATGACAAGGTCGACACCCGTGGAAGGTCGACAGTGTCATTTTGGCAAGAAGAAGCCCATGCCCACGCCCACACAAAAATAAAAAGTCAATTCCAGCTCCTGACCGAAGCAAAAGAAGGCTTAGGAATCGTGACACGCGCCGCGGCCGAGCAGAAGGACCTCAAGGTATCCTTGCATCTGTGTCCGGCCCTGGGATTCTGGGAACTCTTCGAAATAACCTCGAGTAGTATCCACCTGGCCGCAGCGGCAGACCTCCTGATGACTTGTGTTGCGGCTCCCCTAATCTTCTTCTTGTTACGAAGCACACAAGACACCACAACATCAAACCAGCCAATATCAAATGAAGACAATGAAAAGGACAGGCTAAACGAGGTGTTTTGCGACTTGAGACTCGCCCAACGGCGATATATCCTAGCCTCCCAATTGCCCCACGTTGACTTCAGGGGACAAGAGCAAAGGGACGAAATGCCCTACAGCTACCCAGGACGCCTTCATTTCCCGATATCAGATCTCTGACATCACCTTCTTTCTCCCTGATAACATGCGTGTCCCCAGCTTTAGACAGGAATGTCATATCCTCGTAGGACATAAGGGCGAAAGGTACAAGACCCAGCCAGGTGTCTGCTTGAGCGCAGCAACGCTTCTGGACGAAAGATGAAGAAAAAATCCCACGGCACAGATATGAACGAACCGCCTACCTTGGATTGCTCTCGCGGCGATAACACATCCGGCTACAGTACGGAGAGCAGCAACAGCAGCAGCGGCCTGTGGTCTTTCGGCGGCAGCGGCAGGGGGGGCAATGGAAGCACAAGCAGCAACAGTAAAGGGACCGTAAGCAGTGCAAGCAGCGCAAGCAGTGGCAAGGCCCCCGACACTCCGTCGTCCCACGACTGTGTTCCTTTCACTGCAATTGGCTTCTCGCTCGATGCACCCCGTTGGCCTGGTGATGGGATCGCAGGGGCCTCTACCGGCACCAACCACAATCCTGGCGGCGTGGGCTTGAGTCGGTGTATGTTGTCGTCCCCGAACCCCCCGTCTTCCCCATCGCCCGCAGGCCTCCACATCCGCACCTGGGATCCACCACCTCATTCCCCGACGACGTACGGCAGCCAATCAGAAGGTACAGCAGCAGCAGCAGCGGCAGCTGCGGGGGCGGCCATGCAACGTAATGGACTACCTAGCGGGAAGGAGCATCACCTTTATTCGGGTTCGTCGTCCGCGGCCTCGTCGCCTGTTTCTACGACGTTGAGCCATTGTAAGAAAAGTATACCAAAGCAGCACGAATGGAGCCACGGGGGATTAGGGAATATGGATCCTCATATGTCTCCCTTGTCAAATAGTGGCTCGCCGTCCTTGATCTCGCCGAGTCCCACCGTCAGCAACTACAGCCTTGGATTTCAGTCACCCATGCCATCTGATCTCGAATCGTCATTTGCAAACCTGCTGCTGGATCGAACGGGGGGTAGTGCGGTGGAGGGAGGGGCATGCACGCCCCGAGGACGGGCACAGGCCTTGCAGCAGTTTCAACAGCAGCAGCAGCAGCAGCAGCAGCATCATCATCATCATTACCATCATCATCAACAACAGCAGCAGCAGCACATTCAGCAGCAGCAGCCACCGCAGCTTCGCCACGTGCATGGTATTGCAGTAGGACTGGGACTTGATGACCGTCCTCCCCTTCACAATCAACTTCAAGGTTCTCCTACTTCCGCTGGACTACGCATTCTCACCGGTCGTCAGTTTCCCTCCCAGCAGCATCAGCAGCAGCAGCAGGAGCAGGAGCAGCAGCAGGAGCAGCAGGAGCAGCAGGAGCAGCAGGAGCAGCCGCTGCCGCAGCCGCTGCCGCAGCCGCTGCCGCAGCAGCAGCAGCCACAGCCGCCACAGCAGCAGCAGCACCTCCACCACCACCACCACCAGCAGCAGTCGCTCATAATCCAGATCCCAGCGTCGACCTCTGCCTTTGGCTCGGGTCCGAGCAGTGCTCCCGCCGCAGGGATGAGCAATCGAAGCCATCTCTTCTTGAGTGGTAGTGATGAGGTCGGGCTCCACGCTCGGGGCACGTACTCTCCACGCCTGCAAGGGCAGACTTCACCTCGTTTCCTGGGCAGCACTACGGGAGGGATTGGGGGAGGGATGAACACGAGGGGCATGGGTGGAGGGGGAGGGGGTGGGAACGGTTTTCACAACCGATCTCCTCGGCAGCATCATCCCCAGCAACAGCAGGGGGGCAATACTCTGTATATGCATAATGTAGGGGGAGGGCGGAGCAGCAGCTTAGGTAGTCGTGGTAGTGGTGGTGGAGGAATGATGAATGGTGGGTATGGTGGAGGGTCTCCGCACCACTTAATGGCTGGCGGAAGTGGTCGACGTGGAGGAGGAGGAGGAGGAGGAGGCGGAAGCCGTGGTGGTGGCGGAGGGTTTTATTCGCCGACGGGATCGAGTAGTAGTGGGATGGGGAGTCCGATTGGGGGAGGGCGCCTGGAAGTTTATTATGGTGGTGGATCACCACGAGGGATGGGGTATAGTGGGCATGGAGGTGAAGGACCTATGGATTTTGAGACGAAGCGTTGCTCGAACGCAATTAAGAAGCTGTGCAGCGCGGGAAATGTGACAGAGGTGTTCGCGGTGCTGGAGGATATGCTGGGGCATGGGCTGGTGCCGGACCTAAAGACGGTGAAGACCATCATGCGGACATGCGTGAAGAAGCTGGCCTGGCGACGGGCGGTGCAGCTGCTGCACACAACAGGCCTACCGCTGGACGTGGTCATCTTCACAATGGCTATCAACACTTGCGGTAAGGCCGGAGAGTGGGAGCAGGGCCTGCGGGTGCTGCGGGAGATGGACTCTGAGGAGGCCAAGGCCCACGGCATCGTG
>Ga0160420_100010_pt1 | contig 141894 bp, 160 predicted proteins | sample CelAP2metagpilot_FD_108197 | JGI IMG/M metagenome (GOLD analysis project Ga0160420, IMG submission 108197) | Phycosphere-associated microbial communities from algal ponds in Kailua-Kona, Hawaii, USA - Cellana AP2-5-5 metagenome pilot | ecosystem: Engineered > Artificial ecosystem > Aquaculture...
CGCGACAGCAACACCACATTCTCGGCGCCCTCCTCGATCAAACGCTCGGCAAAGACCATACCCAGCGCACCCAGCCCGCCCGTAATCACGTACGTAGCTTCAGGGACCACGCCCATACTGCCCCTTCCGTTGAGAGCTACCTCGCTCAGCACGAGGCGTGAGACGAAAGTTCGGCCATCACGAATAGATACCTCGACTTCATCGATGGAGAGGGAAGGAGGGGAGGAAAGAAGCTGCCTTATCGTCATACTGACTGGCTGATGTTGGACATCAGCAGAGAGGTCGATTTGGTGCGCGAATAGATCAACGTGCTCCAATCGAAGTGTTTTCACAAAGCCCGATACCCACGCCTGTCGTGCCCCTTTCTCTGTCACGAATTCACCACAGGGCTGGGCACCACATGTTATTATTAAAAATTGGCGTGGGCGCTTATTTACATCACACAGCAATATCGCTTGCGCTATTCTCAGAACGCGTCGTCTAACTACGTTTTCGCCTCCTTCACCTTGGGCATGCAAAGCGCCCGCGAATATGACAGTGCCCCAGCATCTATTTTCTAGTAATTGTACAATCTGATGGCCGTCCTCGAAGTCAGCTTCCATGCTTATACCTTCAGATAATGGGGCTCGAGCGGCCGCCTCTTTATGTCTAATCCACACGGATGTATCTCCATCCGAGAAAGTCCTTCCATCGCTATCCGGGACATCCAGTATAAGAGCAGGCTCATCTACAGTACCCCAAGCTCCGACAGGACTTATCTCTTCCGACATTGGCGACCATTCCACTTCAAAGAGGACACTTTCCGTTTCCTTTTTGGCCTCCCGATCCTTCCACTTAAATTTTTGGCGACCGGAAAATAACTCCCGGCATGTCGAACCGCCGACGGTATCCGATAGTAGACTTTGTCTTTGCGACGCAGTCGACAGCTTAGCGAGAGCATGCTTGATATTGTCGCCTGTCCCTTTCCTCTTCAATGAGTGCAACCACAAGCAAGACGAAGCATCGTCAACACACTGCCGCCCCACGCCATTAAGCACAGGTTCCGGGCCAATTTCGACGAAAATCTTCACATTGCTCTTCTGTAAAGCACGCATGCCATCGTAGAACCGCACCCCTTGCATCATGTGGCAGGCCCAATACTCTCCCGTCGTCAGGTCTCCCTCGCTTGCGTAGGCACCCGTTACGTTTGAGACAATGGGAATAGAAGGCGATGAGAGCTGGATGCTGCTAGCAAGAGCCCTCAACGCTGGAGCAGCATCCGCCATCATGGGAGAGTGGAAAGCATGAGAAACCTGGAGCTCAGTTGCTGCGACATTCAAATGCTTGATGAGCGCTTCCCCCAAGGCCCGCGGCCCTGCCAATACGACGCTCTGAGGGGCGTTGACGGCGGCTATCGACAAATTGTGCCAGCCCGCCTCTACCCCATTCTGTAAAAGCATCTCATCCAAAGCCATCTGTACATCATTTTCTCGGGCATGCAAAGCAAACATGGTCCCGTCCAACGTCGGCAATGACTGCATCAAAAGCCCCCGCTCAGTAATGAACCGCAGACCATCTGCCAATGAAAACACACCTGCAACACAAGCAGCGGCAAACTCCCCCGCACTGTGACCCATGACAACATCTGGCACCACACCCTTCTCTTTCCAGAGCGCAGTCAACGCCATCTCGATCGCAAATAAGGCGGGCTGAGAATAGCATGTCTCATGAATATTTTTCACTCCAACACCTTCGTCCTTCGGGTATAGCAGCTCGATCAATGAGAAGGGCCAGACTGTTTTCAAGAAGTCGTCACACTCGTTGATCACTGCGCGGAAGACAGGCTCTGACTCATACAAGGACTTCCCCATGCCCACGTACTGGGAACCTTGACCTGTGAAAAGAAAGGCAACAGGAACTTTCGCCTGGTCCGTGGGGAAGTCTGCTATTCTCAAGACGTCTTTCCCAGCGCTCTCCTTTGTGGGCTTCCAACCCTGCACCACTAGGTGCGAATTGGTGCCACCAAAACCAAAGGAACTGATGCCAGCTATAGCCCTTTCCTCTTGCGCTTTGTTCAACGGAATGTTCTCCGTGGGAAAAACGAAGGGGCATGCGCCCAGGTTGATGCTAGGGTTGAGGGTTTGAAAGTGGAGATTGCTAGGCACCAGCCGGTGTTGTACTACCAGCACGGCCTTGATGAAGCCCACAATGCCGGCAGCCCCCTCCAGATGGCCGATGTTGGTCTTGACAGAGCCGACATACAATGGGTGCGTTGGATCCCGGCCAGGTCCAAACACAGCCTTGAGGGCACCCACTTCGATAGGGTCGCCCAGCGGCGTCCCTGTCCCGTGCGCTTCGATGTAGTCCACGGCCGAGGGATTGAGGCTCCCCTCGCTCAAGGCGCGGAGAATGACTTCTTGCTGGGACGGTCCGTTGGGTGCCGTGAGACTTGCACTGCGGCCATCTTGATTCACTGCCGTGCCCCGCAACAAAGCTAGGATCAAGTTACCGTCACGCTCTGCGTCCGCCAAACGCTTCAGCACAACCGCCCCGCAACCTTCACCGCGGACGTACCCGTTTGCAGCCGCGTCGAACGTTTTGCATCGTCCATCCACTGCGAGCATCCTCCCCTGGCAAACGGCAACATACGTGTCGGGTAGCAGGATGAGATTGACTCCGGCGGCAAGCACCACAGAGCATTGCATGCTTTGCAAGGACCTGGCGGCCAGATGCACTGCGACAGATGAGGAAGAGCAGGCAGTGTCGACACTCATGCTGGGGCCTTTCAAACCCAACGCAAACGACACACGGTTCGAAATGACGCATTGCGATGCGCCCGTGGCTGTGTACGGTCCTACTTTGGAGGGCTTGAGGCGGCTGAAATCAGTGCTACACACACCCACAAAGACGCCCGCATCTTGTCCTAAGAGCGTTCGCTGTGTGTAACCGGCGTCTACAAAGGCGCAATAGGACGTCTCGAGAAGCACCCGCTGCTGTGGGTCCATGGCCAACGCCTCGGGCTCCGAAATCCTAAAAAATGCGGCGTCGAAACTCTCAATGTCGTCCAAAAAGGCACCCGCGCGTGTATACATGGTGCCAGGGTGCTCCGGGTTCGGATGATAGTATCCGTCCACGTCCCAACGGTCCTTTGGGATCTCGGTGACGGTGTCAGTGCCAGCGAGGAGCATGCCCCAGAATGCTCGCGCGCCGTCCACACCTCCTGGTGTCCGGCATCCCATGCCGACTACTGCTAATGGCTGATATCTAGTGACGTTGCCTCCCTCCATGCCCCTTCCGAGGCTGCTAGCATCAGTCCCAGATCCTGCCTGGCCGCCAGCACTGACGCCAAATATTTCGTGCATGATGTAGCCAGCAATCTGACGGATGCTGGGGTAATCAAAAATGATTGTGTCTGGGAGGTCAAAGCCCCCCAATTTTGTTGACAGCTTTTCCCGAAATTCGATGGCCATGATGGACTCGAGACCCAAGTCCATCAGGGGCATGTCAATCTCTACATGGGGCAAACCCGTCACCCCCAGCGCCGTTTCCAAGACCAAGCGCTGCAATTTGTTCTCGATACTATCCAAAAGCTGCGCTCGGAGCTGTTCCTCCTGTGAGCGTTCTAGCACCCCATCTATTTGATGTAGAGGAGAAGATGCAGTTTCACCCAAGGCCAGCCTGGGAGAGACTGTCGCCTCGATGATGTCCAATGTCTCTTGCCCCGTGGGCTCCTCCGTTACAGTCCCCTGCCATCCATCGTTGTTTCCAAGCACCACCTCGGAGACCACCCGCAGTTGCCCTTGCTGGAGGGCGTCCCGGGTAGCCCGGCGTCGGATCTTCCCCGACGTCGTCTTCGGGATCGACCTGTCCTGAATAGCCACAATCCGGTGCATGCGAACGCCACAGTCGCTCACCACGGCACGAAAGATCTTGTCCATCTGCTCCCGCATAAACTCCTTTGAACTCGTGCCGCTCTTGACCTCTCGCCATTCAAAGACGATTTCCACCTGCTCGTCCTCTATGCCCGGGATGGAAGAGGCAAAGGCGGCCAAGCAGCCAGGCCGTACATTCTCGGAGGCTTTCTCCACTACCAACTCGATGTCCTGGGGGTAATAATTCTTGCCTCTCAAAATGATCAGGTCTTTGATACGCCCACAAATGAAGAGATGGCCGTTTTGTAGGAACCCCATATCCCCCGTACGTGTGTAGACGCCGTTACCGAACACCGGCGGCCTGTCCGGCGTGGACATGCGCGCTTGAAACGTCTCTTGCGTGGCTTCCTCTCGGCCCCAATACCCCACGGCGCAAGATGGGCTCGACAGCCATATCTCGCCCTGGTGCCCGTCCTGAATCTCGGCCAGTGAGTCTGGCTCTACGATACGCACATCCACACGAAAGTCCGCGCCACATGCCACCAAGTTGCCGCCTGCAGCCTCGCTGCACAGCACCACCTCGGTGCAGTACGAGACCGCCACAGTGTGCTCTGCGAGGCCGTAGGCAGGCCCGACCCAATTGCGCCGCAGCCCATGGTCGGCAAATGTGGAAGAGAAAGCTGAGATATGCTCGGGATTCACCGGCTCCCCTCCTAGCTGGATAAACTGCAGGGCACTCAGATCCAAAGGCTCCTGCTTCCCGCGCTGGCTTTTCCATCGGCGTGCCGTGAGCCCCAGGGCGAAGTTGGGGGCCGTGCTAAAATGGGCCCCAACCTTGGACATGGTTTTGATCCAGATGAGCGGGTTTTTTACAAAGGTCATGGGCGACATGTGGTACATGCGAAAGCCCCCCACAAAGGGCATGATCAAGCCCACGATAAGTCCCATGTCGTGATATTGCGGGAGCCAGCTCACGCCCACGGGCGACTCGATGTCCTCTGCCGTGCGGGTGCGGTTACAGAATACGTCCCGACGAAGGGAAAAAAGGATGAGGTCGTTGACATTATGGTCAAGGTTCCCGAAGGTTATCATCACGCCTTTCGGATCGCCCGTGGACCCGCTCGTATACTGCAAGAAGGCCACGTCGTCAGAGCACAGGTTGGGTTCGTCGTGGAAGGTCCCGGTGCCGGCAAGGATGGCCTCGGTGGACTCCCACTTCATGCCCCGGGGCCACTTAGCGGTGGATAATACGTTGAGCTGCGAGGCCTTTCGGAACCAGTTGACGGTATTGTCAGTAAGGCAAAGCTTGGCGCCGGCGCTGTCAACAATCAGCTCAAGCTTTTCGAGAGACATTTTCAGTTTGGTGGGATTGGGGGGATAAACAGGTACGGCCACCACGCCCAGCCGCAGGCAAGCCAAAAATGCCACGAAGAACTCCAGGCCGAAACCGTAACATAAGATAACGCGCTCTCCTTTGTTTAAACCATACTTGCCGAACAGGTAGTGAGAGATGGCGCCCGAGCGGTCCCAAATATACTCGTACGAGTAGTCAATGGTCTCATTTTTCTCTCCAATCCACGTGGAAAAGACCTGGGCCCCTTTCTTACTGACCATCGCCTGCGCATCTTGGAGCAGTCGCACCGAATCCTGCCAGAAATCAGGATGGGTGTGGATGAGGACATGTATAGACACAGATTTGAGTCACCGCAAAGCTAAAATGATTTTTGATACCCAGCCGCGACACCGAAGAGAAGCGACCAGGATAACACCCTGACACTACAACAGAGACTGACATACCTTTCCGCATGGAGTGCACGTGCAATGTGAGTCAGAGATATCGACAAGTGCATGAGAAAAAAAAATCGGACTCAGCAGTATATGACGAACAAGCACATTCACTCAATAAAGCCTACACAAAAAAGTATTCCGACTATCCATCCCAACACACTTCTACGCAATGTGACCTCTCAGACAGAATGGTTGCTCCCCGAAGGAAAAAGAGCAGAAAGCTTACCAATTGGCGAGCCGGCACGAGGTGTTGCTGTTGCTGCTTGAGGCCTGTGCCACCGGAGCCGGTCCCTGTCCCGTCCTTTCCCTTGCGCCAGAACATGGTCTGTAGGTCACTTCTCCTCCTGCCACACTCCTGTCCTGGTTTTCTTTCTCCTTTCCTCTCGTTAAATGCTATTGCAACAAAATCATGCTCCACAAACTCTGTCCCCCCCCCTTATCCTTCTCCCTTCCCTTGGCTTCGACGGGAGGGGGGCCAAAGGGTGTAGGCGCGGTTTCGGGGTGCTGTGGTTGTGGTGGTGATGTGGAGGGAGAGCCAATTCATGGCCAAATTTAGTCGTGGGCCTGGCCACCATCGTGAGAAGCTGATCTCTGGCGTTTGAACGCGAGTGCTGCTGCATGGGCTGAGTCAACAACTGCCAATTCTTGGGTGGACAAGCGGCATCAAACTAAGCGCCTCAAGATTACCATTTCGCATGTCTTCGTGTGTAAATTGCGAGTTGCAATGGACTGGGCTTGGATTGAAGTCAACGCCGCCCATGTGGTTGTGCACATTTCTGGGCGAGTCTTATCGAGTTTTCGAGCGAGAGCGAGCGAAAGGGGACAGATCGTGATGATAAAGAAACCAGGTTTTGACAGACACAACCACAATCCACTCACACATAAACACCCGATAACCGACACATCACAGCAAGCAAGTAAGCATGGCGGAACTTTTGGACACGGACCCGCAGCCGTTGGTGTACTGGGATCGCAAGCAGTTCACGAACTTCCAGGACCAGGTAAGCTTTTGCGGGGAGCCATTGGACGTAAGTGCGCGGTGCCTTTCGACAACCTCCTTTGCCCTGACCAGTCAGACCAAAGCATTCCCAGCTTGGAAGAGTATTATTTTCCTCTGCAGTCGACAAGCGCCGTAACGGAGCCCGTCGGTCATGCTTGAGGAGGCAGACAGACGGACACGACCTAGAAACTTTCCGTCAAGGCCGCCGCGGATGCTCACACACCAATAACATGCACATGTGCACAGATCAATTCATTACGGGGTACCAAGGTAGTATACATTGGAAATCTCAGCTTTCAAACTACTGAGCCCCAGATCCATCAGGCTTTCTCCAAGGTACGAACTGCGTTTTGTTAGCTGAAACTATCACTCTCACTACTCTTACGCCGTTATCCCAAACCCCTATTGGGGTCAAATAGGTTGGTTCCATCAAGCGCGTCATCATGGGCCTCAACCGATTTACCAAGGAGCCCTGCGGCTTTTGCTTTGTCGAGTGCGTTATGGGTTTGAGGAAGGATGAGTTGGAGATGGCCGGGAGTAAGGTGTCTGCTGCAATTCCAATATCCAGCACTCTCACTCCCGCATAATGTATTTAGCTCTGACCTTTACCCCATGTCTATTTAAACATTTCATACCTACACTTGGTCATGTTTTTGCGCAGGTACTTTGAACATCAGTGCGCGCTGGACGCCGTTGCCTTTTTGCACGGTACCACCTTAGACGAGCGCATCGTTCGCGTGGAGCTGGACTGGGGCTACCACCCGTCCAGACGGTACGGTCGCGGGGAAAGCGGTGGTCAGGTGCGCGATGAAAAGCGCTTGGACTACGACGAAGGCCGTGGTGGCTATGGGCGGGCGGCCATGTATCAATCGATGTCTGATCCCCTTGCCGAGGCACCCATTCCTCCATCCATAGGTAAGGTTGGAGCACAGAAAGCGGTGGGATGACAGCTATCACAACACACCATTCAAATGTTCTGTATTACATACATACAGTTTCTGGGAGACGGCCGCAGCGGCCTGGAGTGCCATAATATTTTGCATTGGGTGCGTCGGCTGTGTGCGGGGGTGGTGTACAAATCGAGAAAGGAAATTCAAAAGAAAACAAAAACAGAATATTGCGAAAAGGTGTTTCCTTCATGTCGTTTTGGCTTTAATCTACCTTCTTAGTAGTGTCCGTGTGGTGCGGGCGTCCTGCGCGGCGGTTGCTGGGGGTGAAAAGGGGCGCAGGGTGTGTGAGCACTGATATACGCTTCCAACTGTTCACTGATATACATTTCCAACTGTTCTGTTCGTCGCGAGCGATGTCGCTCAAGAATAGCCAGACTCTACAAGCGCATAAAGCTATTACTTGCACTATAGCATGGTCAGATGTCCACCTCACTCACATTGAGACATGATGCATGACAGGCCTCTTGGTCGCTCTTCAACGGCTCGTGTGAAGCCTACAACGTATGCCCTCGGAGGCATCGAGCCATATGACTGCTATCTGCGAGCTAGAATGTTTGGTGTATCAAGAGCTGCCTTGGGCGAGAGCCAAGTCAGTACGAACCAGCCTCTTGCGCACCCTCGTATGGTTTACTACGGGGCGCCGTACACACTAGTAGTTGTGGCGGCGGCGATCATGCCAAACTTCCAATTCCATCGATGTTGTCAGATGTCATTATTCCTCCCTCTCCACATTAATTATCCTCTCTCCAACTTCCCAACAGTACAAGTCCACGGAGAGAAACGAGCAAATCGGTCATGGGGAACAAACCGTCTCTCGAAGGTGAGTCTACCCTCGAGATATGTGCAGCCTGGGATTTCTCTCTATGACATGACCAATTATGACTCTCCTCCTACTTTTTCCACCTTTCCCTCCACTTCCTGCCTGTGTATTCAGACCACCTGGTCAACCTGCGGCTGACAAGCAAGCAAATGGTGCGGGGTTCGAAGAAATGTGAGTCAAGCGAAAAGGAGGCTAAAAGTAAGCTGAAGAAGGCCATCGAGGCCCGTAACACGGAAGGGGCCCGCGTCTATGCACAGGTACTACTCCTCGTTCTCCACCTCTACCATTCTCGCGACGATCTTCACTTTTACTCACTTTAAAAAAAATTGCCCATCACAGAACGCTATTCGGGAGAAGACGCAGGCCTTAAATTACTTGAGGCTGTCCTCCAGAATAGATGCGGTGGCGGCGCGCTTGGAAAGCGCAATACGAATGAAGCAGGTAACGGGTGCCATGGCAGGCATTGTCACGGGCATGGATACGGCGCTCAAAGATATGGACGTTGAGAAGGTAGGTACCGCGTGTGGATTAAAATAGCTAGTCCGGCGCATGAAAATTTTAGACATCTTTGCCGGGGCATACACTCATGATGATGTCCTCATCTCTTTCTTGCCCCACCCACACATCCCTGTCCTTTCAGTTGGCCAAGATCATGGACCAGTTTGAGAAGCAATTCGAAGACACGGACGTTCGCACGGGATATTTGGAGGGTGCCATCGCCAGTACCACCGCCAGTTCCACGCCCCAGGAGATGGTCGACAATCTGATTCAGGAGACGGCCGACGCCCACAACCTCGAGCTGGGCACCATGCTGGACGACGCAGGCATGGTTGGCAACAAGCTGCCAGCTGTGGAAGCGCCTGCCGCGAATGACTTGGAGCAACGCTTTGCTGCTCTTCGGAAGTAGGCACTGAAGGGTGCACGCATCGTAGGGGTGTAGAGAAATGGTTGTTTTAGGTTGGGAGTAATAGGCCTCGATGTCTAGAGGAAATAAACAATATACGTAGACGATATACGATATACGCCTTTTCAAAAAATGCACGAACAAAATTACATCACGGCGGGACTTATGATGGGGCACATTTTGTGTGAGCCTCCCGGGATGGTTTTTCTTGCTTCGTTTTTGGTAAATGATGTTTAATGCGTCATGCTTGGTTTCGATGGTGGTGGGAAGGGATCCCAGAAAAAAAGAGAAAGCTAGAGAGAAGAGCCATCGGCGACGCAAGACGTTTGATTGTGCTTGCAGGCGGAGTTTTCCCACGACAACCAACAATGGATGCATTGATTCTGGCTGTTGCATTATAGTATTAAATCCTGTACGAGTACTATATGTGGAGGAAAAGATCGCATGAAACTATCAAATTACTGCAAAAGTAAGTCCGTGGTTGACATAAAATCGTATCGATCGATCAACTTGCTACCGATCAACCTCCAAAAACAGGTTGGGAAACCTTTTCAAAGCCCATTTCAAGTCAGCGAAAAAATATGACGAAATGAATGGAAAGAAAGGATGTGTCCCTATAGCAAGAATGCTCCTATAAAGATGAGAAAAGCCCTCATCCTCCATCCCATTTGACTGCTCTTGTTCGCCTTTTTCTCTCCTTTTCTTTCCCAACTCCGATCAAAGATCACGCCACCAGTCAGATCGCACAAAATCCACCTACTCAGAGTTATGTCGTGGCTATGCAGAAATTCGTTATTTTTATTGTGTGGGTGCTGAGAAAACAGAACAGAGCTCGTTGACTGCCTAAGCTCCAACGATCCGGACGTCTCGGGATGCTCTTCCGTAGAATTCAACATGTGACCGCCCGCAAAAACAAGAGAGGCCGCACGAATACACGAAGACTTCGAAGGAGAAACAAAACACATTCAGTAGAAGCGAATCATAATCTTTAGGGAAATAGAGCGACTGCGAATACAAGTCCATCCATATGTTTTCCCATGCTGAGCGTCTCGGCAATATTTGGAAATAGTGGTCGGCAATACCGCAAAATCCACCCAAAACAAAACGCCGCCACGCTCAAACTCTCTTTTAATTCCCTTTCGCCACCACATCAGACATTTCCCAGCCACCAAAACCCTTGACGTTGGCGCCGTGAGGTCGTTGTTTGCACTTCGCCGCCGCCGCCGCCTGCATTGCCACGATTGCGCGCAGCGGTCTTTCTTTCTCCAAGGCCCGGTCAAACTTCCCAATACATTACGCACGACTGCTAGCTGCCGACCACCACCCCCGTCTACACGGCCCGAAATCACCGCGCGAGCTTCATGGCCGACGCGGAACATGTCGCAGATGTGTTGCCTCATCATGACAAAGAGGCTGGCGATGTGGGCATGGGGACCTTTGTCCTCGCGCTCACCTTGGGTATCGCCTGTCGGGCTTGGTTGTCGAAATGGACTCGTCTACCCTACACGTGTTTGGTGCTGCTTCTAGGCCTGCTGTACGGTTTTGTCCTCTACACTGAGGTGGCCAGGACGGGACCGGACCTGATTAGCCTCTCGGCCGACCTGTGGATCAATATTTCCCCCGAGGCGATTCTGACCGTTATTCTGCCCGTCCTCATTTTTGGCTCCTCCTTTGCCTGTGACCTCCACCTTTTCCTTCAGCTGAAAGGACCTATTCTCACACTCGCAGGACCCGCGGTTCTCATCAACACAGCAATCTTGGGAGTCAGCGTCAAGTACGTCTTGCCCTATGGGTGGGACTGGCCGACCTCCTTTATGGTCGCCTCCATCCTTGCCGCCACGGACCCAGTCGCCGTGGTGGCCATTCTTAAGGAGCTGGGAGTGGCAGAATCCCTCTCGACATTAATTGACGGGGAATCATTACTGAACGATGGTGTAGCGATAGTTCTTTACTCCATCTTTTCTCACCTAGTGGTCCACGAAGAAAGCTTTTCCCCCATGGGCACATTTGAGGAGGCCTTGGTGCTGTGCCTGGGCGGTCCTGCGATTGGAGTGGGTGTGGGTATTGCAGCCTCAACTTTCTTAGGCTTCTTAATTAATGACCCAGCCTCGGAGATAACTGTCACTATTGTTGCCGGCTACGGCTCGTACTTACTCGCTGAGCTTGCCGAGGCGTCTGGGGTCCTTTCCATGGTTGCTGCTGGCTTGTACCTCTCCTATCATGGTCTGGGACGTATTTCAGCGCGTGTTACAGAGAGCCTGCATTCGTTTTGGGAGATGGCGGAATGGATCGCGAACACCTTGATATTTTTCTTGAGTGGACTCATCATGGCGGAGAGGGCCTTGGTGTCTGCCACCGTGCACGGCGTCGATTGGGCCTACCTCCTGCTCGTTTACGTTATTTTGAACATTACGAGGGCGTTTGGCGTTTTGATTTGCTTCCCTGTACTCGTGCGAGGTCCATATGGAATATCTTTGCGACAAGCCGTGCTGTTGTCGTGGGGTGGATTGCGAGGAGCTGTTTCGCTCACGTTGTCCATCGCCGTCAGTCAAGTCGAGGGCATTCCCGAGGAGACGCGGGCACGCATTTCTTTTCTGATCGCAGGCATCGTCTTGTTGACTATTCTCATCAATGGGACGACTTGTAAGCCCTTACTGAACCGTTTAGGCCTCAACAATCCTAGTGAAGCGGAGCGGGAGTTGTTCATCCGCGCGACCAATATGGTGGAAGGTGGATTGGAAAAAGCCCTCCGGGAGCTGAAGCGCGATAAGTACCTGGGAGACGCCGACTGGAACATCGTATTTCGCTACCTTCCTGTGCCCACCGCCCAAGTTTATTGGCACCGGGTGCAGGCAGGGCATCTCAAGCTGAATGAGGAAGAGTTGGCCCTGATTGGCGCCTACGTCCAGGGAGGGGTGGAGGATCGAATGCTGACAAACAAGATGAGTGCACAAGAAGCAGCCGGCCTAGGCATACCAGCAGCACCCATGCCACTGGAACGGCTATCTCCAGCCGTAACATGGATGACCTCCCTGGGTCGATGGTTACAGGGGGGGCACTGGTCCCTCATCCCGGGCAGCAAGTACGAGGAACTTCCTCCTCGGCTGAGGAATAGGTGGCGCCGTTACACCCTCGAAAACAACGATTTGGGAGGGGTGCTCCATGGCGACAAGCTCATGGTCATTCGTGAGGCCACGTACGAGCGTTTGATTAATCCCTTGGTGCTGCCCGAGGAAAATTGGGAAGACGATAAGGAGGAAGTGGTGGTTGATGGGGGCACAGGAAAGGCCATACACGTGCACGAGCTCAACGTTTCGGCGATGATGGATGATTATGAGCAGGAGGGCAGTGGAGATTTTAAGAGGAAAAAAAAGCTGCTGCGAACGAATACCACCGCGGTACCCACCTCCCAGATGCTGGCGGCTTCGCCGGCCTTTGTCGTCCCACCTGTGCCTCGTGCCAAGAGCTTCACTGTGGCCGTCACTGCCAATCAACCACGCCTGCACACGGGTCCTATGACGACCACACCTGCTCTGGGCCCTATCATCACTGAAGGAGAGGAGGAGGAGTGTGAAGATGACGTAGTGGTAGAATGTGGCAAAGCCAGCGGGACAAAAGTTGAGGAAAATGGCGACCATGCACTTTCCTTTGCTCAGTCCTTGGCCGAGGCCCGCCTTCGACTCATGACCATACTCAAGCATGTCTATTGGGGTTCTTTTCAGTCCGGCCTTCTGTCGCCGACTGGGATCCGTGCCTTTGACAGCAACATGGCCTTGCTGGTGCTGACCCCACATAAGGAGTTGGATGAGTGGACGGCACTCGAAACTCGTGTGCTCTTGGCTTTGCGTACAATGCAGGAGAACCAACGCTGGCGCCGTCTTCCTCTGGTGGGGAAACTTGTACAGACCATGTTATTTAACCGCCTGGCATTTTTTTTTGAACTGGCCATGGTGTTTATAGAGGCACACAGCAACGTAGACCTTGAAGGGCTCTTTGGCGTCGGGCCGATGGCCCGTCAGCTTGCGCGTGAAGTGGATGCAGAGGTGTTGCGGGCCAAGGCTGCCCTCAAAGAATTTCTCCCCGTATTTCCCGATATTATCAACAGTGTCAAGACCGAGATCGCTGCGCGTTTCCTGCTGAACAAGTACCGCTCACTTCTCGAGCATGCAGTGGAGTCAGGATCGTTAGAACAGAAGGAGTTCGACACGGGTATTAAGGCCGTGGATGCCTCCATGGTCAAGCTGTACGATCACACCCACAATGAGATTGCTGCTCCCCGCCCGGTTCTGCTCAACAACCTCTCCTTCCTCCATTTCCTCAGCCAGGATGAAAAGCTCCGGTTTTTCGGAACAAAGTCAACTCTTTGTCGTGATGTATATGTCCGGAGCGAGACAACGTTTATGAACAAGGGCACCACTGACCTGAAGGGCTGGTATGTCATCGTTCGAGGCTCAGTTTTGTCGGGGTACGGCGACAGTGGTGAGGAGGGAGGAGAGGCCATGGTGGAGGAAGAGGAGAGCATTCTGCAAAATGGCGCAATCTTGGGCTTCATAGAGGCCCTTCTTCAATCCCCTACTCAACCCGTGCCGCACTCCTACACCGCGGCTTCATTTGTCCACCTCCTGTATTTTGACCGGGCAGCCATTTTGCAGGAAGCTGAACGGCATCCAGCGTTGGCACGCTCCCTGTGGTGGGTGCTGGCCGCCTTTGAGCTTCGACGCAATGAGGAGTTGGGCCTTCAGAGTTGCAGCATGAATCAACTCGGGACTCTGCTAGCGGATGAAAAGTTGCTGTATGTGCCTATGCATGGGAACGTGAGTGGAGTTGGAGGGACCACGACAAAACGAGGAGGAGGAGGAGGCCGAAATAGTATGAGTGGAAGAGGCAGTGGGGAAAAAGACGAGCTCACACACAGTGCCAGCAACAGCAACGTGGGTCTCAAAATTTTCAAGAGCGGCAGCCTGGGTGCGACATTGCGCTCGGCCATATCCTCCTCCTCAAACGCGATGGCTCAAGAAGGCCAGTCTGAGGGAGGAGAAGAGCTGGAGATTAAGCAGACCCATTCAGGGTTACACTTTATGGGTAGCTCTGGAGGTGGACACCAAGTCCTGAATTCGGACGGCAACTGCCACCTGGTACTGTTGACTGGGAGGCTCGAGAGTGCGGGGGAGGAGGGAGAAGAGAGCGTGGTACAGCATTCGTATGTGGCTCCGCCGGTGCGTGTGATACCGTTCTTGACAGAGGGTAATTGGTGGTTAAGTCGAGGCACGGTGGGGTTTTATTTGAACGAAGATCATTGTCAAGCGTTGGTTCAGCCACCGGATTCCCAAGCAGGACAGTCAGGTGGTGGTGTGGCTGTCTCCTTTACTCCCATGCTGTATCGTTTTACGAGTATGGTAGGGCCAAAGGCGTTCAAATCTGCGCCGGGGGGGAGTGGCCCACTGCTTATTTATCCCATGGCCATGAGGGAGGCTTCACAAAACCAAGCATGCCTGCCACAACCCGCTAGAAAAGTGGCGCATGGGGCTCGTAAATTACCTCGTGGAGTGGGCGGCGTGACGTGGGGATGCAAGGAGGGCGAGAAAGAGGAGGAAGAGGAGGAGGAGGAGGACGACGACGAGGAGGCGGAGGAAGAAGAAAAAGAGGCAGAGGAGGAAGAGGAGGAGGAAGAGGAAAAGGAGGAAAGTGATGGCTCAGATGAGGCGGCGGTGGGCGCTATGTTGCGACAGCGGATGAGCCAGAAAGTGGCGTCGCGCCGATGGCTGTAAGCTTGGAGAGTGAAGGGGGAGGAAACAAGAGGCCATGGCAGAAACCTATATCATGGTACCTCCACTGGTACCTTCTTCACTCCCAAATTCATCAATCTGCTGTATTTGAGACCAAGAACGACAATGAGTCATGTGTAAAAAGAAAATACCTTTGCGATACGAGGAGCAAGAATATCAAAAATATCGAATAAGGCAGGAAGGCAGTCGAGGTAATACTGCGATACTTCACACCCTTTCAAACGACAGCGACTGGATGGAAGAGCATGAATTATATAGAAAAGGGACGGAGGCTGTCAGAATATCGGATTCCATTATTTATTTTGGGTTGAATTTGGGATAGAGTTTTTTTGGTGTGCATGTCAGTCTGGTGTGAATAAATGAACGGGTTGCAGGAAGGAGGCGAGGATGATTTAAAGGAAAAATAAAAGAGTAAAAAACTTATGCGAAGCAATCAGACAATACCCATGAAAACGTGAATGGTGGTTACTTCTCATTAAAGCTGACAGTGCAGAACGTCAGTCAGGCACTATTGATGTGGTTGTGAAAATATACGCTTACAAGTGTTTGGAGAAGAAATAGTGAATGTGACAGGCCAAGACGTCTTTACTAATTGGGTTTCATTTTCAATTGACACTATGCGTGCTCCTCTTTAGACCTTACACACTGAAGAAAACAAGTTGCAGAGCGTACAGTCGTCGCAGGGCGGCCACCACGTCTGTCTCATCAAATCCTTCGTCATCATCGTCGGTACCTTCCTGCAAAACGTCCAGCACTGCTTCTACAACCTCTGCTAAAGGAGTTAGCCCATCCACCAGCTGCAACACCACTAGGTCCAAATCCCCTCCAATCATCTCGATCCATTGCGGCGTGCCATTATCGCTGCCACGGGCAATACGAACACTCCGCGAGATGCCCGTTTCCGCGTCACAGACCACTTCCTCCAACAGCACACCCTCTGCCTTACGGACTATGCACAAGGCCGGGTCCACGTTTGCCATGTCTAGTGGGAAGGGACGACGCCGAATCAGAAAACAACCCATAGAAAGCAACTCAATCCCACCGTTAGTGGCCAGGAATGAGCGCAAAGCATCAACGGGGCTTTCCACTATGGGCTCTCCCGGGAGTGTGTTGAAGCTTGTATTGAGCACCATGGGTACACCGGTGAGCGCGCTAAAAGCATAAATCAATCGATAGTACCATGCATCATCCTTCTCCCGCACTGTTTGCAGACGCGCACTGCCGTCTACGTGACATATTGCGGGGACTTGGGACCGGCGAGAGGGAAGGACGGGAAATGTGAGCGACATGTAAGGCGATTGAATAGTTGTGTCCGACCGGGTGACATCAAACCAGTCGGGGACAGTCTCGGCCAAAACCGACGGGGCAAATGGCCGAAATGCCTCCCGCCCTTTGACTCCGTTTAGAAAGGCGTGTATCGAGGCGGAACGCGGGTCTGCTAGCAACGATCGATGCCCGAGCGCCCTCGGGCCGCACTCGCTCCGGCCTTGAAACCACGCCACAACCTTTCCGTCCGCCAAAGTCTGGGCGGTCGCCTCCACGACTTCGTCAATATCTCGCTTGCGCTCAACAATGAGATACGGTGCCCACGCAGATAAGGCGCTCTCCATCTCCTCAACACTATACGCTTTACCCTGGTACGGCGAAAGAGGGCCGTATCTCCGGGCCAAGGGTGCGTTCCTTACCGTGTCGCTATGTATTCGACGATGATATCGGCAAGAATATCAGATTCATATTTTAGGCATCATCTGACCGCCCGAATTTCCTCATTGCTTACCTGTGACCCGAGGATGACACGGAGGATGTCCCTATCGCCCCAGCGGCAGCGAATCCCCAGAGTGCACAGCCTATCGAGATACCTTCGTCACCCGGATAAGGAGGGATGAAGACCTGCTCGAAACCCAATTCTCGGATAATACGGCCATTGAGGACGCTGTTCTGAGCAACGCCGCCACACACGCACAAATTCTGGGCCCCAGTCGCCTGCTTTAGTCCGTGGATCCAGGGCAGCGCCACATTCTCCAGATCCTCCTGCACGCGACGCGCAAGGTGCGCGTAGCTGTTAGTTTTTAGACGGTCATCTTCTCGCCATTCATTTGGGCGGGGTAGATTACACAACACGTCCCAGTGAATCCGAAACGTGTCAGCCGACAAGTCGCCCTCCATCAGTCGGGGCAGGCGTTCGGCTTCAGCAGCATCACCGAAGCTCGCCAACCCCATCACCTTCCCGCAGGCATTCCAATCACCAAAGATGTGGCTGGAGAGCCTCGAATAGACGGCACCCATGGACTCCATGTTTTCGAATCCATGGTTGTACAGCTCTGGGGGGCTGAAGGAAATGAATGGCAGAGAGAACGCCGGGGGTATAGGAAAAAGGGATGGGAATGTTAGAATCAAACAATGGAATGATTGCCGGGTGGTGCGCACACATGATTACCTCATTTCGCGAGTATAGCGCTTGAAGACGAGCTGGAGAGATGCTCCGTCAAAATAGTAGGCACTCTCCGCCTCGCGGTAATCATACAGCGGGTCCAAGACGGCCGGTACTTGGACGAACGCCTTGTGGCGTGTTAGTGCCAAGTCATGCGTGAAGCCGATATCACCATCCCTCAGTGCCCGAGCCATGGCCTTGTGCTTTTCCCCCATCCCATCCATCACCACAATGAGTCCTTGCTGGAATGGCGCCTGGGGAAAAACAGACCAGGCGTGCGCGAGATGGTGGCTCAGCTCGTGCCGCCCACTGGAATCCAAGTGAGGGAATAGGGATACCTCGTCCAGGTAACTGGGCGGATAATGGTCGAGCGCACATGCCCAAGGGAGGTGCCTTTCAAAAGGTGCGATCCGCCAGTGATGGTTTTGCTGTACCACCAGTTTCACGTCTGCCAACTCGTGCTGGATAGATGCAAGAGCAAACTCCACAAGGTCGGCCGCGTCCCCCGCAGCGTGCTTCCGACGCACTACACGTTCCTTTTCTGCCATGAATAGTAGGTCTCCGGTATTGGCAGACACAATCGCACACGATACATCCTGGAGCAATAAAGCAATTTTTGGGGTAAGGGGGCCAGGGTCTGTAAGTGTTTGAAGCAACGGAACGGAGACATACATATCTCTATGGAAGCTGCCTCACGGTGGCGAGGGGGAGCAGGTTAAATCATGTGCCTGCTGTGTACCAGTCGAGTGCTCCTACTGTTCGTAACATTTTGGCCGTTTAAACCACGCAATACAAGAGGTCCCGCGCACGTGGGGGCTTCATTTTTATGTTTTAATGAAGGGGGCGGGCCGACTAAATTCCGGAAACCGTACTACTTACGTGAGAGTACTTGTTGACGCCAACAATGAGCGGGCTTTTTCTCAAGGGTGCCGACGACGGCTGTAGTAATGCCCCCTCCGTCGTCGTCATCATGCTCAGTCTCGCAGGCGCTTGGCGGTGGCGGGACGCCAGGCTGATGCTGATTTGCCCACCCATCATGTAGCGGAAATGGCAGAAGCCTGGGCATGTTTGTCGAACCATGACGGTAGTACCTCCAATTTCAGTCTGCGACAATATCCATACGAGGAGAAGCCCTGCTTGGGTCCTGTTTTTGATCAAGGCAAGCATACCAGCCCAAGAGACTTGCTAGTCCGTCGGTCTTGTGGAGAGGAGAGAGGGCGAAAAAGGCAGGCAGGCAAACGGTATGCGAGGGAAAAAGTCAGACTCGGTGAAGACTCAGGAACGAATATATATTTGCGGCCCCTTGCTCTATGCAGCTGTGGTGTGTATGTACTGTGGTAAAAGAAGATGAAGAGGAACGCAGTCTGAGAGAGTTGAAGCTCAGGAGGCTTTCGTGTTGAGGCGATAATGCCCACCCAGCCATCAAACGATGCACACAGACGATATGATCCATTCAAAAACATACGCTTCACACAGGCGGGCTTCATTCCAGATAGACAAACTCCACTAGAAGGAAACCCGCTCGCAATCAACCTCCCCACGCGTCGCATCATACAATGAGACTGGAGCTCACATCTTTGCTTTGGTGAATCTGAGGCACACACAGGAAGCGCGCAAAGTAAGTGAGGTTGCGGAAGAGTAGCTTCTAGGAAAGGCCACGTATAGGCAGCATGACAAATTGTCCGACTATGTGCTTCGGCGGCATCCTGTCAAATCTCTCTGCCTCCCTCCCAGTCTTCCTTCCGGTTGTGCAGGCAGCAAGTACCCCCCATGGCACGCCGGGTCAGCGCCGACGAGCTGGTGGCATGTCAGGGACGGCAACATAATATCCGAAACGTGTGCATTTTGGCGCATGTAGACCACGGAAAGACCACGTAAGTCTTCCTCCGCGACCATCCTGTCACCTCTCCGCCCTCTCACACGTTACTCACATCATTCCTCGATACTTACCTTATGATTAATTTTTCTGCAGTCTTTCGGACAGTTTGGTTAGTTCGAATGGTATTATCTCTGCGAAGCTTGCCGGGAAATTGCGCTTCCTCGATTCGACGTGAGTATTCATACATTTGTGTGGAGAGGGAAAGTCACTCCACCCAGCTTATTTGTATTGCCATATCTCTTAATGCCCGTCTCACCCCTTTCAGTGAAGAAGAGCAGCAACGTGGAATCACCATGAAATCAAGTGCTATCTCGCTACTACATACCAAAGAGATACGTCAACGTCCAGGCTCTACGCCGCCGACGGTGGCGGACCCGGCGCCACAAGAGAGTCCAGGTGAGAAAGTGAATATTTAAACGACATGTTCTCCTTTAGTGATACAAATGGCATAATTTGAAGTAAAACTGACAAATTTTGTTGAAAAAATACGCTACTTTTATCTTGGGGTAGTGGCAGCATCACCACCACCACCACCACTCGCGTCAACACCAATGGCAGCGCAGAGAGCCGCCCCAAGCATGCCCTCCTCCGTCAGCCTCCCGCCTTCGTCGTCACAGGACTTTCTCATCAATTTGATCGACTCACCGGGCCACATCGACTTTTCTAGTGATGTGTCGACAGCAACTCGCTTGTCTGATGGGGCGATTGTGGTCGTGGACGTGTTGGAGGGAGTCTGTACGCAGGTACGTAGGGCAGCTGGGATTGGAAAATGGTGTGGTAGATGGGCTCATGCATGCATTTCTCTGTGGGCCATCATCTTATTCGTCTTCTTACTCTCCCCACTCCCCGTTATAGACTCATGCGGTGCTGCGTCAGGCATGGAGCGAGGGAATGAAGCCTTGTCTGGTTTTAAACAAGGTAAAGTCCGTCATGTATATCAGAGCCACCACCGCTTCTGTACCGGTGGATTCGTGCACCATAGCTCATGTCATACTTTCCGAATCTTTATATCACACACGGCTATGTAGCTCGATAGACTTATCCTAGAGGTTCGCTTGACCCCCCTGGAGGCATACTGGCATCTGCAACGCGTGCTTGAGCAGGTGAACGCCATCAGCTCCTCTCTAATCACCAGCGAGACCTTCAAGCTTGATGAGACGGAGACCTTCACTGACAACTGGGAAAAGGTAGGAGAAGTACGAAGACCCGACGAGAAAATGATTAGTGATAGGGTATTTTAATAGCACCCAATGAGAGGTCTCATCATCACTCCCTCTTCCCTCTTCTCTTATCTATCCTCCTCCCTGCCATCCCTACCGAAGGAGTGGCTATTTGCACCAGAGCGGGGTAATGTGGTCTTTGCCAGCTCTTTGTATTGCTGGGCCTTCAGCATCCTCACCTTTGCTCGCATCTGGATGCGTAAGTTGGGCTTGAAGCCGGGGCAGCTGGTTCGACACCTGTGGGGGGACTTTGTCCTCAACGTCAAGACGCTGGCCGTCAGCCGCTACACGCCCGAGAGCAAGGCAAAGCCCATGTTCGTGGCCATGATTTTGGACCCAATTTGGCAGATTTATGAAGCGACCGTGCTCGGAAAAGATCTGCAGAAGGTTGGAAAGATGGTCAAGCGTTTGGATTTGGTAAGCGCCTTTTTCGGGGGCAAGATGGAGAAAGGCAGGCGTGCAACCCTGTGCAGACAGGACCGGATTATTTATTACATTTTGGCTTATTTCCTCACCTTCCATATCTCACACTTATAGGAAGTGCCAGCTCGCGAACTTAATCCAAAGGACCTTCGTGGCACTGCCTCTGCTATCTTTCGACGTTGGCTTCCTCTCGCCCAAGCTGTGCTGGACATGGTCGTGGACACTGTCCCCGACCCCGTCCAAGCGCAGTACCGTAGGATTGGAGCCCTGTGGCCGCCCATTCAAATGCCGGACGCAGCTTTCTCCGATGAAGAGAAAAGCGGCAGGGACGAAAGAGAAACAGACGCGGCGCGCGGGAAGGCGATGGAGCGAGTGCGAAAGTGCGTCGCCCAGTGCTCTGTCCTAGATGACGCCCCAGTCGTAGCGTTCGTCTCAAAAGTGGTGCCGGTGCGCGCGGTCGAGTTAGGCGAGTGGTGTGTCTCTTCCGCATATTCCGGAGGCGATCGTGACGGGGACGTATTCGTGGCATTTGCCCGTGTTTTTAGCGGCATCCTGCGACCAGACTCCGACTTGTTCGTCCTTGGGCCCAAGTACCATCCCCAGAGGAAGACCACGAGAAGCCACGTCCGGGCTCTTTCAGGAGAAGGAACTCTTGGACTCTTCATGATGATGGGCACGTCCATGCTCCCCGTCCCCTTTGTGCCTGCGGGCAATTTGGTGGCCATTGCAGGGTTGGAGGGCCTTGTTGTCAAGTCGGCAACCTTATCCTCGACACTTGCGTGCCCAGCCCTCCGCGCCATGACTTTGCAGGTACATGATTTCATTATTCCATTTCAGCTGGGATGTGACAGTGCACGTCTCAAAGCAACAAAGTGATGAGCCATCTTATTGCACGCGCATCCATGTACTTACACAGGCTAAGCCGATTGTACGGGTGGCCGTGGAAGTAGTCCGGCAAGGAGACCTGGAGGCGCTCGAGAGAGGGCTTGCCAAGCTCTACCAGGCCGATCCGGCTGTCGAGATCAGTGTACAAGAGAACGGGGAGCATGTTATTACTGCACTTGGCGAGCTTCACCTAGAACAGTGTCTTAAGGTTGGTGGTGCTCGCAACTGAAGGTGAAGGAGAACACGCAGTTGTGGTCTCGTTCTCAATTTTTACATCCACCATCCAGGACCTTCGGGATCGCTACTCTCGCGTGGAAATACAGGCATCGATGCCTCTTGTAGCTTTCCGCGAGAGTGTGGCCTTTGAGAGAATGGCTCCTGAGCAGATAGATTGTCCTCCTCAATTGTCTTTGCCGCCCTGGTCAGAAGAAGAAGGTACGGGAGGGGGAAGATTGGCGCGTCCTGAATGTGAGTCCCTTTTTTGCTAAAGCTTCCCACCAACAAACGCATAACAGGAGTCGCAACGTCAAGTGGGGGTGTATGTAAAATCATAACCTCTTCTGGCGATTGCCGTTTGACAATCCGCTGCCTGGCTATGCCCGCCCCTTTGGCACAATTAATCGACACAGAACCATTCGAAGTAAGTGTGCGTGGCTAGTATTGCGAAAGATAAAGGTCCTTATACGACATAAATAATTCATGACACTTTCCCGCACAATCTTATCAATAAGATGCGCAAGGTGGTGCTCCGAATGAGACACGGAAAGGTAGCGCAAGAAAGCACAGTGGACGACGACGACGACGACGACGTCCCAGCGGCGATGCGACGGATGTCTGTGGTCAACAAGGAATGCGGTGACTTTGTGGACGACAGACGGATTTTCCGGCAGAAGCTCGAGGACTGCCTCAGACAGGAGCGGGAAGGAAAGAGAAATGATGAAACTCACGAACCAATTGAAGTAAACGAGAGATGGACTGGGCTTAGTGCTGAGATGGATGCCATCCTGGCTTTTGGCCCCCGAAATGTGGGACCCAACATGCTTTGGAAGGCGCCGGATTTTGTTTTCAGTGTCTTATGGGCAGCAGGCGGTGGTTCGGAGGAAACCGAAAGTGATGTTGGCCTTGTGGATGCGGGGAAACTTAATGAGTGGAAGAAATCCTTTGCGTGGCCAACCTTGGAGAACAGCATTCTTGTTGGCTTCCAGATGGCGACCGCCAGTGGTGAGTGATAAATCGCGAGGTATAGGGCTCGGGCACGCGTTACATGTATATCACATCCTCCACCCGATGTCTCTATAATCAGGTCCATTAGCCGAAGAACAGATGTACGGCGTGGCTTTCGTGGTGGAGGAAGTAGCGTTGCTCCTGAAGCGCGAGGAGTTTTGTGCAGCAGAAGAAGTAGGAAAAGACAAAGCACCAAAAGGGGAACGAAAACAAGAAGGACAAGAGCGAGAACAAGGACAAGATCAAGGAGGCAAATTTGCAATTCCACCTTTGACTTGTGAGGATCTCAACATATGGCTGACTGCACGGCTGGGTAGCATCACCGGACAGGTGATGTCCTCATGCAAGGTCAGTGGGTTGGTCAGAATGCAATATTCTCTACAGATGCATTCGTCGAGCTCTCTTGTCACAAGTTAGGCACTAGATTGTTGCCCTTATGAGCAGACGCACATCCTCACCGCTAATTTCCACGCCCGAAATTGCAGAGCGCCTGTCGGGCTGCTTTTCTCTCTTCGCCAGTTCGCCTGGTGGAAGCGCTTTTTGAGTGTGATCTCCAATGCGACCGGGTAAGTAAAACATTCAGGAAACCTTTGACTCTACATGTCTGCACGCGAATCAAACTCTCTACTACTTTTCATGGTGACCATTACACGCGCGCGCAATAAAATTGCGAACAAACAGATGCAACTGGGTAAATTGTACGGCGTGCTATCGCGGCGGCGAGGGCGGGTTGTTGAAGAAGACATTATCGAAGGTACCGATCTTTTCATCATCAAGGCCCTTCTACCTGTTGCAGAGAGCTTTGGATTCGCCACGGAACTTCTTAAGAAGACGTCTGGTGCAGCGACTTCGCCCCAGCTGGCCTTTTCTCATTGGGAACGTATGGAGATGAACCCATTTTGGCGTCCGCAGAATGAAGAGGACCGGGAGGAGTTTGGGGAGACGATGACCAGCGAAAGTAACGTGGCACGCAAGTATATTGATGATACTCGCCGCCGCAAGGGCTTGCAGATCGGGGACAAGATAGTTGTACATGCCGAGAAGCAACGCACTTTGAGTCGCAAAAAGTAGATTTGGGAGATGGATTCGATGACGCCCCCCTCCCCCCCCCACTAAAAAGTACCAGCGATCTGTGAGGAAGCACGTGACACAAATCGATTTTTATTTGGTCTTGCAGTGTGCGATACCGGAACAGGAAAAGATGCAGTTTCTAATGTTACATACATGAGTTGCGCCTGCCGCCCCGATTTCTCCGTCTGACATCCTTTCATCTTGCGTTAACATGCCTGACTCCGTACACAAACTCCCACAAGAGATTGCTCCCAACCCTCACTTCCCACCCCCCATAATTGCCGTCGACAGCCAATCAAAGCCTTCGAACAACCCCTTTCCTTTGGTCGCAGAGGTCTCTTGAATCGACCATTGCCTGTTTCTGAGGTTGGGTAGGCCCAGGGCCTCGGAAATCTGCAAGACCGGAACATGATAAGTAAAGATCGGCGTTGATGAAAAGGAAAGCGTTAATTTGTAGTAATAAGAAGAGAGGGATGGAAGAGGGTGGGAAGGAGCGGGTTTAAATCGGTAAGTAAAGGGATGCATATGCTGCCACGTTACCTGGCTTGCGTTGAGGGCGCCTTTCTGGTCCTGCTTGTTGGCAAAGACGAGTAGGATGGAGTCACGAAGTTCTTCTTCTTCCAGCATGGCACACAGCTCCTGCTTTGCGATGGCAAGCCTCTCCACATCCGCACTGTCCACCACGAAGATGATGGCGTCAGTGTTGGGGAAATAGCACCGCCAGTAAGGGCGGATGCTGGTCTGGCCACCCAGGTCCCACACCTGCGATTGTGCGTGCATGATACTATGTCAAGGGGCAGTCGTAACAAGAGAGGAAGTGGGCAGAATAGCGAGCTCGGGCAAGTGGAGAGCGCATACACGAGATCAGAAGCCCGGCACCCTGATCATTGCTCCTTACGCGCATAGACACGACGTACCTGGAACTTGATGTTCTTGTATTGCAGTGTCTCCACATTGAAGCTAGATGGAGGAAGAAAAAAAGACGAGAAATCAGATAGCTCTTCGTGGTGTCAAACAACAGATGGGAGTACAAGGGTAAAGAAAGAGTAGCTACGGGACATAAGGAGGTCTATAATGGCCAATCGCTCACCCAATCGTCGGCACAGTCTGCATCACCTCGTCCGAGTCATTTTGCAGCCTGTTCAATATTGTGGTCTTCCCGGCATTGTCTAGTCCAAGGATCAAAATTCTGCACTCCTTGGAGCCGAACATGGTAGAAAGAGACTGCATGATCTTAGAAATAAGCAAACCCCTATGATTTGGTGTGTTTAGTGCCCATCGACATTAGTTGATGCGTCGTCGGGAAACTCCCATCCACCCCTACGACCCCCCCTCCCCCGCCGAAGCGCCAGGCTGCTTTATCTTTATCTTGAGATCTTGGAAATATGCAAGTCCACACATCCAGAGCCAAGTCCAAAGCCAAATGAAAATGATCCGCTAGTTGGCCACGGACTTGCGAGAAAAAGCTCATGTCCTGACTATTTTGACATGTAGACGACGATGACGCGGGGCCTGAACGACATCAGGTCGAAGAAATCGCACCAGCGCCATGAAGCCTGGCACTTCATTCATTCATGTCTCGAACTTTTCTCATCATACTTACATCGTTCAAAGAGTAGCTCCTGTACTGAGATGCCCTGTGAAAAAGAAGGCGGCGCAGCGAGGAAGGGGAGTTTCTTGTTGGCGCTCCTGTAGAGGGAGAGTAGGAAAGGTAAAGTGGAATTAGAATCAATAGGGACGACGACTTCTTGCTGCTGCCTTCAGAAGATGTCCATTCACTTATTTGTCGCAATGGAGTCGCAATTGTAGCTGGAATTCGACCGGTTCGGGAACGGGAGACAGGCGCTGGTAGGCCACCGCCCCCCCGCCTTTCCATCTCTCTCGCTACCCTTTCTTTAATGCATCATCGTCATATTTTGTCATCATACAAGCAGCATCTTGACGCCGCCATACTCCATCGGTACCCTGGACTCGATTCCTATTCTTACACGCCCCCCACCGTGACGCTAAACATTACCAAACACAGTAGTCTTGCACGGGTATCCTCTGCCGCGTCCGCCCGGGCAGGGGTCAATCTTGCTTGCCTTGGCTTGGGGTGCCAAAAGCTTTTCGTGAGCACACACGCCGCGGAGGGCAACAGACCAAAACAGTTCTTGCGAGGTCAATGGACCTAAAGAAGAAGAGGGGGGAAGACGCGCCATCCACCTCCTCCAGCAGCATCAGGTAGGAAAGGAGGAGACGAAGCCGGAGGACGAGACTCTCATCGGATGATGGTGGTGGAGAGGGGGAGAGGGTTGTTGTGGTTCAGCGCGAGACCCCCGTTATCACATCCGCACCATTATCATCCACGCCAATTCCGAGCAGCACATCAAACCGCGAGCCAAGCAGCAGCACTCATGCATATTCCAATCACTCCCCTCCCCCCTCCCTTGCAACTCCACAGGAATGTCTGTCATACCGGCTACATGAGCCAAGTAAGCGGCAGCAGCGGTGGCGGCGCCAATGACAGGGGCCGCTTTCATAGGGGTGGGAAGTCCATCATGATGCGAGACAATGGCCGAGGTCCCCCTTTGTCCAAGGATTACCGGCAGCTACTAAGCCCCGGGGATCAATGGGAGGAAAGTCGGGTGGTGGAAAGCGGGGGTGGGAGTGGGGGCAGCAGGTCCCATAAGAATAGAAGTTATAGGCGGGAAGGGGAGGCGGAGGAGCGGGAATCGCGAGGGTGTGCATTCATGGACTACAAAGGTCAGTGGGGAAATTCGAGTCTGGTCTGGAGGCTCTCCTTGGCTCGCGTATTTTTGTGCTCGTGCTTTCCTCACCATCCATTTTTATGATGCACACGACAGGCCGCGATCGGGGACGGAGCTCAAGCAGGGAAGATGCTCGCTTCAGCGCCACTCGGACTGCCTGGTCATCTGCAGTTCCACCTCCCCCGTCCCGGTTGAGCCTGAGGCTTGAGGATGCCGGAGACCGCTCGTCGTCCTCCTCCTCAGTCTCCTCATCTAATTATCCCAATCCCCAGGCAGCGCGGCGCTTCTCGATGTACGTTGTGTATGTTTCTTTCCATCTTTGCACCATCTGCCCTTATTCCCTCGACTCTGACGAATGACCTTGCCCATCAACTCACAGGGGAAGCGAGGGCCCATCGTGGCATCGGGACGACTCTCCTTTACGCAATCCTCGGAGTCGCACCAGCGAAGACCCTTTCTTTGGTGGGTCGGCAGAGGCAGACCGCATGCAGCGGATGAAGGTCGATAGACGGAGGATGAACGAGGCGGAAGCGGAGGGGGAGAGACACAGCTCTTTGGCCCAACGTGATGGAGGGAAGGACAGGTGGAGACCTCCTGAGTCGTGGGAATCGGAGCCACAAAACCATGCGTCGTCCTCGTCAGCCCACCCGTCCTTGTTGCAAGGCATGGGCCGCTCCTCTTTGCCTTCCCGGACAACCAATGTCTCTGCGGCGGCTGAGAGCTGGTTGAGGTCTGACTCCACGAGTAGTGGCAGCCACCAGCATCCACACCCGCACCAACACCAACATCAGCACCACGAGCGGAAGCTGCAGCAGCCGCAGAAGCAGGTTAAGGAAGTCTTCATCCAGCCTTTGCTCTGTCGGCCATTGGACGCCGGAAGTGGCACCCGACAGGCCCCCTGGAGCTTCAACGACGTGGCCTCGTCCCTCTCATTGCTCGCCCTTCCAGCCGGGGGTGCTGCTTCGGCGACAGCCTCCAGCATCCTTACCTTTGGCCAGATTGTGGACAGTGCGACGAGCTTCCATCATCGCCGCTTACTCACAGAGGAGATGAAGGTCTCCCAGTCCTCTGTGTTCCAGGCTCAGAGAGAAGCGCGCAGGGAGGCAGCTAGTGGCGCCGCGCTGTCCATCTCCGCCTCACACGAGGGGATGAACGGAGGGGTTTCTGACGAGCACCTGCTTCCGCGAGCGACCTCGTTCCAATCCCTCTTCCGTGGTTATGGCGTGACTGGGGGGGAGGGCCTTTTATCGGCCTCGACTTCAGGGTCTGTGCAGCCCTTAGAGCCCCGCCTCCAGCGCAGCCTCTCGGAGGCGCCTAGTGGCCGCCTTCGGCTTGGGTGGGGCCAAGGGCTGGCACGGCGCGCGATTAGCACTCAAGAGCAGCCATCGCCGAGGGTTGTCCCGCCGAATCTTTCCAAGGTAGGCGACAGACTTGACAGACTTGACAGCAGCGGCAAAAGCATCGACAATACCTTGCCCATGGAAAGGGCAAGAGAGGAGGTCGTCGTCGAGCCGACAGAGGATGTAGCTGGAGCCGTTGATGTAACAAACGGTAAATCCAGCGTTCTCAAGCAACGAGTAGTGTCATCGGAGAAACGACAGCGAAGACAGGAGAGGTCTTGCGATGACAAGAGGAGCGAGCAGCGGGCTGGAATGAGGCGCCGCTTGCGACGAATGCTGTTAGCCTTTGTTAGGCATCTGTGGCGAGAGAGTGCAACCAGGGGAGTCGAGCGGGCTTCCACCGCCGCGTCCGCCTTTGCTTCAGTCACTCCGACTGCCAAAACCCCTACCGCAGCCACTGGCACAAGCAGTGCTCCCATGTCTGGCAAGAAGGACCCGTTGACAGAGAGGGAGCGCGGCGCTGGAGAGGCTGTGGCGTCGCCCAAGATGCGTCGAGAACGTTCTTCTGAGGCCACATGGCAGGGTGAGGAAGGTACGCGGACTTTGAAGCGGCAGAAGAGCGCATTATCGGTGCACCAGGAGGCAGCAGCTGCTGCGAAGCTAGCCGAGAAGAAGGCGGCGCGAGCCAAGCTGGAAAAGTATCGGACTCTGTCATGTTCATCGGGATTCCCCTTGTGCGGACTGCTCCCGATGGAATCGATGAGACGTGCAGTGAAGGCGACCGCCTGCGTACGCGAGAAACAGCCGGGCACGGAAGCCGAGACCACGGGGATGGGGACGGAGGTCGAGGCCGAACTGGTGCGGTTGCCGAGTCGAGAGGACATCTTAGCTGTGCTTGAGAGCCTTAACTCGAAGGTAGAGCACCTGCAGGAGGAGGTCGCCACCGTGGAGGAGGAAGTTTCAAACGCCACAGTTGCCGCTGCCTCTTACCGGGCGCCCTGGTGGAGCAATACCTACGCAAGCGTTATCCGCCTGCGGCGCGAGGCAGCAGAGCAGCTTGATCGACGAAAGGTGGAAGAAGACCAGCGACAGGAACAACAGCAGCAGCTGTTGATACGTGAAGGCGCGCATATGCTCTGTCCCGTAAGTGGAGATGATGCAGCTGTTACTGCTCTTGCCGCTCTTAACGCTCCTGTGTCTATAGCTGACGCGGTACAAGGAGGATCTGTGGAAGCAGATGGGAATAAGAGGAGCGAAAGGGAGGCACTGACAAAGCGGGAGCTCATAAAAAGCGCAGTTCAGGAGAAGAAGGCACAAATCCGGCGATACATCGAGCAGTTGGCAGACAAGTACTTAGATATCAATGAGACCTGGAAGCGGAAGCAGCCAGGGGCAGACGACGACGAAGAACACGGGCACTTCCTGCAGGATTCCATGCGCACGACCCGGACCTTCGCGGCATCGCAGCGCTCCTCCTACCCGAGCGGCGGGGGTGGGGATCGGACGTCTTCGCGCTCTGGTGGACTGTCCTCATCCCGCGGCGGAGACTTTGCCGCCAGCGAGTATGATGTGGCTCTGATGGCGCGAGGTATCGAGGAGAAAGAGAAGATGAAGCTACGGATGGATCTGGGTGGCGCCACGGTGCCCGCCATGTTGCTGGTGCCCGAACTTCGCGGCCGGTTCGAATTCCTGGACACGTCGAATGCCCTCCTTACCACAGATGGAGAGCCTATGCGCTGCGCGGGCCGAGGCTTGCGGGAGAAGTGTTCGGGTGCATGCAATTGCCCATTGGGCGTGGAGCGGCAGAGCCGGTACGTTAACCCCTGGTCGGACATGGAGAAGTGCATCTTCTTGGACAAGTTCCTACAGTACCCTAAGAATTTTCGCAAGATCGCTTCCTTCCTGCGTCGCAAGAGCACGCACGACGCCATCGAGTTCTACTACGACTCCAAACAGTGCATCAACTACAAGGCACTGCTCAAGGAGAACGAGGCGCGCCGCCGTGGTACTGAACACGAGCTGGTATGGCTCAAGCAGGCCGCTCGACAGGTCGGGGCCACGGTCGACCTACGCTACGACAGCAACGACCGTGAGATTGTGCGTTTGTACCCGCCCGCCAACGACTACCTCTACACCACCTTCCACAAGCACCCCGGCAGTCGTCCTTTTCACCACACGGCCTCCCAGCGCCTGCAGCATGGGCAGAGTCGAGGGGGCAGGGGTAGGGCCACATCCCCGTCTTCGTCCTCCTACGCCTTTTCTGCCCAATCCCAGGCCCAGGTTTTTGGCGGGGAGGCTACATCATCGACCGAATCTAGCTCGACAGCCTACGGCACGGCATCCGCAACGAAATCTTCATTCGGCTTCGACGTAGAGATGACCAGCGCCGTCAGTAGAACCAGCAGCACCAATAGCAGCCATGCCAAAGACTTGGCGTCTTGCTTCCCAGCAGGCCCACGACGAGGAGGGGAGATTATGGGGTTACCGGCATCCTCGCCACGCGCAGGCGGGTCGCGACAGATGGAGGAGGAGGATTCCGAGGGGAAAAAAGTGATGACGAAATGGACGGAAGAGGAGAAGCAGAAGGCAATCCAATTGCTGGAGGTGTACGGCAAGCAGTGGGCTCTCATTTCCGGCGAGATGGGTGGGACCAAGAAGCCGGAACAGATCAAGAATTTTTTTAGTGTGAGTCTTGTATGGTTTGCATCGACAGTGTACTGTAGGAATGATCTCGTTTTCGCCATTGTAATACGTTTGCATGTACACGCATGCCTCAGTTTGTCACTCACTAATGCTTTTACACTCACAGAATTACAAGAAGAAGTACCGCCTGGACGAACGCCTGCCACCGCCTTTACCGGGGCAGCGACGGAGGGAACCCAAGCGCGCCAAGTCTCCGCCGCCTCCGACGATGCCCATGCCCCCCCTTCTCTCTCAACAGGAGGCTGTTCCCGTACGATCAAGTGCGATGCACTCGCAAGTGATGGCCATGCTTGGCGCTCCTGGAGAGGCCATATCGCTCCCGCGCTACGTCGTGCATGTGGCTCCAGGCGACGATGCCCAGGCGGCGATCATGGTACATTTGGGCTCTCACCAGCACCAGCGGCCATATCAGTCGCAGCAGCAGCAGTGGGAACAGCAGCACTTTCAGTCGCAGCAAGTTGCCCAGCAACAGGAGCAACAGCAGACATACCACTTACAGCACAGCAGCACCAGCATCACCGCTCAGCTGCCAGAGCAGCAGCAGCAGCAGCAGCAGCAGCAGTATCTCAACCACTACCATCATGACATCCCCACTGATGGAGTGCCCCAGCAGCAGCAGCAACAACAACAGTCATTGCCACCGGGCACCGTCCAAGAGATACAACAGGAGCAAGCAAGGGGGCAGTTTGTCAACGTGGAGTACCCGCAGGGGATTCATGAAGCAGTAACGGCTGTTATGGACGTCGCGGCAGCCCAGCACGCGGGCAACGGAGGGAATGGAGGAGGAAAGGACAAGACATCATGAGAGGGAAGGGTGCGAAAGAGAGCAGGGGGAAGTGTAGCTATGACATGTACAAATCCATCCTGTGTCCGACGTCTGTATATAGAGCACCCTGCAAAGGAAAGAAAGCAACACTAAGCACGCAGCGTCTCACCGTAGAAGGCAGAGCTCGCGGGATGGCGTTTGTATTTTTTTTCTTCTTGTCTTGTGTCTTGTTTTGATTGACTGATTCTTTCATGAGTTCAATGTAGACCATGATTGAGCCTCTTAAATTATCGAAATATTTAAACGGGTCATCAGCAACCACTTGCAAGATATGTGGGGGAGACTGTGCCACAATGGTTAGGGTAGGGGCCGCGTGTATATCTTGGTTGAAAAGACCGCAGCAGGTCTTCAAACGAGTTTTGTTTTGACGGACATAGCCGAGCATCGATCGCTTGGCGCCAACCCAGCGTTCGCTCGTCCTCAACTCCTTCCTTAACCTCCTCCGGGCGAAGCCTGGTGAACGTCACCCCGTTCACCGATGCTTTTTTGGGCAAAGGCCAAAGCCCGCAGTTGTGTTGAGTGTCAGCAACTCATTCTCTTTCTTTCCTTCACAGGCAAAATTAAGCGGGCACTGTCTCCAGTGGCCTTAGCTAAGGTTCGCTGGCCTGCTGTAGGATGATGGTCAAGCTTGCGGACCTCCTCCACCGGGTGCTCGACCGGGCACATGAAGAGCTGCATGCCCTGGTCACGCGGACGGTATGGAGAAGAGACACTCTAAGTGCACTTGGTGGGGGGAAAAGCTCTTTTCGTTGACCGTTCCACTTCTCCGTTCCTCCACGCCTCCCTCCTCACCACAATTTCTACAGCTCCCTGGCCAAGACTACGAGGACCGACGCACAGAAATAACCAAGTATGTGCACTACACACGGCGTGCCTTGGTTCAGCTCTTCGTCCTATTGGAATGGCTTTCGAAGCAGAATGATGCCATGGATACGGTCATGGACGGCGCAATTTTCCTCCAGTCTGAGGCACAACAGGTGTGTCCCACCAACGAGAGAGAAATATGGTTTCGCTGCCACAGTGGCCAAGTTGGCGCATTTTAATTGCTCCATTTTTTTTCGTCTCATATCCCCTCGTTCAGGCCCAGATCGCTTTGGACCGTCTTTTCTACATGCATCGGGACCTTTTTCGCAAGCAGGTGGCGACCCGGCCCTATGATTTAGCCACTGCCATTGACGTCTTGGCCCTTGGCACGACGTTTGGCCGCTTTCCCAGGTAAGGGGCCATTTGAAGTACTCTTGTTTTCGAGTTAAGGGCCTTACATAGTAATCAAAATATGAAATGCTGATCTACTCTTCTTTTTAATCGCGATACACAGAGAGTTGAACTTGTCGCGATCGACGGCTGTGGACAAGGATGGAATTTCGGAACTTGAGGTGCGTGTGCGTTGTACTTATCCAAGAGGGACTGAGAGTACAGCTGGTGGTTGCACTCATCGATCATTCTTCCTTTTTTACGTCCCGATTAGTTGAATCATGCCATCCACTCCAGCCTCATAATTCGCGAGAAAGTTCCTGCGCAGTATGCGTATGCGCGCGTAGAGGAGGGCACGTTGCAATTGGTCGACGCTGACAACTTTGCTCTCTCGCTGATGTTGGAGTACCCCGAACCAGCATCGGCACCCTGGCGTCTCTTGGACATCCAGATACTCCTTTCGCCCCAGGTAACACAAGCCGAGATATCTCATTTACAGGATTTGCCTTTGTCTTACCTCCCCGTTCCTGTGTCTAATACTTCGTTTCTATCTGTGATCCAGGGAGGAAATGATAGGCATGGCAACAATTTCCACTCTTTGAAGCCGGACCTAGAGCAGATGAAGCAGCTTTTTTCCCTGGTGATACCCATCCTGGTAAGTCAGACATTTATAGGGGGAAGGACATTACCTACTCCTGTGGTTATTCCCTCGTCGATCTCACGACAGTATTAACTCAACTTAATGAGAGGGAAGAAGATTGTTAACTCAGATATGACGTTTCCGACTTCATGAAAGGAAAATGACTCCGTGCCGCTTCTCAGTACTTACAAGCTCTGCCGCTCGTTCTGCAACGCCCTGAGGCTAGAGATGCTGGCGCTTCAGGCCAAAGAGCTCGCCAAAGGTAGGCGGGGAGGGGAGATCAATACGCGGCAGATAACGTGTGAGCTTCGTATTATTTCAATCCTTATCCTTTCTTGTCCTTGTCCTATCTCTTACTTGCAGGCACCTGGCAAGGCCATTTACATGTGGACGATTCATCTTTGGGCCGGCTGGAGATAACCATGTGGAAAGGTGTCTATTTGCATGCGGAGCAAGAATTCGATGGAGCAGCAATAGCAGAAGTGGATGCGAATAAAAATGAGGATAAGAAAGTGGGAGTGAAGGCTGTTGCTGAGATATGTGGTTGTATTCTCCGACTTTGGCTTGACGAAGAGAACGGAATGCGCCATTTGCGCGCTACTTGCTCGTATTGCCCAGCCTCTGAAGGTATAACTTCAACCTATCTGAGCGCTCAAGTGTCGAACTCGCTTTCTCACGGATTTTTTGGTTTCCTTATTCAAATGTCCTATCTCTCTTAGGTCTACTGAAGAAAGCCGAAGAGGTGACTTTTCACCTGAGTGTCAAGAGATCTCATATTTCTGCGTCTTCTTTGCTGCTGCAGGCCTTCCGCCTCCTGGTGCCTCATCGTTTACAGGTGGTGCAGGACTTATTGAAGCAAGATGCAGTCCTGCGAAGCCTGGCTCAGAGGGGCAGTATACAAATTATTCGCCTTAGTTCGAGCTTGCAGCTGAAGGTCTGGGGAAGTCACCTGGGCCTCGATGTCGATCGCAAGTCGGGCCGTTTCATCGTGTGCGCGCCTTCATGCAGGTACCAAAACTCGCATTTCTTTGTCCGCGCCGTGTTGTCTGAGGGCAACATTAATGCTATTTCATGCTTTCCCCTCATAAATTCCCTCAGCGGTGCCTACCCTGCAGGAGAGCTTGGGGACCTCTTGCGGGAATGGCAGGCCTCCCTTGGGGACTGTAGCACCGATGCATCATTCGGCTTTGCCATTGGGCTTTTCCACGGCATTGTTCGGCACCTTTTCCTCCGACACCTCGAAGTTTTGGCAAGCACCCACTATGACTTGGCATGCGATCGGCGATGGAATAAGTTGTGGTCCTCCAACCTTAAGGTAAGGGATGTAATTGGGGTTCTGGGTGTATTTGAGGGTGTTTGGACTTGGGTGTTCCCTCGATTCTTATGTTTCCATCAATTTTTGATCCCCATCTCGCCCCTCTCCTCCAATTGAAGAGCAACGATAAAGACAAAGAGCAGACCGGTTTGGCATTGCGGGCCAAGGCCTCGACTTTCTTCGTTCTGAATGCTAGGAGCGGATTGCTGAAGGGCGAAAGACACACAGGTTTGGGCGCGCTTGGAGAGGAGTGGGATTTCTTGGAGATTGAGTTGGGTGACCTGGGGGTAGGAGACCCGGTCCCATGCGCATACCTGGTGATGGCCTCATTGTCTAGACGGTCAGCTCGAGTATCGCCCATCCGCGCACGCCTCCTGCTGGATGTTCCGATCATCGATGGGGCTACTTATGAGTCGTGGCTTGGCCAGGTGTTGGCGAAGGCAAGAGAGTCCATGGAAGCTCGGTTGGTGCTTGATGCAGCTACCACGGTACGTTAAGTAAAGGACGAAATGGAGGAGATGACTGTAATCTCACTATTTCTCTTCCTCTATCCAGGCGTTGGACCTTCCTAGGGTAAGAGGCGGTTGCATACAGCATGTATTGAAGCGCGAATGGGTGATGTTGGAATTGGGCGAGTCACAGGGAAGTAAAAGCACTAAAGAAGGCAGGCTGACGAGTCTCTCAGTAGTACGCAGTACCGAGCACGAATGGATATGGAATGTTGGTCTTTCTGCGTTGGAGCTTTCGGGCCTCCTCCCACGGAGTGACGATACGACCTTCACAAATAATGATAAAGTTCTGCGGATAATGCACCGATGTGGCGGCGTTGCCGGCGTCCTCGAAGTCACCTTTGCAGGAGGTTGGGATCCACTCGTCCACGCCCTGAAGCTCGCTGAAGTCGTGACCACCGTGGCTCAGCTTTCCTGGATGGTCGCCTCGTTTCCCTCTGACACGCGCCTCGGGATCGTGTTGGGTGGCAGGGAAAGCAACATGCCTCTACCTCTTCACAAAATTCCTTTCCGACACACAAGCGGTCTTGCAGGCACCCTGTGCCACAGGGCATTTCAACAGACCTCAGAGACAATACAGGTGGGCCTCAACGAGGCCGGGCGCTTCTTCCTCTCCTTCGCAGACCCTCTTTTGAACCAGGTGCACGGAGCATGGGGCCTCGTGGAAGATGAATTTTGCCGTTCATTGAATTTCGGGCAGCTCCTGCAGCGAATTGAAATGTGGGCAAATCCATTGCAGACCCTGGCGAGGGCCTTGCAGGACTATTTTCCTCTCCACAATTTCGACGTGGTGCCTTGGTCTGTGGCTAGCCTGGCAGTCACGTGCAGGGGGTCTCCAACCGAAGGCTTGCTTTTGCTCACGGTTGCTTCCCCTGGCTTGGAACACAGCCAATCGGGAGTGGTAAGACTGACGTTCCAGGACATGGGAGGGGTGGTGCGAGGGGGGGGGGGCACGCGGGAGTGGGCGGCGCACGAATTCAATGCGGACGAAGTGGTCGGGATTGTAAGATTATGCTTTGGCATCTCGCCTCTGGAAAAATAAAAAATGTACAGACTGGGCGAAAGTGTGACGAAACACTCAATACATTAAGAACTATGGCACTGAATAAAAAGGAATGTACATATCTATGGAGATTTCTTTTTCACCCGTTATTCGGCTCCTCCGAGCCGCATTCTGGACAGAGAATGAATGGAGGGAGATGTTTGATGTGATTTGTCTCTCATTCAACAAATCACGCACTGTTTCTTGCTCCCATTTCCCAGTGGACCTCCGCCCGCGGCCATCGCTGCCGCCGCCGCTGCCTCGGTCTGAGCCTCTTCGATACGGCGCACAATGTCCATGGCCAGCGCATTGAAGGCCTCATGCACGTTGGCTCCCGTCTTGGCCGAGGTCTCATAGAAATGTACGAAGCCAAATTCCTTGGCCATGGCGGCGCCCTGTTCGTAGGGAATTGCGCGATCGGCGAGGTCAGCCTTGTTGCCGATCAAAACTTTCACCACCTTGTCACCCGCATGCTGCTGGATATTAGCCATCCAGTAGTTTACGTTCTTGAATGAGTCCGGGTCCGCCAGGTTGTAGATTAGCGCTATGCCGTGGCTGCCCTTGTAGTATGTGCGTGTAATGACGTGCATGCGCTCCTGTCCCGCCGTGTCCCAGATCTGCACCTTCACCTTCTTCTTGCTCTCCTCCAGCGCCAGATGCCGCACCTTGAAGTCCACTCCCGCCGTACTCAATAAACAGGGTGCAAACTCGTCCTCCGAGTACCGCATCATCAGACTTGTCTTGCCCACGCCTGTGAGAAATCAAAAAAGAGGCGAGAAGGACTTGAATTTTCAACAGTAGGACATTCGTCAGCATATTAATTTTCAAGACCGGTACCTGAATCGCCCAGCAAAAGGATGCGTATACTCATAAATTCTGTGTACTCCGCCGCGGACGCAGAGGATAACGAGCAGGACTCTTTGGCTGCCGCCTGCCTCCTCTTCTCCTCTAATGCCAGTAATCGCTCTTCTTCCTCGTCTTCCCTCTCTTTTAAATGCTGTAAAATAAATTGTTTACGCCAAGAATGAGAATATGAACAACATCACTGTGAAGGGGGCAGGCAACCGTGGAATGGAAGAGTGCCCGATATACATACCACAGAGGAGGGCTGCAAGTTGTTGACAATATTTAGTGTCTTTTGGGACAAGCCGGCCTGGCGCTTGCTGCTGGACTTGCTCCGTGATCTACCGCTGCTGCGTGGCGACGGTGCAGGCGAGGGGTGAAGCGATGAGCCTTCCCTGGGACCGGCAGTCGAAGAAGCGCGCGTGCTTGTATTAGGATGATGGGAGGCAAATTTGAGCCTGGTAGGCAAGCCCAAGCGGCCCCCACTGATCAAATATAGACATTCTTACTGTCCTCAGCACTTACCTCGCGTTCAGAGAGGCAGTCTCCATCCCTGCTGGTGGGCGTATGTGCTTGGGAGACGGGCGGAAAACCAGGTTGTATCTTTGGAAAATGGTACACCTAAGCGGTATTGGTCTGGCAGATAAATGAAGGAGCAAGGCAACACGGGAGGGGAGACTAGCTTGAGATGACCAGCCATTGGTCTCATGACTGCCGGAACGCAAGCAATAACTTTTGAGTCAAGCATGCGATTCATCCGGGTGACATCATTATCCGAGTCCGAGTCGTTAGTTCGTTCGTTGTCGGAGATAATTTCGCCGTTCCTACATCCCTCTAGAACTATCGCATGCAACCTGCATCCTCTGCATACGAAGGGGAGCCTTCCAACAATCAATAGTTGCACATTCATCCCTTAATTTGGTCCGAGTTTTACTAGCGACTATGACAGGTTTTTTGATCTGTAAGTAGTTTGGTATGCGGTGAAGATAATTAGGTTTAAAACATTTTGAGACTTTCTTACAGAAAGTATCTTACAATCCTAAAATTGCCGCGTGCGACCTATCCGCGGACGAATTCAAACACAAGGGTTTACACAAGCATGCCTCCTCTCAGGATTACACACGAGGGAAAGCCTTCAAACAAAAAAATTCTGCATATTCTTCCAAGCAAAGTCCTCGAATGGCCCGTACAGGGCTAGGAGAAGGGGGGGAAAGGAGGAGGTCAGAGGGGAGGCAACTTCTCCAGCGTCCGCATCACCTGTCGCGGTTGACCAAACTGGAGCTCATGGGGACGACCTTCTCCACGGACCATACTCCTATACACCCGCAGGATGTTGCGTGCATTGCCATCTCGAGATGCGAAGTGTTAACAGGTTTCACACCGACAGATTTCTCGGATGGATGGCATGTGAAATCCCATTCCCACTCCTCTTTCCTCCTCCTTCTCTTTCTCCTTCTCCTCCTGCTACTGCTGCTTCCCCTCCCACCCATCCTCTACCTCTCATCCGCTCTTCCCTCCCTCCCACTCCTGCTCCTGCTCCCACACTTCCCCTCCAGCTCCTGCTCCTCTCCCTCCCCCTCCCCATCCTGCTGCTGCTCGTGCTAGTAATGCTCGCACTCCTCTTCGAACCCCTCCAGCATTTCTTCTTTCTCCCCCTCCTCTCCTTCCCCTCCTCTCCTTCCTTCTCCTGCTGCTTCTGCTCGTGCTCGTGCTGGTGCTGCCTTTGCTGCTTCTGCTGCCGTGGTCCATTTTCTTTCTTCCCCTTCTCCCCCTCCTTCTCCTCCCCCACCCTACTGCTTCTGCTGCTGCTGCTGCTGCTGCTCTTGCTCCCGCATAACCCCTCCCTCAATCCGGTCGCTTGACTTTAACAGAGGGCAATTCTGTGTTTTTGGACGGAAAATAAAGGGAGGGACACATAGAACCGCGAAAATCTGGTTATGAGGGTTGATAGTCCTACTCAAAGGATCACGACTCCACAGACCAAGGCATACAAACAAAGACGATGTCCGCATAGAAGTTCGTCGCCCCTAGGAAGGCGTGCTAAGATAAAAGTGGGTAGGATGGGGCTACGAAAAGTGGGCGCCCATGATTCATCCTGGTGGTGAACAGATGTGTAAAGGGCAAGCAAGGTGCCCCCTCTGGTCCAATGACTGTTCTTATGAAGCGCACAGTGTGGTCCGCGGCACAAGGGGAAAAGTAGGTTGTCGCGCGGAGCTGGACAGGGAAACGATGGTAGGAGGCCGGTGTGGCGCAGGAAGGAAATGCTGTGCAAGGGAGGCGGCGCCACGCACGCTTGTCTCGGCGCCCACTGTCACTCTGGTGTTGCCACTGTGTTATTGTTCGCTTCCAGGCTGGCGTAGGGGGCCACCTGTGGGAGTGTGGGTGTGGGGGATGTGGCGGTGGGTTGGTGTCGGTGGTGGATATGGTGGCGGCGGCAGTAAAAAAAGCAGCGAGCCAAATGCTTTGCAGCGGAGGCGGTGCCATGCACGCTCGTCTCGGCTCTTGGGAGGAGGGAAGGTATTCTACTGCACCTTGTAAACCACTGTGCTGATAGTGGCAGCTGTTGCTCAATATACAACAAATAACCTGGAGTAGCATGTAGCCAACACCCTTGTACGCATGCCTCGTCCCGGACTGTCCAAAAAGCTCATCAATATATTTTTTTTAAGTAGGGAGAAGAAGTCAACGTCTTCACTTTCCGTGAGGGGAACTCAGCGAATTGTTCGGATTTGGGGCGGGATGTGCTCACAGTATCTAACGTGATGTGCTGGCCAGATTCCACACCATGCTTTGTTTCTGCTTGACTTACATCCAAGTCCTTATACATTATTTGTTGACCTTTAAGACAACGGGACTTTCCAGCGGGTAGCGCCTGCTTTGTCGAGGGCGCAAATACAACCCATGGAAAAAGAACCGCACGCACGCGCACGCTAGAATCCCCGAAAGATTCAAAACAATTAGTCTAGCTTTCCCGTTTTCCCCTCGGGTTCGTGAAAATGTGCGGCCTGAAAGGCAAGATATAATATGGCGTCCACCTACATCGTCGCTGTCACGCACAAATGATATCCTAGTAGTTGATGATTGCCAGTACTTTAATTTTGGCATTCTTTCAATACAAGGTACGTGCCCTGTGGCCCATATTACGTGCCCAATGGCCCATCGTGCCTTTACGACTGCAGCCGCCCTCCATATTTTCTCCTCGTTTTTGTCGGTTCGAGGGAAGCAGTGGGCGAAAACAAATGCCACGCAAAGGAAGCGGCATATACGCCTTTTCTTGCCGAGTCTCAGGCCGCGAGAGTCTCCAAGAATTGAATTTCGAGTCATCGAAGACCGGAAGCCAGTTGCACTTCCACGTGGCGAACGTTGTCCCCAAATTCCTCGCCGCCATATACAGAGCAGCACATGCACTCAGTGCCGCGCGGTACCGCACGCAGCAGTCAAGCCTCAAACTATCGTTCAAATAATTCCAGGCCTTCTGAGCAAGCTCCGGGAACCCCCCCAAGATTTTGTTGTAACAGAGGACAAAGTTGTGTTGGTGGTCCATCACATTACAAAACCCGAAGCCGAGTTCTTTCAGGACGTACTTTCCGAATGTCAGGAGGGCTTCGCGCAAGTCATGGTACCGAGAAGATGTGACTTCCAGCAAGGAGGGAGGGAGGGATCGACGCCGCCGACGTATGTGATGGAAGACGAACATGACGTCGCGGGGGACCAGGGGATTCTCCTCGAGTTTGGAGGTGAGGAGGACGCAGCCCACTGCGGCGGTGAAGGCATCAAAAAGGTATGCATGGGGGGCTTTCCAAGGAGGGAGGACGGGGGGGGTTTGTGCTGTTTCGGAGATGAATACACGGCGGTAGAGAAATTGATGGAAAAGCGTTTGAACTGTGGCCATGACAACTTGGGGTGGTCAGAAAAGGATGCCGGCCTCCTGGATGAGTTCACAGTCAAAAATGCGGTGGCGACGTTCCACCGCCTCAGGCACGCCCAAGCGTTGGCTCGGAGACTCAAACAAAATATCCCGGGGCAGCAACATCACTTCGTGCCATTCTCCGTCAGCGCTGTCGTCGTCTTCCTCCTCTTCGTGCTGCCGCTGCTGCTGCTACATGCCTTTCTCCTCCGCGGCTGCGGCGGCGGCTGATGCCGATGGCATCGCGGGCAATGTGCTAGGTGCCTCTATCATGCCGCTGCAGATTATTATTATAAGGCGCCCGCGGTGAGGCAAGTCGGCGCTCCTGTTCCTTCCTGCTGGTCTGGTCTGTCCTGTGCCCTGGTGGGGCAGGAAGAGAGGGGAAGAGGGGAGAGGTCGAAAGGGAGATTTTGGATAAGATTTTAAGATGACCACCCGGGAGAAAAAATGGCACAAATCGCTGTCTAGATGAGTGGAAGTGCCTGTGTGATGTGATACTTAGGTACAGGGAGGCAGGAGGCAGGACAAGAGACTCTATCTATTGGAGCGCTTGCGATGCATGGAAGCCTTCGCTCGTCGTTGTCTGTCATGATGCCTCCTGCCTCTCCTCGCACCAGACCAAAAAACAATTCAGGTCAAACACACATCCTGAAGGTCCTTGAGGACAATCTTGGTTATCTTGGGGACCTGCAGCAGGATTTTGGTGGTGGTCATTTTATGGCATTAGGGTACAATTCGAGCGTAGCGTTCGTTCATTCTTCGCTTCAAGTTGCTCTTCCGCGTATCGATCAATGGTTTAGTTGATCACCGCTCGCTCACGCTTTCGTTCTCTCTAGCTACAGCCACACTAGTGATAGGAAAGAGGCATGGCGGACAAAGCGGGAGAGGACCAAAGGCTCTTGCCACGGGAAGCTCAACAACGCGCCCAGGATCCAGACTGCCTTGGGTAAGTAAGAGAATCCTGAGAAGGCAGGGAAGTGCGTGACGCTTGAAGAAACTCTATTGACAGAACCATCCATGGCCATTTTCTCCTGCGATTTATTTTTATCCCTCCTCATGAAATTTTCCCTTGAGGTGTAAAATCGTCGGAAGTGGGACCCTCTTTGCCGTCTCTCTCTACACATGGAGTCAAGGGGCCTCCTTGCCCCCGCATCACGCAAATCGACGCTTCATGTTCATCTTCTCGGGCGTGTTTGCAACCGCGGGATTCGTGCGGGCGGCAATGTGATGAAGGCAGAAGACGTGGTGCACGTAAAATCATGGCGCCGGCAGGGAGCATTCGACACAAGCAAAGTAAAGAAGATATGACTCATCATAATTACTTATGGTGGATTGGTTTTTTGGTGCATTGATCACTGCATCCTCCTACAAGATTTGTTGGCTCGCATGTCTGTTGCTACACAGTGTCATTCCTTGACACCAAATCCGCAAAATAGGGGTGCTCCTTGGCTTCCCTGCATGTGATGCGGGCCGTCGGCTCGTACGTCAGAAGCCGCTGTTTTTGGGAGGGAGAGGGAGAATGTGTGGGCGATTTATAGAAGAGACGCGCCAGATGATTTCTAACGATCTGTTTGAAGGTATTCGTATGGGCCCTTGCCCCCTCTTTTCAATCAATCTGAATCACGCACCGAAAGGAGATCTATTCCAGTGGAGCAGAGGCGGGCCACGCTCATGCCGAGCGGCTGCCGTCTCCATTTGGGGAATTGTGTCTTGTAGTTGGGTAGCTCCGAAACCTTGGGCCACATGTCGTCGTCCGGCGTGCCAAGCGTCCTAGGCGAGATAGAGAGAAGAATGGAGCAGAAAGTGAGTGCGTAGAGCCCGCCTCAAACCTGGGACCTACACGAACAGCCCCCCGCCTTCATCCACCTATTACCTGAAGATGCGAAAGAGCTCATCGATCTCCGAGTCCCCCGGAAAGAGAGGCTCCTTATTCAACATTTCCGCAAATATGCAGCCGATGGACCACGTGTCCACAGGGGTGGAGTAGTGCTCGGCCCCAAGCAGAATCTCGGGCGCCCGGTACCACAACGTCACCACCTTACATGTGTGGGGGGGAAGGGGGCAAAAAGAAACAGAAAGGATGAAAGACGCTTAAAGTATATTCCTTAATCCTGCAGTATTTTCCCTCTCAAAACCGCAACCACCCCTCTCTGTCCCAAATTCCTACGGCTTCCCCACAGGGCTTACACTCTTCCTGTGCCACTTTCTCACCTCCCTCGTATACTGCCGCAGTGGCACATTAAACGCCCGAGCAAGACCAAAGTCAGCGAGCTTAAGGCATCCATGGCGGTCGATGAGCAGATTCTGGGGCTTGAGATCTCGGTGCAGCACCCGGTGCGAATGGCAGAAGGCAACCCCCTGGATCATCTGGTGTAAGTACGACTGTAGAAGAGGTAGAGGGGGGGACGTGCAGGAGATGGATTGATACATAAAATAGTCAACGCGGAAAAACGAAGATCAAACACAGCCTTTATCTATGCGAAAGCCATAGCCACTCCCCATAGCCCGCAACCCGAAACGCACCTTGACTAAGGCGGGGTCCAAGCCCGTTTTGCATCCATCCATGTAGCGCTTCAGATCCTGGTCCAGGTATTCAAAAACTAAGTACAGCCGATTATCCGCGTAAATCACATCCTTAAGCGTGACCACGTTTGGGTGCGACAGCTCTTTAAGAAGGGAGATTTCCCGAATGGCGGTGGAGGGCACCCCTTCATCTTCGTCGGCCAACCGGATCTGTTTCAGGGCGATAAGCTCCCCACTGGATGAGCCCCCCGAGCCCTTCATGTAGCCCTTATAAACAACCCCATATGTACCCTCCCCAATTTGCTGGATGTTGGCGAACCGGTCCATGGCAGCAGGAAACGCGCAAGACCGAACAAGTTAGAGGATAAGTAGTAGGGGGAGGGGAGGTCTCGGCTGGAGGAAGGAATGAAAGGAGCGCGTACGGTGCTCGTTTACTCTTTGTCCCTGTTCACAGCCAGGCCCGCGGAAGCGGTCGTAGGAGAAAGTGTGGCTGGGCCTGCTGTCCAATACGACGCTTCAGATCGGGAGTGTGAGGAAATGGTACCATGAGAATGTTGTACAGAGGCATGCAGCCGTTGACAATTTCGGAGAGAGGACTCCTTTCAAGGAAGAATCGCTCGCCCATCGACGGGAGAGACAGTAAGAAATTGACCGCCTTGATTGACCCCTGAAAGTCACATCGACCACAACAGAGCGTACATGGTGAGCGAAGGGAGTGGCTAGGAAGGGGCGAAAGCGACGGGATTTTGGTCGGAGGTGTGGCGTCTCTTTTGTGCATGGGGCCTCATGACCTGCTTCTGAACCTGTCGCTCAGTGTTCCAGCTTGAGCTTGCCTTGTCCCCCGCATAGCAACTGGGAAGCCACATGCTCATCCATGCTGACATCCCTCCTCTCCCTCTCCCTCACAACTGTCTGAAGGGGATAGGCAACGCAAGGCTAGCATCCAAAGCTCCTTGAGCCATACGTAAAGTAAGTATCAAGTATGATGCGCTCCGCTTTCCTGGGCAGCCGGGCGGCCGCTCGAGCATCCTCCTCGACGCTCTCTTCGCTACCTCTGCTGGTGACAACTCGCTCTTGTAAGTAAAACGTTTGCATTGTAAGCCGGCATCGCATGTCATGGCCGTGGCTGCGGTCTTATCCGCTGTACGCCTCTCGCTGTCCTCTTCCCCTCCCTATATCCTGGCTGTTCGAATCTCCAGCTTCCTTCCTCTTGCCGCTTGTGTGTGTGTTGAACTCGGCTTCCAGCTCTGTGAGATTGCGTGTATGAGGGTGCCTAGTCGCTCATTTTTCCTTGTCGCCATTTCTTTTCCCATTCTTGTACCCCCCGGAAAACAGTCACGCGGACGGCTATGGTGGCGGCCAAGATCAAGGTGGAAAACCCCGTGGTGGACCTTGACGGTGATGAGATGACGCGCGTGATCTGGAAGCAGATCAAAGACAAACTCATCCTGCCCTACCTGGATCTGAAGATCGAATACTACGACCTTGGCCTGCCTAACCGCGATAAGACTAACGACCAGGTGACGGTAGACGCGGCAAACGCCATCAAGAAGTACAACGTGGGCATCAAGTGCGCTACCATCACGCCAGATGAGCAGCGGGTGGAGGAGTTCAAGCTCAAAGAGATGTGGCGCTCGCCCAACGGGACCATCCGTAACATTTTGAACGGAACGGTCTTCCGTGAGCCCATCGTAATCTCCAACATTCCGCGAATCATTCCGGGCTGGGTCAAGCCCATCGTTGTCGGCCGCCACGCCTTCGGAGACCAGTATCGCGCCACGGATTTCATAGTAGACAAGCCTGGCAAATTTGAGATGACGTTTACTTCCACAGACGGCACGGAGAAGAAGAGCTGGAACGTGTACGACTTCAAGGGCGCCGGCGTGGGTATGGCCATGTACAACACCGAGGAGGTGGGTGGGTGTGGTTGATTTCTCAATTTAGATTGTATCTTTGGTTGATTTCTCGATATATAGTTTAAGGAGAGAAGTTTACATGTCTTGTTGTGTGTGTTGTCTGTACCTTAATCCTCCAGTTGAGCTTCCTCGCTTGTATACTATCCGTTCCTAATTGGTTACTGACTCATCAAACATCTCACATCAACACCCCACCGCTTCTTTTTTTTTCTATCACACATCAACCCCACATTCAGTCCATCCGTGGCTTCGCGCACTCGTGCTTTGCTTACGCTTTGATGAAGGGGTGGCCGCTGTTTTTGAGCACGAAGAACACGATCCTGAAGCGGTACGACGGCCGGTTTAAGGACATCTTCGAAGAGATCTACGTGAAGGACTACAAGGCCAAGTACGAGGCGCAGGGCATCAGCTACACGCACCGCTTGATCGACGACATGGTTGCGCAGGTACTCAAGGGCGAGGGCGGCGTTGTCTGGGCCTGCAAAAATTACGACGGCGACGTGCAGTCCGACATCGTCGCGCAGGGTTACGGGTCGCTGGGTCTCATGACCTCGGTCCTTATCACGCCCGACGGCAAGACGGTCGAGTCCGAGGCCGCGCATGGCACCGTCACCCGGCACTGGCGCGAGTATCAGAAGGGGAAGCCCACCAGCACCAATCCCATCGCGTCCATCTTTGCCTGGACTCGCGGGCTGCAGCACCGCGCCAAGCTGGACAACAACACGGACCTGTCCAAATTCGCGCTGGATATGGAGTTGGCCGTGATCAAGACAGTTGAGAAGGGCTTCATGACCAAGGATCTGGCCATCTGCGTGCATGGATGGACCGTCAGCCCCGACAAGTACCTTACCACGGACGCCTTCCTGGATAAGGTCAAGCTCACTTACGACAACCTTTACGACCACGTCACGTTGTAATCAACTGGCTTTTGGGGAATGGAGGGCCAAGTCGGAAAGAGAAGCGGTGGGGGTGTGCCGCAGGATGATTGTACGGGGAGGTGTACAAGGGAGAGGCACGTGCAAGACAAGGAGCCTGTACCTGTTACTTTAGTTCGTCGAGGAAGGGAAGGAGAGGGAGAGTATATTTTCCGAACATTTTGACCTTTTCACAGAAAAGCAGGCGCACAAGATCAGCTGTCTCTATAGCTGTTTCTTGTCGGGCTGAAAGAGGTAAAAGAAAGAGAGAAAGAGTAAAGAAGGAAATCGTATCCGTCAAATTTTCACCTCTCATACGCTACTTCCTTTCTCGTTGGACTAAAGTTTACTGTTCTTCGGGCTGCTTGGGTCTATCGACGCAAGGCTTTGACTAGATGCTTGCCGAGGTGTTGAGCCAGGACGCTGTCGTTGCATTTGATCAGGCAGTCTGCCGACCCGCTCTGGGCATGCAGCTTCGCGTGCACCAAAAGAGTGGTTCCTCCGTCCGGACCCAGCCGGCCCGCAGCGATGACCTCGGCCGTACGGGGAATCGACTCAACCACATGTAATCCTACTTCTTGTTGCAAAGCTGCCGCCAGCGCATCCAGGTCTCGGATAGAGGTTTGAGTGCCCTGCGCCGGCGCTTGAAAGCACATCTGCGTCCAGAGGGCGCCAAATTCTTGTGTATTGATGGCAAGTGGTTGCAGTCCGCGTCCATTGTGCGAAAAACGTGCTCCACTCGACAGGCTGGGCTGCGGGTCATGAGGTATAACACTGGACAAGGAAGCAAAAGGGTCCACTTGGGCAGGGGTGGAGGACAGGGAGGAGGACGAGGACGAGGACGTGGAAGCAGCGGAGAAAGTGGGAGTGGGTACCGAGGCAGGCGCTGATTTAGGTTTCGAGACGATCTTCTCGTCGCTGAAGTCGAGCAACGAAGGTGTGGCGGCTGTGCTGACTTTTGTTGATGCATGGGGAGACGAGGACAAAGGAAAAGCAGGGGCCGATGCGCGGGAGCCTTTTGTACTGCCGTTGATGGCTGTGCCGTCCATATCTAACAGGTCAACGCCGCCGTCAGCACAAGTGGAAGATAGCTGCTGCTTCCCGCTTTGTCCTGCAGATCTGGACGCTGTCTCCGCAGCGCCGCCACCACCTCCAGACCCGTTCACACCCCAGGGTGCGCGTCCAACGCCTGTAGAAGATGATGCTCCCATGCCACCAAATAGTGCTTGAGCCATCTTCTCCTTCTCCGTCATCTCACGTGGAGTGGAAGCTTCCTGCCGGCTTCCACTGCCAGTCGACCTCTTTTTCTCCACGTTCGACGCTGCCTGGCCTTCGATCGCTTCCTGTGCTGGACCTGAGGACACAAGCGTTTGTGCAATAGGTGAAGGCGCCACTCCCGGAGGAGTACCGCTGGAGGCTGCCGAGACTTTGGACCCCACCATTGCTCCTTGTCGGCTCCAAACTTGGGCTACTGGCCGCAAGCCTTGTCGTGGACCTTGTCTTGGCCCAGCAGCAGGCTTCTGGAGCCCTACTCCTCCACCACCAGACGAGAGCGAAGCAGAATTAAGAGAAAGACCAGCAAGCAGGTTGCCACTGCCAGCGCCACCTGGTATGGCGGGGGCTGGGGATGGCATCTCAGGTTTGGCGTAGGGTGTCAGCTTCAAACCTGGCTCCTTCAATTCCCGCCCCTCCGCCAGGGCGAGGACGTCGGCGTGCTTTGGAGGAGGACAATATCTCGGCGCGCCTTGAGCGACGGCAGCCTCTACGTAGGAGTCCAAGAAATGGAGACTCTCGTCAACCCCCAGATCCTCGCAGCTAGCGTCCATGGGCAGTACATTTACCATGACCTCCGGCATCCGGAGCAGGGCGGAGAACTCCAGGCAGCGCTGTTGCAGGTCCAGGTTCCAAGACTGGCCGTAAAGCTTGAGAAGGGAGGAGACGGCGGCGGGGCAAGTGCCTGTCTGGGCCACAAGCTTGACGACGCTTGCCACCACAAAACCCCGAGTGCAGGGGTCATGGAAAGGCCGGTGGGCGATGTCAGCAGCCAGGCGTGTCATGATCTCGGTTTGCGGAAGGCGCTCGGAAAGGTAGCCGTACTCACCTAGAGTCCAGGACATGGTTTGCACCAGGATGTCGGGCAGAAGAGCACCGCCGCCAGTGGCGATGGAAGTGTCGTCCAGAAGGAGAGATACATAATTCTCCACAGCGTCCTTGCGGAGTTGCTCGTCGGCCACGTCGTCTTCCCCTGTGCCCTCGGCGATGAGCTGCATCAAGGTGTGGGCTGCTTCGGGTTTGACCAAATCGCCCGCCAGGAGAAATATCTGTAGGGAAAAGAGAACGAAGGAACGGGAAAATGGAGTATATATTACAAATGATGTGGTAAGGAGAAAATGTCAGGACAGGCAATCTGTCAGTGTTTCTTCCTTCGTAATGCACACAAAAAGCACTTCCATGCCCTCGTCGTACGCTCAGCGAGCACTTACCCGTGTCATGGTCTGTATGTACCAGGAGGTCGAGGGGGCGTAGCGCTCGGCGGAGTTGGAGATGCGGTGCACGAGGTCCGAGCGTAGAAAAGGATCGGTGGCCTTCTCCAGGAACTCAAGAAGCTTTGCCGTGATGAACTCGACATTCACGGGGTTGGTCATGCGGTGCAGCAGATCCAGCGTCTTGCGCTTGAGGGTCTCGTCCGGATCCTCCAGGCAGTCGATGACGGCCAGCTGATGCTGTGCTGCGTAGCGCGGATGGTCTTTGACGATGGCAGCCAGTCCCTTCACGCCAAGGTACTTCAGGTTGTGGTTGTCCGAGCCGATAAAGCGCGCAATGCTGCCCGCTGCTGCATCTAGCAACACCGTGTTGGGGTAAATGCTGGTCACCGTCCGCACGCACTCGTAGACTATGGCGTATCCTACGTTGATGCCTGTATCTGCGCGCCGCATCACGTCCACCAGCACCTCGTACATGCCCTCGCTGCTGCGCTGGTCCGAGGCCCCCAGCAAGGCCAAAATGCGGAGCAAATGCAATTGGATCCAAGGGGCGGGCACGCGGTGGTAGTCGTAGTCGCGTGGCAGCCTGTGGTCCGCAATCTGTTTGAGAATACTGACAAAACTCGGAACCAGGTCCCGGTATGGCGCAGGGGAGGCCCGGATCAGGTCGAGAAGGAGGCAGAGCACGGCGGCCATGACGGAGGGGTCCTTGTCGCAGAGGGCGCGGCGGATGCGATCGTCGAGGTGGGCGATGGAATTGGGTTGAAGGCTATGAAACTTTTGGAGAGCCATGACGGCCTTCTTGCGCACGGCTTCCTGCTCGTGCCGGAGCTTGTTGGTGACCTCGGGGAGCAGGGCGGGAATGGTGTCGACAGTGGCAAGGCGGCAGACGGCGTTGAGGGCGGCGCACACCTCCAGGTAGTTGATTGAGGCCATGTCACGCGTGAACTGGTTCACCAGCATGAAGCGAAACTCATGCTCGGGTGCCAGGCACAAGCTGGCCGTCAGGTAGCCCACGCGCTTCTGCAGGAGGTTGCTTGAGGCGCTGAGTTCCACGGCCTTGATGTAGCCGAAGGAGGCATCGTGGCCCAACATCTCGCAGTAGATGAGGCGCACCAGGTACTCCTTCATCTTCTTACTGAATGTGGCCTGCATCCCTATCTTCGACTTCAGGACAGCGATCTCGTCTAGAATGATTCTATCCTCTTCTTGCTTGGACCGACACTCCCCGATGGCCTTGACCAGCTCGAAGAAGTCTCCGCGCATACTGTGGGGTGGGCGGGGGCCGGAGATGATGAGAGAGTGGGTGATTTGTACACGAAAAGTTGAACGAGCTGAATGGGAGAAGGGGAGATCGAACACGAGATGGGTGAATTGAGTAGAACTAGAGACCAAGCTATCGTGCAGACAGCAGGTACTAATTCCGCCCTAACCCTAGAATTCCGAGCAACAAAAAGGCAGAGACGGGGGCATCATCAGCACAGGCGTTAAGACCCTTACCTACACATATAATCAGGTAGCATTTATCCTTCCCCATCTCTCTAACTTCTTCTGGTTGGGCAAGACTAGAAGAGACAGAGTCGGACAGACACGCGAGGAAGTGGAAGCCGAAGACCTAGGTCCTCGCCACTCGTTGCGATAGTAGAAGGATGGAAGATGAAGTGTACATACCACCCTTGAATATATTCTCACCTGCTACTCATGTTCATGATGCTGCTGGCTAAATCCGCCATAGCTCATGCGGGGTTGGAGCACTTCCAGTAGATAAGCGGGGCGGGAAGAGGGTGATGATGTGGGGGACGGGCCAAAGCAAGGGAGTCAAGTGGCCGGTCTTCGCTACTTGGCCCTACACGCCGAGCCTTAAGGACCAACACGGACGCGGCGACTGTCCTGTATTGTGTGTTGCGAGGAGGGTGGGCGTGGATTGGTGCGATTGAGTTGCTTGTGTTGTCCTTGAGACATTATGCAAGCTTCTCCTTTCCTTTAGCGAGGACTCCTTGAAGGCGTGTCATCCTGTCATCGTCCGCCCCCAAAACCCCTGTCGGCACAACAATACGCATGCGCAGCACAGTTGGGGGCTGTCTATCACGGAGTGGCTGGTGGTAGACAGAGAGGCAGAGGGGTGGCCGATTTCACAGAGGCAAACACATACTTTAGTAGTACTCATCCCAACTCATCCCCAGCCTCTCCCTAGCACGGCCTCTCGTTAGCAGCAGCAGCAGCAGCAGCAGCAGCAGCAGCAGCAGCAGTTGTTGCCCCTCTCACAGCAGGAGCAGTATGGGGCGCTACTCAAGCGTGCAGGCATATGGCGATAACAATCCCAAGGTGGCCAGCGTGGCGTATGAGGGCGGTGGGGAGGAGGGTACGGCCCAGCGCATCAAGGTAATATGCATTGTGTCTCTCCTTCCCCCTTTGCCCCTCCACGCTCCCCAAACCCACATTATGACTGATCACGAGCTCCTTGTGCTAGCTTGTAACGCTTCTGTATGAGCAGTGTGCTTGTCCTAGCAGCGCTGCTCTGCTTAAGAATAAGTCCACCATTTCACCTGTCCGACCTTCCACTCATAACCCTCATTCCACTCCTTCACGCCCTTCCCTCACCTTCACCCCCTCTCGTCAGACCGAGAAGCTTGAAAATGTGACGGGCAGTACGGCAGGGGCGAGCAGCAGCAGCTTTCATATCTATCGGGCCCATCGACGCACAGAAATGAACAGATTGGAGGACCTTGACAGGAGGGAGACCGAGAAGCAAGAGCAGGAAGCGTTTGAGCGGTCGTTGGAGCAGAAGCGGGTTCAGAGCGAGGAGCGTACCCGGAGGCTAGCCGAGAAGCGCCGTCGCAAGAAGCAGGCCATGAAGGAGAGGAAAAAGCAGTCGCCACAGGGACAGGTCCACGAGCAAGACATGAGCAGCGACGAGGACGAGCGCGATGAGGAGAAGTGGCGAGATGGCAGCGCAAGCAAGAAGAGGAAGGGAGAGGCGGTTGACTGCCCCATGGTGATGCCCATCGTACAACTCAGGAACGACGGAAGTTTCTTGGAAACGATGCTGGCGCTGCAAAAAGAGAAGGCGGGGAAAGTGAGAAAGGAGGGCAACGGAAGCACTGCACCGTGACTGAGTGAACTCAGGGAAAAGTAACAAATATGTACAGAAGGATGAGACCATCGATCATATTGTTTAGACTTGAGATCTAACGTTCGTTTTATTTAAGTGAAGGAGGCCTTTCATTGGGCTGGTCCCTGCCCAAAAATTGCTCTGGTTCCTCCATGGACTGCGATAGATCGCGATCGCCAAGTCGTCACACCAGCGAGCCCACGAAGTCAAGGACTTAATGCAGCTGTTTGTTGGCAGCTGAAAGAGGTCGCGGCTGTTCGACGGCAAAGGGAGGTCTTCCTCAAATTGAAGAGTCAGCATCGAAGGCTTACTTGAAGATGCGCGACGGAGAGAGAGGGAGAGAAGAGGTAGGTGATGGCGAGGATACAAATGGATAAATTTGGATACGTCTTCATACCTCTCGAGAGTTTGACTCGAATATTACATCGGTGACATCAATAGGGTAAAAAAAGGCTTAGTCGTGAGCGACGCAGACAACTAATGACGACTTTCATGTCCAGGCCCCCGCGAAATCCCTTAAATTGTACCGCTTTTATCTAGAGACACACTCCAAAAATTTTATGGTTATACTTGAGAATATATTTTTGAATGCAACGGCCCGATTGACTAAGGATCACACGACTAGGGAGAGAGGGGTGCGTTTTCATTCTCTTGATGGTGTCAAGAACCGCTTTTCTCCTCCCTTCCATCCTTCCTCCCGTCCTCCCCCTCCTCTCTTCTGCCGCGTGACGACATCGCGCTGGGAGAAAGCGTGGATCGATTTTTGGTGGAGACGTTGGACGGCTTCAACGGCGAAGACATTCTCTCTAAATAAAAGAACTTTGCGTACGGAAATGTTCACGGTTTTCAATTTTATGCTTTTCCCACACCCCAACCCGCCACTTGCCCTGTAGTACGAGAGATGAAGGAAAGGCCAATGCACACACACCCCCAGTAGCAAAGATGTAGAAAATAAGAAGCTACAAGGTAACAACACTACCATATGATCACACCCCAAAATACAAAGAAAAACATAAAATTACCAACTGTCCACGTTTGCTTCTCCCTAATTTGACGGCGGTCTTCACGTGCACACAAAACATGAAGAAGAAGATCCTATACAACCGTCCTCATCAGGTTTTGTACCTCTCTTTACATTCCCTGTGATTTCAAGACTCGAGCCTTTGCAGAGTGGCGTTTCACCTTGCCGGTTTACGTTCCTCTGCCCTTCTTACCTCCCTACCCCCACACGACCACCATCCTCTCAACCCACACCAACAAACGTGCTCACACAAATACAGGGAAGCATGCGCAGGGCTCGGGAGGAGGATGACAGCCCAGACAGTTTCCAAGCCTCTCCCCTTCGACGTCGCCTTCACCACGACCACAACGACGGCCACAACGACGGCCAAGAGCAGGGACCCCCCCAGCACGGCCGGGGCCGCCGCGCCCGCCGGGCCACTTTCGCCCTTGGCAGCCAGTTCAACAACACACTGCCAGATGAAGACCAATCTCACCATCGCCCTGGTCGTCCGCGTGGGTCCACCAACGTTTTCCGCCGCCCCCGAGAACGACCTACATCTCAGCAGCACCGCCAGCAAGCCCACTGCCAAATAAAACAGCACCACAAAGCCGCATATCGACAAGGCATTCGCCTAGAACATGCAGCACATGCTGCCCAACAAATTTGCGCTGCTCTTAAAGCCGAAAACGCACCACAAGAAGACCCCCCTTGCCCCATTCACACCAGCCCCCCGGCGCCGCATCGCGCGCACGCACCTGGACTTCCGCCAGCGTCCGAAACTCTTTTTGCTTGAGTGACCTCTGGCGGCACAAGCAGCTCCTCTACTTCGACGAGGACATGTGCATACAAGGAGCTCGCCTGGCCAAGCAGCTCGCCTGGCCGGCCAACCGTACCACTAGCTCGAGTGGTTCGTCGACTTCCTTCTCGCCATTAGGGAAGGGTGGCCCCCTGCCCTTCCAGACCCGCTACACTCCCCACATGCAACGCCATCGCCTCCTTCTCGCCACAACCATTTTTCCATACCGATCTTCGTGCTCCTCCTGCCCGAGTTGGCCAACGACCCGAAACACCTCATAAACCATATCTACGGCTCCTTCGACGACCCTGCGAACCGAGGCCACGACTACCTGTTTTCGCCCACGGCCAGCTCTACGTCGCTATGTTCAGGGTTGGAAACCCGAACAACATCACCATCATGGTCGCCCGTCATTCCACCGATGACCACCCACCTTTTGTTTCAACGCCCAATGTGGTGTACACTGAAATATTCCAACATGTCAACGCACCCCCCCCCGAGGGACAGCACCAGCCACAGCAACAACAAATCATCCAACTGTAAACGTCCCAACAATTTTGTAGGTATTGTAACACACTGTACATATTTAACAACAATCAAATGAAGAACAAATCAAAATAAGATCGTGATTGCATGTAAACAAAAAAATTCGTCTCCCTCTCCTTCTCTTTTCGCTTCTTCTTACCCGGACAACTCTCCTTCCCCAACCACTCTCATGCGCCCCAGCTTCCCCGGCGACAAATACACACACCTCCATCACAACATCCACATTCACTTCCACCAACGTCTCCCCGATTCTCACTTGTTCTACACTTCCTGTTAAAACTTCTCTCACTACTGGAACTTCTTTCGAACACACGCCCGCAAGCTAGTGGAAAGTAAAATTCGCGCAAAATAGGTAAGAAGGGGGGGGGGGGAAGAGGGGGCGATATGATATGTGCTCGCCGCAAGGCTCGGTGTGTAAGACATGCGTGGCTTGACGTGTACCCTCCTCACATCATCGATGGAGGCCGCTGCATAGTATCGACTCCACCATCAAACACTCCTTTCGCGCACTCAACCCTGCCACCAATCGATCAACGTACACAATACAGGAGGACAAGCGGCCCACACGAAAAAAAGGCCAGGAACACCGCTAGCTTGACACTAATCAGCACCCATCATAGCCATGAACAGCCACCAGCATGGGTCCAGGACGAGCAGCAACGCCCGCGCCACCCGATTCGGTAAGCAGATTTAAGCATGGGCGGGTTTGTTGCTGTATTGCCCACCGGCGGGACAGGACACCCGTCCTCGTGGGGACTCATGGGAAGCAACAATTAGTAGATGTAATGCTTGTGTTGGTGAATGGAGCACCATCCCTTCTCGTCTTCCGGCGCGTTTTCAACCCTGGGGAGGGGAAAGACCGATGGTCTGACCAGCTCCCCCTACCGTCATCGAACAGATGACACACCCTGATTACCCACCCGCCCACATTTCTATACACACGCGATTGACAGAGGATTGCTTCCGAATCTATCACGAGGTAGAGGACGTGGGCAAGACGGTCAAGGCTACCAAACGCCGAGCACGCTGGACATTCTCATTCGGTGAAAAAGGACAGGAGAGCGTAAGTGTCTAGAGAATAGCAGCTATGGTGCTCTCTCGCGTCCAGCACACAGAACACGCGCCACCTTCTTGAACAAATGCACTCACTAGCGATGTAAAGCAAATGTTTTTTTTAACTGAGCTTATAATTCTTGATTCTTTCCCATACGCCCTCCTAACCGCTCACAGGAGGTGGTTCTAGTGCACTCGGTCGTGTCGGGCAAAAAAGTTATCACCTACAATGGCCATCAAATCCACCACTCTGACGATATGAGTCGTTCCTTTAGCCATTCCTGGTTTGAGGGGAATCATGCTCTTCGCGTGGACATCACGGATATAGTGGAGGTGGGCCGCGGGCGGAGCGACAAGATGTATGAGCTAACGGTATGTTATTGTTTTCATCCCGTAAAGTGTGTGTATTGCGAGATTGCATCGTTTCAGATCATATAGTCATCCAAGTGACTCAAATCCCTTGTGTTTACTTGAAACAACAGTTGGACGGTGTTCCATTCGGCGTGCTTCCCTTGAAGCCCGTTCACCTGCCAAGTCGCCGCGCCGAGTTCGACCGTCGAGACCTCTCTTCATCTACCACCCGCCCTACGGGCTCTCTGCGTGAGAACGACAGCTTTGAGGCCTCCGATGATTTTAATCCTCGAGCAACCACCAGCTATAGCAACAGTAAGCCTCGAGCTGTCATGAAAGCGGGGATCACTACCTCCCTCCCATTTACCATGAATGCCGCGCCCGTGGTGGATCTGTTGGGAGTTGGAGGGGAGGATTTTACGGGCATCACCAGCAGGCACCAGCAGCAGCCGCCGCCGCAGCAGCAGCAGCAGCAGGCTTTCGATCCATTTTCAGGACCGACATCAGGTGAACAATGCGCTGACTTCTCCGCGGGGTTCAACATGGCCAAGGGTCGAGCAAATCTGACTGCGCATGATTTGGCCAAGGAGTTTGGGAGCCTTTCGACTGCCAGCTTGCCTGAAGCATCGTCAGCACCTGCGGTTGTGATGCCGCCCTTGACATATGGTGAGAATTCTTTACCCGCGTTTCATTATAATCCTGGTTCTGTCACGAACGGCAACGGTGGCAGTAGCAGTAGCAGCGGCACCAGCCTGGCATTGATTAGCTTGGCTAAAAATGATGATTCGGGCGAAGTGGACGTGGACAAGGTGACGGCTTCACTGGTGAATCTGAATAACCTCTTGGATGATGGGACTCCCTCCGGCACCACTTCTCCTACCAAGCTATATTCCTCCGTCTACGCCGATAATCGTAGCCTCGAGGAAATGAAGGCCTCCCGCGCAGCTCGCCCCCCGCAAGTGCCCGCCCGACCCATCTTCATTGAGCGCACACTGCCCCCGCGACCGCCCATTTCACCCTACGCCATGCTAACCTCTCCGCTCCAGCAGCAGCAGTGGGGTCCGCCGCCCATGCACCAGGTCAGCCCACAGCCAAGAGGTTCTGCCATGATGGGGGGCGCCAAGTATGTGCAGCAGGAGCAGCAGCAGATGCAGCAACAACTGCAGCTGCAGCAGCGGCATTATCCGCTACAGCATAACCTCCAGCAGCAGCAACTGCTGGGAGGAATGGGTGGAGGGATGGGTGGAGGAGGGATGCAGCCGCCTTCAATATTGATGGGTGGTGGTGGTGGGGGGGGGATGATGGGAAGAGGCATGGCGGGAGGGATGGGAGGAGAACGGGGTTCAAACATGGGGTCGGCGATGCAAGTCCCTGTTCAAATGCAAATGCAGATGGCACAGCAACAGCACCAGCACCACCAGCGGTATCAACAGCAGGGCATTCCGCGGTCACCGAAAGATCCTTTTTTTGGCTTTTAAGGGATAAAAGGGAAGCGTTATAATGAGGAAAACAGAAGGGCAAAACGGGAAAGAGAGAAGCTGAGGAGTTCGTATATGTACAAAACGAAGGGATTGAAGATAGGAATGCAACGACGGACTAAACATGCGGTAGAGCCTAATCACACAAATAAAAGCCAAGAGAAAGAAATAATATGATATATGGAATAAATTACACAATTCTCCTTTCGAAGGGATTTTTTTTGGCCTTTTTTCCTTTTCACAAGGATCTCGGTTTTTGTTGGCCGCGAGCACGTGTGACCTGTTTCTGCCGTGCACTGCATAAGGCAAAGGCACGGGCAAGCTGCTCGGAGGCCATGGATGCACCCCCGGCTTTCTGCGCCGAACACAAGTGCCCATTCTCCGCGTCGAGCACTAAAGTCATTTGTGTGGGCATGCGCTCTTCTTCTGTCAGGGAGAGGTCGCAGAGGAACTTGTCAGAGTGAAGGCCGATGGTGAGGGGAACGGGAAAGCGGGTCATCTCCAATGGCCGGGGTGGAGTGTCTGGAAGATTGAGGACGTGGAAAAATGAAGAGGTAGACTTGTTTTGGGTAAATATGAGAGGAAAATGCCTCACATCAAACAAAAGCGTAACTATAAAGGAGGTGTCCTTAAGGAACAACAACAACAACAACAACAACAACAACAACAACAACAACAACAACAAAGCTTCACCTGACAAAATGACGACCTCCTCGTCCTTGTCTAAGGCGGTGGCGGGCAACTGGACGTCCGCAAGCGCAGACGCCGCCGCCAGTATACAGGCGTCCCCCAAGCTCCCTTCATGGCTCAGGCACTGAATGTCCACATTAAGCTTCCAGACATGACGACCCTCCGAGATACGCAGGTCTTCGCGTCGCACGACGCCGCATTTGAGCAACACATTTTGCACGAACGTCTCGAGGGCCTTGCCTTCCTCTTGCTGGATCTGGATTGACGTGTATTTAGGATGACACATCGGCGGTAGATGTACCTCCACATCTGGCAAACAGATGGTATGAAGCAGTGATTAAACACATCCGATTCTCAAAGTGATGACATTTCCTAATCGTAGTCGCTCCCACGATTTGTCTGTCACAAGGCCTTTTCCATACCCTGAAACACAAAACTCATACACTTTCGACCTTGCCAAGTCGCCCCGCTGATAAATCAGTCACTTACCGATTTCTCCTTTGGACGGCGTGTCTTCAGCTGGCTGGCCTACAAGCAAGGTGACGCCTGCCACAACCTTGGTGCCCCCAATCTTGACCAAAGCGGAGCCCGCGGTGGTCCCCTGCAGGATGCCTTGTAGTAATGACAGCGGCCGCAAGCCCGTCAGACTCCGGCCATCTTGGCGCACACCAGCCTTGACCAGGTTGGCCAGATATGTCGCCGAGTCAAACTGTGCGTAGCTTAGGGCGTCCGTCTCGACCTGGTGTCTGCTAGTTTCCATGCTTGGACCTACGTGAGCGAGAGGAGTGGGAGGTAAGAGAGGTAGTCTTAAAATGAGGGACGGCTGAAATTGGATCTCCAGAGAAGCCATGCCGTGACTCTGTCCTCTCCTGTTCAGCATTTGCCACGGGTAAAAGGCTTGGGCTTGTAAGCACCGGGCGCGTAATTCCTCTTCTTCTTCTTTCGCCCTCCCTCCACACACTCCATCTTAACAGGCCACCGTGAGCGTACTTGACCTCCACCACACCGCTACACAAAGCCATAGGACCTTCCATTGTGATGTGAACATAGCTGTCTCTTGTCGGCGTGTCACGCAGATCACGACTCCCCAACACCCCCAGCCAACCTCCCCTTCTACCTTTCTCGCTCACAGGGTGAACGATCTGCCTACTCTGCCTGTCAAAAACGAAGAGACCAGCTTGCCGTAATCACGAGCTTTTGAGTCTCCTTATCGTCCAGCTCCTGCACCGCAGTATAATTTCCCCCATCCATCGGTGCCCACTAAGCCTGAAAGCCAAGCCGCATCCCGCGTAGTAGCACAGATGGAGCCTGAGGATGTCAAGGAGTACACGAAAATCGACTACTGGAATTCACGTTTTGCTCAAGAGGAGTCATACGATTGGCTTGTGACATTTGAAGACATCGAGGCCCTGTTGAGAGAGTACATACCAACCGACCGTCCAATCCGTGTGCTCCACCTTGGGTGCGGTAACTCTCCTCTCTCCACAAACCTGAAAACCATGCTGCAACCGGGAAGCTACCTCTGTAACCAGGACTACTCTCAAGTTCTGATAAGCAGCATGAAAAAACTACACGGAGAGATACCGGGTGAGTTTGAGTGGATGGTTGGGGACATGACTGATTTGGGCAGCGCCGGTTTCCTGCTCGCTTCCTTTGACGTTATCATCGAAAAGGCGTCTTTGGACGCATTAACTGTAAATGAAGGCGACCCCTGGAATCCGCGAGAGGAGGTCGTGGAGAATGTGGCGAAGGTAATGCGAGGCGTGACAGATTTGTTGAAGGGAGATGACGGGAGTATTTTTTTGAGCATTTCTTTCCACCAAAAGCATTTTCGGCAAAAGCTGTTGAAAGGGTTTGATATCCAGGTGAAGGATATCCCGACTACCAAGTCCTTGCCGCATTTTTTTTATGCTTGCAAACCAGTCAAGGCAAGCAAGTGACACAGAGGAAACACGAAGAACGAATGTGATGTTGTGCAGTTGCTTTTAAATCGTGTGTTTTTCCTTTTTCTTGTATTTATATACGCCGGGCATGTCCATTGCCTCAAAGGATCGGATGCCATGTTGGTCATGGTCGCATTGGACCTTATTCTCTTTGCACGTTCCATTTTTATTATTACAAGCGTTTGCTTTCTTATTATTATTGCGTTACCTTTTTCTCTCTCGGTCTCACCTGACTGTCGCCCTGTTACTAGTCGGTCACGTAGTGATATTTGCAGGCCCATCTTCTTCTCGCTTTATCCTCCTTCTCCCTCATCTCTCCCTTGTCCACCCATCGTCAGTCTTGTTCCACCCAAGGTCACAAATAGGACACACACACCCAGTCTGATGCCATCCTTCCCGTCCCACTCACTTCTTACTAGTGGAAGTCGCCAAACCCGTACGACCCAAGCCTGTCAAACCCGTCAAGCCCTCGCGAAACTCGTCAACGTCCCCGAACTCAACCACCTTCGTAAAATATGTGCGGGTTCGGCGGCTGATACGCGCCCCGGCATTTTGGACTAAGTCAGCTTCCTGCATCGCATGCAAGGAAGGGGCGTAGTCTAGATGCACGTCTCGACGGGTGGGATAGGGCAAGGAAAAGCTAGGAGCTAGCAGTGGCAGAACCTGTTTGGATTGACAAGGTGAAGAGAGGGAGAAGGAAAGGGAAACGCGGAGGGGAAACAAATGTGTGGGTCTTTGTACGGGTTGAAATCTGCTCAAAGGCGGTACGCTACGCAGGGGAATGCACAGTTTTTGGAGCTACTGTCACTAAACCCGTGTCTCTTTTCCTTCCCTCCCCCCACCCTTTTCTTACTTACCACGCCCATGGCCTTCTCTTGTCGGAGCCCCACGGCCAAAGCGGCTTCATGCAGGAACGTTATACCTCGCCGCGGGCCACCTGCGGCCAGCAGCACGCCCACGGCTTGCTCCCGCTGTGCCAAAAATGCCTCCAGCACGTTGCCGACCTCGTCCCCCACACCCGGCACCTGCGGCCAGGGGCTGACTTCTCCATCTTGTTGCACCTATGATTGGATGTGTGAGAAGGGGTATCGAAGGAAGGAGAATGTGTGACGATAAATACAACAACGTCATTATTTTGAAAAAGTAGTGATATTTTGTTTTCCCCCTCTCAAACGCCCACCCTCCCAAGATCTTACCTGGGCCGTTACATCACGCCGCAACAAGGAAGAGCAAGGAGCCTGCACAAAATCGTCGCCGTCAAGGCCGGGGGCAAAGGTCCGGAGGAAGTCGCAGCACGACAGGGCCTCGGCATGCTCCTCTAACGTCGCCAGAACAGCCGTGTCAAATTGCCCCTGACCTTTGAAGGATGGTGGCTTGAGCACCTGGCGCCAGACCCGCTCCTGCGCCACAGACCTTGCGTCATTCCCCTCGTCCTGGTCCTCGACAGCAACAATAGCAGCAGTGGCAGTAGCACCATCAGCAATCTTCTCCTCCTCTGGCTGCCATACGTCCTCGGGGGCGGAGAGGGTCCCGTTGGTCGTGCCCACAACAATCTGGGTGCTGTCGGTGCCATCCGGCAAAACCATGTAGCGTGTCGCCATTGAGGTCGTCGTCAACGCTCCTCCTCCTTCTTCCTGTCCTTCTACTCTACTTCCATTATGCGAAATTAATATATCCCTCTGAGCTTTCGCCTCCTCTCCCTCGCTCCCTTCCCACTCTTCGTCCTCGTCTCTGTCATTATCACTCTCCAATACCACCCTCCGACGCTTAGCCTGACACTCTGCCTCCTCACTCGCGATCCTATCCCCACATCGTGTAGGAGGAGCCCTCTCACTGCCCTTTGCCTCCCACCCTTGCTGGGAGCCTTCCTCGTCCCTCTCATCTGTTTCCCCCTCCTCCTTTTCCTCCTCCTCCTCCTCTTGCTGCTGCTGCTGAATGCAAAGAGCCCCCGCAAGCCGCTTTAGCCGATGCCTAGGCACTTTCAACTCCGGGAAAAGCTCATCGATACACCGCTGCTTATTTTGATACAGAAAGGAAGAATGACACGCCAGCTGCCGAATAGCCTCGTTACTCGCAAACTTTGCCACCCGCACCACGATAGGAAACTGTCTATTCGCAGCAGAAGAAAGGGACGGGGGGCATGGTGGAGTAGTAGCCTTGATCATATCATCCGAAAGCACTTTCACATCCGAACAGGGCATGTGCCCTACAAGAACATCCACAGGCGCCCAAGTCCCCGCGGCCTCATCACTGGACTGCAAGAAATTCTGCCCCTTAATAGTGATACGTGTGCCCCCCACCAAGCGCCCAGAAAAGGGACGCACGCTCTCCACCAACGGGCAGCGATATCCAAAGATAGAAGGGCCATTGTCGGCAGCAGCGGCTGCACCAGCGCTGGGGGCGCGATGGGCGCCTTCAAGCACAGCCTCCTCTCCCTCGTCGTCCTCTCTTGCGTTTGAATGAAGTGCAGCCGCTGGATTAGCTGCTGGTGGGGACAGCGAGAGCGACAGGGGTGGAGACGACGACGACAGTGATAATGGTGACTGCAAGTAGGAGGGGAGCAGCTGTGGTGATGCGCGCCACTGCTGCTGCTGCTGCAGTGCGGAGAGACGGGAGGCCCACAGTTGCAGATTCATGATTGCGGAACGGACATCGCCTGCGAATGAACGAGCAAGATCAGTGAAGGCGGTAAGGGGCAGGATGGGAAGGCCTTCAGTAGCCCAAATCATGCCCAGGAGGAAAGCAAGCTCGGCTGTGGGGCAGGCTTCGACGGGGCGGATGTGGCAGGCTGGGGATTCCCGGAGCCATAGGGGGGCTTTGTTGGCGGTTAGGACCAAGGGCCATTTCGCGGTGAGCATGAACTCGCGCAGTGTCCGGTGGAAACCTGCGTCTTCTGTGTTTTAGTGGGGAAAGGGGTGGAGATGAGAGACACGGAGGTTTCCAATAGTGCGGTGGCAGGGGGGCAAACACTTGAGAAAAAGGAGCAGTGGCATGAATGCAACTGTGAAAAAGCACGAATTTTCATTGCTTACCGTCGAACACCAAATCCACTTCTTCGATGAGAATGAGGGTCATGCGTCCCGTCGAAGGCCCTGCCCGCGGAAGAATGTGCTCCAGCAGAATGACCTCGTCCTCCTCCTCTTTTTCGGGGTCCTTTCCCTTCTTTGGCCTGCCCCTGGCTCCCTTCTTGGCCTTGGCCGGTCTCCTGTTTGACAAACACGTGTGAGAAAAGGGAGGAAGGAAGACGTAAGGTTTAGTCGAGCTTTCAAAGCCTAAGAAGAGAGAGAGAGAGAGGGAGTTAGAGAGGGAGAGAGAGAGGGAGAAAGTGAGAGAGAGAGAGTTAGAGAGAGAGAAAAAATGTGCAGAATGTGCAGAATGTGCAGCTTGCACGTACGTGGCGGGGGGCAGAGGAGCTGGCAGCGCCTGCGCCTGGAGGGCCGCCACGAACGAGGCGGTGGAGGGCGCTTGGCTGATATGCTGAGATTGTGTGGCCTCGCTGAATAGCTTCTTGATCTCAGTACCCGAACGGATCTGACTGGTGTTTACTTCGATGATCTCAAACCCCAGCTTGGCCGCCGTCGCGTAGACAAGCGCCGTCTTGCCGCACCCCGGGGGGCCCGTGATGAGGGTGGTGCTTCGCGGTCCACCCTCGTTCATCTCTTCCTCGTCCTCTTCACCTTCCTGCTCTTGCTGCCTCTTCTTGCGTTGCGGCTTCTTTTTTTTGGCCTGGGTTCCGGGGGCGGCTGCACGCCAGTCTTGCCAGCTTTCCAGCCAGCGCTGCAGTAAGAGGGCCACGCGCTTCAGTTCCCACGTCTGCGTTGAAGGACAGAACCAAGGAGCAGATAAAAAAGAGGAATGGTGCACATGAAAAATCTTTTGTGCTGTGGATGCCGTGCTAAGAGGAAGAACTTATGTTTCTCCCTCTCCCACACACCCCGACTCGACAACTTACCAGCATGTTGGGCACCTCGGGCCGGTACTTATCGACCCATTGCACCGCCGTGCCAGCAGGTACCTTGTCGTGCTGCTTCTTCATCAATCTCATGCGCTGTCTAGTCGTCTCATGGTCGAACAGGGGTGTGGATGAGGAGGAAGATGGAGGCTGGTAGACGCCAGCTGCTATGGCTAGCTCCTCAACCGCCTGCGTACGGGGAGGGAAGGTGTGTTTTAATGTGTCAGACAGAACCGAGAAATCAATGATGCATGTATTTTCCATCTAAGAACAAAAGAGATTAAATAAAAAATTTCATGCTTGTCGGGAAGGAAATCATGGCAGCTCTCGCTACGCCTCCTAAAACCTCACCTCTTGGGCTCCCGCAGCCCAGGGCTCAAAGTAGCCCGCGTCGTCCAACAGCGGGAAGTTGCCCTTTCGCCGCACAAACGCGCTTTCGCTCCACCGCATGATATCTCGCGTAGCCACTTCCTCTGCCTCCTCCGCGTCCAAATCGACCACCGCGCCGTTCGCACCCCCATCAGCCGCAGTAGCAGCAGCAACTTCTCTTGCCGAGTGTGCATGGATCGCGGTCAACCTCGGTATTACGACGTTAGCGATGTGCGTCGCCTCCTCTTTCTCCACAACTTGCCCCTTCTTCTCGTCCATATCTTCTTGAGTCACGTGTGCCACCGTCGGAAACAAGGGAGCGAGCCACTCCCTCTCATCCTCAACTGCCCCTCCATCCCTTCCCTGACCAACCCCTTGCCCACCACTTGGAGCCTTGGGTCGCTCAAAGAAAGGATGGATCTCTTTACCCTTATTAAAGCTCTCCAGCAACTGACGACGCTGTTGCCTCTCCTTTTCATCTGCCTCGGCCTTGAGAAGGCCAGCTTTGCGCTTACTCTGGGCCTGACTGAGGAAGTAGTCGTTGGCGCACAGCAGTTCCTCGTCTGTCAATTCTCGCTTTTTTGCACCACCTTGCCTTCTGATGCTGCTGTCTTCGGTCTCACCAGAGCTGTTCCTCTTCTTGCTACTGCTACAATCGCTGCTGTCGCTGTTGCTGCTGGTACGCTCTGCCACGGTGGGCTGCTCGGGAGAGTTGTCGCTGCTTCTGTCCAGAGCCACCTCTGCGGCAAGAGCGCTGTTTATGGGAAGGTGTGAGGGAGGAGGAAAGGTGCGATTTATGTTTATGGCACATGAAAATTTTAAAACAGCCAAAAAAGACAATGCTTAGCCTTTTGAGGTCTAAACACAATTTACACACCTTATGGTCGCCGCTGCTGCTGCTCTCGCCCCCTCCTCTTTCTGCGCCTGCTGCTGCGAGCGCTTCACGAAAAAGGGATGGACATGGGCCCTTATTGCCCCAGGCCCGGCAATGAATACTCGACCTTCTGAATCCTTCGCCGTAGCGCAGCCGGCACCGGAGGCTGCCATAACTTCCACGATGCTCTCGTCGTCCTCGTGGTCACCGCCACGGCCGTCCTCCTCATCAAGGTGATTATTGCCTACACTTCTTTGACCAATCGAGGCCACTGCTGCCGCGTTTTCTGCTTGGACTTGCCCAGCCTCAAATAGAGGAAAGGCAGCCTGGAAGCGCTTTCTGAAGCTGCGGGCCAACGCGGAAGCCGTTTGGTGCACGAGATGGTCAGGACTCTCGTTGTACCGGCAGGCGTTCTCGAATACCAGAAAGACGTCCCGCGCAAAAGCTTGCGCATCCGCATATCCCCCCCGCTCAAGCTTGGCCTGCACAGTGCCCAAGTCCATTGGCTCTGTGATCACACGGAAGTAATCGTCCAATCCAAGCTCCTCCGCGTCCACGGGCGCGGCAAACCAGCCTTCTCCGTCCTCGCCCTGCAACCGATCTAAAAGTGCCTGGCATTGACTACGCCACGCAGAAGCCCCCTGCCACGCGTCTGCAGCATCATTTCCTACCTTCCTCGTCCTTGATGGGCTCACCTGCGCACTGCCACCCCCCGCTTTCTTGAAAAAAGAAGCCAAGGAGGGTTGCTGGTTGGGCTTGTCCCGCTTCTCCTTCCCCATTTTTAAGTCTATTGTTTTATTCTTGTCGCCTCGGTCAACGCGCCTGTCGAGCCCCTACATCAATGGCACTATATTAAAGGCACCGGAGGTGGTTGACAGATATGGAGAGATTATGAGTAGTGATTTATTACTATGTTTGCATCAGAAAAATATGAAGAAAGGGCGCGTAGTCAATGCGGCCTGGACTATGAGTGCCACGGGTTTCTCTGTTCTTCCGAAGTCACACCACCAAAAAATGGATTCCCGGAGCATGGACACGCCTTTAACAGACCTCTCGCACTGTCCTCCTTGTCCTAAGTCAGTGTCTGAGTGTAGATCGAGCGGGCTTTTGGGCCTGGTTTGTTGTCCTGCGGAAATGAAGTGTAACGCTGTCGGCGAGTTCGGTCCCCGTCGCCATAATGCATCATCGCACGCGGCCCGACGTACGAAGCCGCTCTCTCCTCCTAAAATCATTGGTATATCTAGTCCTCATGCCATCTTCCCAACTTCTACAGATAACGCGAGGCCAGGTGTGGCGGCGCGAGTCGTCGTCGGCGCCGCTTTCTGACTCCCAAATGTAAGCAAGCTGGTTGCTTCGCACCCCTCCATGCTATGAATGACCACAACCTGCATACCCACATACAGAATGCCGTCCCCACGGCACCCCAAGTTCGCTGCAGCCGTCAGCTCACAACAAGCGAACAAGCGGCGCCGCCAAGCTCCCGCCACGCCGAGTGCTGCCAGTGGATCCGCCGCCTCGGCATCTACTTTCCCGTCCTCCAGCTCGGTGGCACATGCAGCAGCGCCCTCCTCGTCTTCCAGCAGCTCCAGCACCGCCTTATCTGCCGCCGTAACTATTCCCTCCGACCCGAGCTTTGACGCCAGCATGTCGTATGCAACAGCAGCAACCCGTCGCGGCTCCGCCATGACAGCCTCGTCCGCTGCTTTTGCCTCGTCCTCGTCTAGGTCCTCTGCTTCTACTCCCGCCGCACGCGGAGCCCCAGCGACAGGCTACATCGACCTGACCAGCGAGTTGAGCGATGAAAATGAGCTGGAGGAGGAGACTGGAGACGAAGAGGTGCAATTTATGGGCATAACACCTGGGACACGCCAAGCAATCCGGTCCTCAGACATGCTGTTACGCGGACTCTTTCCCGCTCCCCCTGTCCGTCACCGAGCCGAAGGTGGCAGTGGCGGTGGCGAACTGGTTGCTGCCAGCAGTGGTAGCCTTCCTCGTGACATGATGTTCACTGAGGGTTTGGCTCCGCTCTTTTCGCACGCCAATAACCTGATTCGCCTCATCCTCTCGCATCGACCTATGCCTGTCGTAAACCGAGGTGCCACCAACGCCCAGATCGCCCGCCTACCCACGCACACCCTCCCGCGCACCACCACCAGCGGTGTTCGCAGGGGGAAGGGAACAGGAAGGAAGCGCAAGGCCCCCGGGGAGGTGCCTGTCCCTTCCAACGCCGAGTCAGAGAATGCTGACGTCAAGGCCATGGCTGTAGGTCAGCATAATGCAAGCAGCAGCAGCAGCAGCAGGGGCTGTGTAGCAGCGGCAGCCACCTCGGGGGACGATCCAAATTTGAATATGCCGGACAGATCCAGCGTGGCGGCAACAGCGGCGGAGGGGGGGCTGGATGCATGCACTATTTGCATGGAGGATTACAAGGGTGGGGAGAAACTTTGTACGCTGCCCTGCGCGCACGTCTACCACTTCAAGGTACGAGAAGACACAAATGGATGGGAAGGCGATCCAAATAGGGGAAAGATTTATATTCTCTCATGTTTAAGGTGTGAGTTGTCACTCACCCGCTTTTCTTCTTCGCCCCCTTTTTCGCCAACAGTGCTGCAAGAAGTGGTTGAAGACAAACAATATCTGTTGCATCTGCCGGGCGTCAATTGACAGCGGCTCTCCCTAAGGATACCAAAACACCACTAGGATTTTTCCATACACATAGAGACCAGCCTGATCAGCAACAGGAGCCGGAGGAAAGCGAGGGCGAGGAGGAGGAGGAGGAGGAAGAGGTTCAGGATGTGAAGGAAAAGAAAGGGGGGTTTGAAATATGAAGAGAAGGAGAAGTAAGAGGAGGACCAGGTCCAGGAGGAAAAGGAAGAAGAGGAGGAGCATGAAAGGAAGCGACGAAATAGTGTAGAGAGCAGTACATACACCACAATTCAACAAGAATGGAGTTACCATTCAAGGCAAATGAAGTAAAGAAGGGAAAAAATAGTGTGAAATTTACCGGGGAGTGGTGTGGACTGGCCATGCATTCTTCCTGGCAGTCAAGAATGGTGTCCGGGGTGCGTGGACACACACTCGCTTTTGCTTTCTTGCTTGTTGCCCTTCATTTTCATCCCTTTGGCCGGGCGCAAGGAAAAAATAAGCCCGGAAACGAAGTATGACCCAACTGGCCACCGGTCTACCTGCGCTCTCGAGGAGAGGAGCCAACAGGAGCTGCTTGGGGACACTTGCGCTTATGCCGCGGACGTGAAGGGTTTCACATTCCCTTTTTCCATGGCCATGTGTCCTACCATTCTCTGTCGTGACCTTGCTACATGCGACGAGGATTGGATGGTCAGGCGCTCGTCAGCCACGGTCCTCCTGGAATCGAAACAAGAGAACGCAGCCAAAAGGAATGATGATCTCACGCGTCTCCCGTCCTCCCCACACCATGCACACGACCCTACGAAAAGGATACAACAAAGATGTTTGCCGCTCGTCGAGTCTGTGCGCGCACGTTGGCTCTGCGACCTGCCATGGCTGTCGGCACCAGGTCAGGCGTCCAGGTAAGAAGCAAAGAGTGTGGGGGGGGGATATGAATGAGGCTCCACGCGCCTTTGTCCTGGCCTTGGTCCTCATCCTCTCCTTCTCCGCATCTACCTACACAATTAGGCCCCGACTCAGATCGTGCGGCGGACGATGGCTGGGCACGGATCTGCTCCTCCGGCCACGGGTTGGGAGGGCGAGGTCCGCAAGGTGCTCAAGGAGGACTGGCAGGTGGTCTGCGGCATCATGGGGTTCTACACCACACTTTACCTCATCTCCAAGCTCTTTACGGGCGGTGCCAAGGCCGTGCCTGAGGCGGGTACGAGAATTGGGGGAGATTTTGGGGAAATTGACTTACGTCTCTCCACGTTTTAAGTTTTGTTTGGGTACATCACTATGTTCTCCCCAACAGCTCTCCTTTCTCTTGTCTTGTACTTTGGAGGGGGAATCCGGTTTAGTGGACCTCGATAAGATAACGTAGCAACACCTACTGCTTTTCTTAACCTTCCTCCTTCCCCCTTCAACGAAATCCAATCTTCCTCTCTACACTAATGACAGTGGCGGCTGCCCCCGCGGCGGCGAGCGCGAGCAACGAGGCAGTGTCCATGGCTGACGACAAATTTTCCGATTACGTGTCCGTTCCCGAAAACATGCTTAAGTGGGAGCAGAGCCTGAACGATCCAAAGGCGTACGAGTAAGGAGGAGGAGGAGGAGAGAAGAAGAGGATTTGAGGAGTAGAGTAAATGGATAGGAATATAGGGGGAGAAAGGTAGGGAGGAAGGCGGATATACGGATTCAGCTAAAATTTGTCATGTGTGCTTCCAATGGGTGTATACAGAGAGGGACGGTCGGTTGTAGATCCGCGATTCATCAGCGAGAAACAAAAAAAAAACGGAAAAAACAAGTACTCCAAGAAAGGGAAGTGACGCTATGTTATGCATTTGTAAAACTAGTGTTTTTGGGGTGTCTGCAGATGACATATTTGTCTTTTAATCTACTCCCACACACATCCTCTGCCTGCCCTTGATCGCAACACACCAATACCTGCCGGCCCCCTCCCCCTTCCTCCCTCCCTCCATCGACTTGGTCGCTGTGGTGATAATGCCCAGTCACGAGGTGTTTGTTCGGTCAATAACGGTCATCTGGTGCTATTTCCTTCGCCCCGTATTCCCCCTCTTCAGCAGCTTCCGGTGGATGACGAAAATTACAAAGTCGTGAACGAGCAGCAGGAGCAGCAGCAGCAGGGGCGGGAGCAGGACAAGGGTGAGAAGGGGGACATAGGCAGCAAAGGCGTCGGCCAGCAACAGCAGGGTAAGTATTATGATAGTTTAGAGTTATGACCTTATTTTTTCCGTCGTTTTTCTCTCGGATGAGTTTTCGAATGGGAGGAAGGGAGGGGGGCCAAGAAAGACGGGGCAAGGAAGACTGGGAAAAATCTATGAACCCTAACAGAGAAAATGAAGAGACCCCGAGAAGAACGAGGGGGTGGTGCTGACTGGAGATGTTAAGGTAGAGTGACGCACTGTGTCGTTCCAAAGCCTTTCTCAACGATTCACGGCTGGATCGTGCTACTGTTCATGATCTTGTAGTCAAGTAGGATTAAGAAAGGCAGATGGTTCAGGCCATAGAGGCGGCCACTATCTTTTGACTTTCAGCTTATGGATTAATTGGTGGCTTTTTCACGATACCATCAATATTGTTGCTACTGATATTCTACTCTATCTGTCTTTATCCCTTATCCCTCCGCCCCTCCCTTCCCTCCCTCCGTCTCCTGACATACACAACTATACTTCCCCACAACGAAATCTAAAGCTTTTTCAACCGTAAATAAGGATGTCCGCACAACTTAAGCACATCTGGGCGATCCGCCTGGCTATGTGTCAAACACGCCTTAATAAACTCCTTGGCGTCCGGAGACACCAAAGGCTTCGGCGGGAAATTAACATGCGTCGCCCTCAACATGGTGTTCTCATGCAACACCTTCTCCTGACTCTGCCCCTCCCCAAACGGCCGCGTCCCAAACATCATCTGGAAGAAGATGACCCCGAGTGCCCACACGTCCACCTTGCTCGAGATCCGTGGAGGGGTGCTCCCCATCACAAAGCACTCAGGTGGCAGGTACCAATAAGTCCCCGCGCCCTGCGAGGTCAGCTCCAGCGAGTGGCCATCGCTGGAGTCGTCAACGATTTTCGACAGGCCAAAATCGGTGATTTTAACGTCACCTTGCTCGTCGAAGAGGATGTTGCCTGGCTTCAAGTCGTAATGAATGATGCCTTGGCGGCGGTTGGCGCCTTCCCCCGAGGGCGTGTTGAGGTAGCGGAGACCGGAGAGGATTTGTATAGTGATGGCCCGGGCGTCGCGTTCAGGGATGTTTTTTTGAGTTTTCATCATGAAGTCCAGGTCGGTGCCTGTGAGAAGTGGGAGGAGGAGGGAGGACAGGAGGGAGAGAGGAAGGGAAGGGTGTGAAAGTTATATAGATACTGAAGTGGATGCAGAGAAAGAGAAAGTGAGGGGGGGGAAACACATCGCATGCGAACCGCTTCCCTCCCGGATCTCCCCACTAGTTACCCTTGCAATACTCGAGCACCGTCGCAAAGGAAGATGAATCGATCTCAAAGACGTCAAAAAGGCGGACGACGCGCGGATGAACCATCTCGCGATGAATCGCATACTCTCGCGTGGCGTGCTTCATGTAGTTGTGCTTCTTCTCCTCCGTCCATGAGGAGTTGAGTTGGTGGATCTTCACCGCCGCCTATGTGTGTGGGAAAGAAAGGAGAAGGTCAGCGTGAATTGATGAGAACATGATCTGGGAAAATAGCTACAGCTGCTTCTATCCTCTTTCTCCCTCTCCTCTTTCATCCTCCCCCTTCCTCTCTCTCCCTTCCTCCCCCCCTCAAACAACGTACCTCGCAATACTCTCGCAAATCAAATGCCTTCCAGACCTCACTGAATCCGCCCCGTCCCAACAGACTCAACAACAAATATCGGCCATTCATCACCGGCCTTCGGCTGAACCGCGACCGATCCTCGTGCTGGACCCGGCGGAGCTCACGGACATACATCGACTTCTCCTTCTCCAAGGCTTTCCGTGCTTCTTGCACCGTTGCCTCGTCCTTCTTCAGCTGTCCTAAATGCATGCGTACCCCTTCCTCTGCTTCCATTAGCTGCAGTTCGTCGAATGGCTGCCCGTCCGCGGAGCTCTCCCCCCCTCCTCCCGCCGTAGCTCCAGGGACCATCATCTCTCCCGCGGGTGAAGCGGAGGAGGAAGAGGCGCCAGCAGCAGCATTGTTGGCTGAGGACGAGTTGAGGGTGGCGAGGGCCTTGCGGCTTTCTTTGGCGATCTGACGCTTACGGCGGTCGAGGTCCTCCTTACGTTGGAGAAGCTCGGCGCTTTGTTTTTGGAGCTCCTGGGGGTGGTGTGGGTGGTGTGGGTGTGGGGGTCAGGGTGCGAGAGAGAGAGAGAGAGAGAGAATGGATGAAAGCCAGCTTCACAATAGGTCTCCAGACCTTGCTCGCTCCGTCTCTTGTAATCTCCTTCTTGTTCCTTCGTCAAGCAACACTCTTCTAAAACGGCTGCAGAGGATCACGAAGCAGATTCCCCCCAACCCGAGCAGCAACAACAGATGTAAAGGAAGTGTCGCACGCACCTTATGGGCCGTTCCATCCTCCCAAATCTCCGTCATGCCATGAGGCCCGCTCCGACTCGTGACAATCCTACCCAGCCTGTGGCTGTTCTTCCCCAGCAGCTCCCGTGTTTCCCGCTCCTGGTAGTATATCAACTTCCGAATCACTTCTTCAAGGGTCGCCGCTGTGGGCAGGGGAGGGAGGGGAAGGGAGGGAGGAGGGGAGAGAGGGGCATGTGAATGTACAATTAAAGAGTCATTAAGCTGTAGGCGTCGATTAATACTCTCCCTGATCCATTCGCTCAATCCTGGACTCTCTTGTTTGGACTCTCCGAGCGGAACAACGATCTGCACTAATCAATTTTCGACTTCTCCTCCTTTCATACCCCTTTCCACTACGTACCTGCCCTCCGTTCCTTTTCCGCCGCCTTATCCTTATGCCGCTGGCCCTCATCTTGCACCCGAATCAGCTCCTCCCGCAACCCCACCGACACCGCCTCCTGCTCCTCTTTCTCCCGCCGCACCCGTCCCAGCTCCCCTATCGCCTCCTGCAGCTGCCGTTCCAAGTCGTGTACCTGGCTTCGCAACGCCTCCTGGACAGCCACACAGCTACCACCACTACTACAGCAGGTATTACCGCTAATGTTCGCACCTCCCCCTCGGGTTGCATCGCTCCCCGTCCTTTGCAACCCTCCTCCTCCAGAACCACCACCACTGCTGCTGGTGCTGTTGTTCCCCCCCCCCCCTCCACCCCCACCCACATTGCCGCTGGAGGGAGTGAAGTAAGAGGCAATCGTGCGACTCTTCCCACTTCCATCCCCAGCCATGCGACTTGGAGACATGCTGGGCGGTCGGATCCCTTCTTCAGTCGGACTCTTGTATGGCGCTGGTGTAGAGGAAGGATGTTGGTTATGGGGTGCTTCAATACTCAAGCTCGTCGTCCGCGGCCGCTTCCGCCCCCCCGCAGCAGCAGATAGTGCAGTAGCAGTGCTAGTGCTGGATGCTGTGGAGCCCTTGGGTAAACAGCCCGCAGGCAAGGGTGGGGCTCCAGCAGCAGCAGCAGCAGCAGCAGCAGCAGCAGCAACAACAGAAGTTGAAGACCCCGACAGACGGCTACTCGCCGCGATAGCTGGCGTGGCGACATGCAGGGGTTGAATCGAAGGATATACACCCTTATCGCATACCTGTTGTCCGTGGCCCACTGCTGCTGCAGCCAAGGGAAGTTGATCGCAGGAATTACTGCTTGCATTGCCCGGGCTGCACAGCATTAGCTGAGCCGCCGTCGCCACATCTTTCTCTCGAGCCTTGGAGTTCGAGGATGGTGGTAACGGTGGCAAGGCCATCTGCGACTTACGTTGCTGTTGCTGACCAAGTGCAGCGTCGGCGACGGCAGCGGCTGCAGCAGTGGCAGCCGCCGCGATGGACACCGGAGCTCTCTGCAAGGCTGAGGTATGTTGGAAATGCTGCTCGTTCCCTCCGCCCCCTTGTTCTTCACCGGCTTGGCTTCTAGAGTTACTATCCGTCATATCCAGGACGGTGGGCTCGGCAGATTTTTGCCTGCCCAAGGAATCGGGGGATAGGAAGGAGGAAGGCGACGAACCCCGTCCCATCCTACCCCCACTGGCCTGGCCTTGCTGGTACTGGTGCTTTTGAAAGGAGGCCGGAGAGTTGCTGGTACTACGACTTCCCGTAGACAAGCCATCTAGGCTACTGGGTGGCTGTCGAAAGAAGCGTGCCTCGAGCAGGGTCTTTTTCCGCTCCGACAAGTTTTCGAGGACGTCTTCCCCGCCCCCTCCTCCCTTACCACTCATGATTGTTGTCGCTCCTCCAGGCCAAGGAGGCAGAAAGTGATAATGGCGCTCTTCAGATTAAATGACGTCTTTCGAAGTGTCCTGTATGTTGTGTGCGTCCGCTTGCGTGTCAGTGTGTGTGTGTTTGTCAGCATGTGTGCATGTGAGAGAGAGAGGGATGGGATTCAGTAATGGAATCGCAGAAGATAATGCTGTGGATGTGGCTTGGCGGGGAAGGGAAGAAGGGGGGCTAAGTTTTCTGTTTCCGAGATGCCCTGCATCAGCCACCATCAAGGGGTCCGCCCTGCATGTGGTTTTTCGTAGGCAGGGGAGATCTGCTTGACGCATGGAATGACGGCAAGACCGGGCGAAATCGGGCGAAATCGGCGAAGAACTTCGAATATCGCGCCCGCGTCGTCTAAAAGTGTCTTGAAGGAAAACATTTGGAACTATGCGGACACTGGCGCAGAAATCAGACCTTCCCCGTCGCCCAGGCTGTACAACCCATTTTATGAGTCCTTATGATGAAGTAGAGCGCAGGTGTCATACTAACCTTCTTTATATCGTTCCAATGAATTCAATGAACTACAAAGCGCAGACAAAAAAAAAACTCCCCCCTCTATTAAATCTATTTGTAAGTAAGCAACATTTGGGTTATTAAATCTACTTCTAAAGTTAGCAGCATTTTGAACAAAAAAGTCATTCAAGAAATTTAAATAGGTGTTACTTTTTGATCTTTTGGCCCTTTTCTCCTAAAAAATTACAAGTGGAAACGACGCCGGGTCGTGTCCATCTCCTTCCGCTTATGCAGCCATTCGTACTCTCCAAACTGGGTGTCAAACGTGCCTTCTTGCAACCATCTTAGCTTGAGGGTGAAGCGCGGACCCAATTCCTGAAGTCGGGCCCGAATATTGCCCGCCATGGGGATGGCCGCGGCATCCGCCCCCTTACCGGACTCCTTCTTCTTCTTTCCCCCGATGGCAGCAGTCGCGGGCTTGGAACCTTTCTTCTCGTCAAACATGTACCGGTGATGTCGCACAAACAGAAAGTCTCGTTGATTATGAAACGTCACCACTTGACGGCCACGAAACTCGGGTGCGTGCGGGAAGAAAGAGCCAAGAAACCGGCCGATACGGTGGCCCAGGCGAGTGTTGAAATTGTTGAGGATGAGTTCAGGAACATGGGCTGTGGGCTGGCCATGGTGCTGGATCTTGGCGCCAGGCACGACATTGGAAACCTTGAAGAAGGCAGTGGGCCCATGGGGAAGGTGGGAGACGAGAAGGCCGTTACAGACTTTAGATTTCTCGCTGAGGATAAAGACGTGCGTGAATCCACCTTGCTCGGCGTGCTTGCAAATGGACTTGACCTCGAAACTTTTCCGGGGATAGAAAAATGCGTTGGGGATCAATTGCATGAGGTCGCCAACAAAATGAAAGAGCTCCCGGGAAGGGCGGGGGCGGGTAGTAATGAGAATCTTTGCCGCTTGACTGCCCACGAAGTAAGCTTGAAATTCATCTTCTGCTTCGTCGGCCAAGACCTCTTCGTCCTCAGGATGTACCACTGTCTCGTCTACTTCTCGGGTGTTGTCCAATGTGCGGGGTACCTTGATATGCCGGAAGGGGTGGATGGGGGAGGGGGTTGTGAGTTTTGACTGTCTGGTTGTGGCGCTTACACTATCTTTGCTTTCCCTCCCGGACGGGTCTAACAGATTTTAATGATTTCAAGTTGCAGCCTCTCCTTGCAAGGATGTGAATATAAGCAAAGACATTTCACGAGGAGTCCAATAGATAAGTATGCAGGCAAGTTAACACATGGCTGGAATTGGTAATCCAACCTCTCCATTCCGTAGCTTTCCGCCCCGCACGAGGGATGCAAAAAACAAATATGGGACATCTGCGACAGCCCCAAGACGCGTAAGGCACCAAAATAGATATCTTCCTCTTTCTCCCCCCTCCACATTCATAAATCTCAATCCTAGCCCTCTTTCCACTCCAAATCAAAGTGTACCTGTTTGGGTGGGGCCTCCTCTCCCAGCTCCTGCGCCTCCTTCTGTCGCTTGATGCGCTCCGCCTTCCTATCTCTCTTCTTCTCGACCTTAACCTTAGCGTACATCTCCCGGCGCTTCGCCTTGTTTTTGATCGAAGACACATCCCGCTTCACCATTTTCTGCTTAGGGCAAGCGGGTCAAAAAGTTTGTTGCAAGATACTCGGAAACTGGTGGGAGGCTAAGCAGACGGGCCGGTGCCAGCAGTTTTCCTGTGGCAAAAAAGGAAGATGAGTGTAAGTGGACTTGCCAAGTTGACGTAACTGACAAGATGAAGGTGCCATGATACGCATTTGGAGTGTCATAGAGCCCTATCTCCTTGACCTTAATCTCAAATGACATCATTCATCATCGCACTTGCTTGACCTGCAGCTGCAGCCGTTGGAGGAGAGAGCGGCGTTTCCGGCATAGAGGCCCATGCCCCCTGCCTCTAACTCACCTCTCTTGACACCGCATGCCTCCTTTTGGCCACGGCTAAGACTTTTGGCAATTCAGTCTCTCCATTCTAACTGTCCCATACCACTCCCATGCCCATGTAAGACAGGGACGACGGGAAACGAGCTCACACTCGAGGACGAGCCTGCTTACAACCTACGCCGCCTTCCTCACAGTTAACTCTCCCTTCGGCCTCCGAGGGGTATCCAGAACCCAGGACCTAGCAATGTCTCATCAGCATGATGGTCAACACTACAGAGCTTACTAATACAATACCAAGAGACTTGTCCGACGCCCCGGTCATGCAGAATCCTCTCAGTGACGGGCCGTCCGCAGTCAAGCTCTCGAGAACGGAGGAGTGGCCACTAGCAGAAAACGAAAAGGTAGGGGCACGGGTTGCCCAGGCATGGGGTGACACCGACAGCACATCTGTAATCAGTAGCAAGATTCAAGACCACCACGAGCAGCAGCCTCTTTCCCTGCAGCCGCAGCAGCCACCTGCCACCATTTCTTCGTCGACCTTGTCACCCAATGATGGTGCCCCCCCACATGTACAGGGACCACCAAAACAGCAGCAGCAGCAGCAGCAGCAGCAGCAGCAGCAGCAGCGGCAGAAGTCACGCCTATCGTTTTCCCGGATTACATCCACCGCAGCATTGTCGGCGGCATCCACGGGATCGACGAAGCGCGAGAGCTTGCGGGCGTTTGGCCCTCTACTCCGCCGTGCCGAATCCATCAAGAACGCCCCATGGACCATTGCACTCAGTAGCACCCGCGCCAGAGATAAACGATTTCTCGAGCAAGGTATCATGCGATTCAATCAAAAGCCAGCGGCGGGCGTCGAGCTCCTCGTTTCCACTGGTGTCTTGCAACGGACCCCTGCGGAGGTGGCTGGCTTTCTGCGCCAACACGCGGGGGAGCTGAGCAAGAAGCGGATTGGGGAGTATGTAGGGAGCCAGGACCCGTTTGTGCAAGAGGTATTATCTCAGCTGCTTAAAGAGTACGACTTTCAGGGGATGTCTATTGATGAGGCGATGCGGGTAAGTGCGCAAGAAAGGAAGGGAGGGAGGAATGGAGGATGGGGAGGGGTGGGAATTGAGTCGATTGCTTTTGATCCTGTTGGTAATGCTTCTGAAAGCCTTGAATAATGCATATCGAATCTTGTTTGGCTTCTTCCCTGACCGCTGTGGCTTCTTCCCTGACCGCTTTCCAAAACTCAGACCTAGCCACCCCCTCCCCCCCTTTCTCCCTCCCTTATTCCCGCTAGCTCTTCATCAATGACATCCGCATGCCCGGGGAGGCCCAAATGCTCGATCGGGTCCTCAATGCGTTCGCCCGTCGCTTCTTTGAGGTCAATCGTACTCAGGGATGGTACGCAACGGAAGACACGGTATACATTCTGTCTTTCTCCATCATGTTGCTGAACACCGATCTGCATAATCGCAACCTGCCGCAGAAGGAAAAAATGCGCTTGGAAGATTTCGTGAGGAATAATCGAGGAATTAATGGAGGACAGGACTTACCACGGGAGCTGCTTACGAGCTTATACAATTCGATCAAGCAGCATGAGATGAGGATGAAGGAGGGGGACATGTGGGAGTCGAACTCGTTGACCTTCATAGCGCCGCGAATCAGCGGGTGGTTGGAGAAGAAGGTGCAGGGACATTTGGGCATTGGCCGATTTCATCGATACTGGTTCGTGTTGACGAATGGATGCTTGTTTTACTTTAGGGGGCCGACGGACCCGGACCCGCGGTGTATTATTATTTTGGAGTCGGTCATGGTAGGTGGCGAGGGAGAGAGGGCTGGAGAATTCGAAGAGTGAGGACAGGCCTCTGTAATTTATTAAAAGCCTTTCAATCTCTCCCCCGCACCTTGTATTTTCATATTTCCACAATTTATTTACATCTATCCGCATATTCTCATACTCCTTCCCTTCCTGTCACCCCTTCTCCTTTTAGGCAATCAAAGGGGCCTCATCCACGGAAATAATCCTCTACAGCAACGGCGGCGGGGGCACGATCATCAAGTCCGTCAAGATCAGAAAGCGCGACAAAACCACCGCCCAAGGCCGACATACCCGCTTCGTCCTCCGGGCCAGCACCACGCAAGAGCGCGATGACTGGGTTGAGGCCTTCCAGACCGAGACAGAACCTTTCCAGCGCCAGCATCGACTCGGGAACAGCACTGCCAACGGGGGGCCAACTACTGTCAGAAGTGCGACTCCCACCAGCAGCAACGGCAGTGCGGGCGCTTTGAACCAGACAACTCGAAGCCCAAGGTCCGCGGGAGGGTTGCAGTTGCCGCAAGCGTACTCGGAGTGTTTGATGGAGGGATGGATGAGGAGGCGGGCGGAAACGAGCAGGGCATGGCAGCGACGGTACTTTATGCTCGTGATTATAGAAAAGACGAAGCATCGGCCAAGGCATGTGGAGTTGCATTGGTACACGACGCTGGAGATGGCTCAGAGCCAAATTGGGGTGCGGGGATGTCAAGGGAGTGTGGGGCTTGACGATCCGACGTTGGTCTTCAATGCCAAGACTGCCAGCGATGGGCTTTCGTATCGCCTTCCCGAGCCGACGGCAACTGTGTTTGAGATGGAGACGACGGTGCATGGGAGTAAGGTGAAAGACTTTATCTCGCCCGAGGATGAGGGTAGTCTGGGTGCATGGTTGGAAGCGCTCCGGCCGTTTGTCACCATTCGGAACAGTGCTGGCGATGGATTGTTTGCGAGTAGTGCGCTTACGGTTACCAGCCGTCCGGCAAGGGTTTGATTATTCCCCTAAGTGTGTGTTGTGAATTCTTGTGACTCACAGCAAATGAGATAATGTATTATTACGTATTTGTGTGTCTGTTTAGAGAAGAAATATATATGAATATATATATATTCATGAGTCTTTCGGTACGGTTAGGTACTGTGTGTAGGCATGTGGTCTTTGCTCTCTTCAAAAATTATGTGTGATGTTAGGTTGTGTTCCGTGCGCTCTTCATGCAAATAGAATCTTAATACAGATGCTCTCTTCATACAAATGGGTTTCTTTTCGTGATCACTGGTGTGGATGTCTGTTAGGGATGTGTGCCAGGTCCTCGTTAAAGGGATGGACTGGAATTATTTGCCAGTATTGTATGCAATCATTTTAAATACATCAAAATCGTTAATGAGCCACACATTTGAAAATCGCGATGAGTCGCCAGTATAATTTAGCAGAGATAGTAAGAAAACGTCCGAAAAAAAGAAAATGTGAGAAAGTCGGAGGATCAATCGTCTTTATCTTCAAATTCTTCTTAGTCTAGAGTAACTCTCAGTTGCCTTCTCTTTTTAGCATCTTATGTTGACACTGCCCAGGGGTGGCGCATTAAGCAAAGTATGGCATTGGCTTTTAAAAGACTAATTTGAGCTTTCAGCCAAGATGCTTAAAGCTGACCAATCACTGGAGAAGGAAGGCTTTTTGTATGACTCTTCACAGCATTTTGACGAGAGGATGGAGCGTACCAATGCCTAAAGGGGGGGGGGGGGGGAAGGTTGCTGAAAGGGCACCTAAAACCACATTGAATACTGAATTATGTGCGTGTCTAGAGACATTTGTTTCAACTTATCGAGCTATCCAGATTCACTCTTTTTCCCATGCAGACACTCTTGTTCCACAAGGAGGGAGGCATAAGTGCCACTTTGTGTGACGGAATCCGACCCTTCGCCTTCAGGGCACCGTGGGTTGGCCCTGTACGACGGAACGCTGACAAAGAGGGCACAAAGCTTCTCACTGCATTCTTCTTAAAGTCTCTCTGGCCGACAGGGTTAGCGTTGGCTCTCGTGGTCACATCCCTCTTTTTTGGTTTCATCATCCTCGCTCATCTCTGCCCGATGTCCCTACCCAGAGCCTTGCCCCAACCCACAAGACAAGCCACAATGACGGCCACCGTCAACGACTGTAGTCCGTCCTTGCAACGAAAACAACAACAACAGGCAGATGTCCCATCTGGTTCGCCCTCGCTCCCGCCATTGTCGCCCACCACCCGCAGCGCAGACAAGGACTACACACAGTATTGGTACACGCCCGTCTACACAAGTAAGGGTGTTTGGTGTTTGGCTGCAGCACTTATCCGCTTGAGTCTTCGAGAAACATCCGATGCGAAAGCTCTGTGACTATTTCGTTTGAGGGGGCGCGCGGATTTTTTTTATGACATCGCATTCCCTCTCGCATCCATTCTTACCAAAGGTCTCCTCGGCGCGAGCATAGGGACGGCAGCGGGAGCGTGGCGCGGGCACTCGACCTTACTGTTGGCGCTGCACTTGGGCATCGGATATGGGGTCTTTGGGGCCACTTTCAGTTGTAAGTTTTCTGCTGAGCGCGGACTGCGAATACCTATAGGGGCAGGAGTGGCAGATTGCCTCTTCTTTCTCTCTCTCTCATGATTTTTTTCCCCTCGCCATTTTCAACAAAACATAGCGACCCTGTACGGCCTACAACAGCTGCGTGGTGAAGAAGGGACCATGAATTGGGTGGGGGCTGGGGCTGCGGCTGGGGCTGTGACGTCCCTCATTACAGGTAGAATGTCTGGGTGAGAAAGGAGGAAGCGCATGAGGACGCAGCCTGCAGTCCATTCTCTGCGTTTGTCGTTTCAGGCTTGTGCTTTGTCTGATGGCCGTCCGTGGTTTTGCGATTTTCAAACGATGTGACGACTTAATTTATCAGATTGTGGATTCATAAAACTCCTGTCTGTTATTCGCAATTTGCTTCCATATCCTCCCGCACAAATTGCACAGCTGGCCCGAAGCAAGTAGTCAGGGGCGCAATTTTTTTTGGCGGCGTGGGTTCGGTGGCTGAGAGCGTGTGCGACATAATCGGAAACTCCATCACGGAATACAAGGATAAACGAGCGAGGCAACGCTTTGGGCAGCCGACGACGCCACCTGCTTGGGGAGGGAATAAGGGACTGGAATGAGCCGAAAAGATAAAAAGGAAAGGGAAACTATGAACGAAAAGAATGTGGAAAAACTGCAGTTGAATATTTTCTTTCACTTCCTGTGAAAGACACGACGTTATTACACGTGTGGTTCGTATCGAGGGGTATCGATCATGTCGATTGGGCGCACGTAATCAAGTGCAGTTAAGTCCCCAGCCTTGCACCCAGCTCACGTCATTGGGAACATGTCTATTTGTTTCGCGGCGCAACATCGGGCATCGCAAGCAAGTGCGGGTGTTGACGCCTTCTGTGTAAGCGCGTAAGGCCCGAACAATGGGCCAGTCGCGGAAGATCTCGATCCCCCCCAATCCACTCCAATATTCCCCCAAGTCCAGAGGCTTTGGTCCGATCCCAGTGATATTTTGGGAGTAGAAGAAAGGAACAACGAGTGCGTCGTGTGCGTTGCGTTCAAGGGCGATGTCGTACGTATGGGGGGCTTGCGTGATTCCAGGGTCATAGCGGTAGCCTTCCTTGTCTAATTTCCTATCCTGGAGACACGCATCTCAGACGAGTTATTTTGCCAGCGGCCATTCAGCTCAGTCGAGCCGCCGCCTCCGTTCTGGGAGTACACGACATAGTGGACAGTACACGACAGGGGGGTGGAGATTCTGGCGTACTCCCATTCGGCACTGAAATAGGATTACTATCTTGCCGCATTTGGGACAGCAAGCAAGATGCGGGGCGAGGTCTGGGCTGTGTTGGTCTTCTCTCGATCATTGACATCTCCCGCTTCCTCGCCCACAGGGTCCTACTACATGCTCACGCCCTCCCTTTCCTCGATGAAATAGACAGGTCTCAAAGACTGAGAAAGCGTGAAGTGGCCGTAGAATTGACAGCAAGAACTAGAAAGCAGAGCTCATTCGAAGACACATGTACGTCGCAATCTCCTTCTTCCCTTCCTCCCTCTCATTTCCCGTCACTGGCGAGCAAAATCTCAATGATGTGGCCATCTGGGACCCTTTCTGTGCCATGATTGAGGTGCCTCTCCCTTCTGCTATGTATGTGCCCCCCCAGCCATACTTGCAATCCCGGTCAGGCCTGTTTCAAGACCCTCACCGCATGCCCCCACATTCCCAATCAGGACGCACGTAGAGAGACAGAACACACCTCGTACGTAATTAAAGCTCACATGGCCATGACGAAAGATGCTCACATCCCCATGCTCTACTCTTTCTCCCTTTCGTCCCAACCCACACCGACACATCAACAGGAAAGAAAGCCGAGTCGATCCCCCTCCCGCCCCATGTATGACGGACCCAGAGTGGAGAAAGGTCCGTTCCCTGCCCGGCAATGCCCCGGACGTGGAAGCCGGCGTGGTGGCGTATCGCTGCGCGATTGTTCACAGCAAAACTATCACGGAGCTGGAGTACCTGCCGGATGGGTTGCTGGTGGTGGATCATAGTAGGGAAGGCCTTATTTTGGATTTGTTGGACGTGGAGCACAAGAGCTTGGAAGAGGTGGATGAGATTGCATTGCACGCGCACGCACACGAGGTTGTCCAGTTTGAGGGACGGATCATCCTGCCGGGATTAATTGACACCCATGCCCATGCGCCGCAGTACGCGTTCACGGGCACAGGGATGCATTTGCCGTTGCTTGAGTGGTATGTGGAAGGGGAGGGAGGGAGGGCGGGGTCGACGACTAGTACTATATTCTTTCCCTCCAAAACTCATGCCCTTTCAGTTATACGCATTTATGTTTGTCAACTATTTCGTCTTACTACGCGATAGGCTGGAGAGCTATACCTTTCCCTGCGAGGCCCGGTTTGCCGACCTGGACTTCGCACGGGACGTGTACTCCAAGTCGATCCGCCGGCACCTCATGAACGGCACCACCACCTGCTCCTATTTCGCTACTCTGCACCTGGAGGCCTCAAAACTATTGGTCGACATCGTGAGGGAGCAGGGCCAACGGGCGTATGTGGGGAAGGTCTCCATGGATCGGAACTCCCCGGTACGTACCCTGAGGGGGAGGGAGGGAGGGAGGGAGGGACAGTGTGATGTCATATGTGTAGAGGTTGTAGAATCAGGGTCTTCAAATACACGTAAGAGCCATATTACTCGTTTATTCAACCTTGCTTTGCCCCTCCCACAGAAATTTTATGTGGAGTCCACCGAACAAGGCATCAAGGATGCCGCCGAATTCGTCCGCTACACCAAACGCACCTCCATCGGCCCCCCTATCAATACAGGGGCCTCCTCAGTCCCCCCCCGGTTGAAAAGGGTCATGTCGGAAACACGCATCGTCCGCGATCGTCGCGAGAGCTTGGGCAGTTTCACTGACCTCGAATCTCCCGAGACAAGTGATCCTGAGAACGAAGACGCGGCTATGGCTGCTGCGCTTGCCGCCGCAGGCGAGAGCGGCACTAACGGCAAGGCCGGTGGGGCTAGAGACAGTGGGGTCATGGGCAAGGGGAGGAGAAGCATGAGTTTGTGCCATAGCTCTTACTCGTCTTCGTCTGCTGCTTCTGTCTCGCCGTCGACTGGCGAGGGGACTCCCCAAGTTGTTGCGGGTAGAGGCGCCGGGAACGGGAACAAGAGCAGCTGCAGCGCCACGAGTGTGCCCTCGCCTCGGGTTCAAGATCGGTTTGATGCTTTTGGAGATGCACCGAGTCCCAAGGGCACCTTGCCACCCCCTCCCTTGGTGACACCGGTGATCACGCCCCGCTTCGTCCCGAGCTGTACGCCTGAGATGCTGCAGGCTCTGGGGGACCTGTCGAGAGCGCAGAACTTGCCGGTGCAATCGCACTTGAGCGAGAGCCAGGGAGAGGTGGCATGGGTGCAGGATCTTCATCCGGAGTGCGAGAATTATACGGACGTGTACAGGACGTATGGTCTCCTGCATGAAAGGGCCTACTTTGCCCATTGCTGCCACTGTAGCAATGGGGAGCAGGACGTGCTAAAGGACCACAAGGCGGGGGTCTCGCATTGTCCATCGTCTAATTTTATGTTGGGGAGCGGAGTGTTGAACGTGCGGAAATTGCTTCAGCGAGGAATGAAGGTTGGGCTGGGAACGGACGTGGCGGGTGGGTATTCGGCCTCGATTTTGGACGCGGCCAGGCAGGCGATTATTGCTTCTCGGTGCATTTCGTTCACTGAGAAGGACGAGCAAGACCAGCCGTATGAAGCATTGACGATCGATGAGGTCTTTTTCCTGGCAACCCAGGGAGGGGCGGATGTCCTAGGGTTGGGAGGGGCGGTTGGGAATTTTTCACCGGGCAAGTACATGGATGCCGTGATTGTGGACCCCAAGACGGAGGATGGACCGCTGGATATGTTTGATGGCGAGCACTTGCATGCGGCCTTTGAGAAGTTTTTGTTCTTGGGCGATGATCGGAATATTGAGCAGGTGTATGTGGGAGGGAAGAGGGTACTTTAGAGAGGCGGGGAGGGAAAGGTGGATCTGGGGGAGGGAGGGAGGAGGACAAGCAGCAGGAATAGGACCATTGAAGTGGAAAGTGAAAGCAACGGTAGACATAGTATTAAGTGATTAAGTGAATGTGGCGTTTCCTCTCCCTCTCGTTGTCTTTAAATAAGCGGGCTGAGGGGAAGGGAAATGTAGGAGGAGGAAAAGAGAAGCAGGAATGCCCACTGCGAAGGTGGAGCACCCCAGTTCTTTGTCTTTGCTGTCTTGTTTCTATGTCCACAGAGTGTGGAAATGATTGTTAACACAAAAGGAAGTTGGAGGGTAGAGCTTGCCTAACGTAACTTGTGTTTGTATGTGGTTTGTGCGTATGTGAGAGAGATTGGGAGAGAGAGAGAAAGGAAGAGAGAGTGTGAATGTATGTGCCTATGTGGGTTAGTGCGTATGCATGCGGGCGTGCGAGCAGTGTAAGCGTATGTGTGGAGAGATGAGGAGGGAAAGAGAAGTTTTGGATTGTCGTGAAGTGGGGTGCCAATAACTTACTGATGACGATAAAGAGGATAGATACGCACAAGAAAGGTCAGATGGACCAAAGAACAGACGAGATAAAATGCTGTTAAGTACCGTCACTACCGCTGAAGCTCTTCGCTTGCCTCTTCCTTCTTTTCTTTCTCCCTGAAACGCGAAAATTCTTCCAAAGGATGGAGACCCACCTTCATTTCTCTTCCTCTTGTTCTCCTTGACCCTCATTTCTTCTTCTTCGTCTCTCCCAAAAATGCTAGAAATTAGTTTCAACTACCTTCCTGAATGTGACAGGATCTTCGTTGTCTGACATTTATCCGAGCCTACATACCCCTTGCTCTCCACAATCTCGGCTGGACGTCTGTCTTCCTTTTCAACTCACATTTTCCTGACCTAGAATACTACCGATTTCGCTGCCGCTTTTGCTATATGTCGCCACGTTTTGATTGCTGCCGACTGTCGGTTTGCAGCGCTCGGAGCTTGATTAACTGAAATCGTTGTCAGATATAGACAACAAATAAAAGAAACCCACACAGAAATAGCCACGGACACACATCACAAACTTCGCGCATAAAACCACCACACAAAAGCTCATCTTCCACATTCCTCTTCCTTCTTCTCTCATACTCTTCCTCCCTCCAACAAACACGTGACTCTTAGTTCCCCATCCAGGCCGGCTTACGATAAGATTTGCCCGCATACTCAGCACCCGCGCCCAGCTCCTCCTCAATTCGCAGGAGCTGGTTATACTTCGCCAAGCGCTCAGATCGGCAAGGCGCGCCCGTCTTGATCTGCCCCGTGCACAAACCCACGGCCAAATCAGCAATGTAGTGGTCCTCAGTCTCGCCCGAGCGATGGGAGGTCATGACTCCCCACCCATTTTGCTTGGCCAGCTTGACGGCGGCGATGGACTCGGTGACGGAACCGATCTGATTCACCTTCAGGAGCAAGGCGTTAGCGGCGCTGTGTGGGCAGAAGGGTGGTGCGAAGAGTTTGTGAGTGCTAGGACTGATTCATTTGCCAGTAGCCTCTCCCTGCTTCCAGACAAGATCGATAGCTCTGAGCCACCATATCATTCAAAATTTCATTCAACACATCCGTTCTGGTCGCTTGAAGTATGCATGTTTGAGACTTACCCCTTCTCGGCGGCCTCTTGGATCTTCTTCGGGTTGGTAACGGTCAAGTCGTCGCCCACCACCTGCAGGTCTTTCGTCACGCCCGTCGTGAACTTGATCCAACTGTCCCAGTCATCCTAAGATAAGAAAGATAAGGGGCGTAGGGGGGGTTTAAATCAGTAAATAGAAAGTGCCGACGCCGCGTCAAGAGAGAGGGACACTAGCACACTAGCAAAGCCAGCTGGCACAAACTCAACCACATACACACAAGAACGCCTTCAAAAATCTTGCCGAATGTACCTGATCAAAGGGATCCTCGATGGAAACAATGGGGAAGTCCCGGGCCAGCTCCTTGTAGAAGTCACCCAACTGCACGCCCGTGATCTTCTCACTCCCGTCGTTGTCCTTGCTCTGTTGTGTTGCGAAGGAAGTCTGAGGTTAAACTAGAAACGAACGCAATGACACATGGCGTTCTGTAGACGTGAAATACGCACCTTGAAGTTCAAGTCGTATTTATCATCCTTGGTCCTAAATTCAGAACTGGCCACATCCATGCCGATCACAACCTTATCCGCATACCCACTCTTGTGGATCGCATCCATCAACAGCTCCACCCCTTCCTTGTTACTTTGAATGTTTGGGGCAAACCCCCCTTCATCTCCCACGTTGGTCGCATCCTGCCCGTACTTCTTCTTGATGACCCCTTTCAGGTTGTGGTACACTTCGGCACCAATTTGCATCGCCTCCTTAAACGACGACGCGCCCGTCGGCAAAATCATAAACTCCTGAAACGCAAGCTTATTCCCGGCGTGGCTTCCACCATTGATCACATTGAATGCAGGCACAGGTAAGACAAACTTCGTGTTCCCCGCAAGCGCCCCAAAGTACTTGTAGAGCGGGAGGCCCTTATTGGCGGCACCGGCCTTTGCCACCGCCAGAGAGACACCAAGAATGGCGTTCGCGCCGAGTTTGCTCTTGTTTTCCGTCCCATCCAAGTCAATCATGGCTTGGTCCAAGGCAGCTTGATCCGTCTCATCCTTCCCCACCAGGGCGGGGGCGATAATGTCGTTCACGTTCTTGACCGCGGTAAGCACGCCCTTGCCCATGTAGCGAGCACCTCCATCGCGCAGCTCGCATGCCTAGAAGGAGGATGGTAGTGGAAGAGGGCAAGTTAGAAGAAAATGAGGAGATGAATAGTGTTGGAGTGAGCGACGGAGAGATCAAGCAAGCGCAGACGCACACCAAGAATGAGGAAAATGAATATAGATCGACGAAGACACGCCAGTCCCGCTGAAAAGTGACCCATGTGGTCACGTGGTCATGGTGGGTGGACATACCTCGTACACTCCCGTGGAGGCGCCGGAAGGAACCGAAGCCGTGAAGATGCCCTTGTCGGTGGTGACATCCACCTCCACGGTGGGGTTTCCGCGGGAGTCAATGATCTCGCGGGCGTGAATCTTCTTAATAGCCTGCATTGCAGCGGGGGGATAGACGAGAGAGTGGACTCAGCAAGTTGAGCCCCAGTCACTATAAGATGTTACGTAATTAATCATCGTTAAACGTACCATGGAGACTGTGTGGCGGGCGCGGGGGTTGGGTGCCGACGGGGCGACGAAAGCTGTGGGGAAGAGCAATGTGGTGGGGAGGGAAAGCACGGACATGAGCCAAGAAGTTGAAACGCGCATGTCTCGCGCTGATGGGTATCAGTATTGCGCGTGGAGAGACATGTGAAGGAAACAACAGATGCGCTACCCTACGACACATAACCCTTTCCAAAGCACAGACAGGCATTTTGCGAAGGTTCTTGCTCTTGTTTCACAGGCCAATAACGTCGGACGTACCGGACGAGTAGGAGAGAGACCCCAGCAGGAAGCACAGAGCAGTCGCAGTCCTCATTGAGAGGGACAAAAAGGATCTATGTTTGGAAATGGGGCGCATGGGTTATAAGCCGACGGGCATACCAGCACTAGGGCGACGCGACACGCTTGTGATCTTCACGGGAGGAAGGGCTGTGGGATCAAAACCGTTGTTTCGGTTGCAGCATCAAGGCGACAAGGCGCATGGCCTACGTGGAATCAAGTGTGTGCCATAAAGGTCTCTCGGAGAGAGTGGCTTAACAAGGATCAAAAGAGCAAAATGTATAAGGCTATGTGTATAAAGCCACGAGATGTCAGAGACAGAGTGATGAAGAACGGACGGGTGCGAGATGACGACGATGCAGTTGATTTGACTCGCCATCATGAGTCATGCGCTCAGCTAGTCCCCTGGACCATGCTGTCTTTCCTCATGCCTTGCATGTTGTAGTACTTATTGCTCTGCCAAATTGCACTCCTCTCTTTCAAACGCCACAGGTTACCACTTTGCCACCGCTCTGTCGGGGAGGGCAAGTCCAAGCCCGCCACGTACGAGCGACAGCCTGCTCCCATCGATCATTTGCATGGGCAAGGGCAAAGGCAAGAAGACATTCGCCGCCACCACTGCTACCCCAAGCATATCCAAGCCGAAGACCAAGGGATTCTCGACGGCAGAAAGGCTGCAAGGCGTCTTAAGTGGTTCAGTGAGCAGCCGCGGGTCTCTGACAGGCAAAGGCACAGGCTCCTTTGGCGCCTCGCTCTCCAAGTCCAAGCAACGCTGAGCTGTCAAACGGCACGCAACCAACGTGGTGACGGGAGTGATGATGATGATGATGATGATGGCTGCCGCCGCTTCTGGCAAAGAAGCAGCGTCAGCGTCTATTCGCAATCGGAAGCGCCTCACGTTGATGGTGATGATGCTGGGCATCTCCGGAGGTGGGGAGGGAGGGAGGAAAAGGAGGGATGGATTGCTGAGGCATTCGTAGGTAAAATCGACATATATCAAGACGCTCATCTCTAAACTTCTGAATTCATAGAGACTCACTTGCCTTTGCTTTAATGCCCATCCCCAAAATCTCTCACAGCGGCTCTCTTGCCCTACGGCATCCGCAAGCTCCGCGACGGCCGCTCGTTGTACCAGAGCGACAAGCCCTTGACTGGAAGTCAGATCATGCGCGGCGCGTACATGAACTCATCCAGCCAGGATATCGGCCCAGATCCTGACTTTGACTTTAAAAGTGGCGAGTGGCATGGTAAGCGGAATAACCCGAATAGCAGGGCGTAAATGGGAGGGTGTGCGTGTGGTCCTTAAGGTACAGGGGAGACCAGTCAAGTTAGGCAGAGGGCATGACGTTATTTTTTGCATGACATTGGTGTTTGTCACATGACGATTCAATGATGTACCGGTAAAAGAGATCCGGGTTGGGTATGCAGGAGGGGCTTACCCCGTAAGAGGGGAGGGTGTGGATGAAGGTTGAAGGCATTCTATCGCCTCAATCGCAACGCCACAATGTTTAAAATGAAAGAATGTTTAAAATGAAAGGAGAAGTGTTTAAAATAGAAAGTTAAGCCCAAAAGAGATACATGAGAAGAAGAAAAGCAAAAATGCATATCTGGCAGTGTCTGACACTCATTCTATAAAGCCTTGCACGTGCTAGTTGGTTGTTATTTAAGGACGGATCGTCCTCAGCTATGAAGGCGCCAGTAGTCACACTTTTTTCTTCGCTACTCCCACTATTCATACTTTCTCATTCGTTTTGAATACTAGCACTGCCCAGGCAGAGTCGACTTATGCCGCTTGTGGGAGATGCTGAGGTTGATGCGAGGTTTCTCCAATGGCCGAGCCACAGTTTGCCGCGAGCCGATGGGATGTGCCGGCGATGCATGTGGGGAAAAAGGCTGTCTTTAACCGGACGCACAATCTGAAGCTCTCCAAATTGGCATGATTTGCGAACGAGGCTTTTGCTGCCGGTGACAGAGCTGTATTTAAGGTGGTAGGGAGAGGGAAGTAGGGAGGGAGGGAAGGGTAGGAGAGGAGGAAGTAATATGCTCTATGGACATTCTTCTTCTTGTCCTACAAAAAAATGGCGATAAGCCAAAAAAATACGAAAAGCGGAGCACCGTCAGCAGAGAGAGGATGTACACCTGAATAAATTAGAATTATCTCACACGGGACCAAGCTCTTGCTCTTTGTTTTTGATGTCGTCGTTGTGTGCATAGTTGTTCTTCCCTCCTTTTAAATTATGTCTTTCTATTACTCCTAAATAGTCTTGTTTTTTTCCATGGTGGAGGAAGGGGCAAGTCTTGTCGCAAGATCGCCGGCCATGTAATTTCAAGGGTTAAAAATCAAAACCCTTCATTGTGCTTCACAAATTCTTATTTATTTCTTTTTTTCTTGCCTCCTCCTCTTTCCCTTTTCCTGTTTGCCCTATTCTTCCTTTGCGCGTGATATATTGTATGGTTAGTCAAGGACTTACATGACGCAGCAAGCAGCCCCCTGCGCGTTCGGGTCTCCCATCTCCTTTAACACCTTAATGACAGCCGCATGCTTGCCCTGCATCGCCAAGTCAAATGCCGTCTTGTTATCGATATCGCGGGCATTCACGAGTACCATCTTGTCCCCCTTTTCCAGAAACATCTTGATGAGCTCTGCACGCCCGCCCTCGGCGGCACCATGCAAGGGTGTCATTTTGGAGGAGGTCTCGGCCATGAGATTGGCGCCATTCTCCACCAGCAATTCTGCTGATTCCACGTGTCCGCTGATGCTGGCCCAATGCAAAGCAGTCCGCCCACTCTTGTCAGGCTATTGTGACAGTAACATGGGAGGGAGGAATGAAAGAAGTCTGAGAGGGGATGCGCCAGAGGGGAAGGAGGAAAAGAATGAAAAGAAAGGAGGCAGAGAGATGCAAGATGTTGTCATAGCATCCCACGCAGTTTGCAAATCCTTGTGTGTCTACTCGTTTAAGCGAAGCCTCCATCGATTTACTTCGAACCTGGTCAATATTGGCACCCTTCTCAATTAAGTACCGGCATATTTCCACGTGATTGCTGCCAGCTGCTCGATGCAGTGGTCTTCTTTCACCCGCTCCCGCTGCGTATGTGGTGGCAAATGGTATGAAATAATGAAAAGAAATGAAACATCAGACATACCGTCTTGAGCTGCCCGTTACAGCTTCGTCCTTTTGGTCCCATTCCACTGTCCACGCACCTTCATTAACGTCGAATTCCCCGCCATCAATCAGCCGCTGCACAGCGTCAAGCTCTCCATTATGGCACGACTTGTGCAGGGCGGAGTCGTTTGGCATGATTATAAGTCGTCCCTCTCAGTCAGTTCTGGCTTGTGTACTTTTCTCTTGACGCACCGTAGCGTGGCTGCACCCAGATGGTAAGAAGAGATTTGGCGGAGCGCCGCGACCCAAAAAAACAAAAATGGGCCTGACGTATCGTCCTCGTCTGAGCTTGAGGCTTCGTTGCCTCCCCTATCGTTTGAATGGAAGGATGCATATAAGACTGAAACGCCTAGTCCTCCAAAGGTACATTTAGAGGGGCAGCAGCGAGCATCTGTAAACCAAGGAGTGAAAAATAAGGAGCGAAAAGAAATCCCGAAAAATTGGCTAGTCCGGATGATGACTTGTGGCCAGGGACCGAACTGGGAATGGTCTGCTTCACATCTTCTGGTACGGATAGCCGCCACCGTCAGCCTCCACAGCGTGCTCGCACCCCTCCACCCGGCACCAATTGCCGCCACTGAGGCCAAGTATTCGTCTGTTCGACTCTTCCACTGACTGACGGCAGCACACCAAAATAAATCGAAATTGAAACAAACGAGGAAATGAATACTTTGTGTTTATTTCTTTTGTACACTGCTCTCTGCGTCTGCGTTTTCTGTCTTCCTCAACTGAGACCCCCATTCCCCTGCGAACCTTCCTCTGTTACGCCTTGCTCGTCTTCCAAGAACCCCAAGAGCCGCAACGTCGACCTGACCTTCTCCCCCACCCCGGGCACCGTGTCAAGCTCGGCGAGTGAAGCGCGGCCAATGGCAGTGAGTTGCCGGGTGGTTGGCTCCAGGTCCTTGAATAAGGGCTTGAGCAAGGCAGCGGCTGAGCCGCCTACGGAGCGTCGACCTAAAGCTTCCTGTTGGATAGGATGTGAATTGGGTGGCAAAGAGAAGGGGAGTGATTCTCTCATCAGAAAGTGAGAGCGCGGACCCACGGATGGGGACAAACATGTTACACATACCTTAAGCCCTGGAAGATGACCGACGCGGTTGTAAAGGAAGTTGGCATAGAGCAGGGTGGCCAGACACCGTCGTAGCAGCATCCCGCCTTCGTTCCGACTCCGCAAGAGTGCCACCACCAAGGAGAGTCCCAACGACGCCTATGAGGACCAAGACTGACGTGAAATCACTCGCAGTGACAACAAAATATGCGTGCAAAAAGGAACTAAAAAAAGCTTACCTCGAACACCAAACTGATGGTTGAAAGCGAGCCGGGCATGAAACGTCGCGGCCCACACCTCGCAGCCGCCGCGGGGCCAGAGGCCGCTTCGGAAGACACTCCCAAGATCTGCAGCATGTCCAGTCCTGCTGCCAATGCCGTATAAAACTCACGTAGGAGAAGAGGGCCGAGGGCTTTGACTACTCCTTTGGGTGAGTTTGTCGCAGGCCAAGTGAGGAGGGCGGCGGAATAGAGGAGGTAGGAGGGGGCGCCTGGGACACGGGTTAGGCCGCGGGCGAGCTGATTTTCGGGTCGGGAGAGAGAAATGGCTGTAAGTTAAAATGAAAACAAAATTATTAAATAGAAAAGAAATGACAAATATTACCCATGTGTATTCAAGACTTGTAGTTTCTCCATCGCCCTCTCTCCATCAATCCCTCTCTCTTACCTTGCGAATCTTCCTTCGGTCCACCTCTCCTTCCGCCGCTTCTCTCAACACCCGGCGCACATCCGCAGCCAGGCCAAAGGCATGACGCACTGTCAGGATCATTAGCACTGGCCTCTCCCCCGCCACGTCTGCTGGTAGTGAAGCTGCCGTGAGCTAGTTGTGGGTTGGTAGGGACGCGGATTAAAAAGTGATCATGTAAAAGGAGGTTGGCGAGGATCTTGAGAAAATGAAATCATTCTTGAATGGCAAAGTGTGGCATTACTCTTGCAGGCAGGCCTCAAACGCGTGCTTGTTGGTCTGGTAAACGCGGGGCAGAAAGATTGCGCCTCCACAGACGATTTCTGACTTCACAGGTGATGACTTTCTGTGGGAAACGGTAAATATTCATCATATCTACAGCCGCGCGGTATTAAGCTTTAAACACATGTTGATTTCCACATTCACAAAGTCGTCTATGTGAGCAAATACGTGATCACCGTGCACGCAGTTTTCCTCAGGTTCAAAAGCCCACCTCAGTATCTCCACGTACCACCAAAAACCACGCCATCCCGCTCGCGATTAGTTGTCCCGTCCACAAAGGGTCCGCGGAAAAATATTTGTTGATTGACCGCTCTCGCATGGCCTCCTCAAGCAGCCCTTCCTCAACTTCCTCTACCTCCACCTGGGCCGCTGCGGGCGCCGCCGTCTTGCTCCCTCCGATCTTGACCTCGTCCTTCCGCCTCTCAGGCACGGGTAAGGTTGGCCTACGCCCTGCTGGTCTACTGAGTGGCTTGGCACCTTTCGGCCGCTTTCCTGCTGCTGGCGCCCGCTTTCGTGCGATCGGAGAAGGGCCCGAGACGTCCGCAGGGGACGATTGCCCTCCCTGAGAAAGGATGAGGAGGGCGAGTAAAATGGTTGCCAGTGTGACAAGCCAGCGCCTGTGCACGTCGAAGTATGCCACCATCCGCATGCTAACTGAGAATGCCCTATATGGTGACGGACATGGGTTGGGAGGGGTCAGGTCGTTTCCTGGAGAGCTGTCTGTGAGCGCCAGGCTATGGAAGAAATGATTGAGGCGATGGGATGGCGGCCATCGGAGCCGGTACCGTTTTTCCCCCCCTTTTTCACGCACGGGCATAATTTGGTATTTCCACCTACACAGATACAAACACATGCGTCATCTCACTGCTTATTGTGTCGTGGCTAACTGTTCCCGCCTGCTGCTGCAGTTGCTTGGAGTCTCAGGAAGGGTTGGCCTGCGGCAAGGTCAAGGGCAGATATTCATCCCCACTCAACCGCATGCTCGACCCACGACTCAGCCAGCGCACCACCTAATCGCAGCATTGCACCACGCACCTACCAGCACGCATGTACTTATTCTATTTCTTTTCTCCCCTTTTCTACCTTGCACAGAAGGTCGGCACAGAGGCCAGCACAAGCACTCAGACGCACAGATAGGCAGGAGGCTAAGCACACAGCCACCATGTTTGTCATTGATCGCATCCGCAGCTCGTCGGGGGAAGGCAACCGCGCACCACGTCGAAAACGGGGTGGCAGCAGCGCTGCGCTTACCCATGCGGGGTACACGGCTATCTTCTTTGGGGTCATTCGTCTCATCTACTTGGCAAAAAACTCTGGGAGCAATTAAGGGAGCGGTAGTGGGAGAAGGAGGAGGGGACCATGAATGGTGAGGAGAAATGGAGGAGAAGAGGGAGAGAGATATACAATACGCTTGCTTGAGTTGAGGGTTTAGAGGCCTGTACCAAGTGGGCGGATGCGTCTGTACTGACAGCTTTGGTTGGCCACCATGCAGACGTTGGAGGATTGGATCACGAGGAGTCGATCATGGGTGCGGACAATACGTAGAGGCTGCAGTACTTTGCAGATGCAGATAATTTGTGTACTTGACTGGCAAGCAGAGAGAGTGGGGCTGGTTGGGTTGCGGGATGTGGGAAGGTCGCATCATATCAGGGATTGCGTGAGGGCGCGCAAGGGGCAGCAGATGTACAGTAGTAGACGAACATCAAACCAAAGGCATGAAAATAAGCAAATCGAGAGAACGGCAGATACGTCAGTGAGGAATTACATTGTAGCTCATTATTTTGCCTTTATACTGTGATGGCGGCTTTTGTAGCAATGCAGGATGGAAGGCCGCTCTGATTTTAAGTATCTTTTCCATCATCGCAGCAGCAGCACCATCAGCACCAGCCCAACATCATCCATCTATTACCCTATTTTGCCGGAAATGACCCCGCACATTTGTGTCCATCGTAGAGGTGGTACACAAATACCGCGCTCTATTCCCTTCGAATCTGCTGCGAACGATTTTAGCGCATTTTGCTCATCCACCTCACATTACACTCCCTCCCCCCAGGCCAGGCCACTGTCGCCGTCGCTTGTTGTTCGCCGCTGCTGCAACCACAGCCACAACGCCCCCTTGAACCATGCGTGCGGTTCTACCTGTCATGTGCCTGTTTCTATCCTATGCTTCAGCCTTTATGCCGACTATGCCTGCCAGCGCGTTACGAGGTGAGTTCCTCGTTACCCGTCCTTTTCTCCCCTCAGTCCCCACTTTCAATACCTTGCCCTGTCCTTATTTCCCCGCTGCATCAACTTACACACACACGCCCACTCACACACTCTCCCCAAATACAGCCACCACCACCACCTCCGCAGGGCGAAGGCGGACGGGAGTTGCGCTGACGCCCATGATGACCGCGGTTGACGGGGGTAAGCTCAAGGTAGGAATTGTGGGGGCGACGGGCGCAGTAGGAGAGGAGATTGTGAAGGTGCTGGGCAATCGGCAATTCCCCGTGTCTGAGCTTCATTTGTACGCCTCGGCGCGTTCCGCGGGTAAGAGCGTGCCGACGCCGTTTGGGTCTGTGACCATCGAGGAGTTTGAGCTCGGCAATGCGAGAGGATTGGACGTGATTTTCCTGGCGGTCGGTGGGGACTTCTCATTGAAGTACGCACACAAGCTCTCGGAGGGGGACGGGCCTGTTGTAATCGACAATTCCTCTGCTTTTCGAATGGATCCTGACGTCCCGCTGGTGGTGCCGGAGATCAACCACAAGACGGCAAAAGGGAAGAAACTGATTGCCAACCCGAATTGTACGACGGCGATCGGGTTGATGGCTCTTTTCCCTCTGCATGTGGCCTATGGAATTAAAAAGGTGATTATGTCGACGTACCAGGCGGCGTCGGGTGCCGGGGCCGAAGGTGCGTGGTGTTGGGAGGGCAGAGGTGGAAAAAGAGGATATATACCGATACCCTTATATATTCTTGTTGTCGTTGGCGGCGACGCATGGGACATGAAAGCGGGAGTTATGCCTCCTAATCACTCGCATTCAGGACCCTCCCTCCCCTTCTCCGCCCACCATCCCCTCCCCAGGCATGGACGAGCTCAAGACGGGCATCGCCAGCTTTGTCAAAGGCCAGCCGATCAAGAACGAGTTCTTCGCCTACCCCCTCCCCTTCAACGTCATTCCTCACATTGACGTCTTCCAGGAAAATGGGTACACGAAGGAGGAGATGAAAGTCACTTGGGAGGCACGCAAGATCTTGGGGGTTCCCGATTTGGCTGTTAGGTAGGGAGAGAAGGGGAGGGGGGGGGGGAGGGGTTTGTGGTTTCGAAGCTCTGTGCGTGCGCTGTATTTTGCATGTACCTCGTTTCTGCCTCCTCGGACGTTCGCAATTGATATCACACGTACCCCTCCACTCTTCTTTGCCTTTTTTCTGGGCTGACCCCTTCCATTCCTCAAGTTGCACTGCAGTCCGCATCCCCACCCTGCGGGCTCACTCAGAGGCCATTGTCATCGAGACCGAAAAGCCCGTCACGCCCGAAGGCGCCCGAGAGGTCCTTGGGAACTTTCCGGGACTCAAGGTGGTGGATGACACAAGCACGAAGCAATACCCTATGCCCTTGACAGCCACCAACCACTACGACGTGGAGGTGGGCCGCATTCGTCAGAACATCGTCTTTGGGGACCACGGCCTGGAGCTGTTTGTGTGTGGGGATCAGGTGCGTTTTCGAGGGAGGGAGGGAGGGAGGGAAGGAGGGGGGGGGAAAAGGGAGGGAGGGAGGATGGGAGAGAGGTGAGCATGGGAGGGAAGGAAGGAGGAAAGCATGGGCGCCATTTGCAAGCACAAACACACATACATACATACACACACACACACATATATATAATATATATATATATAATTGCATACATAGTGCTCATTTCCTGCCCGCAAAATATATGCGCATGCACTTACATTTCTTTTACAGCTTTTACGCGGGGCTGCATTAAATGCTGTGATAATTGCTGAGATGCTGTAGAGTGATGAGGAAAGACGAGAGGGAAGGGTTATGGGGCGGGGAATATTGAGGTTTGACACAGACTACACAGAGTAAGGATATAAAACATTTGCAAAAGCACGCATAAGTGGCTGTAAAGACATTGCCCATCGTCGGAAAGAGGAAAACAGAACATCGTTAAAAAAAAAAAAAAAAAAGCACAAAGCGTTCTTACCTAATGCCCGGTTTGTCCCTATGGCTACACAAAACTGAAATGGTTCTGCTCCAACGAGCCATAACTCATCGTAAGTTTAGTCAAACGACGAAATTTGGCGTGGTCTGACCTTCGCTAGTATGATCTGTGGCGTTTTTTTTTAGGATTGGCTTTTTATGAGGCGATGTGGTGCCCACGAGGAGGAAAAACAAGAGTGCAAAAGAGATTACTTACAGCCAGTCAATGACACATGTTGTTACCACGATCGCATCTACTTTGAGGTGGACAAGAGATTTGAATATGTGAAGGTCAGGAAGAAGGAAGAGAAGGGTCCCAGCGTGAACAGGGTCGCAGGTGCGGGTGCTTGTTCTTCCTACATTCAAGCCAAAAATCAATCAAAAAAGACTACTATCGAGACAAAAGACTACAGACTTCCAAATTATACTGGGTAAAGATCATTCACAGGTCTTTGAAAGCCATGTTCACTCCTCCATAGGAGGGCGACAGGAGAGAGGCAAGAGGGAGAGGGGTGGAGGAGCGGTTGAAAGACTCTTCCACTTGGAGATCAAAAAGGTCGGAAGTCACTGGTAATGAAGTTTCATGCATATGCGTTTGCTTATGTCGTTGTACGAGCTTTGAATTCGCTGGGCTATGTGTAGAGTGTCTGGGGTGGTATTACTGGGGGGGTACGCCCAGCTATAGAGTGGGCCGCTCCAGTTCTTCCTCCTCCTTCCCCCTCCTCTTCCTCCTCCTTCCCCTTCTCCTCCGCCTCCTGTACCTCCTTCTTGACCTTTTTTACACGACACTACTACACAGGCAAGCAGCCCTCAACAGTCCATCCCCCCCTTGCCACTTCATCAGCCATGGAAGAAGCCGGCGAGGAGGAAGAGGGCGTACTATACGTCCACTGCAATCAGTGCCAGCAGAGCCTCTCCTCCTTCTACAAATCCTCTTGTGGGCACTGCTTTTGCGTGGACTGTGCCACCACTCATTTCGCTAAAGACCCCTGCTGCCCCGTCTGTGGCCTTCGCCTCTCCCAAAAGCACTTCCGGGGACCCTTCGACGTAGGCATCTCTGCAGGCGAGCCCGTGGAAGCGGCCATGTACAAGAACGTCTTCACTTCCAATCGATTGGATGAGGTTCTGCAAAAGGCCTTATTGTGCTTACCAGCGGTCGAAGACGTCATCAACCTCGTTACCACCCAGTTGTACCTGGAGAATCAACGCAGTCAGATGCTGCGGGAGAAGGTGGAGCGGAAGCTCAGGAAGGCACGGGGGGATCTGAAGCTCACGGTGCAGGAGGCCAGGAGTAAGATTGCCATCCTTTCCTCCCAGCTTACAGAGGCAGAGGCTTGGAAACGCAAACTTAGTACGTAGAGGGAGGGGGGAAGGGATGGAGAGGAGCGAGGGAAGGCGATATTTGTGTGTATGAGGAAGACGTAGGAAAGGTTCTTCATAACGAGTTTTCATTCATCCCTCTCTTCCTCCCTCCCCTCCTTCCTTCTTTCCTCGGCATAGATGACGAGCTATCCACGGCCAAGCAGGAGGTGTATGAGGTCCACCGCAAAAATAAGTCCATGGAGCAGGTAAGGGGGCGAGAAATTGGGAGAGAGAGACAAAGTTAAATCCCGTGGGTGTCCTCATCTATGCTCCTCCTCGCTTGGCACCGCAATCTCCTCCTCCTTCTCCTCCTCCTCCTTCTACTCCTTTTTCCTCCTTTGCCTCATCTCCTCCCTACCCCCTCTCCTTCCCCCTTGCCTTGCCCAGATGCTTGCACGTCTTCGCAACGACGGCCACGCCATCCCTGCCGCCCTTCCACTCCCCAGCCCGGCCTCGACACCTCCCCATCAATACCAACACTTCCGCCAGCAACCGCAGCGATCGCAGCAGCAGCAGCAGCAGTACTACCCCCCTCCTTCCCCACGTATCAGCGCCAGCAGCAGCAAGGTAAGTGGGGAAATGCACAGAGCAAATGTCATTCACTCCTCCCTCCTTCCCGCCACTTCTTCTCAATTCGCCCCTCCCTCCCTCCTTTCCTACCTACCTACATCCTCACCTCAGTCCCCCAGTGGGCTCCAATTCCCGCAGCAGCAGCTGCTGCATCGTCCCGCCTCCGCCGCCCGCACTATCTCCCCTCACCACCCAGGAGAAGGAGGCGGAGGAGGAGGAGATGGAGGGAGGGGGTTCCAAAATTCTTTGGTTCAGCCTACCCCATCTCGGAGTATGAGTGCTGGCAGCAGCAACGGCAGCATTTCATTGTCTCGCTCTCTGTCGCCGCATCATTATCATCATCATCGTGGGGGGGGCTTGGCCGTCGGTGTAGGGGTGGGGGGGACGGGCGCTTGTTCACCCGCCGGGGGTCGTTCCTCCCACGCGTCCTCCTCCTCGCCTTTTGGAGGGAGATCTTTTGGCGCGGTAAGTGATTACAGAGTGCCTTATTGAGGGAGGGAGAGACGGAGGGAGGAAGGGGAAAAGAGAAGGAGGGAGGAATGCTTTCTTTTCTTGCTCCTCTCTGTAGGTACTCCTCTTTGTAGAAGGTCTTCTTCCGTACTGGAGGGGAAGAAATGGAGAGAGGGGGGGGGGGAGGACGAGAGGGGGGGAGGGAGGGCGAGATGTACCCTCGTAAGGCTGAGATTTACAACTACAACTACAGAAGCAACAACACCGTGACCAACAGACTGACAGATCTGGCAGCAGCAGCAGCAGCCACAAAAATTAGAGAAATTAAAGTCGAAGAAATATAGTGCCTGCTTTCCTTGTTGTTGGGTGGGTGGGTGGGTGGGAGAGAGAGAAAGAGAGAAAGAGAGAAAGAGAGAAAGAGAGAAAGAGAGAAAATGAAAAAGAGAGAGATAGAGAGAAAGAGAGAGAAATAAAGAGAGAGATAGAGAGAAAATTAGAGGTAGACGGAGGAGGGAGAGAGGGTGTGTGTTAGAGGACGGAGGAGGGAGAGAGGGTGTGTGTTAGAGTAATGTCTCAATGAGTCAATGGACAAACAAGTGAGTACGTGTACATGAAAGAATCCTAAGACAAAAACGAGACAAGCAACGAGTGAATGAGAGGACGAGAGAAATGATGGAAAATACGACGAGGACGAGGCGAGGACGAGAATGAAGATGACAATCCCAAGAAAGAGGGAAACAAACTCAAGAAACGGGGATTATGAGAGGGTGCACATGTATAGACTGAATGAAGCAAGAATCAACGAACAATAAACATCACTCGAAGCGAGCAACGGTCAGAACTGTACCAAAGACAACAACAGTAGCAGAGGCAGCAGGAGCAGGAATACCAGCAGCAGGACCAGCAGCAAGTAAGCAAAGCGGATAAATGACCGATGAGAGATGAGAGTGAGAGTGAAAGGAAGCGAGAAAAAATGCGGGTGTCCATTCCCTCATGACCATGGAAAAAATAAATTTGCTTGTTTGCTTTTTTTAACTACCTTCCCCTACTGATACATCGTCCTTCATTCCCCTCTCTCGCCATCTGTCCTCTCTTCCTCTCTAATTCCGCTTTTGCATATTCTATCACACACACGCGCATATATCTCTTTTTTACAAGAAAGAAAGGCGTGTCGTGCCAAGTAAAACATCACTTCCAGATATTTTCTCTAAGTACAACAACAACAATGACAATAACAACAACAACAACAACAGCAACAACAGCAACACACACCCCAGCCAGCTACTAACAATGGCACCTCTTATCCCTCCTCACAACCTAGAAATCAAAAATCAAAAATCGGCGCCATGCCTGACCTCTGATCCCTCCTCACGGCCTAGAATTCAAAAATTGGCGCCATGCCTGACTCAATCTTACCGAAGCGGGATACACCCGAGTAGCATTTGAATTTTCTCAGGATGTCCTCTCCCTCATACACCGCATCTGGCGCCCACGTCCCGTGCAGTGACAAGGGGATATTGGAGTTCAACTGCAGTCGCGCCAACGGGCCTTTCCCCAAGCTCTGCGCGTCAAAGATCAAGATCTGCGACAAACAAGTATCGCCATTAAAGACGTATGTCATCAGATATACGTCGTCTTCCGCCGCTCCCTCTTTCCCGCCCTTGTCTTTCGGCACCACCACTGTCTCGCTGATAAATTCGTTGGGCTCGGCTGTCCAGGCGTCAACCAACTCTCCTTTCTCCACGTCGAATTTTGCCACCACCCCTACAGGTGTCGGTAAAATAGGGTCTCGTCCAGCCGCGAGATAGGTATATTGATACTGTTGGCCGGTACGGGACACAGGGATGGAGGGGAAGTCACAGTAGACGCTCCAAAGCTCTTGCTTGGTGTGGGTGGCGAGAGAGGGGTTGAGCCTGTACCGCCAGAGGGTCGATTTGGGAACATTTTGCTCGTAGTTGACAGTTTTCCAGATGGGATTGCCCGTGACGCCGTTGGTGTCGGTGAGGTAGAGCTTGGGGACGCGGATGATATCAACGACAGTCTCGCCGGTGGAGGCGTCGTCGTAGGCGTTGGAGAAGTGGAAGGAGAAGTGCGGATCGACGGGGATGGGGATCATGGGCTTGGAGGGAGAGGAGCGAGGAATGAGGTAGGCGACGGCGGGTTGGGAGTCCTGGAATTTGATACAGGAGGCAACGCCCGTGAGGCCGAGGAGCCAGGACAGGGGCTGGAGGGTGAGGGGGGCTTTGAAGAAGACGTAGTAGGAGGGGGTGATGACCATGTCGTGGAGGAGGGAGAAACCTTCCATGTCCTCCGAACGTTCGGCGACCAATCTGCGGTAAGGGTGGGGGGAAGAGACAATGAGTCTCTCTGTGTGAGGTATGCGTTACGGATTCATGAAGTAAGCTACCTCCCCTCTCTCCTACTCTCCCTTCCCACCATTCTACTCACTTGAAATCCCTGTCGAATTCGTACAGGGTCACCTTGGTCTTACGCGGGTCAGGGTCAGTCGAAAAAAATACATAGCGGTCCGTGGCCGGGTCGTACCGAGGGTGGGCACACAGGTTCTGGTTGCTTTTCAACACCTTGGCGAGACGGGACTCTCCGAATGTCTGTAAGGTCATTGGGTCCATCAAATGCGGAAGCCCGCCCTCCCACAACGCCAGCAGGCGATTTCCCCAAAAGATGACATTTGTATTCGCTACATTTTTCCGGCGGGTGTCAAAGATGTTCCTGATCCATCCCCCCGGCTTTTGAGTGCCAAATGTGCCACGGTATTCAATCTTTTTGCTCTGCTTCTCCCGCTTGTACCCCTCAGTCTCAACAAAGCGGTTGCGGAAAAAGGCCCGACCGTCCTTAAAAGTCACGGCACTTATCATTCCGTCGCCGTCGAAAGGGTGAGCAATTTCTAACCCCTCCACATCGAACTTCGCGTGGCCATTACGGAAAAGGGTGCCAGTCAGATCCTTGGGAATGCTGCCCTCCACAATGTCCTTGATCTCGTACGATGTCTCCGTGCGCGCAGTCTCAAAGCCTTTGATCCAGCCCTCATAGTTCCATGTGCCGGTGGTACCAGCCAGGTCTTGCGGGTTCGGGGTCGAGGTGGCCGTGGTGGCCTCCAGGGCTGTGGGGGAAGGGGACGATGCTGATGCTCCCAAAAGGCGGGGCAATCGAAAGCCGTCGGCCAGACTCGACGAAAAGGCCAACAAGAGTGCTGGGATGAGCATATAACGTGCCATGGTGCTGTGATTGGGTGGATGGGCGTGATGGGGGATGCTTCAGCTGGGTCGTACAGTGCGGCTGCCGAGTCAGCGTTCGACCTCCTCGCACAATCTGTCGAAGCAAAGGAGATGGGGGGTCGGAGAACCCTACGAAGGAAAATAAGCCCACTTCAAGCGCTAGATTTGCGGCTGTATTGTATAGGAGGAGGTGGAGCGGGACTTGGGGGTAGTAAAAATGCTGCAGCGCGTCCACAAAATGGTGCTTCCAATGTTGGAACACGCATGTCGACCTCCCCTCTCCTTAGCTGCATACACTCCCATTCCCACCCTTCCTTTCTAAATGAAGCAAACGATTGCGCCAAACCCCTCACCATTACAGCTATACGTACGGATAGGGATCGGCATGTCGCTGCGAGATCTCATCTACTCTCAAAGCCAAGGCACTGAGTACAATGAGGACGACGAGGAAGAGGGTCAACGGCATCAACAGACGCAGGAGGAGCAGGAACGGGATGAAGTAGCGGCCGCCGCGACCACAGGCCTTCTCGAGGCAGCAATTTGGCGGCGGACGATGAATAGGTTTAGGAGCGCACCTGAATCAGTCAAGTGGCGCGGGTTGCGGCCAAGCCGCGGCGCCCCTTTATACCACTGGCCCACTAGCCTTCTTGCAGACTGCCAGAACCGACCGGCCTTGATGCACCTCACGCTCCTCCGAAAGCTCCTCGTCATGTGCCTGGCTGTGCGTGATGTGCCGAGTGTGGCGGCGACACTTAGGCTTATCCAAGAATTGCAGCCCCGCGTGGACGTTGCGAGTCTGGAAGCCAACACGTGGCTCTTGACCCGGTTAGCCGAGCGTGAAGCAGCCGCCACCGCCAAGGAAATCGAAAACGATCATGTTGCTGCGACTGTGTCTACGAGTGGCAGCCAACCGCACGACACTAGCACAGATCCAACCTCTCGTCCCTATGCCTGTCGCCTACTACTGTTCCTGCGTAATGTCATGGGAGGCCGCATCGAGCTGCCTATGACGGCGGGGGACGTGGTGGGGGAGCAGCCAAAAGCAGTGGCACCACCTGACTATCTCCGAGTCCTTGCCTTATCTAAATTATTGAACTTTCTCATCTCGGGTGGATATTTGGGATATGCACAGGATTTGGTGAGACAGGAGGCGTTTTTGCGCCCTTTTGGTCCGAGTCCGCATGTGCTGGCCATTCGGGTGTTACTTCCTTGCTTGGAGGCTGCGCGTACGTGTATGACTGAGGCAACAGAGGGGGAAGAGGGGGAAGAGGAGGATGAAGAGGAGAGCGGTGAATGCAGAGGGGGCAAGAGAATAAGTGTAGAAGCGGCGTTTGCCCGAATGGTGCGTGACCCGAGCAAGTTCTTCACAGCTGGCCTGACAAACCTTCAGTCACAGCACCACCAGCAACGCGAGCAGCACCAACACCACCAGCAGCACCAGCGGCGACTGCAACGTAAGGGCGTGGAGGCGCTTATCCGAGACCTGGATAAAGCACTCGCCACAGGAGTGGCCCCCTCAGGGGTGCTGGCTGTCCGTATCGGATTGCTCCGCCTGCGAGGGGATGCCAAAGACCGACGAACTGTCTTGAGGGCTGTACATGCGAATTGTCAAACCAATCCTGATTCCCCCCGGGCGCAACAGCTGGGTTATATGGCCCTGAAGCTTGTGAAGGGACAAGATGATGAGGAGGCGCTGGGTTTCTTGAAGAGATGGGTGCGGCTCGACCCAACGGCGGATGAGGCGGTTGGAGGGGTGGTGCATGCGTTTCGACGGCAGCTGCTTCGCTCCTATGTGCGTAGTACTATCACGACATTTACTCCTCGTCCTTTTCCTTTTTCTTCTTTATTTTCTTTATCGCCGTCGCCAACTCCTTCATCTTCACCTTCTTCAATGTCCGTTCTGTGTGAATATTTCTTTGGGTGTAGCGTCTTCCTACAGTTTCACGCCTTATTGTCTCGTTCGGTCTATCCATCTCTAACAGGCGCCCAAGCGGCACTCTTACACCTCAATCCTCACTCTCACTCTTCCTCTCTATCTCCCACACATACACACACATTCATTCATTCATAGCGAGATCCCACTACTCCCGTCCTCATCAGTCGAGCCCGGCTGGTTCGCGCCCTGGTCGATCGCCTATTAACCCTTCCCCCACCCTCCTCCTCCTCCTTCTCCTCCTCTTCCTCTGCGTCCACCCTCCATCTCCACCTCAAGTACTTCCGGTGGCTTGCAATGTACTTAGGCCCCGTACCAGAGAAGCAGAGGGAAGAGGAGGAGGAGGAGGAGGAGGAGGATGAACCGAGGGAGGAAGGGGTGGAGGAAACAAACGACAACTTGACCCGCCCGTGGAAAACTGTATTATCATCGATTGATTGGTTCCAGCGGGCAAATGTCCAGGGAGTGCTAGCTGGGAGGTATGAGGCATGGAGTCCTGCTTGTCGCGGTCTAGAGGAAAGTGCCTCCTTGGACTTGTTCGAGCCCATGGGGGTTCGAGGAGAGAGACAGGGAGGGAGGGAGGACGCGTTTCTGTATAACTGGTATGAGATTTTGAAAGAGGAGGCAGCGGAGGAGGAGAGTGGGTCGGAGGGGAGGAAAAGGACGAGGCAAAAGAGGACGGAGAGGGATGCGCTCTGGGCAGCTGTCAAGTATTCGCGCACTGGTTTGCATGATCAGCGAGAGAACGAAGAGGACGAGAACGAGGAGGGGGAGCACGGGAGGGCGGAAGGGCATGGAGCCAATTACCGCCACGATTATGACGACGAAGACACCGAGAGCGAGGATGAGGATGATACAGGGGGCCCAATATTCCTCCAACACGGAAAGGACGATGCGGATGACCTCCTCCTCGAAACAGTTTGCGGTCGAACCGACGACAAAGACAACGATCCTCCCCTTACGCCAGCAGCAGCAGCGGAAGAGCCCCTCCTCCCTCCCTCCCTACGTCAAGGCCTCCTTCTCCTCACCTACAAAGCAGTGGTCGCCGCCCACTTTATGGGTCCCCAGAACCCGTACACCATCTTCGCCGTCCGTTCCTTGTGGGAAAAAACACAAGGAGGCCCTCTTCTTGGCAAACGCACTGCCGCCCCTCCTGCCCTCGCACCCCACTTCGGCCACTGGCTTCTCTTTTCCAAGCTCCGAGGTGTGTTTGGGATTGATGTACGTGCATCGTTGTTGCTGAGTGATGGTTACATCTTGGCTATGAATCAAGTGCAGGTGCCACCGCACCTCTCCCTCTTACCGATGGAGGAAGGCCGAGCAAGAGAAGGACCCCTTAATTTGGGCTTGGCGGAGGCGGCATGCGGTTGGCCATTGCCTGCGCTTCATCCACCGCGTGTGTTACCTCCTGCTGCTGCAGCAGCAGGAGCAGGGGAAGCGGTGGATGGGATGGTGTTTCGTCCTCGGCCTTTGCCGATGGCGACGGCGAGAGCCTCTCAGGTGCTGATTCGAAGGGCATTCAGTAAGGCAAAGAGGGATCGGGATCAAAAGAGGGAAGAGAAGGAGGGGAAAGAGAAACGGCAAAAATGTAAAAGGGGGAGTGGAGGTGGTAATGGGCAGAAGGAGGCGGCTGAGAAGGAGGAGAACGAAGAGGAGGAGGAGGAGGAGAATGCATGTGAGATAGGTATGAAGGATGTTGATTGAGAAAAATGAAGATTCAACAAGGATGGAGATAGAGCTTTGAATGCCTTGGTTCATAAAAGGAAAAAAAGTTTGTACAAGAGTGGCCCTGGAAAATGTGCACATATGCAAGACACTACTATGAATCCCGTGTGGTCCATCCGTGCTCTTAGTTGGGATTTTCCTCTCGCTTCGCTGTTTCTTTTCTCTCTTTGATGACTTTTATTCCCATTTACTATGCACACATGCACATGTTTTTTAACCTTAACTCCTCCTTCTCTTGTTCTTACTCGCTCTTGACCCCATCTCCAATTCACAGACACACCCCTTCGTTACTCTTTTTCCCTCCTTCCCTCTTTCTCGTACGCACTTGACTGCTTCTCCAAGAATAATGGTGCCCCTGCCGCCACCCTTAGGAAAGGTCGCGTAGGTCGAACTGCGTGTGCAGTGTTAATAGGGGAATAGAAGAGAGTATGGTAAGTGATATTTTATGTCAGCATTGACAGAAGAATACGGAGAGAGTCTCACATGTGATAAGCATGTCGAACGTGCCCTTCGATGAAAACGAAACAACCTTCCTACCTTTCCCTATCACTTTACCGACCCCCTCTCTCCTTCCCCCCTTTTCCCCCTTCCCCGCCTTCCCCCCGTGTATGCGGTACGCACATCGTCCCCAAAGTTGTTGTAGAAGTCCTTGTGCACCAGCTTTTCCCCGGCTGGCTGGTGGCCCTCGCCAAGCTTTATGTCCATGCCGCCGTCTTGGTCAAGAAAGGAGCGGCTATTATGCCACCGGTCTCCGCCCAGTCGTTTGTCCCCACCGAACGTGTCCGCCCCTCGTTCCCGCTGCCGCCCACCTTCACGGTGGGATGGGTGATCATTCTGACTCCACATAATGCTGGCAGCTGGTTCGAGGCGCCTGTGGACAGGATTCAGGAGGGGCGTGGAAGAAATGTTTGAGTGCAGACGCGAATGTTAGAAAGGAACGTCGCGGTTCAAGGTTGAGAATGGTACCCGAGCTCTTGTGTCTGTGGCTGTGCTGTATCGATGTGTGCGTAATGAAAATGGCCTCAAGCAAGACAAGATGGGACGTAGGACGAAGCAGGCCGGTATGAGACCGCCGGCGACGGATATACACACTACGTGCTTCGCATAACCCCAACCACGCTCTCGCACAGCTTCACCCACGATCTACAGACATTCTTTTAAGGTGTGGCACCGCCCTAAATCCTTGGAAAGCTTCAGTGCCCTCATAATTCGACCACCGCCGTCGCCTTATCTCGGCTTCGCTCCCCGGCCGTCATACCGTCATCGCCTCAAGAGTCCTTCCCTCTAGAGCTCATATCACGCTGACTCACGTCTAGGCCGTTCTTTCTGTAGCACATAGTAGCACAACAGCGAACATTCACGGCCACTGTCTCCCAAAAGCAACATGCACCCGCCGCTTCATCGGCCACATCCTGACTGTCAGCACGTAAGTTTGTTTCCGTTTGTACATGGGGAGGAAGGCAAATGTTTAATCAGTACCCACCCGCAAAGTGGAGAAGAGAAGCGGAAGAGAGGTTGGGGCGAGCTATTGAGAACGCAGGGAGAAAGGAACGCAAATCCATTTGACTCGTGTGCTGTCAGAACGAAAACCCCGTCCTTTGGCAACCTCCCCTCCCCAAGGCGTGCTTTCGTCCCAGCCCCCCCCTCAAGCAGACCGCACCCTTCACATTGTGAATGAAAGCATTGAAGCATGCGTGCAGCAAAGTACTTGATTTTCACTGCTCACTGTCCTCATGCAGGTGATTGACGCTCTGCTTTCGTGCCACCGTCAGCATCCCTTGGCCAAGTTTTGGGGGGCGTGCAACGAGGAGAAGTGGGCATTGGACAAATGCTTTCGGGTACGTACTTCAGCCAAGACACCTTTGTAAGAGTTTTGACATAAACTGGAAAGTTCGCAATGCATCATACCTGCGTGATGGGGTTCTTCGCGTTTTTGACCTCTTACATTGTTTTTCCCCCTCTCATCTCCTCGTCTTTCACACAATCCCATTCCTCGATAATTAAGGTGGAGAAGGAAGACCGCCGGAAGCAGAATTTTGCGAAGGCCCCTCGCGATGATGGGGCATGGTCCAAGATTGTGGCACAAAAAGAAGCGCAAGTGCAGGCAGAGAAGGAAAGCCAATGACTGGTAGGAACGGAATCACGCGGACGGCAAGTCTATTATATAAAGCTTGGACGACTGGACTCAAACAATTGTACATATTTTGAAAGAGAAACCTTAGTTTAAAAAGAAGGAAATAATTCATGTCTTGCGCTCATTTTTTTTATTTTTTTAAAATTTACAACGCGGGCGTCGCGGTTTTGACCGTTCACTCCCTTATTGTCTTGCCTTGCTTGCTGGTACACACATTTGTGCGTGCGCCAGTCTCTTGGATGTGCCTTATCACCACCAAGAAACCTTGAACACGCTGCTTTTTGGGCGCTTTGCCCGATAGCAATGCTTGTGATGACGAGACAACTTCCATCAATGAATGAACAACGGCAATACGTCACTAGGTCATCGCTGTCTATGCCGGCCCCGCGCCTTCCCATCCTGCCTTGCCTACCCCAGTCTGTGATCACCCACATTCCTAACATCACACCATCAGACTGACCATCTCCGTAACTATTTTTTTTAAAAATCTATCTGTGAAGGCCTCTCGTGTTGGTTTACCCGCAAGCATTTTAACAAAGCAAGCCAAGGCAATCATCATCCCGTTCCAGCGCGGCGGCTTCCTTGGGACGTACTTGTGAAGTAGGAGGGAGGAGGAGGAATCCCCTGACCACAGCAGCCATGTTTGTCGTCCCTGCCATCCTTTCCGTCACATTGGACATCTCACAGGTCATTTTCTACTTCCGGGAGGGCGAGCTGTTCCTGAAGGAGCGGGGCCAGCCATGGGCTCACCTGCTCGATGTCTCGGCGAGTAACTTTGACTTGGTGAGCACACGTGCATGGGAGAAAGAGAGATGGGGGGGAAAGAGAGGGACGGGAAGAGAGGGAGGGTGGACGGCGAACTGACCAAATGTGGAAGATAATTCGGGAACAGACAGGGTGAAGAGGAGGCGGAGGAAAGTGGGTGGCCATGGTATTATGGCAACATGCACAAGCATTGTCCCTCTTTCTCCTTCTTTGTCAGCTTGTTCTTTTGATTTTACGCGCTCATTTCGTCCCTCCCTTCTTTCGGTTTCTCCCACAGGCCGCCCTCGCCCTCCTACGCATCCTTTTCCTTGCTCCCTACGTTCATAGCTACATCCACCGTCGTCGCCTTGTCTACACTTTCCTACCCTGGGCCTGGGAAGCGAGCAACATGGCGGTGATCACTGCTCGGCTCGTCTTCCTTCTGTCCTCCCTCGTCAGCTTTGATCCTGTATATGTCTTGGTCCTCTTGTCTTTTTTGTCGGTCATGTTGCAAGCCATTTGCTTGGAGCACCTGCGTTCGTCCGCCCCGAGGGAGAAGAGGATTTTCTTGGCTGGGGCTTTGAATCGCGTGGATGCTTCCACGCGGCTGTTGGACTGTCATCATCAGCATGCCAGTAATGATGATGCTGCTGTGTGTGCTGGTGGTAGTCGTGCTGGGAGAAGGAGTGGAGGAGGAGGGGGAGGGGGAGGAGGATCGGCGGGTGAGCTGTATGATGGGCACCAGCAAGATGTGGATTTGATTGCCACGATCACGGCCAAGATGAAGGTAGATGATGAGGGAGGGAGGAATTTCCATTTGGTATTTTGGTCCCTTGATGAATACATCTTGCTCCCTTTCGAACTGTATTTTTTCTTACATCTCCCTCCTTCCTTCCCTTCCTCCCATCCTCCCTCTCTTATTTTCCTCACACCAGCGCACAAAGGCGTACTGGACGGAGAAGACAGAGGCCCTCCGCGTGCTGTGGCATGACCTGAGCCGGCCGAACAAGGAGGAGGAGGGGCGCTCGCCCTTCAACCTCCTCCTGCGCCTCTTGACCTACGAGGACGTCCTGGGGGAGCTCGACGAGGCGTTTGCGCGGGAGCCCGCGAGCATCGAGTTTTACATCCCTCAGCTCGCGACCTTCCTGCTCTACGGAGCCTTCTGGTCCAGCGGTAGCTTGCAGGCCTTCCTTCTGGACAAGAGTGGGAGGAGCGCCATGTTCGCGCACCGGTTGTACTGGTTCTTGAAGGCCAGCTGCTTGGACGGCTCGGGGATCAATTCGGAGGGACGGAGGCAGGTGCTGGCGTTAATGGAGGACGTGAAGGCGAGGGGTCAGAGGGCGGCGAGGAGGCTGGAGGAGGGACGCACAGTGCAGGAGGCGCAGCAGTTGAGGCGCAAGGGGGGGACGAGGAGTAGGGAGAGTTATTTTGGAGAAGGAGGGAGGACATCGTCGGGAAGTACGACGACCAGGAGCACGAGGAGCTTTGGAGGGGGGGCAGGGGAGGGAGGGAGGGACAGAGGGTTCATTCGAGATGATGGTGTGAGTGCCTATGTAGATGTTGGTCGGCTGCAGGATGGGGCAGCAGCAGCTTCTACAGCAGACACTCCCAGGAAATCAACCCCCTCCAAGGCACAGCACTTCAGTAGCCCCCACTCCCCTTCCTCCCCCCCACCCTCCACCTCCAACCCCTCCTCCCGTCCCTCCTCTCTCTCCGCCAGCGGACGTTTTCCGTTGGATCTCGGTGCCTTCCACAACCGCCAAAGCGGCAGCAGCCTCCTCCACGAGCCTCCCGATCTTTTCAGCGTCCTCCCTCGCTTCCTCGACGCTTTGGTCGACGTCTCCAGGGAGTTAATGGCCGTGTCGAGGGACAAGAGGAACAGCACCCTCCGTGCAGGCCTCTCTGAAATCGGCAGGTCCTATCTCCCCTCCAACCTGGTGTACATGCCCGTGGGCAACCCCTACCACCGCGTGTGGCGCCTCCATGCCGCCGAGTCCTTCGCCTTCTCCACCAAGGAGCGGGTGCCTTGCTTGGTCTGCCTGGAGGTGATCGATTACGCGCCTCCTCCTCGAGGGGAGGAGGAAGGAAGGGAGGGAGGGAGGGGCGCAGGGAGGAAATGGTGGAAGCAGATGATTGAGGGGGTGGGAGAGGGTTTGCCAAAGATATCACACACGTTCAAATTTGGGGATAAAGAGTGGACGTTGAAGATCGGGGAGAAAGGGGAGGGAGGGAAAGAGGGAGGTAAGGAGCGAGGGAGAGAGGAAGAGGAGGGGGGGGGGGGGAATGGGGAGATGGAAGATGACGAAAGGCGACTTCTCTCTCTTCCACCAGCAGCAGCATCGCCGCCGCCGCCCCTGCCCTCGTCGTCGCCGCCGCTGCAGCCGCTGCAACCCTTGTCGTCGTCCTCCTCCTCCGCGGCCTCAGTTGATGTGGGAGAAGGAGAGAGGGAATGCATTCGATCTCCTGTCTCCTCTTCAGGAGGAGTGGGATTGATGAGGCGAATGAGCTCCTCTTTGGGTCTGGCGACAATAGACGGCAGTGGCGTGGGAGGGATGGGGCAGTGGGCAAGTACCGAGGAGGAAGAAGGGAGGAAAGGAGGGAGGGAGGACAGCGAGCACGTGCTGTTGAATGTGAGCCAGCTGAAGCAGCAGCAGCAGCAGCCGCAGCAGCAGGAGGCGGTGGTGACACCGCGGGATGAGGAGGAAGGAGATGGGGCGAGTGGGGTGAGGGAAGAGAAGGTGGACGCCGGTGCGGGAGGAGGATCAACTTTAAGCGATCACTACGGCACCTTCGCCCCTCACACCTCTCCCGATGGCTCAAGGCACGAGAACCCACTGCAGTGGCTGGACGAGAAGGAGGGAGAGGGGGAGAAGGAGACGAGCATCATTCTGGCCGCCGCCTCCACTTCAACAGCAGCAGCCGCAACAGCAGCAGCAACTTCAGGAGGGACTCGGAGCACCACTCACCCACCGGTCATTCCTCCCACCAGCCGCTCCAAAAACATCCGCAGCAGCACCAGCAGTAGTAGCGCTACCATCACTTCCGTAGCTACATCAACTGCTACTGCTGCTGCTACTGCTGCTGCTTCCGTTGCCATCATGTCCCCGGCCACGGCTGCGGCGCAAGCGCCTGTTATTTTTAAAGAGAGGTGGGAACAGAAGGAGGCCCGTATTCGCCAACGGAGCCAGATTGGGCACTTGCCCGGGTGGAGGCTGGTGCCTGTGATCGTCAAGAGTAATGACGATCTCCGACAGGAGCAGTTTGCGAGTCAGCTGTTGCACCAGATCGCGCAGGTGTTGCGGCATGCGGAGGTGCCCGTGTGGTTGCGGCCGTACGATATCATCGCGACGACCTTTGATGGGGGGTTGATTGAAGCGATCCCGGACACGGTGTCCTTGGATGCGTTGAGGAGGAATGACCCGAATTATACGACTCTGCCTGATTTTTTCGAGCGGTTTTGGGGGAGAGGGGAGGGGGGAGGAGAGGGGTTGGGAAAGGCGAGGCAGTGCTTTATGGAAAGTTTGGCTGCTTATTCCATCGTCTGTTTTTTGTTGCAGGTGAAGGACAGGCACAATGGGAATATTTTGTTGGATGCGGAGGGGCACATCATCCATATTGACTTCGGATTTCTGCTGGCGAGCAGCCCGGGAAATGTTAATTTTGAACGGGCGCCGTTTAAGCTGACGGCGGAGATGGTCGATGTCCTGGGGGGACCTAGGTCTGCTTTGTTCAAGAGGTTTCGGGAGCTGTGTGTCAAGGCCTACTTGGAGTTGAGGCGGCAGAGGCATAAGATTATTTTGCTTGTGGAGATGGTGGTGAGTGGGAATGAAAATTTGCCATGTTTTGGGGGGCGGCCCGAGGCGGCGGTCGAGGCCCTCAGGCAAAGGTTCCAACCGGAGTTGAATGACCGGGCTTGCTCGGATTATGTGAATGGTTTGATCGATAACAGTGTGGGCAGCTGGTCCACGCGTTGGTACGATGTGTATCAACGGGCGTTTGTACTGTAGCCTGGGAGGGAGGGAGGGAGGGAGAGTTTGAGGATGTGTGTAGTTGCCTGTTGAAAGAAAAGATGGGCTCCTGCAGTAAAAGTGATTGGCCCGACAGAGCCTGTACGTCTGGTGGCGCTTTAGTATATATCTTAGTGTGTGTACAAAGAAATTCAACAAAAGAAAAAGGCGTTCAAAGAGCAAGTGGCAACCACCATCATACGGCCTCTCATTCAACCGGCTGAGATACCGCCATTTCTGAGAAGAGATTGCGGGTCATATCCAAGCCTTTGCATTGCACATTTCTAGGCACCTCATTTTCTTTTCAAGTCAGTTGTGCACAGGTTACATTTGCCCATGTTCGGTCTGCAATTGAAAAGCGTGACTTGTACCGCTATTTTCTAGCTAATGCTGAAGAGGAAGACAGCATGAGGTTGTTAGCAAACAAGTGGTTGGAATCATAAAAATAAGGAGGGAGGGTACTTCAAATCGCATTCCCCGTGAGCACTTGATTGTCACGCGTAACATTTCGTATTTATTTCATGAATGAATGTGTGAAAAAGAATTTGTTCTTTTTGTTATATTCTTCCTCTTCCCTTGCTTTGCTCTTCTACCTCTGCAATCCGTCTAGATGACTTTATTTTTGATCCTTCAATGTCTCGGCATGTGTTTCGCCTCCTTTACTATCCATCCCACCACCTCTCCCTCTTTCTCCCCAACGTCTACTCTAAACCTATATACACATATCCTCCCTCGCAATCTCCATTAAACTGCCATTCGCGTACGATTCTTCGCTCGTCGTCGCGCAAGAATTTTCCGTCCGTCCCTGTTTTTAAGACGACTCAAAAAGCCATGGGCTCGCTTACGCCTGAGCAAACTAGGTTGATATGTCCGTTTAATGAGCTGCATGGCCTCTCCACCTGTGCTGTCCGTTGTAATCTCCTCTTCCAGCACCATGGTGGGGGGGGATGAGGCGGGTGCTATTTTTGTTTTGGGGGGAGGCGGATATGGTGAGCTTGTGAACTCTCAGATTTATTCGTCGCAGTTTAAATCTGGGCAACGTATAGGTAACAACAAGCAAATGAGTCCGTCACAGCTCTGGGCATAATTTAGCCCTGCCTTCTCCCATCTCCTCAGTGCCACCCCTCCAAGCCTTTTCACTTACCAATACGTGCACCATCGATCATAGGGTCCGGTTTCTCTTCTCGCGACCACACGAAGCCCAACGGCGCGGCTTGCTGCTGGATGTGAAGCTTCTCCATGGCCTCGTCAACGTTGAAGACGCGGAGGTCGAAGAAGGGCCCCGTCGTATTATTAGATTCCAGGGTGATGCTCCCGCTACTGGCTTCATCGCACGCCCTACCTGAGGGAGGGGAGGCGGGCGTGGAGGACGACGACGACGGGGAGGAAGAGGAGGAGTGTGGGAATTTGCCCGAAGATGATGAGGACGAGGATGAGGACGAGGACATGGCGGACGACTGATGTTGGCCGGAGCACGTTAAAGCAGCGGCACAAGGGAACGAGGGCGTCACATGTTGCCTGGCTGCACGGCACGCCACACCCGCCACTAGCCGCGACGTGGAAACCAAGGCACGCCGGGCCATGCCAGCACCAAAGGGCATCATTGCGTTTATAACACTGTGTTGTGTCATGAGTGCGGGAATGTGGTGCGTGACTTGTCAAGCAATAACGAGGAAGCACCCGCATCACGGGAGCGATTATCTCAATCATCATTCAGTAAAAAGTTACACGGCAGACTCGGCGGACAAACGAGATAGGACGTTATTAAGTCTTTCGAAGGCCTGGGCGAGTCCCGCTGTCGCGTCATGTCTCTCTGATGGTCTGCAAAGAGCTACGGCTTCGTAATCCAGTTGAGGCCGTGCATGGCTGGATAAAAGGGTGGGCAACAACGCGTGGACACGCAAGACAACACCGACGCCAAAATTGTGAAGGTCGCCAATCATTGCTGATCGCCCTCTGTCGTCAGTCAGCCGTGCCCCCTCACACATACGCATCCAAACCCAGACCCACAGACAGCCGAGTACGTACGCGAGCCTCACTGCCACGCCTACCGCTATTATAGCAGCAAGAGCACATTGCTTTGACATGTCCTCCGAAACGGCCCCAGCACCAATATATGGGGAAGGTGGAGGAAAAGGGGACGGAGGCGGGGGAGAGGAGGTCGACGCCGCAAAGCTTCAGGCACTCGACCTCCCGCTGCTCCTCACGGCAACTGTGGTCAAGGGCTTTGGAAGGGGAAGCAAACTGCTAGGGATCCCGACAGGTAAATACAAATTTCTTAAAATTCAAGGTTTCGCCTGTTTTCTGTGTGCCATCATCCTCTTTCACGCAATTTCCCCTCCTTGTTTCGGCATTCTTCCAAACACAGCTAACTTGGACATGGAACAAGTAGGAGCCATGGTAGACTACTGGCCTAACGGCATCTATTTTGGTTTCGTCTTCCTGCGAGACCAAATCTACAAAGCCGTGGCCAGCATCGGCACCAACCCCTACTTCAAAAACAGTCAGAAGGTACGCTCGAGGGAGTGTCAGACGTTTGACTCGTCGGTTTCGAAGTTGTGCCTTACTTTAAGACACTACATACATTTATCATTAACCACATTTCTGTACCCACTTTTCTTCCTCCCTTACAACACATATCCCTACACAGACAGTCGAACCTCACCTCCTGTATGAGTTTCCGGACGACTTTTATGGAGAGGAGCTTAAATTTCTTGTTTGTGGGTACGTGCGTCCTGAAGCTTCCTTTCCTTCGCTTGATGAGCTGGTGAAGGCCATTCGCAATGACATTGCCTTTGCAAGAGCGGCGTTGGAGGAGCCGGAGTGGAAGAAGTTTTCGAGTAATAATTTGGGATGGACTAAGAGTGTGGCATGTTGACTACAGTTGCGGTATTTGTGGTGGTAGTGTAAGAGGAGGAAGGAGGATGAGAAAAAGGGAGGTTAGGAGGAGGACGAGGAAGACGAGGAGGAGAGGGAAAAGGAGGAGAAAGAGCAATTTTGACTGCATCGATGATGATGATGATTGAGATAATTAAACGAATGAGTGGCTTTTGTATATAGATGTATAAGAAAGAAATCACTTTCTTGCAGATTATCTGACACTTATTTGATTATTTAAATTTCACAAAGCGGCTCCTCCGCCTTTCCTGCCCCCACCTCCTTCACCTCTTTCACCCATCCCTCGCCTGACGACACTCAACAACAAATCCAGACAATCCCTCATTCTCGTGGCGGTGCTTGTCGTCCTTAGCCATTCCATCTTCTTCCGTTCCGGCAACACTTTCTGATATGAATCTACCAACCACTGACTTAACACAAACGACTCCTCCGCAAGTATCGCCGCCTCCTTCCCTTCCGCGCTCCCCTCTTGCTGCTGTCCTACCTGCATCAAAAACGACGGTGGCGGTGGACCCATTGCCGACGCCGAGGCCGCTGCCAGAGAGCTCGCTAGACATGCCCGGGCTTGCACTCGCAGGGACTCTAGCTCCTCCATGTCCTCCACGGGGTCCTCTTCAAAAAACTTGGCAGTTGTGGCGCGCAAAAGCCCGAAGCTGTCGTCGGCCACGTGGCTTGCCTGAACTTCAAAGCGGCGGGTGCCTGTGATCTTGATGATGCTGATGCCGGTGTCTTCCTCCATGCGGTACACCTCCTGTTAGGGGCGAGGGAAAAAGTAGGGAGCGAGAGAGCGAAGAAATCAGGGGTGATAGTTTCCACCGCTAAAACATGGATTGAGTGGAAAAGTGAATGTACGTACCGTTATGCTAGCCAACGTCCCCACACTCGCATCCGCGTTCAAAAGTCCAAACGGCTCATTCCGCTCCAACGCTTGCTTCACCATCCGGCGATACCTCGGTTCGAAAATCTTCAGCATCAGAGAACATCCCGGAAACAACACAGAATGCAACCGAAACAAAGGCAAATCGTGAGCGTGCGTTTCCTCCACCGCCTGATATTTACAGCAAGGCGGTTGCTTCCCCAACGTGATATTGGAGGGGACGAACAAATGACGGGTTAACCGTTCATCCAAAGAAAAATTGCCAAGCCAGGAAGATCCAAACAAACTGCAAGCTAGTCGGCCCACATCCTCCGTACTTAAGGCATTCTCACCGAATAAAGCGAACCCGACAGCATGAGGGATGGTGCTGCTACTACTGCTGCTACTACTTGTATCGTCAGTCGGCGCAGGCGTCTCCCCTCCACCCAATACCAAAATTCGCGGGGATCGAAGTGCTGGAAGAACCGCACGGGCGTAGGCGGCCATGACGTGGCTTTTGTCAAAAATAGACTCCAAGCGACTGGTTAATTCCGCGAGAGGAAATTTCGGCTCAGCGAAGAGCATCAAGACCCGCGGCTGCTTCTGCGTCACCATTTCTGCCAACGATGAGGACACATCCGTGGTGCCTAACGCAGCCTCTTTCCGACGCAGTACGGGGAAGGATGCATCGTGGCTGCGGAAGAGCACAATTTCTTCGACATCGCGGACCCCGACGCTTATGCACGTGGCAGTGGTGGGGTCGTCCAGAAGACACGGGAACTCGGCTTCGCTCTTGGCTCCTGTTACCTCCTCTCTATCGTCATCTTCCTTGATTCCCGTCATCATGTCCTTATCTAGCAATTGATTGCGCTCGGCCGTGGCACCCAGTATTGGTACATTACTCTCTGTGACCTCGGGATGGTCGAGCTCGTCGTGCAGGAGAAGCACACGCACTGTCGGGATGCCTTTTTCCTGTTGTTGCCACGCTGTTTCGGCCTCCGCCAAGATGGCTGGAAGTGTTAATGCTGTCGACTGCGTCTGCATCAATCTCAAGCCGTCATGTGTTCGGGTCAAGGTCGATGCATGGCGAAGGAAAGGGCGACTGATGTTCGTGTCAGGCGGGTTTAGACGCTTTAGTATCACGACGGATTTTGGAAGGTAAGACCGCGGTTGGCGACGGAAAACGTGCAGCATGGTGAGGAACCTTTTGATATGATGAGTGGGAGGATTTGATTATGAAGTGAGTGAGTCATAAATGAACCTTTGCGCGGTTATCGGGTTGCCAAACACCGTTCCGCGATCAGGCAGCAGCGATACCTCCTCCCCTGCTCAAGCAATCGACACGGCGGTCAGGAACGGTCTGGAGGCATGAAAAAGAACGGGACCCGCACCTTTCGTGTCCCCTTTTGTAAAAGTTACACATAATCCCCACCCTTAGTTCAAAAGTTCACCCACATCGTTCACTCTGGCTCGTATACGCAGGCAAGCCAACTCTCCCATAAGCGGATGGGGCAGGGCATACAAGAAGGGTGGGGCTCTCTTGGGGCTCGACGTCCTCAGAACTTTCCTAGGAGGGCAAGCAACGTGCTCATCAGCAATCAAGCCTCCCCCACATTTGCTGATCAAGAAGGGTCCTCCGGCACGCCTCACTTCTCTTTCTTACCCCCTTGAACCCTTAGGTCATTCAGCCACTGCAACGCCACCTCGGCTACGGGTCAAGTCAGCCATTAAATTTTGTTTAAGTGGCTCCGAGTCGACTCACCGTCGCTAGCCCCAGGCGACAAGCCTACTCACCCCCCCCCAAGCGGCAAGCGGCATGGCGGCCGCCGTTGCCCCGCATTCGTCCTCTTCCTCTTCCTCCTCATCGTCGCTGTCCCCTTCTTCTGCGCCCACCTTGGACCGTGTTTCAAGTAATTCCTCGTCCTCGGGCCGAAGCAGCCGTCGTTTGGCCGCCGCTGCCGCCGCTTCCACGCCCCCCGAGGTTGAGAGAGGCTCATTATCGTCGTCGGTTACATCCGCTCCGTCTGGTATCCACGCTGCTGCTGCTACCGCCGCTGGTGGCGGCACTGGGCTGCGGGGTAGCAGCAGTGCCAAGACGCGGGAACGCGACATGGAGGAAGAGGATGAAGAAGCCGTTTTGTCTGTTATGCCGAATGCGTTTTCGTCGTCCTCGACTCTGGGTGGGCCTAAAGCAAAGAAGGCACGACAGCAATTGACCTTGGTGATCCAACCTCCGTTGCCGCGCTTCCCGTTTTTGAACAACTTTTTTGATGTGCACGTATTTTTGTTTGATGAGTCCAACCAGGTCAAGAATGGGTACGTTGGGGAGAGAGGACGAAGGGGAGGGATGGAGGAAGACATACATCAGTAGTATCATCATAGTATCAAGCTTGTGGGTGTGAGTGAGAGTGTGGGTGTGGGTGTGGGTGTGAGTGTGGTTGTCGGTGTGTGGTTGTGGGTTCTGGTTGTGGGTGGGTATATTTGTGGGTGGATACGTTTGCGAGTATGTTTCAGTGTTTGTGACCGTTTTTACCGAGAGTATTATTTTCATTTGTTTGTGTGGAACAAGGAGGTTGCATGTACTTTGCTCATCCATTTACCTTTCCCTCCCTCCATCCATCCTGTCTTTCCAACAGCGAAGAATTTGAATTCCCCCTCCAAGCCCGCCCGGTGTTTGGTGACAAGGCCCGGACGCCTGTCGAGAAACCCGTGATGGAAGTGGACCCTTGCTCCCCCCGTCTGGGACGAAATGGCAAAGCCTCGTTTAGGGTGCGTTTCACGGACGTGAGCATGAATTTCGACAACCGAGACTTCCGCCTTGAGGTCTCTGTGGTTGGAGGACAGGCAGGATTAAGACCCAAGGACGTTGGTAGTAATGCTGCTGGAGCTGTCGTTGCCTGTGCGAGCAGTAGTAGTTGTAGTAATGATAAGTTTTACGTGGCCCCTGTGGTGAGCGATCGAATGACAGTGGTGCGGCATCGGTTGCGTATTCGTTCTGAGACGCAGCCGCCCACGGTGTGGTACAAGGACGAGGGAGGGCGCGATAAGTGTATCGAGGTGATGGTCGACCTCGTGGACTCGGAAGGCAGGCGCGTGCATGGGCAGGAGGTGCCTTTGAAGGTGGCCTTGCTGTATGAGGATTTGCAGTGTGTGGGGAAGCAGGACATTTTGAAGTTGTCGAGTGAAAGTCGGCAGGCGATCGATCATACAGGCACGGCAACGTTGCGACTGCGGATTGAGGATGTGAGTAAAAACCACCAGAGTAAGGGGTTTGTGATCCAGGTTGGGCCAGACGTGCAGCACGCACCCTTAAACTCGGACATCTCTCCCGATACCTCCACCTCGGTCTCGGTCCGGAGCAAACGGAATCGACGTTCGAAACACGCGAGAGGAGTGGGTGGGAGGGTAGGGATGAGCTTGATTGGTGGGGGAGGAGCGGGGGGGAGCGGTGAGGATGATATGAGCCTTGTAGGACCTACGCTGTCGCGAAATTCGATTAATCTGTCTATGCCCGTTGTGTCTCATTCCATTTTGCAGGAAACGGCACAGCTGGCGATGCTCCCAACGGTGAATGGAGGAAGAGGCGGAAGAGGGGGGGAGGGAGGGGATGGGGAAGGAGGGGGTGTCCCGCATATCGCTGGTGCAGACGCTGCTGCTGCTGTCGCCGCCGCCGCGGGAGGACCAAATTTGATCAAAGCTTTGAGTAATGTGATAAGCTGGACGAGGACAGTGGTGAATGGTTTGTATCAGCTGCAATGGCAGTTGATCGGGTATGAGAGTAAGGCGGACGGGAGCCCGGATACAAATAAACCCTTGTTTCAGATCTCGAATCCGAACGCGATTGTAGCGAGTATTTTGCAGAGCTATCGGGGGGAGACCATGGAGCAGTTGCGACTTTTGGTGCAGGCGTTGGAGCCGAAAGGTGGAGAAGAAAGGGGGGCGGGGGGGAGAGGGGGAGGGGAGGTTTATGGTGGGAGTGGGTCAGTGTATGGGGAGGGAAGACAAAGAGGAGCGGGGGGGGAGGGGGATGCTATGGTGGAGCAGCAGTTGTTGGAGAGGCCGTCATTGCCGGTGACGGCCATCTCTCAAGGTGGACCGATGCTCCCTCCTATGTTGCGAGGACGCAGTGGGTTAGCCGGTGGCGAAGGAGCAGCCTCAGCAGGAGGGGGACCAGGACCAGGAGGAGGGGTAGGGGGTTTTGGAGGGGGAGGCTTAGTGCCATTGGTGAGGGAATCGACGTATGATTTACTGGCGGGCATGGATCCTTCTTGGTTCGGGATGGACAGCTCTGAGCCTTCCCCTCATGCCGCGTCAGAGGCACAGGTCCAAATGGTGGTTGCAAAGGAGTATTTTTCTGATACCTACGACACGCTAGGCTTTCCAGCGTTTGATTCGAAGCAATTGTTAATGGGGTTTTATAAGGAAGGCCGGAATGAGCAGGGGCAGACGGTCGCGTATTTTATTCCCTTGCCACCCCAGTTTTCCGAGGTGGAACGACGGGGGGTGGGGGAGTTGTTGAAAGCCGAGATGGGGAAGGGGCGGGAGGGAGAGGAGGGAGCGGTGGAGGGAGGAGGGGGAGCGGTGGTTTACATTGTTGGGGATGATTTGGGACAGTTGAAGGAGAAGGTATTGACCTATCACTGGTCAAGCAGTAGTGTGGGGGGAGAAAGAGATGCGGATGGTGACCATACAGGGAGTATGATGATAGATGGGACGAAGTGTGTATAGGATAGGTACCAAAGGGTGAGTTTGTGTGTAATTATTTATGTGCTGAAAAAGAGAAGAGGGAAAAGAAGACTGAAAAAGAATGAAGTGAGAAGAGAGGACACGGGCTGAATTACCGACAATGAGAGAGACTCTTTGTAATTCAATTTGATTGATGTGCATATGTATTTTAAGAGCGCGTATCAAAAGCCCCTCCCTTATTGGTTGTGCAGGAAAGGAGGAAAGGAGGGGGAAAGAAGGAATAGGGGGAGTAAAGGGAGCCACCAGTGTGTATACAAATAGAGACGCATTGCAATGGTGGTGGAGACGTTCGGTGGTTGGGGACAGTGACAGTAAAGCAAATAATCGTGAACGAGAGGCTGTGGTCCCTAGCCCTTACACGTCTGTTTCTCGCCAACGAGAGAAACAAAAAGGACGGGGAAAAGCATGTAGACATCTTGGAAGAAAGAAGTGGAAGGAGAACAGGGAAAGTAGACACAAGTATCCTTGATTTATTCTTATTTATGAAAAGACAAAGGATGCCGTGACATTACAACCGGCAGTGATTGACAGCAACATCAGCAGCACCACCAGCAGTAGCAGCTCTAGCAACCAGAGGGTCATGGAAGTGACAACTCGACGCACACAAAAGGAAGCATGAAAAGCAAGCAAAGCAACAAAGACATTTGTGAGAAGGAAAAACAAATCTAGTCTAGTATTGTTGATTTTGATTGTTTTGATGTAAATGTGCTGTGTGCGCGGAGTGCGGTGTCTAGTTTTGAGCGTACGCTTTACCAGTTATCTAAACCGATAATAAGTTCAGTTTTTTTTCCCCCTTTTTGCTGCAGATCTCTTGTTCTCGTGCTTTTGTGTCTGTTCTAAATTAATAAATGATTTTGTCGCATTATTTTGCCAGTGGCATTCCCTTCGTCCATCAGTTGTATGCTCCGCTATATGTTTATGTTGGTGACACGCATTGATCGCGCTTGTGTGTGTGTCTTCGCTTACGACCCCTTCAAGTACTCTTTTCTTGTCCCTTGGTGCCTGCACTATTATTGCTTCGCTTGCTTACAGTTGTACACCATAGACGTCTTCTCTTCATCTTCATCTTCCTCTTCAATGTCCACCCATCTCCCTCCCTCGTCACAAAGAGATGTGAAGGGACGCCGATTAAAGCGCCTCTTACATAATCTTTTTCTTCTGCTGCTCCCGCATCTTTTCTTTCTCCAACTTCTTTTTCGACAACTGCTTTCGCCGCCTGTCCATCATCCCCGCCTCCTTTAACTTCCTATTCACCCACACAATATAAGCTACAACGCCCAGAAACGCCAACACCAGCATCACCGCCAAATACTTTCCAGCATTCGGATCGGGCTGACGGCCATTTGCACGACGAGCCTTATCCGCAGCAGCTTGCACAGCCGCCTCCTGCTGACGGGCAAAGTCGGGCACTTTGGCAGCAGCGGCCGAAATTTCCGCCTGACACATCTCGCTTGCCTTGTCCATACCGCCGGCTTGAATCAACGTCGCGAATTCTTTCTGGCAAGGCTCGGAAAGCTCCACCATGATGTTCTGAAGGGACTCCATGAATTTCTTTTGCTCCGGTGCCATGTTGGCCATGGCTGCCGCGGCTGCTTCCTCCATGCTTCCCAACTCGGACTCATCGCCGTCGTAGACATCAATGCCTTCGTCCTCGTTCAGTCCCGGTAGGGGGGTTTCTATCTCCATTGATGGGGTAGGGTGGTGTGGGCTTGCCTATGTGTAGCGTACGTGGAGGAATAAATTGGGTTGTGAGAACTCAGTAACTGCAACATCTTAGTATAGGCGATGCCTCGCATTGCTTCATTGCGTGATCTGGTTTGGCGTTGCAGCGGAGTTCTTGTTATAATGCACGAGCGCTTATGGGCGTGGGAAAGTGATGCATAAGTTCAGCAGCGCTGCGACGGTTCCGGAAAAAGGTCAGAGGACTTTGGGTGAGCAAAATGAAATGCAAAGCCAGTGTGAGAGTGGGATGGTGCGCTTCCTTGCTATTTTGAGATGTGTGTGGCCTGTTGTGGGGCGCTTGAGGATAGGTTTGCTTTGGCTTTCCTTTCTAGCCCAGCGCGTTTTGAAAATGTAACCGAAATGGAAATAAGAGAAAGTTTGGTTGGGGTTAAAGCAGAGGTCAAAGCAAACAACGAAGCACAGACAATCATAGTGAGGAGGGGGCGCATGAGGACTGGAGTCTCGTCAATGGCCGCAAGCTCTAACCTTGTTTACGCGCAAATGAGAAACTCTTGGGAGCTTGGGAGCGTGCCACGAATCACTTGCTGCGATTAGATCTACAGCTGCCTCCTTGACGTTGACATTCCCACTCACCAACGCGCTGACCCAGTCTCACTTTCTCATTCTTCCTATTATCGTCATACACACAGGGACTTGTCACAACGGGTGATTTCGCCGGCCCTTCGCTTCCTTTCAGGCCTAGCTGCACCAATAACCACATCATCATCGTTGTCATCTTCAATCGCCATCGCCATGGTGCGCGTTCCTCCCTCTGCCTTTGCCGAGGCCACGGGCGGCGCCATTGGTGCGCTATGGACAACGCTGCTGTTTCATCCCCTAGATGTCGCCAAGCTCCGCCTCCAAGCAGAGGCCGACGCAGAGGAGGATGAGAAAGGGTTGGGGGGTAGGGAAGAGGACGAGGAGGGCAAGACGGACGAGCGATTGCCCGTGGTGATGGAGCAAGGCACCAGCACCAGTGCGAGTAGCAGCAGTGCTTCCTCGAGTTACACGCCTCCTGGTGATGGTGCAATGAAGAAGGGGCCCAAGACCTTTTTGGGAGAGGCATTGGTGGTGCTCAAGCAACCCGACTTGTGGTACGCGGGACTAGGTATGTTAAAATGGGTGGGATGGTTTAGTTGGGTCTCGTGTTTTGTTTGTGGATTCAATTGACTGAATGAGATGTAGTTCTCTGTGTTTCTTGACAGCTTTTATCGTATCTCCTTGCAATTGTCTTTCGCAGCGAGCAATTATCGCTAAGTGTGAGAGGGATTGCTGACCATACTGATACTCCTTCTTCCTCCTCCCACTACTCCTCCTCCTCCTCCTTTCGCTCAATCAATCTACAGGCTTGAAACTTCAACTCTCCATCCTCTCCACCTTCGTTTACTTCTACGTCTACAGTTCCCTTAAACGCAGCTTCGCACGCGTATTCAAGCGTCCCGTCACCTTCCTCCCCAATCTTCTCCTTGCCTCTCTGGCTGGAGTGGTGAACATTTTGATCACCATGCCACTGGACACAATAGTCACTCGCCTCCAAGTCGCTCCTCGAGGGCAATGTCCCTCTTTCCAAGAAATGGTGCGTTTATTATGGGAGGAGCAGCAGCAACAACGGCAGCCGGCTTCGCAAAAGCAAGCCTTGCTTCAAATTACTCGTCGACTCTCCCGCTTCTGGCACGGCCTCCTTCCTGCCCTCCTCCTTACATCCAATCCGGCCATTAATTACGCTGCCTACGATGCAATGAAGGCGCTAATTCCCCTCCCTTCTCAACGGAAATACCACAACGTCAAAGAAACGTTTTTAATCGGAATTCTCTCTAAATTCCTTGCCACGATACTTACATATCCTCTCATCCGGGCAAAAGTCATGATGATGTCTGAGGGGAAAGGTGGTAGAAAGGGAGGCAAAGATGAAGAGCCTGAAGTCAGCTTGATGACGTTGTCCCCTAGCTTTATGCTGGCGCAGGAGAGGAAGGGTTTAGGAAGTATTTTGAGACAGTTGGTGAAGCAGGGAGGGTTGCGGGAGCTCTATGTGGGCTTAGATGGACAAATTATAAATACGGCATTGAAGAATGCGACACTGTTGAATACGAAGGATAGGGTTAGTCGGATCACGAGCTATATCATGCGGCATTTCGCGTCGTTCTAGGGAGGGAGGGTCGGAGGTTGATGTGATGGAGAAATGAGCCAAGGCAAGGATGCGAGGACGAAAACCCTAGCACTATTGGTCAAAAAGCAAAAACGCAACAAACTTCAAAGGCACGGTCAATGAAATTAAAAGGTGTGTGTGCGTTTTGAGTATGCACATGGGCCCGCGAAGCTTGTCGTCATCATACTTCACTCAGAGAGGGCGCTATTGCTATAGCTCTTGCCCAGCATGACAGACTCTAGCACTCTCACTTTTGACCGCACACTTCCACGCAACAATGTTTCATACATTCGGATAAATAGCTGTTTCCAAGATCACCAGGTTGGATCAGTGGAATTGAACAACCAGCGAGTCGAAAGCAGGAGCCCGAGCGACAAGCACCACACCGACTGCCAGTCAAGCAATGTATTCCGGTCCCGCAACGGGCACTGGAACTACGGTGTACCTAAATGTCTACGACCTCCACACAGCAAACCGATATGCCCACACTTTCGGGGTTGGCGTCTATCATACTGGTACGTAGGGGGTAGCTGGGCGCAGGGAGATGGGCGTGGGGAGGGGTGCCCTTGATTTATGCCTTGGAGCATATTGATGTGCGTGCTTGCCGGCTCGATCCCGGCCTAAAGGGGCCTGCTAGCTTAGGACCATGGCATCTTCTCTTAGCTCTCTGCGTTTTGGCTGACCTGTGTCGTAGCTGTCCTCCCGTGCTCGTCCATCTGTTGACCCCATCCCCCCCATCCTTCCGTTCTTCCTGCCCCCTCCCTTGTTTTCCAACTCAGGCGTGGAGATAGCCGGGAACGAATACACTTATGCAGGTGGCGCTGGTATATTTGCGATGTCCCCAAAGGTGGCGCCAGGTGCGGTTTTCCGTGAGTCTATACGCCTGGGAAACCTGGTTGACGCCCCTGGAGCTTTGCGGCGGGCGCTGGACATTCTGAGACCAGACTTCGGGCCAGACGATTACAGCTTAGTCAAGAACAATTGTAACCATTTTGTACGTATTCCCTTCTTCTATTTCGGGGTCCAGTAGGATCATGTGTAGCGTGCTGCGGGAGATTTGCATCACTCAGTGCACTTGCAAATCCTCCCCCCCTCCCTCCAACAGGCCAACGCCCTCGTCATGGAGCTTTTGGGCAAGCCCATTCCCAGCTACCTCAATCGTCTGGCCTCTTTTGGTTCATTTTTCTCCTGCTTCCTTCCCGCGGATATGACGAGCCAAGCGCCCGTGAATCAAGGTGCGTATCGTCTCTCTCCCTATCTCTCTCCCACACACACACCTCTTTTTTTCACTCTCTTTGGAGGAGCTGGTCTCCGTATTCATATTTTCCTTGAAGGCGGTGAACTCCCCTCCACTCCTTCCTGGTCTTCTCCTCCGCTTCTTTCTGATCCCCAACTACACACCAACACACAGAAGGAGGTGGTGGAGGAGGTGCTGCTTACCCCTCTGTGCAACGGTATGTCGGGGCGCCAACACCGACTTATACGGCTTTTGGTGGTGAGGGCATGAGGATGAGTCAAGGTCCTGTCAAATCAGCGAGGAATGAGAGCGAGATTGAAAAGAGGGAGATGATTCGGCAGGCGACGCTTGCGAGGATGGAAGGAGGAGGAGGTAGAGCAGGAGATGGAGGAAGAGGGACAGGTGCGGGGACGGCGTCTTTATCGTAGTGGGATTTTAGTTATTGAAGAATCACAATATATTTACACAGCAGTGAAACAGAGTGGTAAATGATTGGGAACGATCACAAGTATGGGGGGGGGAAGTACTTGAGCGGGAAATGAGTGTCAAAAAGTCACATTATTGGAAAACTCAAACCCACGGAGAACGCTCCGATGCGATGAATTTTGAGGTGCGGACGTTGGAAGGCTCCAAAATCACAATCGTCACTTTCCTAAATGAGTTGGCCACTGGTGGATGGACGCCTGCACCACGCACATAACCTATCACATCGTAACGTCCCGAGCCGGATGGAGAGAGCTTTGTGTGGAGTTTCCGTGTGTCACGTGCCGTGCCTTACACACCCCACCACTACGTCACTCGATCAATCGGTAAGCATCCAGCCATTAACGCCGGCAGCGAGCGAGTGGATGGGCAGCAAGAGAACAAATACCTATTTTTCACTGGAAGGTTTCGATCTGTGGTATTGTAAATTCTTTCTGTTTTCTTTGCTTCAATCATCTGTTTGTATTCGTATTCGTCACATTTCTTTTTCATGAAATCGCTCGGTGCCCTACCTAGCTTTCCTCTCTCACCCACCATCGCCCTACAGTTTTTTGTGATTCCTGCTCGTTTCTTCTTGCCTCGAAGTGTTCCCTCTCTTCCAATGCAGTACTTACCCTTCTCTCGGTACCACACGCTCCATCTCTCTCTGTCTCCCTCTCTCTTGTAATTCTGTACACATTAACTCGTACACTTATGTTTCATTCTACCTTCTCGCTGCCGCTGTTTGGCCTTTCTCCCATTACTGCTGCTGCTGCTTCGACTGTTACTGTTATAGCTGCTTCTCCACGACTTCTGCGATTACTTCTCATACTGTTATTGCTATTGCTACTACTGCAGCTGCGCTGCTGCTGTTGCAGACCCATCCCCTCCCACTACTCATCGCTATCATCCACATCCACAGGCTGTCTATTTCTCGCCGCCCCTCCTCCTATCGACCTCCCCCGCTTGCTGGATCCCCCTCCTCCCCCAGCCATCCCCCTCTTCCTCCTCGCCGCCTCCAGAAACCCTTTCACGCTCCATTTATCAAACGGCAGCAATTCCGGCGCATTGAACACAAACAAGACAGTGACATGTTCCATCTCCATGGCAGTCAACCCCGGTAGTAATTTAGGAGTCACCAAAAAATACTGGACGTTCGCCGAATTCGCCACGATCCTGGAAAAGACCAACCGCTCATTCCGCTCATCCATCCCCTGATTTATCTCATCCACCGCCCGAAACGGACTCGCCACCGTGCTCTGGAGCCCCATCAAAAACAGAATTGTCGACACCGACCTCTCCCCCCCCGACTGCACTTTGGCCTGCAATGGCTGCAACGTCGTGCCCTCCCGAAACCGGACCCGTAGGACCAAACCCCACCGCTCGTAATCATCCGGCTCCTCCGCCAAGACCACCTCCCCCTCACAGCCCATCTGCCGCATGTACTCGCCGAACCTCATGTGCAGTTTGGCCACCAAGGGCTTCAAGGCATCTTTCCATTTCTTGGCCAGGTCGTCCACCCTCTTCTGACCCGAACTGCACGTCACCATGTGCTCCGCCAGCTCCTTCTCTCGAGCCGCCACCTGCTTCACCAACTCCTTGTACTGGGCAATCACTGCCGGGTTATCATAAATCGATTCCGCGTGCTGCAATGCCTCCTCGTACATGTTCTGGCACTCTTCACACGTCTTTTTGTCCAACTCCCCCCCCAGCATATCAATCACAGACCCATCAGCTTTCGGCCCTTTGAGCGGCACGTCCCTCTCCAAAATCCCTTTTGCTTTCTTTATCACCTCAATCAATGCCCGATAATCTCTATTCAACACCTCCAACTCCTCCTTCAACCCCTCATGTTTCTGACTTTGCTCTTTCAGCTCCTGGTCTGCCCCTCTTGATAAAGATTTCCCCATCGCTTGTGCCATCTTCCCCCCCAAATTCCGCTCCCACCTTCCCACAAACGACACAACCTCCTCCGTGTGCTTGCACAACACGTCCACATACCCCTTCGCTGCCGCCTTCATCTTCTTTTCTAAGTCCGCCCGCTGTTGGCTAACGTCTATTTCCATCTCTGCCTCTATTTCTGCGAGCTTCTTTTCCAGCCTCTTCACAGTGTTCTGGACCCCCATCGCTTCCTTTATCCGAGCCTGCAGCTTCGACTGCTCCTTCTGCAACTTGGTCGCCTCCCTCCCTGCCGTGTTCTGCTCCTCCTCCCTGTCCCTGATCGCCGCCTGGAGCTTCGCTGCCTTCTCCATCCCCTCCGCAATCACCCTTTCGTACTCTTTCTGCTTCCTTGACAGCTCCCGCGCCTCCTCCTCATCTGTTGCCCCCTCTCCCAGTACCTCGGGCGGCTTGGACAGCTTCGAGGCCGTGGATAGTTTGTTCGAGTAATGACTGATAGTCCCTCTGTGCTGAACACACACCCCATCCTTCCGCTCTGTGTACACGACAGCACTCCCTCCCCCTTTTCCACCATCTCCACCTTGCCCAACGCTGCCGCCGCGGCGACAAAGTTGCTCGAGAAAGCCGTTGGCAATCCGTTGTTCAGTGTGGTCGTTCCCGATGAGGACACGATGCACATTCGCTTGGGTGCACAGCGCGGAGAGGACCTGGTCGGGAGCATTAATGTGGTCAAGCATGATGCCTTTGATACCCTCTTTCTCAAGCTGGGCCAAATCGCCGGGGTTGTAGAATTCCCGCTTGAGATCTTCGCGCCAACGAGATTCTGGGGAAGGGCAGGGGGGGAGAGAGGAAAGGGTTGTGTAAATGGATAAGCCAAAGTCACCCGAAAAACAAGGCCACAGCCAACCAGAGCCTGAACGCACCAGAGAAGCACTCTGCCCTTTATCACTTCCCCCCCCCTCCCCCCAAAACCACTTACGCAGCTGCTGCACGACAATTTTGGCTTTCCGGTTCGTCTTCCATTCATCGACCAGGGTCTTCTTGTCCTCGTCATTTTCCACCACGAACGTCAGCTGCGTGGACGGGGTGCATTGCTGCTCCACCATCGCCGCCACCGCTCGATCCTCCACCGACATCTCAAGAATCAACGGCCCATACACCCTCCCTGAAAACCGCCCTCCATTCCAATGCACCCACTCACGTACCTCACAGGCTGTCCGGGCATTCGGCCCCAGATGCCGCGAGTGCTTCAGTCGATTCAACCGCTGATTTTCCTGCCGCTCCTCATTCTTCTTTCTCTGCTCCAAATCATAAATTTCCTTGTTGACGTCATTCATATCCTGCTTCAACCTCCCAACCACCCTCCCCTTGTCGTCCTGTGTCCTTTTTGCATCCCGTCCCAACCGCGTGAGCTTCGCAATGCTATCCTTCATCTCCTCCACATTCACCGACGGCAGGGCCAAGGCCTCCTGCAGCTCCGCCTGGACCTTGCTTCGCTCTTTCTCCTTGAACGCCCGTCGTTGCTCAAGCTCTTCCACGGCCGCCCCTGCATCCTGCAATGCATCACTCGCCGGCTCCACATTCCCACAGCAGGCATCGATTTTCGCCCTCCCTTTCTTCCAGAGCGCCTGTCCGTCCTTGACTAGGATGCCAGCACTCTCCACGAGCGCCCTGAATCCCTCCGCCCGTGTCGTGTAAGGCTGGATTGTCACTCCTGCAGCCTCTAACTCATGCTCTTTGGCCTGTTTCTCGTCTCGAAGCTTCTTCGCTTGCAGTTGGTCCCGGCGGAAGACCATCCACGAATAGCATTTTTTCAACGTCTCGGCCTTGGCCTTGAGTCGCTCCTTCTCCTCCATCTTATCCTTGTCGCCCCTCAGACCCTCCCGACGCTCCAGCAGCTTTTTGAGCTCCTTTTCGCACGTTTCTTTCTCGGTGTCGCAGGTCTTGAGTGCGCTGTTTTGGGCAGTGGGAATGGTGGAGAGGAGGGTAAAAGAGGCAGAATCAATAAATGAACAAGAGTGGGGATGCATGGCGATCTTGCAAAAAACGGAACCAACCACAATTTATATCTTCCCTATGCACTCTCTGGCCTGCCCCTTCTTCCATTAAAAAAGAAAGAGGGGGTGAACACGAGACACAGAAAAGATCGAAACACCTCCGTACCACAGATCGTACAAGCTGCCCAGCTCTCGATTGAAACCCCTTTGGCTTGTCCCTAACCCATGAAACAAAAACCAAAAAACGTGAACGCATCCACACATACATCGCGTTCGTGCACGTACCGTTGCCGGGCGATGAGGTCCTCGTGCGTTGAAAACAGGTCAAAGCTCTCGGTACACACCACCTTTTCCGTCTCCATCAACAGCTTCTGCGGGTCCATCTCGGTAAACTTCCCCACCTTCTCCTGCGGTAAAAATGTGCATAGATTATTCACCTGAATCCCCAGCTCCTGCACCTTTTGATGAACCAACGCCTGCGTGGCAACCTCCCCATTCAACTTGTACGACGACCTGTTGCTAGCCCGCTCCAAATCCCGGCGGATGACTATGGTTGGGTCCCCCTCTCGCTTTCCCTTCAGCTCAATCTCCATCCAGCCCTTTTCCTTGTCACGCATTACAAAGCAGCCAACACCATCCCCGCGTTCCAGGGCATTCGCACTCGACCCTAGGCCCAGCGCAATAGCGCACAAAATCGTGGACTTGCCGCTCCCATTGGGCCCCACCACCACGTTCAATCGGGGCCCCGGCCGCACCTCTGCGTCCGCGTATGTCAGAAAATTATGCATGCGGATGCGCAGAATCGAGCCTGGCTTGTAGTCTAAAGATGTAGGTGCCACCATGGCTGGTGCTTTCGTTTGGTGGGCGGGGAAGTGAGGAAGAGTGCTGTGTTCTGTGGCTCAGCGTGCCCGATTTTTTCGAGTTGGTTTCCTCGGATGCCCCTGCCTGCCTTTTAATACCGCCCGGAGGCCTGCGTCGTAAGTGGTTGGAGTAAGGGGGGCGTGAGGGCGGTGAGTTTGCGTGTGCATAGCATTCAAGCACTACTGGGGCCTGGGGCCTCGGAGAGTAGAGATGTGATGATCAGAATGAAACCACGCCAAAAGCAAAAGACGTGCACCAGGAATTCTATCATTAACAACACATCCGCTCTCACTGCCGCAATCATTGTGCCAGAGAAGCCCGCGGTGTATGAAAAGTGGGAGGTGGCGCAATTGAGAACGACTTCTTCATCCTTTTTCGGGCGAAGAAAGCTTCGCGCCTTTCGAGTCCAAGGTGGGCACGTGAAGCCACCTCACCTGGCCCTCTCCTACCCTTGGGGGGAATCAGTAAGTTATAACTTTCTTCCCGTTCTTTGATATTGACGCTGACGCGCTCGTATTATCCTCTTTCATCCGTAACTGTAGGCGTGAGGGGCTCACAAACCAAGGGGTCTCCACTCGAAGACCCACATCAAGCCACAGTTTCACATCAACCCCGGCGTCAGAAGCTAGGCCTCGACGTGTGTTAGTTCAACTACAATAAATACGCTTTGGCATGCCCACCACCTCTCCGCAGTTCGACAGGCCGTGTAGCTGCTGCGGCGTTCCTTGCTAGGCGCCAAGGCGGCGTCTTGTCTACTGACAGACCATGATGTCCTCAGTCTCCTCCCCGTCATCTCTCGAGGATGATGTGCCCCCCGCCTCGCAGCAAGCACAGCAAGAAGAAGCGGCGGCCGCATCTACTCCTCCAGCCACCACCACGTTGTCTGCATCAATCGATGCCAGGCCACCCACGATTTATCGCGACCTGGGCATGGAGGAAAGCCCTCTGCGGCGGGATCGGAGTGGCAGCACGGCCAGCAACAGCAGCGGAGGCGGTAGTGGGGGCATAAATGAAGGACTCCACACTCTCCCGCCCTCGCCATTTTCTTCTAGAATACCAGGGAATGTTGTGCCGCCGATGTCTTCATTCGTTTGGTCTTCTTCGTCCTTGTCTTCGGTGGTAGCGGCTGCTGTTGCTGTTGCCAGCAGTAGCATGGCTGAGGCTTCGCTGCCGGGGCCGGAGGAGAGCAACACCTCGACCAGCACGCTGGACGGTTCTGTAGTCGCTCATGGCAGCAGTAGCACTTGTAGCATTAGGAGGGAAGCATCGCCTTTATCACTACAAAAGCAAAATCAAGGGATGTGTAGGGAGGAGGAGGAGGAGGGGGAGGGGGAGGAGGAAGGGAAGGAGGAGGATGACGACGACGACTTTGTGCGGATAGAACCAGATATGCACCGAGGCCACGTGGAAGTTCGCGTCTTGAAAGAGGGCTGGTTGCAGAAGCAAAGCTTTCGTGTGGTGGATGGTCGTCCAACTATATGGCGTCACTTTGCCTTTTGGAAACTACGGTATTTTGTCTTGGGCTCGGATGGGGTCTTGCGCTATTACAAAGACAAGGAGCTCCAGAAGTTCCGGCGGGCGATTCCACTGGCGGGGATGGAAGTGACAGATCATTTTTATGCGCCGGTGGATCATGATCAGATCATGGAGGGAGGAAAGGAGGAAGGGGAGGGGGGTTTGATGTCGAGTGTGACGATGATGGCCGCTGCGGTGGGCTCGGCGGAGGACCGGATGGCGGAAAAGGGGGGAAGGTGTCTGATTGTTCGTCCGAAGCAAATGCCACACCCTCTTACGAGGCGCCGGGCAGGGTCGAGTGGTGGGCAGTCGCAGCAGCAGAAGGAGTTGTTGTTGAAGGAAGAGGAGGAGATGAAGTTGCTCGCTCCATCGAAAGAGGATATGCAGGAGTGGCTTGCGGCACTCAGGGGTGAGGTGGAAGCGACCGAACGACAAGGGCAGACGCTATTCCACACGGCATGGAGCTTGCTTCGGTCTTACGTCGATCGACCTCACGCAGAGGAGGAATGGGAGGACGGGGGGGAGCAGGGAGGACGGGTGGAGTCGGAGCGCAGCAACAGCAGCGATTTTGTGCATGTGGAGGGGGAGGACGATCAAACCTCGCCACCGCCCTCCCACGCACCTTCTTGCCGCCAAGGACAGTCATCCTCCACCTCCATCGGTGGGACGACTGCCGCAGCTGCTGCCGCTGCTGCGGACGTGAGCTTCGTTCCTCCCTCCGTCCCCATTCCGAGGATGAATGTGGTGATGATGGTGGTGGGCACGCGGGGCGACGTTCAGCCTTTCCTTGCCCTTGGTCAACTACTGCGGGCGCACGGGCATCGAGTGCGCTTAGCGACACATGCCATGTATCGCCCGCTTGTGGTGGAAGAGGCAGGGTTGGAGTTCTACCCGCTGGGGGGAGATCCTCTCAAGTTGTCGGCGTACATGGTGAAGACGTCTGGAAGGATTTTCCCTTTCAAGCTGCCTGACCACGAGGAAATGATCAAAGACGTGCCGGAGCAAAGGGCGATGTTGTCGGAGATAATATTGAGCACCTGGCCGGCTTGCTCCGCCGCTGATCCCGATGACTCACTGAAGAGGGAGTTTCGAGCAGATGCGATCATCAGTAATCCGCCTGTGTACGGGCATGTACATTGCGCAGAGGCGTTGAACGTGCCATTGCACATCATGTTTCCCCAACCCTGGTCGCCGACGAAGGCCTTCCCGCACCCCTTGTCAGGCTTACCGTACCACGGGCATTGGTGCAAAGAGAATTACTATTCATACTTGGTGGTGGACAAGTTTCTGTGGCTGGGAATCCAGGACATTGTGAATGAATTGAGGGTGGCGAGGTTGGGACTCTCGCCATTAAGGCTGGGCGAACATGGCGGAGACCTGCTCAATCGCCACCGAGTCCCCTTCGCCAAAATGTGGTCGCCCTGCCTGGTGCCCAAGCCAAAGGACTGGGGTCCGCACATCGACGTTGTTGGACATTTTTTTGGACCTCAGACCACCGGCACTCCGCCGGGGGCCGAGGCCTTGGAGGCATGGCTCCGACCAGCTGCCCCAGGTCTTCCCCCCCCGGAACCTCCGATTTTTGTGGGGTTTGGGAGTATGGTCATTTCGGATGCTCGCTCCCTGGTGGCGATGATTTTAGAAGCGGCCCGCTTGACCGGAACGAGAGTCATCCTCCAATCCTCCTGGACGGAACTCCCCGTGCCTTCCTCCACGTCCTCATCCTTCACCCCGTCTTCGTCCTCCTCCAGCGATGTCTTTTCTATCGGAAATTGTCCCCACGATTGGCTGCTGAAACGCTGCTGTGCCGTCATTCATCACGGAGGTGCCGGCACCGTCGCCGCGGGCCTCCGCGCAGGGAAGCCGACGATGGTCTGTCCTTTTTTCGGGGATCAATTTTTCTGGGGCCAAATGGTACATCAGGCGCACGTGGGTGTGAGGCCTATTCCAGTCGTGCAACTGACAGCAGAGAAGCTGGCGGCGGCTTTCCAGGAATTGAGATCGCCGAGTTTGGTGGCGGCAGCGGAGATGCTGGCACAGCGATTGGCGAGGGAGGATGGGGCGAAGGAGGGGTTGAGAGCTTTTTATCGGCACTTGCCTGTGGAGGATATGGTGTGTGACGTGAGCTTGTTCATGGGAAAGCCGCTGTTGGCGCGTATATTTTGTTCGACCTGTGGGTTGAAGATGTCAGCGGAGGCCCACGCGGCTGTACACGAATGCTCCTCCGAGGAGGGGCGGGAGGAGGGGGAGGAGGGGGTGTTGCTCTCGGAACATCATGATGTGCATGGATATTCAGCTATGGATTGGGCAAGCATGTTGGGGCCGAAGGACGCGACGGAGGGTTTGGTCCAAGGCCTCACCTCGCTGACGCACGAGTGTCTGGGAAGCATGGCTGGAGTCGTAACGGAGCCCGTGGTAGGGGCGCAGAAGACGGGGATGCGAGGAGCAGCGAGAGGTTTAGCATCAGGCTTGGCCAATCTGATAAGGAGGCCGATTCGGGGAGGTTTCATCTTTGTGGATAAAGTTACGGCGGGTGTGAGTAATCAGCTTCATCTCCAGCAGCACGGTGGGGGAAAGAGTTTGTCTTCCTCCCCTTCTTCAGTCTTGTCCTCCTCCTCATCCACGTCGCCACCGTCCACCACTTCCTGGCCTGGGGGGGAGAAGCGGGAAGGAGGGAGGGGAGGATCAGGAGGAGGGAAAGAGGGTGGCGTTGTTCTATCACCGGAGTTGGTGGCTGAGTTGAAGGCGGCTCAAGTGCAGGCGCTTCGATGTAAAAAAATGTTTTTAAGATTGAGTAAAGGGGATCCACGGTGTGTGCCCAAGGAGGGGGTGCTGCGTTTATTGGAGGACATGGGTGGAGGAGTAAAAAGCAGGAGCGGTAGCAGTAGTAGCAGCAGCAGCAGCAGCAGCAGCGGCAGCAGCGGCGGCTTCAGCGGTGGCAGCAGTGGGATTGGCGCAAGTTTGTCGTTTCATTTAGAGCAACAGCAACAGCAACTGCAGGAGACGAGGGTGTTGTCAAAAGCCTTACTTGATCGAATCGATGCGGTTGGCGCCGGCCACATATCGTTCCAGCAGTTCTGTGTCCTCTTCAAAGCACTTCGACAGGGGGGGTTGTTACAGCAGCAGCAAGCAGAGAGGAGAGGAAGTGAGGGAGGTGATGAAGGTGCAGCTTCACTTATGGCTACGACGGTGGCAGCAACAGAAATGGCCGTAGCTGCAGCAACAGCAACAGCAACAGCAACAGCAACAGCAGGACTTGGGAAGGTGGTGGGTGAAGCAGCAGCAGTAGTACCAGCAGTAGATATCGCTATAGCACCAATGGTGACCATGGTTGTAAGGGCCGGGGCAGAGCAAAGTAACAGCAGAAGCAGCAGCAGCAGCAGCAGCAGCAGCAGTAATAGCAACAAGAGCAGCAAGAATACGGTGTTGGACTCCCTTATTTTTGACACGATCTTTTTAGATAAGACGCCGCCAGGGCCTACATCTCCGGCGTCTCTTTCTCCTCTCACTTCTCCCTCGCTTCCGTCTTTTGCTTCAACTACTTGCATTCATGCTGCTGCAGAAGCAGTAGCGGAAGGAAGAAGGGGAGAGGGAGAAGAGGGGCCCGAAAGTGGGAAGGATCAAGAGCACGAGGGAGAAGACGGCTGCGACAGCGGCGAGAAAGCAGACGAGGATACTCGGAGCCATGTTTCCTCTTCCTCCACTTCCTCCTCAGAATCCATGGAAGACATCGAGATTCAAGTCGAGTTACCTGCGGCCTCCGAGAATACCACCAGCCAGGGAAGACGAGGGGGAGGAGGGGGGGAGGAAGCAAGAAAGGGCAATGTTCAAGGGGAGGAGAAGCGATCGGTGGTGGAGGAGAGAGATGAGGACAAGGAGGAAAAGCATGTGGCGAATGCCAGAGCTGCTGCATTGTTTGCTGTTGTGGAGCGAGGATGAGGGAGAATTATTATGAAAGGAAATCAAAAGAAAAGAAAGGAACGCTTTATGTCCGTGTATAGATGAAGAAAAAAAGGGGTGTATCTTCAATGTGTGTGGAAAGGAACCATGGGCGTGTATGTGGATGGTGAATGTGTAATATCAACGTGCTGGTAGGAATAATTGTGGACGAGCGGTAGAAGTAAAAACTCTTAATATATAAAATAAGAAACATATCCATACAGATCCGGAGTCAGTACAAAAACTAAAAACATACACTTTTACATAGCGAGAGAGAAGGGGGGAAAATGTTAACAAACGTGTCGCGTGGCGAGCCCGGCCTGCGCCCATGCCCCGAGAAGATAGAGGGAAAGAATTAGAGGGAGTACTTGGAAAATGTGCACAATGACGTGTATGGATTGGTGAAAGAAGGGCAGGATGAAGTTATGGGGAGATGGGAAGTGCGTGAGAAAAAATGTGAAGGGCAGCAGCAGGATGTTTTTTGTACAGGATTTACACAGGGGCCTCTTTTGGGTGTGTCTCATCGAGTCGATACGCAGTGTGAGCACGTAGATGGAAAGAAAAAAGGGGAAGAAGAAATTGAAAAAGCAAATCAAAGACACATTGCATGTAAATGTCAATTAATTTCCTCGGAAAGCAAGCAATTTGTATAAGCCGTTGCAACGCCATGGCAGGCCCTTATATGACTGCTGCCCTGAGCACTGCTTGTGCATCGGCGTTCCTCGCACCGATTTTCTTCTCAGAGAAATTTCAACGCCAAGGCAGGGCCGTACCCCGACTGCTGTATGCATCACCCATGGTGCACCCATGCACCATTCCCTTGCTTCTTCCGTCCCCATACCCGGATTTCCGCGTCCATAAAATTGTCCGTCCGCCCTTTTCTGGGGGTTAGCTGTATTGGCTCCGACCGTGTATATAATCTCAACTTGTGATGCACAATTACGCTCCTGCACATTTACAGATCTCTCCCACCATCTCTTCATCCTGCGGGTGCCGTGGTCAGGCGTAACAAGGCACCCCCAAGGCGTGAATCGAAGGCACATACACTTACCGCGCGGCCGTCCAGTGCATTTTGACTTTTAAAAGACGATTGTATCCACATTCACGCGCGTGCAAAACCATGAGCCGCATCGGCGGTCACCAAGGCGAGGGTGGTGCAAGCAGCGGTGAAGGTAGTTGCGGCCGCGGAGGTGGCCGAGTAACCATCACGACGGAGCCCCCCACGATTGATGTGAGTCTTTTGATGCTGTCCCACCAAACATAATTGCACCTCTGCAACCCACTAATATGCGTCTTTCTCTTCCCTCTCTCGCACAATTTTGAACGCACCTACAGTCCTCTGTCCGCTTGGAGGACGGAGAACAAGGAAACGACGACATGATTTCCTCGCCCTTGCCTCGAGGTTTGGCATCCCCCACCAGCGCGGCCGAAGCTACAGCAGCAGAAGCAGTAGATGTGCTGTCTTATAACTCAAGCCTGTGTCGGAAACGAAGGCGGGCGGCAGGCCGCAATGACAAGACTCTGCTCGACGACGGTGGCGGGGGGGGGGGGAGTGAGGACGGAGCCAATGCCTCGTCTTCCTCCCCCTTGTCCTCCTCCTCTTACTTGTCCCGAAGCCGCTCCCTACCCGTGTTGGTGGCGACACGACAGCACCACTATCACCATCAGCAGAAACAATTATTATTGCAGCCAACACCGACATACTTGCCGGCCACGGGGGAGTATGCGTCTGAGATGTTGCAATTAATGCGACGCTTGCGAGACAATGGAGCATTGTGCGATGTGATCGTGCGTGGAGATAAAGTGGAAGTAAAGGCACATCGCTTAGTATTGGCGGCGGCGAGTGAGTATTTCCGGGCTTGTTTGACGGGACCGATGCAGGAGAGCTCGGATAAAGTGATCGCGCTTTCGGGGATAGATGATGAGGCGTTGGGTGAGTTGATTAATTTCGCCTATTGTGGCCGGGTGTCCCTGACGGAGGAGACAGTGTTGGAGCTGCTGGTGGCTGCCAACAGGCTACAGATGCCGCAGGTGGTTACACAATGTTGTGATTTTCTGTTGCAGCGGATGGACTGTGGGAACTGTTTGACGATTTTGGGGATCGCGAATACGTATCATTGTTCGCATATGCGGACGAAGGCCGAGGCTTACATCCACCGGCACTTTGAATCGGTATATTTGGGCGAGGAATTTTTAGCCATGTCGCTTGAGCAACTTGTTCAGCTTTTGGCCAGTGACGCAGTGAGTGTATCGTCGGAAGAGATTATTTTTCGGGCGGCAGTCCGGTGGATGACCCATGCCTTTGAAACACGCCGCGCCCACATCCTGCCCCTCCTCCGAACCGTCCGCCTGCAGCTCGTCCCTACCTCCTTTATTGCCGATGTCATCCACCAACATGACCTCGTCCAACAGTGCCCGGAAGCTCAAAATCTCCTCCTGCAAGCGTATAGATGGCATAATTCTGCCCGTTCAGACGCACGAAGGCAAGCGTTTCATTTTGTTCGACAACAGGCGATCCGTCGGGTGATTTATGCGATTGGTGGCGATGACGGACACGACGACCGCAACCCCTACTGCACCGTCATGAGTTTGGACATGCAGATGGGGATGTGGCGTAGCGTGGCACCGCTGCAGCAAAAGCGGTCGGTGTGTGGAGCGGCGGCGTTGGGGGGTAAGATTTATGTGGTGGGGGGTTACAATGGCGAGAGAGCTGTAGAGACTGTCGAGGAGTTCGATCCAAGCACAAATAGCTGGAGGAATGTCGCTAGTCTGAGTCAGAGACGCTGTTCGTGTGGTTGTGCTGTGTTGGATGGGCTGCTTTATGTGGTGGGAGGGGTATGTGGGCCACTGGCTTTGAGTGAGGTGGAGAGGTATGACCCTGTGGTGGATGAATGGACAAGGATCTCCCCGATGCAAGATGGCAGGTCGGGGTGTGGGGTGGCGGAGTTGGGAGGGCTGATATACGCTGTGGGGGGGATAAGTGGGAATGGGGAGACCGTTTGTACGGCGGAATGTTTTGATCCCAAGACGCAACGGTGGCAGAGTGTGCAAAACATGCACGAGGCGAGGAGGAGTTTTGGGTTGGCGGCGATAGGGGGCTTGTTGTACGCATGTGGGGGGAATGATGGAGTGAATGATCTGAATTCGTTGGAGGTGTACAATCCGAGAACAAATCGATGGAAGCCCTCAGGGCCGATGAGGTATGCAAGGATGTATTGCTCCGTGGCGGTTTTGGATGGGAAACTTTACGCCGTAGGAGGGCTAGATGGCACGACCACCCTGGATGTGGTGGAGATGTATGACCCGGAAAGGGGCGCGTGGTGCGAGGTGCTGCCCAGGCTGGATCGTTCTGTGTGTGGGTGTGGGTTGGCTGTGATGGATTGTGTGGTGCGACCACTTATAGGGCAAGGGAAGGAGGGGGAGGAGGCGAAGGGGGGAAGGAGGGTGAAGGAGGGGATTTGAGAGGCGAGAAAGACCATTGGCGACACCAAAGCCTCCCTCTCTTTGAATCCTTGCTTCTCAATTCTCAAATTTATCTTCTCA
>Ga0160420_100011_pt1 | contig 137456 bp, 140 predicted proteins | sample CelAP2metagpilot_FD_108197 | JGI IMG/M metagenome (GOLD analysis project Ga0160420, IMG submission 108197) | Phycosphere-associated microbial communities from algal ponds in Kailua-Kona, Hawaii, USA - Cellana AP2-5-5 metagenome pilot | ecosystem: Engineered > Artificial ecosystem > Aquaculture...
GCCCCAAAAGGAAATAAACAAAAAAAAAAAAAAAGAAAAAAAAAAAAAAAAAAAAAAAAAAAAAAAAATCATCATTTCCATTTTCATTTTATCTTTTTTGTTGTTGATTCTTCCGAGAGATCAATATTGATTATGCCGTAGCCTCTTTATACATCGAAATATTTGATTGTCGTTTGTATCCATCAACAGGGACGGGGGGGTGTTGGCGAATAATCCAGGCTTCATCCAACCTCCTACCATTCTCCTTTCTTCGATGGGGGACAATAGAAGAGCTGTAGCTCTCTTACGGATGGTGATGGAATAGTGATCGTATTCTTTGGATAATCACAGATTCATAAGTATCCTATGTACGATAGTCTGGCCCAGTATAATAAGCGTCTAAACCCTTAAAGGACTGATAAACAATGTAGTCCATGAAGCCCTACCACTATACCCCGTCTCTTGTTCTGTTCTGTGCATCGTTCTTGTGCAGTGTGTGTGTGCTCTCTAAATTTTGGCTGACAGAATATTTGGGTGTATCGTAGTTAGGAAAGCTGCCGTGTTTGTTGTCCCATCCTGCCCTACAATTAAAGCTCGCCTTTCTCATCATCTTTTCCTCCTCCCCCACTCATCAGCCCCCCCTCTCGTCTCCACCGCCGCCCGTGCCATCCTTTACATGGCCTCTCTTCGCCAGGGAGCTCCACGCTATTTGATATCGCTCGCACTTTTCTTCTCTTCGTCGTTACCCTTCCAGCTTACGCAGCACTTCGTCCTCGCGCACGCTCAGATGGCCTCTACACTCAAGCAGTCCGCGGCCCCCAGCTCTTTGCAAGACGCGGGGGTCATTCCGGACGTCTTGGACTGCTTCTCCCCAGGTATACAGATCCGCGTTGCGTATGATAATCATTTAGTCACTCCAGGTGCGACCCTTCTTCCTGTTCAAGCCGTGCACATGCCCACGGTAACGCTCGAAGGCTCCTACCCAGGTCGGCTCTACACTCTTGTCATGTCCGATCCTGATGCTCCCTCCCCCGAGCACCCTACCCACCGTGAATGGCTGCATTGGATCGTCACAGACATCCCAGGAGGTGCAAAAGACATAGCGGAAGGCACGCAAGTCGCGGCTTACATGCCTCCGACCCCTCCGAAGGGAACACATCGATATGTGTTTACTGTTATGGAACAACCGGGGCGCGAATCACGGGTTTTGCGTCCACCCATGCAACGGGGAGGGTTTCGGACCCGTGCCTTCTTGAAGGAGGGGGGAATGGAGGTGGTAGGAGCGACGTTCTTCTATGCAGCGCATCAGAATAATTAAGACGGGGGAAGTAGAAGGGAGCGAAGGAGGGAGGTGGAAATAAATTAATGGACTAAGGTGACGGAGGGAGGGCCAGGGGTTAAGTTAAAGAAGCAAAGACAACGGTGCCCAAGACTGTTGTACCCTGAGGGGCCGTTAAGCGGCTATCACTTGTACATACAGCGACGGAGAGAGAGTGGGGAATTTACGGTCTAGCAGGAATTGTTCAAGGTTTAAATATCCGTTTAGCATGGCCGTTATATTCATTGGCACAAAAGACAAACACGCTTGAGATTGAGAAGATGGTTCGCACGATAGAAGTCGGGGTTGGAGGTCGATGGAATTCCCTATGCGATGGCCGTCATCAATAATAGGCCATGACAGCCAGGGAAGATTCGCAGCTTGGCAATGACCGACATTGAGTCAAACAAACCGAGGCAAAACAACCAAAACAGCGTCATTCATTTGCTTGGCTAGTATCTTTTCTTTCTGTTCTCCCACCACCCTCCCTTTCAATCTCTCCCCGCCGCCTACCCCAGCAGACACGCTGCCATCCACCTCAAGACCAAGCAATACGTCATCACTAGCCTGGTGGGTCTCACCAGGGGCTTCACACTCTCCCATGTCCTCTTCGTGGACACGTAGGATGAATGGGCCCATTTTCCCCTACTCACCCACCGCTTGATATCCCGTGGCTCAAGACCTGTAGCCTTCTCATGGATCCATCTGATAGTCCCCTTGGACACGGGGAGGTTAGCGGTCACGGCCAGGGACTCTAGATAATCGGGTTGAAGTTTTTTTAACAAGGTGCACACCATCGTCAACGTCTCCGGCTGCTCCAACATATCCACCATCCTTGAGCCCATGGACGACAAATAGTTACCCATCAGCCCCCCCAAAATATCTCCTTCCCCTCCTGCTCCCCCCAGTCCTCCTGCCCCACTTCCCAGTGATCCCAGCAGACCGCCAAGAATATCCGCCCCTCCTCCTCCCTCTCCCCCGAGCAACGCATCCAAGGGCGACTCACCCCCTGCCGCGCTCGGCAAAAAGGAAGAACAGAAAGCCTGCGGCGGAGGCGTCACAGGGGTCCCTCCCATTTCCTCCAATTCCGCCGCAACTTTTTGGTCGTTGGGCTTGAGTTGATTTGCCTGCACCAAGTCCTTAAACGCTTCCTCCATCCTCCCCATCCTCCTCGCTATTCTGGCCCGCTTGGTCAGACATTGCCAGCGCACCGCTTTGTCGTCCCCCTTTCCCCCCTCACTTCCACTCTCAAGGCCTGCCAACACCGTACTATACATTCCCAGGGCCTTAGCGTAGTCCGATCTCTTGGTCTCGACCACTGCCATGTTCAATTGACACGACTGCGCACACCTTCTCGTCCTTCCCGTTTGCACGACCGTGCCTTTTTCTAGTACCATGAGGGCCTCTTCGTACTGACTGTATGCGCCCTCTATATCCCCCGCCGCAAGTTTTTCATTGCCGTCCTTGCGAAGGGAGATCGAACGCTCAATGATTTTGGTTTGCTCCTTGAAAGCGGCAATAGTGCTCTTCCACTCAAATGTCGTTCGTGGTGATGGCGCGTCGTCCATCTCCTCCCCCTCACTATCCTCTCCTTCTCCAGCAGACGCTGTGGTTACCGGAGTTGCTAAACTTTCCTCCGTTCCAGCTCCTTCTGCTCCTTCTACTCCTACTGCTGCTGTCGTCTCTCCTGCATCCAATCTTCTCCGTCTCCTCCTCCTCCTCTTTCTACCCTCCTCCTCCGCCTGTGCTGCCTGCTGCGCTTTTATTGTATCTTGCATGTATACTTGTAAATCACGCATGTCTTCTGCTCCTAAATTACTGTCTTGCAATGCACTAAAGATTTCACCCCATGGTACTTCATGGATGTCTCTGCCGCTTCTTCTGGTAGCAGATGACGGGGATAAGGGGGAGGAGGAAGAGGAGGAGGAGGACAAGGGAGAAGAGGAGGAGGCTGTCGATGATGATGGCGGTCTGGCGCTGGTACTGTTATTTTAGGGTCGTGTTCAGGACATGTGAGGCAAGAGAGGAGGGAGGAGGGGCATCACTAGGAGAAGGTATGGGGTGGATAGTGTCGACGCACTATCAGTACATACCTTGAGGATGGTGGGGCAGTCACGGCGGCTCGGCACAAGGTGGTCGAGAAGGAGAGCGCCCCAAATGCGCTCAGGGTGAGAAAGAGAATGCCGGTGCGCATGAAGCTGGAGTGTGTGCGGTTGCTGCTGCATCGGTGGAACAAAGTGATTATCATGATGCCTCTCCGTCTCCTGGCTCCCGGCGTTGGCTGGTGCCTCCTCTACCGGCTGCGTGGCAGCAGCACGCGCTAGCCCTAGATCTGTATGTGGTGTGGGTATCGTAAATTGAGTGCGAGCGTGGGCCATTTTACAGGGGTGAATGGGGAGGGCAAGGGGTGTGGAGGAGCTCCCACCGAGTCGCACATCACTCGCCAACACCAACGAGTCGGGAGTCGCGTTCTGCGGACCTTAACCAAGTGAAAAATCACAGATGAGGCTCCATACTCAAAATCCCACGTCCACTCCCTCATTGACAGGTACGGGAGACATAAAGCGAATTTTGTGACTGCTGAGTTCGCAAGGGCATTGTCGAAATCCAGCCCCCAAGGCAACAACAACAGCCTGCCAACATCTCTGATTATGCTTTCGCTTGACGTGCCGCCACGGACTCCAGCTACCGCTACAGCTGCGGCGGGAGCGGAAAATGGGGGGGGGGGCATGGCAGGTGCGGAGATTAAAGCGGTGCTATAAACACTGGCGGCGCCGGCAGTTGGAGCAGTAAAACCATGACAGAAGAGGTCGGCGCGGGCTCTGTGGTTTGAAGCGGATGGGTGGCATACTAATGAGCAGACAGCCTTGATAATTTATTAGCAGCCCCAGATCGCTAATAGTTGCGGAGGTGGCAGCAGCCATTGATTGAGTACAAGCTCCTATAGCAGTGTCACCACCACCACAAACACCAACACCACTTGAACCATTAACAGACTGACACCATCAAGTCGTCCCTCACAGCAGCCGGTGGCCGGGCTTCAAATGGCGTTGCACATACGCAGTGGCGGAAATGGACCTTTGCATTTCTCTTTGTCAGGATGGAACTAAAATTATATTGTTAATTGATTTGTAAGATATGATGTGGAGATTGTGGCTATACTATGTAAAGAAACGAAAGAATTGGTAAAGGAACGAAAGAATTGATCGAGGATTTTGTTGAATCAAAAGGCGGGCTTCCTTCTAGTGTTATGTTCTTGCGGTACTTCTATACGAGTGGTCGTCAAGTGTATATAGGGAAAGGTAACGCCTCGGCTCCCCACCCCTTTATTTGTCACAGTGTCCCCTCTCCTTCCTCTATATTTAGCCCTTTCCAGCCATCTGTGCGTGACCCTTTCCAAGCACCCGGCAATATCTGCCTTCAAATATATGTCGGTATTCCCTTCATCCCTTCCTTCCTCCTTGGTTCTTCTCTTTTTTCGGTGTAGTAGTAAAAATACATTTTCCTTTTCTTTTGTTGGTACTGTCGTTGTCTTTGTTGTTGTCGTCATAACTGTTGTGTTCTTACTATTCCAGCCGCTGCAACAGCAGCTTGTTGCCGGCCAGTGCATCTGTCAGGTGGTCAGGGCAGCACGGAGGGCTCCACAATTCAGGATTTATCCTCCTCCTTCATCTGTGTATGTCATCGCTTTCCTCTCCAAACCTAGCACAAGATAATTTCGACTGTCCTTCCATTCTTCCCTCCTCCACCCTTTAGATCAAACCGTTCCTTTTCAAGGCCTCCTTCCTCCGTGTTAGTTTAAAAGTGTAAAGTGTATATATCGCATGCAGGAGTGCAGGTATCACGAAAGAATATGAATGGAATGGTGCGAGAGATTGTTCCCAGGCAGCTTAATAAGCATGCTCAGAAATGAAGGACAAGACCAGGGGGGAAAAAACACAGGAAAATGAAAGATGTAGGGGCGAAAGGAGTCACTCGCGCCTACATCTAATGCTCCTGCCCATTTCTTGTCCTCTTCCTCATCTCCCCCTTCCCTATACCGCCACCACCATCACCTCCTTCTCTTCCTCTTCATCCTCCCTCTCTCCCTTCTTCTCCTTCTTCCTTGCCCGTCTCCTCATCATCAATTTAACGGTAAGGCATCCCTCGGCCCGGCCCTCTGAGGTGCTGCGCTGTGCCCGAATGGGAAGCGTCGAAAGTCTGGGGGCCCATCGGAGACAACACCAGACCGTTATTTCGTGTGCGGGACTTTTTTGCTCCATCGCCACCGTAAGCACCATGCCCGGCATAAACTCCCCCTTGCTGCTGCTGCTGCTGAAAGTGACTTCCCCGCGTGCTCACGCTTCCCACACTTGCAGTCGAGGCTAGCGTGGACGCTCGTCCACGGTATCCAAGACGGGGGGGCATCATCCCACTCACGACACTGCTGCTGCTGCTGCTACTGCTGCAGTTCATGAGCATCATCAGCTCCTGTGAACCGCCAGGGGGCAGATTCTTGACGGGTTGCCCCAAAGCGACGAGCCAGGAGGTGAGGTCGTCCTCGTTCGCCGCCTGGAGGTGCCACTTCTTGGTCGTTCCCTTGATCACAAAGCCGAGCTCGTCCTCGTTCTTCTCCGCCAAAATCACATCGCAATCCGTAACATTCACGACGTCTACCGGGGCATGGTATGCCTTGGAGTCCGCAGGCGGCTTACTCTTGTAAATGAATAAAAACGGCCGGCGCCAGACGAACCACAACCGCGAAATGGTTGCCCCCAACAAGCCCGTGCGCATGCTCAAGAACCCCTCCCTCGTCGTCGGGAAATCAGGTACATCCACCACCCACATTGGCGACAAGGCCTGCCACTGCCGTACCTGCTCCCGCATCAACTGATCGCCCATCCCTCGCGCAGGGTAGAGATAAGAGACTGGTCGACCCTCGGGGGCGGGGATCTTCTCCATATAGTAAACGCCGTTGGGGGCCCGGACAGGTACAGCCCCCTTCCCGTTCGCGCGTTCCACGGTCAGATCCACTCCAAACAAAGCGGAGGCGACTGCCTTGCGCTCCTCCACATTCATCGCCATGGTAGACAAGTGCTGGCGCCGAGTGCGGTGGCCTGTGAAGACCACGTCCTCCTCGTTTGTTTCTTCCTCCATCTCTACTTCGTCTTCGTCCTCGCCCAGGTCCAAGTTACGCATACGACGCGCCACTCCCTCCAAATTCAGTTTAGAATTTGTCTGGTGGTGATGGTAATTGTTCTTAATCCCCCCCCCCTTCCTGTGCAATGCCGCCTTCCAGCTCTCAAATGTCAAGTCCGGTTGGCCCTTCACCATCTCAGCACCCAACACTCCCTCTTTACCCTCACCCTCCTGGAGCATTCGGGCCTTCTCCATCCTCTTCAAGAGCTCTTGGTGAGCTTCGAGCTTATACTGAATAAAATCAGACACGGTCTCCCTCAGGTGCGCGCCTTTGGAAATCTTGACTGCGTAGTAGGTGCCGATTCGGTGCAATCGATCGGACATGGGTTCAACCACCTTCTTCTTCAACGTGTACATCATGCCCTCGTGCCGCTTGGGCGGCAAAACCTTCATCACGACTGTGCGGGGGATGATTACCGGCTGGGCGGCGCCTTCGACAAACACGGCGACTTCTACCCCAAGGTACACTCGTCCCCCCCTCCCGCATGTCTCATACATATTTTCAGCCCCCGGTAAATCCACGATCACCTCCAGCCGCTTCTTGCATACACTGCGCTCAACCCGAACGATATCTAGCGGAATGGCAACCACGTTGTCCTTCTCAAATTCCCCTGTCCAAAGACGCACTTCCGAGCTCTCATACTTGGAGACACGGACATGCAAGACGCTCTCAAGCAGCATAATCCCTCCCCCCCCCGCCTTGCTGACCTGCTCGATCACAATCCTCATCTGCCTGATCCGAATCAACGGGTTCGCCATCACGTGGAAAACCGCATCTGCCCCCGACATCCTGTCTAGATTAGGCGCCGAAGGACCACCGTCCCAAGCTGTCGCGGCTGTAGCATTCGAAACTACTGACCCAAGGTCTGAGCCGTCCCAGCAATCACCCATTTCACTCACATTGTCATCCTCCATTTCTAGACCTGAACCAAAGCCACTTGCTGCACGCCTGCGAGAGCCACTGCTACTGCGGTTCATCAAAAGAGACACAGGGTTGAAGCCCACGACCCCCACAGCCTCCGTCCTTCGCTCGATCCCTCCTTTCCCTCCTCTCTTTCCCCCACCCAAATACCGTCGACGGAACGACAAGGGCTTAATATCAACAGGTACAAACTTTGTTGGCAGGTCGGAAAAATAATCGATGCCCGGCTCCAAAATGGGCTCAAGCAAATCGACGCCCATATAAAGGAAGCATGCCGTGTCAGGGTGTTGCTCGGAATAAAAATGGGCAGCATGCCTGGTCGACTGGGAACGACGCACACTCATCTTCCCATTCATTCGCATGTTTATCGCCGAGCACGTATCGAACGCTCCCGGTGGCGCCAGAGATCCCATCACCGAAAACATATCCCCTTCCTCGACCTCCTGCTCCGGGATATCAATATTCATCGACCGAAGTCGTCCCCCTCCCCCTCCTCCCCCCCCTTCTCCAATCATGACACTCTCCAGGTCCTCGGGAGAGTCCATTGAATGCACTTGGCTGAGGGCATCACACCTCACCGTCGGCAGCTGGGGTAGGCCTTGGTGCCTCGACCAGAGCTCAGCTTCTGAGGGGTCGCTGGTTATATGCAACGTCAACCGCAGAGCGCCCGTAGCAAGGTAAGTGAGGAAGGAGGGCGTGATATTCTCGACGTGCAAAGTCGCTTGGTGCGCAATCGGGTAGCACACCGTCTCCGTCGTCGCCCGCGAGAACATCTCGCGAACCCGCGACGAGTTCATGCTCAGCTCCACCTCCCCACACGTCTCCGAAGGCCAAAACCCATACCTCAAAACCAAGCCCGGTCCATTCTCATCTGGGTACCTTAAGGCCGGATTTCCGGGAAAAGCAGGATTGCTGTTCCACGCCCCCCCCAAGCCCAGCTGCCCCAAATGCTGCTTCTCGACGTCAAGGCTTTCCAAGTCTAATTTAAGAGTGTAGCTCTTGTCCGTGCCCAGGGTAGGGGTGGACGAGAGCTCATTCAAAGGCACAAGGCGGAGTTTGACCGTACCAATACACGCCCCATCCATCCCGCTTAACAGAGGGAAGCATCCGAGAACGTTGCGGTTGTCTAGTAAGGCAGACAGGTACACCTCGCTCCGACCCAGCAGGGAATCCTGCCCTTTGAAATGAAATGCATCATCCTCCGCGCTAATCGCACTCCCCAACGAACCTCCAAGCCCTCCCCCCCTTGCGCCGGAGTCAGAATCAAGCGAATCCGCATGACGATGCTGTCGATGCCCCCCACCCTCCAACAAGGGCATCCTTCCCTCCGGCCTTGCCCGGGCCGCCTTCATCCCTATCAAAGCTTCCTTAAATTCTTCGATGGACATGTCGCAAATTGAGTCATTGAGGGCACCACGAGCGCGAACCACAACTGTAGGCACCATGTCTGCTGTTTCCAGTAGGGCGGGAAGGAGGGCTGGGGTGGACAGGGAAGAAAGGTGCTGGAGGCCCATGGCCTCGGCGAGGGCGCCGTGGCCGGTGGATGAGAGGGTTTCTTCAAGGCGGAGGACGGGGTGGGTAGTAGAGGGGGGCCGGGGGAAAATATCCAAGTAGAAGGAGGTGGGTTTGTTGCTGGATTGAGCGAGGCTGTTGGCTTCGATGACGAGAGGGAGGACCGTTAAAACTTTCTCGGAGAGCATAGAGGCGTCGCCTTCGTTGGTCAGATTTTTGATCGCTTGGCTGGTGATTTCATGTTCGATGTTGAGGAAACGTTTCTTCATGTCTTGCACATCGGATAGAGACATGTAGGTGATGTTGTAGTAGGAAGGCTTGGGGTTGGTCTCGGGGATGGCGGAATCCATGCTGAGGGTGTGGATCTTGGTGGTGGTCTCTGCTGCTGCTTCTGCAGCCGCCGTCGTCTCGGGAATCGCAGGACTGTCATCGGGGGTGATAAATCGCTTAGTCGAGGTGGTGGTGGTAGCCTTGTTTCTGGTGTTATTGGCGGAGGACCTCAAGAAACCCGCAGCCGGCGCCGGCAACCCTACCCCTTGCGTAACCACCGCCTTGGCCAGGCGAGGCAAACGGTTATTTATCTCCGAGGGCTTGCGGGCATGTCCTCCCATTCCACCAGCAGTTGCAGCACTGGAGCCCCCCCCTGGCTGCTTGTCCGAAGCCGCAGACTTAGACCGCATGCGCCCGTTGGGCCCACCGGCAAGGCTGAGGGAGGTAGATGGGGCGAGTTCGTCATCCTCCATGTTCTGACGGGCACTCTCCTCGTCCAACCAAGGAGTATGCACCTCCTCCCCACCCTGCTCCTGCTCCTGGGCAGGAACCACCACCTCGTCCTGCTCTTTTCCATCAACCTTGAGCATGATGGGGCTACGCTGTGGTGTGCCCGTACGCTCGTTACACATCCTTACCCTACCCTCACGAGCAGCGTTCCCAGCACGAATCCCTTCTTCCCCCTCCTCCTCCTTCGACATCACTGAAGTCAAGGGATTTGCCTGTGCGGGAAGAAACATGTCCTCTTCCCCCTTCTTCGCAGCGAGCTGCGTGCGTAAGACATTCATTTCCTCCAGCAATTGCCGAATCACGCGATTCCGCGGGTCTTCATTGACGTGAGGACGCGTAAAGATGTTCTTGGCATTGTTCGCATACCCCAGGGTATTAACCGTCTCATTCATCTGCGCATGAGAGGGGGCGACCGTGGCAAGCATGATGGTCTTGGCGTTGCCGCCCAGGGACTCACGCAATAGCATCGTGAGCTTTGACTCTCGGTAGTTGACGAATTCCCCCCTCTCCGCCGCCTTCACTTTGCTTGGCGTTCTTGCAGGGGACTCACCCATGAAGCGGCTGCTGCCGCTGCTGCTACTGCTGCTGCTATTCTCCTTCCCCCCTGTACCACTCATGCTCTGATTTGCCAGGCTATTGAGGACCTTGCCCAGGTGGACGAGGGAAAGATTGATCTGACTTCCTTCCCGGGCACGGACGGGGTCGACGATACCTGACTTGTCACGACGCTCGCTCCCCGCGAGATCCACGAGGCAAATCTGACTCACCCTTGCCACCGCCGCGTTCTCTTCTAACGCACTGCTGCTCGTCGACGAGGTTTGCGGCAACAACGACCGATTGTTGGTCATCTGCCGGAACTCCAACATGAAGATAGCATGCGAGCGGCTGCTCATCTCGTTCATCTTCGTGGTCGCCGTGCGCCTCGCGGCCTTTCCCCTCTCCATCACACTCTGCATCTCCGCCCAATCACCCACCGTTTCCCACGTTGCTCCCTTCAGAAACGCCCCTTTCTTCGGATCCTCCCTCAACTTCAAACTCTCCGAGTTAGTAGGAGCCTTGGACAGCAAATCATAAAATTTCTCATTGTACAACTCGACATAGCTTGCCTTCAACTCAAATTGCACAAAGTCCTCCTCCTCTTCTTCCTTCCCTTCCTCCGACCCTTCCTTCGCATAGCTGCTGCTACTGGTACTGCTGCTGGACATGCTGCTGTCACTGCTGCCACCACTGCTGCTAGCGTCGTCCTCTTCGTCATCGCCACTGCGGTATCCACCATACGACGTGCGAGAATCAGCATTACCTTCCACCGCAGCATTCGTCGTCGCCGGTACCTTTCCATCACGTCCTCTCATCCCTGAGGCCTTTTTACGACTGTTTTGGTACTTGGCATCCTCGATGGATTTAAGCAACTCACGACCAATGCGGGGCAGTAACCCTTCCTCACCGGGCTTGTCCCCACCAAGCATGGTGTGCGTCTTACCGGAGCCGGTTTGGCCGTCTAGGGAAGGGAAAAGAGAGGAAAGAAAGAAAGGATGATTTAATCTTTGAGTTGTCAGACGGCGAGGAGAAAAGGGGGGGAAGAGTGGAAACAGAGGGGTATTGCATACGTACAGGCGAATACACAGGTATTGAACCCTTCCCACGCATCCGTCAGGACCTTGCGGCCAATCGTCTCGAATAGATGCTCCTGCGAGCCCGTCTTTGACCCCACAAAGGTCGAATCAAAGCAATGATCAAAGGCAAATGTCCGCTGGGACCGGCCATCCTTGCCATTTACTTGGACCTGTGTCCCGTCCACCACTACGCCTTGCGACATGACGCGCTCCATGCGTTCCTCCTCTTCCGTCAAGGGCCGCACGCGAATCGCAACCGTGATCTTGGCCGCATCCGGCACGGGCATCGACTCCTTGCGGCCTGACAACAAGCTCACCGCAGCCGTAGCCGCTGGGCTGTCCATGACGCTGCTGCTCATTAACGAGGAGCGATGCGGTGAGGAGGGGGAAAGGGACCAGGAGGGACAGACAAGCCCGGCCTTGGTCTTGTCGGTGCAGGGACTGGTGTTGGTAGCCTCTTTCAATGTCCCACAACCTCGAAGGGGGCTACAGGGCATCGACTGTGTGTTTGTAATGGGAGTGAAGGCGGGAAGAGTGAGAAGGGTCGTCTGCACGTCATCATCATCAGTTTCAGGTGCTTGCCATGGGCGCATGGTGTGTGGGGGCAGGCACCGCCTGTGCCTCGAAGGGGCCAAAATCTAGGGTGATTTTATTGTGTAAGAGTTCGTGGATGTCATGATGGCAAATTGTGTCAAAGGTGCGATTATCAGGCAATCAAGACCGTTCTCATCACCACAGCACCCAACGAGTGAGGCCCATATGGTGTGATTTGTGAAGCGGATCAAGTCAGTGTTGTCACACAAGACTACATCCCCGAGTGAATCTGTCGATGAAAACCTAGAGACTTATTGTGCTGCGTATGTCCGCGAGCCCGCATAGAGCAGGCAGGAATGATAAGAGGGAAAATGGCAAGGACACGAGATGAGCGACCCATGGAATTTAAACGAGAAGCCGATCCAACTGCCCGAAACCGTCTTCGCCTCGAAAAGGATGTCGTCCCTGGCTCACCACCTGAGTCTGAATACCCATTCGACCGTGTAGCAGGCACAAACCTCCACCTTTGGCTACAACTTGTCTTGAAGAGCACGATTATGTGGTCCACCAATTTCTAGATCGCTTGTAGATCTCCTCGAGTCCCAACACAGAGATAGCGGCGCCTTCCTTGCTGGTATCAAATTTTACTCAGACGTCCACGCAGAGAAGGAAGAGAAGGACGACAGGCGTAGTCCTTAGGTTACGCTTTTGCAGATTATCACGCCCACAGACTGCGATCCATACGCGTAATACACGCACAAATACACGACCCACGTTCCTGGCGGCCCATTGCCCTCTGGTCGTACCCCGCTGCGCGCCTCGTCCTTCTTCCCCGGTGTGTCTACTCGCCTGGAAACCACATCACTCAACCCAGTCTATTTCATTTTCACCCACCTTGACACAATATTGCCTACAGCAACAACAAACCAACCAACCAACATGCGGCTGGCTTTGTCCACCCTCACCGCCAGTGCCTTGGTATGGGTCACGCTGGCGCAGCCAGAAGCCTCCCATGGTCGGAGCCCGCACGCCCACCCAGAGCAGAAGTCTGTCGCCACGTCCACCGAGGCATTCAAGCCTATCGACGAGGGTGGTCGACGCCTGGATGCATTTGACGACCGTATGGCCGGCTATGAGCAGAAAGGGAAGTACTGGGAGCAATGGGCCATCGACCACGGCTATGCCCCAGGCCCCAACTCCAAATACGGCAAGCCACCCCAGCAGCAGCAGCAGCAGCAGCAACAACAACAACAACAACAACAGCAACAACAGCAACAACAACAGCAACAACAACAACAACAACAACAACAACAACAACAGCAACAACAACAACAACAACAACAACAACAACAACATCAACAACAACAACAACAGCAGCAGCAGCAGGCCCAGCCCCGTCAACAGGAGCAGAGGGTCTCTACGACGCCCGCCGCCGACGCCGACAAGTTGTCTGTTGGCAATCCTCCGGTTGTAGACTTTGGGAATTTCCTTAACATTGACTTTTACCGGAAAAAGGCCGAGGAACTCGAGGCCTGGGCGCAGCAAGAAGGCATATTGCCCACCTACCAGGGCAGAGCCTCGATGATGGAGCAGCGGCAACGTGCGCGTGCCGAAAGCGACGGTGTAGTAGACATGCCACGCTACTTGACTTCATCCGACAACGACGAGGAGCCCAAAGTTGATGTGCCGCGCATCGAGCCTGCCGAAGCGTCTGCTTTTGACGAAGGCGTGAATTACTACAAGGCCCTGAGTGAGTGGCAGCAGAACTACTGGAAAGAGTACGCCAAAGAGTGGGTGGCCTGGAGCCAGCAGCAGGGTCTCTCTTCTTCCTTTCCCTCCCCGAGGGACGCCCCTCGTAAATTGCAGGGGGAAGTAGAGGCGCCACCGAATGACGCGTTCGATGAGCGGATGGAGGAGTATAAAGCTTCGGCTGAGTATTTCGCTGCCCTGAAGGAGTGGCAGAAGGATTACTGGACGGCCTATGGGAAGGGATGGGCGAAGTGGACGGTTGATCAGGGCTATGCTCCCTCTCCCGAGTCAAAGACTTACCACCCGAAGCACGTCGCGGCGGGGGTCCAGGAGATTGCGAAGGATACAGTGGACTCGGCGGCGACGACGACGGCTGAGACCGTGAATCACTACAATGCTGTGGCTAGCCAGGAGACGGATTATTGGCAAGAGCAGGCGCACTACCGCAGGCAAAAGGGTGCGGCCCGTGGACAGGCCTGGGTTGAGTGGGCTCAGCGTCAGGGCTACATGCCCACACCCGAGAACCCTCCTGAAGAGCAGCCGGTGGTGGCGGCGGAGGATGCAGGGAAGGAGGGCAAGACCAGCCGTCGGCTGGACGCGTTTGATGATCGCATGGCCAGGTATGAAGCGATTGGAAAATTCGAGGAGCAGTACTGGAAGAAACGGGGGAAGAGCTGGGAGCAGTGGGCGATCGAACAGGGCTATGCTCCTGGGCCAGACTCCAAGTTCGGCAAAGCTGACGCTGCAATCGACCCAGCCCAGGCGGAGGCAGAATTGCACGCGGAGCGAGCGCAGTGGGATGAGCAGCAGAGACAGGAAGAACCGGTCGTGGCGTCGGCGGCGGCAGATAAAGCTGAGGCGATTCGTGGGGATTCGTATCAAACTGAGGGACGGAGCTGGGCCGAGTGGCTCCGTACGCAGACTTTTGGGGAGGACGAGGAGGTGTTGAACATGCAGAGCACGCCAGGCTTCAAGGGCCAGGAGGGACCTGTGCAATCGATCAGGGAGAAGCTACGTATGGACGTGGGGGTGGGAGGCGAGATTTACGCGGCTGTGCCTGAGGAGAGCGTCAGCGATAAGGCGCGGGAGGATGTGTATAAGCACCAATCTTGGATGGGGCGAAGCGCGACGCGTGTGGTGAATGGAATAGAAAATGGGGCGGGGCATGTGTATTCGGCCGGTGAGCGCCTTGTCTCTCGGGCTGAGGATGCTGCCAAGTCGGCTGTGGGCGTTGCTACTCCCGCTGCTCCTGTTGCGAATTCCGAGGAGGCTGCAGCCGAGACGATCCCTGCGCCCCAGCCCAAGCAGCAGCAGAAGCGCATGCGCGGACAGGCCAAGTAGAAAGAGAAGAGGCTATTCGATAAGCACGAGTTTGCACGAGAGTCGTGGGATGATCATCATTGTTGCATATTTGTCTCACAAGATTGCTGTCCTTTTTTTAATGGGATCATCTGCTTAATATTCGAAGGCGGTTTTAAAGTGAATATAATTTGTATGTGAGACACTGCATTTTTGTATGGAATTCATTGTAGAGAGAGGTAGAGAAAACGAAAAAGGGCTGGATAGGGATGCAGCCTGATAGACCTGGACGTTTGAAATGGAGGCAAGAATAATTTGATTGTCTTAGATTTTTGACTTTGATGTCTGTTTGGCCGGGGGAAGGCTGATGAGGTCCCGGAAAAGGGCTTCTGTATATCAATACACACACAGAGAAAGTATTGCAGAAAACTGATCATAAGAATAGAAAAGACTGATTCATGCAGTTGGATCATCCGATTGAAAGAAAGTCTATCCGTTAATCCGACTGCCGGCATATGGGAGTGAGAGGGCCGCAAAAGGAGAAATGGAGTAGGAGAAACATGAAATCATGAGATTTTTCGAAGATATTTTATGATGTTGCAATTACTTTTCGCCTTTTAAGTCCTATTTTGAAAAGCATGTTGTGGGGTAGGAGAAAAAGACAGGAGGTTAACGGACCCGGAAGACCAAACTTTTGGGCAGGCCAAATGCTAGTTAGTAAGTATAACTCAAAATGATGCCCACACGTCCAGATCACACTTCACGTGGATGACACACGTAATGTTTTGCATGCTGGTAGGAGAATGGATGGCCTGAGCCCTGGCTGAGCCACACCCAACCCTCGAAAAAGCTTCTCATTTGGGCGGGGGCATCATCTTACACCTCCCTATCCCACAAACCCAAAAAAATACAGCGCCCAGCTCGGAGGGATGATCAGCGGGCGCGTGGACCTAGACGGAATCCTACGGCAGGTGAACTGCTACCACAATGTGGCTCGTGTCCGGGCAGACGTGATTGCCTGCATTGCTCAGGTATGACACTCCCTTTTTCCCTTCTCCCTTCCACCCTCCCTTTACTAGCATGCTATGACCGTTCGACAACTCAATGCGGCCTTTGAGCGATACTGTGAGCGTCTCCGATGTATTGTGCGTAATTGCTAATCTCGGGTCGAAATTATTCGAAGAAATCTACCAGACTGCCGAGTCCGCTCAGCTTATGCGCCTCTCCCTCACTCACCCACCCACCGCTTACTCCTTTGTCCTCCAGGTCCGCACGCTCATTCCCAAAAAGGAGCGACTCATACACAACAATGGCATGGAAAGCGAGCTGTTGGTGCTGCATGGCACGGTAGCCATCAACTACCAAGGCAGGCAGTACAACATTCCTGTCGAGGTGTATGTAAGTGAGCCTTACCCCGAGGTAAGAACCAAGACCGATCAGGGAGGAGGAGATGTGTTTGGAAGGAAGTAAGAAAGAGTGGAGAGGAATCAGAGGGGAAATGTCATTTCTGTCAAGCCCTTAACATTTGATAAATGATCATTGTTTCTCATTTCCTCCCTCCTCCCTCACGCCTAGGCACCTCCCCGCTGCTACGTCCGTCCAACCAAGGACATGGATATAAAAGTGGGCCATCGCCATGTAGACCGTGAAGGATTGGTCTACCTCCCATACCTGCACGAATGGACTGCACGCTCACATAATTTGACGGAGCTGTGCGCGGCTATGAGTAGTGTGTTCGGCATGGACCCCCCTGTCTATGCGATCAAAAAGCCTGGTACTGGGTCGGCTTCTCCGACTCCTGTCGCTGTTGCTACTGCTGCCTCATTTTCGACGAGTCTTTACCCAGGTCAAGTAGGAGGCGGAGGAGGAGGGAGTGGGCGATATACGCCGGTGGGGCAGCAGGTGCAGCAACCGTCGCCGCCGCCATCATACAGCAGCGTAACGACCCCTGTGCAGGAGGAGCAGTACCAGGCCGAAGCCAAGAAAAGGGAGGCAATGCAGCAGGTGCTTAGTAAGACACAACGAGCATTGAAAGCATTTTATATAAAGGTGACGACGGAATTGGGGGAGGAGCAGGAGAAGGAGGCGGCACTTCAGGCGCACCGGAAGGAAGTACAGGCGAGCTTGGGGGCGATGAAGAAGAAGAAGGAGGAGGTGGAGGAGAGGATCAGGAGGGTGATGGAAATGGATGGGCGGTTGGAGAAATGGATGGCAGAGCAGGCGTCAAGGCCAGTGATTCCCGTGGATGACCTGGTGGAGGCGGCCGATCCTCCCTCGAGACAGATGTTGGAATTAGTGGCTGAAAACGCGGCGATTGAGGATGCACTGTACCACCTGGACAAGGCCTTAGCAAAGAACAGTGTGGACCTACAAGTCTTCTTGAAGAAGGTCAGGGAGCTGGCGCGGGAGCAGTTGATGTGTGTGGCGCACGTGAACAAAATTTACAGAGCACAGCAGGCCGCATTGGTGGCGGCAAGGGCAGCACCGCTGCAGAATCGAGCGGTAGGGGCGGGAAGAGGAGGAGGGGGAGGGAGCATTGCATACCCCTCCATCCCACCGGCGATGTCCCGGTGAGTGAGATAGGGGGGGGGGGCAGTGTATGTGAATGTACATGGGTTTTGAGGGAAGGGGAGATGGAGGACGGCAGGGAGGAAGAGGGAAGGGTGGTGTACCTCCAATTAAACAGTACAGTGCGAATAGTGCGCGGTATATCGGCGGATGCAACAAAGAAAGCAATGGTAGCAGCCATAGGGAAAAGAAATGGAATAAATGATTTGATGCTTTAGGGCTGGACAGATTTCTCTGTTTTCCCTCTTTTCGTTCTACTGTCAACTCTTTCCCCTCCAACCCTTTTTTTCTTTTTCTTTTTTTGGTTGTTTTCTTCTCGCCGTTCCTTCTCCTTAGCCATACGTACAAACAGTCACATTAAATATAATCGTACCGTCATCCTCATCGTCAACCTGTCTTCGATTGACTCGCAACCCATTTCAAGGGCTGGTCCTTTATTTTCTCCAGGCGCGCTTTTGAATCGTGCGTTTCATTCACTAGGCAGCCATAGCTAGATGCTGCACGCTCTCTCAACAAGCCACCTCGTGGAATCCCAATATAAACCTGTCATGTGTCCTCCTTCTCCTGCTCAATATTTAAAGGAAGAGGACAAAGTTTCGACTTTTTAAATTTCTCTTTAATACACATATCATCTCCCTTTTCCCGTATCCACCCAACCAGCTTTTTGGAATCCACCCTCTCACTCATACACACTCTCTATCCTGTCTTGCGCATTACCCGCATTCTTCTATTCTTTTCCCGCCCCATTCTTCTTTTCGTCAAACAATGTCTTCAAGATCGACAACAAGAGCAACGGGCATTGCTTCGTCTCCAGAGTCGCCTCCTGCTGCAAAAACTGCGGCAACAACTCCTTGTTCGCCACCGGTCGGAATGTCGCGTCCATCCCCAAATTATCCTCCACGTCCACGTTCATTTTCAACGAAAACTTCACCGCCTTTTTATGCACGTGATTTATGGCCGTACAACTCAATTTGCTTACTCCTCCGGGGCCAGACGCCTTACGTTCCATTGTCATGCACAAGGAAGTGAAGCGTTGGTAAGCCATCAAGACCCGCTTCAAATCCGCCATTTTCCCCTCCAATGAGGCAATTCGTGCCTCCTTCTCCGCCATGACCTCCTTGCTCATCTCCACTACATCGATTTCCTGTCCATCCGTATCCATCGCCGCCCCTGATGTGTATTCACTACCCCCACCTCCTCTCACCACCCCACACATAGACACGTCGCTCAACCGTACGTCCACCTTGGCCCCGGCCTTGCCACCATTACCCGTCTCGCCGCCTGCCTCCAGATGCGCAATCATGTCTAATAACGACTTTTCCCGTTCTTCCGAATGCTGCACCGTCTCCCGCAACAAACGCTCTGCGTCCGTTTCCCGCAAGTCGCGCAGGCGTTCGTACATATGCTTCCAGTACAAGGCATCGCGGGCATCTTGGTCCTTGTTCCCGAAACTGCTACCGCTAGCGCCAGCAGACGTTTTCAATGCTCCAATCTTGCTGTCCGCTCCATCAATCTCTTGTTTACGTCTCGCTGTCAATAAGGCCTCAAATTCCTGCATGAGCTGCTCCTCCATTTGATTGGCGAGCGAATCAAGGTCCTGAAGCTCGGTCGAGGGCATTATTGTCAGCTCCTTGTCACTCCTGCTGCTGCTTACAGTCATGACCCTGGAAGTGGTCGATCGCTTAGCTGCGGCGGTTGACGTCTTTCCCATCGTCTCGGTGTGTTGCTTGTATTGTGGCCCTGTAGGGAGGACACGGGGGGGATGATAATCGCTCATGTAAAGCAAGCCGTTTGTTTTTGAACTGGAGTCCCTCTCTCTGCAGAGCGTGTAAGTGTGTCCCTATGCAAGGAGTGTGCTTGGCAATCATCATGGCTCATGTGCCTGCCCAATTCCAAGTGCCTTTATTCGCTCCTTAGGACACATTGTTTGTGTGTGTTCTCTTCGCGCTCATTTACCAGCTTCCGTTTGTGGCCCATCGGGTTTGGACTGACCATCCCTCTCGTGCTTCCTTCCTTGCCCTGCCTCTCGTCTCTTATCTCTCGTCTCCCGTTTCCCGTCTCACACTCTCACCTTGCACACTCACAAAAACACAATTGCATAGACAAATAGGGCAGCCTCATAATCACTACTTCACCTGCCTCGCCCACTAAACATGGGGGTAAGTTTTATTGACCCAGCTAGGCGTGTGCGACCTCCCGTCGTCCTTCCTTTTCTTACTAAGCCCTCCCCACATAATCGCAACCACCAAGTCTATACAGAATTTTGGCTTCTTCAATTTATTTGGCAAGACCAAAAAGAATGACAAAAAGAGGGCGCAGAAGCAGTCCGAGAAGAAGGCAGGTGATGGATCGTCCCTTGAGGACGAGGTACGTGTGTGTCCGACTTGGGAGACTGGGAAGTGTATGGCTGCATTTGTGTCTAGCTGCGCATTTGTGTGTGCATACACAGCCAGATTCAGGTGCCGCACAAGTGGGGGTGCCCGGACATCGTCTGCCACCGAACAACTCCCCCCCCCCGATTTATTTCTCCACAAACGGCTTTGCAGCCTCACCTCATTTTCTCCCTCGCGCACACCCCCGGCAAGCTTTTCTTGGTTCCTTCAACAATTTGCTTGAAGCCTCCAACCCTTCCTTATCATTTCCTTCCTATTTCCAAAAGGTGGCTCAAAAGATTAAGCAAGAAGCTCCAGAGCCCATCGTTAAGACAGGCTCGGAGGCGGCCGCGAAGCCGCAAGTGAGCACGGGTCTTGTTTATCTCGCACAGGCCAAGCCCGCCATTACTTCTACTTCTTCTCCCGAATCGAGTGTTTCCTGTGCTTCTTCCAAAGAAGAAGACGACGAGGACGACGACGAAGATGACGACGACGAGGAGGAGGACGAGGACGAGAACGAGGAGGACGAGGAGGAGGAGACCGAGGACGAGGAGGACGAGGAGGAGGAGACCGAGGACGAGGACGAGACGGAGGACGAAGAGGAGCAGGTAATGGAGGACGAGGAAGAGGATGAGTTTGAAGAGGAGGAGGAGGGGGAGGAGGAGAAGGGCGAGGGGCTCAACCTCAGGCCTTGCGCGCGGGCAGTGGTGAAGAAAGACAAGCAAGAGGTGGTGGACCAGGAGGAGGTCGAGGACGAGGAGGGCTTCAATTCTCCCTGTCATCGGTCAATGAAGATCGAGGAGGAAAGTGATGAGGAAGAGGAGGAGGGATTGGAGAAGGAGGTCGAAGAGGGGGATGCGGAGGAGGGGGTGGAGGCCGAGGAGGAGGTCGAGGCCGAGGAGGAGGTCGACGAGGAGGAGGAGGAGGAGGAGGAGAACGGAGAGGAGGACGAGGAGGACGAGGAGGACGATGAAGAGGTCGAGGAAGGAGAGGGTGAGGAGGAGGGAGGTAAAAAGGTCAACCTAAGTCCCTGTCCGCGGGTTATCGAGAAGAAAGACGAGCAGCAGGAGGTGGTGGACGAGGAGGAGGACGAGGAGGAGGACGAGGAGGAGGACGAGGAGGAGGAGGAGGAGGGCATGAATCACTCTTCCTGTCCTTGGTCAGTGAGGATTGAAGCGGAGGTCGAGGAGAAGGACGATGACGAAGAGGAGGAGGAGGAAGAAGAGGAGCATGAGGATGAGGAGAAGGGTGAAGATGAGGAGGAAGAAGAAGAGGAGGGGATCAATCTCAGTCCCTGCCCCCTGGCGGTGGTGAAGAAAGTCGAGCAGGAGGATGTGGAGGACGAGGAGGAGGGAGATGTGGAGGGTGAGGAGGAGGACGACGACGAAGAGGAGGAGGAGGAGGAGAAGGGTGAAGATGAGGAGGAGGAAGAAGAGGAGGAGGAAGAAGAGGAGGGGATCAATCTCAGTCCCTGCCCCCGGGCGGTGGTGAAGAAAGTCGAGCAGGAGGATGTGGAGGACGAGGAGGAGGGAGATGTGGAGGGTGAGGAGGAGGAGGACGAAGAGGAGGAGGAAGATGAGGATGAGGAGGGCTTGAACCATTCTCCCTGTCCTCGGTCACTAAAGGTCGAAAAGGGGGCCGAGAAGGACGTCGAGCCGAATGTTGAGGAGGAGGTCGAGCCGGACGAGGAGGAGGAGGAGGTCGAGCAGGAGGAAGAGGTCGAGCAGGAGGAGGGCGAGCAGGAGGAGGAAGAGGAAAAGGAGGAGGAGGATCGCGCAGGGCCCAAAGGCAGCCTCCCCCCCGTGGAGAAAGGTAGGGCAATACTGGTGGGTGCGAGCGATCGCTCGGCTGCTGAAAAGATCAGCTTGAAGGAGGAAGAGAGAAGGGTGGAGGAAGGAAGGCATGAGAGCGATAAGGACGAGGACGATGATGGAAACGAAGACGAAGACGAAGACGAGGAAGGATTGAATTTGAGTCCTTGCCCCGTAGAAAAACGCAAGACCATCTATGCGGGAAAGAAGGTCCAGCTTGCCAGGAGCAGCAGCAGCAGGAGCGGACAGAATGATGATAATAAAAATGGCGGCTTTTTCTTGTCCAACATAAAGCTGAGATCTCCCTTTGCGGCTTATCAGAGAGCAGTAGCTGCCTCCTCCTCCTTTTCCTCCTCGTCCTTCCACTCTTCCGCTACCATCACCAAGAAGAAACGGGAGGAGAAGAATAAGACCTTCTCCACTCCCTCTTCCGTGAGCATGGCCGTTGCTCCCGTCTCCGCTTCCGCCATCTCCGCCTCTGCTTCCTCCCCTTCCCTCTCCCCCTCCTCCTCCTCTTCCCTCTCCGCCTCCTCCTCCGCTACCACAATCAAGAAGGAGGCAGAGGAGAAGACGCCGACCTCCTCAATTCCATCTTCCCTGAATGTGGCCCAGGCTTCCGTCTCCGCCTCCGCCTCCTCCTTGTCCAATGCTACCATCACAAAAAAGGAAGCAGAGGAGAAGACGACGACGGCTTCCGTTCCATCCTCCCTGACGGTGGCCGCGGCTCCAGTCTCCCCCTCTACCTCTTCTTCCTCCTCCTCCCCGTCCCCCTCCGCCTCCGCATCCTCCTCCTCCTCCTTGTCAAATGCTACCATCGCCAAAAAGGGAACAGAGGAGAGGACGACGACGGCTTCCATTCCATTCTCGCTGGCGGTGGCCGCGGCTCCTGTCTCCTCCTCGGCCGCCTCCTCCGCCTTCTCTTCCTCCCTTGTATCCGCCTCTTCATTCTCCGCTACCATCATCAAGAGAGAAGCAGAGGAGAAGACGAGTACCTCTTCTCCCTCCTCCCTGACGGTGGCCGTGGCTCCCTCTCCTTTTGGAAACTGCTCTCCTCCGCATGGAAGGACAACGTCAGCTGTGATTAGTCCATTAGAAGCAGCAGGAGTAGACGCAGATGAGAGCAGGAAGGTGATGGTTCGGGAGGTGGAATGGCGGTTGGTGCTTGGAAAGGCTGCGATGGTGGCGACGATGGGGTGGGGAGGGATGTACGTGGCAGTGGTGCTGGCGTTGAGAGTGGGGTTGCTGACTGTGATGTAAAGAGGTAAATAAAAGGCCGGGGTGAAAGAGGAAATGGGAAGGAAGTGGAGGACGAAGGAGAGGAGGAAGGAAAAAGGATTGCGGTGTAGGTACATATGTTGATTGTAAGACATATCCGGAAATTTAGCTGAGTCGTTTGATTTTGTCAAAGAACATTAGTGCATACGCCCGAGTTGATCTTGAAGGGTGGCTAAGAAACTTATTTGGATTGAAAGAGGCAAGAGCATGATTAGGAAAGTCGACATTTAGATAATTGATTAGATTGATAGGTTGGTATCTTTTATATTTCGCCGATGCCCTACGAGCAGTGTCTGTGTATGGCCATGGCGAATAAAATGGTTTGTATGAGATATAGTGAGTTTACATTTTTAGACTGTATGAAATGGTTCCGACTTCTGGTTTGTTGTTCGATGGTTGTCTTTTGTATTCGCGTTTGAGCTCAAGGAAACAAAGGAAAGAGGAGAAGAAGATGTCACGCCATAAAAGGAAGCATCCCCGGATCTCCCCGGCTACATTTCCAGGAATTTCTGTTCTTTTTCTGTCATTCACGTTGATTTTGGCTTAACGTTTGACCTCTCTATGACTATGTACGTACTACCCTTTGAATTTTACCGCTGGATATTCAACAGCTTAGCCCTCCCTACATACACGCATGGCTCCCCGGCCCCTGTCCTGATCGTTTCAAAATTAAATTTGAAAAGGAATGTTGTCCACATGTGACAAAGTCTCATTTCGTATAAACACCCCCTCCCTCTCTACCTCTCCCGTCTGGCAGTCTATACCGCGTTGCTCCATACGCGCCCGTCCTCTCCCCTTCCCTCCTCATTCCGACCTCCCTCAACCTCCACCCCCAAACTTCCCGAGGTCGCCGTTTCCCCCCTCTCCATCTTTTCTTTCCCTCCTCTTCCCGTTTCTCCAGCTCCTCCCCCGCGGTTCTGCTGCGGTAGGTATGGAGGCAGCACTTGATAAGAACCGAACCTCCGAGGCCTCCCTCCCGGTCCGGTCCCTCCCTCCTCCTCTCCCCGTCTCTTTCTCCACCTACAAAACAACATCGAATCCGCGCATGACCCCAGCAATTGCAAGCACCGGTGCATAGGCCTCTTTTCCCTTGTCCCCACAAAGTCCGTCAAGCGGTCCCGCGTCAACACCCCTACCAACCGACCCGACTGCACCACGTACGCCTGCGTCACCTTGAGCATGCGAAAACTGAAATCAACCTTGCTCAGCAACGTCCCATCAGCCACCTGGTACGGACTGGGGTCCATTATAAGCTCGGGGCGGGAGATATAGGAGGCATACAGGGAAGGAGGGAGGGAAGAAGGGTAGGAGGAAGAGTAGCATGGGTGGCCGTTGCGGTGGGAGGGGGTGAGGGAGTCGATGGTGTCTCGGTCCTGCAGGATGACGAAATTGAGAGGAATGTCGTGTAGGCTGGGACTCCGCACACTTTCTCTGCTGCTTTCACCTTTCGGGTTCTTGGCACTTCCCGTGCCGTTGGGGTTAGTCACGAGCGAGGGTACATCGTCCCTTGCGGCTGCTGCTGTAGCTGCTATTACTGCTCCTCCTCCTCCTCCTTCCTCTCCTTCCTCTACCTCTTGTCCCATCCCGTGCAATACCGATGAATCAAGCGACCCCCTGGTCACCCCTTCCTCCTTCCCCTCCTCCTTCTCCTCATTAAATGTCACTTTCCTCCTCAGCATTCCATCCTTTCCGTCCTTTACTTTTTCCTCCCCTGACCCCTTCCCTGCTTCCTCCCCTCCCTCCTCATCCAAGGTATTCAAAATAAGATACAAAGCGTTGATCGCTATTTTAAGATCCTCCGCCAAGACCGCCCCCTGCAAATGCATGTTCTCTTCCGAATCCACAACCGGAACTAGCCATTCTGTCCCACCGCATTTCACGAGCAACCGCTCAGCATCTGCAAAGGAAGACGACAAAGTTAAATACGGCATTTGCGCGATCGGCAGCATGACCTGCGCCGCAGTGACCATGTACAGCTCCGCTGGGAGCTCAGGCAAAGTGGGAGTACCATTCGTGTCCAACAGCTCATCGTACACGTTCTTCGTGAAGCGATTTGCGACAAAATAAGCAAGAAGAAGGGCGACTGAGATGGGAAGCCTCAAATTATTCTGGCCAGACAGCTCAAAAACGATCACAGCAGTCGAGACCGCTCTTGTCACTCCAGACGAAAACGCCGCAGCGCCTATGACGGCGAACTCCCACGGCTCCAAACTCGTGAATCGAGTTGTCGGTTGAAAATAATGCACTGTCTCACCGAACAACCTCCCAATTGCCCCCCCTGTTACGAACGTGGGTGTGAACAACCCCACAGGCAACGGCAAACTCACACACAATGTCGTCACCAGAAACTTGAACAGGACGTACATCCCCAGCGGGACCGAGACCCCCATAAGCCCACTCTGGAACATGTAATCAGTCAAGGGTTTATCCCCCCCATGCAACCCGTATGCCATGTCCAAATACACTATGGGCGCAATTACCACACTCGCCACCAACACCACCCATACCCTCCTCCGACTCACCACCGCCCACCCCAACGAAAACCTCAGGTGCCGATTCCGCACCGCGCACAAACTCGAAATGATCCCCACAAACAGCGCCCCCAACACCCCACAGATCAATCCCAACGCACAACATAACAGCAAATCAAACGCCAAATACCCTAACGTCCGGTCATGATCATCGGTGAACAACGAGAACGTATCCCTCATCCCCGCCACCTCGTACACCAACGCCGCGCAAACGGCACAAAAAAAAGCGCGCGGCAAGTTCCTCACCATGTAGTATGTCGCAGTCACCTCAATTGAGAACAATACCCCTCCAAAGGGCGTCCCAAACGTAGAAGCAATACCCGCGGCGGACGCACATCCCAAAATTTCGAGGCGCTTGCTCGTGTTGCGACGGCAGTGCCGGAAACAATGCAGACGCATTAATGAGTCAGAAATAGCGACTGCCACGTGCACAAAAGGGCCTTCTTTCCCCACGGACAAACCGGCGATCAAGGCGAAGACGAGGCCCAGCATTTTGGCCCAAATCTAAAGAGGGAAAGAGGGCAGACAGGGAGGCAGGGAGGGGCGGAGGACAAGTGAGCGGGACCAAAGGTGTGAGCTTGGTGGCTCAGACACGCCTACAGTCAGACAGAGCACCCGACAATGTGCGTCAGGTAAACGGGCATGATAAACAGGTAAATAAATCCCGAAATAACGGTCTTGAGATCCGGGGTCTCCCCCACCTACAGTTTCCCGACAGGGTTTATTCGTGACCATGGACACCCGAAGGAAATCCACCGAGAGAAAGGGACGAGAGTGTGGGGGTAGAAAAGGATGGGGGGGAGTGGACGTACCAAGCGAACGGAAAGGATAGGTTTGCTAATCAGCCCCGACAACACGGTCTTCACGTCCGGAATGCCACCCCCCACTGCCTCGGGGCATATATTATTAGTTATCACCACCGACACCCAACTCATAGCCACCAGGTAGACAGTGAACACTATCGCGGCCACCCAATGGCTATACTCTTGGTCCAACGTCGAGACCATCAAATACCGGACGGGCGTGATGTAGTACACTGACACATTCACTAGCAGGGTGACCACAGCGGTGAGCACCCCTGTGATAGCCAACAGAATCGACGCCTCCATCATCCTCCACAGCATAAAACAACAATTGACACCCTGATCGTAGTACCCCTCATGCGCCAACGTCGGGTGCCTCGTCACCCCTGCCAAGGATTGATACACGTCCAGACTTTGCCACTTCTGAGAAGGCCGTCTCCCAGCAGAGCCCCTGCCACCGTTGCCTCTTCTTCTACCACCTCCGGTCTTGCCGGCATTGTGACTACCGCTGCCAGCCATCCCATCAAAACTATTGCCGCTTACATCCATATCGCTATCCATTTCGTTTGCGTAATCGCATTCTTTATGGATGGTCGGGCCGTAACTGAAGCTCACGCTCGAGGAGATCGTACGCAGCACGTCCGAGATAGGGCTGCCGCGAGGGGTCCGCCGTCCACCATCACTCCCGTTTCCATCACCACCACCGGCGGTCGAGCGACGATGGGTAGTTATGGGAGGAGGGCGATGTCGGGCCGTGTCGCTGGCATTCACACTTGTGGGGAGGTCGCTGCCATCGTAACGCTGACCCTTTTCGGCCAAGAGGGAGACCATTTCCTCTTTGACCAAGTGGTCCTCGTCGCGCAAGGAGGAAGAAAAGGAGAAGGAGGACATGGTGGGCGTAGACGTGGAGTAGGCGTGGTCGTGGGGTGGGCGGGTTGCCCGGTTATGAGAGGATTCTTCCTACGGCGGAAGCGGACAAGGAGATGTGAAGAGGCGGGGAGGCTAAACACCGCTTGGCCTGTGTTTTTCGTGGTTGGGTGAGTGTCGTGGTATGTGAGAAGACACGCAAAACCTTTCTTTCTATTTCTACAACGTAGAGCTCGTCGTCAAATGAGCAAAAGCACATACTCCCCAAAAACCCGCACGCGCAGGACTCAGACGCAGCGACGAGAGAGAGAGACAGAGACTCTCGGCGTTCGCGCGGGCACAAGAAATTCAAACCGTGGTCAGAAGTCGCTCTTATACTGATTCATGGAGGGGCATGGGGGCCAAAACAAAACAGCCACACCAGGTTGCTTGTTTGACCATGGGTGTGTCGTCGATTTTACTCATGCCTTTGTACAACCTAGTAACTCCCACACACGCTTGTTCTGCTATCGACAAACTCTCGAAGCCAGAGGTGAAGTGCAACGGATCAGACCACTTCTCCAGGAGGGAGGCCCATGGGGGTCTACCTTTTTCGACTTCCTCACAATCTGGGCACATTACGACTAACCAGCGAGCCAAGCAGAGCCTTTGTGGCAATTGCGAGCCTTGGTCACTCCTCTGTTGATTGGCTGGCACGGCTGGTTCAATTGTTTTTCTCACGCCTCGCACCCACATTCATTCTCTCTCTTGTCACCAAGCCACAATCCGACCAGGAGCAACCAGTTCGCCCAAAAACAAAATCAAACGACGGCGACTCAGACAATGGTCATTGGAATCTAATACATCCGCTCTCTACACGTAAATAAGCAAATGGAAGAGGAACGAGCCTCGCTGCACCATCAGCAGCAGCAGCGTGCGTGGCAGCAGCAACAGCAGCAGCAGCAGCAGCAGCAACGACCGCAGGGAGACGTGACTGACATGCATCCGTACACGGCCACGGCCGCTGCGGCCTTTGCGGCATACAACTTTCACCAGCAGCAGCAACAACATCAGCAGCAGCAGGAGCAACGGCAAAGCAGCGGTGGCAATGTCCTGCCCGCGGCGGCAGCGGCGGCACTAGGCGTTGGGAGCAGTGGCTCGATGATACTGCCAACATCGTCGTCGCACGTGGACGGAGGCGGAAACTGCTTTGCCCACCATGCATTGTCGGAGGATCAGCGACGGTATCAGCAGCAGCAGCAGCAGATCCATCAGCTTCAGTCCCTCTTGAAGGATAGCAGCTGCAGCAGTAACAGTAACAGTAACAACCAGCACGGGAACCCTTGTGGTTTGAGTTTGGCCTCCCAACACCCTCACTCAATGCTCCTTTCCAGTCCCGCAGGTCACCACCACCCCGGCAACATGCACACACATGGCCAACCCTCCATCCCTCTTTCCCCTCCTCCCCCCTCCCTCCACTCCCACTCCCTGTCCTCCTCTTCCTCCTCCGACTCCCTCCACCACGCGCACGGCATGACCTCCCTCGGCCCAATGGCCCCTCCTCCTCTCGTCACCCCCAAGCAACGTCAGCACTACCTCAAACGAGCCCTCGAGACCTTCACGAAAGAGCACTTGGTAGCCTTGCTGTGTGACATCGCAAACAACCTGGGCGGGCCCATTTTCGACGAAGCATACGACAGGTCCTGTATGGACTTAGCGAACCGCAAGGTCTTCGTGCGGGGGATCGCCTGGGGGACGACCAACGACTCGCTGGGAGAGGCCTTATCTGTATTCGGGCCGATTCAGGAGGCCGCGGTCATATGTGACCGGGCAACCGGTAAGAGTAAGGGTTATGCTTTCGTTACCTTCGACCACGGTGAGTCGGCGTTCAGGCTGTTGGATTTACCGTTCATCACGATTGATGGCCGTAATGTTCAGTGCTTTCTGGCGTCTCAACGGGGGGCGGGTACGACTGGGGGTGGAGGGGGAGGGGAGGTCCACCCAGCACAGCATACGCACGCCCCGTCGTCGGCCCCGCATCATCACTACGTAGGCGGAGGAAGAGGTGAGCAAAATGTACATGGCAGCCACCACCACCACCATCAGCAGCAGCATTACCCGCCGCATCATCACCGCCACCACCAGCTACCACCCCAACAGCTGCAGCAGCACCACCAGCACCACCAGCGTCAGTATTCGCACCCGCAAATCGCTCATCCCCCCTCCCTAGCTCCCAGCACTACCCCCTCATCCGCCTCCTCCATGAGCCCGTCCCTCTCCTCCTCGTCCTCCTCCACTGCCGCCACTGCAGCAATCCTGGCGACAGCCGCTCAAGCAGCAGCAGTCCGTGAGGCGGGTTCAACGCTACCCGGTGGACATACGGGAGGGAGGGCCCTCCCCCCTCGCGCTCCTCTTGCTTCCACCGCAACCGGAGAAGGGAAGGGGAATGAAGGTGTGGGTGATTCTACCGAGTCTTCTGTTGCCACTGCCGTTGTCGCTCCCTCGGAGAGTCGCCGCAAGTCCTTCCCAGGCCCTGATCTAAACCAACTGCGCGGCGGGCGACATGGAGTGATCGGTGTCCCTCCCTCCCTCCCTCGAGGCGGCGGAGAAGGAGGAAACCTCACTAACATCTCCCCCTCTTCTTCCTCGTCATCGGTGTTGTCGGCCGTGTCCTCGTCGCATTCGTTCTCTTCCTCCCCTGGACCTCAGGATTTGAATAGCACCGCTGGTAACACCTCCAGTACTAGCACCACTGGCAGCGCTAGCACCACCAGCAGCTTCAGCAGCAGCAAGCATTTGCGTCAAGTTCTGGTGCGTGGAATGGCGCTTGATGCCTCCCATGACGTGCTTCGAGGTCTCTTTCACGGAGAAGGTGAAGTAGAAGACGCATTCTTCCTCTCAGATCCCTCTACCCGTGCCCCCATTGGTGCTGCCTTAGTGACCTTCCGCGAGCCACGCGTTGCCAGCTTGGTCCTTCGCACCCCTTATAGGGATTTGCCTGAGGGGAGGGTCTGTGAGATCCTGGCCGTGCCTCCCCCAGCCTCCCTCCAATCCTCTTTCTCGCCTTCGTCACTCGGAGGAGGAGGAGGAGGAGAGGAGGAGGGGGGGGGAGAGTGTCTCGCTGTCTTGGGTCAGCAGCTTCAGGCGCCCTCTTTCGGAATGCCCCAGCCGGCTGCGGGGTTTTATAATGTAGAAGGGGGTAAGGGGTCGGGATGGCGTCAGTGAGAGGGGTTGGGAGTAGAGGAGGGGATGGATTGCCTTGAGAAGAAGTGAACAGAGAGATTGAGATGGTTGATGAGAGAAGAGAAGTGGTGCATGTGAGTGAGAGGAGTAGGGAAAGAAAGGGACGAGCGGCACTAGCACTAGCACAAGCACTAGCAGTATATAAGTAGATTTTTTTTCATCATGAATTTTGAGTACGATTTATGCCCCATCCACATATAGACGCAACGACGGTAATAGCCAGAGGCAGAAATTAACCCCAATAGATTAGATTACATGAGGGGGGGATTCTCAAATAAAAATGAATTCTAAAAAAGGCGAGAAAGAGAGACAAGACCGAGAAAGAGATAAGGAATGAGAGGAGGTAGAGATAAAGAGGAATAGGAGAAGGCGGCGTACGAAAAGGAGTATCAACAGAAGGAAGAGCATTTTAAGATAGTAGAGAGACTGGCCGAAACATGGCATGTTATCTATTTCATTAATTTATAGGTAGAAAAATATGAGGTAGGGTGCGTGAGATACAGCATAAAAGCATCAAGAAGGGAGAGAAGGAGAAGAAAAGCAAGCAGGCTAGTGGAAACGGCAATTGCCAAAAATCGTGGCACCACCAGCGAAATTCGACCTCCCTCCAAACAAAGTAACCCGAAAGAATTTGACGAGCCATCAGTGCAAACCTAAGAACGACAGGTGGAACGGAAAGAAAAGAGAAAAGAGAGGAAGGTGAAAAAGGCAAAGTCAAACAAAAAATAACGTGTGGGAACGGAAACGAGAAGGTGTGAGGAAATCCCGTTTGTTTTTTCAGGGGAAGATAGAATCTATATGAATAGAATAGGAAGCAGCTAACTGAAGGTGAACGGAGGGCGAAGTGCATTTGTATTGAAAAAGCCACGAAAAGGATGAGAGAGTTGAAAGAATCGCGTCGACATTCGGACCAACACAATCGAAGAGAAAGCGAAAGGAAACGGGGGGAAATGGCCGCAGAAATAGGAGCAGCAGTAACAAGAGAGGTGGAACAGTATAAGTATTTGGACACCAGAAACAGAGACAAGTTTTTGAATAGGGCATCACGACTGTCGGCGAAAACGAAACCGGAACAGAAAGAAAACGCTAGCAATAGGAATAGAAGTGGGGGTATACTTAAGGGGGATAAAAAGGAGAAGAAAAATAAGTGGCGTAATTGTAGCCAAAGGACAGGGCCAATCCCAAGCAATCGGCCTCAAGCGGCAAGGGTGGTCACATTTTGTCGTATTGCTCCCACGCCAAAAGCCACATGCCGTGTTCCTTTCCAAAGTGGTGGAAGCACTGGCAAATTATTTCCTTGGGCGTCTTGTATTGGTACTTGTTCTTCTCGTTGTTGGTACACTTAATGTGGATAAATGGATGATGAATCGTATGTAGGGAGTGGAGACACTTTGTCGTCCCGAATTATTTTCTCCTTGTGGAATGGAAGGACACGTAGACTAGTAGGGTGCAGGGCGACGACAAACGAAGACAAATCTACAAGGTAAGCTGCCGCTGTTGCCTTCACCCGTTCTCACTTTCCCTCACTCGTACGCCCACTACTCTGCCCGATGGTATGTGCTTGCTTACATCTTCTGTCTGTGTGTTGACCTTGGACATGCCCTTCTCCTCTTCTTGCTTTGAATGGGTTGCTTTGATCCAGTCTTCTCGCGAGTGGCTGCTGCTGTTGCAAATGCTACTGCTGCTGCTTCTTCTTCTTCCTACTCTTCAACTGCTTCTTTTTTTTTAGGTCTCTCTGTACATGTTTGAAATATCCGCCCATTGACTCGCTTTTTCTGTTGTTCGTATGAGACTGTTGATGCTGTCGCTTGTCTTGCCTCCGCTGCTGCTGCTGCTGGCTTTCCTTTCCTTTCCCCCTATTCATCTTCGTTTCACTTTGGTAGTTGTATGATGGCGGTTGTGGTCGACGTCCATAAAAATATGCGTATTATAGTGTACCTTTTCCTTTGTTCCTCTCCATCCTCCCTATCTCTCTCTTATTTTCTCTCTCTCTGTCTCTCTCTCATTTTCCCTGATTCTCGTTCTCACTTTTTCATTTTCTCTCTTGGGGAATATCGGACGTATTATCTTCACATGCTTGATTGATAAATGTCACAATAATATATAAGTGTAATGTGGGTCTTTCGTTTTTCATCTTCGTGCTTTTTTGGGTTGGTTGCCATGATCCTCGCGCTCTTCTTCTCCTTTGCTGACGTCAAAAATGGTCTCTTTCTTCCCCCCTTCCCCTTTTATCCCCCACCTTCTTTGTGTGAATTTTGTCTTCTGCGGTTCGTGTTGGTGGCCTTAATTACTTCCTTTCGCCCACTCGCAACTATCGCCCTTACGCTTTTCGTCTCCATCATCGTCTTCCTCAACCACACAATTCGTCTTGCTTCGCCATTCCTTACGTTCCCCATCGGTTCTTTTTCCACCATACATGTACATACAAGCACATGCACGCACATACAGATGACTGACACTGAATGGATCAAAACAGAGGAACCGCATTCGTCTTCTCGTTCCACTTCTCCCTCGGGGTACTTTATCTCCCTTTATGTTTATCGTCTTCCTTCTTCCATCTTCCCGCTTGTGCTGCTGTGGCTGCTTTCTCTTGGTCTCAGCATATGTACACAAAAATCGTGAGATAGTCATTTTTCCTCCTCCTCTTCCCCCTACACAGAGGCGCATGCACAAATCCCGTTGTTCTCTCCATCGTTTCCTCCCTTCCTCATTCTTTCCTACTCTCCCCTTGGGATTGAAAGCGATTGTCTCGTCTCTTGCAAATAATAAGAGTGTCCCTGTACACAAATAAAACGTCCCTCCCTCTGTCCTCCCATCTTCCTCCCTTCATCCCTCCCTCCCTCGTTAAACAAAAAGGGTAACATTCTTAACCTCCACAGGGACGCTGCCTCCATTCCCTACTCCTCCTCCTCCTCCTCCTGATCCCATCGCCGCTGGCAGAGTAGCTTTTGCTGCTGCGCCCGATGCACAGGACGATGACGACCACTCCTCCTGCTGCTGCTGCTGCTCAGGAGGAGGAGGAGGGGGGGGGGGAGGAGAAGAGCCCGAAGGCGACGTCTGCGTCCCTGCGTCCCGCTCCGTCCCTGCTGCCGCTGCAGCTGCTGTAGAGGGCGGCCCAAAATCCTTCCCCACGAGGGTAGGCAAGGGAGGAAGGGAAGGAGGGATCTCTAGTGGAGCCACAGGGTCGTTTTCGCGCATGGTCTTGGAACTAAAGGAGAAGGGGGGGGGAAGGAAGGAGGCAGCATCGCCACTCACCCAGCGTGGCTGCTGACGCTGCATCTGACTCGCGTTTGCAGGGAGTAGGGTGGGAGGCTTGAAGGAAGCAAGGAAGTTGGACGAGGACCACGCGGCGGGTGGCTGCAAGGAAGGAGGGGGGGAGAAAGCAGCGGCAGAGGAGGAGGAGGAGGAGGAGGAGGAGGCATTGGAAACAGAGGAGGAGGGGGGCAGTGCAGAGGAATTCGGGCCGTCGGGGGACATGGGCTCGATGGGCTGGGCTTGGCCTGGAGAAGAGACATGGCCGGCGGCGGATGACATGGATGCAATAGCCCCTGCTGCAGCTCCTGCTCCCGCTGCTGCTGCGGCAGCTGCGGCTGTTGCGGCTGCTGCTGCACCTGTTGTTGTCTCCATCTGCTGCAACTGCTGCTGCTTCTGTTGCTGGCACACAGGTTGTTGTTGTCGTTGTTGTTGCTGCTGCTGCTGCTTTGGCAGCGGCGGCTTGTTCATCCCTCCACCTGGAGATGTGAGTTCGCCCGTCTTGCTGCGCTTATTGCTACTGCTTTGTCCCTGCATCAGCTTGACCAAAATATCTGACGCGTCATCCAACTCCTCAGCCACCTCAGGGGTAGGAGGAACCCCCCCTCTACCTCCTTCCCTTCCTCCAGTCCACACCGCGCCCGCCGGCGCATAAATCATCATCTCCCCTTCCTCTTTCATCCTCTCCCCTTCCTCATTCCCTTCCTCTTCCTCCTCCTCCTCAAGGCTAATTTCATCATGTCCCTTACCTCGACCCTTAGTCGGACGCCGGGAGCGCCCATCCCCTCTTACTCGTCGTCCCCCCATCTCAACGCCAGCAGCCGCAGCAGCAGCCGCCGCCGCCTGCTTCTGCTTCTGGGATTGGCGTCCTCCCCCTCCCAGGAGGGAAGACGTTGAACCTGCGCTGGTGCTGCTGACGGAAATGCTGCTGCTGCTGCTGCTGCTGCTGCTGCTACTGCTGCTGCTGCTGCCGCTGCTGAAAATGCCGGGGCCGGTGATGGTAACGGGTACCTTTTTACTCTGATCGGCAGGAACGAAGAGACCGTGGTTGTTACGTATGAGGACCTATGTCACAGAGGGGAATCATCGAGCACACCGAAGCGAGACGACAAAAGGAGAGAGAGGGAGAGGGGGAGAGAGGGAGAGGGAGAGGAGGAGGAAGGAGAGAGAAAGTGGGAGAGATGAGAAAGACGGAGAGGAGAGAGACAGCTTTGAAGGCAGGTTGACACAGTCTGATTGCAGGAGAAGAGAAGAGCAGTAGGGGGAGGAGGAGGAGGAGGGGGGAGGGAGAGGGGGTTACTCTTCCGAGGATGCCCTTCTCCTTTTCCTCCACCTCCTCCCCCCCCTCCTTCTCTTCCCTCTCCTCCTCTTCATCTGCATTTAATCCATGCAATCGTGAACCAGAGTCAGGGCAGCGAAGGACATTCTTCTGCTGGTGCTGCTCTGCCCACGACCGTGTCACCGCACTGTTAATCATTGCTCTCCTTTCTCCAAACCGCCTTTTCAAACGACATGTTTTAAAACGACAAACGTGTCGACAGATTCGACCCCAGACCAACCGTGATTAAAAAACAGGATGCAGGACAGACAGACAGACAGACACACAGACAGACAGACAGACAGACAGACAGACAAATATGTAACCCTACCGTGATTAAAAGAGGGTGGATGACAGGGTGACACACATACAAAGGACGTGAGCCAGGATTCCTACTCCTCAACCTCGACCATGGAGGAGGGGAAAGACCTGCCCCAGATGCCTTTTCCCCCGGCCCAACCCGAGCACTGTACACAGAGGGAACGCACTCCAATCAACCCCCCCAAAAAATGACAAGCTTCCGAACGCACCTATTCCCAAAACAAACCAACCACATACCCTCCTTCCCTCCCTCCCTCCCTCCCTCCCTCCCTCCCCGTCCCCACGCACCTGTCGCTTCCGCTGGAACTCATACAACTCATGGCCTAATATCCGATGACGGCGAAAGTTTATGTAAAGCTGCTGACAATCCTGACAGTACTTCTGCTTGTTCAAGCACCGGGGACACTGGTACGGCGCCCCATGCCGCGTCGTCGTTCCCACCAGCAAAATGCCGTTACACCCTTCCTTTTTACACCCCAAGAAAAGCTTTCCGTCCTCTTGGTTGGGCGGCCCTCCATCGCTGGTGATGGTGGTGTTGATGCTGCTTGAACTAGAGCTAGGGTGGGTGTGGGCGTGACTGCCGTGCCCATCGCCGCCGTTGCCGGCGCTTACCATTATATCCTTGTCGTCGTCCATTTCGCTTTTCAGGCCTCCGGGAGGGGCGGGAGGCATTATGACGTGCTGGGGGAAGAGGTGGGACGGATGACTATGTGGAGGGGGAGGAGGGGCATGGACCCCCAGGGAGACTGCATAGCCAAAAGGCGGAGGAGGGCCGTGAGGATGGAGGTGGTGATGATGCGGGTCGGAGCGAGGGAAAGGGGGCGGGGGAGGCAAGGGGGGGGGAGGGTGGTCCGTATGTCCGTAGTGGAGCTGCTGCTGTTGTTCGAGCTCTTGTTGGCGCTGGTGGGCGGGATCCCCTCGCGTCTCCATGGACTCGGCCGCGTCGAGCGACATGTTAATTCAAAGTAGATGTCTCGGAGGCGTGGGCCTGGGATGGGTTGTGTCGGTTGTTTTGGATGAGGTGGTGATGCCGAGGCGACGCTTCCAAGCTTCACCGAACTAGGACACTGCTTGTTGTGCGGTGGTGGCTGCCTCTTTTTGTGCGTGGGGGTGGGAGGGCGTGTCAGTGTCAGAGAAAGGGGACGAAGGAGCTGTGGGTGTCCAGACCCGCCGCATCACTATGTATGTGCGGTGTCAAAGGGGCGCGGCGCCCTTTTCTTGGCTGTGCTGAAGCTGGCAGCCGGGTTCGCATCACAAGAAAGCCGATCGGGGTGCATGCAAAGCAGTGTTACACCCTTCCCCCTCGCCCCTGCGTGGCTGCAGGGCCTGTGATTTGTCCACGGTACCACGGACACCAGTGCCACTGCCCAGTTGAAACCTTGTCGATCCCCGAGGGATAAAAAAGGGCTCAAATGTAGTGTGAGTGAGAGGGGAGTGGACACCAGCCCACGTCGACCAGGTTGCGACCTCGAGAAGATGGCTTGTGCTGTTGTCGAGTGTCTTATCCTCCTGACCAAGCAAAAAGAGGTGAGGGGTGACCGTCCTCTCACGGCGCGTTCCTCTGGCCCGTGTTCTTGTTCTGGTTCGCTGATGCAGAGAAAAGGGGCGAAACATGCCACACACAGAACCACACAGGGGGCCAAAAGGACTCTGAGACTTACAGATACATGGGACGCGGAATGGAAATTACGTGCATCGGAAAAGGACAGACAAGGCATAGGCATGGAGAATAAAGACTTGGTCGGAAGAAAAGCCCATGGGCTCGAGTAGGGCGAGCGAATGTCCAAGCTGGCGGCCAGGCCACGACAGAGGGGCTTCTCGTTGCCCGTAACCAACTCTCGTATAAGGCATACAGCCAGACTCAACAATGTTAACAAAAGCTTGAAGGGTCAAAGGCACGCTGCATCGACGCCGCATCGCTTGTTGTGGTTGACTGTGAAGTCAAATTGGTGACGCTTTCCCGGGAAACGTGCCACTTTTCTGTTTTTTCCCACGCAAAGTCCACTGCTCTTGTCACCCTGAAGATGCAACAGGCGAACACTACGATCCATATTTTGCCAAATGTGCGCACGCGGAGAGGTGCGTATCGTCGCTATGAAATGAAAAGGTCTGTTACCTACATTTTATTGTGAGCAACCGTGGACGAACGTCCTGCAGAGTGCGCTGGGCAGCCAGGGCAAGACAAAAGAGAGAAAGAATGCTCCTTACTTCCCATATGGGCCATTAGGACTTGTCTTGTTGGCGGGTTGTTACCCTTTAATTGCTCTTGTCTCTACGAAGTAAACACTGGTCCCTTTTCAAGTAGTTCTCGATGCGTCGCCGTCCTTTGCCATCCAGAAATCTCTGTCCCTCCATCACTCCCACCAAAACATGATGTGCTGTCAATTCCGCATTTTCAGTGTGAACGACGTTTTTAAGGCTCATTGTCACCAAAAATGCCTCGGCTGAACTTCCAAATCTTCCAGAGTATTCGTCTTTCCACAATTCAAGGGTAGAAGCGGACGACAAGGAGATGGGACCAACACATCCAGAAGTGTCATGCAAAAAGAAAGCCACCGTCTCGCGGTAGCAGCCCAAAGCGAATAGAAACTGTTCACCCCAATACCGCGTCCGATTCCATGCCCTGGTGCTCAACACCATCCGATTTGAAAGGCAACGGAGCGCTACCTCCTTGTAGTCTGCATCCACGTCTATTTTTGTTTTATGACCATCTGCACTAGCAAGACGACGACAACGCAGTATCGCATTACGGAGCGGCCATCGAAGGGCAAAGAACAAATCTCCATCATAGCCAGACCATCGCAGCAAGGCCAGCATCCCATCCAAGCCCAGACAAGCCAGGAGGCTTTCACCACTACTATCATAGCCGTCTCGATTGTGCTCCTCTAAAATAAGGCCTTGCAAGTGCTCAAAATCCGTGGGGTTCTGCAAGCACACATGCCTCCAAAAGGCTTCTCTCGTGCACGGCAATGGCCAATCTTCCCCTCCTCCTTCTTCCTCATGTTTTCTATCTTCCACTTGCGCAAAGAGGGTCGCCGTCAGGCTCCCTTCCACCACCGTGTTGCGCACCGCTAGCCATTTTTCTCCCTCACCCACTCCCTCCCTGCCCTCCTCCTCTTTCACCCCCAGCGCCCACAATGCCGCCGTGACCACGGCCTGAGGGTCCATGGCGAGCGCAAAACATCCGCTACCAGGCCCAGGACTCATGTCAGGAAGTGAAATGGTCAGCTTTCGCTTCCGTTTTCGGAAACTGGGTTTGACTTTTGAATGCTGCCGGCCATGCTCGTATTGAAGCTGAAGGTGCTGTATGTGCGGGTCCTGGCTGACGGCCGCACACTCTCCTTCTGGCACTTGCTCCTCCCGCTGCTGTCGCTGCTGCTGCTGCTGTACCTGCTGCTGTACCTGTCGCTTGCCCTTCTCGTCCTCGTTCTCCACCTCCTCCTCCCCCTGCGCTCCCTCGATCTCCTCTCCAGGTACGACTTGTACCCTCCATGTAGGGTCATCGTACTGGAATGTCCCATCAGCCAGAAGCAAAGCCAGGTCGCCCTTGTGATGGGGATGGAGCAAGCCGCGAATGCGTTCTAGAAGGCGAATAAGCCCGACGTTCACAACATGCAGCACTCCCTCCTCTCCTCGTCCGACCAATGCCTGGAGAATGTTGTGGTAAGGGTATGCCTTCTCTTCCCCTTCTTCCTCCAGTGTTCCTACCGAGGATGAGACAAGCGTCAAACGCCCAGTTTCCTCCTCCTCCCTCACCTCCATCAATCCCTGCGTCTTGGTCTGCATAAAAATATCGACCGGGAACGAATCCAAAGCATAATTGCCCACCACAAAGACAGGGCCTTTCAAACTTTCCGGCTCCAACATAGTCACTTCCTTTCCCAGCAGCACTAATGGTTGTGCCTTGGTACCTCCTTTTCCATGAATGCCTTGAGAGGAAGAGGATGCGGCGTCAAGCACCGCAAATTCGACCAGCCCCGCGGCTACCAAAGGCTGCATCCAAGGAGTATTCATGCGGTTTTCAAGTAGTGTTTTGTTGAAATCTGTCAACAAAACACAGATGGATGAGCAGAAGGAGGGGGGCAGCACGCCCTCCTCTTGTGCTTGCAAAAGACGCTTGGCCAGTAAATAACCGAAAAGGCAATGCCCAGCGGCGAGCTCAATGATGTACACTTTTGTCTTTAATTGACTGTTGCCGTCAGGTGTTGTGCTAGTCCTGGTCGAGGAAATTGGGTCGAAGTCATCACTGCCCTTCTTCTTGCTGGTGTTGGTGGGAAGGGTGGTGCTGTCGCTGCCTTTGTTGCCGCTACTCCTTCCGTCATCGTAGTGGTGTCGGACATCCTCAAGATAGGCCAGAATGCAGCGGACATAGGCATCAACAATAAAAGTGTTGGTGGTGACGCCATAAGGCACAATGGACTCGAATGCTTCAGCGTTCTGCCGCGCGTAAAAAGTTCGAGAATCCATGTAGCGCCGGGAGTCGGAGAAGTGCCTTGAGCGTGGTTGATGTAGTTGTGGTGTGTCTTCCACACGAGCTCCTGCTCCTGCTGTCGGTGCTAATTTTGGGGAAAGACGAAGCAAGGGAATACTGTACATATACGGTGACGTAGCCTCTGAACTCACAGCACCGTCGCTTCCCAGTAGTTCCATCTCAATCTCGGCACGTAGCGTTTGGGAGGGTGACACTTGCTGCTGAAGCGCAGCCTTGCGGGACATCATGGCTACGGGTACTCCGCCTGGACAACCTAAGGCAAGGCTCCATCGATTCATCATCATAATTGCTGCCAACGCGATCGACCCGCTCACGCTGCATTTCTGATGGAGTGCTGCAAAGAGGAAGGAGAGGTCGCTGATGTGTTTTGGAGGGAAACTTGTGGTCCCGGCGCAGATAGTCGTGGAGGAGGGGTTGGAATGGCTGTCGCCGGCTGATAGAAAGCCATCCTCTTCGTCGTTTTTATCGTCTTGCCGCATCCCTTCTTGTCTTGGAGGAGAGGCGACGTGTAGGAGGGGTTGGGGATGGGGAAGGGCAAGGGAGGGGAGGTTAAAATCGCCTTCGTCGACCCCACATTCAGGGTGTTGGCGCTGGAGAGGTTGAAGGAGGGAGGGGATGAGGCGGCGAAGGAGGAAGTGCTCATGGAGGTTAAAATGGCCATGGTGTGTCCAGTGGAAGCGTTTGAAGGGGAAGGGGGCGAGGGGGGAGGGGAGCCCTTCCCGAGGATAAACTCTAAGGAAAGATTAGGCAAAATATAATTTTCATTTTTTTTTTTTTTAACATATCATATATTCATACACTCAGATACCATACTTGAGGCATAAACAGGCAGGGTCAAGTCCCCTAGCAACAGGGCTCGCCGGCAAACGCTTTAAAACGCTCAACGCCTCATCAAGCCTCCCATCTTATGTCCTATCCCGACCTTAAGATGCTACAATCACTGCTTCGAACAAAAACGTCCACACCAACCACAACGTGTCGCCGTGCTTCTGCAGGACAAGTCCCTGCATGTCTGTCTGTCTCCGCCTTCTCATGGACCGCGATTTCCAGACAGGCTCCAGCCTGCCTGTCTGTCGCCCCCCACTCCTCCTTAAGCAGCGGCGGCGGAAACAGACAAAGCCCCTCTCCACTACCATCGACCCAGAGATCCCGTCGACTTCGCCCCCCCTCAGGCGCCCGCGGGGCAGGCCGCGCCGTGTACGACTACCTGCTTTTGTTCAAGCCTTTCAACGTGCTGTGTCAATTTTCGGCACACGAGGGGAAGCGGACGCTTGCGGACGTGCTGCCGCCCACCACGCCCCGGGATGTTTATCCAGTGGGAAGGTTGGATTACGATTCCGAGGGTTTTGTATTGCTGACGAATGACACGGCGGTTAACCACCGCATGCTGGACCCCGTACACGAACATGAACGGGAGTACCTTGTTCAAGTCGAAGGAGAGGTGACTGAGGAAGGATTGAGCAAATTAAGAGAAGGAGGGCTCGATCTCAACCTCGGTCGGGGGAAAACCCATCGTTCCCGACCTTGTCTCCTCGTTGAGCGTATAATCCTCTCTGAAGGCGAAGAAGCCCCTCCGGGTATCGAGCCACGGGAACCCCCCATTCGGGCAAGAAAGTTCATTCCCACCTCCTGGCTTCGCCTCGGCATGACAGAGGGTAGAAACCGACAAGTGCGTCGCATGGTGGCCATGGTGGGGTTTCCTTGTTTGCGCTTAGTGCGATGGCGAGTGGAGAAGCTTGACGTGGCGGGCTTGGGTCCCGGAGAGGTGCGGGTGTTGAGAAGGGAAGAAACATACGAGAAACTACAACTATGAAGACGGACGAAAAAAATCAAGGAATGGAAACATCATGACCATCAATAATTTCATGTGGTGCACTTTGTTACTCCTCTTCCTTCATTTCAATATCCTCCCTTCCTTGCATCCCTCCCTTCCCCTTCCCTCCCTCCCTCCCCTCTAACCCTTCAAGGCACTCTCTAACTCCCCCGTCTCCTGCAGTTCCTTCACAATGTCCAACCCTCCGATCAATTCCCCTTTCACGTACAACTGGGGATAGGTCGGCCACTGATAGAGCTTCTTCAACCCTTGCCTCACTTCCTCGTCGCTAAGGATGTCGAAGGTATCAAAGGCCACGCCTGCTTTTTGCAAAATCGATACCATCTGGTTGCTAAACCCACACCTGGGTGTCGCGGGATCTCCTTTCATAAAGAGCATGACTGGGGCCTTGTTGATAAGCGCCGTGAGGCGGGTTTCGAGGGAGGGGGCGGAGGAGGGGGCAGAAGAGGCGGAGGGAACGGAGGAAAGAGGGACGTCCTTAATGCCCAGCTCTTCCTTGAGGCGACCCGAGTTCCCTCCCTCCACCACCATTTCTTTCACTATGTCTAACCCACCTACGAGCTCGCCGTTGACGTAAAGCTGAGGGTAGGTCTTCCAGTCCGAGTAGACTTTCAACCCTTGTCTCACCTCATTGTCTTCCAAAATGTCGAAAGAGGCAAAGGCGATTTGTTCAGATTTAAGCAGCTCGACAAGCGAGCGGGAGAAGCCGCAACGAGGGTTTGAGGGAGAGCCCTTCATAAAGACCACCACGGGAGCTTGGGTGAGTAACCGCTTGAGACGGTTCTCAAGGCTGCCGTCCGTGCCAGTGAGAGGTTGCTGCTGTTGCTGCTGCTGCTGCTGTATGGAAGCGTCGACACCGGCGGAAGTGGGGGGTGGCAAGGAAGCAGCTGCTGCGGCAAAAGCCTGGACTTTCTTAGCTAGCTCGGCAGAGTGTGCTCCTTCTTGTTTGTCTGTAATCTTGCCTTCCCGGAGAAAGACGAAGGTGGGAACGACGGCTATGCTAAAGATGACGGAGACGTCTGGTACGGCCTCGGCCTCCACCCGGAAAAAGTGGAGAGAGGGGTGAAGAGCGGCGAGGTGCGTGAAAACTAAGTCCATTTGCCCTTGAAGCTTGGATGGTTCGTGCCAGTCGGCCCAGAAGAAGGCAACGGCAGGGATGCCATCTTGTGTGGTGGAGATGGTATAGGGTTAGAAGGATGGGTGCGAAAAAAATGCTGAAAAGTTAGGGGGGTTAAGTACCATTTTTACACACAAAAAATGATAGCAGTAGCATCAACCACGCCCAACAGAAGCATAACGCGTCTACCATGTCATGCCGAGATAACGCTCGACTGCTTGACTCCTGTGAATGGTACTATCACGCTGTAGTGCATGTATGTGCTGTGCTGCTAGTGGATGGGGATTATGGTGCTTGTGGAGGACTAATACGACCACGGAAAGGCATCGCGATACTCACAGATGTAGATAGTATGTGTGGCTACGGGCGTGGGACTTTGAAAGGGCGCTTCGCTGCCAGTAAGAGGCACCCAGTGCAATTTGTTCTATATGGGGACAAGCTTCGTCGTCATCACCATCACCATCAAAACTTTACCTTTGAGCAAGGCATCCCATTGCGCCTTGGACATGACGTCGACAACCCGACCGGTGCTGCTTCCCTCCATAGTGATGGTCGCGATGAGGTGCTGTGGGTTTGTGTGTTGTTTGCGCAGCGTGACTTTGCGAGGGAAGCAAACCGGAAGAAGGACGGGGAACAAGCGATGGGCGATATGATGCGCAGTTGCCGAGGTACTCCAGCATGTAATTTGTCCATTTTGTTATTTGTGTGCGGTCATGTCCGTACAACTTTTTCCAATGCGCCTCGAGTAGAGTAAGGATGGGCATTGCGGCCAAGAGGCATCACAAACACCATCCCTCCACACATTTTTTGCATCCTTCCCATGTTATTAGGCGGGCGATGAGGTAAACGGTACGAGAGGGGGAGAGCCAGTTAAAGGTCTAGAACCACAGCCTGTGCCTTTGGGAAGATTAGCGTGTGCAAGACAGTCAACATTAGCCATAAGTGCTTACCCTTCTAACTCGACAACTGTGTCGATGCGGAGTCTGGGGAGCATGTACCATACGGAGCATGGTACCACACCTGCTCCTTGGTAAACCGGTGCATCGTCAGGAACATATCATCAGCAAAGTCGTCGAAGAGCTGCGGCTATGTACGAGGTCGGTTTGGATTCAGATTCCAAGACGCACTGGGAAGCTAGTGTCCTTCAAAGAGGTACATGTACGGAAGGGCCACGACGATCACGATGTTGTCTTTGTCATCAACATCCATCATGTGTGGGTCCATGTTGGATAGACCAAGCGCCACTCTGCCTTCGCAGACTCCTCAAGACAATTTTGTGTATGTGAATGTGTCTGTGTGAGGAAAGAGGAAAGAAGAGGTCGTAAAGGGCATCATGTTGGCAAATGCCTTGAAGCCTTGCATGTGAGAATTTAAAGAGTTTTAAATTATTGGGCCCTTGGGGGCCACTTGGCAGGAGGACAAGAAACACATGGACATGTTGACAATGGACTCCTGGGTCTCGCTTATGCTTGTGAATGGGCTTGCTTTCGCAATTTTAGGGTTTCTTTCGCTATTTAAGGATGCCTTTGCTATTTAAGGTTATCCTCCCCGTCGAACACACACCTGGGCCAGCACTTACGTAGAAATCTCAAATGAATATTTAAGAATGGCTGCTAGTTACGGGTGCGGAGTCGAACACACCCCAATTTCCGCACATGCTTTTCTAACATGAACGAGTGTAAAAGTATGAAGTTGCGAGCCGAGCTTTCAATTTCCGTTTCATGTTCCCTTAAAACTTATGACTTTGCTTTTGTTCCCGGATTCTCTTCACTTATCATTCCCCTTCTTTTTATCTACATCCTCGCTTCAACGCTCTCTACCTGTCCTCGTCCCCTCCTCCTCCTTTCCCTCCCACTCCTTCCCCTGATGGCTCGGACACGGGCTTAAGCAAAGAAGATCGATGCTGAAAAGGCCGTCGTTGCGAGACTTCTGTCGATGCACTGCTTTCTATCGTCGACAAAGATCCCGTAGAATCATAGCTGGACAACGTGGTGGCAACCGACCCTACCACCAACAGACTATCAACCACGCTCGGCGTCGGCCCTCCAGCAAGGCTGCTTCCCCCACCTCCTCCCCCTCCACTCGTCACAAAGCTCAACACACTCGGGGCAACCGATGCGGTGCTGCTGGCACCAAACATAGGAGAACCCCCTCCTCCCTCCCTGCCTCCCCCCCCTCCTCCCCCTAGCTCTTCCAAGTCCTCCTGCGAATTGAGTGTGCTCGCTCCCCGGCTCTCCCCACCATTACAACTGCTGCCATCATCGCTCCCTTCCCCCCGACGGCTATCTCTGCTGCTTTCGTCGTCGCTGCTGCTGCTTAAATCCATCGGCGAGCCCATCACTTCAGGTGCCTGAATCATACCCGAGGTCACACTCAAGGGGGTGATTGGCTGCTGCTGCTGCTGCTGTTGTTGTTGCTGCTGCTGCTGCTGAAGGTCCTCTCGTCGACGTGGCTGTGGCATAGGAAAGATGTTGTTGCTGCCGTTGTTGCTGGCACTGATGTTCGTAGCGGCAGAGGCAGCACTAGCTGCCGGGATGAGAGAGCCAGGGTCGGTGCGGATGGAGGATGCTGATGGATCACCTGCCAGTTTGGCGGGGTTGTTGGCCATGAAGAAATTCTTGATTTCCGTGCGCTGTGTATTGTTGGTGCGTGGTGGGTGGTGGTAAATAAATGAAGAGGAGTGTAGATTTACGGTGGAGGGTTGCAGCTACCACTGGAGTTTGCAGGGCAGTCCGTCCCTTCTCAAGAAGTTACGTGAATGAACACAAGGATAGCACTACGCGAACATGCCGCAAGGTACAACGACAGAACTTACGTCTGATATGCTGGGGAAAAGATCGACGATGGCCTTGAAGTTGGAGGCATCGGCGCAGAGGTAGGGTGCGAGCAGGACAACGAGAGACTTCTTGCTCTCAAAGGAGGTAGTAAGTGAGATGAGATGGGAGAGTTGAGAGGCGGAAAGGTGGGCTTTCCGGTTGCCTTTGCCCGTCACTCGTTCTTTGAAGAAGGACAGGGCGAGCTGCGGCGTGGTGGTGTCGTCACTGTGGTGTAACGAGAGAGTTAATCAGGTTGAGGGAATAAGGGAGGGTGAAAGGCGGGAGAGAGATGTGGAGGAGCATTGAAGGTGTTTGCGACGGAAACGAGGTTGTACATTGCCAATTCAAGGTCAGAGATGGTCATGCCTCATTGCCGCTCCCGAGACAGAGGACCAAGCTCGGTGATTAAAAAGCACGCCGGACACTGTCTTACCTCGCCGAGGCCACCACGTCCTGCAACTGCTGGAACTCCTCTTCCGACAGGGCGGTGCCCATGTTAGCGATTGACATGCTTGCGTTGTGGTAATGATGGAGGCAGGACTGGTTGTTGGGTTTGACGGGGCGAGGGAAAGGGGGTGACCGCAAGCGTTAAGCAAAAAAGAAAGTGCTGGGCTTTGCTTGCTAGTCTTGACGACAAGGATGACGACGAGTGCCTGCGCAGCATGTTGGATACAATGAAGTGGTTGGTGCGAAGATAATTTACGGGATATTTTGACATGCAAGAGGCGCGTGTTGTCAAGCACAAGAGGCAGCACGACTCAGTTTGTGTGACATGACCCATGCTGATGATTCGAGCCAGAGCCAGCACTTCTGCTAGCGGAGGCGGATTGGCGAAGACGCCATAACAAAAGAGAAGGAGAGGAGGAGAAGGAGGATGGGATGCAGATATAGCGAATCAGAAAAAGTGGAAGTATGTAATAGGTAGTGGAAGTATTGTATGTAAAGGGAGCATGATCATTTTTGTGGATGCGGAAAGAAAGATTTTCGCTAAAGGTAGGCAACTTAGAAAGCATACGAGACAAGAGTATGCAGCAATATCACTATGAAAAACCGGGGGGAAATACTACTACTCTTTATATTTATTTGTCTTTACATGTCTTCACTTGGTCAGTTCCCTCGACCCATTTATCCCTCACCCTGCGAGCACGATCCCCCGCCGTTTCCCTCTTCGAGTTTCCTCGTTCCCGCCGCCGCTGCCTCCTGCTGCTCACGTATCCTGCTTGACCGTCTTACCCCACCAACCGACACACTGCCGATGGCAGGTCGGGTACTGCTGGGGGAACGAATGCCAAGCGCCCCCAGGATGAGACGAGAGGGCACGGCAGTGTCGCCCTTGGGGCGTGGCGGGATAGCCAGTCCCGCTGTCGACGCGTATGTGGGACTGTTGGTACTTTCGACATTTACAGAATATTTTCATTTGACTTCATGTCTTTCCTCCAGTCATCTTTCCTCACTTTTCAATTCATCTTACCTGCTAATGCCTGTTGCTGGACCGATGCCGCAGCCCTTTTCAGACTCTGTGCCGTCACCCCTGTCGGCGCATGGACTTGCCGCAACGCACGATTAGCTACCGGGATAGAATAGAACATGGCCACCGCACAAGCATCATGCGGTGGCAACCACGTGATGAGTGCCCCGACATCCGTCCATGGACTGACTAGCACCTCCCGCTCTGTGGTCGAGGAAGAGGATGGGGGAAAGCCCCAGAGATAGAGGCCATGGGCCAAGATGTCCTCCGGGGGAAGGTCGCGAACCACGTCTATCCATTTGTTTGTACATGTATATGAGATAACAGTCGTTGGAAGAGAGAAAGGAATAGTACCAGGTGAATAGGCTGTGAAGGTCGTGGTGGAGAATGAGAGAGGACAGGCTCACGTGTGGTGCGCCTTGGGAGGACATCAGAAGAGGAGAGTGGATAAAGCTACTTCCGTCATCCAAAGGATACCCTCGAAATGAATCTTTCCGTCGCTCACAACATTTTGATCGGTCAAATATACCTCGAATATCCCCCAAGTCTGCGCCGTATCGACTTAAGTTTGGGGAAGGCGTAGCCTGTGAAGGCTGCTGCGACGGTTTGCTGCGTTGTACAGGTGTCACCGGGGCCCGTCCTGGCGGCTCTGGTTTTGGTTGTTGTCTTGTCTTGGTTTTACTTGCTCGTGGTATAAAGGGTGGTACTAGTGGAGGGGTTGATGGTGCGGCAGTTCTTATATCTGATCTTTTGTCCCTGTCGTCGAACTGCTCCTGCTCCTGGTCCTTCGATGCTTCTTTCTCGGTCAAAGAAAGCTTAGCCAGCCCAGCGCTCATGTCCGGTATCGAGACTTCCTGGTCCTCCCACGACGGTGAGAACGATATCACAGCCGTGGCCTTCCCTGTCTTGTCCGATGGTGCTGCTGCTGGTGCTGGCGGGGGGGAAGGTATGGCGTCGTCGGCCATCGTGGGAGAGGAATGAAGGGTAGGCAGTCTATGGATTTGCTTGCCTAGTAGTCCTTTCGACGTGACAACATGTACCAAAGGGGCAGGAGCCAGGTGACCCTGTTTGTGGGAATGGTGAAGGCACGGAGTCATATGATGGACAGACTGCTTAGAACCTGTTGTTGCAAGACAGAGACTGCTGGCAAATGACATGACTTGTTGTTTCTTCAGAGTGCATACTCGGGGAGGGTTTCATAGCGCATGCTGAAGAAGGACGGAACTGCTGTACCATGTTGAGTATCACAACCTCATGGGCAGGGCAATCATACAACCTCATGGGCAGGGCAATCATATGCTATGTAATCCTATTGAGCCACCTCGGGGGTCTCACACATGTATGCCAGGATCATCATCGACCGTTTCTGGTTTCAAACCCGACGTTCTTACGTGCCTGCGGCATCTATTTTTCATGTTTGCCGCGCCAAAACAGACCTGGGTGTAAGGACGCCTGCCTTGGTAATAATTCTTAAAACTAGTACGCAGTAATGATTTACCGCTCGCGCCCTGCAAACTCTAGAAGAGCACTGCAAAATTTTCACTGCCAATTTCTGCACTTTTCGTATCACTCTTTTTTCATTTCTCCTTTTCCGATCATCCTCCCTTCCAAACAAGGCTAGCAGTAGCCGCAGGCTAAGCCCAAGCGACATGGATGGGCGGCAGTCCCCCGATTCTCTTCCTTCCCACTCATCCACGACACCACCGCGTCCACCAACGTCACGACAACATTACGAGGAGATTGGCCAACAGCGCCGCTCCTCGAGACAGCCGCCCATGGGAATGATGCCCATTCAAGAAAGCTCTTCCGAGAATTTATTGTCATGCGGTGCCAGTACCGATGAAATACAAGCCAGTGCTTCTGCAAATCAGCATAGGGCATCCTCACAGCCGCCACCTCCGGCTTTTGCCGGCATTCTACTAGGAGGAGGTGCAGGGGTTACGTTGGGAGATAAGGCTGTGGTGATCCCTGCCGATGCCACACTCTCAAGGAGCAAGCAAACAATTCGGGAAGCCCGCCGGAAGATGATTGGCGTTGCCAAAATTTCCATGCATCTCAGCGTGCCCACGAAAGCCGGCGAGGAGGCAGCAGGTGAGGGTGCTTCTACCGACGAGACTTCCTTGCCTTCTGGGAAGCCTGGAGGGGATGGGAGCGGTGCAATCAGCATTGACGACAGCGTTGGAGATAGTGAGCGTGTAATCAGTCCTATGAGCACCCCCATCCATATCGGGAATTGCGTGGTGGGCCAGACTATCATTCCCCCAAGCGTCACCACCACCACCGGCAGCACGCTGGTTATGAAACGCCAAAGTATGGTTGGCTCCATACGCGAGTCGTCCTTAAAGGAAAACGGCCCCAACCCCGCATTAAGTAAACCATCTCAGTCATCACTTCCTCAATCATCAGCCCCCAAACCACCAACGCAACCACCAAGCGCCCTTCCTGCTCGCTCCACCTTCGCCAGGTTGGCTCAAATGGCCGTCGTGGCCAATGCCAGCGATCCCGATGCCACCAAAGCACCCTCCTCTCCCACAGGTCCAGGCCGGAATTCTATGGCTTTTTCTTCAACTATCATGCCGATGGCGGCGGCGTCGGCTCGGAGGAAATCAAGCATCGCTGGCGCGGGCCCGTCACCATTGGGATTTTCAAGCGCCGGCAAGGCACCGGATGTCGCCGCTGGAAACCGACGAACCTCGACGACAGCAGCGGGAGTTCGACGGACATCTCTTATCACCCCTCTTCCACTACCTCTTCAACGAGCTTCAGCAATCAAACAGAAGTTCAAAGTCACAGACGAGGTCCTAAGGCAAATTAAGACCAAGAACCGCGCCACCACACAACGTAGCCAGGCCTGGTCTCCCCGGACATGGCAGCGAGTCGACGCCAAAAGCAGTTTGAGCGAGACCGAGAGTTTGGTTAACTCGTACGTCGAGCTGGTTTGCGAAGACTTGCGAACGTCCGAAAAGAGGAAGATGCTTGCGCAAGACCAAGAAGGCGGTACCTGGATCATCGACCCCGGTGCTCTGTGGCGCATTCGCTGGGACATTCTGATACTGATCTTGATTATATGGACAAGCTATAGCATACCTTACCGTGCTTCGTTTTCGACCCGTAGCAGCGGGATCGAGGCCTGGTCTGAGTTGTCCATCGACATCGTGTTTTGTTTGGACGTGTTTCTTAACTTTATCACGGCTTACTATGAGTCGGAAGGCATTTTGCAAACGAATCCACGGGCCATTGCGCGTCGTTATTTGCGGGGTTGGTTCTTCCTTGACCTTGTGTCCTCGATCCCAATTAGTGAGCTCTCATCTGCATTATCTCCCACATTGGCCCGCGTCTTCCTCGCTCTCAAGTTCGTCAAGCTTTTGCGTTTAGTCCGACTCATGCGCTACATTGATTCGAAGGAGATGGCCATGTTCTTTACGCCATCCATGCTTCGGCTCTTTACTACTTTTGTGCTTTTAGCTTGGATCTGGCATGTAATCACATGTCTGTACTGGTACATTTCCATCAGCCAGGGCCTGGGGAGCTCTGAGTGGACCCCCGACGCTGATTACCATCACAACACGGACATCCTCAACTACTTCCTTTGTTTTCTTTGGACAGTACAGGCGACTTTTTCCATCCAAACCTATAGTCCGCCAGAGAAGATGGCCGAGGCTATTTTTACAATTTTTTGTTATTTGGTAGGGATTTTCTTGAATGCCTATGTGATTGGTAGCGCGGGCTCCGCGCTTCAGAGCATGGACCAAGACAAGAACGAGCAGCGCCAGCTGATGGACCGCATTATAACATACATGAAGAAGCGTCAGCTTCCCGCGTATTTTCAACGGATTATTTTGGATTTTTATAATTATATGAGTGCGAAGCATTCTGAGCAAGGCATCTTGACGGACCTGCCGCCCGCCATTCAGTTGCGCCTTTCTCTATTGCTTAATCGCGAGCTTGTCAAAAACATTCCCTTGCTGAAGCAGCTGGAGCTGAACACGATCATCGGTCTGATGCAAACACTGCAGTCAACAATGTACATGCCGGGGGAGCACGTCTTCAAGACTGGAGAGAAGGGCCAGTCCCTCTACTTTGTTAAAAATGGGCAGCTGGAGATCACCTTGGACAACGTCAATGTGATAAGGTGGGTGCTTTACGGAGGGTGGTGTGGCTGGATATGCCTTGTTCATATGTTTCTTCTTCCCTGTACAATTTTATGCAAGTTTGAGGCTGCCCACCTCCATTCCGCTGTCCATATCTAAGACCTGTTGGAACAGGAGACGTATTCTTTCAAGTGAACTTACCTATCCGGCACTTTCCCTTTCCCTCCATCCCTCCCTCTCCTAGCAATCTGCAAAAAGGTGAAATGTTTGGGCAAGTCGCCTTGACGACCGACAGCAACCACGACTTCAATGTCCGCGCCGCTGTATATTCCGAAGTTCTCTCCCTCCCTCGAGAGGCCTACGAGGACCTGAGTGCCGAGAGCGAGAAATTTATGGAGCTCGTCGAGATGGAGGCGATCAAGCAAGAGCAGTTCATTGTCAAGGCCCAGAAGAACATGCAGCGGCTGGCGAAGATGAATCGGATGGGTGCCGGGGTAGGGAGAGAGGGAGCAAGGAATGTCGAAGCGGGGGGAGGAGGAGTGGGAGGAGGAGGGGGGAGAGGGAAGAGGGCCGGGAACAACGGGGATGGGCCCAATGTTCGGGAATCAATTCAGAAAACCAAGACGATAAGCAGCGTGGTGGGTATGTTCCTCAAAAATGGTAGCAGCAAGGTAACGCCAAAGAGATGAGAGAAGCGATGAAGGGGCGGAGGAAGGGAAACGATGCTCAAAAAGCAATAGTGTAATGACATGCCTCATTTTTTTTTCGAATGATGGAAGGCCGTGCGTGCTTTTCATGTGGTCTTCGGGTCAAAACCAAAATATGACAAACATGTGTATGTCTCTAGTCTGAAATCGTCCTATCTTCTTCGTATGATATGCTTTAAAAGTCCTTTCATTCACCTAAGCTTGGTATTAACACTGGCTCGCGGGATGCGCAGGACAATGCGCTCGGGTCCTATGATTTTGGTGGTCGAGACAAGGGAGTATTAAGGATATAGGCGGGATGGTAGGGGAAAGCATCAATTTAAATCGTGATGTACTTGAATGATTAAGTCGAGATAAGGAAAAAAACAGTCGATACGTACTTAGGAACGCGGTGTCTTTGAAGATGGGCTTGGAGTCATCCGAGGCCTGCACTGCTTCCCCTCCCACCCCCACTGGTCCCAACGGCGGAATCTTTCCTGCTTCATCTCCCTTTCCTCCTCCCTCCACCAGCAAATTCAACCCCGGCTCCCTCACCATCTCCCTTGAGGTTTCCAATTCTCGGCCCTCCTCCTTCGAGGCCTCCTGCTGGGATGTCTTTGGAAATGAGGCAGGGATGGCAGCTCCAGTACGGTTCCACGACGAAGAGGCAGAAGACATGAATATTTTGATACGTCGCGTCAGAAAAGCCAACCAGCCGTGCCCCACTCGCCTCGTGTGGGTGTATGAGGAGAGGAGGCAGAGGAGAGCTGGGGAGGTTGGTAGTGGCTTTTATTTTGGCAACGTTTGATGCAGGGTTCGTTGAGCCACGCTCTGGGCACTGCGATAGAGTGTGGGGGCGTGAAAAGCTTGTGACATGAATTGTGACATGAGTGAGCGTACTGGGTTATGTCAGGGAGTGAGCCGATTGAGTTAGCCGGAAAGCGCGAGAGTTGGCGAGGGGAAAGTGCTGCTGGCGGTATGGCTGGCCAGGCTATCTTCTTGCCACCATATCTGTCCACGGACCTCGTAAGGATATCTGGCACGGTTAGCGCAATGTAGCAACTCCCACTTAGGTCTGGCGCTGTCGCGCGGGGAGGATCTGTGAGTCGGAACGACGTGTCTTTTGGAGAGCAGAAAGCATCATCATCCTGAATCACAAGCTTCACCAGCCCAATAACCAACCTCCACGACCACCCCACAGCTCTCATCCCTAGCACAGATCGGAGCCATGCCCAAGTCTTTTGGAGACCGAGCGGGGGACATGCTTGTGGGTGCGGCGCTGACAGCCAGCTTGGGCGCAGTGGCCCTCTTGCTAAGAAAACGAAAGAAGGGACAGGTACGTGTTGGTCAATGTGGTAATCGATTGGGATAGGGGATTGTATCCAAGCCGTGTGTACTTGGCGTGCAGAGGATTATATGGAAAAGGTTGGGCAGGATTAAAAATTGGCGGAAAGAGAGCGACGGCGTGTGGCTTACGGGTGATGGTACAGGTGGAGCTTGACTCAAGGAGGAACAGTCTTGCACGAATTGGCGCGCCTTTCCTGTCTTAATCACTTGCAATTTGAGGCAGCAAATGAGCTGCTCGCTATCCTTCAGTGAAGTACGCCTCTGCTTCTTGCCGATATCGGTGGCAAACCAGCCGTGTGTCAAGCAGTGTTGCCGTTTTTCCAAACCCAGAGCAACACGTTCATAACACTCAGGCCCCCATCCCACCCAACCGATCTCTCATTCCCTCAGGGTCCCGACGATTCGGTCAAGAAAGCCATTCTTGAGGCCCTGGATGAAGCCCGTCAATCCCATCCCAATATCAAACTCCCTCACCAACACGAACGAAAAATGCAAGAACGTATGGGGCGAATTTCAGCGGCCGAAGAAGACTTGCACAGTGAGGGACAGGAACGCCGGATGGTCACCGTGCGAGTGCCCGCCACGTCCGCGAATTTGGGGCCGGGATACGATACGATTGGGATGGCATTGGATATGTGGAGTGAGATAACAGTTGAACGGGCCGATAAGTTTGAAATCATTGCCGAGGGTGAGGGATCGGATGACGTGCCTCGGGATGAGACCAACCTTGTGGTAACGGGTATGAAGGCGGCGTTTGCTGCTGCTAAGAAACCTATGCCAGTTTTGAAGTACCATTGCATAAACCGTATTCCCTATGCGCGTGGGTTGGGCTCATCGTCTGCTGCGATTGTCGCCGGCCTGATTGCGGGCTTGGTGCTGGCGGGGCATCAGTTGCCATGTTGGGGTTCGGAGGAGTTGCTGCAGCTGGCAGCGTCTATTGAGGGACATCCAGATAATGTCGCCCCTGCGATTTATGGTGGGATTCAGTTGGGCTTGCACACGGGGGAGAGATGGACGAGTGAGCGCGTCAACACGCCTCCGGGTATCCAGCTTGTGTTGTTTATTCCTGATTTTATTGGCAAGACAAGCGATGCCCGCGGGGTACTTTCCGAGACGGTTTCGAGAAATGATGCCGTTTACAATATTGGGAGGGTAGCGTGGTTGGTCAATGCCTTATCAACGTCTAACATGGACAATCTTCACATTGGCGTTGAGGACGCACTGCACCAACCTCAGCGAGGCAAAGCCGTTTACAAGCATCTGTATCCTTTGATCGAGGCTGCCAATGCAGCGGGTGCAAATGGATGTTTTTTGTCAGGCGCGGGACCGACGGTGATGGCGATTACGAGTGGGGCGTCGGGGGATATTTTTGCGCAGCGGTTGAGTGAGCGCGTGGATTGGACCGTGGCGGAGGCAATGGTGAGGACGGCAGAGGCGGTGGGCGTGAAGGGACAGGTATATATCACAAGTCCGGCGGAGCATGGGGCACAAGTGGTGAGTGCAGAGCCGGCGTTCTCGAGTAAGGTGGTGCGTTTTAAGGGCGATGTGTAGGCTGGGGTCACTGCGGGAGATGTAGGCGTTTTGAAAAAGGAGGCAAGATTGAAGGAAGAAAGGAACTAGAAAAGAACGACAGCAGGTGAAGACAGTAGATCTCCGGGCAAATGCTCTGAGTAGGAGGAGTAATTGATACTTTGGTTCTTTTGTATGAGTGCGTACGTTTTGTGTGTACATTTGTCTCTTCGTCTGCGGGCCTGATGGATTCACTTGCTCCTTCCCGCAGAAGAACAATGGAAAGGATGCTTATGGTGGGGACTGGCAGGTACTAATTGTGATTTTGCGGATTTACTCGCACAAATTTAATCGTCACGACGAAACGGAGAAACAAATTTACATACAAGATAGTATCTTTACCAAGCGACAGGTTTGTGTTTACGTTGCGTCTTTCTGCACTTCAGTCGTACCCGGTGGCGTGGCATTTTTTTTTAAAAAAACAAACTGGGCAAAGTACGCACTGGTAAATCGGCCGTTCGGCGGTTCTTCCAGAGCCACATTACCAGGAGCGCTCAAAAAGTCCTCACGAGTCAAAAAGCGCGTCTGAGTCAAGGCTACGCGCCCGCCATACGTAGTTGCAAACTTGATCGACTCTTGCAGAAATTCCTGCCATAGCGGATCGTTGGGATCGTGATAGATAGGGTCCAGCGTGAAGGAGAGGCCGGGATTCTCGAACCCTTTCCCAGTTTGGCTGAACCATCCATGCGGTTTCTCCGAAATGCGTCGCACAAAGTACGTAGCAGCAGCGGCAGGCTCAAAGTCATTATGTGAGTCCTTGAATTCCTTCCAAAACGCCATATACGCCATCACAATCTCCTGGAACCTCTCGATAGGATACTCAAACCACGTAAAATCTAACCGCGGGCCCACTGAGGCGTTGCCGGTTGGAGCGGGTAGAGCACCGTAATGATTGACCATCTTGTGCTTGTAGGTCGTCCATCGCATAGGGGGATTCCCAACGCTCTTGCTAATTAAGGCTACACCCAAAATTCCCTCGGCAAAGGACGCGCGAGTCGCATTGACAATGACGCTGAGGGTAACAGGGTCCGTCTCCTGAGCACCCGGTAAAGCCAGCGTGCGTTTCTGCACCAGACTGTACTCCGGATGAAGCAAGAACCAATAGTTGGTGTCAGCGTTAACGTGGAACGAATTATTATACAGATGGTTCAACACCTCCGCCGTGGGTAGGACCCGGTTCGTAAAGGTCAGGAGCTTGGCGGGCCTGACGAGAAGATCGACGATCACGACAATGCCGAGAAGGCCCTCACTCGACTTGAAGTGCGCCAAGGCCGTGGTGTTGTCCGCGTCTGTCAGTGTCACTAGATCGCCCATGTGATTCACATAAGTGACACCTACGATGCTCTTGTAGAGGCTGCCCGTCACCGCCGGGTCACCCACACCTGAGTCCTTGCTGATGCTGCTTGTGAGGCTCCCGACTGTGGCGTCCCCTATCTCAGCAGCAAAGGGCAGCTCCAAATCCTGGTCAGCCAGGTAGTTGTGCACATTGATCAATGTGACCCCACCTTGGACTGACACCGTCTGCGAGCCATGGCTACTCTTGTCCAGACTCAAAACCTTGTCCATGCCCCGCATGTCTACGATGGTACCATTGCTCACGACGCAGGCTGTAACGCTGTGAATGTTGCCGAGGGCTCGCACAGGGCTTGGATATAGCACAGTGTCCTGAACGATGCTTTGAATTTCGACAATTGTGGTGGGTGCCACAAAAGTGGTCACCTCAAACGAGTAAGCATACCCCCAGTTGTGCAGTGGGACAAGCGGCGTTTGGACGGATGAGACAGGAGGCGTAGGAGATCTGGGGCGGTGCCCCCCACGCGTCCGAGTAGCCGAGGCAATAAAGGCCAGGAGAAAGAAGAACAGGACGCGGCGTGGCATTGTTGCTTAGGCTCTTTAGTGGAATATAGATGAAAAAGAACTGAGCCGCCTGGGTCGGTACGTGCCACACTTCATGGAGAAAGCGAAAGCGGAGGACTTTGAAAGGGAACTTAAGTGGCACAAAATTGACATGACATCAACGATTGAACGCCATCAAGCACATGACAAGAGATTAATGAGGTACGTGCCCGACACAAAATACGTGACAATCGAAAGCGATACATATATATGAGCGTTGAGCGAGCCGTTGAGGTGCATCCGAGACGTGGTCGCTTCGCATGCCCCGATCCTTCCTCACGGCCGTGCCAAATATAGCCCCATTTAGGCTCTGACCCAATCAATCTTTTCCACAATCAACGCAGGTGGGCTGTGCTTGCGTGAGGATGACAGTGTCTTGGGAGATAATTGTTGAGCGTGATGGCAAGAACAGCAATATCACTAACCGCAGTACCAGCAGCACGGACCTCGCTGACCTCCTTCACCTGCCCGCCTGCCCACGCTTGCTGGGGGTCGCAAACGCCACGGCTTTAGCTGCGACACAGACTATGACTACAGTACACAATCACGATGTGGAAGAGAACAAGGCTGAGACGCCATCCTCTTCTTTCGTGCGGCTGCTCTCCTCTTCTCTCGTGGAGGAGCCAGTAGACCGGTCGCTCCACTTAGGGGCCAAGCGACCTCGCGCCACCGAGACCATTGCTCAGCCCCATTTCGCACCCGCAGTAACAACAAAAGCGAGCTTTAAATTTTGCCGTCCCCTTGGCGGTACTGGGTTGTATTACGACGCAGTGCACCAGCGACATCACCACCCTGGACGAAAGCACCCCGAGCGGCCTGAGCGAGTGGAAGCCATCATGTCGCACCTTGCCTGTCAGGGCCTCCTCGACAAACTCACTCTGCTACAAAGTGCAGATAGAGCTTGCTATGATAGCTTGGAAAGCGTACACAGTACATACTACCTGCAAAGACTCCGAAGATTGGAAGCTCTCTCATCTACTATTTCTGACACCGACAATGAAGGGAGGGGCGATGAGAAGTTCAAAGAAAAGATGGGCGGTGTCATGGCACGCCTCCAGGAAGAAGCAGCACAGTTCGACTCTGTCTACCTGAACGAATCCACGATTGAATGTGCACGGAAAGCAGCGGGTGGATTAATGCTCTTGGTGGAAGCTGTCATGACTTCGCGATCGAGACAGTTATCTTTTTCTACAAGTGCAGGGAGCCAAGAAGGTATCTTATCACCACTAAGACTCTCCTTGGCCGAAAGTAGCAATTGTAACGTCAGTAGTACTTCCATTATTACATCAAGAAGCAGCACCACTTCTCACTCTCTGCCACCCCTTCGTAACGGCCTCGCCCTGATTCGTCCCCCCGGGCATCATGCGGAAGCGCACCATGCCCGTGGCTTCTGTCTTCTTAATAATGTCGCGATCGCCGCTCAATTTGCCCGACAAAGGCTAGGTGTCAGCAAAATCTTGATATGTGACTGGGACGTGCATCATGGGCAGGGTACCCAGCAGATGTTCTGGAAGGATAAGTCTGTGCTATATTTCTCTGTGCATAGGTATGACAATGGAAGCTTTTTTCCGGGCACGGGCTCACCGAAAGGGGTAGGAGAGGGGGAGGGAGAGGGTTACACAATAAATGTGGCATGGAATGAGGGAGGGATGGGGGACAGGGAGTACAGGGAGGTCTGGAGGAGGGTATTATTGCCGGTAGCGAGGGCATTTGAGCCGGAGTTGATTTTGGTGTCGGCGGGGTTCGACGGGGCAAAAGGGGATGGAATGGGGGGATGTGAGGTTACAGGAAAGGGTGGATTTGGATGGATGACGCAACGGCTGGTGCGGGAGGTAGAGAGCGCGCAGGGAAGGGTGGTGTTGGCCCTGGAGGGAGGTTACAAATTGAGTGTGTTGGGGGAGTGCGTGGAGGCTTGTTTGGGAGGTTTGATGGAGAAGGAAGGAGGAGAAGGTGGGGATGAGGAGACGAACGAGGATACTGAAGAGGAAGAGATTAGAGAGGAGGCGACAGAGGCGATTGCGAGGACGATTGCGGTGCACAGGAAGTACTGGCCATGTTTGGGTGGGGGGCTTGGTGATGACGGTCACGGGAAGGAGGGAGAGGAGGTGAAGAGTAGTAAAAGTGTATAAGGCGAGTAACGGTTGTGTAGCCCTTGCTATTTTCAAACGGTAAGGTAGGTAATATTTTAAACGGTACGGTAGGTGTATATGCTTCCACGCATCTCGAGAGAGAAAGAAAATTGATAGGACTGTGTGGCTTGTTGGAGCGTTTGTCGGCTTTTCATACACTCATTATCTTGGCGTTAGTAAGAGTAACGCTTGGGTGCGTGTGTAAATGACAATGTAAAAATTTAAAGAGAAAGGAAAATAAAGATAAAATATGACTGGCGAGGCGTTTCTTCTAAATTTGTTGACGTGTCGTCTGAATTTTCCGGAATTTTCGTTGAATTTGGTCACTCTATTTGTTCAATCACCACCCGCGCCTCACCAAGAGACCTCATATCTCCCCACCTCCCTTGTCCAAAATAGCCTTCCCCTTCACCGTTACCTTCACCACCGTCTTTTCCCCCTCGCCCCCTTCCTTCCCCCCCCTTTCCGGCTTCGGCCAACCCTCCGCAGTAGCCGGACAGTCCGTCACGGGATCCCACCCTCCTTTTCCTTCTCCTCCTCCTCCTCGCTGACCTCCAGCACCTGTACTATCATCATCAGTCCCATATTGAGTGCATAGCAAACTCTCCGCATGAAAGTTTGAACTCGTCGACCCCATTAACACGTAGTGACCCGAAGGACGTTGCGTGCTTGAATCGAGCGAGAAAGAGGGTGCGATAATAGCAGCAATTTGACTCATCAAAAAATCTTCATCGCCCTGAAAAGGGTTAGAGGTAGGCGGAGAGAAGGGGAGTGTAGGCGGGCGGACGATTGTGTTGCCCTCCATGTCCTTGACAAGTGTGTCGAGCAGAGGGGGACACTGTCGCAACGCCAGATCGCGTAGCGTCCACATCCCTCCCCCTCCCCCGCCTCCTCTTTCTATTCCTCCTACTTTCTCCTCCCTACTTCCTCCTCCTGATTCTTCCCCCGCAGCAGTAGTTGCAAGGTCCCAAGGAAAGAACCACGCATAGTAAGTCACGTTCTTTTCACCATATTTCAGGCCGGATGCTACTGTACACGTTGGATGTCCTGATGATGCGGATGGCGGCACATTTGCTTGATCTAGCAGATGTTTGCGGAAGGAGATAGGAAAAGCCGCATAGTGAATGTGGGCATGGTGTTGCGAGCGGTGATTGGCTTGATTGATGCCGATGGCCACGTTCGTCAACCCCATCTTGCCAGGAATAATGGAAGTGTTAAAATAATGCCGCTGCATTTCGTCCTGTTTGTCGTCGAAGATGAAAGATTTTGCGGCAAAATGCTGCCGCTTATCGCCCTTGCCGCTGCTATATTTAATTATAGGAGAGGTGTAGCTTAAGGGGTCCATGGCCAAACGCCAGGCTTGTTTAAACATGGAGGCGTTGGTCCGCGCATCCTCAATCCCACGGTTCGGAGTAGGAGGGATAAAAAGCCAATGAGGGTTTGCCTCCGTGTTGTCCAAACTGCTTTGCGTGCGGAGAATGGGTAAACCAGCTTGAGTTGTAGTGTTCTCAAGGAAGCAGCTTTGATCGTGCCCGGCCGCGGTGGAATGGATGGAGCCACAGCGCTCGTTGACAAGGCGATAGAGCTTGCAGGGCCGACAACAGTAAATGCCCAGCGTACTCTCATTATAACTTTTACCCACAGTGCGAGTATCACAGGTCTGTGCGAACGATTCAAGGGAGGGAAAGGTGTACTTGAAGGGCATGAAGACGGTGTTGTTGACGGTGGGGAGGAAGTAGCACGTTTGGAGGCATGTCTGAAATGGGGGAAGGCAGGAAAGGGGTTGATGATGAGATGCACATCTTAAGACGTAATACACTGCCTTATATTACACATGATGTGTGCTCTCAGCTATAAAGAGATAGGGGAAGGAGAGTGCCGAAGTCCTTCCCTTTACAAGCCAGTGACGATCCTTTCTTAGATAACCTACCCCGCATTGCAGCCCCCAATTTTCCGGCAGGCAATATTGACGATCCTGTGGCCAATTTATACCTTTGTCATTGCATTGGACCTCGTTTGAAAACGCGCCAGGGTCAGGCAAAAAACTGCGGCACAGACTGGAGAAGGAACTGCAGGGACGTGGCTGCGAAAGGAGAATGAAGACGAAGCATGGAAGGAGAGCGATTCGACTAGCCGTTCTCAAGCCCGGCATCTGCCGGCAGCAGACCCCGGCTTTGACTGCAGTGTGTTTGTGTGGCCGAGTTGTGGGTCTTTTGCGTGCATGGCTTTTGCAGAGCGAGGGATGGCAAACACGAGAAAGCAAACGTAACGTTCGATTCAAACATTGAATATGGCCGGGGCAACCCTACGCCCCTGTTCTCTCTTTATTCTTGCGTCTTCTTCTCTTCTGCTCTATGCACATTTGACTGAATAGTCTTTATCTATATCAATATCTTAATCAATATTCAATTTTATTTTATGCATGGAAGATAATGGCTGACAAAATTCAGAGTTGTATGCATGTCGGACTCGTGGGCTTGGACAAGCGGTCCAGTCAAAAACTGTTTTATCATGTGATATATAATGTGCAGAGCAAGCTGACAACATGGAGATATTTGTGCCAACGAGGAGACCAATGGTCGCTCGGGAGTTTCCTCCACAGGTGTGCGCGGTGTACTACCCTCTATCCCTCCCTCCTCGTCTTTTTCCTCCTCCTTGTTCTCGTCTTCCTTGCCGCCCTTCTTCTCCTGATCATCCCTCCACCACTCTTTTCTCCTAAATCATACCAGGAGTTTCCTTTGGAATAGTAGGGAGAAAACTTTAAAATCCCCTCCACTTCTATCAGCCATAATTTTTAAACTGCCACTGACTGCCACTTTGCCACTTCCTCCACATTATCCCGTAGGGCCAGCACTATGGCGTCCTTTTTTTTCCCAAGGCAAGTGGATTTCTTCTTTTTCTGCACTCCATAAAGCATTCACCGACCAGCGAAATAACAACATCTCCCGGGCAACAACTATTCCTACGTTTTCAAGTTGCTGCTTGTACTGTCACACCTCTTCGTCGGTGCGCTCATGCTCCACGTGTCTGTGATTGACTCTTGGTTCTGTACTCCAGGCCCTCACATTCCCCACGCTTTCTGACTATCTGACTCTCCTCCTTTTGCGCATGGGCATGCTAGATGGCATGCTGGATTTGTGGCGTGGAATGCTGCTGCCACTCTTGCAGAATGTGCACGGCATGGGTGAGCCAATTGAAGAACTTTGATAGGCTCTGGTAGGTCGGGAGGTGTGCTGATAGTGCTGCTGGGGTTCAAGAAGCACAGGAGGAGAAAAAAAAGGAGCAGGAAGATGCGGCGGATGACGACGGTCGGTTTCACCAGTTCTTGGGGGAAAGATCCGTGGCACATGCGCGGTCCAGACCTGTTGGGTAGGTGGCTAGGGATGCATAATCCGTGGATTCGGAAGGAGTCGGTCATTGTAAAGCGGCTACTGCACCGCAGTCAGCTATATTAAGCCCTCAGGGCAGCATTTTGACAAGTCTTGCATCGATGATAGTCCCGGCCAATTTCCGATAAGAGCTCCTCTCCTGCCTGCTTCTCTCGCTCCGTCCCCTCCTCATCGGCCCCTGATGCTGCCATGGCATGACGTGTACTGACAAGGGTGACCTCTGGCCCGCACACAAATCCTTGCCCCAGGATCTCGACAGGTGCGTCGGGCGGCGGCGGGGCAAAGATAGGATAGGAGGTGGGAGCACCAGTAGCGCCAGAGGGGCTGTTGGAGGGCTGTGTAGAAGGCTGCTGTGTGGGCGACGCTGTCAAAGTTGGACAGTCTTCCGCACCGCTATTGTACATGAATTGGATGAAGCCAGGATCAGGTGTGAAAAGAGGGCACGAAGTATTGCCTCCACAGTAGCATACGCTATGGGTGCTGTCAAATTGACCATAGCCTATAGTGGTGCCGATATTATCGTCACAAAATCTTGCGCACTCAGACCAGCTGGTGTTTCCTCCGCTGGTGCTTAGATAGGTATTTCCATCGCACCGGTAATCAGTCAGGTTTGTACATTGAGCCGGGGAAGTTCCGCCACACACACTTAACAAGCCACCATAGATCTGAGCAATACCGTCTTTGGGCGTCTTCTCCTGAGCCACATTATTCCATGTCACAGGTCCTATCATACGCCGCATGATATGTGTGTAGGAAATCAGCGGGGCAGAGTCGGCACATAGATTCAACTTCTCATCATCCATCATCATGGTGATCATGCCCTCCTTATCACTCGACGCCGCTACGACCATCCATATACATACAGACAGCACCAGTTTAAGCTCGCCCGCCTTTTCACGACCTCATATCGGTCCTTAGGCTCATCTCATGGACGCCTCCCCCGACCCCCAAGACACGCTCGCTCGAGAAATGCAGCGAAAAGGACTTCTTCGCCCACTCGCCTCCTCGTCCTCAGCCTTACCAGCCATTCCACCAGCCTTGCACGTCGCCTTTTTGCATCTTGACCTGGGCATCGGCGGGGCGGAGCAGCTAGTGGTGAACGCTGCCGTGGCCCTACAGCAGCGCGGGCATCGCGTCACGTTGTGGACGACCCACCACGATCCGACCCATTGCTTTGCCGAGACTCGGGGAGACGGTCCCTTGGCACCGCACGTGCGCGTGGCCGGGGATTGGCTGCCCAGGCAAATCCTCGGTAGGTTTAGAGCACTATGTGCGGTGGTCCGTATGCTGTACTTGGCCTTTATGGTGGGGCTCTTGACGAGGATGGGGGAGTTATGCTGGTGGCATCGCCGCGGGAACGAGGATAGGAAGCAGCAGCAGCAACAGCTGCGACACGATCATATAGACATAGTGTTTTGTGACGGCGTCTCAGCGATGGTGCCCTTACTGCGCTTCTTGTGGAGATTTCCTGTATTGTTCTACTGCCACTTTCCCGACAAGCTCCTCTGCACAGACCGAGCCTCGTTAATAAAGCGTTGCTATCGCGCGCCATTGGATAGGATCGAGGAAAGTACCACCGGGGCCGCCACTCTCATTGCGGTCAATAGTCATTTTACTGCTCAGGTCTTTACCGAGGCTTTTCCAAGTTTGCCGTCTCGACATGGGACACCGGCGGTGATTTATCCTGCCATCAACTTGAAGTCCTTCGTGCCCCCCAAAGCAGCAGCAGCAGCAACAACAACAATTACGGAAAATGCAGCCAGTAGAGGAAATGTGGCAAACATTACAAGGGAGCTCCGTCCTTTCGTTTCTCTCAATCGTTTTGAAAGAAAGAAGAATATTGGCCTGGCCTTGGAAGCCCTCGCCCTCGTCCGCACCAGTCTCCAACATCAAGCAGAAGACCAAAAATTAAATCAAGAAAATCTGCTGAAGGAACTCCGCCTCATCATCGCTGGCGGATACGACGACGCCGTCGTCGAAAACAAGGAGTACATGCGAGAGCTTCAATCCCAAGCTCAACAACTCGACCTTTCCGACTGCGTCTCCTTTCAACCCTCTATCTCTGATGCCACCCGGGCCACCCTACTACAAGAGGCGCTGGCAGTGCTATATACCCCTGATCGAGAGCATTTTGGGATCGTGCCATTAGAAGCTATGTATGCAGGGAGCCCTGTGTTGGCAGTCGCGTCGGGAGGGCCCCTGGAAACAGTACTTCATGGGAAGACCGGTTTTTTATGTGAGGGGACAGGAAAGGGGTTTGCAGAGGCAATGCTTCGGTTGCTGAGGAAGCCGGAGTCAAGGGATGAGATGGGGAGGGTGGGACACGAGTATGTGAAAGAAAAATTTGGCTTGGATGCCTTCGCAACGACATTGGAGAAGGCAGTATTGGACACGAGGACGAGGGCGAGGGAGGGCGAGCAGATATGGAGAGGAGGAATAATATGGGTGTTGGTGATGGTGGGAATGGTGATGCTGGCGCAAGCATTGTTGTATAAATAGTGCTTTTTATGTTTTGTTTTACAGAAATAAGCTTTGAAATGAAGAATGAGCGGAAGTATTTTATGCTCCATCGCGCGCATTAGGGCAATCAAGGCTCGGCTTAACAGTCAGAACTCGCATTGCAAGCTGCATGATGATCCTTGCCCAACGTTTGGGGTCTTGCTTGGTGTATGCACAAGCGTCCGCCCACTACGTCGGCTGTCTCACTCATCTTGTTAACATGTGGGTCTGTTGCTCAAGATGGTAGTGGCCGTCAGAGCCGGCGGCGCACTGCATAGAGGCAAATGGACAAGACTTTCTCTGTCTCTCTATGCTTGATGATGTTGTCTTGTCCTCAGCCCCGGCTCCCATACAAAACATCCTGCCGCATACACATAGGCAGCCATGGCATCGACGCTTCTGGCGAAGACGATGCTCCGCCAGGCCGTGGTAGTGGGAGCCCGCGGGCCAGCAGTTGCAGCGAGAGCGGCCGGCGTAGGGAGCACCGGGAGCAGCAGAGGTCTTTCTTGGGTCAAGGACGTGACAGTGAACGTCACCTTTATCAACCATGAGGTAAGTATAGAGTGTGTGTATGTGTTGAATGCGACAAAATGTAGGGATAATATGGACCGTTGGCATTTAAAAGGCCTCAATCAGCCACTAATGCCTTCCCCTATCCCCTCGCACCTCTCGCACACACATATCAGGGTCTGAGGATAACAGTGCCGGGCCGAGTGGGACAAAGCTTGCTGGACGTGGCGCAGATGCACGACATCGAGTTGGAGTCAGGATGCGGGGGTGGTGGGGCCGAGCAGCAGAAAAAGCATTCGGAACGGTGGACGGAGGACTTGTTTGGACGAGGTGAGTGAGAGCGTGGGAGGAAAGCGAGAGGGGAATGAGGATGGCAATTCTATGGCAACGACTGTCGATTTAGTGGAGCAGGAAACAGGTATAAGTAGCGTTACCACCTGAGTGTGAATGGTTTGGTAGCGTCGCTTTGCGACACCGTTAATGCCAGGGCCCAAATTCTTCTCTAGAGTAGTTGCTCACTTCCTCTCCCTCCTTCCCCCTCATTCATCCTCTACAGGCCCCTGCTGCCACTTCTGCCACGTTAAGATTCCTTCCCCCTGGATCGACTTTGTGGAGGATAAGCAGCCGGCGACGGACAAGGAGAATGAGCTGCTACAGGAGCATTGGGTGGAGGAAGCCTCGGCAAACTCTCGATTGGGGTGTCAAGTGACGTTGACCAAATCCTTGGACGGAATTCAGGTATTTATCCCGGATGGACCGCCGGCAGATTGCCCGTAGACTCACTTGACCGATTGATATGGATGGATGGACGGATTGAGAGGAGGGAGGGAAGGAGGGAGGTTTGTCGCGGCGTTCAGGAACGAGGTGTGGGCAGGGGCTTCAGAGCCCTAGGGTAGTTAGTACAAGCGACAAGCGAGCTAGGAAGTGCAGAGGCCTTTTTTATACGAGTAGGGGAAGTGGAGTGGAAACAGTGAGGATGACGAATAGAGGAATACGGGGAAAGAACACCGTGCACAAATGATGAAATCAGTTGAGAACAGAGGGGAAAGAGGGAGGGCGATATGTTGGGAGGTTTGGCCCAGTCTCTTCGCTTCTGCTTTGTTTTACACAAGGGTGGCACGCCCCTTTGTAGTAGGCCCTCAGTTTATTTGTTTCATCCTGCTCTTACACTTGGATATCACCAATCTTTATCAGGCGGTGTCTTTTCTTTGGCAATAACGCGCATGCCGGCACCATCCCCAGAGTTGAACGGCGCCAATGCTTCTTCGCAAGCTATGCCTTCCCCCACATCCGCATCACACAGAATGGCACATCCACATCCATATTTCACTTGAGTGCAGCCTGTGCCCATGGTTCTTGCGGACAACATTACATCTGACCCCTTGACAGGCTTGGATTGTGATCCTTTTGCCCCGGCCGCTTGTCATCCTTGATCTACCAAGCTTTCACACCACACACATGCTTTTGCGCACGAACACAGTCCACCATGTCGGTCGACAAGCGATTCTCAGTACAGGCCACGGCATGCTTTACGGTTATAGAGGCCCCAGGCGGTACGTAAATTGGTTGCTTTCCCTCGCCTCCCTTCCCTCAGTTCACCTCCCCCCCTCAAATGCCTCCTATCCTGTGCGCCCATTCATTGAACCCTTGCACAAAGAAGTGCCGCAAGCCACATGCCGAAGTCATGCATGGCCTTGTACGCGTGGGAACTCCCTTTCTTTTTATTTTTCAAGCCTTTCCTGTACATCTCATCATGACACGCCATCTATCCCTTACTCCTCCAACCTACACTAGTCACGCAAAAAACCTCCTCCTCCTCGTCCTCCTCGTCGTCGTCCTCATCCAAGCCTACAAATGGTAGCAAGACCTCTTCCTCCATAGCAATCGGGTCACTTGTAAACATAAGCGGCAGTGGCAAGCGAGGCCCTAGCGGGCTGATTGAAGGCAAGGACTACTACGTTTCCACGTTGCCTTTAGACGAGAAGTTCACCTTGGCCCGTAGCGTAGGGGAGGAATGCATTCAAGAGGAGGAGCTACGATCTCTTCTGGAAAAGAAGCCGCATCCTATCGTATATGATGGCTTTGAGCCGTCGGGGCGTATGCATATTGCGCAGGGGGTGATGCGTGCGATCAATGTGAATAAATTGACGCAGTGTGGGTGTGTGTTCAAGTTTTGGGTGGCGGATTGGTTTGCGTTGTTGAATAACAAAATGGGGGGAGACTTAAAGAAGATTCAGACGGTGGGGAAGTACATGATAGAGATCTGGAGGGCGGTGGGGATGGACATGAGAAATGTGGAGTTTTTGTGGGCCTCGGAAGAGATTAACGCACATTCGAATGAGTACTGGTCTAGGGTGATGGACATTGCCCGCTTGAATAACCTGGCGAGAATTCAACGATGTTGTACGATCATGGGGAGGAAGGACACGGAGGAGATGAGCGCGGCGCAAGTGATGTATCCCTGCATGCAGTGCGCGGATGTGTTTTTTTTGAAAGCCGACATCTGTCAGTTGGGCCTCGATCAACGGAAGGTGAACATGCTGGCACGTGAGTATTGTGACAGTGTCAAGATAAAGTTCAAGCCGGTGATTTTGTCGCATCACATGTTGATGGGCCTGAAGGAGGGGCAGGAGAAGATGAGTAAGTCAGACCCGGACAGCGCGATTTTCATGGAGGACTCCGAGGCGGATCTGAAGAGGAAGATCAAAAAGGCTTTTTGCCCGCCAGAGGTGGTGGATGGAAACCCGATTGTGGATTACGTGAAGCATATTGTGTTTGGGTACTACGGTAAGATTGTCATTGCGTTCCACGGCGGGGAGAGTGAGGAGTACACGGAGTACGAAAAGTTCGAGGCGGATTACTTGAGTGGCAAGATTCACCCAGGGGATCTCAAGCCGGCGGTAACGGTGGCGATTAACAGTATCTTGGAGCCGGTCCGTAAGCATTTTGAGACGGATGCGGAGGCGAAAAAGCTGCTGGAGCAGGTGAAGAAGTTTAAGACGACGCGATAAAATTGGGGTTTAGGAGGAGAGAGGGAGGGGGCGTGAACGACGATGGCTACAGACAGTAGTTGACAGTCGGTTGAAAGCAAGAGATAGCAAGCGCGAAATAAAAAAGACGCCACTTTATTTTTCTTACCTCCTGCCTCTTCTTACTTTGATCAAACGGATTTTTAAACTGGACGGAGCCGTTGGGATGAGTGCGCCGTACTTTTTGTGTATGTCTTTGTGCCCCCCGGGCAAGTGCCACACGTATATTAACGACCCGACATAGCCTTTCTTCTAATCACATTCTGACGCCTATAGTCCCGCCATACTAAACCCAGAGCCATCTCCACTTAAAAACTACATAAATCAGGTTAACAATCGCCTTCAACATTTGTTCCTCGCTTGCTTCTCCCCTTCCCCCCTGCGCGCGCACCCCACGCCCCACATACACACAACAAGCTATACACGACCATGGAGATCGATTTCCCAACATTCTGCGTCCTGTTTTTCTTGGCCTCAATCCTCCTGGCTTTTGTGGAGCTGGCAATCAAGAGCAAACCCATCTCCCAGGCCGACTACGAAAAGACCTACGGCATACCTCCGGGACTCGACAGCCTCAATTACCAGAACGGGGAGTGGAGGCACAAGCCCACCGGCCGGCTGGCCACCAAAAGTGAGGTGGAATGCGCGGGGCTGGTCTGGCCCACGACGCCGGTGGGAAGCAAGAGCAGGACACGCAGCTCGACTACAGGGAATTTGGAGACTGCCCCAGGCAACAAGAAGGACGACTAAGCTAGCTAGGACGTAAGAAATAAATAGGGAGGGGGGAAAGAATTGCAAAACAAAAAGCTGCACATTGAGTGATGATCGATGTGTCTTATTCTTCTTTCTTTTTCAACCATTTTCTTGTTGGTAGTGTCAGGGATTACGGCTGGCTGAGGATGACGAGGCATGAAGGCCGTCATTCCCTCTCTCTCTCCTAGGCAAATACATAGGAACACAAAGATACGTACACAGGACACGCAATCATTTCTCATACACACCTACAGATGATTCCTTTCTGCGAGTTATTTTGTATTTACACTCTTTTCTTTTTGTCCCCACCGCTCAAGGCGCACCATTTGACGACTCTCCATCGCTCGTGGTGGTGACGCCCGCTTCGTCTTCTGCCTCCTTTTCCTTCTTGCCTACTTCTTCCTGCCGAGCTTTCAAGTAATTGTCCACGCGGCGGACCATTCCCCACAAGGCACTGATGCTATGCCACGCCATCAGATAACGTTCTTCCATCTTGCAATCGCACAGCAATGCCACTTCTCTCAAGCACGCCACCTTGTACTCACTGCACTCGCATGCCACGGCCGACAGGAAACACACATGCTTGCAACTCAAGCACGCGCGTTTCTCATCGTAGTCCAGGGAGATATCATCCATCTCCTTCAAATTGTTCGGTAGCAACTTATCCGTGGGCACCACATCCACCCTCAACCCCTGACGGCTGAGCTCATTCCTCACATACTCTTCCTCCTTCACGATCAACGTCAGGTCGTTCAACAACGCCCTTAAAGACGGGATTGACCACTCCGGACACAAGTTATGCGCCAGGGTAAGAACCAGCCGATCGTGGGAGACGACCGATTCACGGGCAAATTTCCGGTACCTCTCAATGGCCTCCCTCCCGGCCGGCAACCAGTGAGGGGGAGAGAAGTTGACAGCTTCCGCGACGTTGAACCCGTAATTAAACCCGGCATGAAATGACTTGGGAAAGGTAACAATAAACTCGCCAGGTCGCTGGTGGGCTTTGAAGACAGGAACCCCGGCACGGTGGAAGAGGACGGGATGAAACTGGTTGGTCATGTGGTGGAGCAAATCCGGATTGTTATCAAAGACCTCGCGCAAAAATCCCTTCATAACCTTCTCCATCAAGTCTGCCTTGGACCCGGGAATGGAGTACCACTGCTTGGGCGCCCCTTTGTGGAGGTAATTAATCGAATACATAAAGTTGTCCTCATTGTGCCAACAAAAAGTCGCAAACTGCATTCCCAGGTACAGCCACGGGACATTCACCCCCTTCAGCGGAGCGCGAATGTACCTCAAAACGGATCCAGGCCAGAGGGGGAGGTTGTTCATATTCCATCCGCACCGCTCATAGTACTCGGGCGTGCCAAACACCCGCCCTCTCCCCTCCTTATCCTTTCCAATCGTCTCGGTTGCAAACTTCTCTTCCGATCCGTCTCCTCCTGAGGGCATCATCAAATCCTTCGCCCGTGGAAACCCACTCCCGTACGTCAACGTGTCCAAGTCATTCCCGTATTCCACGTCCACCACCTCCTCCGCCGTCTCAATGATCCTCCAGTAGTCCCGCTCAAGATCCTCGAGGTGCGGCCCCTCCTTCCCTTGCTTCTCATACCTCTCCCTCTTCCACCTCTCTGCAAACGCATGCGCCATGGCCTCGTACTCTGCAAAGCTGTAATTCTTCCCATCCGCAAACCCCGTCCCTTGTTTGAAGAACTGCAAGCTTTGCAGCCTTGTCTTAAAAGGCAGCGTGGACGAGAGGTCCAAGGCCTCGGGTGGAGGAGACCACCCCTGGGGAGGGATGATCTTGACGATGCCAAAGTGCTCACCGGCACCGCGGACACTCTCGATAAATTGGATGGGATCCGCAAACTCGGCGGGGCTCGGGCTAGGGAAAAAGGGAAGGGAGGAGAGAAGGAGGGAGCAAGCGTTAGGTCTAAATCAATTCTTGAAGGTCTCGCGGACGCGGGCTCGATAAAGAGAAGGGAAAATGGCACACGGTGAGGAAAGTAGAAAAGATTGAACAAATGGCATTAACATTGCTTACCTTGCCTCGTGGAAAGGCATGAAAACAGCGCGCTTATATACAGGCGGCGAATATAGCTCATCGCCTTTTCGTCTCCCCGCCCTCTCTTCTCATCCCTCCCGCCCCCGCTCTACCTCAGCCACCATGACTCAAATTGACTTACCGAAATGTCGGTACATCCGCAATCTCGACCGTATCGCATAAGTGTGTCTCGATCTTAGAGTTCTCAATCGCCTGGCGAAGAATCGATTCCTCTTTGGAGTCCAAACCTGACTCCGTAAAACGAGGCGGCGGCCGCCTAGTCCTCTTGCCGCATTCGTTGAAGGAGTTTCCTACCCAATGAGGCAAGGTGTGAGTGGCATTTCGTTTACAGTCCTTCTTTTCGCACACTTGTGCGGCGGATGAGCCGCTGATGCAGGCGGTGGCGGTTGAGGAGCTTCCACTTGCCACGTTTGCAACCGCAACAGTGGCGGCTGAAGAGGAAGAGGAGGAGGAGGTTGAAGACGAGGAAGAGACCCCATCGTCGTCTTCGCTTTGGTTCTTCATTTGCGTTTTTTTGCCCACTCTTCCATTCGCGCCCACAAGGCTCTTTCTGCGAGTCCCACCGCCCTTAGAGCTCTCGTCACTCCAGGTAGAATCCTCGAGCGGTGGACTCTCTGCTTCCCTCTTCATTTCCAATGTAATGGACGCCGCTTTCTCGATATTGACCCACAAACAAGCAGCAGGAGTCTGACTCAGAACTTGGCTTGCTTGAACTGTCGGCTCCTTTGCTGGGTTTCGGTGCTGTTGTCGTGAGGCGAGTAGGAGGGATAGTCCGTAAGAGAAGGGACACTAGTACAGACACGGGAGACAATTCTTCTCTCTTTCAAGACAGAAGAAACCCTGCTCGCGGGATATCTGGTCGGCTAATGAGCACGGGGTACACGTGGCCAGAGACGAGAGGGAGAGTTCCTAAGGTCGCATTTGTTTTTTTCTGTTGCTTGGAATCCCGTTCGACTTGCTTGAGCAAAACACTTGCCACACGACTCCAAACAAATTGTTGACCACTCAATTCTCTCGTGCAATGAATAAGGAATTATGTGGATGTACAAGTACAGGTAAAAGTTGCGGGACAAACCCATGTTTAAGAAGCACAAGAGCCGCGTGAGTTTGAGAGTCGCGTTTTTGTGTGAAAGCCAGAATTAGTTATAGGGTCCCTCAAACACAATGCATGCACAGGACTCGGCCCCTCTCCGCTCACATGGACCACGCAAAATTTTACCACGCTTTGAAGTGCACTTGGGCGAGTTGTAGTCCGTATCATGCACAAGACAATGGGACCTTTCCATAAACCTGCTCCCCATGCCCCCGGCGAGTATCCAAGCAAGATAAGAGTCTGCGAAAGAGCGAGGCTATTTGGCCCATGCACGAAATGACGGCTTTTCCAAAGCAAAATGCACACGCATAAGCGCCAAACAAGAGTTATACAATCACTTATTGAATTTAATTATCACATTGCTTCTTCTTTGCTTGAATTTATGGAGCTGCCAGTATCGGACTTTATTTGCTATGCACATGCCCCCTCTCTTTCATGATCACTCCCCCCTATTTCCACCCCCGTTCAAAGATTCAGACGAGCAGTCTCTGGAGCTCCAGCGCGAAGGTCTTATCTGCCACCCATCCCTTCTCGTACGCGCCCAGTAACTGTTTAGGATATTTGTGTGTGAAATAATGCCAGTCATGATGTGATTTTGAAAAATCTAACCTCCTCTCCCCGGGTTACCATGTGCCCCAAGACGCACCTGCTTGATGTCCGAATTCTTGGGGTGGCTCCCAGCCGACACGATCAACTTGGCTGTCGCCAACGCCGTGGTACTCTTGCTGCTGCTGTTGTTACTACTACTCCTGTTGTTTACACTGCTTTTTCCTATCGCAGTGTTTTTGCTGCTGCTGGTCATGTTGCTGACCTTCCCTCCGCCTCGGACTGCTCCAGCCGCTTCCCGTAAATGGGCCGCGGCCATCCCACTGATCTTGTGATTTGTGACGTCCTTCTGTAACATCTTTTGATCACCGTGAAATACCGCTCTTCCAACTTCCAGATTCTTAGTGGTGTTGACTACCACCCGGGGTTTTACGTGCAGTTGGACAGCGTTATTAATGTTGGTACTCCCACTGCTACCGGATTTCAGAATAGTCATCATCACTTTCCGCGTGTTGTTACTTTGGGCGGCATCGACGTTGAGCCTGGAGGATTGCTTGCTGTATGTTTGTAAGGGGAACGCGTGGATGTAAGAACACGAACGCGAACGAAAGGACACTTTTTGGGGGATTATTGGGAAGGCGTGCTACGCTCTAGATTTAGCACATACAATGGCGCTCTCAAGTATAAACGAAGAATAGAAAGGAATGTCGCATTGCTGGCGTGTCTGCGACTCATCGGCGGCAAGCTTTTTGACTTCCAAGCCCCCGGGACTTACCTTGCCACAATGGTGACACGGCGCCTAGTGGTGGAGGGCTTCAGCTTTTTCTTGGCACTGCTGCAGGCAACTTTCTTGTTCGTAATTATGTCCACTGAAATGGCATGTAATTTGCTGCGGCGACTACCCTTGCCCTTGGACCTGCCTTCTCCTGGTGGGAGGGAAGCATATGAGGCAGAACGGCAGCTTTATCATCATTCTTACTTTCTGCACACGACTTACCTGTCACGAGCGAAACCTGGCGCGCAACCATGTCTTGTCTAGGAGAAGCGTACCTATGTAAGAGTTATATGTGTGACTGTGACCAAGGCTGTGCTTTAAGCCGGGAGTCAATATGGCTTGACACTGTGCAACATTTTTACGTCCTAGCTTTGAATGTAGCGAATCGCGGACCAAAAACGGTCCGTCAATGTTTTACCCATTTTGCACTTTGGAGTGGAGTGCTTGGTACTTCAATATTTGACTACCCAAGAGCATCAGCAGCAAGTCACTGATGTCTACCATTGTCCTTACTTAAAGCAGAACTTAATTACTACCTCCACGCCCGCAAATGGTGAGTCCTTTCTTTTTTGCCGCCACGCCCCCCGCCGTAAAACTTATACGCCATTTTCACGCTCCCACAAAAATAGTCGCAGGTCGAAGAGACCATTGAGCGAATCAAGATTAAGCAAGGTATCGAAGGGTACGTGGATGTGTCAGCTCAATTCTGGCAGTACCTGTGTTTAATTTATTCTATGCTTACCATCCTCTCAGGTACGTCATAACTAACAAGAAAGGCCAAGTCCTCCGCCGCTTCCATACTATGAGCGAGGAAAGGGCAGACGCTATGGCAGCCACCGTGCGGCAGCTAGCCCTCAAAGCCCAAAATGTGGCTCGGGACTTGGACCCTTCGGTGAGTCTTTGTGTGCGTATACATATATATACATATAGATATGAGTGTGGCCACTGGATTGCCTGTCAGGGGTACTTGGCGCCTAGTAAATTATCCCACTTTCTTCTGTCACACAACTGCCCTCTCTCTCATTTTGGTGCACAGAATGAATTTCAATATCTGCGCATAAAGACGAAGAAGCATGAGGTGATCGCCGCCATCGGTAGGTAAACGTTTTTGACCTCATCAAAGACGTGCCACCCGACACATTATCTCACATGTTCCTCCGACCGCCACCCTCCTATAGATAACGAGTTCCTGGTGACGGTCCTCCAGCGATGGACGCCTTCCAGCGCCTGAATCAATCATAACAAATCAAAAGCGAAAACTACACGTGTTTGTTGTTTGAAAATGCCTGCTGCCCCTCAAAATACAAATGCATTCGGTTTCTCTTACTTACTTCTTTTTTGTTCGCTCGTCCGTTCGTTTTTAGTTTTCTATGCCAGTTTCCTGGCTCATCTGACCAAGTCAGCAAGCTTGCATGAAAGAATGTTTACATGCATCATTGTCAGCTCACGCCGCCACCCATAAACGAGACGTTGTTCGCCGTCAGGGACATGTTTTCGACCACCCATACAGCACTGTGCAAACATCAAAGACAGCACACCTAGAGTAAAATACAAAAACACACAGCACACACACACGCACATACACACAAACACACAAACACGCCTCCTTTGCAACCCCTTCCCCTTCCTTGTTATCTCCCTCTTCCTCTCACTTATTGCACGGGAAACACCCTCAAATTCATGCTCTGCTTAATTCCTGCATCCGCCCACAGCTCATAATTCGAGACCACCACCTTGTCTCCCGCCTTCACCCAACCAATTTCTTTTGCCGTTCGAATGGCCTCCGGGATATCCTCCACCGTGGCCCCCTGCAGATTGGGGGGCAGTACAGGGAAGAGCCCCCTGAAAAGCTGGAGCTGCCTTGCCACCTTCAACTCACTACAGAACACCATCACAGGGATCTGCGGCCGATGCTTTGCCACCGCCCGGGCAAAATTCCCGCGAGTTGTCAGAACGATGATCAAGTCAGCTTGAAGCTCCGATGCAGCCACTACCGTGCATAATGCCACAGCCTCAAGCTCCTCCGAAGTCAAGCCCGGTCGGCTCGTCCGCACAGGGGACGTAAAACTCCGCGCCCTCTTCAAGACAGACAGGGGGTCCGTGACTTCATCGGGATGATCCAGGGTGGTATCCGCGCGGACAACACAGTTCCGCATCGCCTGTACGGATTCCACGGGGTACTTCCCGGCGGCTGTCTCGCCTGACAACATGACACAATCAGCGCCATCGAGGACAGCATTCCCCACGTCGGACACTTCTGCTCGGGTCGGCCGGGGGTTACGCATCATGGAGTCAAGCATTTGAGTGGCGACGATGACGGGCTTGCCAGCATCGTTGCATTTTTTCACCATCTGGTATGGGGGAAACAGAGCGAGCGAGGAAGGGAAGGGAGGAGGGGTGATGAAATACAGGTCAAGCTAACCAACGCATCCTTTGATGTGACCCATGCATACATTACATGTGTAATGTTAACCTCACAGGAACGTTGTCCCGTCCCTTTTCCCTTATAACTCTACCATTCGTCGTTGGCTTACCATTTTCTGCGCCGTAAAGACGTCCTGGAAGGGGACTTCAACCTATTCGAGTTGGGGAAAAAATGAGGGGAAAAGAAAAAAAGGAAAAAAGAAAAGAGGGACTCTCAGTGTTGGTGGGGAGCATGGACGAGAAGAATGAATTAGACAAACTTACTGACGCAGCAAACGCGCGTATTTAGCACGCCCAGCCCACTTTCCATCACAAATAAACACCTTTTCCCGTCCCATGTCCCTCCATGCCTCCTCTCAAAAACTCCTCACCCCCAAGTCTCCTCTCGCCACCATGATCCCATCCGACTCGGCCAAAATCTCATCGAAATTAGTAATTGCCTCCGCATTCTCAATTTTGGAAATTACCACTGGTCTCACCAACCTCGGATTCGCCTCCGTCGGCTTCTGTTTGGCCATCAATCGCTCCAAGTGCACAATCACAGAGCGGACGTCGGCCGCTTTCCGCACAAACGATGCCGCCACGAAATCAACATCATTCTCAACCCCCCACTGCAAGTCCTGCTTATCCCTTTCTGTCAATGCCGGCAGTTCCAGAATCGCCCCCGGAATATTCGTCCCCTTCCTCGCGCCCAACGTGACGGGGTTTCTATTTTTCACCACGCACAACGTCTCCGTAATCGGCATGGCCGGGTTCGCCGTGTGAAAAGTCCGATGCAAGGGCTCAATCACTTCCAGCTTGATAATGCCATCATCCAACAGTATATTACCCCCCTTCTTACACGTCCGCCCCAGAGCACCGTAATCCACGTAAACCTTCTCCGCTGTCCCTTTGTCCTTCCAGGCGGGGTCCGTGGTCAATATTATTTCAGCCCCTGAGGGAATCTCAACGTGCTTCACCCCACCCTCAAATGAGCCGGTGCGGATTTCAGGACCTTTAGTGTCTAGGAGGGCGCCACGGAGGTTGAAATTGATACCAACACGACGATGTGCTCCCTGTATTTGGATGGGGAGGGAGCGAGGGGAAGGGAGGAGAATAGGTGAGTATATTCTACATGATTGATTGTGCCTGCTAGGGATGCTGCCTAACAACCTAGTTTATCGATAAAATCTTTATCAAAAAAATCTGATGAAACCATCCAGCAATTTATCAATCTTCAATCACGTACACCATACAAATACAAGAAACAAAAATGTGACTTGCCTTGATACCGCGGAAGGTCTTCAGCTTCTCGGACATATCCTCATACTTGACCGCATGCGAGAAATTTAATCGCCCGATCTTCATGCCTTCGTCCGCTAATGCCTGCATCACATCTTGGGGCTCCGAAGCCGGGCCGATCGTGCAGACAATGCGCGTCCTGTGTGTCAAGGGAGAGAGTGAGGGAGAGGCGGGGATGGTCGGGGGAAAGGGGATTTTCTGATCAGAGAAGGATGATTAAGGCACATTTACAGTACCGATAAGCTCTATACTTAAACGTCTATGACCTTAACTTGACACACGCGACTTTTGTAAAGGCTCAAAGCCGGCAGCCCGGTGGATCGTGACGTTCGGTCATCATTGAAGCACAACCCAACCCAACTCGCTCTCTTAAACCTCTAAATTCCCAATCATCGAATGCTACGTACATGACCAGACCTTGCCGCTCATACGTCTTGCCCGTTGCATCTGCATAGATGCCACGGGTTTGGAACAGGGAATGACTGCGACGCGCCGCCAAGGAAGCCAGCAACGGCGTGCTAGCGGCCCTGAGCGAATGTTTGCTGGCTCCTTGGCCGAGGCCGCGTAGGAACATGGAGGACAACGACGCCATGGTCGAGGTCTTTATGTGTGGGAAGTTGTGCGTGAGGGTAGAATTTGCCTCTACTGTGTGCTGAGCCATGTGGTGGTATGGGTTAACGACGTGTGGAGGAGGACAGTGCCAGCACATGGCTCGGCGATTAATGCGGCGAAGACGGGAGAAACATATTTCATAGGCAGCACAAAACCACGCTCTCACCGAACCCACGGATACATAATAGGGGTACTATTACGTGGAGCTACGACTAACAAGAGGGCCATCCCAGCAAGGCGTACAGGGGCAGGTCAGCAGGGACAAAGCAAGTACGTACGACCCAAGAAGTGGACCTCGATCAGCGACATGGGGAGGTTAATTTCGGTCGGCCTGGGCAATCATACAGTCTCCCCCGCCAGATATGTCCACGAATACAAACGACCCATCAGATAACTCAATGTATCTCGAGAGATTGCCATTGTCAATATCGATATGACAAAAGGTCAGGAAAATCATAATCACGCAATCAACTCAACAACAACAACACCGACCAGGGCCATAGCTAGCCATGCTCTGGATGTCCGCTGTGGACATGGGATCTCCGGTCTTCATAACCGTGGGTGTTGCGCTGGTCACAACACTTTTGCTTGCGCATATGCGGCGCCATGCACAGACCACGCAGCCTCTTCCCCCCTCGTACCGAGGCTGGGTGCCCTTCCTGGGGGTGGGACTGGCATTCCTTAAGAATGTCAACGACTTTCTCATCAAAATGCATACGAAACACTTGAATGATAGCCCCTTTAGAATCTATGTTGCGGGTAAATGGTGGTCTCTCGTGTACGCGCTGCCCGACGTAAAGCTAGTGCTAAATAGTAAGGAAAGCGATCTGTCCTTCTTGGAAGGCTTTGCGGACTTGATGCAAGACATGCTACCAAAAGGGTTCACCTTCATACCACGGCATCATTTCTTTCTCCCCCTTTTTCGAGACGCCAACATGCAGTGGTTCTGCAATCTCCTTGCCGCCGAAGCTAAGACGCAGATACCATTACTATTCCACGCCCCCTCCTCCTCCTCGTCGTCGTCTTATTCCTCATCCCCGTCATCCCCTTCAACCCCCCCGGGCCTGATTGACCTTTTTGACACATGCCGTCACCTAGTCATGCGCCTCAATCTTCGCGTTCTATTCGGGCCACACATTTTAAAAGATGGTCGTTATGGGCAATTTTATGAGTGTTTTGACGTGATCGACCCGGAAAAAGGCCTGGTTGACATGATGTCTTCTCTTTTGCTCGGCCCCAGAAAAAAGGAACAGGCATGGGTAAAAATAAGAGGCTTAACAGAGGAGGCGCTGGTCTTGTACCGAAAAGCAAAGGAGGAACGAGGGAGGGAGGGAGAGGTAGGAGAGAAGGAAGAGCGTGCGGAAAGTGTTCTTGATCTATTGGTGCGGCAGGAGGTGGGCGGGATGGACTTGGAGGAGTTGGTGGCGGACATGTTTGCCTTTGTGTTTGCGGCCTTTACAAATAGCTTTGCGGTTTTGGCGTGGTGTATATGGGAATTGGCGGGGAATGAGGAGGTGCGATCGCGGTTCGTCGCAGAATGCACCACCAGCAGCAGTGGCAGTTGCAGCAGCAGCAGCAGCAGCAGCAGATATCGCGACGACAGTGTGGAGAAATTGGAGCAGCAGGAAATGCGCCAAGTGAGAAGTGACAGCAATAAGAAGACGAGCAAGTGCAAAGCAGACGACCACCATCTCTCCAACATTGAGAATATGCGCGTCGGGAAAGCCGTCATCGATGAAGTCATTCGCCTTCATTCCCCCGGGCTTTTCTTTCGCAAGGTGGTCAATCCTCATGGCCTCCTTCTGTCCACAGGACACCACGTCCCAGCCGGTGACTTTCTTGCTTTCTCAGCCCGACACATAAACACCCTCTCCTCCTTCTATCATAGCCCGTTGGATTTTGACATCGACCGGTTTTTGGTCCGGGACGAGAAGAAGAAGGCGGGGATTTTCGCCCTGCAGTGGGGGGGAGGGAGGCATCCTTGTCTGGGGGCCAGATTCGCGGCGCTTGAGATTTTGTTGGTGCTGCGGGAGGTATTTGGGGAGGAAGGGAAGGGGGAAGGGAAGGGGATGAGGTTGTGGAGGGTGACGGAGGAGGTGGAGGTGAGTAAAGGACAGGTGGGGACGAGTGATAAGCCGGTGCATCCTGTTTACGTGGGTGTACTTCTGAAGGGAGAGGAGGAGGTAAGGGAGTAAGCAAACATGTGCTCCTGCTGGGAATGGTGGAGATGAGAGTCAAAAAAGCATACGTTAGAATGGATGAAGATGTAAATACCCATGAAAATTAAGGTATTTTATGTTGCGTCTTATTAACATAATCATATCATCATCATTATAATCTCCTTCTAATTGTCTTCTCTTCCTCACTCCTCGCTCCGCGTATACTTCAGTCAAGACACATCGCATACGTGTCCTCCTTCAATCCACATGAACGAAGAAACAAAACAAACGAAAATATGCATATATATACACCTCACTACTACTAATTCTATCCCCAAATGTGGATCAAGACAAGAAGCACGCATGAATGCTGAAACGCACTCTCTCTACCCATTCATCGACTGTTCTAGTTTACTTGCTGAGAGCTAAGCTCACAGGGCTCACAGGGAGGCATACGCCGCCATGACTCCTCCCTCATTTACTCCCACCCTTCCTTTTTACCCTCCTCATACATCCCTATCCACCTCCACTGCAAATCTCATCTGCATCAAGCCCTCTATGCCAGCCGTCACTGTATCTCCAGCCTTTATTGGCCCCACCCCCTCAGGAGTTCCCGTCAAAATCACATCCCCTGGCTCAAGCGTGAACAAATGCGAGATGTAACTAACCAAGAAGGCAGTCCGATGCACCATATGCTTCGTATTCGAGCGTTGACGCGGCTCATCATTCACACGCAGCCATATCCCCACATCATCCGGATCGGGAATTTGAGCCTTGGAGAGCATGTTGGAGATAGGACAGAAGTAATCTTGCCCCTTGGCTACCGTCCACGGGAGCCCTTGCTTCTTGGCCTCTTCTTGGATGTCGCGAGCAGTAAGGTCGATTGCAAGGGCGTACCCACCCACGAATTGCATGGCGTTTTCGGGCCTGACTTTTCGAGCTTTCTTGTCGATGACCAGGGCGAGTTCCACCTCGTGGTGCACGACCCCAATCTTGGGATGAAGACGGATGGGAGTGCCTTCAAAGACATAACTTGTAGTGGGTTTGAGAAACAGAACGGGGGCCTTGGGTGCTTGGCCCCCCATTTCCTTGATATGGAGGGCGTAATTTTTCCCGACACCGATGATTTTCTTGCCGTGGTTGATGAGGGAAGACCGGGCGGCCGTCACGGCGGCTACTGCCGGTGCCATGGCTAGGTTGACGGCTTGAAGAGGGGGAGGAGAGGCAGGGAAGGGGCTTGTGATGCTAGAGGTGGAGCGACAGCGGCACCGAGACAACTGGAAGATTATGCAGACTTGATTGCGTGATGTGGTGGGGTATGTACGTGGTATAAGAAAAAAAGGTGGTGTCAATCAGAAGTACCTCAATTTGTCAAGCGGAAAGCAAATCGAAGAAGGCGGCGTTCTTGCTCCGCGCCGCTTCCTCGCCAGGGTGCAATACTACTGTGCCGTCTCTAAGCGCGCCCTGACCACACCCAACACATGCATATCCACACAGACAAAGGGCCACTCGCAGTAGCATCAACATTTTATGCCTCATCCTTTGAGCTAAAAAGGCGACCTCGCAAGGCTACAACCAGGCAGTATCAGCACCAGAATCATCGCTGGGCTGGGCTTCGACAGCGTCGTCGTGTAATATATGCCACAGCAGCATCACTTGCACATGCAGCATAGGCGCAAGCCACCGCCATGGCCACGGCGGCTTGCTCTACTTATTATCCTCCTCGTTGTCTACCTGCCCACGCTGCTATCTGCTTTCTTGTTCCATGCACCACGGAGAAGACGAGGGGTACTGCTCCTTTCCGCACGTGGCAAGAGGCCGTCTTCTTCCCCTTCACCACCAACAACGCAAGCACCATTACTGGCGAGCAGGAGAAGCAGTAGTAGTGGCAACACCACCACCACCTCCACCAGCAGCCGCAGCAACAGCAGCAGTTACAGGAATAACAACAACACGGGGCTCAAGCGGCAATCTTCCACATCCTCCAAAGTACCATGGCCACTCCCACGTCTCTCCTCATCAATCGCGACAACCTCAACCAGGAGTGTCAGTACGGCCAAATCTCGCTGGCGCCCCTTCTCCTCCTCCATCTCCCCCTCCTCTTCGTGCATCGGCACCCGCAACTCGCGGCAACTCAGCCGCTCCCTCCTAGCATGTTCCCCTGGGGATTTAGATGCAATACTCACACTGGTCGACGCCAATCACAACAAGCTGAATCCTGCAGACTGTGCCTTGGCCCTTAAGATTATGGTGAATCGACCACAGCTTTCCTCCACCTCCTCTTCCACCTCGGTACCCTACCGCCAATCTTCTGTCAAGGCCGGCAACGTATCCTTATTTCCGTGGCTTTGCTTGGCAGAGGACATACGCTTTGAACGTTTCTTACTGCGTGTTCAGTATCTGGCCCCGTCCCTCGAGTCTGGAGACTTGACGAGAATCATAAGGACGCTGCCTCGCCTAGCCTTTATGGGAGGCGGAGGAGGAGGGAGAGGAGGGGAAAGAGGCTCGGTCGAGGGAAGCAATGGTGCTAGCAGCGACACCGGTAGTGGGCAGTCAGCTCCCCAAAAGATGTCGCTGTTGCTGGGTGCGTTGGTGGGAGGACTGCGAAGGCGGATGACGGAGGTGCTTCCCTCGTATTCTGCACAAGAGCTGGCACTCACGGTTAATGCCTTGACGAAGCTCCCTCTAGCACAACCACGACGGTCCCAGCAGCAACCGCAGCAAAAGGGCAGCCATAATGACAAGCTTGAGATGCTGTTCCTGAAGACAGTCAGCGAGCGGCTGGATGACTGCACTCCTCAAGGTCTTGCACTTCTCCTCACCGGCCTGCCCAAGCTGTTTAAGCAAGCCCGCATCATCGACGACAGCAGCAGCAGCCGCAGCAACAGCGGCATCAGTGCACACCTTGATGGCCCCTTCCTTCTTCGCTTCCGGGACGCCGTCGCGACCCAGCTACTCGCCACGCCCTTCCTCCCCCAAGACCTCGCCCTCCTCCTGAATGGATTCACCAACCTCGGATTCAACCCTGGTATTGAGTTTCTCCACCTTTTTTCGAGACAAGTTCAAGAGGTCCTCCCCAGCTGCAAGCCTCAAGGTAGGTCGGTGCATCTCTCCCTTCCTTTCTTCTTGCCTTTCTTCCTTCCTTCCTTCTCCTTTCTTCATTCCTCCTCCTTTCTTCCTTCCTTTCTTCCTTCCTTCCTTTCTTTCTTCCTTACTTCCACCCTCTTCGAGAACGCGAGACTTAATCCTCCTTCCTTCCCTACCTTTTTCCTTTCTGGTGCATGTCTCGAATGTCAACGAGAGAGTCTTAGAGCTACGACACTGAAAACAGACCCCAAGGCTAACCCTCTCACCTTTCTTTCCTCCTTCCCTCCCTCTCCCTAGACATAGCTCTCCTTTTCCTCTGCTACGCCAAGCTGCAATGGCGACCCTCTCCGGCCTGCCTGTCTCAAATGACGGACAGAGCACTGGCCACAATGCCCACCTACCGCCCTCAGGACTGGGCTAACATCCTCCAAGCCATGGGCAAAATGGGATACCATCCAGGGGGTAAATTCTTAAAGGAAGCGGTGGAAAGCATGGAGCCTGCCTTGGGGCGGTTTAACCTTCAAAGTTTGGCGTGTGTGGTGAATGCGTTTGCTTTGTTGGGGCATGTCCCTCCCAAAGGCTTTCGAAGGAAAATGGTCGGGTGTGTGAGGGACGGTGTACTAAGAGGAGAGAGCGAGGGAGGGAGGGTGTTTAAGTTGGAAGAGGTCTGTATCTTATTGCACTCGTTTGGCCAGTTGCCGGCCTTGGCGATGGAGGGGGAGGATTGGGGGGAAGGGGGGGGGGACGAAGATGAAAAGGAGGAGGTAGATGGGGAAAAAGACCAAATTCTCCCTCCTCTTCCTCGCAGGAGCAGTAGTAGCAACAGCAGTATTAACGGAAAGCCCCGACACATTGCCCTGGTCTTGTTGGAGGTCATTGAAAATTGCCTCCCGTCCTTATCGCCCGCCAACCTTTCGTTGGTCCTTCGCGCGTTGGCCCGTCTTGGGGTCCGCCCTCTCCCTATCGGCTTCCTCCGAAAAGCAGAGAAACGCCTAGAACCTTTTGTCACCTCGCTAACAGGGATGGAATCTGCCTTAATTTTACATGCACTGGCGAGACTTTCCACACATGCCTGTGCCAGGGAGGAGGAGGAAGGGAGAGAGGGAGGGGCGGGGGTGTTGCACGGGACGTGTTCGTCGGTGGTACGATCGTTGTACGAGCAGGTAGTGCGACAGAAAGAGGAGTTACAGGCCCAGGAAGTGAGTTTAGTGATGAACTCGATGGTGAGATTGGGCTGGCCCGGCGCGGGGGTGGTGGACAAGGTGTGTGGAAGAATGGAAGTGATTCTGCAAGGGAGAGGGAGAAAGAAGGAAAAAAGGACCAGCAGCAGCAGCAGTAGCAGCAGCAGCAGTAGCGCTAGCTGCAGGAATCGACGGGCCCGACACTTATTTGCTGTAAAGGAGAAAGAGGAGGAGGAAGGGGAGGAGGAAGGAGATGTCGCTCTTTCCTCGCAGGGTCTCGCCCTGCTCCTGGGTAGCTTCGGCCACCTAGCTTATGTCCCTTCCCGCCGACTGCAGGCGCTCCTGGTGCCGGTGTTGGAACACCATTTGAAGGAGGGGAGTTACACGGCGAGAGATTTCAGTATGAGTCTAAGAGGGCTTGCGAACGTCCCTTCGTTTAGCTCTGCTCGGGGAGGGGGAGGGCGGGAGGGAGGGAGGGGGGGGGGCGACACATTTGTCCCTATGATGACCCAGAGGTTGATTGAGGGGTTGGAGAGGGAGGAGGCGGTGATACTGGAACTGGGGGCCCAGGATATAGCAATGGTGGTGAACGCATTTGCCAAAATGCAGATCAGGGCGGATAAGCAATTGCTTGATTATTTGGCAGATGCTCTTCTGGATTGCTTACCCCAAAGTGAGGGGCAGGCGATGGCTTCTGTCATCAATGCCTTTGCGCGACTGAGGCATCATCCGGGACAAGCTTTCTTGGCGGCATTTGAGGTGGAAGTGAGACGGAGGTTGGGCTCGTTGGACTTGTCGAGTCTGAGTTTGATATTGTGGAGTTTGGTGGTGATGGACGCGTCATCATGCCATAGTAGCGGCAGTTGTGCCAGTAGCACGGAGGAAGGAAGGGAGGGGGGGAAGGAGGGCCAGCCCTCCCCTTTGTCCTCGGCGTTGTTAGAAGAAGCGATCGTCCTCCGTCTTCTCCCTGAGGTCAAGGCCCAACTTAAGTACATGGAGTTGTCAGAACATGGCGAGGATGGGAGAGAAGGAAGGGTCATTCGTAGAACTCAAATGACCGTGAAGACCAGTTGGGCTTTCAGCAACGACCTTTCTCCTTTGTCATCCGCCACCAGCAGCGACGGCAGCAGCAGTAGCATGCGCCGTCGCCCCCCTCCTATAACCCGCCTCGGTCCCCAAGCACTTGAACGCATCCTTTGCCAAACCCTCCAAGTGCTGCTTTACACCTCTTCCTCCCTCCCTTCCTCGCCCGCTTCCCCCTTTCACTCCATCGCTGGTCTTAACGACCTACGTACGCTTGTTACACGGGCCTGGAGGCGTGTAGCACCCACAAGGGAGAAGTTGGTGCCCTCAGCCTTCCATCAAGAAGTTATGAATTGTCTGGAAGCAGAAGGGGTGAGCTTCGTGGCAGAGCAGGAAGAGAGCGAGGGCGTGTTTAGTCTGGATATAGTGTTGAAGCCTACCAGCAGAGACCAAAACAGCTGGAATAGGATCAGGAGTGTTGGTGGTGAAGGTAGTGTTAGGTTTAGTAGTAGTACTACTACTAGTAGTAGTACTAGGAGTAGCGGTAGTGATAGCGTTAGTAGTAGCCGCATCAAGATGGTGGTGGTGGAGGTGGATGGTCCTTCTCACTACTTCATCAATGACCCGACCATGCTGATGGGTGACACGATATTTAAGCGCCGGATGCTGTTGGAGCAGCAGGAGAAGGTGGTGGAGGGAAAAGAGGAGGAGCAGCAGTCGAAATGGGGTGCGGTTTTGTCGTTGACACTCTGGGAGTGGCACGAGGCAGGGCCACGACAGCAAGATAAAGTGGCTGTGTTACGACGGAAGCTGGAAAGAGAAGGCTTGCGGCTCGACGATTATTTGCCATTGGGGAGACAGCAACAACGTCAGCAGCAGCACGAGCAGGGCAAAGTGTGAAGTGTATCAGACATAAATATATGTTCAGCATTTGTACAAAAAACCATAAAGAATAAAAGTAAAGCCAATGGTCAGCGCAATGGTAGATGACCTTGTACATACATGTGAGTCTGGTAACGGTAACGAGATCGCCCCTCTCTTTTTTGATGGAAGGAAGCCGGCCCATATGCAACGACAGGCTACGTTTGCCCTGACCCCGTCAAACCAGCGAAGAAACTATCCATAAGCTTCTGCTTCCCCGATATATATACACAGCCATGCTCTTGCGTGCCCACTTCTTTCGCACCTACTGTCCCACGATTGATCGAGACGTGCTGTCACATTCGAAGTGCTTACCTCGAGCTGATTGTACATTACGATCAATTGTGGGATCTTAGATGCGAGAAGAAGCGAACGCGCGAGAGTTTGGCAATGCACTGTTTGCATCGTGGAGGAAAGTCTCCCAAGAGACCATCTTCGTTGAGTGTTTTGATCCGCCCCATCTCGTACTCTCCTCGCGTCAAAGTTTTGATTTTCATTGTCTGCGAGTCCAGTGCCGTCAAACGTTTGACACGACCGGGACCGATCCAAAGCACGGATCTCTGTCTGGCTGCAGGTTTTACAGCCTCTGCTGTCGGTCCTGCTCTAGTTTCTCCGTCGTCATTTTCAAGTTGACCGTCATCGAGACACCATCCGCTGAAATCCGGCGATTAAACTCCCGATGCTTTCGAATGTCTCAGATTCTGAATGTTTCCTCCCACTCAGTCCTTACAAGAATCATTCTGACTCATCTCTCCCAGACGGCCCAACCAGTCAAGACATTCTGCCTCCCATGCTGCCTCGGCCATCTCCGGTTTACCATTCGCCACCTTCTTCAACAATGTGTACCCAGGTGTCAACCGCCATGAAGCGCTTGATACTGCAGACTGGAGCGATTAAAAAACCCCGATGGCAAAAATTCCCTCCGTTCTCCGCTTGCATCCCGGAATTCTCCTCTATCCCCCGTTGTACCGCCAGGCCTTAAAGGTGATACTCGTGCAAGATATGGTATAGGTACGGGAGAAAGAGTTTCTCCACTGAGATCAAACTCGTCACTTTCAGGATGTGGGAACCCTCCAGCTTTAGAAGCCGTCGTCCCTCGTTGATGAAAGCTTGGACCTCTTCCGGGTTCACGATCACAGGGCCTCCGCCACTTCCCTCCTTTCCATGCCCTCCCCTCCCCCCTCCTCCTCTTCCTCCTGCTGCTCCTCTTGCTCCACCTGCTGCCTTTCCCTCCTCCTCCTGTTGCTGTTGCTGCTGCCGCTCCTCTCGCTCCTCCTCCACCTCCTGTTGTGCTACTCCTCTTCTTCTTCCTACACCTGTGGCTACTTCTCTCTCTCCTCCTCTCCCTCCACTCCCTCCTCCTGTTCCTCCTACTCCTACTCCTCCGGCTGCTGCTGCTGCTGCTGCTGCTGCTGCTGCTCCTCTCGATCTTCCCGCTCCTCCTCTTCGTCCTCTGCCTCCTTTTCCTCCTTTTCCTCCCCTTCCTCCCTTTCCTCCTCCTCTCTCCCTCCCTCCCTCCTCCCCTCCCCGCCTGGTTGTCATTGCGCCTCCTTTTACGGAAGGCAGCAGGTTCTTTCCGGCCATTGATGAGGCATTAAACACAGTGAGCCGACACCTCCCGTGACTCCAACCCATAATCTAGAAGCCAGAACCGCTTAAAAGCCCCGTTGTCGGCCCTAAAATGAATCCATGTCGACCTGGACCAACCGTTCGTCACCGCCTGTTTCACCGAAGGCTCAAAGGAACGCAGCTTCCCGCAAAGTCTTCAAGGATATATTCGAGGGAAAATTCCAAGACTAGCCATGAGTCAGTGGACATAATACGCATTTCACCTCCAGTGTCTTGGGTGAATCCTTCCGGATGGCCACATCCAGTCGCTTGGCTTTAGCAGTCTCAGTTGACGGGGACATTTCTGTGTTTTTGGAGGGGAAAAAAGGGAGGGACAGAGCCGTGAAAATATGTTGAAGAAGTTTAATCGTCTTATTCAAGATCACGACTCCAACTCCGCAGACCAAGGCACACAAATGATGACAACGTGCGCGTAAAAGTTCGTCGCCCCGTGGAGTACGTGCCGAAGTGGGTAGGATGGGGTTACAAATAGTAGGCGCCATGGATCCTGTCTGGTGGTGGAAAAAATGTAAAATGGGCAGGCAAGGTGCCTTTTTTGGTCAAGTGCCAGTTCTTATGAAGGGCAAAGTGTGCTGAGAGAGCGGTGATGCCCAAGGCAACAGGGCAAAAGGGGGCCAGGGTACTCCCATGGCATCATCCGATGCCCCTGGATGCCCTACCATACCATTCTTCCTAGAAAAAAATCTTGATCTGATTCCCAATTCCCATCCACCGACGAATCTCTCGTAATCCCTTCCTCCCAATTATGCGCAACATCATAGACAACGTTGTCCAGCGATGCCTTGAGACGCTCCAACTTGGCTGCCGCTGCTGCGCCCACCTCCGTCATCGCTCAATTCTTCGTCCGGCGGAGGCCCATCACCACCATGCCTCCTTCCTCGCCCTCCTCGTCCCCGTCCTTCCCGTCATCCTCTACCACCACCACCCTCTGCGCCTTGACCATCCTGGGCCTCCTCCAAGCCTTCGCTCTCGCCGTCTTTATGCTCGGTTTTTTCCTTACCCGGCAAGAAGTCCCGCACTATAGCCATTGCGAAGACAAAGCCCTATGGCCCGTCGTCATCCCTTCCTCCTCCTTCCCCTCCGCCCACGCAACCTGTTGGTCCTCCGCCACCACCCCCCGCTTCTCCAAAGCTATCATCGTAGTGATTGATGCCCTGCGTTTCGACTTCATCAACCCCTACGACGAAGAAGCATTTGCCGAGCGCCTTCACCAAGAAGGCACGCCCGACGCTTCGTACCACCTAAATAAGCTCCCGGTTGTCCGCGAACTCCTCTCTGCAGACCCCTCCCGCGCCCTCCTCTATCGTTTTGAAGCCGATCCTCCAACTACAACAGTGCAGAGGCTCAAAGGCCTCACCACGGGGGCCTTGCCAACCTTCTTAGATTTCCGACAGAATTTCCATTCACCTGCTATCGTGGAGGATAATCTGATTTATCAACTCAAGCAGGCCGGGAAGAGATTAACTTTTATGGGGGATGATACTTGGGATCTGCTTTTTCCTGGGGCTTTTGATCGGTCCTTTCCTTTCCCGAGTTTCAACACCCGGGATCTGGATACGGTGGATAACGGGGTAAGTAAGTGGTGTGGGTGGGATGAGTTGGCAGGGAGGGAGGGAAAGAGGGAGAAAGGGAAGGGAAGGTGCGGGTCGTGCATATTTGACAACTTGTGTAAATATGCTAGTAATAAGACTTTTGACGAATTGCCGATACTCATCCACTCTTGTCCGCAAAAACAGGTCATTGACCATCTCCTCCCCGAGCTACACCGATCCTTCCCAGCAAGCAACACCACCAGCCAGGGTAACGAGGAGGGGGAGGAGGAAGGGTGGGATGTTCTTATCGCACACTTTCTCGGCGCTGATCATGTAGGGCACACGTACGGCCCGTCCCACCCGGCGATGGCTGGTAAGCTCACTCAGCTTGACATGGCATTGCGGACGATAGTGAAGGCTATTGGAGGAGAGGAGGGAGGAAGCGAGGCAGGCACAGAGAGGATAGCAGGAGGGAAAGTAGATGAGGACGCTAGGGGTGGAGCGAGTGATGGTGAAGGAGGAGAGGGAGGAGAGGGGGAGACATTGCTAATTGTGATGGGCGATCACGGGATGACCGACGATGGCAACCACGGGGGGGCTTCCAAGGACGAGACTGAAGCAGCGCTCTTTCTCTACAGCCCCGGAAGAGGTCTTATAAGCACGGCAAAAGCAGAAGCAGGAGGAGGAAAAAAAGAAGGAGTGTACATATGGGAGGACGAGGGCGCGGGGAGGGGGGTAAGAGGAGGGTTAAGATCTGCTCACCTCGAAGGAGCGGCTGTCCCTCGACGGGTCGCGCAGGTGGACCTCGTTCCCACCCTCTCTCTCCTTTTGGGTGTGGCGATACCTTACCCGAATTTAGGCGGAATAATACCAGAACTCTTCTTCTCCGGAAAGGAGGAGGGGGGAGGGAGGGCGGAAGAGTGGCAGGGGTTGTTGCATGCGTTCCAGGCGAATGCTTATCAGTTGTACCGCTACCTGATGAAGTATGGAGAGGTGGCGAGCTTGCCCTCCGCAGAGATGGAGGTCCTTGCGCGATTGTACAGGGACGCAGTGTCTGCTCATGAGGAAGTCGCGAGGGAGGGAGGGGGGGAGGAAGTGATGGAGGGGGTATGTAGGGAGTATAGATGGTTTTTGAGGGAAGCTTTGGGGTTGGGGAGGAGGATCTGGACCCAGTACGACGTAGGCTTGATGCTGTGGGGGGTGTTATTGTTGGCGCTATCGTTGCTGCTGGGGGTAGTGATGATGAATGGAAAGGGGGAAGGAAGCGCCTCGTCTCCGCTCTTTTCCTCGTCTTCGGTCTCGGTGGGGAAAGGCAGTGAGCGGGAAGGGCAAGCACAGAGAGCTAGCGGTGAGAATACAGCGCCCGCTGCACACGACAATGGCGTTGATGACCAGCAACAACAACAGCAGCAGCAGCAGCATCATCATCACCTTATCCTACCTTCTACCAGCCTCCTACTCCCCCTTTTCCTCGGGGGGCTCGCGGCGGCTCTTGTAGTCAGCTGGGTGTTCCCCGCCCATTTCCTCCAGCAGGGTAATGACCATGCCGCTACCGTCATTCCCTGTCTCGTCCTCTCCCTCACCCTTATCGGGGTAATTCTCTCAAAACTCAGGGAGGGAGGGAGGGGTGGCTGGGTGGGAGTAGGAGGGACGGAAGAATGGATGGAAAAAGGCAGCTTGTTGTTGGTCTTGTTGCATGGAGCCTCCTTGTTTTCGAATTCGTATATCGAGGGGGAGGAGAAAACATACTTGTTTCTGGGAGGGAGTGCGGCGTTGTTGCTGTGGGTCAGTACTACCACGAGCAGCAGCAGCAGCAGCAGCAGCAGCAGCAGTGAGGGCATCATCTACCCTACCTGGCTTCTTCCCGCCCTCCTTACACGGCTCGCTTTCGCAGCCAAAGGGCACGGCCAGGACGTTGTCGCCCACTTCAACCTCCTCCTCACCCTCTTCCCACTCCTCGCCCTCCTTATTGCTTACCACCACCTCTCCTCCTTCTCCCTTCCACCTTCCCCCCTTCCCTCCAAACGCACCATCTTTCTTTCCTTGTCCTACCTCCTCCTCTTCCTTCATTGGCTCTCCCAAGTCGACGCTCAAGACTTTCCTTTATGGGCCTCCGACATCCTCAATCTCCACGTACCCCGCTACCTCTACCTCTCCTCCATCCTCGCTTTCCTCTTCCTCGGTAGCAGCAGTGACGGAAACACGAGGGATCGCAGCCTCACCAACATCAGAAATTTTTGTTTGGATGTCGCTGCTCTCTCCTTGTCTCCCCCCCTCCTCCTCGTCCTTGGGCCTCTTGCCCCCTGGAGCCTCTTCTGCCTTGCTGGCACCATCTATACCCTTCGCCGCTTCTGCACCCGCCCCTCCCTCCATCCCTCTTTGCCGTACTTGGTGTCAGTGAGTCTCCTGGGGAGGGCTTATTTCTTTGCGACGGGGCACCACAGCCAGTTTAATCGCTTGCAGTACTCGGCGGCGTTTGTGGGCTTTGACGAGTTCTCGTTCCGCGTGGGGGGGGTGTTGTTGTTCTTGAACACATTCGGTACGGAGCTTATGGTGGTTCTGATGGTGGGGCATGAGATTTTAGCTACCGTTTCGTCTTCACCTTCGACGGCAGCTTTGTCGACGTATCCGCCTTCCCTTCCATCCTCCTTTGCCACGCTTTTGCATTTGAGTGCGTTTAAGACGCTGATGACCACTTTATGTGTATTGCTTCACCGGCGGCACTTGATGGTGTGGGCGATATTCGCACCCAAGCTCATTTTTGACGCGTGTTTGCACGTCGTCATGTCGGGGGCATGTGTGGGTCTGCTCTGGTGTGCGTGGTGTAGGGAGGGAGAAAGAAAGAGGAGGGGGAAGTGAAGGAGGTGGAGTTTGGTGAGACAAATGTGTGGCAATGGAATAGAGATAAATTATGGTTGAGATACTTGAGAGTGTTGAGAAGGTGCCAAAAGAAGGAATAGGAGTAGACAATGGAGAAAGATACAAATTATTTTTTTTGTTATTCTTGTTGATGATCTTATAAAAGCTGTTCGTCTCATTTTTCTTAATCATCTTAAATCCTTTCCGTCTCCTGCTCAATTACTCTTTTGTTATTTGGAGCTTTTCCCCATCAGCTCATTCCTCTCCCTCACCTCGCAGCTCGAAAGCACACAGCACTCGCATAAATCCTAAACCTCCTTCCTATGCAAACACCCCTCCCTCCCTCCCTTCCCCCCTCCCTCCGGCGGGTGCCCACTCCCCGCCTCCACCTCCATCGCCGCCGCCATTGGCGACGTCGGCGTCCCTCTATCGTCCCCTTCCCCTCCCTCCCCTCCCGCCGTGAATCCCGATGCTTGCGACCCCGCCGGTGACTGCGACGACTCTTTCCCTCCCCTTTTCCCTCCCGTTTCCCCCCCATTTTTCTCCTTATAGTAAGCCATGCTGGCCGCAAAAAATGCATTTGGGTGGTTGCCGACCCCATCAAGACTGATCACACTCTCCGCCCCCTTATGACTTACTTCAAAGTGCTTCGCGCACGCCAACTGATAATGCTGCCCCTTGGAGAGCTTCAACATCTCCTCCCTCTCTGTAACCCCCACCCCACTCCTCTCCAATAGTCGGTTCAAGTTCGCCTCATCGTAATGTCTGTAAGGGCATCCATGATACTCTCCCACCCCCGGGCCCGCACCCAAGATTATCTTAGAGCAATTGAACGGCGTATAATCCTTCCTTCTTCCCTCCTTTCCAAAATAATGCCTAATCGAATACGCGTACTGCTTGTTGAATACATCCGTCGTCATAATCTTCGTGAACTCCCGCTCCCAGAATTGGATCGCATCTTCCATGCCTATCCCCACCCCCTTCAAGAACAAGCCATACTGCAACCGCCCCCAATGCTTTAGTTTGTGCTCCGACCGGAGATTCTTGTGCAGCACACGCATGCACAACGGCATGGACCTGTCGGCGAGCATGTCCAAGTCATTCACATTCACCGTATCGCCACTCTTGGTCTCCGAGAAGTCCTTCCCCGTGTACTGCTTCGCCATGTTATTCACCAACGGCGCAATCCTCCCGTCCGCCAACACGTAAGGCATCGACCCAAATGCATCCAAGAGGCCCCGTGACAAGGAACTACGAAACCTGGCCACAATAATGCTGACCAACCTCTCAACAGGTACATACGCAAACCCCGCCTCCAAGAAAACCTGTCGGTGCGCAACCAAATCCAATGCCTGTGTGAACGGGATCCGAAAGAACTGCGTCCTCGTCACTTCTACAGTATGGCCCCCCTGGCCATACCCCGGCTGCTGGCTAAAGATAGGGACGGCCTGCAATTGGGCCTTGAGACGCAACACGTCCTCCTTTGAGACCATGTCGTACGCCAACCCACTCTGCTCCATAAATTTCGCCCGTTCCCCACTATCCAACCTCTCCAACCGAAAGCGAAACAGTTCGCTCTCGTGCTTTAGGAACCATCGACGCAGGTCCTCCGTCTTGCAGTGGGCGATGCGCAGAATGAAATGCGAGACTTGGTCTTTCAGGACTTCCTCCACCGTGCCCTGACTCATGGGCAAGCACGTCGCCATAACCTCTTCGAGCTTCATCTTAAACTCGTCGCCCTTAATGCCACGCAGCCGCAAGCTTTCAATCGTCCGCAGCACTTGGAGGCGGTCCAGCGCGTATAGCTCAAATTCCTCCAGGGTGATTTCAGCCTCGGGAGCTGTATTGTAGAGGCTCAGGAGCTTGGTCGGCTCGCGCTTGACCCGCGTGTAGCTGGGCTCCCCGTGGATGGCACGGGTAGTGGTTTGCATGCCTGCGGACGGAGACAAGGAGCCTCCGTGCGCGCTCTGTTGTGTTTGTGAGTGAGTCGACGAAGAACGTGAGGGGTCCCGACGCGGAAAGAATTCAAGGCGGGAATGAGCGAGCCGTGAGCGATTTTGAGGGGGCCGCTTCGATGAGGTAGCCCGACGCATAGACACTGTGAGGGACAGAGAGCAGGAGATGCTGCGCTTCATGGTCGTGGCTACGACGCGACAGCATGGTGAGGGCGGCGGCTTTCTTGGTGCTTTTGTCAAAAAGGAGGCTTGGCGCCTTTTCCCCTTTGCGAAAGGGTTGCCCCATCGGGAATGGTAGGGCATGGGGCATGGGACTGATGAATTTAGGGCTTGTGTCGGCACCCCGGCACAACACAAGCGTACATTTTCCGTCGTTTTTTGGTCTGGACAGGTCATGTGTAAATTTGGCTTTGATGCGGAGACATCCCCACCCTCTGGTATCCATGTCTCAATGAAGCGTCAGTCCAAAGGACGACTCAGAGGCGGAGGCTTCGCGCAGGATGTACTTCCCATTGTACATAAAGGCTGCACAGCTTTCCATGGTTCTGCACTCCCCACCCGGACGATTTCCTCAACCCGCTTTTTCATAGATCAGCACACTCTCTCTGCCTTCTTACCTATGGCTCCTCATTTGCGACACGCGAGACGGTGGACCAGCATCACACGCAGGGTGGCGCAATCGCCCTGCAATCTGCCGCACTTCTTTGTCCTTCACCTTACTTACAGCACTAGACTCTTGCCTGCACTCGGGCTTCAATACAGCAAATGGTGCTCATCTTTTCTAAAAGAGCGTCCCATCTATCATGGAATACGTTGCCAGCGTGACATGTATATGGCACTTTCACCTTCCGCAAATAGACAGATTCACCCATCCTCTCACCATTTAAGACCGACACAGACACAAGTAGAACATGGCATCCTCCGCTTCCACTATCGAATGGACCATGCCAGGACCAAATCTTGCCCGTCTTGCTACCCTTCTCCCGCATGATCCGGAATTGCAAGCCTACCAACCGAGTCCATCTGTTCAATCCCTCGTCGACGCCGCGCCCACCACCATCGAAATCATTCAGCAACTATGCCAAGGGTACGCAGAACGCGTAGCATTAAAATGGTGTTCGGACGGAGCAATGACTTCTGACTACACATATACTATGACCTATAAAGAAGTATGGGAAAAAGTGCAGACAATGGCAACGGTCTTGAGCACCAAGGGGTGGCTGTGCAAGAAGGAGTTTGTAGCCGTATGTGGGTTTGCGAGCCCCGGGTGGGTACTTGTGGACATCCTGAGCTTGTACCTTGGAGCAGTTCTTGTGCCTTTACCGCTGAATGTCCCTTATGAAGACTTAAAATATATGTTGGATGAATCAGGGGCGAGGGTCGTCTTCGTCTCTGCGGAGGAGAGCGAGAGCCTGGCAGGTAACGTGCTTGGGAAGGAGGGGGCATGTCCGTCAGTCGAGATGGTGGTGGTGATGGATTATGGGGGTGAGGAGAAAGGACAGGCGTGGGTGGCGAAGCTGCGGTCTCTGCTGCCAGCGAGTGTGGTGCGGGTCCTGACGATGCAGGAGTTGTTGCTGGAGCACGACAAGAAGAGCAGTAGCAGTAGCAATAGCAGCAGCAGTACCTTTGTGTCGCCGGCGATTCCGGGGGCGGAGGGGTGGGGGGAGGAGCCGAATCCTTTGCTGGGGTTGATGTATACCTCGGGGAGCACCGGACGGCCGAAAGGGGCTATGTACACGGAGACGTTGATGCGGGCTTTGTGGCACACGGGCTTTTCGTGGGGGGCGGGGGAGATCCCGGTAGTGAGCTTGGGGTTTCTACCGTTGAATCATATCGGTACGTGCTTTCCGATCTTTTCGTCATTCCTCCCTTCCTCCTACCCCAGCCTTGGCTGAACAACGTTGACGCATGCACCTCTTATCCCCTTCCTCCTTCTCTCCCCCCATTTCTGTCAGTTGGAAGAGTTACGATTTACCAGAGCTTCACCAAGGGCGGCGTGGTTTACTTTGTAAGGCGTTCCGACATGTCGACGTTATTCGAAGACTTCGCTCGGGCCAAGCCGACCAAGACAATGATGGTGGTAAGTGCATGGGTGATCGGCAAGGGAGGGAGGGGGGGAGGGAGAGCTAGAGTATTAAGCGAACATGTGAGCCGCGCACCTACCTAGGCCGATCCATGCATACCTGTTGCTTATACCTCCCGTCTTTCCCCTTCTTTTCTCACCTCCCTCACTATTTACAGCCCCGCATTGCCAATATGGCATACGAAACCTATCAACTCAAGAAAGCCGAACTACTACAAGCCGCCGGCCTCTCCCCCACCTCTTCTTGCTCCTCCCCGTACTCCTCTTCACAACAGCAGCTGCTCGATAGAGTTGAACGCGCTGCTCGTGCGTACATCCGCGACAAGATATTCGGAGGCCGTCTCCTCTTTGCGATAGTCGGGACGGCTCCTTCGTCTGCGGCGGTGTCGAACTTGATCCAAGAGGCGTGTGAGATGCCCATGGTGGAAGGATACGGGTCTACAGAGGTGAAGACGAGAAAAATTGGGAGAGAGGGAGGGAGGAGGGCTGCGGACATGATAACGTTCCGAGAGCAAGCTCACACGGATAAGCACCATCTCTTCGTCCTTTCCTCTTTTCCTCCTTTCACAGCTCGGCGGCATCACTATCGAGAACCACATCAACGACGCCACGGTCCTTAAATGGAAACTCATTGACGTACCCGAGCTAGGCTACACGCTTAAAGACCATCCCTTTCCTAGGGGGGAGCTCCTCGTCCGAACCACCACAGCCATCCCCGGGTACTACAAACACCCGGAGGCCACAAGTGAGTTAATTGATGCAGAAGGTTTTTATTCCACGGGGGACATCATGGAGCAGAGAGGGGAGAGGATACTGGTATGGATCGATCGGAGGAAGAATGTGTTGAAATTGGCGCAAGGGGAGTATGTGAGTGTAAGTCGATTGGAAGCTCTGTTTTCGGGGAGTGCCGATATTTCGAATATTTACTTGTACGGGAATAGTCTGAGGAGCTTCATGTTGGGTGTAGTTGTACCCTCGGAGGGATTGGTGGAGATGGCGAGGGAGGGATGGAGGAGTAGTAGTGGGGGCGGCAAAGAGAAGGAAAAGCAGGAACTCGCGGAAAGGATTAAGCCGTTGTTGCGTCAACGGTTGGATGCTGTGGCGAAAGCGGCGGGGTTGGCTGCTCATGAGGTGCCGAGGGATTTCATCGTGCAACTGGATGGCTTTACACGGGAAAACAGCCTCTTGACAGATAGCAATAAGCTGGCTCGGGCAAGGCTTAAGCAAGGTGAGTCCCCTCCTCATTCCTTTTAGACTATCGCTGGGTACTGCAAAGCTTCCACCCAGCAAATCTGCGTCTTATCAGCCACTAATCCTCCGTCCCTCCCAATCTCCCTCCCTCGCTCTCATCCCGGAGCGTTTGGTCCAAGGCTCGAGGCTATGTACACGGCAGTGGAAGAACGCAAGGAGAAAAGACTTGCGTCCCTTCAGGCCAATCCTGACGCGTCCATCACTGAACAGGTCTGCGCGGCGTTAGAAATGACCTTGGGATTAGGGGAGGAGGTGGGTTTGGATGCAACTTTTGCGCAGTTGGGAGGGGATTCGTTGAGTGCCGTGCGATTGACGGAGCATTTAAAGCGCTCGTGTGGGGTAGAGGTGCCCGTTGCCAAGTTGCTCAATCCAACAGCAACGATGCAGTCGTTAGTAGAGTATTTGGAGGCAAAGGGGGAAATGAAGAATGGGGGGAAGGAGGATGAAGGAGGGGGAGAGGAGATATATGAACGAGTACATGGTCCTAAGCAAGCAGCCCCTTTAATTTTTGCCAATGACCTGATGGTGGAGAAGTTCATTCCAGCGGCTGTGCTGCATCCACCCGGTACGGGGGGTGCAATGGATTGGGCCGCGAAGGCAGGGGAGGGCTTGGGGGAGGGAGGAAAAGGGATGAAGGGTGTATTGCTGACGGGCGCCAACGGCTTCCTGGGACGGTTTTTGTTGTTGGAGCTACTGGGTAAGCTGCAGGGGGAAAATGAGGGAAACAGTAACAGCAGTCGCAGCACCAGCGTGAGCACCACCATCACCACGATCTATTGCATAGTACGTGCCCGTAATGATGCCGCGGCTAAAGCCCGATTATGGGAGGCAGTGGGTGCTTCGCTGTTAGATCCAAACGAGGAACGGGTCGTCGCCTTGGCTGGAGATGTGAGTCAGCCACGCCTAGGATTGAATTGCGAAGAAGCCTATGTGTCTTTGACGGAAAAAGTAGACTTGGTGTTACATGCAGGGGCGTTGGTCAACCACAATTTATCATACCGCGAGCTCTTTGGTCCGAACGTATTGGGTACGACAAACATCATGCAATTCTGCCTGACCCCCCCCTCGAAACCAAAGCCCCTTCATTTTATATCCACGGTAGCCGTGGCCATGGGGGAGGGCGGACCTGGTCCGCATGTCACGGAAGTTCATATTGGGAAGGACTGGGCAAAGGAGAGGAGGATCGGCGGAAGCGCGTATGCGGAGGGATATGGAGCGTCGAAATGGGCTGCAGAGGTTTTGTTGCAGGATTTGAATAGGGAAACGGGATTGCCGGTGGTTGCTTACAGGTGTAGTATGATTCTGCCGCACACCTCGTTGTCGGGACAGATTAATGTGTCTGATATATTTACTCGACTGATAGTGGGCATGATATATACCGGGGTGGCTCCGCTGAGCTTCACAGATGGAGAGGGGCAAGCGCCGCATTATGATGGTTCGTCTGTTGATTTTGTGGCGGGGGCCATAGTGGCGATTGCACTGGAGGGGGGGAGAGGTGGAGGGAGGGAGAAGGGATGTCGGCTTTTTCATGTGGTGAACCCGCATAGGATGAAGGGGGCATCGCTTGATGATATTGTTGGGTGGGTTCGGTCAGCCGGGTATCCTGTGGAGGGAGTTGCTCCTTATCAGGAGTGGTTTAATTTGTTTAAAAGCAAGTTGGAAGCCTTGCCGTCTGATAAACGTGCTCAGAGCCCTCTTCCTGTTTTACACCAATGGCAGACGCCCTTGCCTTCGCGGGAGAAGATGGAGGAGCTGTTGGTGTTGGACGCGACTTGCTTTAGAGATGCAGTGAAGAGGGTGACGAAAAGGGGAGACGTTCCGGTGTTGAGTGAACGGTATTTGCACACATGTCTGTATCATATGAGTGTAGTGGGTTTGATTGGGGCGACGCCGGTGGTGGCTGAGGCGGCGATATGGGAAAGGTAGAGTGTAGGGGAGATATGGAGAAGTGGTTTATTTGAAAGAGGAGATTGTGCATAACATAGAAAGAAATAGAAAAATTGTGAATAGGTAATGAAATAATCGAGCGAGAGTCACATACTCATAGCAGCCTTACGGCATTAACATAAGAAATCCCAAAATCCAAAAACAAATAAAGGGACAGAACAAGAAATTGGAACAGAAGCCTTTCCAATGCACTTCATTATGCCTGCTCCCCTTTCTCTTCCTCCCACCTCCCCCCCCCCGAAAGTTCACCATCACGATAAATACCACTATATATATCTACTCTATATATATCTACTCCATTAATTAATTATCGCACCATCTCTTTAATATGCATAGAGCACACCCAGACATTTCTGATGTTTCCAGTGATACTTCGAGAGCCCTCTTGCTATTTAGACGGTGCTGTAACACCCGCAACGGCCATATTTCTCCATTTCATGGCATTTTTTCATATCAATCCCAGCCTTTCCTTCTTCTTTCCAGTCTTTCCCCAAATTACAACCCCGAAAACAAACTTCCGGCTGGCAACTGCAAAAACCGATAGCTTCGGTGCATTCGTTGCACCACACACAATTGCTGTGCCACAGTCACCGGCCCGCAGTTTCCCGCGATCTCATTCAAGTCCTCCTGCAGATTTCTCAGCTCCAGATCAGTCAGAAACCGACTACTCGTCCGTTGAATGACCCCGGCAAATTGATTTACCAACAGTAGCAACACCCCCAGGTCTTCAGGCCTCAAGAACACAACGCGTAAATCTGTATTGTAATTATTATTACTTCCCCCTCCTTCCAAGTCCCCCCACGTGCTCTCCGCACTGCTGTTCGGCGAGCCCTGCAAGCAAGCAGTTTGAATCCTGGGCGGTTCCCTCCCATCGTCTTTCTCCTTCTCTATCCCCCTCCCTCCGTTCCTCTCTCCTTGAATGCCGTCTGCCCTCTCCTTATGGAGGTCCTCGTAGACCGAGGAGCTCTCGCCTCTGCCATTGACGCTGCTATCAGCAGACATTTGCCTAATTTCATCTAGAGATAACCCGTCTTTCCTTCCCACTCCTACTCCTACTGCTGCTCCTGTTGCTGCCGATGGTGGATGTGTAGCTCCTGCTGGCAAAGAAACGGAGGTGGACAGGTGGTGCCGGTGCTGGTGCCGGTTCAGGTGCGGAGCTGGCGAGAGAGAGAGAGATTGACCAGCTGCACCGACAGGGGCATGGATGGGCTTGAGAACTGGGGTGCGGTCAAGCTTCAAGTATTTGATCTCGTTCTAGGGGAGGAAGGGAGGAAGGGAAGAAGGGAGAAGGACATGGGTGGTAAGCGGGAAGTTAAATGCGAAAGTGTGTGGTTCTTTTTTTAGATAATCAGCCCCTGTTTTATCCCTAGTGCCGACTTAATTCCAACACTCCCTACCTACCTCCGAGGCGCCGACATTTCTCAGGTTCAGCATCCTCTCCATAGAGAGCAAAAATGACCGCAGCAACATAATTGTCTCCCTCCTTCCTTTTTTCTTTGTCAACTTGTAAATGGCAGCTTTGGAAGCTTGGTACGTCCCGTACAGAGCAAGCACGGCGGGAAAAATTGCCATGAGACGGAAATTCAGGTTGTTGCTGCAGGTAGACAAAATACAGGGATGGAGGAATGGATGAAATGGGGGTGAGCAGTGTTTGGTGGTGAGCGAATGTTTTCTCTGCCCGACAGGCCCCGAAATTGCTTACCTATTCATGACGTCATCAATCCCTCTCATGGCCACCAACAGCTCCTTTTTGATAAACTGGACTTGTATAAGTAGCATCCGCACAATTTCTCCACTCACGATGTGCTTCATTGCTTGGGGTAAAGTCTGCTCGTACCGCGACGAGACGACACTCATGTCCATGCTCTCTGCCAATTTTTTGCGTTCCTGCGGATGGAAGGTCGGGAGGGAGGGAAGAAGGGAAAGACAAGGCAGTGGTGAGCTGCGAAAGAGGCAAGGAGGGACAGAAGTTTTTAAAGAGATGGAGGATAAGCATACCTTTTCGGACAATTTTGGATTTGTGTCCTTCACGAAATCGGCCAGCATCCGCGTCAAGCTCTGCTTCGCATCCTCCAACGCCGCCACGTCCGTGATGCTCTCGTGTTCGTTCCAAATCAGTTCCTTAAATATCGCCCGTGAGGGTTCTGACACGTGTTCATTGAAGAACTCTCTCGTACTCTGAACAGCCTGTGCCACCCACAAGGGTATATCCCCCCTCTTCCCCCAAAACCACTTGAAGCTAACTACAAGAAACGGCGTGGCGATGAGAATGTACAACCAACGTCGACGCCAAAATGATGGGGCATGTAACGGTGCGATCAATGTCTGGAAACGTGCGGCACGCGATGCAATACGTGCGCGGAGGGTCGCAAGACGCGCCATGCATTCCCTCAAATCGGAGGCAGAGGTGGAGTTGGAGATAGCATCTTCAGGTAAAAGCAAGCGACCCGAGCGCTCCAAGTTCAGCTGTCCTGGGGTCTCGAAATCATTGTCAAGTATATCATCGATCAATGTCAGGGCTTCTTGGCTCCATACAGCCAGGTACATGACATCAGTATTGACAATCTTCCGAGTCAGATGCTGTTGAATTAATCCTGTGCCCACATTGATCTGCCCCATCAGCCGCTGTGAACTCTCCAGCTTATCCTCCGGGGTAAGTGCCTCGTCCTCGTCTTGAAACCAGGTGAAAGGGCCGGCTTCCAACCAAGCGGCCAAGGGACTTGCGATGCGATCTTGCCAAAACAGGCAATCCCAGTAGAGTGAGCCGGATAAGTCCAACTCACTTTCAAGGCATATCCGCAATTGGCATTCTGCTAAGGAAGCGACAAAAATCTGGGTTTCATCGTCCGACAGACGGATGCGGCCATGAAGGATTTTCTCCGCCTCGGCTTGGAGCTTGGCGAGAGAGCGTTGAATAGGTATGCCTTGACGGGTTTGGACATTCAAAGCATCGAGAATGCGCTTGTGGCGGAAGCGCTCCTTGTGTCGGTGGTCAATCAGGCTATGACCCTGGAAGTTACGGAGGCTTACTAGGTCGGTGACGCTGCCGAGACGGGAGAGGGCCTCGGGGCGTGCCTTGTGGCTCATTGCCTAGAGTGCAGAGCACGAGGAGGCGCGGCGGGGGCACTCACAGGGAGAAATAAGTGATGATGAGGCAAGAGTCCTGATCGGGGAAGCTGATGGAGCAATCGTAAGTAACAAGTCAGGGCTCTTGAGAAAATTTGCTGTGTACCGCTGTATGGATGGACGGGGCAAAGGTTTTGTGCTTTGCTCACGGCGTTTTTGTGGTTGAAGGAGCCCGTTGGTGATGTGCTGTGCGAGTGTGAAGTGATTGGGATGGCCATGTTGAGATTTTGATTGGGACAAGACAAGCTTCCACGCGACAAGGTTGTGGAGGACAAAGTTGTTGTTGTCGTACTGCTGCTACTTTTATGTGGCATCCGCATATGTTTCATGTTTTTGTGTCCCAAGGAAATGTGTTGATGCGTTGAAGCAAGCTGGTCTGCCGTTTAAAGCCATGGCCACTACACACATTAATGATTCCACCGCCCGCACCACACCACTCCATCACAGACGACCCCCAGTAAAACATAGACGGCCATGGCGAACGATGAGGACGAAATGCTGCCGCAGGTAAGGCCTGAAAGGCTTCCAAATCCCACGCAATCGATATCTGACCTCCCCACCCTCGCCGCGCACACCATTCCCAAATAAGCTGCTGGAGCTGGGCGGGGACTCAGAGGTATTTGGTCTAGACATGCACCCTACGCAGGATTTGATCGCCTTAGGCCTGGTGGATGGCCGGGCTTTGCTGTATTCTTACCAGGGGAAAGGAGAGACTTGCACGCTGAACACAGACCTGGGGACTCACAAGGAAGCTTGCCGTGCTGTGCTGTTTGAGCCTACCATGGGTTCCCGTGTCTACACCGCATCATCGGACAAAGGCATTCGAACCATCGATATGGCTACGGGCAAGGTGGCATGGGATGTAACTGACGCGCACGATGAAGCGGTCAATTGCTTGACCTTCTGGGAGGAAGGGGGGTTGCTGGTGTCGGGGGACGACATAGGAGGGGTGAAGCTATGGGACTGCCGAGAGGGCCGTAAGAAGGCCGTGGCATCTATTCAGAAACATGAAGATTTTATCTCAGATCTGCTCGTGCATGAAGGGATGTTGTTTGGGGCAAGTGGGGATAACACCTTGTCGACCTATGATTTGAAGCACAGGAAGTTGGTGGCAAGAACGATGGATCAGGAAGATGAGTTGTTGAGTCTCTCGGTGTTGAAACATGGGAAGAAGATATTAGCGGGGACACAAAGTGGGGTACTGCTAGTGTATTCGTGGGGAGAGTGGATGAATTGCACGGATCGATTCGTCGGTCATCCTGAGACGGTGGAGGCCTTGGTCAAGGTGGATGAGGAGACGCTGCTCACCGGGTCGAGTGACGGGTTGATTCGTTTGTGTTCGGTATTGCCAAATAAATTGTTGGGTGTGCTGGGCTCCCACGACGAATTCCCGGTGGAAAGGATGAAGATGGCATGGGACCGGCGGGTCCTCGCTTCTATAGCACATGATAGTTTAGTCCGGTTTTGGGATATGAGTGTCTTGGAGGAAGATGAGGAGGACGAGGAGGATGAGAAAGGGGTTGAGGAGGATGAAATTGAGAAGAAGGAGATGAGTGAAAGGAATAGTGGGAGGAGGAGAAAGGTGTCTGCGGCAGTGGCGGCGGCGATGGCGACGAACGGGGGAAAGGAAAACAGTGGGGGTAGCAGCAGCAGCAGCAGCAGCAGCAGCAGCAGCAGCAGCAGCAGCAGCAGCAGCAGCAGCAGCAGCAGCAGTGGAAGTGATGATGAGGAGGATGAAGAGGACGAGGACGAAGATGAGAAAGGTGATGAAAATGGAGAGGAGGGAGAGGATGAGGACGGCGCAGGTGGCAATAGCGCCAGTAGCAGCAGCAGTGAGGAGCAAGAGCCCGGGAAGAAAGGAGGGCAGCAGAAGGGCAGTAAAAAAATGCGGATGACGGCTGCCGAGTCGTTCTTCAAGGACCTGTAAGGCTGGGTGGAGTAAAGTTTATCAATGTGTGAAAATAGGTAAATGACCAAAATGGAAACCGATTGAGGAGGGGATGGAGGGCATCAGAGAAAAACTAAAGAAAAGAGGGCTGCGAGAACACCCGGCAGACTCTGAGTAGCAGAACCAATGCTACTACATCAGCACTTCAGCTGATCAAAAATAAGATGAATGAACCGACTTGCTCTGCAACGGCGATTTGTGGCGTTCTCGTCCTTTCTTCTTCTTTTCTCCTTTTTTGGTGGTTTTGGTTTCATGTGTTTGTGAGTTTTGGTTCGGGGTCTTCCCCCTGGCATGATTGCCTCTTCCCTCTTCACCCTATCGAGAGAAATTCGCGCTAGAAGGCCAGAAGATAAGAAAGGAAAGTTCGGGAGATGACATCGCTCCCTCTCTCCCTCCTTTCTCCTCCAGAGCACCTTGAAGAACAAATCGAGAAACCTACAGACGCTCACATCCACAACAGAGGCTCACGTCCGCACATCCTCACTCCCTCGTTCATTCCTTCTTCCTTCCCTTCCTCTCACGACTTAATGCGCACGTCGCGCATTGCGCTCCTCCACGATCGAGAGCTTGATACCCTTCTGCTTGGGCAGAGACACCATCGGCTTGTTCCCTACGCCAATCACAAATACATTCTGTCGACGCGTGGCAAAGGTGTGGCCCTGCGCGTCCTTCACCGTGATGATATCGAACGAGCCCGGGTGCCGCTCAATGTGCTGGATCACTCCCACTCTCCCCGCGTTGTGCCCTCGGGTCAGGTACACCAGATTGCCCAAGTCGAATTTAATGAAGTCCAAAATCTTGCCCGTGCGGACATCAACCTTCACCGTGTCGTCCACCTTAATGAGGGGGTCCGGGTAACGCAGAGTGCGACCGTCGTGAGTCACCAGGTAGGGGATTTTGTTGGCAGACATCAAGTTCTTATTCACTCGGCAAAGCTTGAAATTCCTCTCCTCGCTGCCCTCCTCCAACCGTTGCAGGTAGAAACGCCCCTTCGGGTCGTAGAGGAGGCGGAACTCGTCCCCGCTCTTCTCAATCGAGACGACGTCCATGAAGCCAGCGGGGTAGTTCAGGTCCGTGCGGACCTTCCCATCAACCTTCACTAGCTTCTGCATGCAAATCGCATTAGCCTCTGCCTTGGTCAAGGCATACTTAAGACGGTTGCGGAGAATGAGAATGAGAGGCAGGGATTCACGGAGCTTGTGAGGGCCCGTGGAGGGACGGGGGGCAAAGATGCCATCCATCTTGGACAGCATCCAATGCCGGGGGGCATTGACCCGCTTGAGGTGCTTCTTCGGGCCGCGCGCCTGAGGTGGGAGGCAAGGAAGGAGGGAAGGAGGGAAGGAGGGAGCGGATGAGTGATGGGTTTATAGAGAAAAACAAGAAAGAGGTCATCCCTGTCATTGCGGTCCCTATGCTAATCATCCGTCCGCCTCTGGCAGCAGGATGTCCACACCCAGAGAGATTAGACCGGCTAGCTCTTCCCCATCCCTGAGCCTGCGTGTCTGTCTCGTCATCAGGACACGGGGTTTGGCAGCAATCGCCGGTTCCAAGCTGCGCAGCCGGGACAAAGCATCTCACCATCCAAGCAAGTGGCCGAACCTTTCATTTCTTCTCGTGTCCTGACGGACGCTGCTGTCTCTCTCCGCACCTGCGATGAAAGGACCAGCACTTACCCCTCCGTCCCTTTAAAAGCTATGCACTTACATTGCAAAGGAACGTTGACCATCGTGAACAAGCGGGACAACGTTGGCCGACAGACATACATCACGCCCTTTTTTTCTTCCACCTCCCCTTCCCCCCTCCCCCCCTCCCTCCTCCTCCCTTCCGCGACGACCCAAAACGTACCATGATTCACTAAGGCGAGACAAACAATGAAGAAGAGCGCTCTCCTGTGATTGTGTTGGTGGGGTTGATGTACGGCAGGAAGGGCATGAGAAACAATGAGGCATGGAAGAAGGGTGGATGATGATGGGAGTTGCAGAGAGTTGGCTGGTGACAAGAGAAATGGCTGTGATGAAGGCACCACCACCACAGCTTCTCCACTCCATGCAAGCCCACACCTGGGCTCAAAGAAAACAGTGCCGACTTGATTGGGAAATGGTAGCGAGCATGGGTGGCGTGATAGGGAAGAAGAAAAAGGGCACCGCGGAGGGCCATCGCTTGTGTGGACGGGGAGGAGAGGCGGAGAGCGGGGGAGCCAAGCATAATGAGGCGTTTGGCCTGTGCGACCTTCGATCGTCGATCCATCGCCCACAAGTGATCGGTCCGGTCGGTCGCTTCACTCACTTGCTTAGGTTGTCCGTGTGATTCTCCATGGGTCAGATTGGGTTCTTGGTCGGGGCATGGCTCGATGACTGTGAATATAAAGACACCCCCACAATCCGCTCACCACCATGATCATGCATCGTGCTCACCACATGACACCTTCTTCCCCCCCCCCCCTTCCTTGCACGTACGGCCAAGCCTACGTCCCCACTCCAATCACGCCACAACGACCAAACCAAAGCTCAAGTCCCATGGTCTTCGCAAAACAGTACACGCGAAAAGATCTTGCCATCACGGCGCCCACTGCAGGGCCTCGCGAAGTTGCTTCCCGCTCCTCTTCCCGAGTGTTTGCCTCCCTCATGGGCATCGACGGCCTGTTAGACAACCACATTTCCCCCGCCCTTGCCACCCGGGAGCTTCTCCGCCTGTCCGCGGCCTGCAAAGAGCTGCAGAAGCCTGCCCGTGCCCTTGTTACAGAAGTGTGCATCCGTCGAGATATTGTACGTCGAAGCGCCGTCCCCCGCGCGGTGCGAATAGGCCTTCCCCTCCTCCCTGGCCTTCGTGTCCTAGACCTGTCCTTCGTTTCCCTCGCTCCGCGCGACTATACCGCCATGGCCAGTGCATTGCTCTCGCCTGGGACAAGAACAAATGCGCGGCTGAAGACTTTTCGCTTGAGGCAACGGGCGGGGTATTCACCTGGTCCAATTCCTCGGGTAAGGTTTGGGTAAAGTATGTTGGTCGACAGCACCTACAGCAGCAGCAGCAGTAGTAGCTTCACCGCCAATACCACTACTTTCATATTATCACCTAACTGCGTATGTACACTTTCAAAAACAAACAAATAAAGAAGAAAATGCTACCTTCCCTCCTCTTACCCCGACGATAAAAACAAAACAGGAGTCAGATCTGTGCCTGCTTCGTTTTTTCCAAGCCGTTGTGGCCACGCAGGCCTGGCCTCTACTAGAAGATTTAGACCTATCAGGGCACTGCATAGGCGATGCTGCTGTCGAGCTTTTGGTGTCCTGGATGGAAGGTACTGCGGGGGGCAGCAGCAGCAGCAGCGGTCAATGGCAGCAGCGTCGGTTGAAGCGCCTCGGTCTGAGTACCATTAACATGTCGGAGGTAGGCTTGATGCATCTACTAAAGCCATTGGCGAAGGGAAAATGTCCCGTTTTGTTGCGCATGGACCTCTCCGGGAATTCTTGTGGAAGCAGTGGTGGTGGGGGTGATGGAGGAGGAGACATGGAGGGAGTAGGAGGCGTAGGGGAAGGGACGAAGAGGAAGTACAAGGAGGCCCTGTGGACGGCAGCGTTGTGCGGAATGCCGCATTTGCTGGAGCTGGATTTGAACGAGAGTGGGGTGGAGGGAGAGGTCACACTAGCCTTGGCTCGATCCTTGACTCAAGGCGCCGGGCGGAAGATGAAGCGATTGTCGCTGGGTGGATGTTCTCTGACGGATCAGGATACCCGGAAATTGTGGGAGGTCGTGAGGGGAGGAGGAGTGCCGTGGCTACAGGACCTGAATTTGAGGCAAGCATGCTTAGAGAGAGAGGCTTTCATGGGGTTGGCGGCTGGGCTGGAAAGAGGGCGCTTGAGGTATCTGCGACGTTTGGACTTGTCGGAAAATCTGTTGACGTATGAAGGTAGATTGCATCCTCCCTCACTACCCCTCTATTCCTATTCCCCTATTTTTTTGCTTTACTTTCCACACGCCCCGTTCTCGATAGGTGCCAGCTAAGCCATGCTTGCTGACGTCCTCCTTCCCTTCCTCCCTTCCCCTCTCCCTCCCTTCCCCCCTCACTCCTTTCCTCCCTCCCTCCTTCCCAGGCATGCAAGACATCGTGAAGGCCCTCCAAAATGGAGCAGCGCCACAGCTCCGTTCACTCTGCTTGGGCAGCACTGGGCATGAATTCGAAGAAGTGAATGAGATGGTGGGACTGTGGTGTGCCAAGCTGAAGAATGACGGAAATTGTCCTCAGTTGGTGCTCCAAAGCAAGGAGGAAGGGAAGGGGGGAGGAGAGGGGGGAGGGGTTGTCTCGATGGAGGTGGAAGAAGACAAGGAAGAGGAGGAGGTAGAGCAGGAGGAGAAGGAGAACAAAGGAAATAAGGCCGGTGGAGCGGCTAACGCTCGAAAGTGGGTGAAAGCGTGTGTCAGTGCATGACATGACGCTGACGAGACACAGGAAACCCTGCGAGGCACTCAAAGAACCAGAGAAGAGCAGACAATCTGTGCATATCTTAAAAGCGTTCTCGTTGCGCTTGTTCTCCCCCTTCTTTCTTTCTTGCAATTGAGAAAAGATTCAATTCCGTGCATTTTCATTTCTTCATTTATTTGACCAAGATCCCCGCCACCTGCACCGTAATCGGCCATTGCGTGTCGACCTCCAGCCTCTCAATCTTTTCCACCCGCTCAAACAGCCCCCCCCCCCTCCCTCCTTGCCTCGCCTCGCCCACAAACAGCTCATCCGTACGTCTTATTAGATGACATCCATCCGCCAAGAGCGCCTGCAGTGGATCGACCGCCTGCTGGACTGCGTGCAGCACCGGGTGTTCTCTCTCTCCCGCCCACACATGCTCGATGAATAAAAACCTCCCACCTTTTTTAAGGACACGCGCGACCTCTCTTAGGGCTCGCGGTGGGCTTTGCACGGAGCAGAAAACAAGGGTGGAGACGACGGCGTCAAAGCTCCGGTCGGGAAAGGGGAGAGACTCGGCAGCGCCTTCGATGAGGGAGAACTCAATTTTGCGAGCTTTTGCTTTTGCCTATGTAGAGATAGAGGGAGAAATGAAAGAGAGAGTGAAGTAGGGAGTGAGGGAGGGAGGGCCACGCGGTATGGTCAAAGAGTAAAGAGAGAAGAAGCCAATATGTCGACTCGCACGAAAGAACATCCAGGAGGCAGATTATCTTTCTAAGATAACGCTCGCCCATGTACTTTTCTTCTACCCCTCCCCCTTCCCTCTCTAACTAAATTTTATACCTGCGCGACACTCAACGCCTCCCTTTTTAAATGCGGATCCAAGCCGATCACCTCACATCCCGACGGGTAATATTTCACATTCACGCCCTCTCCCACCCCAATCTCCAACACACGCAAACGTCGCGGCTGTTGCTGTTGCTCCTGTCCGCCGCTTCTTCCCTCCTCCGCTTCAGATGCGGGTGCGAGCATGGCGAACAGCTGTTTATGGATTTCGTCATACCGGTGTACGTCTTGGATTGTGTTGGAGAGGAGAAGGGTAGCGCTCCCCAGGGCGAGGAGGGCGGGGACGAAGAGCTCGCGACGGTTGAGAAGGGGGGGAGGAAAGAGGTCGTCGCCGTTATCCTCGTCGGTGTTACGGCTCGCGCTTGTGGCGAGGTGTAAACGGTTTCGGGAGGGATAGAGGGAAGGGGCAGCAATGGCGGAGAAGGAGGTTGACAAGGACGAGTAGGAAGAGCGGGCGGTACCAGTCAAAAAGGCAGGCTCAGTCAAGAATATTTTGGTTGCAGCGTGGAGATCGACTTGTAGAAGTGTCAGGAAGAGGAGGAGGAAGAAGGGGCGGAGATAGAGAGGGGCCCAGATTCTGGACGGCATTTGCTCCCTTCTTCTATCCATGGCCTCTTCGGCAGCCCTGGTGGGGAAGCATTAGGAATAGGAGGAAAAAGGTGGTGAGGAGAGGAACAGGAGAGATACGGGAATGCAAACGCTTCTCTTAATTTTCTTTGTTTGGGTTTGTGTGATCTGCATAGTGTTCATTGACTTTTCGACGCCTTTATTTTTAAGTTACACTCAGCCCATCTATTCATTCATTATGCTCTCGCAGCTTCCCGTGCGGCGACCACCGCCGATGACAATACAAAGCCAATGCTCCCAAATTGTGTCCAGCGACTGCCCCCACCACTAACGGTAAAGGCCACTTTTGAAAAGGCATTGCCCAATCCAAAGGAATAAAAAAAGCGCCTACCCAAGCCCCCGCACAGCATCCCAACGCGCGAAACCGTATCAAGGCACTCTCTCCCGGAGGACCCTGCCACAATGGCGGCAGACGCATTTGTCTCAAGTTAGATGTAGCTGCTCCCAAAGGCCCGCCAACCAACGCGCCCATCATCAGCGCCCAGGCTGCGGTTCGATCTGTCATGTCTTTCCAAGGTGCTCCAAGCGCTACGGCAGAAACGTAGAAATACGGGGTTCCCAGTATAACTCCACCCAAGAACCGCAGCGTTTGCTCGCCCACTTTCTCGGTCCCTATATTTAAGAAACCTTCGGTGCGCGTGATTATGGTGCTGGTGTATGAAGCCAGGGATATGATGCCCGCGAGACGCCAGAGCCGTGAGGGCAAAGGCAGGTAGTCGGGGTCGTCGGCCTCGGCGGAAAAGACGGCTGCTTCTCGAGACTGCCACAAGGCTGGAATGGTATATGTGAGCAAGCCTAGGATAGCCTCTAACAGCACCACCATGGACCACTCGTCCTCCATGATTGTAATGCGGCGGGGTGCTTGGGATGTGGCAAGGTCGCTCGCTAACAGGAGTTAAAGCTGAAGCCGGCGTGTAAGTGTTTTTACAGCGCCTGACAGCGTTGAAGATGCATCGCAAGTCTCGGCTCCGGTGTTGCAATAGAAACACGAGAGGTATGTATCTGTGATGATGCCGAAATGGGTGCGATCGGTTGGGTGATTGCTTTGTGGGGTGATCAAAGGCAAGAAGGAAAGCAGTGCACAGTGTGAAAACCTCCTCAACCTCCCCTCCGGAGCACTTTGAGCAGCGTGCTGAGGATAAGAGGGGAAGTCTGGGGGCCAGGGGCACCCCGAGTTTGGCTCAGCTGGAAAGCCAGAAAGAAAGACAAAGACAGTACTCGGGATTATCCTCTTGTTGCCGTGTCATTCTTTGAAAACCCCATGCTAAAAGAAGTCCTTATGGGGCGGTAACTATCCCGCCCTCCCACGTTTATGTGTCGCCCAATCTGCTGGATAAAATCCCAATGCGACAGCAAGTTATGAAGGAGGAAAATGATCACAACATGTTTCTCTCCCAGGGCTGTTTTTCCTTCTTGGTTGGATGTACACCTTCGGCGTGGCTGCTTCTTTACTATGTACCGTCCATTCTGCTTTACCCGACTTTTCCCATCAGAGTCTTAAACTGTTTTTCCCGCACTCGCCTTTTATCTTCGTCCAGCATATCCACTCTCTCCTTCTGCTGCGCATCCTTCATCATGCGGGCCTGCCTCCTCCTCTCCCACCACGGGTCAAACCTCCCGGTCTTCAACCACCAGCCCACAAGAAATGAAAAGAGAAGAGGCCATCCATAAAAAGCAAGGAAGGAACTTATCTGAACGTACCACCACTCCAATCCTTCGATGATAAACTGTTCGCCTGTCGCTTGTCCCATGGCGGGGGGTATGGGAGGCTGACTTGTGGGTGGGAGGGAGGGAGGGAGGATGGGGAAGAAAGTATGGTCAGCAGTGTTGCTTCAAGTACGTATAGACCGCAAATGTGCGTTCTGCGGTTGTTTTTTTTATCTTTCTTTCTTCCCATGCTCTGATACATCGCCTTCTGTACACGCTTTGGATAGGCCTGTGTTTCCATTCATCTTGTTTGGATTTCTAAATTAAACTCTGCTTGTACTAAAAACCGACCCCACGTGTACTTGATTGCTCGCGGGACGAATGATGCACAGGTCATCGGCAGCGCAAAGAGACGGCTGCATTGTTATAAGAGCTTTCAATTCTCTTCTTCTCTTCTAATTTTGTGCTTTGTGTTCTATTTTCAAATGTGCAGGACCCAAGCTTGCTTCCTTTCAAGCAGGGAAGTTAAATGACAGGCAATTACGTTTCAAAATCCAAAGGGAGACAGATTCATAAGCCCTTCTTCCTCAGGTATTTGCCTCTGCCTCTGTCTAAAATCACTTCTTCCTTAAGATTTTGACGATATTTGGAGGCTGCTTATCCCCCGCGAAACTTCTGATGTAGAGCACCCTGCGGTCGTCCACCAACCACCTACGTTTCGGCCTCGAGTCCTCTCCCGTCGTCACTGTCTGTAATGATTGTGACGGTCCTCGCTGCTGCCTTCCCATGAATGCAATCGCCGATTGGATCATAGGCATGTGCACAAACGACGCTTTCCACGACGAGTGCTCCGATGACACTGGAGAGGGGTCAGCATAGAACAGGCCACGAATGGTGCCTGCTCGCCCTAGGGCGCGGGAGGGATCCCAGAGGAGGTACTCTCGCATCATTAACTTGGCAACATCGGAGTGGTTGCTGATTTCGAAGAAGGCGGTGGCATCTACGTGACCGGCGTGTTCGAGAAGAGTGTATGCGCCACCTGGATGGGAGGAGAGGAAGGGGGTCACATCATACACCTGCTCGCGTGTGGGTGAAAATGGAGAGCAAAAAGTAGTGAGCAATGGAGGCAAGAAATAGATGTATCCGACTACTCTTAGTGTACGCACCTTGCCCTTGACAATTACCCAGCAGGACGTCCGCGTGTCGTGGCCTTCACAGCTTTGATAGGGAAAGAGGAACATGCGACGGAAAAACTCCAATTTTGGGCTTTCACGTTCGCCCAATTCCCATCCCCTCTTTATCTCCTTCCCTCCTTCCTCCACGGTGCTCGGCATGTCTAGTCGCCGTATCCACGCAGCAGTTGAGCGTCTTGATGCCTCATTCCAACAGGCTGGCTGCTCGCCGGTCGTGTTGAGAAACTGACAGACAGGGAGGACGAGCGTCACGTCGTACGGGGAGAGGAAAGTCAGAACCTCTGTAGAGACTAAGTCTTGTGGTAGGAGGGCTTGGAGTCGATCGGGCGTGGACGGTGGTTCGGTGTAAGTCGGGGCAGGTGCTTGTGGGACAATGTCCGGGCCAGGCAAGGTTGGCAGGCAGTTATGTGCGTTAAACGAAGCCTCTTCATCTTCCTGCCCGCCTTCGCTGCTTCTGCGGAAGAAGGTTTGATGGCCAAAAAAGATGTTGGAAAGGGCAGCCCAGCCCGCCAGGACCATCAGCGCCACCAGCACGCCAACAAAGTCGGGAGAGATCTCGACCATGGCCTGCGGGGGACAGGCAAGAAACTGGTTTGAAGGCGAGGCAAAGGGGTGGGGAGGTCAGCTGGGCGGTGGAGATTCACCGTGCTGTCCATGCACCGACTCTCAAGCCTGTCCTCTGCCTGCTTACCCTGTCGCGACAGAGATCTATGAAGTTGTGTGGTGTTATGAGCAAGACACACGACGCCTTGGTTTCGATCTCCTGCTTTCTAGCGATGGGGCAACGAGCAGCAACAGTGCTTGAGTTGAAGCCAAGCCCATTCAATCCCATTTGCCTGCTCGAAGTCGAAGCTCACCGCATCCTACACCACCACAATGTACAACCCAATACAGGCACGATTGTCTTTTGTCTGTTAAGTTTTTGCTTCGTGTCACAGTTCCATCTTTTGCCTATTGCCGCTTCTACGATATCTCTGGAGTACGGATGATGGAACGACGGAAAAATGGTCGGGCGGCACGCGCCGGCCTCCTCCTGTTGGGTGGCCTGGCCGTAGCCACAGGGTGGGTGCTTACCCCGTCGTCATCGTCTTCACCAAAGGATTCCTTCTATCCACTGACCACCTGTGCGGCGGCTGCCACATTGAGAAATACGGGCGACGCCAGCACCAATAGCGATACCCCGCCGGCGGAGCCAAGTTCGAGCCGTGGGAGTAAAGCCAAGGCAGTGGAGTCTGGGAACCGACCACCACACGCCATCCAAGGGGGAAGCAAGCTCCGACCAATTCATAAGAAGAATTCGCCATCGGTGCCGCGGCAGCAGCGGCAACATGATGCACCCAGCCGTGGCAACGCAGCTAGAGCGCCGCAGCACCACCAACTCCAGCATCGGCATTCTGCCCAGTCACCACAACACATCCCTTCCCTCCCCTACACTCGACTGCATGGTAGCGATTACAAAGCTCTGCTCAACAGCATCGAGAACTACGCGGAGGATGCCAAGGTTGAAGAGCTGACTGATGCCCTGTCTCGGCTCGGTCGCCTGGCCCCGTCCCACGAAGCCTTGGGCCGCATCATTCAAGACACACGCTTCCATCTTCTGCTTGAACGACTTGCCGACAACAGCCATCTAATGCCTCCTAGATGGGCACCCTTTGTCCTGAGCTCCCTGACCAAATTCAGCGCTGCCTCTCCCTCAGCGGCAGCGACGGCCTTGCTCTCCTCTCCATCCATGCAATCCCTGCTTCAAGTCCTTCAACAAAGAGTGGACGTCGGCCTACCCCGCCTCTCTCCCATCGCCCTCTGTACCGTGGCGTTTGCCTTTTCGCGGCTGCGGTATGCTCCACACCTTGACGATGTGGTTGAGGAAGAAGCAGGAGCAGGAGCAGCGGTGCAGGCAGAAAGTCCTTTTCATCCTCATCTTCCTCCTTCTTTTACGCATACCAACGAGAATAAGAGTAAGGCATGTAGCGGCGACAGCAGCAATAAGGACACAGCCCCCATCCTTGCTTGGTGGTCCCGATTTATGGAAATTGCCCAAGACCGCCTCATTGAATTCAGCCCGTGGGAGCTCTCACAGCTCATCCGCTCCTTGATGGGTCAAGTGGACGCCCCAAAGGAGGCCCTCCTCACCACCTCCTTCCTGACTCTTGCTCTCAAATGTGCTGAGCGTCAATTTTTCACCACCTTTACCGCAAGGGATCTCGAAGGCCTCGCAACATCGCTTTCTAAGCTACCACCACACCTGTACAAACCCTCCCCGCGCTACTTTCAGGCACTGGTCAAGGCCGCCGACGCCCACCTCTCCTCCGGCTTTCGTCCCCCCATCCTCGCGCGGCTCCTGCATGCATTATCCCGCCTGGAGGGATATAACCCCGATCATTTATTTCTGCAGCGCGCGGAGCAGGCATGTGCAGCCTCGGCGAGTAAATGGGACCAGTCGTCCATCGCTCTTGTCTCGCAGGCATGGAGCTGGATGAAGTATCAACCCTGCGAGGCAACCCTGTCAGCGTTGCTTACCCAAGCCAAAAGCATGCTACTCGATGGGAGTTTTACACCTCTGAATGCCGGGACGTTGATCCAATCGCTTGGGGAGCTGAGGCGTTGCCCGGACGAAGGCTGGCTGCGGGCGTTCCGGGAAGCAATGTACCCGAAGCTGGGCCAGATGCAGGTACGCTACTAGACTCCCTCCCTCCCTCCCTCCCTCTCTCCCTGCATCCACAATGCAAGATTGTCTTAATGTAAACGTAAATTTTCGGACAGACTCCTCAGCAGTGTCCGTGCTGTGCTTCAGCTCACTCACACCATATCCAACACACGACCTTTATGTTTTGATTTTCAGGGCAAAGACTTAAATTTCATCCTCAAAGGTCTCGCCAAGCTCAACTGGTGCCCAGGTGATACATTCCTAGCCGCCTTACTCCAACATATGCAACCGCACCTCGAGCAATTTAATGGATCGGATCTTCAATTCACTTTATCTTCCCTGGTGGGATTGCATTTCTTGCCCTCGGCTGCCTTTGTCAGTGCATTCCAAGCACGATTCTCCTCGTTGTTGAGAATGGGTTGCGTCTCCCCAAGGGATTTAAGCATTGTGATGTGGTCGTGTGCTGCCTTAGAGACACCTGGTTCGCACTCGTTCCTGATTGAATGCATGCAGACTGCCGTTCGGCAGTTGGAGGGGGAGAGGGGACGCTGGGAGGGTCTTCAAAATGGAGGGACGGAGCGATGGGCCTTGACGGCGAGGGTGCGACAATTAAGACAGGTGTATTTGTATGCCCAGAGCATGGAGGGGGAGGAGGAACGGGAGGGGGGGGGGCTGGCGGAGGAGTTTCGGAAGATGGGCTTGATGGATTTGTTGGAAGAGGGCTTGCGGTATTCGAATGATGAGATGGTCTTGGCGAAAGCGCATGAGAGTGGGTTCCACAGAGAGGTCGCCGAGGTGCTGCACTCGCTGGGAGCTACAACCAAGAGGAGTGTCGATTGCTTTGTCCTGGATTTGCTGATAGAGCCTCGGGAGGGCGGTAGGGAGGGGGCGGGGAGGGGGATGATAATAACGGCAGAAGGGGGAGCAGTAGTGGAGGGTGGGAAGGGGGAGGAAAGAGCGATGACGGCAGTAGCAGCAGCAGCAGCAGCAGCAGCAGGAGGAGGAGGAGAATCTGTCCCGGAGGCGCCTCTCGGTATGGCAGATCTATCCACTCCTACCAACGGCGAAGACGAAGCTGCACCAGCATCAGCACCACCAGCAGTATCAGCGGCACCAGCAGCAGCAACCGAAAACAAGCCCCTCGTCCTCCTCCTGCACGGACCCAGTCGCTTTCTCCGAGGGCAAACGGGCGTGGATTCCCCCAAGCTCGAAGCCGGCACGGCGTTCAAGGAAAAAATCTTGCAAACACAGAGCCCACACCGGTTTGCGTGCGTGGCCAGTCTGGACGTGTGGGAATGGGCACGGCAGAAAACGCTGCAAGGCAAGGTGGAACTCTTACGAGCCAAGATTGGGAAGACGTTGTTGGAGAACTACTTGTCGAAGGAGCCAGGGGTGGCGACGGCTTCGGCAGGTGAAGGGGGAGGAGGAAGGGCTGGAGCTTCGGGAGTTGTGGCTTGAGGGGACGAGGGAGGGATGGATAGAAGGGAGGAATAGAATTGTAATATATGGGTCCGCGAGAGGCAGTGGCGACGACTCGGGAGGATGCACAACAGTTAAGAGGGACATGAAGTAGTGAATAAAAATCAACAACTGTAGAGTAGGTAGAGGATGAGAGAGATAAGGGAAGGGAACAAAGAGGCAGGCCCCACGACCGTATGCCAATCACTATAGTTATAGTAAGGGGAGTTGGCAAAGAGTCGCAGCACGGGCAGAAGTAGCCGTTACAGTGCTCATACAATACGAAATGATAGAAGCGGGGTCTATGATAAAACAGGGAACCTTGTGTTCTCCTCTATGCGTTTAACCACCGAAGGTCCCCTCCTGGAGACGCCACGGGAAACAAAGAAGAAGACTGATGACAAAATTCATGAAATGACTCTAAATCCATTCCAACTTCCTGCTTTTCAATTCCTTGCCCCTCCCTCACTCCCTCCCTCCCTCTACGCTTCGTTACCGAAATTTCAGATTGAACGCACAATGCTCCGGATTCACGAACACACTCACGTGGCCCGCCCTCCCCGCATACACCATCACTCCGTCTCCCACCGCAGGCCCTTCTCTCATCGTCATCGAAAACACTGAGGGGATACCCGTCATGACCCTCGCCGCCCCTTCCAACCCCGGCCTCGACCAATGCAATGCCTGTCTTTCATTTCCGACACTCACAATCTTCTCCTGCCCGAAACCCACCGCATGAACCACACAATCGCTCCTTCCGCAACTCACCAACGAAAAACTCGGCAAATGAAAAACAGATAAGTACCCAAACGGTACCCCCCCGTTGCCCCCCCCTCTTCCTCCTCCATCTCCTCCTTCCACCCCTCCTCCTGCAACCAAAAAATTCCCTCCTCGATCCACATCCAAGGAGGCCACCCAAGACGGAGCCTGGCTCCGTCCTTCCTTGTCGCTGCTGCTACTACTTCTGTTACTACTGCTGATCACCCCCGCCGATGCCCAGCCATCCATCATCCTGATCAATGAACCCCCTCCTTTCCCTCCTTTACCCTTCTTGCCTCCACCACCAGTCCTCACATCCCACACCCCCACCATCCCATCTTCCCCCCCCGAGACTACAACCCCTGGTGCTGTCGTTTCAATGCCTAAGCTCTTGACGGCGTGAACATAACCTGTATGTCCTATCAGCAAAGAAGTGCATTGTTGTGTTTCGATATCCCAATTGCGAACAAGGGCGTCACCGCATGCACTAAAGATTGAGGAAGAGGAGGAAGAGGGCGGAAGGGAGGAAGTGATTTGGTTGGATTCCGTGAGGAATGGGAAGGCTTTTTGCGAGGGGAGGGCTTTGAGAATGGAGGAAGGAGGACCGATGTTTATGGTTGTCGAAGAGCATGGCTCATTGTCTGTCCCCTCGACCCCGTCCTCCTCATCACACGTGCGGGGCAGGAGATTCAGAATTGTTTTCCATGGCCAAGAGTAAATGCCATCGTCCCCCGCAAGGACCAACAAAGGCTGAGCAGTGTCTTGCCCAAGAAACAGGATATGATTGATGGCATGATGTGAGACTTGCAGGCTCAGACAGGGGTAGCCTTTCCGACGTAATTCTGCAGAGTAGAGGCGCGCTTGGTTGAGATGCAGCTGGCGCTGGAATCCTTGCAATACTAAGGGATAAGAGGAGGAGGAAGCAATCGGATAGGAAGTAGAACTGTAGAAGGAGGGCGAGGACAAGGAGGAGGAGGGCCCTTTTGGGAAGAGGTAGGAGGACAAGTCCCAAATAGCGAGACGGCCTTGATTGGAAGAAGCGAGAAGGAAGCGATTTTGTGGGCAGTGTGCAGTGTGGAAGATTGTCGATTCTTGCGTCAAAGCCTCCTCTCGAATTTGGGAAAGGTAGGAAGCCTCATCGAAGAAGCGGGTGTCGTTCTGCATGATTGTGAGTCTGCGATGATATAGAGAGGTTGGGAGGAGTGAGGAGACTTGGGGGCTGGTAGGGTACGATAACCACTTTGATTGTGTCTGTCGAATGCCATCGCGCATCTTCGCATGGCCTAGCAAAGGAAGGTCTATCTGTGTGGACATTGCTGTGTGCTAGCGTAATAAGGTTGGGAGGAGGTTGGTAACTTTTTATTTATTTTTTCCCCACAGACACAGCCTTACCTTGGATCATGAAGGTTACGGCCAAACTACTCCCCAAAATGCAAGACCTCGCGTTTGCAGAGCAGGGGTGCGATAACCTTGTCCTACGAGGAGCCATGGTTGGTCTCTGACATCTACAAGATGCACGTTCGGGGGTGGGTCAACGCGTCTTCCCTCACCCCCGACGAGATGAATTCGTGGGAAGCGGGTACAGACTGGCTGCGGTCCTTGGAGGATGCGGGTGGGCCACGTCTCTTAAGGGTGGAAGAGAACGTAGAAAAAGAATTATGGGAATCGCAGCACGCGCGCATCGTGTCGCGAGGTGCCACGTCTCCTCGCCTAAGGCTGCCTATCGGGAAGGAGATCGATGTGTGCGTGGAGGTTCTGCTGCCGCACGCGGAAACGTAGCTCGTGGAACTGGTCGGCGAGAAGTACCTGGAATTGGCCTTGCATCCCAATAGCCTCTGACAGCGAATTTCTCAGTGTTTACGGAAGACCAGTGTCCGGGAAATGAATGGCCCACTCGCCCGATGCCGTGCTATGTACCCCAATCGCCTATACTGCCGACAACGTGAAGCGCACCTCTATTCACGTTTATCTCTGTCACTGGCCTGGCCTGCGACTTTCTCCCCCCTTTTACCTCAACCTCATCACCTTGCAGCCCGTCCCGTCCTTCTCTTGTTCTAAAAAAACGAGATTCTGCACGCCTGCAGCCCTTCCTACGCAACCACCACCAACTTGGATATGGTAACATGTACGCTGGAACTGGAAGATTCGCCGATCCATATCGAGGTGTCTATCCTCATCTTTGAGGATTGTATCGTGTGATCTTTGGAGGACACCATGATGCTATTTGTGTCCACACCTATGCCGTCAATGTGGGTGCTGTCTCCCGCCAGCAGCAGCAGCTGCGGCATCAGATGATGCTCGCTTCCATGGTACGTGTCCAGGCTGCTGGCCTTGTTGTGCGCCTCCGTCCGCACTGTCTGGACAGAATGAGAGGGTGGCGGATGGGTGATAGGGTGGATGTGGACGGGAAGTAGGGTGGCTGTGGACGGGAATGGGTGGCAGGTGGAGTGGGGGGGGGAGAGGGAGGGAGGAGAGGGAGCTAAAGGTGGCGCTACTATGCTCGCATTCATGATGCAGGGTGGCAATCTCTCCTGATGCCCTTTCTCCTTTCGTCTCCTTCCTTGGCTTTCCTCCTTCACCTCCCAACAGGCCATTCTCAATACAAATGACAATATGATTACAGGTGGGTGCGCGGTCATTTCTTTACCCCAAGGAAGAAATAGTACATTTGCCCTGCTGCCATCATATATATATATATATATATATATATATATATATATGTATGTATGTATGACGAAATAGTACATTTGCCCTGCTGCCATCATATATATATATATATATATATATATATATATATATATATATGTATATATATATATGTATATATTGTTGCGAACATGCGATAGAATGTCCATGAGATGGTACAACCCGCTGCCAATATCCTCGTGAAGATTACATCGCGACAGCGAAAAATTCAAAACAAAACATTGTTTGTGTGGTCGCGCAGATTGTGGCTAGATAGTTGTGGGTAAATAAAAAGGGGACCATGTGGGGGAAGAGTGAAAAGGGGGCCTTCTTTATAGTGCCCCCATAATACCCTGCTTTGTCCGTCCATATTTTTACTTTATGGCATCGCTGATGAGTGCGCGTGCGCTTTTCTACCTCAATTTTTCTATTTATCTCTCGTCCATCTCTCCTCTGCTATCTACCCGATATGCGCCGCCAAGCCGAACTGCCACCGTTGCTCGAGGTCACTTCCCTTCCTCTTGAACGGTAACGAATAGTTCAATTCCACCCTTGCAGCACCCAAGCTCATCGCCAAGCCCGTCCCACACGACAATCGCATATCACTCAGCATGCTGGCCAAGGGCGCGGACCAGGGCAACAAATTACCGGCATCCGCGAACACTTGCCACCTCAACCCAAACTTATCGAGAAGCGGCAGAGGTACCGGCATCGTCAATGCTGCCGTTGCCACATACTTCAAATCACCGCCAAGAGAGTCTCCCTTCAAACATCCGCCCTCCTTCCTCGCCGCCCGTGGCCCCAGCCCAGAGTACCCAAAACCTCTCATTGTCTGTAGTCCCCCCAACACATACCGGTCACTAAACCTCGTCCTTGGCACCCCTTCCTCCCCCACTCCCTCCCTCATCCTCCAACTCGTCGGCCGCACCACACCCACTACGCCTGATAAATGCGCACAGATCCCTCCGACTCCGAGAGGCTTATGAGTGGCCCCCGCCACTTCGGCTTTGACATACGCCACATCTCCCACCCCCAGTCCCGCTAGCTCCAACAACCCAGAAAAAAAGGTCCCGCCTGTGGGTAAAACACCATCATTCCGCCGGTCATCGATAAATTTGTATTTGAACGCAGATTTGAGGGAGGGGGTGGCTTCTCGCATTATGGAAAGAGAAGCGTCGTAGGCAAAGGGGGTAGAAAGGTGCCTCCTCGGGAGGATGTCTCTCAAGGCCATTTCGTACGTGAGGCGATGGCGACGATTGTGTGTAGTGAGATGAAATGCCAGGGCTTGAACTTTCTCGCGCAGCGAGGAAGTGCGTTCGTAGTTGAGCGTATCTTCGTGAAGTTCGCAGTCGAGACGGACGTTGGCGCCACGGACGCGGGGCTTGCTAAGGTTTACACGAACAGAACGATTGCCAAGGCGAGAACGGGAATAGGTGCCTTCGACGCTTTCGGCGTACCCGGTGGGGTTGCGGAGGGAGCCGGAGGCTTCGAAATTGATGTCGTCGCGGGTGAAGCTTGTGCCTGTGTAGGCAGTGAAGATGCCTTTTTCGGCTACTTTGATAAGGAGGTCGGTTTCCCCCGGGTTTTGGCTAGCGGCTTCTTGCATTTGAATGTCGATGCCGTGGAAGATCCCAAGACTTTGCAGGCTTTGGGTTGCCCTGTTGGGCGGTGTGAGGAGGTTTGAAAGTTTGGGGGATGACGGAGGGTAGAGATGATGACCTCGTAGAGTGGCTGCTTGCCATCCGTTCTTGCTTACACTCAAGCCCAGGCGATGAGTGTCTCGCTCTGGACTTACATGCAAGATGAAGTGAGCACGAAGGCGCCTCAAGCCGAAGCGACGTCTCTGTCCGTCCAACCACCCTTAAAAATAATCTGAACACGTACCTCTGCAGCCCTCGATGGACGCCTTCTACCGTGCTGGCCCGGTAGGCCTCCTGCAACTCATCCTCAATCACCGATGGGTCCGTGCGCTTGTTACCTGTAGTTGTGGTGTGGTGCGGAAGTGAACTGCGCCAATGTGTGAAGTGTGTCTACAGCGGTTATAGCCTCCCCCTCCAAGCCCTCCCATCCAACTGACCTTCAACAACGACGCGGTTAATGCGCAAGGGCGTGTCTGCGCGCACCATCCTTCCCCAGGCCCAATAGCAACAGCTTCAACAAGTCTTTGCCAAGCTTCCTAAAGGCAGTGAGAGCGGTAAGAGTATGGTGCAAATGTGGTCAGAAGTGGCCAGCTAAATCAACATGTTGCACAGTCGTCGTTAGAGACCCGTATGAAGTTCCTCTAGACAAACAGACTCCTGTCCACGCTGTTCTTACAATTGCGCGTCCATTAGCCAAGGCAATAAATGGCACCATCGCACACCATGGCGCATTTTTCCTCCTCGCACTCACTCAGCCATTGTCCCCATCCTTCGCAAACAGGCAGTTCAGACAAGCTCTAATCTCTGCCTCTCTCCCTGCCCCACTCCCCAGCCGGACTCCGCATCAAGCCCACCATGTACCCCCAGCTTAGCCCACATGCCCAAGCTATCTACAAGAAGCTGACGGCCTTTGTGGACGAGGAATGCATGCCGGCCGAGAAAGTGTTTGAGGAGCAGCATGCAGCATTGTCTTCCCGGTGGATGGTCCCCGCGGTCGTCGAGACCCTCAAGGCCAAAGCCAAGAGGTTAGGCCTATGGAACCTCTTTATGATGGAAGAGCACGTGCATCACTCCGGGCTGAAAATGACGGAGTACGCTGTTATGAGTGAGGTCATGGGTCGGTCCTTTCTGGCGCCCGAGGCATGTAATTGCAATGCGCCAGACACGGGTAACATGGAAGTGTTGGCAAAGTATGGCAACGCCGCGCAACAAGCACGGTGGCTCACTCCCTTAATGGCAGGCACCATCCGCTCTACCTTTCTCATGACTGAACCCGCCGTCGCCTCGTCGGATGCGACCAATATTTGCACGAACTTCTGTAGGGAAGGCGATGAGTATGTGGTGAATGGCCGCAAGTGGTGGAGCTCCGGCGCCATGGACCCCCGTTGCCAAGTCGCGCTTGTGATGGGCAAGGTAGAAGGCGCCGCCACCAACGCTGCCCGTCGGCATCAGCAGCATTCCATCTTGATTGTACCCATGGACACACCCGGGCTCAAGGTCTTGCGCCCTCTGACCGTTTTTGGGTTCGACGATGCCCCCCACGGTCACGCCGAGGTGGAACTTGTGAATGTGCGTGTGCCCGTCAGCAACCTGGTCCTGGGAGAAGGGGACGGCTTCAAAATTGCACAAGGCCGCTTAGGCCCGGGGCGGATCCACCATTGTATGCGAGCAATTGGGCTGTCGGAGCGCGTGTTGGCGTTGGCGATTAAGCGAGCCATGACGCGCAAGGCTTTTGGACAGGAGCTCGCGCGACAAGGCACCGTGCAACGGGACTTGGCGCAGTGCCGGATGGAGTTAGACCAGGCACGATTGTTGGTGTTGCACGCTGCCTGGCGGATGGATACGAATGGCGGGGCCAAAGGTGCACAACAGGAGATTGCGATGATCAAGGTTGTAGCGCCGAATATGGGCCAACGGGTGGTGGACACTGCCATTCAGATTCATGGTGGTATGGGCGTGTGTCAAGACACTATTCTGGCACGGGCATTTGCGTACATGCGCTCACTGCGTATTGCAGACGGGCCCGATGTGGTGCATTCACGAACGGTGGCGCGCCATGAGTTGAAGCGGATGATAGATGGCAAGACACAGCTATCTGCGGACGCGTGGTATAGGAGCACCCATGGCGTCACCAGTGTGAACAGCAGGCTTTGATTAGGTTGAAACAAGAACACGAACAAAATCACGTAAATTTTTGTTCAATTATTAAGGTAGCTTCTGTACATTCAAAATTTTGATATATTTCTTATGCTTTGTACCCTATCCCTAATAATTCATAGCTATTTTGACAACAATCTAGCCTTGACAATATGCTTCCAAACACGAAGTACACTGGGATGTGGTCGCCCAAAAGCCCATTCTGTCCTGCTCCGACAAGCTAGCGGCAAACAAACATGCCAAACACTTTCTGAAATCAGAAGCTTTAAGCTGGTCTTGTCCGTTCCTGACAATATCGTCGACGTCTGCAGCTTGCAGAGGGTCTGCGGGGATGCCAAAGATCTGGTTTAGCCCTAAGGCACTCCGAAGTGCCGTAAAACCACTCTTGCCACTGGAAACCACCCGGTTGGGTACATAAACAATGGCAGTAACGTTGGGCTCACGGCACCCGAAAAAACTGACTTGCGTTGTGTGCCGTGGATTCGTAAACCCCGGTTTGGGGATATCCGCTGGCAAGGTATGCTCCTCACTGAGCTCCGAGAGGCGGAACAAGTCGTTTAGCACTGGATCGGCTGTAGGCCAGCACGCATTGTCCAGCAAAGGCTCACATGTTGAACAGCATTTGTTGTTCAGGCCGCCGTCAGCCTCGTAATATAAATTTGAGGCGCAAGAGGCCGACGCGCCCGGCGCCGAATCGGTGGCGCACGAGGCCTCCGGTCCCGTCGAAATGGGAGCATCGAAGGTCTTCCCACCTTTACTCCCACTCGAATCGATGACGATCACAACGTCCGCCTGTCGCGTAGGAGTTACAAAGGGCCAGACCGGGTTGTTGTACGTAGCGGCGCCGTCCAGGACCTTTGTTTCGGCACTTGTAAACAGGTCCGGCATGCCTTCTGCGGCCGCTGCCTGACTACTCGGACCCCCATGACCAACAAACGGGTTGTTTATGAGCACCGGCTGGCATGCGCTTCCGGCTTCGCCGCATACAACTGATTGAAGCGTCCCCCCCCGATATTCTTGAGCCAAAGGGAAAATCCAGCCGGACACACCCATGAGCCATGAAACCTGGTCAATTTGCGTTGTACAGCGCTTGTTCGGGTCCTCAGCATCCGTCCCAAGCAATGCTGTGGGGTAGGAGACATGCACTTCACCTTTGTGCACGCCCACGTCAAACGGCGAGACTTCCCAAAATCGAAAAGCACTTCCTTGGGCGTTCTGAAGAAGCATCAACGGCAAAGGTGCGTTATGATTTCCGACCAGCCCATCCAAAAGCAGACCTGACATTGTAAGCCCCATCCCTCCATCCTGAAACGGCGCACCAAGCATCTGGTAAGCCAAGGCGCGTCCCCAATACTCACTCAAAGCAGGGCTTCCGGCTTGACTAGCTTTGGTCGCTGGGCTCTGAAACTTGAGCTCACTCTGACATAGGATGTTTGCGGTCGTTGTTGCAGCAGAATCCTGGAAAGCAAAGGGCGCCACAGGCAAGGATACTCCACCATTAATGCCAAAATTGGTCAAAATGTCATTGGCTCGAAAGGTCCCATCAAACACAGCTTTGGTCAAGTCCGGCATGCGCGCACTGATAAAGGTTGCCGGATCAATTAAACCCTCCTTGCCCAGACTAGCCCCATACAAACCACCCAACAACCAACTTCCACCCGAGGACCCGGCCATCCATGTCGCAAGGTCCAATACGCCTGCCTGCGCCAAGTTGGAAGTCACACCGGCAGCATTGAAAAGAGAGCGCTTTCCACCGCCTGAAACGGCAATCGCCACCTTCAAATCCGTGCGTGCCGAGGGGTCCAGCGCAAAGAGATTCTGCTCAATAAAAGAAGCAAGCTTGGGGCCTGTCTTGAGCAGACGCTGCGCAACCCATTCCTTTTCCTCAGGGTGCAGTTCGTCAAAGGTGGCATTGTCTAGGACTCGAGAAGCCGATGAAGATCGCTTGGGAAAGACGGGGCAGTCGGCGCTAGAGGCCGAGAGAAGAGGTACAGCAGAATTTATTCTCGAGAGTCCTTGTGCTGTGCTGCCTGGTAAACACGTCATGCTTGTGGCTGGAGCCTGGCGACGTGAAACGCCGTTGGAACGCCTGACCCGGGGCACGACCGCCAAATCCATTCGCAGCGGCGCGGAGGATGAACCACATTTAAAAACGATGGCGTACTCTTGGCTGTAATCTGCAGCAGCATAATTGTCTGTATGAAAGCTTAATTCCTCGTCATTTAAACCTTTGGTACTGTTGAGGCTGATACCATCGAGCTCTCGCTGATTGTTGTTGCGAAGAAGTCGGCTGTTGCTAACAATGCTGTCGGTGTCCTTACCGACGAGCTTCACGCCAATGCCGCTCCAAAACGCCTGCATAGCCCCGAGCGACTTACTGTTCTTGCTCAAATTCTTGTTGCCACGCAGTCGCCAGTAATATTTTGACCTCCTCATATTCAAACGAAGCCGGACTGTCCTACCAGCCTGCGAGCTCCTTATTATGAACATCCTGGCCTCCGCCCTGCTTAGCAACGTCCAATCGTCGGCTCGCCGGGGACTTCGATACACATTTGTCACAGAGCATCGTTCCTCTAATGCGACACCGTTTGATAAGGCCACTATGTCCTGGCTAATGTCTCCCCTGAAGTCCGCGTCGGCCACAATAACGGGCGTATAGGCCTTGAAGGTGGGCAAGGCGACATATTCCTGAAAGGTGTGTGTCCTTGCAGGAATCTTGACTCCCACAATCCTTGCAGCGTTTGCTCCCAGCCGGAGATTAGAGATGGTCGCGGGGCCTCTTTGCACGCTGGCGGTGACGGTTGCACGTATCCCGTTCTCGGCAAGCAGGGTGCGTAAAGAGTTGGAGACTTGCTTTGTATCGATGGCACTCAGGCCGGGAGTGCCCGAGACGGCAACCACGACGAATAGCCGTGGCTTGCCCCTTCCTTTCGAACTGATACCAGTAGAGCGGTCTTCATTGCCCATGGCCCGCATGACGGCATCGCTGGCGCTCTTAGTGCTTACCGACAAGGTTTCGATTGAGCTGTCGCACAAGTCCTGCAGCATTGTCGTGCTGGTAACGAAGAGGGTAGATGGGAGTTGGGTGGTGGAGAAGAAGTCCTCGACATTAGCCACCGCTTTGTCAGCCGCGTTGCGAGATTGGCCCTTGTTCGCACGGACCCGGAAATGGAAGGTGAAGGGACTGCCTGGACAAGCTGCGAGGGAGGAGGAGATCATGGCAAGCACCAGAAGCAGAGGGACGCGGGCGCGTACATGAGTGACGGAGGCCAGAAAAGGATTAAGAAGCCCCATGATGATCGCGCAGAAATGTGTGCGTGTGGCGTGTGTCCCGAGTTTGCGTGTAAAATAGGGGCGGGCGGCCCCTTCGCTTTTTTAGGAGGGAGCAGTCGTTCCTCTTGGCTGGGCGTGCTCAAGAAATCTTGACGAAAATAGCGGAAACCCCAAGCAGACTCCGAAGTTATGAAAAGCTCCGGCCTGTGCGCACATGGTGTGGTGTGTGGTGGGGTTGGCCTGCATGAGAAGCGACGGATTTTCAAAGTTTCGACACCATGGGCCCATCAGATACTTCAATTTTTGCGCGAAGGATTTTACGAAGAAAAATGGGCGAAAGCTAACCTCCCTTTTTCGTTGCCTAACTTAACTGACTTTGAATGCACTAAAACACCACAATATCACCTCAATTATCTTAGCAGATGAGTCATGGCAGGGGATCATAATTCCAGCTAACTGGTGGCACTACCGGCGGTCCACCGCACGGCGCTAAAAAGTCGTCGGGGGAAAGCCGCGAACGCATGATGCCTGCAACCCTCACAACACTGCCGCTATTGCAGGCACAAGGAACAGGAGAAAAGCAAGCCCATGCAAATGAAGCGAAGGCAGCAACCCGTCGTGCCCGGCTTCGCGCAACCAGATTGGCCGAAATCAAGGGTTTGCTTAGTAATTTCAGTAAGCGCATGCGCCGTGAACGTGACATGGACGCCTTGCAGTCGGCCGTCCGCAGGCGGGACGTGGAGACGGTTGAGATCTGGTTCGATAATGATTATGAGGTAACGAAGCATGGGTTGATTGTGGGGGTGCTAACGGGGGATTTGAGGATGGTCAAATTAATGGTAGATAAGGGGGGAGGAACGCAGTATGCGCTGGCGAGGCTGCCGAGGGATATGGGTGAGGATTTACCGAGGCGGGTTAGTGAGCAGCATAGAGGGTCGGGGTTGATGCATTCGGCGGTATTGCAGAAGTCGCCGGAAATGATCAATTTGCTGCATTCATACATGAAGGCGGAGTGTAGTAGGCAGTTTGGATAGAGGCATGTATGGCATGCGAGGGCGATTAAGGACCATAAAGGGTTCACGCCATTGCACTTGGCTATGTCGTTAAGTAAATTACAGTGTACCGAGAGTTTGATTAAGGCGGAGCATCGACTGGAAGATATGGATCAAGGAGGGCATACACCGTTGGTGTAGTTGCAGAGAGATGGCTTGGGGTGCTTGGAGATGGTGCTGAAGGCAGGGGCGGATTTGAATGCGGCGGATTGGAAGGGAAGAACGGTTTTGTTTTGGTTTCAGAATAGTCACGCGAATGAAAAGGCATATGGGAGGTGTGAGTATAATAGGACGATGTGCAAGCTGGAGAAGGGAGCGAATCATGGGCCGGCGATGAAGCAGGAGCTGAAGATTGATTTGTCGATTGGCGTGGAGGGTGACTAACCTCAGAACAAAATTCCAGTGATTATTTCAGATAGAGGGGGAAAGGAAAGGTGTGGGGCGGAGGAGCCCAGTGATAAAGAGGGATCGGCTGCGAAGGAAAGTGGGAAGGACAAGAGGAGGCGGCGGCGAGCCGTCACAGTGAAGAGGAAGAAATGGCGGAGGGATTACACTCTCTGGAAGTGGTGGACATTGTGCGACTCACTGACGGCCACCGCCGCTCCTCAAGTCCTGCTACGACAGTGTCTGCGCCCTCCGCTGGTGCCCCTTCTCTCCCTGGTGACGCTGCTAGTGCCGCTGCTACCGTGGACGAGGACGCGTATGATAGCCCTCCAAAAGGGATTCCCTTCTATCCTGTCTTTGCCTACATCAAGGAATGTGATGGTAATGTTCCCTTCACTGGCTGCAAGGGCTGCCAATGCCGCGGTGCGTGTGTGATGAACCCGCATTGTGAATGTCAGATGCGAATCCCTTGTAATCTTCCATATTCTACGCCTGAGGGGCTTTTAACAAATATGACGGGCGTGAATTTTATGGAATTAGGACCGAACAGTGTAATAAGGGTTGTGGGCTACGGGTCTTCCAGCTCTCGGTCGCTATTGATTGTGAAGTCCGATGGACAGGAAAACGGCGGGGTTGGGGTGTTTTCACGATGGAGGCGTTGAAAAAGGGTCAGTATGCAATGACGTACGTGGGAGAGATGACGAATGATGTGCAAGCTAATGCCAGGTTTCAGCAGGTGACTGATAAAGGTGGGAATCCTTCATATCAGACAGAGATGCAGCTTACAAATAATCCGATCGTTGTAATCGACGCGACCTATGGAGGCAATGTATCGCGGGTGGTAAATCATTCGTGTGATCCTTATTTGTTTCTGAGAAAGGTTTACAACCGCGGAACGCTCTACCCCAATGCCTGATTTTTCGCCATACGCGGGATTCGAGTTGAATGTCAATTATAATCCGCATAAGAAGAAGAAAAGGGGGGGTTCGAGGTCGAGGGATCATTCGCTGGAGGAAATGCGGTGCTATTGTGGGGCCAGAAAATGCCAGGACGTGATACAGCTTTAGAGAGTCGACTGTGGTGGCTCTGACTTGGTTGGACGTATTGGTTGATAAGTATAATAGTAGTGATGCGAGAGAGGAGAAAAGGAAAGAGGTCGGGAAAGGTTGTATGCGCAGTCATGCGCGGTTTGCAGTCGAGAAAGTTGCAAGTCTCACGATGACTGAGGGATCGGCAAGGGAGAGAAGAAAATTATGAGACTGGTAAGGATGACATTCCTGGGGACTGAAATGAGTGTAAATGATAGAGTGTATGTGTACATATTATAAACCAAGAAGAGGAAGGGAAGAAAAAGAGAGTTGACACTGCATTGGCGCGAGGAACAGGTCAGAGAGAAATAGAAGTAGAGAAGTACGATTAATTGTATAGAGAGCACGGGAAGCTGTTTTACTAGATACGTTTCCTACGTTCAGGATGACGTGGTGACATTTGTCCTGGCTTCATAAAAGGAGAAAAAAAGAATGTAAATGGGTTTGGTTTGATTTCTTTTGAGAGGTGGGAGGTGGAGTTGGCCGAATGGGCTTTTTGAGGTCAGGGAATTCCAATCAAGAATTATGTCATCGGGAAAATCTTCAGTAGCTGTAGGATGCACGGAAGGAAATTTGGATTTCCTGACGTGGGTGTGTGATATTTTGAGCCTCTTGTTGTGTGGGATTCGAAAGTTGCCCTCGAAGTGGTGGAGGGCTTGCCTTGAACAGATGGTGAAGACAAGAACTCGAGCGAGCCCCCGCACTTTGATTCTATCTTCACCTTTTACTCTTCCCCTTACTCTCCTTCGTTTACCACCCATGCACCAATCACCTACTCCCCTTCAATAAAATTTGATAAAATAGAGTGTGTTCGCCATCAAACCCCTCAAAAAGCTTTTTGAGGGGATTGCTTTTTGAGGGGTTTGTCGATGTGTGTTCGATGTTTTTTGAGGGGTTTGAGATGGGACCCTTCAAAAAGAGCTACCAATGTATTAGGGGTTTGCAGACCCCTCAAGAAGGAAGTGGTCGAAAAGGGAGAGAAGAATCGCTTTTTGAGGGGTTGCGAACACAGCCTCTAATCGGCCACTGTTTTGGCGAGACTGCCATAGCCAAACAGGGCGATCGTGATGACGACTCAGGCACCCGCCGTCTTCTTTCAGTTTCCAGAACACACGTTTTTGGTGCGCCTGCGACTACCGTGCTAGCAAGAAGGACGAAGCACGCAGGCAGATTTTGCAAGATTGCCATTTCCGCCTCTTGTTGCTGCTGAAAGCTGGCGGTTTGCTCGCTCTAACTGCTAGCCCTCACTCATGCCTCACCCACTCATCGCTCTCCATCTTTCTTCGACGTATGCCCCCCGCACAGGACTTTCTCCATCCTTTCGCCACTACCCACTACACGGACACAATGCCCATCCCTGCCGCCGAGGAGAAAAAAAAGTAAGTAGAGTAGCAAATACAAATATAACTTGGAGAAACGCGTTTGTGCGTGTAAGGAGAGTCTGCGGATCCCGTGCGTGCCGAGATCGTGGAGACGCAGCAGCGGAGCCGATGTGAGCAACCGCAATAAACTAGATAGACTTTGTTATGCAGGCGCCTATTTAACTGTTATGCAGACCCCCACTTCTTCATGTATTATGGCTAACTGGCTCTATCGGTAGTGAACGTACCTGGTGCTTAGCCTTCATGCACAAATTTACACGGACCGAGGGCTACCAAACCAGCGCATGCCGTTTGTTTGTTGTCCATGCCGGGTGCCCATATATTTACACATGAGCTCCTTGAAGTATGTACGACTTGTCTTTGTGGATACAGCTTACCGCTTTCCCGTTATTATTATCACCCCATCCTCCCTCGCTCCTCTCCCTGCCTCCACCCCTCCCTCCTTCGCTTACTACACAGCTTGGGCAACCAGGCTTTCAAGGCCGGGGACTACAAGAAGGCTATCGAGCACTACGGCGAAGCCCTTAAAATTGATCCATCCGCACACACCTACTGGTCGAATCGCAGTGCTTCATATGCGGGGTTGGGTGACTGGGAGAATGCAGCGAATGACGCGAGTGAATGCTTGAAGGCCAATAAAAATTTTGTGAAGGGCTATTTCCGCCTTGCTCTGGCCCAGAAGAACCTGCAGCGGTATGAGCAGGCGTTGGAGACGATCACACGGGGGTTGCAAGTGGATTTTGGGAATAATGATCTGAAGTCGATGAGGAAGGAAGTGGAGGATGGGGTGAGACTGCAAAAGGTGGCCAGTTACATCGACACAGCCAAGCAGCAGTTTATGAATAAGGAGTACAGTGCATGCTTGAGCACCATTGACAGTGGGCTGAGGATCGACGCGGGCAACTCGTCCCTGGTGGACTTACAGAAAAAGGTGCAGCCCATGTGGGAGAAAGAGGAGAGGACCCGGAAGGCGGGTTTGAGCCCAGTGGAGAAGATGAAGGAGGAGGGGGATGCGTACTATAAGAGTGCGAATTTTGAGGCGGCCATTCAGCAGTACACGAAAACGTTGAACAAGATTGATGATAAGAGTAAGAATAAGGGAGCGAGAGGAAGGGGGGAGAGGGTGTTGGTGACGCTTTGTCACGAGGGGCAATGGGACATATCTTCTGATTTCCTCGTTCCCTTCACAAAACAGGCTCGGAAATCGCCCTCAAGGTATTCTCGAATCGCGCAGCCTGCTACAAGCAGCTCTCCAACTTTGACGGGGTCATCTCCGATTGCACCAGCGTCATGGAAGTCAAGCCCGATGATGTCAAATCCCTCCTGAGGAGGGCGCAAGCTTTCGAGGCCGTGGAAAGGTACAAGATGGCACTGCAGGATGTGAGGACGCTGTTGGCCTTGCCTATGGACGTGGTAGGCCCATCGAACACGTCGGTAGGTGTTGAGAGAGGAAGGGGGATGGAGGGAAAGGGGTGTCTACTCGTCTTGTTCATTATCTCGTCACGTTCGTGGTGCTCACCATTTTGGCTTCCTCCACTTATTTCCACAATGCACAGATCGCCAACGGTCTGCAGCATCGCTTGAACCGCGTTATCCAAAAGTTGCGAGAAGGGTAATGCCGCGCGTTTCCCCCGCTACTTTCCCTCCTCGTCGTTTTCTCTCCTACTTCCCCTTCTTTTCCACCTCTCCCTGTGCTTCCTGCGATGGGTAGCCGACCTTTTTCGTATTTTTGCTGCAGGAAGAGAAGTTGAATCTGCATGGGGGGGACGTGAAGAATGTCGGTGTATGTTTTGGGAAGATGGTGGATGAGGAAAGGGCGAATGGAGACTATAAGGCCTGACTTAAAAAGGGATCACTTAACCCAGGGGCTTCATGCGCGCGATTATACGCTTGTTCTGGGGCGAGTCTGAAGAAGAAAATGTCAGCTTTAATCATTTCGCGTGGTTTGTAGAGCACTATTGCTCTTTGCTGAGCTCGATCTTCGAATTTCAGAGTATTGCCTCTACAGCCCTTGCTCTAAGCTCTTACGTTTGGCAAATTCTTTTCCGTCCTGCGAGTCACCTCAGATCGTATATGCGCTTGAAAATCCAAGCAAGGTACTAAAAATGGGTCAAAAGAGTGGAATTCCTTGAGGTGAGTCAAGAGGTAGTGGGCAGGTCTTATTGGAGGAGGCTGACAAGGCTGGGGCAAAAACGATGACTTTCGAGTCTTGGCCCGTGGTCGAGCGAGGGACGAAGTTTGAAGGCAAGGAGTGACACCCACACCCTCAACTTGGATAAATATGCAATAGATTGAGGGAGCATAGTCATCAAACTTCGAAAAAGGTGGAGCATGTCACGGCCGAGCTCAGTCCAAGGTGCGCGCCTGTTGTGGTATTCAATTCTAAGTTGGAAAGTTGGGAGCCATGTTCCATGCCTCCTTACCCCTTTTTCACGCCGCTCCTCTCACGCTGCACACGCCTTCCATTGCATAAAAGCACAGACACTTGTCCTGTAACAACTACGAAGATGCAGCAGGTCGAAAGGCTGCAGCGGGGCCTGAATTTTGACCTGCCGGCGGCTGCTGGTAACCCTGCCTTCAATACCAACAAGGGCTTAGGCCGCGTTGGCCTGGCGGGTTTTGTGCTGGGCGGGCTCTGGGGTGTCCATTTCACAGCCTTTTTCGTGTCCCTTTTCTTCTTATCAAGGAGCGCACTATGGTTGTTACGTTGGAGTGCATATATGGTCTCGCTGTGTCTCTTTCATTTCATGGAGTTCCTCAGCACGGCGCTGTATAAGCCAGAGACGGTTACGTATGATTGTAAGTTGTGATCGGGGGGAGCCCATGGTTGTGTCTCTGTGATTGCTGCACTAACCGCCACCTGATATTTCATTTACCCTTCCTTATTTACCCCTCCAACCTCTCGGACAAACCTTTCTACAACCCCACCCCTCACGAAGCCCCCCCCTCCCATCTTACCACTCCTCTCTCCCACATTCTCACTCCCAAAGCCTTCATCATCAACCACTCAAAAGAATACACCATCGCTGCCTTGGCCGCTTGGGTGGAATTCTGGGTCGAGCTCTGGCTCTTCCCTGGACTCAAGACCCGTGGCGTGTTCACCTTTCTGGTGGGAGGTCTGTTGCTGGTTGCGGGACAAGCATGTCGCATCGTCGCCATGCACACAGCCCGGGGCCACTTTTCGCACACCATCATGGAGAAACATTCGGAGGGACACCAGCTCGTGACGCATGGAATTTATTCCTACCTACGCCATCCTTCTTATTGTGGGTGGTTCTGGTGGGTTGTTGGGATGCAGGTGCTGCTTTGTAATCCTGTGTGTGCTTTAGCCTATGCGTGGGTGAGCTGGAACTTCTTTGCGTCGAGAATAGAGTATGAAGAGGTGACGTTGAGGAGATTTTATCCACATCAGTACCCAGAATATTGCCGGCGGACGGTGGTGGGGATTCCGTTTACTAGATGAGGAGGAGGGAGCGATGCAGAGAGGGGGAGCGAGGGAGGGAGGGAGAGGTCTCGAATGAAGTACATAGAAAAAAGCATGTGATTAGTTGGGAAGCACCAACACTGTTCCTGTACATACTTTTATCCAATGACTCCGCATTATTTCTCACCCTATTCTCGCACACTGCCTGCTACCTCCCTCACAACCCTTTCTTTGTCCGCCCTCCCTCTTCCATTCCTTCTGTCTGCGTTCCCTCCACCACTTTCTTCCTTAGATGCAACAGCCTACCGAGCGCCTCAATGTCTTGTATGCTCTTCACAAACAGCCGCCTTGTTCTCACCTTACCCTTCCCCTGTGCGCCCCTCCCGCCATCTTCTTTCCGTTCCTCCACTCCCTCCCACGTCAACAACAACACCTCCAACTCCACCTTTCCCTCTCCCTCTTTCCCTTCTTCTCTCTCCCAACCATCACCGGCAGCCTCAGCACGAGCAGCACGGGCGTCCCACAACACGCGCGCGGCAAATCGCGCGAGTTGTCCCACGTTCATTCCGGGTAAATCAGCCGCATGGGCCTCCAAACGAATCGTGATGGTCTCCGCGTTCTCCCCCACGCAGACAGCCCGATATTCCTGCACGGCCCCCGAGGGTTCGGTGGCAAATATACAAGGACCGCTAGCACGTTTGCAAGGGCTAATTGTGGGAATGATGATGTTGCTGCTCATGCCCACCAAAACGCACGACACGCCGTAGGGACGGTGGGCACGAACAAAGGTATTGTGATGTTGCAAATCTGTTGAGAGCAGGAGCATATTAGCTGTCAAATGCCTTTTAAAATCAACCTCCCAGGCTCTCATCACATTGCGTACCTCCCACAAAAAGTGCCATGTCTTTTACAACTGGTAACTCCGCGTGCTTCAACCGGTAATTCTCCGCAAATAACCTCGTTCGATCCAACAGCCGTCGTCCATCTGCCGCCAAGCCCGCAAACCCGAGATAAGCACCCTCCTGAATCTCACCTACTTTCTCCTGGGAAATCATAAAGTCATCCTCTAATGCCGAGGCGCGGCGTCGTTCCACGCATAGCGCTAGCGCATCCCGGCCGTTGCTCAAGGCAACAACAGGACTGCCTCGGCGGGCAGCGCGCTCTGCGTACTGTACCTACAGGAAGGGCAGGGGGTAATGTTTCAAAGCGATTCAAGGAAAGAACGTGATATGTTGTCGGGCGCATGACGGTTTCTGGTACAAAAATTTGAAGAGAGGAGGAGGTCATGGAGAAGGACATAGAGGAGGCTACTGCTACTCTTACCTGATAAATGCGTCCTTCCGGTGAAAAATGCTGCAAGTTTCGATCGTACATGCGAGCTTCTTCTTTTCCCATGGACGCGCCTACGCAAGGAAGTAGCATGAAAATGGCGGCCTGGACGATGCGAGTGGCAAGGACGGAGGTCCGAGCTCGTCTTCCACTATGGAGCTCTCCAATCATCATCCGTCGAGGTAAATGGGTCATTCAGGGAGCAGGATAAAGACGGAGCCGCTCCCAAAAGCCAAGCTCGGTAACAGTACTCCGTGGCTATGCCATGTATGGGTGCGGACGCGTGAATCGTGAGTTCCGGCGGGGTCTGAACGAGGCAAGAAGCAAGCAAAGGGCGATGGCGTCAGCGAATTTTCTGCAACCTCAGGTATTATTCCTTCTCTATCCTAAAAAATGGTCATCAGGGTTTCACTTCTTAATTCACTTCCATTGGCTGAGCATGTGCTTGTGATCTTCATTGAGTACAAAACCCCACAATTTTATACCTTGCCACCTTTTCTTGGAGCACATCTTTTAGCTGGGCTAGGCTGGGGCTTGCTTGTTTCTACGAGTGAGATGGCACTGAAACCCCACTCCCACGTCTTCTATCCCTCTTACACCTCTTTTACACTCCCTGTCTTCCCTCTTATATAATACGCTTTTCCGTTCTCCCTGACTGTCTACATCACTATTAGTTTTCGCCCAATCTCTGGTCTTAGTTTTCGTACCAACTCTCTCTTTGCAGCTAACGCGAAGTTCCTCCCTCCTTCTCTACCTCCATTTCGCCAACTATAACACTCAGAGCTTCTTGGCAATCATTGCCTCCAACTTCTCAATATCCGCTGCAAAGCCCCTAATCCCCTCCGCCAACTTATCCGTGGCCATGGCATCCCCATTCATCATGAGCCGGAACGCCTTTTCATCCACCCGCAGCTTCGGCCCGCCATACACTGCCGCAGCCTTACTCGGCTCTAACATTCGCGGTAACGGATCACAACAGGCCTTTAACTCATCCAACAGCCCCGGAGAGATCGTCAACCGGTCACACCCTGCCAACGCCGTAATCTCCCCCTTGTTGCGAAACGACGCCCCCATTACAATAGTGTCGTATCCAAACTTCTTATAATACCCATAAATTTGCCGC